>Ga0247608_10000063_pt1 | contig 208758 bp, 132 predicted proteins | sample 176DNAGHGlowgp2_FD_193490 | JGI IMG/M metagenome (GOLD analysis project Ga0247608, IMG submission 193490) | Sheep rumen microbial communities from Palmerston North, Manawatu-Wanganui, New Zealand - 1766 DNA GHGlow gp2 | ecosystem: Host-associated > Mammals > Digestive system > Stomach > Rumen... | reverse complement strand
ATGCCATTTCTTCCGATGATGGGACTTTCTCTGTTGCCGTATCGCCGTCCGTTAAAGATTTGTTCATTAAGGTTTCTTGTCTGGGCTTCAAAGGCCAGACCATTACAACAACGACAGGAGCCGATAGCCTGCTAATTAGGCTGGAGCCAGACAGCAAAATGCTGGAAACAGTCGTTGTCAAAGGGCGTGCGCCGGGAATCAAGGTCAGCGGCGACACCATCGACTATAACATCAGGAAATACACCACTGGCAATGAGAAGGCACTGAAGGATATTCTTGCCAAGTTGCCAGGTATGGATGTCGATGAGAAGGGGCAGGTGACGGTCAATGGTGAGGCGGTGAAGAAGATTCTCATTGACGGTCAGGATTTCTTCGGAAATCAGAACGAGCAGATTACCAACAATCTCCCCGCCAATGTCGTCGATAAGATTCAGTTGCAGAAGAACTACAGCGAGTTTTCCCTACTCAATGGTTTCAATACCCGCCGTGCCAATGCCCTGAACGTACAGATAGATTCCCTGCACCGAGGTCGGCTGACAGGCAATGCGGAACTGCTTGGCGGTTGGCCGAATAATTATCGTGGCAGCATGAACGCCTATTCGTTTGGCAGTAAGGCCATGCTGGGCTTCAATGCCAAATACTTCAATACGGGCGGAGAAATCATGACACTAATGGACTACATCAAACTGCTGGGCAGCGTGAATGACTATGCCCGCTCGTTTGGCGGACAAGACCGCGTAATAGACAATGGTGTCAGTCTGCCCTCGTTCCTGTCGAACAACATCAATTCCTACAAACGACGAAATGCGCTCCTGTCGTCCAACATTGCGTGGAATCCAAACGAGCGTCTGAAACTCAATGCCTACTATATGTTCAACTTCGAGGCTAGCCGTGGGCAGTACGACATCGACAGAACTTACATGGAGACCGACAAGGCCGAATCATTCTCCGAGACATCTGACGCCAAGCGACGCTTCCATCATTTCGGTCTGAATCTGAAGTATATGCTTCCCAATCAGGCTGCACTTGACAGCCGCACCACCATCACTGCCATGCCACAAACCAATTACGGACACATCGACGATTACGACACCGAGGACAGACTGCAAGAATGGGACATCAGCCACCGCATGTCGCTGGTGAAGAACTGGAACAACCGAAACCTGCTGTCGCTGAGTGGGGAATTGGGCTTTCATAACCGCCACCGCCATCTGCAAGTGGAGTCAGAGAGTGGACTTTATGACCTCCCCGAAGATATACACCTCGCCTGTCAGAAGCAAAGACAATCGCTATTGAATGCCCTGCTCACCGTCTCGTGGTCTCACCGACTTTCCAAAGTCTGGCAGATGGATATGTCGGGCGGGTGGAACCTGATTCGTCACGATGTGTCGGCAGACACATCCCTTGACCGCTTCAATGTTGCTGCCCAGAGCCTCACGACCAATGTCTATGACTATGCCGTCTCGTTCTCCAAGAAGAAAGGCTTGCTGCGTCTGAATAGCGGCCTCACGCTGGCCAGCGTCAACAATCGCTATGATGACAACAGAATCGTTCTGCTGCCAGATGTCGGTCTGGAACTGGCGTTCAATGCCACTAACTCCGTGTCGCTATCTTACCGCAGTTCCTACGAGGCCGACGGTGATGTGTTCGTCTGCGGCACGATGATGGACGACTATCGGCAGTACACCGTCTTTAGCGGACAGCAGAATATCCTTCATCGAAAGGACAGGCTACAGTTTGGCGTGAACTATTTCGACATCTTGCGCGACTTCACTTTCATCATGAATATGGGGTGTTCCATTACGGACAATCCATACATTGCGGACTATCAGAACACAGGACGTGGTGTGATGGTTAGTCAGTTACGGGCAAACCTCGACCGCCGTAACCAGCACGCGTATCTCAACGTAAAGAAGGGATTTCGTGTGCCCTTGGTGCTGACGTTCAAATCGACAGCGACCAACTCCCTTTATCAGACGGCATATCAGCACATACTTAGCAATAACCGTTCCTCGGTTGTAGATGGCTCGTTAGCTCTGGCCACTAAGTTTAAGTCCCTGTTCAACGTGGAAGTCGGCTATAGACTCTCACTGCAACAAAGCAAGATAGGAATTAGTGACCACATCATCAACTATGCCGAACATGAGATATACGTGAAGCCCATGCTATTCCGAAAAGAATACTTTGAGTTGAACGTCCCCCTGTCATTCGTCCTCGACCATTCTGGCAACGATGAATTCCAGAACTTCGACCTGGGCCTGTCAGCCATGTACTCCCTCAAACGGTGGACATTCACCATCGAAGGGCGTAACATGCTCCACACCCGCACTTACCGCCGTCTCCGCATAGAGTCCAAGAACGATTATAACGAGATTATCACCGAGAACAGACTGCCTGGATATATTATCGCAGGTGCAAAATACATGTTCTAAAAATCTGAGAAAGTCGGTACCTTTGCACCCTATTTTGCAATATAAATAGAAAAAGATGAAAAAGGTTGTGGTTTCCGTGCAGTCTTTTTGAAAAAATTGTATCTATATCAGTAGAGGCAGTATGTTTTCGATGGACATAGAAGAATTCATAGAAAGAGGGCGACAAGGCGACGAGGATGCACTTGGGGATCACAGGGACGGTCTGTCCCCATGACCTACTCACCAAGTATGCCATTCCCCAGCGTCCGCACACCCTTCGTCTGCGTTTCACACCACTTTAAAATCCTTCACTATTTGCTTCAACCACCTGGCAGTCAGGTGGTTGAAGTGAATGGTTTGCAAAACGACAATGCTCACAGGGGTTCTGTTCCCCTGTGAGCATTGTCGTTCTCTATAATGGCGAAATTACACAACGATCTCTACAATAGTTTCTTCAACTCCTCAATGTCTGGTAGAGTCTTGCGTAACTCTTCAGGCATATCAGTAGTGGTTTTGTAGGTAGCTACTCCCATAGGCTTATTATAGTCACGGATGACAAACTCTACGAACTCACGATTTGCTTCTTTGCAGAGAACGATTCCTATTGCAGAGTTCTCATGTGGCTTCTTTACTTTGGCATCAAGTATAGAAAGGTATCCCATCAACTGGCCCAGATAGGAAGTCTTGAACTCGCCAGTCTTCAGCTCAACGACTACAAGCGCATTCAACTCGCGATTGAAGAACAGCAAGTCAGGGAAATGTTCTACGCCGTAAACTTCTAAGTGATACTGATTACCAACAAAAGTAAAATCACGCCCAAAGGTCATGATGAACTGTTTGACATTTTCCACAATTTGTTGTTCCACCACTCTCTCGTCTACATCAATAGCTTGACGCTCTCCAATCTGTTCTACATTGATAAAGTCTAGCAGATAAGAATCTTTGAACATCATTACAGCTTTGCGAGCCAATTCAGCTTGTGGAATTGTACTCTTGAAGTTACTGGGTATTGAGTCTCGATGATCATAGGCATTGGAGTTTATAAGCCGTATGACTTCCTTTTCAGTAAGGTTCTCTTCTGCAACACGATGTATATAATAATACTGAGCATCTAAATCTTTTACCCCTTCGATAATACGTATATGTTGTGTGAAAGGGACTCTAAAGAAGTCTTCAGCTGGAAAATTCTTGATTTCAGGAATTCGTATAGATTGGTAGATGTCTATTTCATGGTTTTGCAATTCGGCAATTGCGCTTGCCGATTTGTCAGATTCCATTTCGACAAGTACACTTGCCGAATTATTTTCGTCGGTCGTGACCGATGAATTTGGGTCAAGCATTTGCCAATTCTCGTAGAACTTCCGCATATTTTTCATACTTGACGCAGAATACCCTTTTAATCCTGGAAGTTCTTTTCGTAATATCTGGCTGATAGACTCCAAGGCTCCAGTGCCCCAAACTCCCTTGCGCGTGTTCTGAGACACAAACTTGCCAATGCCGAAATAGACTGCCAACTGTATGCGGTTCACACCTTTAGCTGCTTCGTACTGCCCCTGCAAGATTGCCGTTTTTATTATTTCAGCTGCAGGTCTGTATAACATAATTGCATTTTCTTCCATACTGCTATTCGTTTGTAAAGTTTATGCCTACAATCAAGATCGTCGAAATCATTGGCGTGATTCAAGGTTAGTATGTTTTTTGCGGATTTTGCCATTGAATTAGGTCGGAATGCTATTTGCTTCAACTATTTTGTCTTGGATTGTCAGGTTTTGAATACAAAGGTAATGAAAATTATTGTAACCGCAGCAAGATGAAGTAATAAAATTTGTGGAATTTGAGTACGAATAACAAAAGTCGGACTACAAACTAATTTACTTTGTTCCTCAAATAAGCATTATTCGGAGGTCAATTAGACTTTAATTGAAGTACAAACTAATTTACTTTGTAGTCGCTATGATTGACTATCCAGTGACATAGAAATATGAAGTCTAAATGTATCATTTACAAGACGTAACTCTATCATTTACGAAACGTAAGTGACACATTTACGAATGCACGATTGCAAGGCTCCCTCCCTAAACAGCACCCTCCCTAAGCAGGGAGGGCGGGGTGGCCCCCCCCTTTTTTTTTAACCCTTCACCGTAACACCCTGTCATCAAACGAGTTTCGTCGTACGGTGAAGTTTTTTTGTTTCCTGAAACACTTTGAAAATACCACTTCCATACATCCAAGAATGTATCATAATTCAGTTCTCAGAACATTTATTGCATTAATAATTTGGCCATTTGGAAATATGTTTGCACTTTTGAGTCAAATGTAACCATAACGTAATCACACTGTCAGCGCTATTACCACTGAATATATGTAATTTTGCACCCATGAAATTAATGGAATTGCCCCTTTGGGCCTGGATTGTTTTCTATGTGTTAGTGTTGCTCATGCTCGTGGCCGACCTGAAGATGTTCGGCAAGAAAGGTCAGCATGAGGTGCTCTCATTCTTCGCGACTACTATTTGGACGAAGCAGACTGAAAAGTTGGGCTAAATAGAAAACCGTTTAATAGAAGTATACGGCGTAGTCCTTGATGCTTCCTGGAGCGCCTTGCTCTGCGCGGGGGAGATACTCAAGAGCGGTGACAGTCTGCTCGCTGCCCAGATCGATGACCAGCAGATGGGGCATTGCGGCCGAGCGCTCTGTCTGCCAATAGGTACTTTCCTGAAGGTCGAACACTTTGTCGCCCGTGTGATTGCCGTCATCGTTCTCACTGTCGGCATACTTCGTGGACCATGGCTCGCGCGAAAGCCGCTTGCCATCGGTGCCCTGCAGATAGATTTCGGCAATGGCTGCCTGCGGTTTGCCGTCGTGGGTTGAGAGACATTGAATGGCCAGATAGCGGCCTTTCTGGGGAGAAGCGAAGCGGATGGTCTGCCAGCCATTGCCACTCGGCAGCTGTCCTTTGGCTGTGGGCGTACTGCTGTTCAGGTCGGGCTTGTCGCCGATGTTGTTGTGCTTGTTGCTCTTTTCCAGTTGCAGTTTGTTGAGTTCGGGCTTGTCTTGTCCCCATACGACGGGGTCTTTCGGCCCCAGAATGTCGAGGACGATGATCTCATTCTTGCCCTTTTTCAGCCAGCAACCGGGCACGTAGAGCGTCTGCTGCGGACCGATGCTCCAGATGCGTCCCATGGCATGACCGTTCACCCATACTTGTCCCTTGCCCCATGTCTCGAAGTTCAGGAAGGTGTCGCCCACTTTTTTCAGGGTAAACTCGCCTTTGTAGTAGCCGCCATCACTGAAAATAGTCTCGCGATACTTCATGTCATCGTGTCCCTGGCTCATCGCTTTCTTGATGGCTTCGTAGTCATCGCTCATGGTGATGATGCTCCAGTTCTTGAGGTTCCAGGTCATTTCATGGCCATCAATCTCAGCCTGCAGGAGCACTTCCTTGGTGATGCCCTTGAAATCCTTGATGGCGCGTCCGAAGTTGATGCGCCCCATGGCTTCCACCAGGATGTTCAGCGCCTGTCCTTTCTTTACGGGCGGCAGCACGATGGACTTCTCGTTCTTCACGCGGTCGATCTTTCCGATATACTTCCCGCCCAGATAGACCAGGGCAAAGTCGTGACAGTCGTTGAGGGTCAGCACGCTCTTCTCCTTGACTTCCGGCAGCGTTGTGGTGTATTCTATCATACCCCATCCGCAGTCCATGTCTTCCATCGTGAGCACATCGCGGCTTTGGCGCTGGGCCGTCTGATAGTCGCTGATGCGCATCACCTTTTCCAGGGAGAACTTCGGAATGGTGACAATCGGTGCGGCTGGCTTGGGAATACTGGGCAAGACCCCCCTCCGACTCCCCCGAGGGGGAGTGTTTGTGTCGGCGTACTTCTGCATCATCTCGCGGAGTTCGTAGTATTTCGGTGTGGGCTGGCCGTACTCGTTGATGGGGGCGTCGTAGTCGTAGGAAGTCACGTCGGGGGCAAATCCCGGACTGTTGGCTCCTGCCCAATGGCCGAACGATGTGCCGCCGTGGGTCATATAGAGCGAGAAGGAGATGTTCTTGGAAAGCATTTCGTCCATGCCGTCCACCATGGCCTTGGCGGGACGCGTCTCATGGCGGGCTCCCCATTTGTCGAACCATCCGCTCCAGAACTCCGAGCACATCAGCGGAGCATTGGGACGCAACTGCTTCAGGCGCTCGAATTGCTTGTCGATGTTGGCACCGGTGCCAAAGTTCATGGTCCATATCAGGTCGTCGAGTCCGTTTTTCGTGAAGTTACTGGCCCAGTCGCACTGGAAGAAGAGCAACCCACCCTCAGTCCCTCCCGAGGGGAGGGAGGCTTGATTACTCTTGCCGTTTAAGATATTTTTCCCTTGGGGAGAGAATGCTCCGCGTACGATGTCGCGGATTTCCGAGATGTAGGCCTTGTCCTCACCATACGAACCGTACTCGTTTTCCACCTGCACCATGATGATGGGGCCGCCGCGCTGGATGGTCAGTGGTGCAAGTTGTTCGCCCACTTTCTGTTCGAAGATTCTTACACGCTCCATGAAATAGGGATCCTGCTCGCGCAGACGGATGTCCTTCTTCTTGAGCAGCCACCATGGCAGTCCGCCCATTTCCCACTCGGCGCAGACGTATGGACCGGGGCGCACGATGACGTACATGCCGTTTTTCTGTGCCAGACGGCAGAATTCTGCCACGTCGTTCTGGCCTGTGAAATCGAATTTTCCCTCCGCCTGTTCATGGATGTTCCAGAAAATGTAGATACACACGGCATTCATGCCCAGCGCCTTGCACATCTTGATGCGGTGGTCCCAATAGGGGCGTGGGATGCGCGGATAGTGGATTTCGGCAGCCTTCACCACGAATGGCTTGCCGTCGAGCAGGAAGGTCTTGTCGCCCGTGGTGAAGGTATGTGTGGATGGTTGGTGGCTCTTGGCCTGAAGGCTCAGTGAGGCCATCAATATAAGGAATAATATCAGTCTTTTTTTCATGTCGTCAAATGAAGTGTTTACCATTTATCTTTTGTCTGTATGGTGTCAGCCCAGCGGTGGTCCTTGGGGAAAGGCTGCCCGCCCCATGCCTTCACCTGTGTCCACGGCTCTGCCGCATCCGTCCAGAAAGGATGGTCGGCAGGCAGACCGAGTGGCATGAAGGCCAGCGTGGTCATATAGAGCGAGCCGTTGTTGGTGTACCAGTCGGCCGTCTCGGGCTGGCTGCCGCAGAAGCCGATAGTCAGGTAACCGCCCTCGTTGAAATTCTGCTGCCCGTCGAACATACGGTGCATTACCTTGGTGAGCGCGGCGCGCACCTGTCCGTTATGCAGTTCCTTGGGCAGCGTGCCGTACCATGCCATCAGTGCCAGCGGCTGCAGCGCGGCCAGCCGGTAGGGGATGCTGCGCCCGAAGACGGGGAAAGTGCCTTCCGGCGAGATGAACCGCTCCAGGATGATGGCCATCTTCTGGGCGCGGGGCAGTGCCCGGTCGTAATACTTCTTATAGTCAATGCGCGTGTTCATCTTGGCATCCTGCATGGCCTGCAGCGTCTCCAGATACATGGCATGGAACACGTAGCTGCTGTAATAGTCGAAGGCAAACACAGGTCCGTCGGCATACCAGCCGTCGCCCACATACCATTCTTCCACCTTGCGGCAGGCCGTGTTCACCCGGAACTCGTCGCAGGCCACACGCCCAGCGGCCTTGGCAAGGAAACTCTCGATGACGGAGGAGAAAAGAAACCAGTTGGTGTAGGGCGGGTCTATCGTGCGCATTCCCTGAAACTCCTTGACGTAACGCTGCTTGGTAGTGCTGTCGAGCGGCATCCACAAGGCATCGTAACCACGGAGGAACGACTCCGCGATGTAGGCGGCGTCCACCAGATTCTGGCCTCCTATGCCCCAGCACAGATAGTCGGGACTGTCAGGATCCACTGCATTCTTGTACGACTGCAAGGCCCACTGGCGCAGTTGCCTGCGCTGGCGGCCTTCCGCCGTGTCGTCGTCGGGCAGCGACAGCCAGGGCGCGATGCCGGCCATCAGTCGACCGAAGGTCTCCATGTAGGCCACTTTGCGGTTTCGGTTGTCGAACGATGGACTGAACTCCATCTGCATGTTCTTCTGCAGTTCTCCCTTGCTCATGTTCTCCAGCACGGGTCGTGCCATCTTATCGGCCAGTGCGCACCAATACTCTCGATCGGTCCGTACAGCCTTCTTGGCTTTCTTGGCCCCAGCTGAAAGGGGCAGCATCATGAAAAGGGAAAGTAGCATGATGCCTTTCAGCAGTTTCCTTGCGGTCATTGTTTGCATGTTCATTTTTTAAAGTACGAAGTTGGAATTTGGAATTACGAAGTTGAGGTTTGATGTATGAAGTTGGAATTTTGAAGTACGAAGTTGGAGTTTGGAAGTACGATGTGTCGCCTCTGGCGAGGTTGAAGGTTTAAGTATGAAGTTGGAATTTGGAATTACGATGTGTCGCCTTTGGCGAGGTTGAGGTTTTAAGTACGAGGTTTTAAGTACGAGGTTGGAATTTTGAATTACGAAGTTATTTCGCCCTTCATCTTTCAACCTTCATCCTTCATCCATCATCCTCGCCGAAGGCGATACATCGTCCTTCGTACTTCGTCCTTCGTCCTTCGTACATCCTACTTCTTTCTCAGGTAGCGTTCATATTCGCAGGCGGCCAGCAGAAAAGCCCCTACGCCAAAGTTGGCCTCACTGTTGGCATCCACGGTCTGTCCCGGAATGGCCCGTTCGCCGATGGGCTGCACATAGCCCACCTTGCCGCTCTTCTGCAAGGCTGTTTCAGTGAGGTATTTCCATGCCCGCTCGATGACCGGGGCAAACTCTTTCCTATCCAGACGTCCGTGATTGACTCCCCACAACAGTCCGTAGCAGAAGAAAGCCGTTCCGCTGGTCTCGGGGCCCGGTGCGTGATTGGGGTCGAGCATGGAGCGCGTCCAGTAACCCTGTGGCTGCTGACATTTGGCCACGGCACGGGCCATCCGCGTGAACTTATGCACGAAGAACGGCTGGCGGATGTAGCTCTCGGGCATATCCTGCAAAACCTTGGCTAGACCGGCCAGTACCCATCCGTCGCCGCGCGCCCAGAAGTCCTTCTTGCCGTTGGCTGATTTGTGCTTGGGATAGACATACTTGCCGTCGCGGAAGTAGAGTCCCGTTTCCTGATCGAGCATGATGCTATCGCTATAGAGCAGGTTCTCGTAGAGCTTGTCGAGGTATTTCTCGTCGCCCGTCAGCCGGTACATCTTGGTCATCACCGGCATCACCATGTAGAGCGCATCAGCCCACCACCAATAGTCGTTAGCCTTGGAGTCGGCCTCATAGCCCATCACCTCCATGGCTCTTTTGATTTTTGACTCATCACCTAACAATACATAAAGGTCGATATACGTCTGGAAACAGATCTGCCAGTCCCCGAAGAGCACGTAGTCGTGCCCCTCGCCGTAGCGCTTGTATTTCCACTTGGCGGGATCAGCCTCCGTGGCACCCATCCACTGGTTGTGCTCAGCCCATCGGATGCTGTAGTCGAGCATCTGCTTGTCCTTCAGCAGTTTATAGACTTCCATGTTTCCCGTGTGATAGGCGGCATTATCCCAGAAAGACCTCACCTCAGCCTTGTTGTTCTGTTGCCAGTAGGTGTTCACTCTCCTGACCAATTCTCTCACCTCGTTCGTTTTCCATGTCTTGGCCTGCAGTCCGAATGCGGCGAGCAGGGCGAGCATCAGCAGCATTTTTTTCATACCTCGTAGCGTTTTCGTGAGTTTTTAAGTTTGTTAGTTAAAATAGGGTAGCCTATATATTATAAACTGAACTACAGTCATTTTATTACAATGATGTTGTCCAATCTAGTGATTTCTCTCCTTAATACTATGCTGATTCCAAATATTTTATTATTTTTGTGCCGTAAAAAAACAAACTACGTATGAAAAAGAGTGTTAGGTGTTGGGTGATAGGTGTTGGGTGTTGGCTGATGGCGCTTGGTGCTTTTGGCCAAACGCCTTCGGCGCTGAACAGGAAGGAGTTTGCCAAGCATTGGGTGGTGGAGTCGGAATCGGCTGACTATCGGGTGACGTTCCGGGGCGATACGGCTGACATCGTCTCGCCAAAGGGACTGACGCTCTGGCGAAAGGAGAAGATGAAGGGGCGCGTCACGATAGAATATGATGCCTGTGTGGTGGTGGAGGACGGTAGCAATGAACCCACCAACCGGCTGAGCGACCTGAATTGCTTCTGGATGGCCAGTGACCCGAAATATCCCGACGATATCTTCCGCAGAATGAAGGAGCGCGGCGGCGTGTTCCTGAACAGTTATGCCCTGCAACTCTACTATATGGGCTACGGCGGCAATCATAACTCGACCACGCGCTTCCGCCGGTACGACGGCAATGAGGCTGCCATCAGCGACGCGGCAAAGCGTCCGGCCATCCTTCGGGAATATACCGACGAGGCGCATCTGCTGAAACCGAACCATTGGTATCACATCAGGCTGACGAGCGACGGTCATCGGGTGGCTTACTATATTGACGGAAAACGGCTGGTGGACTTCCGCGATGCGGAGCCTTACAGAGAGGGATGGTTCGGATTCCGCACCACGCTGTCGCATACGCGTATCACGAATTTCAGCTATCGTTGCGAATCCTTGCAGCAGCAGAAAGCTCCGTTGCATTGGGTGGAAGACTCATCTCAGGCTCCCCAGGGAGGGAGGGCCGTGCCCGTAACTTTCGGCGTTCCCTTCGATGAAGGGGAAGTGACGGAAGGAACGGTAATGGCGCTGACGGATGCTTCGGGAACGACGGTGCCTACCGATACCTGGCCTTTGGCTTACTGGCCCGACGGGTCGGTGAAATGGCTTGGGGCGGCGGCGACCCCCCACCAACTCCCCCGAGGGGGAGAGTTGTTCCTTTCTGCTCAGAAAGGTAATAAGAAAGCTTCCCGTGAGGCTACTCTTCAGATTTCTGAAACGGCTTCGGGACTGCGGGTGACGACCGATTCGCTTACGGCATTCATTCCCAAACAGGGAGCCTTCTTGATGGATTCCCTCTTGTTGCAAAACCGAAAGGTGGCTGAACGATTGCGGTTGGTTTGCACCACGCAGAGCGAACCCTATACAGAAACCACGCGGCAGGTCAGTTTCTCCGACTACCAGAGCGAAATCCGTTCCGTCATCGTGGAGCGGAAAGGCAACGTGAGCGCTGTGGTAAAGATTGAGGGCGTGCATGTATCTTCTCCCTCCCTCACAGGGAGGGATGGGGTGGGTCTCCTCCTCCCCTTCGTCGTCCGGCTCTATTTCTATCAGGGCAGTCGCGAGGTGAAGATGGTACATTCGTTCGTGTTCGATGGCGATCAGAACCGTGACTTTATCCGGTCCTTGGGTGTGAAGATGGATGTTCCTCTGCGCGACGAACTTTATAACCGCCATGTGGCATTCTCAACCGGTCAGGGCGGTGTGTGGAGCGAACCCGTGCAACCGCTCGACGGAAGGCGCGAACTCAGATTGCCGCTCCAACAGGCGGACGCAAACCGGCAGCCGCGTCCCGATGAGAGTCTGCCCGAGGATCATCGGGGACAGCTCACCGTCCAACAGCTACAGATGATGGGGCAGCGCGTGCCGCCCTACGAAACGTTCGATAAGAAGAACCAGACGCTGATAGACGAATGGGCTGCGTGGAATACCTACAGGCTGTCGCAACGGTCGTCGGAAGGCTTCACCCTGCGCAAACGGGCCAACGACGATAATCCCTGGATTGGAACTTTCGACGGACGGAGGGCCGACGGCTATGCCTTTGTGGGCGATATGACCGGCGGAATGGGCTTGGCCTTGAAGGATTTCTGGCAGTCGTTCCCGTCGGCAATGGAGATATCGGGCACAAAGGGCGACAAGGCCACGCTGACGGCATGGCTGTGGAGTCCGGATGCTGAACCCATGGACTTGCGCCATTATGACAATGTGGCCCACGGATTGCTCTCCGCCTACGAGGATGTGCAGGAAGGAATGAGCACTCCCACGGGTATTGCCCGTACCTCCACCCTCATGTTGCTGCCTGCCGATGGCTATCACGGGAAACAGGCTTTTGCAGAGGATGCACGGCGGATGACGCACGGTGCGCTGCTGTTGCCCACACCCGAATACCTGCATCAGAAACAGGCCTTTGGCATCTGGAGTCTGCCCGACTCATCGAATGTTGAGCGCGCAAGGGTGGAAAAGCAGTTGAACGATTATATCGACTATTACCAGAAACAGATAGAGCAGCACCACTGGTACGGGTTCTGGAACTATGGCGACGTGATGCATACCTACGATGCCGAGCGCCACGAGTGGCGTTACGACGTGGGCGGATTTGCCTGGGACAATACCGAACTGGCCAGCAACATGTGGCTCTGGTACAGTTTCCTGCGCACGGGAAGGGCCGACCTCTGGCAGATGGCTGAGGCAATGACCCGTCATACGGCCGAAGTGGATGTCTATCACACAGGTCCCAACGCTATGCTGGGCACTCGTCATAACGTGAGCCATTGGGGATGCGGTGCGAAGGAAGCCCGAATCTCGCAGGCTGCCTGGAACCGCTTCTATTATTATCTGACCGCCGACGAACGCACGGGCGACCTGATGACCGCCGTGAAAGATGCCGACCAGATGCTCTATACGCTCGATCCCATGCGACTGGCTCAGCCCCGCGGTGAATATCCCTGCACGGCTCCTGCCCGGTTGCGCATCGGTCCAGACTGGCTGGCCTATGCCGGCAACTGGATGACCCAGTGGGAACGAACGCGCGACAACCGCTATCGCGACAAGATCATTGCCGGCATGAAGAGCATTGCAGCATTGCCCCATCAGATGTTTACCGGGCCTTTGGCCTTAGGCTACGATCCCGCCACGGGCGTTATCACCACCGAATGCGACACGTCGTTGCTCTCCACCAATCATCTGATGACCATCATGGGCGGATTTGAAGTGATGAATGAGATGATGCGTATGATTGACGTGCCCGAATGGAATGCCGCATGGCTCGACCATGCAGCCCGCGACAAGGAAATGGCCCTGAAGGTGAGAAACAATCGTTTCCGCATCTCCCGCCTGCTGGCCTATGCCGCCTTCCATCAGCGTAATCAGCAGAAGGCAGACGAAGCATGGCGCGACATGCTGCGCGCCCTGGGTCGTAAGGACGATAAACGCTACGAAAACCGTCAGTTACTACCCCCCGAGGTTCCCATCCCTCAGGATGAGACAGAGATGATCAGCACCAACGGTGTCTCCACCTGGAGCCTTGATGCCATCTACATGCAGGAAGTCTGCCCGATGGGGGACTGAGCTAAGGGGCTACCGAGTCGGTAACCTCCAGCAGCGAGTCTTCCATGATGATGTCTTCCTCGTTGAACTTGGGCGGGTGATGCTGGCCTGCTGCAACCATGATGATACATAGGAAGCCGATGACCAGTGAGGCTATGATGCCGCAGAGGGTGCCGATGGCATGGCCCCACTGACGGGTGAACAGGGCAAAAAGGAGAAACAAACCCTGGAGAGCGATGAAGAATATGCCCAGAAGGATGAAGAAATAGAAGAAGCCTTCCCAATCGGAGAGTACTGCTACCACGGAGAGAAAGCTGCTCGCCAAGGCTCCTGCCGTCGCCAGAAACCACCACTTCACCATTCGTGCGATGGCGCTTCTTTTTTCTTTTTGGGGTTCTTGTTCCATATTTCGTTTAGAGGTTAAGGGTTAGAGTTCGAAGTGAAATCGTTGCGGTATTCCTTGGGCGTCTTGCCGTATTTCTGGCGAAAGCATTTCGTGAAGTAGCCTGGGTCGCGGAAGCCTACGGCATAGGCTATCTCGGTGAAGTTCATGTCGGTGGTCTCCACATAGTTGAGGGCTTTGGTCAGTCGGATTTCCTTCACCAGATCCACGGGGGCAAAGCCGGTGAGGCTCTTCAGTTTCTTGAAGAAGGGTGAACGTGAGAGGCCCATCTCTTCGGCCAGCGTGTTCACGTTGAAATCCTCGTTCTGCAGGTTCTTCTCGATAATCTGGTGCACATTGCGCACGAATTCCAGGTCTTTCTGAATGAGGTGGGATTCGTAGGGGGGAACCCCTTCCAAACCTCCCCGAGGGGAGGCTTCCTGCTCTCCCCCTCGGGAGAGTTGGTGGGGGGGTATTACCATCTTGCGCTGGAAGATGCGCTGTTCCTCGAGCAACTGATTGATGCGCGCCTGTAGCAGTTCGCTTGAGAAGGGTTTGGTGATATAGGCGTTGGCACCGGTGGAGATGGCCTGCGTATGGATTTCGTCGCCCTGTTTGGCAGTGAGGATGATGACTGGTATGTGCGAAATGTTGAAGTCTTGGCGGATGCGCTTCAGCAGTTCCATGCCGTCCATCTTCGGCATCATCAGGTCGCTGACAATCAGGTCGGGGTGATACTGATACACTTTCTTCAGTCCTTCTTCGCCGTCGTGAGCCGTGAGCACCGTGTATTTATCCTGCAGTTGGAGACTCAGCATATGACAGAGGTCAATATTGTCTTCGATGAGGAGGAGGGTGGGTAAGACCTCCTCCAGACCTCCCCGCGGGGATGCTTTCTGCTCTCCCTCTCGGGGGAGTTGGTGGGGGATCGAGGGTTGGGGTTGGGCTCCCACATATTCCTCTATCTCATCGGCATTGAAATTCTCCTTCTCGATTGGGAGTTCGATGATGAAGGCAACACCTTTATCCAAGTTTTCAGCCCAGATATGTCCGTGGTGCATCAGCACGAACTCGCGACTTAGTGACAGCCCAATGCCTGTACCTGTTGAGGTGGTGTCGTCGCTGCGGTTTTCAGCCATGGCGAAACGTTCGAAGATTTCCTCCAGTTTGTTCTCGGGAATGTTGGCTCCGTCATCTTCCACGCGGATAATAACCCCCTCCAAGGCCCCTCCAAACCTCCCCGAAGGGGAGGCTTCCCGAGCCTTATAGGACTCCCCTCCCTTCGGGAGGGGGTGGGGGTGGGCTTTTGGTTGGATTTCCATCGACACCGTAATCGTGCCTCCCTCGCGGGTGTATTTGAAGGCGTTGTTGATTAGGTTATTGATGACCACACCAATTTTCTGTCGGTCGCACCAGGCCATCACATGCTCATCGGGGAGAAGGAACTCATAGCTGATATCGCGTTCCTGCGCATGGATGCGGTATTCCTGCCGGAAGGTTTCCAACAGTTCGTTAAGGTCGGTAAATGAGACGTGCATCTTCATCTTTCCGTTCTGTACCTTGCGGAAGTCGAGAATCTGGTTTACCAACTGCAGCATCTTCTTGGCATTGTTGTCGATGAGCGACAGATATTCCTTCCCCGAGGGTGACAGCCGTTCGTTTTTCTTGAGTTCCTCAATGGGACTCTTGATGAGGGTGAGTGGCGTGCGCAGTTCGTGGCTGATGTTGGTGAAGAAACGGATCTTCAGTTCCGCCAGGCGGTCGTTCACGTAGGTCTCATTTCGCATCTTGATCATATAGAGCACTAACCGGAAGGCTCCGTAGAGTAGGGCCAGCAGCAGCAGGGTGTAGATGATATAGGCCCACCACGAAGCCCACCAAGGTGGTAGAATCCGGATTTCGAGAATCCGTTCTGCTGCACCATTTCCCAGGGTCTTCACACGGAAAGTGTAGCGCCCTGGCGGCACATTGGCATAAGAGGCCATGCGGTTCAGTCCGTTGGTATGCCACTGGTCTTCGTAACCGTCGAGGATATAGCTGTATGCCACTTGGTTTTGGTCGGTGAAGTTGAGCGAAGCGAACTCGATGGAGAACATGTTCTGGTTATGTTTCAGAACGATTTCCTTGGCATAGCGAACGGATCCATTATAGATGGCAGGCTGGAAATCGCTGAGCGGACGGTTATGCACGCGGAAGTCAACGATATAGATGGGATATTGACGATTGCTCTCGTTCATCACCACCTTGGGGTCGAAAGCCAGCACACCTTGCCGGCAAGCGATGAGGATGCGTCCGTCCTGTAGGCAGGCAACAGTGTTGTCCTCCACATTCACGACGGGGAATCCCGAATAGCGGTCGTAACTGCGGATGGAAGTATCTTCGTCGGGATTCAGACTGGCCAGTCCGTTCTCTGTGCAGATCCACAGGTGGTGCTGATGATCCTCGATGATACTGGACACGACATCTCCCGATAGACGTTCGGTAAATGGATAGTTCTTCAGTAGCGGACGGTGGGCCTGCTCGTCGTAGCCCTCCAACAGGTTCATGCCGCCGCCGAACATTCCGAGCCAGATACGTCCCTTGGAGTCTTTATAGAGTGAGAACACATCGTTATCTACCGTTCCGGCATCCTGCTGCTCGCGATAGATTTCGAAATGGATGTCCTGAGGCCTTTGGAACTGGCCTGAGAATGACATCAGTCCGTCGGTGGTTCCCACCCATAAGCGTCCGTTGGCATCTTCGGCGATGGAGCGCACGTTGAGGTAGAGTTCGTATTTGGGGTAGTCCTTAAACTCGTTGTTGCGGTTGATAAACCGTGTTTTTCCATTTCGTTGCTCAATGAGATTCAGACCTCCGCCGAAGGTGCATGCCCAGATGCGGTGGCGCGAGTCCTCGAAGATGTAATAAACCCGGTCATCGTTTAGCGAATAGGAATCGTAGGGGTCATGGACGAAATGTTCAAGTGTGGAGTGTAGAGTGTAGAGTGTAGAGTTATGATTACCTTTTACTTTTATTATTCCATTCCCCTTTGTGCAGAACCAAAGATTGCCTTCATGATCCTCCATGATGTGATAGACGTTGCCGATGTTCTGGATGCCTGTCGGCTTCACGGTCTGCGTCTTGGGGTCGATACAGAGCAGCATACCGTTACGGGTGCCTATCCAGAGGTCGCCGTTCTTCTGCTGGTAGAGGGCGCGAATGCCTCGTGAGTCGCCTGTCTCATGTTCTTGTGAGAGAAGGTCGGGCATGAAAAAGGTGAAATGGGATGGTGTGAAATTCACCTTATAGACCCCGTTTGTGGTTGACGACATCCAGAGCAGTCCTTCGCTGTCAATGTCCAGATCGAAGAAGCGGAGGGCATTGACAGCCGTTGTAGAGAACGGACGCAGGTCGGCGACATTCTGCATTAGTTCCGTCTGATGGTCATAACGCCATACTTCACCGTTTTCGTGGAGGAAGAACAGTCCGTTTGTCCCAGCATCGCAGACCTTTCTCGAAGCAATCGTTTCGCCTTGTGGAATGGGGAAGCGCTGGAGCATGCCTGTCAGCGGATGCTGGCAGATGAGCGTCTGGGTGACACGGTTGAAGAACCACTGCCGCTGCTGTTTGTCTGTGAGGACCGGAATCTCCTGCGAAGTATAAGGGCTCACCGAACCGTTCTCGCAGTCTATCACATAGGCTTCGCCCTCGTCGTTGCCTAGATAGATGTGGTTACCCGTGTGATAGTAATAGGTATAATGCTTGTCGGGTTTGATGAGCGACAGGTATTGGTTGCCCTTGGGACGTGGAACCACGTCCACTTTGAAGTCGGTGCCCAACCAGTAGAGATAGCGGTCATTGACGCCGAGGATATTGTGCTGCAACTTGAACGTTGCGGGATCGATGGCCAGTGAACCGTCGAAGATGCGCTGAATCTTGATTTTTCCATCCTTATCCACGTTGGCTTCATAAAGATTCTTGTTGCGGGTGAGCAGTAGCACATGTCCGTTGCTGGCCTGCTGAATTTTGATGACCAGCATATTTTGGGAAATCTGCTTCAATTCATCGTAGATTTCGTGGAACAAGTCATTTCGCTTGTCATAGAGGTAGAGGCGGTTATCTACATTACGAATCCACAGGTAGCCGTCGCCGTCTTCTACCATGGAGATTACTTTTCGGGGGGGGATGTCCGACTCTTGGCGGCTACGGGTCACAAAGGGCGTAAACGTATCACCGTCAAAAGAGCACAGGCCGTACCACGTGCCAAACCAGAGAAAACCGTCCTTGCCTTTCAGCGAGCAATAGACAGTATTGCTGGGCAGCCCTTCTTCCAGCGTGTAGTGCTGCACTATCATACCATTCTGGGCATGGATGGGTAGCCAGCATGCCAGCATGAAAATGAATGACAAGGCAATCTTCTTCATGGCTACAAAGATAATGCAAAATTTCGATTAAGCGAAAAGAAATCTAATATTATTTGGTTTTATTGAACTTGAAAAGACACAAGGTTAGTTGAAGATTTGATTTTTGTGGGATGATTTGTGCATTTTGATACAAAAAATGGTGACAAATTGTACATTTCTGCGTCTGTAAAATATAGTGAACATCATTTTATACTAACCAAAACAAAAAAACATGAACAAATCTTTCAAGACCTATTTGGCTTGTGGTTTGGTAGCATCGTTGTTGTGCCCGTCACAGCACTGGCCGACACGGCTATTCCCACCAGCATGCCTGCCGAAGTTCAGCAGGCGAAGTCTATCAAAGGTAATGTAGTGGACGAGAATGGAGAACCCCTGATCGGTGTCTCTATTAAAATCGTCGGAGCCAATGTCGGTGGCATCACTGACATTAACGGAAACTTTTCGGTGAGTAATGCCGAAGGTAAGCAACTCCAGTTCTCCTATGCTGGTTACAAAACCCAGACGCTGGCTGCGCGCCCCGATATGAAGGTGGCGATGGAGCCCGACATGCAAGGCCTGGATGAAGTCGTGGTTATCGGTTTCGGTACCGTGAAGAAACGCGACCTGACAGGTTCTGTAGCACAGATTAAGAGTGAAGCTATTCTGCAGACTCCTACGAGCGATGTGGCTACTGCGCTCCAGGGTCGTATCACGGGTCTGGATGTCAGTGGCGATGAGATGCGTATCCGTGGTAACCGTTCTATCAGCGGTAACAACGCACCGCTTGTTATTATCGATGGTGTACAGGGTGGTTCGCTGAGCGATATCAACCCCGACGACGTTGAGAGCATCGACGTGCTGAAGGATGCTTCTTCTACGGCTATCTACGGTTCGCAGGGTGCCAACGGTGTAATTATCGTTACAACCAAAAAGGCTGAGGCTGGCCGATTCCTTGTCAGTTATAATGGAGATGTAACTGCAGCTTTCCGTGAGCAGCATCCCGACTATCGTTCGGGTCAGAACTATTATGATGCCCGTATGCTGGCCGCCAAGAATGCCGGATCGTGGACCAGTTCTGCCGACGACCTGGCCGCTATCTTCGGAGGCAGTCCTGAAGCCTATGCCGCTTATCAGGCCGGAGCATGGACCAACTATGAGGACCTGCTTCAGAAATCGACCACGTGGAGCACTCGCCATACCGTCACCATGAGCGGTGGCAATGAGCGCACGCAGGCTCGTTTCAGCGTGGGTTATGCCAATAGGGGCAGCAAGTGGAAGGAGAGCGGCGGCAATGACCGCTACACACTCCGTGCCAGTATCGACCACAACATCCGCAAGTGGATCAACGGCGGTGTCACTTTCCAGCTGACTCACAATCGTTCTGAGCGTTCTCCGTATGAAGAGGCTTCCACAACTGATATGCAGCTCGGCTCTCCTTACGGCTACTATGATTACGATTCAAAGAAATATATCATCGGTACCGACCTGGTGGAGCGCCCGCTGGATGCCGGTGGCTATGTGAACCCGCTCATCAACACCTTCGGCGATGACCGCTACAAGCGTGAGGGCTATGGTACTAACGCAGTGGCCAACGGCTATCTCGACATTCATCCCATCGACGGACTGTCTTTGCGTACACAGTTTAATGCGCACATCACTAACTATTCCGATGGCCGCTTCACCGCAGGCAATTCTGCCACACAGACCTACAACGGCACGAACCAAACTACGGCCTATGAAATCAAGTCCAACAGTCTCTATACGGAGTGGAACAACATCCTGACCTATCAGTTCAAGATGCTGCCCGAGGATCACCACCTCAGTGCTACCGCTCTGACCTCCTGGAACAAGCGTAAGTTCGACAATCTGGATGCCACCTCTATTGGCCAGACGCTGGCCTCCAACCTCTGGTGGAACCTGGCTTCTAATGATGGCGGTGCAGGCCACCAGACTCACTCCAGCTATTACGAGCAGGAGCAGAGCTTCTCCTATGCTTTCCGTGTCAACTACGACTGGAAGAGCCGCTACCTCTTCACGGCATCAGTTCGCCGCGACGGTGCTTCGCGTCTGGCCGAAGGCCATAAGTGGGAGACCTTCCCATCAGCAGCCGTTGCATGGCGCATTAGCGACGAGGCTTTCATGAAGGGTACCAAGTCATGGCTCGACGACCTGAAGATCCGCGCCACCTATGGTGTTACGGGTAACTCGGGTATCCCCGTCTATGGCACAGCTTCGGGTGTGAAATACTATAACACGAAGCTTGGCTTCCAGGACACTAGCGTAGGCCGCTACGAACTGGGTGTGCCCGATGGTGCCAACTATATCATCGGTAATAAAGACACGAAGTGGGAGATGTCCTATACATGGGATATCGGTTTCGATGCCATGCTGTTCAACAACCGCTTGAGCATCACCTTCGACTGGTATAACACGAAGACCAAGGACCTCATCATGGCCCGCAACCTGCCTACCACTTCTGGTAACGACGGTGCCTTCCAGACCTACACCAACATCGGCTCTACACGCAACCGCGGTTGGGAGTTGACCATCAACAGCCGCAACATCGTCACGAAGGATTTCCAGTGGAACTCCACGTTGTCACTTTCAGCCAACAGCGAGAAGATTCTTGAACTCTATGAGGGCAAGGATCGCATCACGATGGGTAACAATACACCTGAGAATACAACTCTTCAGGTGGGATATCCCGTCAAGTCATACTATACGTTCGACTATTTAGGCATCTGGCAGACCAGCGAGGCCGCAGAGGCTGCCAAGGTCTTCACCGATGAGAAGAAGACTACGCCCTTCAAGCCAGGTGACATCAAGGTACGCGATATCGATGGTGACGGATGGATCGACCAGAGCACCGACTACACCTATGTAGGCGCACAGACGCCGAAATGGTTCGCTGGATTCAACAACGATTTCCGCTACAAGGATTTCGACCTGAATATCTACATCTATGCCCGCTGGGGACAATGGGGAGACAATCCACTCTCTGCCTTCCAGCCCGGCAACGGTGGCAAATATACCACGATGGACTATTGGGTAGCAGGCACCAACGAGGGAGGATCATTCCCAGCCCTGATGCAGAACTACAACTTCTACGACTACAAGGGCTATACCGCTTATTGGTATTGCGAGCAGTCGTTTATCCGCCTCAAGCGCATCTCGTTAGGCTACACGCTGCCGCGCACGCTGTTAAGCCGCATGGGCATCGAGAAACTACGCGTCTATGCAACCGTCAACAATCCTTTCTGCTACGTCAAGAACGACTGGATGAAGCACTTCGATCCCGAAGGTCTGCAGCGCAGCATTACGTTTGGTCTGAATGTAAACTTTTAAACAATGAAAATTATGAAATTATTCAATAAATATTTCGTTGGTGCACTTCTTGTAGGTGCTACCATGGGTCTTGCCTCATGCGATCTCGACGAGTATAACCCTTCTTCGGAAAGCTCGGAGAACGTTTTCGCCACAGAACAGGGTATTGAAGGACTCGTCAACCAGATGTACTACAATTTCCGGTGGAAATACTATGGACGTGAAGACCCCGTCCTCTACTTCGAAGGTGCTGGCGACATTTGGGCAAACATGCCTGACAAATATACCTATGGCATGCAGCTCACTCGTTTCGTTGACCTTCAAGGTGACCGTGGTCAGGTGAAGGGTGCATGGAACCGCGTGTATGATATCGTCAACCTGGCTAACACTGTGCTCGACTATCTGCCCACGACGAAGAATCTTGCAGATGAAACACGCAACGACTTCGAGGGTGAGGCTCGCTTCATGCGCAGTTATGCATATTGGTGGCTCGTAGAGTGGTTCGGCGACATTGAAATGCGTACCCACGGTACCGATCAGCCTACCTTTGCAGCCTATCGTACCGATCGCAAGACCATTTACGACGAGGTCATCATCCCCGATGCCGAGGCTGCCGTCAAATTGCTCAAGGTAGAGCCTTACAAGGGAAACATCGGACGTGCTCAGAAGAAAGCCGCCTATGCCCTGCTGGCCCGTGTGGCATTGGCCCGTGCTCAGTATGAGACGGCTGGAAGTTCTGAGGCCCGTGCTTTCTATCAGAAGGCTTACGATGCTGCTAAGTATGTGATGGACAACCAAAATGCATTGGGTATCAAACTCTATAAAACATACGATGAGATTTGGCAGGCCAAAAACAACAAGTCGAATACGGAGTACCTCTTCGTCGTGACCCACTCCAGCAACTCTACGCTCAACCCACAGTCAGGTAACCCCAACCGTCTGCATATGTATTGGTCTCCACGACTGCTCAACCGCTTCGGAAATACACAGACTGCCGATAACTGGGAGTATCCGCGTGAAAGTGTGTTGCTCTGTCCCACCTATTATCTGCTGAATCTCTACAAGGATTGGGACCTGCGCTACGATGTCTTATTCCAGGAGGATTTCCCCACCAGTGCTGACAGTTACACTTGGACCGAAGAGGATGCTGTCAACCATTACCAGGCTCCCGCCTCTATCGTGGGAAAGACCATCACCAAGGGTCAGCTGGGATTGAAGGTCAGCCGTTTCCCCGTCACCGATGCCGAGCGTGAAGCTGCTGCCCAGAAAGGTTATGTGTTACTGGGTGCAAACAATATCTACGACCTGCGTCCAGGTAAGGTGACAAGTATGGGTGGAGCACGTATTCGTGATCTGAACAATGCCAATGGCGACGACTATCCCTCTTCTGACTGGATTTATACCTCATTCCCACGTTTCCGCAAGTATCGCATCTGGGACCGTGATCCCAAAGGCACCTTCCTGTTGACTGCTGCCAATGCACAGGTAGGTTTCGCCGATGTGCCCATTTTCCGATATGCCGAGATGCCGCTCATTGCTGCTGAGTGCCAGATTATGATGGGCAACACATCCGAGGCTGCCAGCATCATCAACGACGAGGCCAAGGGCATCCGCACCAGCCGTATCTTGAAGCCCGGTCATGATGCCAGCGAGATGAAGGTAAAGGCCAGCGATATGACCATCGAATGGATCCTCGAAGAGCGTGCCCGCGAACTCTGTGGTGAGTGGCTGCGCTGGTTCGACCTGAAACGCACCCACAAGATGGTAGAGTACTTCAAGGGACATAATCCCGCCATGCGAGGTGACGATCCCGTAGATGAGCACAACTACCTGTGGCCCATTCCGACAGACTTCCTTGATAAGATTGAGAATGGCGTAGAATTTGGCCAGAATCCTGGCTACAACCCCTACACCAAGTGATAATAATTGAGCCCGCCGATTGGCGGGCTCAATTATTATATAATCGGCTATATATTAGCTTCCTCCCAGACCTTCGTCTGCGAGCAGTTGATGCTCTGCTGTAGCGAGCCTACGCGCAGCAGGAACTCACCCTCTTCCAGCATCCAGCGTCCGTCGGCACCTACGAAAGCCATGCTCTTGGCAGGCAGCCGGAAAGTGACGGTCTCTGTCTGACCGGGCTGCAGCTCCACCTTGGTGAAGTCGCGCAGGCGTTTGTTGTCGGGAACAATTGATGCCACGAGGTCGCTCGTGTAGAGCAGCACGGCATCCTTGCCTACGCGGCTGCCGGTATTCTTCACGTCAACCTTTACCACTAGTTCGTCGTCGGCAGTGAACGAGGTTTTATCTACCCGCAGGTTGCTGTATTCGAAAGTGGTGTAGCTCAGTCCGTAGCCGAAGGGCCACATCAGACTCACCTTTGCATCATAGTTGTAGGCTCCGGCCATCGTGCCCACCTCTTCGCTCACCTTATAGTCGTAGGTGTTCAGCGAGTTGATTTCTCGCGGATAGGTGTAGGGCATCTTGGCCGAGAAGTTGGCATCGCCTGCCAGCAGGTTGGCCAGCGCGTCGGCACCGTAGTTGCCGGGAATCAGGATGTTCACCACGGCCTTGGCCAGCGGTTCAATGTCGGTGATGAGACGAGGACGACCCTCGTTGAGCACCAGAATGATGGGCTTACCCGTCTTGGCGAGTTGCTTCACCAGATTGCGCTGGTTCTCTGAGAGCCACAGGTCAGTCAGGTTGCCGGGCGTTTCGGTATAGGAATTCTCACCGATGCAGGCAATGATGACGTCGGCCTGGGCAGCAGCGCTGACGGCCTTGTCTATCTGCGGCTGGTTCTCCTCATAATAGGCACCGTCTTCCTTATAGGTGACACCCTGTTCGAGGATGATGTTCTCCTTACCATATTTGTTACAGAGGGCTTCGTAGATGGTGTTATACTTCTCAGCCAGGTCTTCGGCGTTGGAGCCTTGCCAGGTGTAGCTCCATCCGCCATGCAGACAGCGCATCTGGTTGGCATTAGGACCCGTGAGCAGAATCTTCTTTCCTTTGGCCAGCGGCAGGATGTTGTCCTGGTTCTTCAGCAGCACCTCCGACTCCTCGGCGGCCAGCAGGGCCTTCTTGGCAAACTCATCCGAACCGAATTTCTCGTAGCCTTTTCCGCCAGTATTAGGCTGGTCGAACAGATTCAGGCGATACTTCACACGCAGGATGCGGCGCACGGCATCGTCGATGCGCTCCATGCTGACCTTGCCCTCCTGCACCAGTTCTTTAAGTAGGATGCAAAACTCCACGCTATAGGGATCCATCGACATGTCGATACCGGCATTGATGGCAATGCGAATGGCGTCTTTCTTGTCTTTTGCCACATGCTCGCGCGAGTACAGATTATTAATATCGGCCCAGTCGGTCACGAGCATGCCGTCCCATTGCAGGTCTTCCTTCAGCCACTTCGTCAGGTACTCGTAGCTGGCATGCACAGGCACGCCGTTGATGGAAGCCGAATTGACCATCATGGTCAGTGTGCCGGCCAGGGCTGCAGCCTTGAACGGTTCGAAGTATTTCTCGCGCAGCATCTGGGGTGAAACGTAGGCCGGTGTGCGGTCTTTGCCGCTCCAGGGAGCACCGTAAGCAAAATAGTGCTTTGTGCTGGTGCCCACGTTGTAGGGACCCAGGTGGTTGGGATCGTCACCCTGATAGCCTTTGATTTCGGCCTCCACCATGCGCGCGTTGACGATAGCATCCTCGCCGAAACTCTCCCAGATGCGGCCCCATCGCGGATCGCGACCCAGGTCAACCACGGGATTATACACCCACGGGCAGTTTCCGGCGCGGCTCTCGTAGGCCGTGACTTCAGCACCTGTGCGGGCCAGTTCCGTATTGAACGTGGCGGCAATGTTGATAGGCTGGGGGAAGAGCGTGCCGCCCTGCGTGTAGGTCACGCCGTGGTTATGGTCCAGTCCGTAGATGTCGGGGATGCCGATATATTTCATGGACTTCTTCTGAATCAGTCCGATCCACTTCTGCCACTGTTCCACGGTGGCAGCCCTCGTGCCGGGAGCGTTCAGGATAGAGCCTACTTTCCATTTCGAAATCAGCGTGTCGAGCATCTGCTCGTTCAGTTTCCACACGCGCTTCGTGTCGCCCTGGTAGATGTCGATGGGATAGTTGCCCAACCGGTCGATGATCTGCTGGTCGGTCTTCTTGAGCAGCGCCTCTATCTCTTTGGGTGGCGCACCATACTGCTGGAGCACCGAGCGCACCTTCTCGCGGTCCACCTTGGCATTCTCCATCGTCATCTTGCCCATCACGTCGAGGTTCAGTTCCAGCATCTGTCCGATTTTCTCGTCGAGCGTCATCTTTGAGAGCGTCTTCTCAATCTTAGCCTCCAGCGCAGCATCGCGCGGAATGGCCGGTTTGCTGTACGATTGGCCGTTCGCCGCCACGGCAGCAAAAGCCACAGTCATAGATAAAAGGATTCTTTTCATATAAAGTTTTATTTTTAGGTTTTTAATATAAGTCGGTCGATAAATCGGCCACAAATATACGATAAAATGAGCGAACATCCAAAAATATTTCCATTCTCTTCCATAAATCCCTCCTTTTATGGGGGTATATTTCCCACTTGGAAATAATAATTAATAGAGGGACTGTTGATAGACATTATTCATTCACCACAGAAGCACGGAGTTAAAGTATATGTTAGTGTTAACGTTATCCTTATCGTTAACAACCGTGTCTCTGTGGTGAATGAATAAAAGTTGCTTTTATTGTATGCCAAAGTCTTTTTGCTGCTGTTCGACTTCCTGGAGGGTGCGGCGCTTTTCTTCCTCAGACATAGGAGCCCAACCTTGATTCTCCTGAGGTGAGGGGTTCTTCAAATTCCCATTCTTTCGAGAGGGGGCGGGTTTCTCTTTGTAGCACATCTTGCCCTCGTAGGGGATGCTCTCTATGGTGAGGGTATCGGGGGCGGGGGCGTAGGTGGCAGGCCATTGCGAACGGGCGGTGATGGTAATCTTTCCAGCGCGGTTGGTGCTCTGCACGAGGATGGGCGCTGAACCCCATTCCACGGCACGCGGATTGGCGGCGATGCTCTCGTCGCCAATGATGTGGCCTTCACCCTCTACGGTGAACGCAATCTGGTCTTTGGCCAGACGGCGCACGTTGCCGTTATCGTCGGTAATCTCGGCCACGACCACGATGAAGTCGGAGCCATCGGCCACGAGCTTCTTGCCCATCTCGTCGGCATAGAGGCGAATCTTAGTGGAGCGGCGCGAAGGCATCTTTTTCTCCGTGACTACCACCTTGCCGTCGACGATGCCTTCGGCCAGCAGCGATACGTGTTGCCAGTCGCGCTTTTTATAACTGTATTCGCGTGCTTCCCAGAAGTCCCAGAAGTGGGGGAATACCGCGGGCGCATTGGGCAGCCCGTTGGGATCGTGCACTACAGGGAGCGTCATCTGCCGGTCACCTTCGAGGAAGGAGAGGCGCACGCTGTCGCAATTGGAGAACACCACCACGTCTTGGTCGGAGAAAGGTGTCATTTCGTGGGCGATAAAGAGAACCCACCCCTGCCCCTCCCGAAGGGAGGGGTTGTTTAAATCCCCATCCCTTCGGGAGGGGGGTAGGGGGTGGGTCTGACTCCTGAACATTTCGAAGGCATATTTCTTCTGGCGGAAAGCATCGTAGATGCCACCGAAATAGGGATCGGGATGATAGCCACGCTGATGGTCGAAGGGATGCCATTGGCAACCGCCGATGAACTGCCGCTGGCCATGGCGCATCGTGCCGTAGGTGTCGGCCAACGAGAGGGCTGCCGTGAGCATGGGCTTTTCGCCCCATCCGCGGGCAGCACGGTTCAGACAGTTGTGGGCGTACCAGTCATCCACCATCTCGCCGAACTCACGGGTGAAGATACATTTGTTGGGGAGCGGCTCGGTCTGCGGCTTGATGGTGATGGTGGGTTGCTGTGAGCCTTTTGCTTCGACGGGGCCTGTCACATCTTCCGGCCATCCGTAGAGCACGTCGTAGTTGTCTTTCACGCCGGCTGAATTCATATCTGCAGCAGCCACGGGGCGTCCGGGGTAGGGGAACTCGTCGCGCGTGATCTGCAGGGCTTTCAGGGCGAAGTCCTCGGGATAGCGTGTCTCGTTGAGGATGGGCTCCCACATCAGCACGGAGGGATGGTTGCGGTCGCGGCGGATAATCTGACGGGTATTCTCGTGAACCAGTTCTGCCCAATAGGCATCTTTGTTCCAGTATTGCCAGCCGGGAGTGGGCACAATGATGAAGATGCCCAGTTCGTCGAGCGCATCCATGAACGACGGGTCCTGCGGATAGTGGGCTGCGCGGATGATGTTCATGCCGGCATCCTTCAGTCGGCGGGCATCGCGCCATTGCTGGCTGTTGGGCATGGCATTACCCACGAGGGCAAAATCCTGGTGGCGGTTTCCGCCAATCAACTGTCCGTAGGGCTTGCCGTTGAGCCAGAAACCGTCCTTGCCGCGGAACTCCGCCTTGCGGATTCCCATGCGGATGAGGCCGCCGTCACGCTCCCCTTTCATCCCCCCTTGGGTGGAAACTGTTATTTCCACATTATATAGGTATGGGTCTTCAGGGCTCCACAGGTGTGGGTTCTTGAGTGTGGTGCTCAGAATGGCAGTTTTGTCCTCACCGTTCTTGAGTGAAAGTTTCTGTTTTATTGTCTTAACGAGCTTGCCTTCAGCCGTCTTAATCTTAGCCACCACCTCTGTAGTAACAGCTCCCTCCCTAAGCCGGGAGGGCTGGGGTGAGTCTTCTCTCTTTACATTCACGTTAATAAACACTTCGGCACTCTTCTCCGAGATTTTGTCGTAGTGCAGGAAGATGCCGCCACCGGCCACCTGGTTCATTTCGTTGGCATCAGTGATATGAACGGGAGAGGTGCCGATGAGCCATACATCGCGGTACATACCCCCATGATAGGCAAAGTCGAGCTGTGTCTGTTTCTTTCCCGGTGGGTAACTTTTGTCATCGCTGTTGTCGGCTTTTACGGCAATCAGACAGGTGTCACCAGCCTGGAAGTTCAGGTCGCTCAGGTCGTTGCCTGTGAGATGAACGGTGATGGGGAGGTAGCCACCGAGATGTTTCTGTACGAGGATACCGTTGACATACACCTCCTGCTTTCCCATGATGGCTTCGAAATAGACCGTTATGTCCTTGCCCTTCATGCCGGCGGGCACAGTGAAATGTTTCCGATACCATACTACGCCCTGATAGTTGCGGCAACCGCTGGCTTCGCTGGGCACAAGCATGGCCGTATGGGGTGCACAGACCACTTCCCATTCCTTGTCGTTGAATGATTTGGCTTCGGCTCCCTGCACGTCGCCGCGGTGGAAGCGCCATCCTTGATTGAAATTATAGATAACGCGCCCGCTGCCTTCCAGTGGGAACAGGCCGGCTACGGAATTGGCTGCAAATGCAGACAAAGCAGAAAACAAAAGGAAGAAAAAGAGGCTCAATCCCCTACAAACCCTCCCCCGGCCCCACCCTAAATGGAGGGGGGAAGATACCTTTGGCATATTTTGTTGTTTCATATATAATAATTTTTATTTTTTATTTCAGTTAAAAAGTAATTGCTCCCTCCCTAAGCAGGGAGGGCTGGGGTGGGTCTTGGTCTTTAGGGGATGACCTCTACATGTTTAACCCTTTCCCTTCTCCAAGTATAAACCACATGGATGTGGCCGTCTTTGGTCTGGATAATCGATGGGTAGCTATACTGGCTGATGGGTGAATCCTCTAAAGTCATCCAGTGCTCCCAGTGGATGCCGTCCTTCGACTTGAGCAGGGCCAGCGGGGTGCGTGCACCTTTCTCTTTGTCGGGCTCAATGGGCCAGTGGTTGCAGATCATCGCAAACGACCCGTCTTGTAGAGTAACGGCATCCAGGCCGGAATTATTGTTTGGCGTATCAATCAATTGGAGTTTGCTCCAGGTTTCTCCGTTGTCGCTGCTGTAGGTGATGCCGACGTGGCGGCTGCGGGTGCGGCAGACTGCCTGCAGACGACCATCGGGCAGGAAGATGATGGAGGGCTGTATGGCTTTCACGCCTTCGTCGGCTTCCACGAAGGGTGAGCGTTTCCACGTCTTGCCCATATCGTCGGAGTATTCGAAGTAGAGTTTCCAGCCGTCCCGTTCATCACTCGTAGGAGCAATCAGGCGACCTTTCGAAAGAACGGGCTTGTTCTTGACGGGGCCATAGATGCCGTCGGGCAGCGGTTCACGCTGGCTCCAAGTCTTGCCTCCGTCCTTCGAACGGCATACCCATCCTTTCCAGCTGGCCACATTGGGACCAATCTTGAAATAGAGCTGCAGCTCACCTCCGGGAACTTGATAGAGTACGGGATTCCAGCAAGCCTCGCGGTAGTTGTTTCCGATGGCCGCTTCACCGCGGTTGGTTTTCCATGACGCCCACTCGGGAATCGGCATGAACTTACCCTTGAAGGCCGGTTTCTGGGGAGTTACCACCTGACTGACTTTACCTTCAGGATTCGGTTTGAGGGGTTTCAGTTCCACGCCGTCGGCAACCATCTGCGGAGCCGTCCACGTCTTGCTGCCTTTGGGCTTGCGGCTCACCCAGATGCTTACATCGGGGTTGCGCTCTTTGGTGCCGCCGAAATAGGTGGCCACGAGGTCGCCTTTCGTGGTTTCCACGATGGAAGCGGAATGGCACTGGGGGAAGTCGGCTTCCTCGTAGAGCCATTCGTCGGCGAGGATTTTTCCAGCAGTGGGACCGCCGGACACCTGACTGGCTTTAGCATTCATCATGGCGATGCGGTCGGGGGCTGACTCGTTGAGGTCGTAGCTGCCGGAACCGAGGGTTTTCTTGGTGCCGTCGGGGAGATAGAGAGTTGCTTCGGTGTTGGCCGGAATCTCCACATGCCAGAGTAGCCGGCCCTGTTCTTTCTTCCACTGGCTGACAATCGTGCCATAGATACTTTGGTAGGAAGCACGGATGTTGTTCATTTCGGGAACGGAAAAAACGGGCTTCAGGGTGATATGACGGAAACCGTCGGTGCTCTGGATTCCGGCCACATCCTCATAGAGCCATGAGATGAGGTCGCCCAGAAGCATCACGTGGTTGCCGGAGTTCATCTTCGGCGAGGCAGTGTCGCCGTTCCAGAGTTCCCAGATGGTGGTGGCGCCCTTCTCGGCCATATAGCCCCACGATGGATAACTCTTGTTGGTGGCCAGGTGCCAGGCCACGTCTGAGCGTCCCATATCGGTCAGTCCGTGCATCAGCCAACTGATACCGATGACGCCGCAGGACACATGTCCACTGTTGTCGGTGATGATGTTCTTGATGATATTCTTCTCCACCTCCTGCTTCACGTAGTCATCGTCAATCATTCCGAAAGTGAGCGGCAGCAGGTTGGCCGTCACTGTGTTGTTGCCATAGAAAGTGCTGTCGGGATAGAGGATATGTCCGGGCACGGTAGTCGTTCCGCGCTTCACGGTCAGGAACTTCTTGTTGAAGGCCTCTTTGGTCAGTGCGGCTTCGTCAGTGAATTGCTGGGCATCAGCAGTGAGTCCCTGCATCCGGGCAAAGTCAGCCATCATCCGGTTGATTCTGTAATAGTAGGCCGTGGCTATAAGCGTTCCGTCGGTAACGCGGGCAGGGTCTTCACTATGGATGAGTTCTTCCTTTTCGGGCGGCACACACCAGTCGCCGTATTTGTCGCGGGGCATCAGTCCGTCCTGTTGGTATTGGTATTTCAGATGCTCAAGCCAGCGTTTCACGTCGGGGTAGAACTTGCGCATGGGCTGTTCGTCGCCATACTGGCGAATCATCATGTCGAGGGCCATCGGCAGGGCAGCAGGCCAGGTCACATTGTCGGAATAGTAGTTCCAGAACGCGGGAGCCACATCTGGGATGCATCCGTCCTCGCGCTGTGCTTCGGTGATGTCGCGCACCCATTTGGCATAGAGCGTGTTGTTGTCGAAGAGGAATGCCTCGCCATAGCAGCCGCGGGTGCGGTCGCCGAGCCAGGGCTGGCGTTCGTCGCGCTGTGGACAGTCAACGGGCAGTCCTTTATAGTTGGCCAGCACACCCCAGTAGGCATTGTGGAACACTTTCTGAAGAATGGTGTCGGTGGTCTCGAAGGTGCCTGTGGAAGGGATGGCATCGGAAACTATTTCGGCGATGAAATCGCCGGGTAAGGGACGGGACCTTAGGCCTCTGATTTCTGCGTAGCGGCCTCCGTGATAGACGAAGGTGGGATGCCACCAGGTGTTGTTTTCCTTGCCGTCGGCGATATAGCGGTCGGTGCTCAGGGCATGGCGGAAATTCTCGCGCCAGAGATTACCGTCGGCATCCAGTTTCTCGGCATAACGGATGGTGATGGTGTCACCGGCTTTGGTTCCGTTGAGGCGGAGGCTGAGCCATCCGGCAAAATTCTGTCCGAAATCCACGATAACGGATGATGGATGTTGGGTGTTGGGTGTTGGGTGTTGGGTGATAGTTTTTGGCTGAAGTGTTTTCACCACTTTCATGTTGGGACTCATCGCTCCGCGCAGGGTGCCCAGGGGAATGGCCACGCGTTCGGCTTTCTCCCATCGGGAGTCGTCGAATCCCGGCTTCGTCCAGTCAGTGAGTGCCTTGGTGGCATCGTAGATTTCACCGTCGTACTCATTGTTTGAGCGGATGGCACCGTCGGCATTAATCTTCCATTTATCAGAAGAAGAGATCACTTTGCGTGTGCCGTCGGTGTATTCGATGATGAGGTTCAGGCGGAGTTTGGGATATCCGAAGTTGGCTATCTTGTAGGGCTTCTTCTTCTGCTGCATGGTGTAGTAGCGACCGTTGCCGAGCACAACGGAAAGACATACCGTCTTCCCCCCATCGGGGGATAAGAGGGAGGTCACATCGTAGGCATTGTAGAGCACGGTCTTACGGTAGTCGGTGGGGGCGGGAGCGAGTACGTCGTCGCCCACTTTCTGCCCATTGATGAAAGCCTCATACATGCCTAGTCCGCTCACGTAGAGCGTGGCCTGGCGGATAGGTTCCTTGCCGGTTTCAAATTCGGTGCGCAGGTAGCGGGCTGAGAGTTGTGAGTGTTCCACTTCCTTGTCCCAGGCATTGGCATGATCCATGCCTATCCATTGCCCCTGCCAGTCGGACTCGTTGAGCAGTCCCACATTGAACATCGCCACGTTGCTCCATTCCGATTTGCCTTTGTTGGTCTCAACGCTGATGCGCCAGTAGCCCCGGGTGTTGCTCCGAAGCTGGCGGCCTTCATAGCGGACCCACTGCGACTGGCTGCTCTTCACGTTGGCATCCCAGAGGTCGCCCTCGCAGCGCTCAGCCTTTTCGGGCGTGGAAGCCACGATGATATGATAGGCCGTCTGCATCACGCCTTGTGCATCGGCGACGATTTGCCACCCAAAACGCGGCGTCGGTGTGTCGAGACTCATCGGCGATTCCAGTCGCTCGGTGCGCAGGTTGGTCACCGTGACTTTGGCTTCTAGATGGACTAGAAATACTAGAAGAACTAGAAAAACTAGGGATATTCTCTTCATTATTCTTTCGGGGTTAGGGCAGTGGCAGTCTTATCGAGATAATTCTTCTGGGCATCCACGGCGATGAATACGCGGTCGGAGCCACGGAGGTAGGCACCGTCGTTGGCAAACTCCGTTACCTTGGAATCGTATTCGCCGAGGTATTTCAGGCTGCCGTCCGACGGGTTCATCACCCATACGTTCTTCTTCTGTCCGCTAATCTTGGTCAGGTCGAGCTGCATGGGCTTTCCGCTGTAGTTGTAAACGAGCAGGTAGTCGTTGCCACGGGTGGCAATGTTGCGGTCGTAGCGTTCACCGTTTTGTCCGGCAATGACGCTCTGGTCGGCAATACGCTCTTCGAAGGGGAAGGCGAGTATGAGCCATTTCAGGTACTTCATCTGGCCGTAGCCGGGGTCTTTCATGGCATCCCACCAAGGCTTTTCGGCTCCGAAGGAACCCAGCAGTCCAGGCTTCATGAACTGCATGATGCTGTTGTGTCCGTAGGTATGGCCGAAACAGCCGGCAAATACTGCCCAGTAGGCATAGCGGCGCACGTCGTAGTCCATCCAGCGGGGAGCGGTGAAGTCATGAAGTCCCTGCGGGATATCCTCGTAGGAAGGCTCGCCGTCGATGACGGGTTTCACCTCGTTGCCTTCCCAGGTAAGGTCCACATAGCGCCAGTTGTCTTCCTCGGTATTGTCCTTGATGGTGTAGTCGCCGTCGCCATTGCGCTGTCCGTAACGGCGGTGTCCGCTCTGGAACATGTGGAAATCCATCCACTCACGGTCGGCAAACCAACGGGCAGAGGTGGTTCGTCCACGGGGATGGAAGGTCATCACGTGGTTGGGATCAGCCTTGCGGATAGCCCGTGCCAGTGCGTCCCATGAGGCCGTACCCTTGTCGCCGAGAATATCGCCGCCTATCATCCAGATGATGTTGGGCTTGTTCTTGTAGCGTTCGCCGAGGAACTTGCCATATTTCGTGGCCTTTTCGGGTGTCATCTTACTGATTTGCGAACCCCAGATGCAGTCCATGGCGATATAGATGCCCTGCGAAGCGGCGAAGTCCACGATGTAGTCGAGATGCTCCCAGTAGCCGTATTGGTCTTTGCGGGAGAATTTCTGCATTTCGAAACTCTCGTCGTTGGCCTGCATGCCATAGATATTGAAGGTGGGAATGGCGTTCAGAACCTGTATCTGTTCCACGTTATAGCCAGCCTCGTGCTCCTTGGTGAGATAGTATTCCACCTCGTCGCGCGTAAGGCGTTCGGGCAGCAGCCATGAGGTGTTGCCCAGCCAGAAGAAGGGTGTGCCGTTGGCATAGACGAGATAACGGTGATTGTCACTGACCTTGAGACGGCCGTTGTCCCAGGGTTGGGCGGCTTGAGTTGCTGCGATACAGCAACATGCTAGACAAAGGGTGAGGATGTTCTTTTTCATATCTTTTGTTTTTTATTTGGCGTTGAGGGTGATGGTCTGACCTTTCCGGGTCTTTATAATATATAGGTAATAGTTGCCTTCTTTCTTTCCTTTTTGTTTCAAGGGTGTAGCGGTGCGGACGGTCAGCGTGCCGCCGTTCATACTTTTGATGACAGCCGACAGGAGGCGGTTTCCGCTCCAGTTCATGCTGACCTCAAAACCACCACGGGCACGGAGGCCGCTGATGCTGCCTTCTTTCCATACATCGGGCAGGGCTGGCAGCAGGTGGAGGATTGGCAAACCTTCTTTCGTAGTCTCATGACTCTGTAGCAGCATTTCTGCAATGCCTGCGGTGCAGCCGAAGTTTCCGTCAATCTGGAAGGGCGGATGCGCGTCGAACATATTGGGATAGGTGCCACCGTGCTGCTTGGTGGTTCCAAAAATAAGGAATGTATCGGGAGTCAGCGTCAACTGGTCTTGAATGAGTTTATAGGCATGGTTTCCATCAAGGAAGCGGGCCCATGAGCACACTTTCCATCCCATAGACCAACCTGTGGACACATCGCCGCGATGTTCGAGTGAGACCTTGGCAGCGTTGAAGAGTTCGGGCGTGCGCGAAGCCGTAATCTGATTGGAGGGATAGAGTCCGTAGAGATGAGAGAAATGGCGGTGGTCGTCCTTGGGATCATCCACATCGTCGAGCCATTCCTGCAACTGTCCCCAGCTGCCCACCTTCATGGGAGGCAACTGCGGCAACTGTTCCCGGATGGTCTGCAGCAGTGGATTGCTGTCACCGAGCACCTTGGCTGCCTGCAACACCTCGGTGAAGAGTTCGGTCACAATCTGGTTGTCCATCGTCACACCGGCATCGAGCGGCGACTTGCGCCCCTTGCCGCCATGTTCGGGAGATTCTCCCGGACAAATGACAAGATAGCCCAATCGGGGGTGTTTCACCAATATCTGTGTATAGAAACGGGCAGCTTCGAGCATGATGGGATAGGCCTCACGCAGGAATTCCTTGTCGCCCGAGTATAGATAATGTTCCCACAGATGGCGGCAGAGCCAGCCGCTGCCCGTTGACCACAGTCCGCTGGTGGAACGGTCAACGGGTCCGGTGATGCGCCATTGGTCGGTGTTGTGATGCAATACCCAACCGTCGGCACCATACATATCCTTTGCCGTCTGACGGCCTGTCTCGCTGATTTCACGAATCAGACGGAACAACGGGCCGTTCATCTCCGTCAGGTTACACACTTCCGATGGCCAGTAGTTCATCTCCAGATTGATGTTCGTGGTGTATTTCGAATCCCATGAGGGCAGCATCTTCTCGTTCCAGATGCCTTGCAGATTGGCGGGATTGATGTTGTCGGGCTGCGACGAGCAGATGAGCAGGTAGCGGCCAAACTGGAAATAGGTAGCCACAAGGTGATTGTCGGGCATCCCTTTTTGCTTGGTGGCAGCAAACTGTTCGATGCGCTTGCTGGTGGGCATGCCGGCATATTGGTCTTTGCCAAGATCGATACGCACGCGGTCGTAATAGCGATGATACAATTCCTCGTGCTGTTTCTTCAGCTGTTCATAGCCCTTTCCGGTGGCATCGTGCAGGCGCTGGCGCGACTGCGCTTCCTCATCGCCCGTGATATCCTTGTAGTTGATGACATTGGTGCCCACTGTGACATAGAGAGTGGCCTCGTCGGCGCCTTTCACCGAGAGTTGTCCGTCGGCCTGACTGGATTGTCCACCCTTTGTCTGCACCGTCATGCGCCCCTGGAAGCGAACCTTTCCCTTCAGGTTCTCATGCTTGGCAGTGACACCCGTCAGCGTGGCTTCCTTTCCTTCGCCGCCAACGAGCACATCCGCATGGGGCGTGTTGAAAGAAGCCGTGAATGAAATCATGCCCGGACGGGAGGCCGTCAGGTGGATGGTAATCACCTTGCTGCCCAGCGGGGCAAGCATCTCGCGCTCATATTGCACACCGTCAACGGTATAACGCACCACCGAACGCGCATTGTCGAGGTCGAGCAGACGCTCATAGCCTGTATAGTCGGCATGGCCGGGCATGGCAATCCACAGGTCGCCGAAGGGCTGATAGGGCATACCGCAGTTCTGACCGGCACCCAGCGGCATCACCTTCTCGTTGGCCAGCAGTTCGGCTTCCTTGTATTTCCCTTCGAAAATCAGCTGCCTGACCTTTGGCAGGTTTTCTTTGGCTGCCGGGTTACACACCTGGTTGGGCTGTCCGGCCCAGATGGTTTCTTCGTTCAACTGAATCCGTTCCACGGCAGGTGTGCCAAACACCATGCCGCCCATGGTGCCGTTGCCGATGGGCAAGGCCTGTGTCCAGGTCATGGCCGGACGGTCGTACCATAATTGGTGCGTGTTTTCCGCAACGATAGGCAGGCTGCAGAGCCATGCCATCAAGATGATGATATGTCTTCTCATTTTCTTTTGGGTGTAAATCTGAGGGTGTTTTCGTCTTCGAGGGTTACTTTCGTTTCGTCCAACTGACTCTCGTCGAGTCCGAAGGTATCGATAAAGAAACGATAGACGGCCTGGCGCTTGTTCTTTCCGAAATCGTGGTGCTCATTGGGCAGATGCACGTTCTTCACCTTGTCCTGGGCTCCATAGAATCCATAGACGCGCTGCAGATAGGGGTATTCACTCACGGGAGTCTCAGAAGTCCAGTCGCCACCGTCGCTGACCACCATCATGGGTTTCGGTGCAAATGCGGCAGCCAGTTCGGGGTTGCAGGTGCCGCCGCCGCTGAGCATAATGGGGATGCCGCTCTCGCAGGGACATCCACCATCGAACCATGCTGCCATGCTGACCACGGGACAAGCCGCCGTGTAACGGTCATCGAGCAGTGAGAGCAGAACGGTCTGACTGCCACCACCGGAACCTCCATTTACGGCCACGCGGCTTTTATCTACGTCCTTCCGCTTCAGCATTTCGTCCAGGATGCGGATGCCATGGAGTGTCTGCATCACGTGAGCTTCCGGGGTGTGATGGGCTTCCGTGCCCACTTCGTCCTCCGATTCGCCCCATCCCCATATATCATAGGTGACGCAGATGGCTCCCATGCGGGCCAAGGTGGACAGGCGGCGTTGCAGATCTTCGTTATAGCGGCCTTTGTTCCAGTGGCCGATGGGGCAGATGATAAGAGGGAAAGACCCACCCCCTGCCAGAGACCCACCCCGGCCCTCCCTGTTTAGGGAGGGAGTTATATTCTTTTTTCCTTTGGGGATGTAGATTGAGCCTTTGATGGTGTGACCATTGACGGTGGGCAGGTTGAAATTCTGAACACTATAGCCGTCGTGCTTGCGTGTCTTGCCTAACTGCATCTTGGATTTCTGGGCGCGCGACTGTTCCAGCAGGGGGTCGATGCCCAAGCGCTGGCGCACTTCGCGGCGGAGCGAATCCTTGCGGGCCTCCCATTGTGCCTTATCATTATATAAGGTGTTGAGGTAGGCAATGAGTTTCTTTCCGTCCTCGGGCTTGCGGCGGGGATATTCGTAGGGTTTGATTTTCCAGAGTCCCTTGCCCTGATCCCAGGGCACGAAGTCGAAGGGAGCACAGAGATTCTTCAGCGTTTCTTCTACGGAATAGGGCCGTATGCGGAAGTCGGCATAGGGGAGCTTCAGTCCCGTGGTGTCCACATTATACTTCAGCCGGATGCCGAACTGCTTCTGCACATCTTCAAACACATCGCTCAGCGAACGGGTGAACTGCGTTTCGTAACTCTGGGCATTTACAGCCAGAGGCGAGAGAATGAAGAATGCTGCCCCGAGCAACTTCACTCTCATTCTCATGCTTCCTTTCTCCCTTTTATGTTCTTTTTGTTCCATATTTCTTGGTTTTCAATCGTTATAACGTCATACCGTTATGACGTCATAACGAAAATTCTTCACTCTTCACTTAAAAAACTCCAGTTTCCCAATGTCTTTCCGGTTTGCCACAGCCTTGCCGTCGATCATCAGCGTGAGTCCCTGGCCTTGGTGATAGTGCTGGCCGTCGCGGTCCCAGATGATGGTGAGCGTCTGGCCATGATAGCGGATGCCGTCGAGACAGAAGTAATCCCACGTGCCGGCAGGAACCAGCGGATTGACGACTATCTTGCCGTCCTCCTGCGGACGAAGACCGGCCAGACCCGTGATGACCAGGTCGGCAAAGGTGGAATGGTTGTAATAGCGCGAACGCTCGCGGTCGCCCATCAGCCAGTAGCCAGTCGTCTCGTCGAGATATTCGCCGATATAAGGCTTGCCGCGCATGTGCTGCGACTGGGCGTAGAGGTTTATTTCCTTGAAGAAGGTAGAGGGGCCGATGCCTGACGCCGAGGTTCCCTGGTTCAGGTAGTTGGCCAGGGCTGTCAGCGTCTGACTCGTGGCAAAGGGCCAGATGGCTCCGTCCCATTCGCAGGTGCCTGTTCCATGGGAGCGGAACTGCGGATGGCGGCGCTCGGCTGTGGTCAGTCCGTAGGGAGCGCTGAAGCCTTTTTCGTCGGTCAGCTGCTGCCAGGCTGCATCATATTGGGCCTTGTCCGTTTGCTTTTCAAAGAGATTGCAGTACCAGGGCATATAGCCGATGGCCTCGCGCACCTGGGCCGAGGTATCGCCGCGGAGCGTTTCGAAGAACTGATGGTCTTTGTTCCAGAGCTTTTCCTCGATGAGGCGCAGCTGCTCCCGGTATTCGTTGTCGTATTCCGTTGCTTTCTGCTGCTGGTTTTCCAAGAGTGAAATCTGACCTAAAGCCTTGGCGTTGGCTGCCATATAGCTGTTGATGGTCGGACGGGCATACTGCTTCTTGCGTCCGCCTGAGATACTTTCCTCCATGCCGTCCTGCACGTCGCCCTGCCAGTAGAGACCGTTCTCCAGACGGTTCGTGCTCTTCCAGCGGGCATACTCCTCTTCCATCCGTGGGCGTAGCGACAACAGGAACGTAGTGTCACCCTGCACCTTGAAGGCCTCGTAGATGGCATGCGGGTTCCAGCTGGAGAACTTGTTCATACGCTGCATGGCTTGTCCGTCGTTGCCGTAGTACCATGTGCGCAGAATTTGGTGCATATAAGTGGTGTCGCGCAACCAGCGGGTTTCCATCACATGATGACCGATGGCACAGGCAATGAGGTTGTAGCGGTCGGCATACGAGCGGGGAACGAGGAATTCGGTCATGCCCCAGCCCACGGGTGTGCGCTTGATATGCTTGCGCAGCGACCACCAGCGGAAGTAGTAGATATCGTTGAAATCCTTGTCCGGACAGTCGAAAAGGGGAATATTCTCGGCCATCCAGTTGGCGGCGTCCTCGTTGGTGATGTCGGGCAGCGGGGCTTTCCGCTCTTCGGTGTCGAGGGCATAGAATGCCTTTTCGTCAGCGGCAAAACGGTCGGCATAGGCCGGAAGGATGTCGGTGGAAAGCACGGTGGGCTGCATTTGAGAGGCAGCGCGTGCATCCAGACAGTTATACTGGTTCATAAACAGACTGCCGCCATGACTGGCCACCACGGGAGCATCACTGCCATGGAGGGGGAAAACACCGTCGGCCATCGGTCTGCTGACCACATTGGCGATGTGATAGCCGACAGCAGGGTCGAGTTCATCGGCTCTCGGCATGTCGAAATCCTGATCGGCGGGCGTCTCGTTGTTGGGCTCCGTGAATATTTTTCCCGTACGGAACACGATGCGTGTGATGGCTTCCACCGGCGTATCAAACTGCCGTTCGCTGACTTTCTTGCCATCCACGAAATAGACGGCGCGGTGCTGACTCGTGGAAAGCAGGGCCTTGATGTGGTATTCCACACCCATCTCATATTTTTTCACAAGGGTGCCATAGCGGGCGCCGCCCTTCACTCGAACGGCTCCTGCTGAATCAACCACGATGCGTGAGCAAACGTTGCCGCCGTTGTCCATGAACTCGATGTCGAATTCTCCTTTGTCATCCTGGTCCATCATCAGGTCGAACTCCACTTCCAGTTCCTTCGTGGCAGGAATCACACGTTCGGCCTTGGCATAGTCGTAGGGGTCGCAGTCGGAAAGGTGCAGTGTTTCCCCGTGGAGAACCACGGGGCACAGTTGCGGCATATAGAGGTTCCAATCGGTCATATCGGCCAGTGTCTTGTACTGCGAAAAACCGCCGTTGGCATGGCTGGTGGCCGCCAGTCTGACGGGTACGGCAATCCTCGACACCCACATGTCCTCCTTGTTCGTGCTGTAGGTCACCCAGAGGTTGCCGTCTTTCGGTGTGCCGTTGCCCTCCTGGATGCCACGCACATACTGCGGACCGTAGCTCTTGAACTGACCGCCGTGGCGCAGGGGCATCACGTCGCCGTGAACCAGCGAGAGCGTATTATAATTCAGTCCGTCGCTGCTGAGGCTGATGGCCAGTGGCCAACGGTATTCCGCCGGGTTATAGACCGTGGCGTAGGAACCGTCGCTCAACCGCTGTCCCCATATCTTGGCGTTGCTGTTCACCAGTCCGGGAGCACGGTAGGCAGGCTCGCGCCATGTGTTTCCGCCGTCGGCAGAGATAGAGGTAAGGGCATGTTTCCATAGGCCTACCTTCCGGCCGTCGGGCAGGGTATAGCCGCTGAAAGCCTTCAGGGGTGACTTGAAGGGCAGGATATCGTCGCCGCGGTCGCTCTCTTCCGCCCATTGCATGCGTTGCATCGGGTCGGCTATCAGGGCATCGACAGCCTTCACGAACTGCTTGTCCTTGGCTTTCTTATAGTAGGGATAATCCGTGTTCTTCTCGTTGAAACCGTGGTTGTAGTGGATGAAATAGATGGGGCCGAACGAGCCGTCCTTCTTGATTTCGCGCACCACGCGCCCGATGCCGTTACCGTCGTTGGGGTCGTCTTTCATCGTTTGGCAGATGCCATAGTAGCCGATGGCTAAGAGTCTAGAATCTCTAGATTTTCTAGAATTTCTAGATTCTTGAGAATATACATACCATCCCACCCGCTGGTGCATCACGGCTTTCAGGTTGTGGGCCGGGGGTAGGGTGGAACCTTCCTTGCAGAAGCCTTCGGGCACCTGGTATTCGGGGAACAGTTCCACGGGTTTGCTCCATGTGTAGCCGTCTTCCGAGGTCTGGAGCATGGTCTTTCCGGGTGCTTCGTGCTCATGGCGGGGGTCGGTCAGGTAGTGCATATAGAACCGTCCGTTCCAGTAGGCCATCATGGGCTGGTGGTTATAGGTCCAGGGCCGCTCACCGCGCAGCGTCTGAATGTTGTGCACACCGACGGTGGGCTGCAGTCCGCCGTCGTGGCGTTCTGGTCGGGCAATGGCCGTTCCCGTATAGTGCACGCAGTCGCGGTTATACTTTTTCAGGTTCTCCACCAGTTGCTCGTCGGCCATGAACACCGTGCCGTGCTTATGTCCGAGGGGGAAGCGCACGCTGCCCGTCTGGTCCTGGAAGGTCTTGAAGTCCTTCGTGCGATGGGCGCCGTAGATTTTATGGCGGTACGAGTCGTAGTAGATGTAGTACCAGTCGCCCACTTTCGCCGTCGAGGGACCTTCGGTAAACGATTCCGTGAAGGGTTCTGAGGCTGCCGACCACGGGCCGTAGGGACTCATGGCAAAGGCCACCTTGATGTTGCGCATCGGCCGCGTATTGTCCTTCACCACCATCACGTAGTCTTGGTTTCCGCGCTTCACGAGCGTCGCATCGATAGCCGAGAAGCCCGGTTCGTAGAACAGCTGCGTCTGCGAAAACTTGCGGAAGTCCTTCGTGGTCATATAGTAGAGCCGGTGGTTGTTCTTGTGCTCCTCCTGTCCGTCGGGGAAACGTCCCGGCACACACGAGGCCCAGATGATGAGATATTGCCGTTTCACGTCGTCGTAGAACAGTTCCGGCGCCCAGGTGTTCACCGTCGTGGTGTCCATTCCTGTCTCGATAAACCGTTGGGGAGTCCAGTGGATCAGGTCTTTGGATGAAGCATATCCGAAGCCCAGGTCACCGCGCCACGAGCTGGTCCATACCAGATGGAACGTGCCGTCGGGACCCTTCACGATGCTGGGGTCGCGCATCACTTTCTGCTTGCCCACCTTCGGACGCAGGAACACGCCCTGAATGCTGTCCCATCGGATGCCGTCGTAGCTGTAGATAAACCGCAGTCCCTCGGTGGCTGGTTCATGAAACGATGTGCTGACATAGATGTCTTTTGCCAGCAGCGTTGGATTGAAAAGTGTTAGTGTTGCAAAGAATAATAGAAAAAGCCTTTTCATTTTGACGTCTTTATTTACATTTTAAAGACGCGCAGAAAAGGCTTTTGTAATCATTATTAGCCTCGACCAATATCGTTTTACGATATAACGTTATCACGTTATAACGAATTATCCGCAAGTCCTCCCTAATCAGGGAGGATTTAGGTGGGTCGCATTTTTTCCCCGAACTCCTTGCTGATATAATTGTTCAGGCTCTTGCAGCATTCGGCGCTGAAGCGCTGGCCGCAACCGATGAGCAAGTCCCACTGTTCTTCCGTCAGGCCGCGCTCTATCACCTCGCGCGTGATGCCGTATTTCATCATGCCATACACCAGTCCGGCATTGAAATTGTCGCCCGCACCGATGGTGCTCACCACCTGAATGTCCGATGGAATGGGGTAGTTTTTGCTGATTCCGCCCATTCCCGACGTTACGTCGCCTACCCGTGGCCTTTCAGCGCGCAGCTCGATGGGCCGCGAACCCTGCGTATAGATAAACTTCTTGCAGTAGAAAGAAATCTCCGCCCGATATACCTTGTCGGCATCATCCTTTTTGTACATCACCTCGAAATCCTCATGCGAGCCGCGCACGATGTCGGCCAGTTCCAGATTCTCCAGGATGTTGGGCGTCAGTTTCATCACCTCGTTCTTGTGCGACGGGCGGAAGTTCACGTCGTAATACAGAATGGCCCCCTTCTGGCGCGCATAGTCCAGAAAGCCCTTCACCTGCGGGCGGATCACCGGATTGATCGCAAAATAGGAACCGAACATCACGATGTCATCCTTCTGCACGTCGGGCATCACGAAGTCCAGCTGGTCGTGCGGATGATCCTTATAGAACAGATATTCCGCGTCGTTCTGCTCGTTGAGGAAGGCCAGCGACAGCGGCGACTTCGAATCCGGGAACACATTGATGTATTCGGCTCCCACGCCGTTCTCTTTCAGGAACGAGATAATCATCTCGCCCACGCGGTCGTTGCCCGTCTCGCTGATAAACTGTGCCGGAACGCCGGCGCGTCCCAGTGAAATCATGGCATTGTAAGTACTGCCCCCCGGCACGGCGCCGATGGGCTGATTATCCTTGAAGATGATGTCGAGCACCGTCTCTCCGATTCCGATTACTTTTCTCATGCTATTTTTATTTAATTTTTTTCGTCTGTTGTCACGTCGTTGTTCCTTTCCTTCAGTCGCTTCACGGCCTTGTCGAAATCACTCTCCAGCATTCTCATCTCCCGCTCTCGGTAGATTTCAAATTCCCGTTCAGCCTTCTCGATGGCTTCCTGATGCGAAACAGAGCCACTCCCTTCAAGGATGTTTTTCCTCAACCGCAATATCTGGTCGTCAAGCGCCTGAATCCAGTCGGCCATCGTCATCGGATTCTGTTCCAATGCCTGAAACTCAGCGTAGTCAAGAAATTGCGAAGTCAGCAGGTTCAGCCGTTGTAACTCCAATTCAGTCAGGTAGTTTTTGGCAATTTTTACGTCGTCGCGAGTCACGTAGTTTCCCTTGAAGTTCGTCATTCCCACGAACGGTTTCTCATTGTCCACCCGTTCGTAGATTAGCTCTGCTGCCGTATGTTCATGCACCGCATAGTGCATCTTGTTTTGAACCGTTGCAAAAAACAGCTTGGTCATCTTAGCCCTTGGGTCATAGTCTGTCGATGTGGCATAGATGTCCGTTACCTGCTGATAGAAGTTACGCTCACTACTACGAATGTCACGGATACGTTGCAGCAGTTCACGGAAATAGCGGTTCCCGCCCTGTTTCAGCCGCTCGTCGTCCAGCGTGAATCCCTTTTGGATATATTCATGCAACCGCTGCGTAGCCCAGCGGCGGAACCTTACCGCAATGGGTGACTGCACACGATAGCCCAAGGCGATGATGACATCGAGGTTATAATGAGCCACATCACGAGATTGAGTTTTTCCTTCAATTGCACCGTGTTGAGTGGTTGTTCGGAATTTCCGAACAACCACTTCCTCGTCCAATTCTTTATCTTTAAAGATATGCTTAATATGCTCACTGATGTTCGATTTACTCGATTGGTAAATCTCCACCAGCTGCGCCTGAGTCAGCCACACATCCTCATCGGCAAAGCGCACATTCACGCTCACCCTGCCGTTTTCATCCTTATATAAGATCAGTTTATTTTCCTTGTCCATCTCACATCCTTTGACAAGTGCAAAAATACAAAAACTTTTTCAGATACAAACAAATAAGACGGTTTTTATCCGAAATTTATTTTCTCTGTCCTCAAAACAAAAAATACTAAGATAAAACTCCCCCCCCCCACAAGGAGGGTTAGGGGAAAGAAAGGGTTTAGCGGTTAACTCTCAAGTTGGGGCTCTATCATGAATCCCCGGCAAACAGCAGGAAATTCACTTGATAGTCGCGCACATATCGCAACAACGGATCTGCGGCCCAGGCTAGTTCCGAAGGAAACTCCACTCGCAGATACATCCACGAACGCCCCTCCAGCTTGATATCCTTCTCGAAAAACCTTTTTCCATCGGTCATTCTTCCCGCCAGGAGGAACGAGTTCTCATGCATGGATTTCGTCACTGCTCCCATATTAAGCGCCTCATATTTCTCCGTTACCGACTTTTCCGTTTCATCCTCATAAACCACAGCCAACAAAGAGATACCATGATATCCTACGTGAAGTTTCCGTTCACCCGAATCCCGCAGCTTTTTCATGAATTCAGGATATTCCACCGCCACACCATCCCTATCATTCTTCCATTTCTTCCATTTGGCCGTCTCAAAGCGTTTCCGCAGCCACTTGCTGTCATAAAATACAGTGTCGGTTTTCTCTTTCATGGAGTTATCCACAAAAACTGTGTCGTGATAAACTTTCTTCACGGCCGAATTAGAAGTGTGCCGATGATCACATGTACAAAGGATGTAACCTATCAGCGCGACCATAGCCCATATCCTTACAACTTTTGTCGTGGCCATCTTTGTTACTCATTTAAATAGGAAAACTCTTCAAGGTCAAACCTTTTTATCAGATTTCTGACGGCCTTATTTTCCATTAGTTCCTCCATCCTTATTGACCTGGAGGTAGATGCACTTGTCTCTTTTCTCATTATCACAGCACCCGTCTCCTGCTTATAATTAAGAATAAACTCGCCCAATGGCTTAAAACTATTCTTTCTCACAATGATTTGCATTATCCCATGCAGGTCTTCGCCATGCTCATCCATGTAGATGTGATAATATTCAGGGCGATGTGTAAACATTATGACATCTGCAAGTTCCTCAATAAAACTGGAATCTGGCAAATTCGTCAGTTCAGGTCGCCTTAAATCGTAATCATCATCATAGCCTGTAAATTTGTTCAACATTGTCCCTACTATAATTGGAAGGTTTTCCTGGATGGCCAATTGTTTCAGCGAACGCATCACGTTTGCTGTTCTCTCTGAAGGACTTCCGTTTTCATTTCCTAAATCAATCATTTGCAGACAGTCTATGAAAACGATGCTGATGTCCTTTTCTTTGATGCATTTTCGTGTGGTTTCAATCAATTCATCAAGAGGTAGCCCCAAACTGTCATGAATAAACAATGATTCATCGTCTAAAGTTTGTATGCCCTTATCAAGTTCTTTCCACTGCTGCGGTTCCAAACAACCTGTATGCAAATCATGCGTGGGAAAGTCGCAGTGGATGGACAGAAATCTGGAAAAATATTCTGACTTCAGCTTTTTTGTCGAGAACAACAACACGGGGAGCTGGCTCTTCTGCACGATATTATCTATCATCGACAGCATAAACTCCTCTTTTCCCATGCAGGCTCTTCCGCCAATGACGTATAACTTTCCGTTCTCAAAGCCGTCCGTCAAATCGTCCAGTGGTCGGAATCCAGATGATATTCCCAACCTACTCTCATTTGCTATTTTTACCTCTATCTCATGAAGGCAGTCCTTCAGCATCTCACGCATGCTGGAGCATCCAATTTCACCCTTAGTTTCTTTCATATCGTTTGTTACTTAAATTAATAGGCAATCTATTGCAAATATACAAATTTACATATTTGCTTCCAAAGATTATTCTATCACAAGGCTTGTGAATTTGGCAATTTGCATTTCCAAATCACGTTGGCCCGTACGAGATCAATTTTCTTTGCTTCTCCACGTTTACCGGAAATGGTATAGTATCTGGCAATTTTTGGAGAAAGGATGCCAGAGAATATCTTCCGAATCCTCGTACACTTCTCGTTAATGGAATTGAGCGTTGGGTTAGTCACATCCCAAATGCTCTTCTTTATCCTGTCCGTCAGTCCGTCATTAGGCCTTAACAGCAGATAAAGAGCCGTCAACTCTTTTCGATAGTCTGGCAGACATTTCAGGACGATGCCCTCAGGATGTGAGAGAAACAGCAGATAGACCGCCTTGATTAAAGGCTCCATTTCCACCTTCACCTCCTTTTCGTCAGAGAACAGGATGATCTCATAATCCTTTGTCACGACCAGTTGCGGGAATAGTACTTCTTCATTCATTACCGCCATAATCTCAGAATCCTCCACACCATACGCTTTCAGTCTGCGTACTTTCTCCTTCACCTCGTCCAAAAGAATGGAGCAGTGGAACTGCCTCAACTCTTCCTTTATCATCTCCTTCATTTGTGTATCCATAGTTTTTTGTGTTTTTGTGTTAGACATTATGGTATTATCCCGCGAATTCCTGCCGCCTGACCGTACGGCGAAGGTATTCCACGGCCTTAGGGGCCTTCTCGCGAGCCATTTGCAACTTATGGGCGAAATCTTTTTCCGGCATATCGCTATTGAAGTCATCCACCAGTTCACGCGGTTCGTTGGAAGTCTTCACCAGCACCATTCCTTTCCGCTTCATCAACTCGCGGAGTGAAAGAATAGCCTTGTCGTACTTCGGCCTTGCTGCTATCAACTGCTGCATCAGGTTCAGTCCAGGGTCTCCGATTTGCAGTTCGTTGAGCATGGCTATCGAATAGAGCACTTTGCAGTCTGGTGTTGACATGTCGAACACATCGCCCATCAGCACGTTCACGGCGTCAGCCTCCTGATAGCGTTCCAGTTTGGTCAAACATCGTGACTTTACGTAGAGTGCTTCCTGGCACTGATGCTGTGAAAGCACGCTATTGACATATTCCAGCCCCTGTTCATATTTTCCCGCATAAAGGCTGAGCAATGCCACCAGAAACCTGGGCGCCCAATGGTCTGCCTCCATCAGCGATGCCGGTATCTCACTGATGCAGCCAAACAGATCATCGTCGCAGATAACCGTATCAAGGAACCGCTTGGTCTGTTGCATGGCTTCCTTGATGTCGCCAGCCTCGGCCTTTTTCTGTACCAACAACAGGTATTGCTTGGCAGCCTCGTCGTAGTTGTAGTGGCTTAACAACTGATAGACGGCCTTTCCGCTCTCTATCTCGTTATTGATCACCTGTTCGTCGTTATAGCCATTGGCATACGACAGCACTTCCCTGTTGGTATGGCAATACTGTGGGATGATGCCTTTGGACAAGAACAAACCGTCCAACGACTGCACACGACTCAGGGCGACATAGAGCTGACCGGCAGCAAACATGCCTTTGCTCAAGTCGAGCGACATCTTTTCAAATGTCATGCCTTGGCTCTTATGTACCGTAATGGCCCAAGCCAACTTTAGGGGATATTGGGTGAACGTACCCGTTACCTCTTTCTTTAGTTTCTTGGCCTCCTTGTCGTATTCGTAGGTCACGGAGTCCCACGAGCAATTAGGCACGACATAGGTTTCGCCAGCATTGGTTGTCACCTGTATCTCGTCTTTTGCGAGCTTCGTGACTTTTCCCAATGTGCCGTTGGCCCAACGCTTTTGCTGGTCGTTGCGGGTAAACATCACCTGTGCCCCCACCTTCAGCCTCATCGTCATTTCCACAGGGAAACGTTTTTCTTCAAACTTTCCCTGCACGGTTCCCTCATAGACATACTCCTCCGAATCAATCTCGGCGAGGCATTTCTCGTTGATGGCATCTGCCGTACTGTTGCGGGATGCCAGCGTGATCACCATTCCGTCCTCCTTTGTCGGCTGACAGACACGACGGTTCAGGTGCATCAGGTCTTCAGGCGTCACCTTGTTGAGGCGCACGTGCTCCAATATATCGAGGAATTGTCTGTCGTCTTGACGGTACACTTTCTGAAATTCAATCTTCACCAACCGCATCCGCTTGATGACATCTGCCTTATAGAAAAAGCAGTCATCTGCCTGATAAAGATCATGCATCAACTCACGTTCTTCCTTCCTCGCAATCACGGGTGGCAACTGGAACATATCGCCCACGAAGATGACCTGCTTACCTCCAAAAGGCAGTGAAGAGCGCAACGTCTTCCGCATCGTGTAGTCAATGGCATCTATGATGTCACAGCGCACCATCGAAACCTCGTCAATGATGATGGTGTCCGTATGCAGCAAAGTCTGGATACGAGCCTCGTTCATCTTGCCCATCGTTCCGGGGTAGCAAACATCCATTGGAAGTCCGAAGAACGAATGAATCGTATCGCCACCCGCCAACATAGCGGCAACACCTGTAGGAGCTAAAGTCAGGAATTGCTTATTGACCAACTCTTGTACCTTATGCAAAAAAGTTGTCTTGCCACTACCAGCACGACCTGTGAGGAAAAAGCATGAGTTCGTGTTTGCTATCAGTTCGTAGGCGAGCGTCTGTTGTTTGTTTTCCAAGTCGAGTGTTGGTAGTGAGGTGTTTTGCATGATATTCGTTTTTCGTTGCCACCACTAAGCTTTTGCAGCGTCAATCTCGAGGTGGTATCGATGATTGACGCTGCAAAGATAAGGCGTTCTCTTTTGGCTTACAAGAAAAATGGCTATGTGAATGGTTCCGTTCTTGTCGGAACCATTTATTCATCTGTTACTGGCATAACCTTGCATGCAAAATAAGGATACTTTTTACGTGAAGCAGGGTGTGTGTTCACATCTTTTTCTATAACCTTAACTTTTTTTCCAAGCCATCCTCTTTGTTGAACAGTTTTTGAGTTTAGATAAAATTTATCACCAATGTGATATATGCCATCATGCAATTCTATAACCCCAATTAACTCTTCTTCTTTTAAATCTGTTTTTATCACTTGTTCTTTTGTTTCTTGCAGCGAGTCAAGTCTCTTACATTTTTCCCTATTCTCTTCAATGTCGCGGTGATTGTCAATATAGTTTTTCATCCATAATGTTATTTCGCACATCTGTAATGCTAGGCTAAAGATGAGATAACGAGAGTTATTTACCTTCCTTTTAAGGAACAAATCAAAATCATGTTGCTCCTTATCATTTAATATTGCTGTGTGAGAGTTTATGTTTCCTAGATTTAAAATCAGGAACATCATATTCTCGATATATTGAGGAACAATTCTGTCAAAATTGTTGTCACCGCGTTTTTCCCCAAATCTAATACCAATATGTGTAGCGTCTTTTCCACTAAGATAACATGTACATTGGTTTAGATTTACATTATCGTTAACGATACATTCATCAGGAATAATGCCAAATTTGTTAGCTTCTCGATAATTCCATTCAAGAATCTGGCGTAATTGATTGTAATATAAAACAGGCTTGAAATCTGGATGTGACACAGGGAAATGCATGGTTTCTAATATATCAAGCATAAAACTCGCAGCATCTTCATTCAACAAAAAGAGTTGCTCAATTGCTTCTGGATATAATGATTTTACTTGAAATCGTGTAGACTTGCTTACGACCTCTTTTATGTCGGCAATTAGCTGTAAATCATCACGTTCTTTTATATAATATTTCCCATAACTATCTTTAAAAGTAGTATCATCCATTAAATCTGGCTGACCTGTTGAAATGAAATATGGAATTTTTCGTCTCATGGAAAGTTGATTGATGTGTTCTATTGCTTTTCTTAGCCCAACAAGTCTTGCTTCTTCATTCTCTTCTGATTGGTCAAACATCTTTGCATCAAGTAGAACAGCATCCCACTTTCCTAAATCTTTATCAAGCGCATCCATTCCGGCCTTTTGAGTCCGAAATGGATGTAAGTTGATATGATGAATCACTTCACACTCTTCTTTGAACTGGGTCATTTTGTCCCATTCGTCATCTATCCAGATGACTTCATACACAGTATTCATATTCTTGTTATAGGTAAATAGATACGTATTGTTGTTATTCCTTCTTTTGTGAATACATCATAATCACCTCCATAGTGTGTAACTATAGATTTTATGATGTAACCACCATTTCCACTTTCTCCTGTTGTACCTGCTTTTACACCGCGTATTCCATAATGTTCTTTATCCATTCCTTTCGGCAATGGATTACCATTATTGCTGAAATCTATTTGGTACATTTCCCGTTCAGAATCCAGTGTCAAGTCTATACCGATATAGTAGTCGGTACGAGCATTGTCTGTAAATCCATGTCTTCGAGCATTTTCAATGATATTGGTTACCAATCGTTGGAAATCAACAGGTGCAATGTTTAAGAACAAAGGAAGGTTTTCTTTTGATTTGGCTTGAATGAATTTTACCATATCAATTCCTTGTTCTTTGGCGTTTTCCCATTGTTCTACATAGTTGGGGAGAGCAAAGCCTGCATTTCTAAATGCATCTCGATTGCAATCATATTCAATTGCGAATCCTTCATTCTCATCGTGATTGATTTCTATCTCGGTAAGAAATTGGTCAATATTGACCATCTCTGGTGTTCCGAATTTTTCTTCGTCACTTAAACGATCGACAATAGCAGATAAACTATCTAACGCAACATGACTATGCTCAAGTTGATTCCTCAGATTCTTCTTGAGATCATCTATGCTATTTGCATTTTCTATATAGTACCCCATTAATCTTTCACAAGAAGCCAACTGGCGTAGATGAGGGCGCATGTCATGCTTACGCATACGCACTTCATTTATATAATCTGCCTTCATCACAGACAATTTCTCCTCAATTTCTTTCTCTTTTTCAATATGTAGGTCAGAAATAGCTTGGCTACTTGTTTTAACCAAAAACTTCAGCCGTTCTTTTTCGTCATAGTTGGGTACGATGACCAAATCAAGTATTTGACTAAAGTCTGTTCCATACAAGGAGCCTTCGCTAATAGCAAGGAGTTGTTCTCTGACTATAGGCAGGAGTAGTATAGCGGCCAAATATTTCGCATCAATGTCCTCCTTTGGGAAAAGGCATGGCATTCCCCCGGCTCTTGCAAATTTTCGTTCTGTCACTTTGTCGAAAAAGCCTAAGGACAGCTTCCGTTTTGTATCACCTGTTATAGCAAGTAATACGCATGGATTTTCCACGACTCTCATTCTGTTTCTCCAATGGTCCAAAGAAGGGTCTGCAACGTTAAGAAGATCTTTGTTGCAGAGATTTGCATCCTTATATTCAGAAGAAAGATCAGACGCTATCGCAATAGAAAGATTCAGCATCCATTCTGGCAATACCAATCTGGCATCGTTTCCAACTTCTTCCCACTGAAGCTTTCCACCTAAAAGTTCCTTGAATTGCTTAAAGTCATCTTTTCGTGATGAACATGTGGCCAAACAAGAAAGAGCAATGCCATTCTTTGGTCTAACTGCAAAATAATAACCAGGCCATAGGCAATTAGGATTGAGCTTAGACGATTCTAACTCCATCTCCTTGTTTAACGGCAAAGAAAGAACCTTTGTCGCGTCATTCTCCTTTTTGTCGATGACAAGAAGAAGGCGAACGATATCAGTCTTTGTCAATGATTCATTATCATTGTAAGACACAATAGAAGAAATAGCTCTGTCTTCTACTAATCTGTTTCGAAGTTCACGATAGCGTTCGTCTTTACTTTGCATGTCGGTCTTATCAACAAAGACAAGCATTCTTCCATTGGGTACCAATGTCTTATACAAAGACAATATATCATTGTAGGTGGTATCTTCATGAGCACCATAGATGATATAGTCTATGCTGTTCTTTTCTGGTAATTGGGCTTTATATCCAATTTCCTCGTCAAACACGCAAGTGTCTATCTCAGATTGAATTCCTTTTGCAAATAAGAATATCTGCCCAAAGGCCCACCTTTCAATATTTTCCTCACTGTCAAAATACCCTTTGTAGTTACAATAAGGGAAAAGACACGGCATATCAAATCCTGTATTGGCAATATATATCGTTCCCCCTTCTTTAGGTGACAAATATTTTGGTATTAATTCTGTTCTTGCAGGTTTAGAAAGAATATCCGAGAACGGATATATTGAAACAACATTGTCCATGAACGAGGACAAATTGTCTATGAGAAAAGCATATTCCTCACCCGACAAAGCCTCTTTATAGTTCTCTTGGAATATATGTGAATAATTACCCAAAGCCTTCAAAACAAATTTGTTTGCTTTGTTGCCAGCTGCCGAAAGATATAGTGATAAAAGAAGCGACTCCATAGAACCATGCTCATTAGGAACCTCCTCTTCAACGAATTTCCCCTTCACAGGATAACATGCTAATGTCTTGGGGCAGTGCTCCTTAACATAGTTACGATACTTGGCTACGAGTGCCTCTACTGTGAAGTTGTTGTTTGCTGTGCGCATACTTTTTTGTGTTTTTGTTAGTACTCAATGTTCTGCACTTGTGTTTCAAATGCGTTGCAAAGGTACAACCGATTTTCGATTGCTGCAAGCATTTCTGCCTCATGAACGGTTCCGTTCTCCATGGAACCGTTTTGGATGTTACGGTTAATCATGTTTTATTCCCTTTTCCGTTTCGTCTATCAAGAACTTCTCTAACGTCGCCTTGTCGGGTAATTGTAACATATATGTAGAAACGAAGAGTTGGTTGTCCATGCCAGCAAGGGCGTATTCTACCATCTTCTTACCCTTGCGAGTGCAGAGCAGGATGCCGATGGGCGGATTGTCACCTTCATGCTTCTCGTTTTCATTATAATATGATACGTAGGCATTGAGTTGTCCGAGGTATTCGTGTTTGAACTCATCGTTCTTCAACTCAACGATGATGCTGCAATGCAGAATTCGATTATAGAAAACTAAATCTGCAAAATAGTACTCATCGTCGATAATCATACGTTTTTGGCGAGCTTCGAAACAGAAACCTTTGCCCAGTTCCAACAGGAATTCTTGCAGATGACTGATGAGGGCTTCCTCCAAATCGGACTCTGCGATAACGTCTTTGGCATTCAGTCCTAAGAACTCGAAAGTGAAGGGCTGACGGATAGTTAGTGCAGGCGTGTTTGTTTCGGATTTGATAGTACTCAACAATCTTTGGGGATCTTTGCTGACTCCGCTGCGGAAATAGAGGTTAGTGGAAATCTGGCGACGCAGTTCCTTAACCGACCAAATTCCCTTGATGCACTCCGTTTCGTAGAAGAAACGGGCCAAAGGATCGTCTTGGGTCATGATTTCACAAATATGTGAAAAAGACAATTTTTGGAGGAGCGTTTTGGCTGGTGTTTTGAATTTGTCCGACGGCGTCGGACTTTTTTCTCTATCTTTACTTACATCTGTGGAAAAGTCCGACGTCGTCGAACTTTTTCCAAACATTTCTCGCAGTTCTGGATACAAAAGGAAAAAACGACGTGAATTCTTAAACAGCGTTAAGTTCAGTCCCTTGGTGTTTACTCTTTCCTCCAGCCGTTTCAGCAATCTTTCACCATATCTCGCCCTGTCGCTGCCTTTCTGTTCATACTCCACAATGTAACAGCCTATCAGCCAGTTGCGAAGTGTGGCCATCTGGTTGACAGCTTTTATGGCAGTTGTTTGGGCTAACTGATGGGTTTTAAGAACTGAAGCAGACAGTTCCTCAAACGAAGGATTTCCTTTTTGCATCCATCCGTCGGCAATCAGCGACAACTCCTTTTCATCCATGTCGATATTTCTATTCATTGCCTTATTCTAGTATTGTTGTGATTGTTTCTTGATTATTTCCTTTATCTGCTCTCGCAATGATATGGGTTGCATCACTTCTAAGTTTTCGCCATACATCAGAATCCTACCTCGCAGTTCACGGTTAGGTTCTATCGTCAGTGTGACCTCACCATAGCATCCATCTTTGTAATTTCCGAAAGGCAATGTCTCATTTTGAGAATGATGCAGGGGCTTTGTCAACAGCAAGCCATGCTGGTATTCCGTTTTGGTTCGGATTACCACCGTTTCCACTTTCGCATCTTTTTCGTGGGTGACACCAATGATATTTTTAAAGAACTGTTGATAGAATCCTTTCTCGGCAGGAATATACTCAATGCCCTCTACAGTCTCTAGGCTTCCGATGATTCTATCCAAAGGAACATTATATGCCTTGTAAGGTTCACGATTTGCTTCGCCGAAGACAAACCAACGACCATTGTATTCTTTTAGGAACTGCGGGTGGAAGATAAGTTCGAATGGTTCCTGGCCAAACCGCTGATAAGAGAATCGTAAAACCTGCTCGTTGGCAATGGCCTTATAAAATACAGGCAATAAATCGATATTGGTAAGATTCTGTTCTAAACCAGAGATAATAGGAACTTTCCCTTCTTGCGTGTCCCTATTCGTGTCAAGGAGTAACTGGGTATTCTCAAAAAATGAAGAAAACCAACTTGCAGGCAGAATGCCTGCTGATGCCTTGCAGAAAGAGACATAATCCTCTACGGACTTCTGTACTATCGCTTTTCGTTCTTCCGACAGAGGATCGTCGCTCTTGCCAATATATCTGTATGCTTTACCTTTGCTTTGCCCGTTGTCCTCAATACATCCAGGACAAGTTTTTTCCAATGCTTTCAGTACTTCGGGAAAAGCCTTTTTTAGTTCGCCATAGCCAGGTTCACGGTTGCAGGCTTTCTTTTCATAATAGCCCTTAGGCCTGTTGCAATACAGGGCGAGAATGTCGGCATAACTGACGAACTCACGCTTCATTAGTTCCGTGTATATCAGGTTGACAAACTCTGATCTGGCTCCAAATCCGGCAAAGATGTTCTTATTAGGCATATCGTAGATGATTAGGATACCGCAAAGATACAACTTTTTTATTGATTACCATCTGTCGGGTCGTTATTTTTGAAGTTTTCACAAGGCTTGTTATTATATTTTGTTTGGAAGATCTGGGAAGATAATCTACCTTTGCGGCATGAAAGTAAAATGCAGAGATATGAGAAAGAAAGTAGTGATGATGGCACTGATGTGCTTGGTGGCTTTGAGCGTAAAGGCTCAGACTTTTGGTTATGATCAGGTTGTGGTGAGTCCATTGGGGGATTTGTATGACGATGCTACTATGGAGATGGCTTTGAGGGCAGCGCGTGAAACGGCTCCGAGACGACATCAGGCGTATGAGTTCTACAGTGAACAGGCTTATGAGGCCTACCGTAATGACAGATGGAATGACGTGATAAACAATGTGAATAGTGCGCTGAAAACTGGCTTCTATAACGGCAGCCTCTATTTCTTCAGAGGATTTGCCTATGAGTCGTTGGGCTATTTCAAGTATGCGAAGAAGGATTATAAGATGGCTATAAAGAATGGGGTGTATGAAGCAAATACAGCCTTGGAACGGGTTAAGCAGAAGGCAAAAAGGAAGTAACAATAACAAGAAGTATAACATAAGAAGAAAGGACAGATTATGAAAAAACTAATGATGACAATGATGGCTGTCGTATTCGCCATCGCAGTAAATGCACAGAATTATGACGTAGGTACTTCGTCGAAGTACACAGACCGTTATGGAAATACCACCAGTACCCACCGCGATCAATATGGTCAGACAACGGGAACGTCCTCCTCGTACACGGACCGCTACGGTAATACAACAACCACCCACCGCGACCAATACGGCAATACCATCGGTACTTCTTCTTCGTACACGGACCGTTATGGCAATACTACAACTACCCATAAAGACCGCTATGGCAATACCATTGGGACGGATAGAAGTTACACCGATCGTTACGGAAACACTTCCACGACCTATTCCGATAGATATGGTAATAGGACCGGCTCATCGAATACCTACACTGATCGCTATGGCAATACGAATACTACGTATAAGAACAATTACGGCCAGTCCGTTGGTTCTTCCTCAAGTTACACTGATTCCTATGGCAATACCACCACCCGACAGCGTAGTAATGATTCGAACAAAAGCATCTGGTCTTGGTAAGGTGATTGTTGTGAATTCGACGAAATGTGAAGGCTCCCCCTATGCTGAGGGATTTTCAACGTCACCAGTGTCATTCGCTGTAAGTTGTTGTTTATCTTACGTTTGTAGGTGAAACTGCACTTTCACTTCGATTTCACTTCCGTCACTTTTGGAGCAGTTCTCTCTTGCCATGTTTTGCGCATGATGTGAATTATTCTATTAGTTTTTTGTTTAAGCAAAGTCCATTGTTTGTCCTTCAAAAGACACATGACCGGAGGGTGATTAAGCCCTAATCACTCGGCAAAAGCCTATAAAAACCCCGTCCCTACTACTCTCTAAGGGAGGGATTTGCAGGTGATTGCGAGTGAAACTGAAGTGAAACCGCAGTTTCACTCGCATCACACTGAATGTTAATGGTTTACAGACGAATGAAGTAGTGAAACTGACATCCGTATATTTTATAGCGATTCTGCCATCAGGTCTTTACGGCCGATGAGGCTGAAGATGGTGATTTCGTTGTCTTCGTTAAGGATGCGGAGCGTGCGGAGAATTTCGTTGAGAGTTGAGCCGCTGGTAGTTACGTCATCAATTACCAGAACGTTTTGATGACGGATCTTAGAACAGAGATCTGCATCTTCTTCGGAGGCAAACTTGAGGAAGCCCATGATATAGGGACGGAAGCGACTCTTTTTTACATCCTTGGCTATGGTGAAGTAATCTTTTTTGTGGATTAAGTCAAGCATTCCGTTGATGGATTTCTTGGCTTCTTCTTTTTGTGCCTGGGTATATCTGGGACGCCCGTTTTCCAACACGTCGTTCAGATATGACTGTTCGTAGGCATCCATATCGAAAGATATGCTCGACGGCAATGACTTGATGAGCTCCATCTTCCTCAGAGTGGGCTGTGCAAACCGATATATATAGCGGAGCATATATTGATTTACCTTACTCGAAGATTCTGGCATCACAACCAAATCATAGTCATATAAGTTAATCTTTTTCCCAAGATTGTCAACGGCTTTTTTGATGAAGTTGGTCAAATCTGGGGTGTCCTGCAAGGATTCCGTGAACTTCACGTATTTAATAAAGGCGGAACGTACAGAGCTATCTACCTGTTCGGTGAATTCATAGCCATAGTAGAAGCACTTGCCAAATGCCTCGACCTGATAGCCGTTGCCTGTAAGACTTACAATGTCTTCTGCACCGTCGTGTTCGAAATCAAACACGAACTTTTTCTCTGTATCGTCGAATGTAACGCCCATATCAATCGGTATATCTCGTTTGCAAAGATACGAATAAGGCAGCAGAAATGCAAATTTATAACAAGTTTTATTTGGATTTATCTTGCCGAACGCGAGAAAAATATGTACTTTTGCAGATAATTTGGCTAAGACATGAAATACAATACTTATACATTGTCCAACGGACTGCGCGTGATTCATCTGCCGTCGGCTTCGCCGGTGGTGTATTGTGGATATGAGATTGCTGCGGGAACGCGGAATGAGGAGCCGGGGGAGGAGGGACTGGCGCATTTCGTGGAGCACGTGACGTTCAAGGGTACGGAGCGGCGGCGCTCGATGCAGATACTGAACACGCTGGAGCGCGTGGGCGGCGACCTGAATGCCTTCACGCAGAAGGAGGATACGGTCTATTATGCGGCTATCCTGAAGGAGCATCTGCCGAAGGCTGTGGACGTGCTGACGGATATCGTCTTCCATAGCATCTACCCGCAGACGGAGATTGACAAGGAGGTGGAGGTGATCTGCGACGAGATTGAGAGCTACAACGATTCGCCTGCGGAACTGATATACGATGATTTCGAGAATATTCTCTTCGAAGGTCATCCGCTGGGGCATAACATCCTGGGCACGGCGGAGCGCGTGAGGCGGTTCACTACGGAGGATGCCCTGCGATTCGCCCGCAAATACTACAGGCCGGATAATGCCATCTTCTTTGCGTATGGGGATGTGAATTTCGATAAGTTAATAAAGACTCTCTCCCTGCGGACCCTCCCCCAGCCCCTCCCTATAGGGAGGGGAGTAGATACTCTTGGGGCGGATGAAAGTAATGGCTCCCTCCCTATAGGGAGGGCAGGGGGTGGGTCTATTGTGCTTACCAAAGGCACTCATCAGGCGCATGTGATGATGGGCACACGGGCGTATGACATTCATCATCCGCTGAGGATTCCGCTCTATCTGCTGAATAATCTGCTGGGAGGACCGGGGATGAACGCGCGGCTGAATATCTCGCTGCGCGAGCGGAACGGACTGGTCTATACGGTGGAATCGACGATGGTGAGCTATGGCGACACGGGGCTTTGGGGGGTCTATTTCGGATGTGACCCTCACGACGTGAAACGCTGTCTGCGGCTGGTGCGCCATGAGCTGGACAAGTTTATCGAGAAACCGCTTACGGACGCGCAGCTGAATGCTGCCAAACGGCAGCTGAAGGGGCAGATAGGTATTGCCTGCGACAACCGCGAGCAGTTTGCGCTGGACTTCGGAAAGAGTTTCCTCCACTATGGTTGGGAGAAGGACATCACGAGCCTCTACACGCAAATAGATGAGGTGACGGCGACGCAGATTCAGCAGGTGGCTCAGGAGCTGATGGGGGAGGAAAGGATTACGACTTTGATTTATAAGTAACCCACCCTAAGTCCCTCCCGAAGGGAGGGATTTTTCATTGCAGTAAAAGGCTGTAAGCACATCCGAAATCCCTCCCTTCGGGAGGGGAAGGGGTGGGTGTCATTTATTTAGCAGGGCGGTTAACTCTTCAAGGGAATTGGCTACCTGGATATAGGTGCGCCACTGCTTGCGGGTGACGCCTTTCGCGTGGAGATCGTCCATGAAGGTGACGAAGCTGTCCCAGAATCCTTTCATGTTGTAGAGGATGACTTTCTTCTCGTGATAGCCGATGGTGGCCGAGGCTACCACGGTGAACACTTCGTCGAGCGTGCCGATGCCGCCGGGCAGGGCCACGAAGACGTCGCTGTGGAGCATCAGCAGGTCCTTGCGGTCGCTGAGGTTCTCGCAGGGGATGGTTACCGAGGAATAGTCGCTGGCCCGGCCGTGGGATTCCACGATACGGGGAACTACGCCGATGGTCTGCCCGCCGGCCTTGAAGGCTGCATGGGCCACGCATTCCATCAGCCCCATGTTGCATCCGCCATAGACGATGGTGTGCCCCTCGCGGGCTGCCCACTCTCCGAATTCGTGGGTCAGCGTGAAGAAGTCGCGGTCGATGTCGTGATTGGCACTACAGAAAATACCGATATTCATATTGGGGGATTATAGTTTAATGATGAATGATTATCGGCTGCAAAGATAGTGATTATTTTTTATAAAACAATCTTTTTCCCGTTTCGGATGTAGATGCCATGTGTGGGACGGGTTGTTTTGAAGCCGTTGAGCGTGTAGAGGGCGTCGTCCTCGGATGCTTGGCGGATGTTGTGGATGGCGGTGGCTCCCGAGGGGAGCGAGAGCGTGACGGAGATGTTGCTCTGACCGCCCTTGAGGAAGGCTTTCAGCTCTGCTGCCGACAGCCCCTCAATCTTGCCCAGACGGGTGTAGCTGTAGGAGTTGTTGCCGTAGAAGATGCAGATGTTGCTGCCGCTGTAGAGCACCACATCGCCGGGCTGCCCGTTGATATATTTGTCGCTTGTGGGCAGCGAGAATCCCAGCGACCCCCAGATTTCGAAGTTGCCGTTGGTGTTGAGGCTTACGGTGACGGGGCCCTGCCGGAGTTTTTCCACGAGGGCGTTGGTGGCTGCATTGCCGGTGAGTGTCACGGCGTGGGTCACGCCGTCGATGGTGATATTCATAGTCTGCGAATTGATGGCTGTGGGGTGGGCAGGAGTCTCGGCCTTTGTCTCGTCGGCAGCCGAACAGGAGGCAAAGAGCATGGTTGCTACTAAAAGGAGGTAATGTCTGAACTTCATACTGTCATTCGGTTGTTTATATTTTCACTATCTGATTGATTCCGGTGGCAAAGGTATGAACTTTTTTTGTGATATGCCATATATATTTTATGGCAATAACTACCAATAATACTGATTTTATTTGAATTCTTCGAATTTTGTCACGACTCAACAGAAAATAAATATTTCTGTTTTCGCTGCTCCAAAATTTGCATTTGTACTCGCTAATTTGTAATTTTGCACTCACATAATCTTTTTGCACGCAGAACAAATCAAAGAAAACAAATACAAAATGAAAAAAACGTTCTTGTTACTACTTATCACGACATTCCTGCTGAACATGCCATTGCTGGCGCAACAGCGGCAGAAACTGAACTTCAATAGCGGATGGCGCCTGACAGTAGGCGACGTCAAGGATGCTGCGACGGCGGGTTATGATGACAGCCGATGGCAGCAGGTGACGCTGCCCTATGCCTTTAACGGCGACGAGGCTTTCCGCAAGGATATCGTTGACCTGACGGATACCGTGAGTTGGTATCGGAAACATTTCTTCCTGAAACAGGAGGAGATTGACGAGAGGAAATATTTCGTGGAGTTTGAGGGCGTACGCCAGGGGGCTGACTTCTATCTGAACGGGCAGCATCTGGGCTACAGCGAGAATGGCGTGATGGCCTGCGGCTTCGACCTGACACCCTATCTGAAGCAGGGGGAGAACGTGCTGGCCGTGCGCTGCGACAACTCATGGACCTACCGTTCGCGACAGTTTGAGAGCCGCTATCAATGGAACGACCGCAACTTCAACGCCAACTATGGCGGCATTCCCAAGAATGTGTATCTGCACGTCACGGGCAAACTCTACCAGACGCTGCCGCTTTATAGCAATCTGGGAACCACGGGCACCTACGTCTATGCCACGGATTTTGACATTCCGAACCGCAAGGCCGTGGTGCATGTGGAGTCGCAGCTGCGCAACGAGGGCAGCAAGCCCCGCACCGTCAGGCTGTTTGCCAAGCTGCATAATGCCGACCGCTACCTGGCGCACGTCATTGCGGGCGAGCGTGTCACGCTGCAGCCGGGCGAGACTCGTACGGTCAGCATACAGGACGAAGTGGAGGGGCTGCACTTCTGGTCGTGGGGCTATGGCTATCTCTATACCGTGGAGACGTTCCTGGTTGACGGTCAGGTGAAAGACCCGCATGCTCCCGGCGTGCAATTTGACCAGGTGACGGTACGCACCGGTTTCCGAAAGACACGTTTCGGCGAAGGAAAAATCTGGCTTAACGACCGCGTGATGATGGTGCACGGCTATGCCCAGCGCACATCCAACGAATGGCCTGGCGTGGGACTCTCCGTGCCGGCATGGCTCAGCGACTACTCCAACGACCTGATGGTGAAGTCGGGGGGCAACGTCGTGCGCTGGATGCACGTGACGCCCTGGAAGCAAGACATAGAAAGCTGCGACCGCGTAGGACTGATTCAGGCCATGCCCGCCGGTGATGCGGAGAAGGATGTGATAGGCCCTCGCTGGGAACAGCGCAAGGCGCTGATGCGCGATGCCATTATCTACAACCGCAACAATCCGTCGATACTCTTCTATGAGAGTGGCAACGAGAGCATCAGCCGTGAGCACATGCTCGAGATGAAGGCCATCCGCGACGAATACGACCCTCATGGCGGTAGGGCCGTCGGTTCGCGTGAGATGCTCGACATCAATGAGGCCGAGTATGGCGGTGAGATGCTCTATATCAACAAATCGAAGAAACACCCGATGTGGGCAATGGAGTACTGCCGCGATGAAGGTTTGCGCAAGTATTGGGACGAGTACTCCTACCCTTATCATAAGGAAGGCGACGGGCCGCTCTATCGCGGAAAACCGGCTACCGACTACAACCACAATATGGATCAGCTGGCCGTCGAGATGGTGCGCCGCTGGTATGACTACTGGGTGGAGCGTCCGGGCACCGGCACGCGCGTCTCGTCGGGCGGTGTGAAGATTGTCTTCTCCGACACCAACACCCATCATCGCGGCGAGTCAAACTACCGAATGAGCGGCGTGACCGATGCCATGCGCATCCCAAAGGATGCCTTCTATGCCCATCAGGTGATGTGGAGCGGATGGGTGGACGACGAAATGCCGCGCACTTACATCATAGGCCATTGGAACTATGAGCCGGGCGTGGTGAAGCCAGTGTATGTGGTTTCCACGGCGACGGAGGTGGAACTCTTCCTCAATGGGCGTTCGCTGGGCAAGGGCAAGCAGAGCTATCGCTACCTGTTCACGTTCGACGACGTGGCTTTCGAACAGGGCACCCTTGAGGCCGTAGGCTCCGACGGAAGCCGTTACAAGATAGAAACCGCAGGCAAACCCTATCAGCTCAGACTCTCGGCCATCCAGAATCCTGAGGGAACAAAGGCCGATGGGGCCGACATGATACTCTATGAGGTGGAGGTGCTCGATGAGCAAGGCCGCCGCTGTCCGCTGGACGATCGGATGGTTCACTTCCAGCAGTGGGGTGACGGACGATGGATTGGTGGCATCGGAACACGCAACAACAAGGAAATGCAGCGACCCGACGAGAACCGCCGCGAAGGGCTGCTGGATGCTGCTGCCACGAAGAACGTGTCAGACAATTATGTGGGCAGCATGAGTCTGCCCGTGGATTGTGGCGTTAACCGCGTACTGGTGCGCACTACGACCCATGCCGGAGAGATTCATCTGGCTGCTTACGCTGAAGGATTGAAGCCTGCCTACGTCACGGTCAGCAGCCAGCCCGTGGAGCCGGAACGCTATCTTCCGTCGCTGACGCTAAGTGGCCGTTTAGACCGCGGGCCGACACCACTCACGCCTTCCTATCAGGAAAAACAGCAGGGCGTAAGGATCATTTCGGCCAAGGCTGGCTACGACACGGAGCATGCCACCCATAGCTTCGACGACAACGAACTCTCGGAATGGAAGAACGACGGACGGCTGCAGACGGCGTGGATTACCTATCGTCTTGCCCAGAAAACGCGCATCAGCGACATCTGCATGAAGCTGACCGGATGGAGGCTCCGCAGCTATCCCCTGGAGATTTATGCCGGAAAGCGGCTTATCTGGAGCGGTGAGACGCCGCGCAGCCTCGGCTATGTGCACCTGAAGCCGCAGACATCGGTAAACGCCGACGAGATAACCATCCGCCTGAAAGGAGCTGGCAAGGACAAGGATGCCTTTGGCGGTATCGTAGAAGTGGCCGAGCCCGCTGCCGGCGAACTGGATCTGTTCAAGGCTAAGGGAGGTGAAGCAAGAGGCAACGAACTGCGCATCGTAGAGATTGAGTTCCTCACCCCCACCACCTAACACCTAACACCCATCACCCACCACCTAACTATTCTTCTTATAGCTCTGCACCGCCCATACGGCCATTGCGAGGCCGATGCCCAGCAGGGCATACACTTGGTGGGCAATGTCAGCGAATCTTCCACCACGGATGAAGACCGTGCGGATGGCGTCGATGAAATAGTGCATGGGGTTGACGTAGGTCGTGGCGTAGGCCCATTCGGGCATGCTGCGCGTGGGGGTGAAGAGACCGCTGAGCAGCATGATGCAGACCACGAAGAACCACATCACGAAGATGGCCTGCTGCATGTTGTCGCTATAGTTGGAAACGATAAGGCCGAATGAGGAGAAGAACAGGGCCAGCAGCATGGCCAACAGATAAATGAGCCAGACGGGACCGGCGGGTGTTATCCCATAGATAAGCCAGGCGAGCAGCAAGCAGACGGTGACCACGAAGAGGGCGATGAGCCAGTAGGGGATGAGTTTCGCCAGGATGAATGCCCATTTGGAGACGGGCGTCACATTGATCTGCTCGATGGTGCCGGACTCCTTTTCGCCCACGATGTTGAGTGTGGGCAGGAACCCCGTCATCAGCATCATCACAATGGCCAGCAAGGCCGGTATCATATAGAGCTTGTAGTTCTGATGCTTGTTGTATAAAAATGAAGAGTGAAGAGTGAAGAGTGAAGAATTTGCTGCCGCCATACCGACCGCAGGCGATTCTTCACTCTTCACTCTTAACTCTTCACTTAAAATCTGAGCAAGATAGGCGCTACCCATTGAACCCTTTGTACCGTTCACGGCATTGGCGGCAATCAAAATCTGGGGCATTTCCTTTTGCTCCCTGCGCTTGCCGAAATCCTGCGGAATGACCAGCACCACGTCGGCTCGGCCATGCTCTATCTCGCTGAGCGCGTCCTTGTAGGTGGGCTTCTGGCCGCAGAATACGAAATAGCGGCTGGCTTCGATGCTGTGAACGACCTGCCTGGAACGGGAAGAACGGTCCAGGTCCACCACATTGACACGGATGTTCTTCACCTCCATATTCATCACCCACGGCATGACGCACATAATCATGACGGGGAAGGCAAAGATCAGTTTGGGCAGAAACGAGTTGCGGCGAATCTGCAGAAACTCTTTTTGTATGAGATACGTGAGTGTCATAAGCGGTTATTCTAAGCGGGTGTTAAACTTCAGGAGGGCGATGGTAAGGAAGAGAACCGTAAAACCGACCAGCGCGGCCACCTCCTTGGCCACCTCGCCGATGCCTACGCCCATGATCATCAGCTTGCGCATGGCATCGATATAATAGCGCGGAGGCACCACGGCGGCTATCCATTGCAGGATGGTGGGCATGCTCTCAATGGGGAACATCATGCCCGAAAGCATCACTACGGGCATCAGCAGCACCATGGCCGATAGCAGCAGCGCCACCAGTTGGGTCTGGGCGATGTTGGAGATGAGCAGTCCCAGCGAGAGGGCAAGCAGGATATAGAGCACGCTGACGGCCACTATCCAGAACAACGAGCCCTGCAGCGGAACGTTGAGCACGAAACGTGCCATCAGCAGGATGGTGACAAGGATGGCAAAAGCCAGCACGAGATAAGGCACGGCCTTGGCGATGATGACCAATAGCGGTCGTACGGGCGACACCAGCAGCACCTCCATGGTGCCGCGTTCTTTCTCCTTGACTATCGAGATGGAGGTCATCATGGCGCAGATGAGCATCAGCAGCATGCCCATGATGGCGGGTACGAAGTTGTAGGCCGATTTCATCTGTGGATTGTAGAGCATCTTCGAGTTGATGGCAGATGATTGCGGGTTGGCCATTACCTGCTGCGCATAGTTGGTCCACTGCTGTGCCATGTTGGGGTCGGAACCATCTACAATCAGCTGGATGCCGCCCTGCTTGCTGGCAAAATCACGGCCAAACACTACGGCCATGTCTGCCTTCTGGCTACGGATGAGCCTTTCTGCCTCCTGTGGCGTGGCTGCGGTATTCGTAATGGTGAAGTATTCTGATTGGGCCAGCCGGTCTATAACCTTCTGCGTCAGGTGGTCACTGTTGGCCGTCACCACTACCGTACGCACATTCTTCACATCAGTGGAGATGGCGAAGCCGAAGATCAGCATCATCACCACGGGCATGCCAAAGAGAATGAGCATCGTACGCTTGTCGCGCAGGATGTGTTTGCCTTCTTTGATGACGAAAGAAAGAAAAGGCCCTTCCAAGCCCTCCCAAAGGGAGGGATGTTTTACTGCCTGTTGTCTTGCTTCCATATTCATATCTTTCTATCTATTCTTAATAATGAGTATCATTCCTAACATCCCTCCCTTCGGGAGGGCTTGGGTGGGCTTTAGTCCTTTCGGGTTGCCTGTCTTGCCAGGTATGTAAATACGTGGTCCATGTCGGGCTGGTTGAATTCTTTTTTCAGGGCCTCGGGTGTGCCCATCGCCTTGATCTTGCCATCTACCATGATGGAGATGCGGTCGCAGTATTCGGCTTCGTCCATATAGTGGGTGGTCACGAAAACGGTAATGCCGCGGGCAGCAGCCTCATAGATGAGTTCCCAGAACTGGCGTCGGGTGGCAGGGTCCACGCCGCCCGTAGGCTCATCGAGGAACACCACGCCCGGCTCATGGAATATCGAGACGGAGAAGGCGAGCTTCTGTTTCCATCCGAGGGGGAGCCCCGAAACGAGGTCGTCTTTATGCTCCTCGAACTTCAATTGGCGGAGCAATTCTTCGGTCTTCGCTTTGATTTCTCCACTCTTCATTCCGTAGATGCCTGCAAAGAGGCGGATATTCTCGGCTACGGTCAAGTCCTCGTAGAGTGAGAACTTCTGCGACATATAGCCGATATGCTTCTTGATTTGCTCATACTCGGTACGGATATCATAGCCTACCACACGTCCGGTTCCACTGGTAGGCTGGTTCAGGCCTGTCAGCATGTGCATGGCCGTGGTCTTTCCGGCACCGTTGGCTCCCAGGAATCCGAAGATCTCGCCCTTCTTCACGCTGAACGAAATGTCATCGACGGCATGGAACGAGCCGAAGGCTTTCACCAGGTGTTCCACCTCAATGACCGTGTCATCGGGTCGCGACTCAGTAGCTACACTTGGTTCGATGCCTGGCGGATTGAAGACGTCGGCAAACTCCGTGAGAATCCGGTCGGGGGTATCGATGCCTCGTATTTTCCCCTGGTCGAGAAAGGCCACGCGCTCACAACAGCGCACCTCGTCAAGATAGGGCGTGGAGGCAATGATGGTGATGTCTTGTTCCTTCAGGGAGAGCAGCATTTCCCAGAGTTCCTTGCGGCTCACGGGGTCAACGCCCGTGGTGGGTTCGTCGAGGAAGAGTACGCTTGGCTGGTGTACCAGTGCACAACTGAGTGCCAGTTTCTGCTTCATGCCGCCCGACAGCGCTCCGGCCTTGCGGTCCTTGAACCGCTCAATCTGTGAGTAGATGGCCTTGATGGAGTCGTATCCTTCCTCTACGGTGGTGCCGAAGAGGGTGGCGAAGAACTTCAGGTTCTCTTCTACGGTCAAGTCCTGATAGAGCGAGAACTTACCGGGCATGTAGCCCACACGGCAGCGCACATCGCGCATCTGCTTCACCACGTCGAAGCCGTCAACTGTGGCCGTTCCCTTTTCGGGCAGCAGCAGCGAGCAGAGAATGCGGAACATCGATGTCTTGCCGGCACCATCGGGGCCTATCAGTCCGAAGACTTCGCCCCTGCCGACACTGAACGACACGTCGTCGAGTGCCCGTACCCGTCCGTAGCTCTTGCTGACGTTCTTTACTTCTATGGCATTCATAGTGGCTGCAGTTGTTTTACTTTTCACCTTAACTTGACTTCCCCGTACATGCCTATCTTCACGAACCCGTCGTTCTTGATGGCAATTTTCACGGCATATACCAGGTCGGCACGTTCATCCTCGGTGAGGATGGTCTTGGGAGTGAACTCCGACCGTGAGGATATCCATGAGATGGTGCCGTCGTATGTCTTCTTCTGCCCATCGCCATAGTCGGCAAACACCTTCACTTTCTGTCCGAGCTTGATGTCCTTCAGTTGGGCGGAGGTGACGTAGGCACGCATGAACATATTCTCGGTGTCGGCTATTTTGAAGAGCGGTTTACCCGCTGCCACGAACTCACCGCGCTCCACATATTTCTCCAATACGGTTCCCTTTGTCGGTGTCATGATATGACACTTGCGGAGAATGTCGCGCAGTTGATTCACTTGCACGTCGGTAGCTGCCGACTGCTTGTCAAGGGCGCGTGTGCTGGTGGTGAGCGAAGAAATCTGTGCGTCGAGCTGACGCTGCAGAACCATTACCTGACTCCTCGCATCGTCGAGCATTTTGCTCGGTGCGGCTCCGTCGGCTACCAGTTCCTTGTAGCGTTGTTCTTCCTGGCGGGCCTTGACCAGTTGCTGGCGTGTAACGGCAATCTGGCGCTGCATGTCGGGTTTCTGACTCTGATATACCTGCTTGGTGGCTCCCAGTTGCTGAATCTTCAGCCAGGTCTGGGTGGTGTCTATCAGTCCTACCTCGCGGCCTGCTTCCAACACCTCTCCTTCGTTGACGTTGAATGTCAGCAAGGCTCCGTTCTGTTCTGCATATACGGTGGTTTCGGTAGCCTCAAATGTGCCTGTGGCATCATACTCTTTCTCTTTATTTCCGCAGGCAGCCATCATCAGCATCACGCCTGCCAGTGCAAATATCTTTTTCATTGTGGTCTTATTATTTATCGTTATTTTGATGTTATGTCGTTACGGGTAAATCTCAAGTCGTAGATTTCCTTCAGCATTTCTATCTCGTGCATCGACTGCTGTACGCGAGCGGCATTCTCCTGATTGATTTCGCGCAGCAGGTCGTTCACGTCGATGATGCCATGGGCGAGTTTCGATTCTGCAGCCTTACGGACGGCAGAGCGCAGCGAGATGATCTCTTCGTCGTCGGCCATCATCTTTTTGTATCGGTCGATTTCTTCGTTTTGCTGTATCTGTTCCAGGTTGTTGTTGAAGAGGAACACCTCGCGGTTCGATTCCGTCAGGTCGCGTTGCAACTGAATCTTGGCCTTGTCGTTCTTGCGGGTGTAGAGGGCGCCGATGTTCCATGTAAGTCTGGCGCCAATCATACCGTTCAGGCTCCATTTATGGGAGATCATGTCTTCAAACATATTATAGCCCGGATAGCCATAGTAACCCTGTGCAAAAACGCCGACTTTCGGCATGAGGGAGGCGTCAAGGGCCTTCTCTTGTGCATTGGCCAGCTGGAGTTGTGCGTCCAAAAGCCGCATCTCCGGACGTTGACAGGCTTGTTCCGATTGTGTGGCGGTGACGGGTTTCTGCACGTTTTTCACTTCAATCCCGCAGAATGTGCTCAGCATGGTCTGGAGCATTCGCCGCTGCGACTGAAGGTTTGTGGCTTGTTGTACGACGTTCAGCCGCTCAGCCTTCACGTTCAGCCAGTCGCTTTCTGCTGCCGTTCCGCCTTTGACCATCGACTTCAGCTTCCGTTCATTGCCCGAAAGCAACTCCTGCAGGTCGCGGTTGAGCTGAATCTGCTCATCGAGCATCAACAGCGAGAAATACATCTCGTTCACCCGCTTACGCACACCGTAAAGATTGACTTCCGTCTGTGCTGACTGCACCTTTCCCTGTTCGCGGGCGATGGCTTTCTGACTGTTGATGACACCGCCGTCATAGATGGTCTGATTGATGTCAATCCCCACACGATACTGGTCTTTCGAAAGGCCTTTCATGTCAAGTCCCAATTGCTGGTACATGGCTTTCATCTGATCGGGCCACGACACCACATCGCTCTGATAAGTGGCCTGTGCCGATGCCGACACCTGTGGCAACCATCCTTTCTGGATATTGGCCACCGTCAGCGCTGTGGTTTTCTCAATGAGGTCGTATTGGCGTATCAGCGGATAATTCCGTTCTGCCGCTTGCTGACACTCTTCCAGCGTCTGCGCCGCACCAAACGACAAGTGAAAAAAGATAAGTGATAAACTCAATAATGTCCGACTCATATAATCAGTTCTTTTGTTATTGTTCTTATTTGTCTCTGCAAAGATACATCTGTTTCTTCATACTTTGATTACGAATCTGTATGAAAAGAATAATAATTTGTATGATTTTACCGATTTACTTCTTTGTATTCTCAAAGAAATGTATTATTTTTGCAATCAAATCATACAATCTTGTAATTTTTGTCGTATGCCTAACGCTAAAAGCATCACTTATTTCTCTGTCGCCAATGTTGACCTGCGTGAAGTGGCCGGACTCGAAAGTCATGTGTTCAAAAACGACGATATTAGTATCGTCCTGAACGGTAGCCCCCCTGACAGTCCTTTCCTGCACGCAGGAAAGATTTATCATATCCCGGAGCCCCGGTTGCTTATCGTCATGAGCGGCAACGCAGACGTTCACCTGAATCTTGAACAATATCATTTTGAGAAAGGTTCTGTTATCGTGAGCACCTCTGATATGATTATGGAGTTTGGGCGGTGTAGTGATGACATGATCATCAGTGGTATCGTATTCAAGGACCAGCTACATGTTGGCGAGACCTTTGTGGTGAATACAACCCCCAAGGAGTATGAGCAGTTGCTCCGTATGTTGTATATCCTCTGGGATATTGCCAACGAGAAGCCTTTCCGTCGTGAGACCGTGAAGCAGATGGTTTCGGCCATGATTACCAACGTGCAATATATGAAGCAGGAGTCCGTGTCGAGTGAACCGCTACCCACGCGTGGCCAGTTGCTGTTTCAGCAGTTCAAGTCGTTGGTGAGCCAGCATTGTGAGCGCGAGCGCAACATTCCCTTCTATGCCGGACAACTGCACGTGACGCCTCACCACCTGTCGGCCGTCATCAGCAAAGCCAGCGGTCATAGTGTGATGTATTGGATCAACCGTGCAGCCCTGCTTCGTGCCAAGGTGTTGCTGAAGACTACCGACCTGATGACCTACGAGATTGCCGAACGGCTGAACTTCCCAAGTTCGCCCGCTTTCAACAGTTTTTTCAAACGAGAAACAGGTCTCACGCCACGGGAGTATCGGGCCGAAAGATAGGTGGAGGGGGTGATGAATACACAAAAGATGCAAAAAGTAGTTGGTATTCTTGGGTTTTTATCAGAAAAGTTGTATATTTGCCAAAAAATCAAAGGGATATGAAAAAGTGGATGGCTTTGGTGGGGTTGTTGATGATATTGCAACAGCCTATGTCAGCTGCTGATTTTGAGACGGCTACTGAAGCTGTTGCAAACATGAAAGTGGGTTGGAACCTGGGTAATACGCTCGATGCCAATAACCCCAACCTGTCAGGACCGGAAACTTCTCAATACGAGACTTGCTGGGGACAGCCGGTGACACCGCCGGAACTCTTCAAGGTGCTCAAGGATGCAGGTTTCAATGCGATGCGTATCCCCGTTACCTGGTATCAGCATCTTGATAGCAACAACAATATTCACGAGGCCTGGATGGCTCGTGTGGAAGAAGTAGTGAACTCGGTGCTTGCCCAAGGAATGTACTGCATCATCAATGTGCATCACGACACGGGAACCGAAGGGTGGCTGATGGCCACCACCACCAATTTCTCCACGATGAATGCACGCTTCGTGAAAATATGGCAGCAGGTTGCCGAGCGGTTCAAGAACTATGACGAGCATCTGCTCTTCGAGTCGTACAACGAGATGCTCGATGAGTATGACTCCTGGTGTTTTGCTTCGTTTGCTACTTCTTCAAGATATAATGCCACGGTAGCTGCCAATGCCTATAAGGCTATCAACGACTATGCGCAGAACTTCGTGAATACGGTTCGCGGCACGGGCGGCAACAATGCAAACCGCAACCTGATTGTGAACACCTATGCGGCTTGCTGTGGAGAAGGCACTTGGAACGTACATCTGACTGATCCCCTGAAGGAGATGAAACTGCCTGCCGACCAGGTGGAGAATCACCTTATTTTCGAAGTCCATTCCTATCCCACGGTGACCAATCTCGCAGACACCAGGAAATCGGTTGATGATATCATCTCCAAGTTAAAGACCCACTTGGTGAGCAAAGGCGCTCCCGTTATCTTCGGGGAGTGGGGCACTTCCACCGAAGGTGCCTACACAGACTACCGAAGCAACATGGCGGAGTTTGCCAAGTTCTTCGTACAGAAGACCAAGGCAGCGGGCATTGGCACTTTTTATTGGATGGGACTTATCGACGGCATGGACCGACTGAAACTGAAATGGTCAATGCCCGAAATCAAAAATGCCATCCTGAAAGGCTGGTATGGCGATGACTATGTAATTCCCGCTAATCCTATGGAACGTGAATTGGCATATCAGGCCACCTATACCTATCAATGGTCGGAAATGAGTCTCTATAGCGGGGATGCCTTGCGGGTAAGTGACTTTAAGGGCATTAAGGTGGTGCTGACTGAAAAGCCGGAGGACAAAAAGCTCAGCCTGAAGGTATATGGTGAGTCTGACGGGAAAGAACAGTATGAGGGCATGTCGGAAGCGGAGCAGACCTTCACTTTCAACAAAACAAAAGTGGGTAATAGCATCCGCCGCATTACACTTCAATTCATGCAGACTGGCAATTACACCATCGGTATCAAAGGCGCTTATCTGATTAAGGCCGACGGAACGGAAGTAGAAGGCAAAATAGGGAATTTCCACGGCTGCAATATCGAGGTTCAGGTATTAACTGGCATCAATACTGTTGTTCGCAATGATGCCACAACCTCAAGCCCGCTCTACAATCTGCAGGGACAGCGCATCCAGAAGCCGCAGCGTGGTATCTATATCCGTAACGGAAAGAAATATATTCATAAATAAAGACTTAAGACATTTGAAGACATTTGAAGAACTGGGCGTCAGCGAACAGATTCGCCATGCCATCGAGGAATTAGGATTTGAACAACCTATGCCTGTACAGGAAGAAGTAATTCCTTACCTGTTGGGTACCAGAAACGATGTGATAGCACTGGCCCAGACGGGAACGGGTAAGACGGCAGCTTTCGGCATCCCGCTCTTGCAGCGCGTGGATGTGCGTTCTCATCAGACACAGGCCATCGTGCTCTGTCCGACACGTGAACTCTGCTTGCAGATTGCCGACGACCTGAATGATTTCGCGAAATACATTGAAGGTATACGTGTGGTGCCCGTCTATGGCGGCACGGACATCGTTCCGCAGATTCGCGCCCTGAAGAAAGGCGTGCATATCATCGTGGCTACGCCAGGCCGACTGATCGACTTGATGGAACGCGAGGTGGCACAGCTGAATGCGGTGTTCAACGTGGTGCTCGATGAAGCTGACGAGATGCTCAATATGGGATTCTCAGAGGATATCAATACCATCCTGACCGGTGTTCCCAAGGACCGTAACACGCTGCTCTTCTCGGCAACGATGAGCAAGGAAATCGAAAAGATTGCCAAGAACTTCCTCAACAACCCGAAAGAAATCGTCGTAGGCAGCCGTAATGAGGGTGCCGAGCACGTGAACCATATCTATTATATGGTGAATGCCAAGGATAAGTATGCTGCGCTGAAGCGTATCGTGGATTACAATCCACGCATTTTTGCCATCATTTTCTGCCGCACGAAACTCGAAACGCAGGAGGTGGCAGACAAGCTGATTCGCGACGGCTATAATGCGGAAAGCCTCCACGGCGACCTTTCGCAGCAGCAGCGCGACCTGACGATGGCCAAGTTCCGCCAGCACACCGTGCAACTGCTGGTGGCAACCGATGTGGCGGCTCGTGGTCTCGACGTGGACGATCTGACGCATGTCATCAACTATGGACTGCCAAACGATATCGAGAGCTATACCCATCGGTCGGGCCGTACCGGTCGTGCAGGCAAGAAGGGAACCTCTATCAGTATTGTCCACACCAAGGAGAAGAGCAAGATCCGGGCTATCGAGAAAGAGATTCAGAAAGAGTTCGTGCGCGGAGAGATTCCTTCACCCGAGGAAATCTGCAAGAAACAACTCTACAAGGTGATGGACCAGATCGTGAAGACCGATGTGGACGAGGAACAGATTGGCCCATTCATGCAGGACATCAACCGCTATTTCGAATATATTGACAAAGACGACATCATCAAGAAGATTGTGTCGATGGAATTTGGTAAGTTCCTCTCCTATTATGCCGATGCACCCGAGATAGAGCGTGTGGAAGAGAAGAAAAAGAAAGGAGAAAGGAGAGAAGACAGAGGAGAGAGAAAGGGTGAGCGTGGCCCCCGCAAACCCGAAAAAGGTTACAAACGCCTCTTTATCAACCTCGGAAAGAAGGACGGCTTCTATCCCGGTGAGGCCATGCAGTTTATCAACCGTCATGTGGGCGGTCGGGTGCCTGTGGGACACATCGACTTGCAGAACACTATTTCTTTCTTTGAAGTACCCGAGCGTGAAGCCCGCAAGGTGATGAATGCCTTGAACGGTGCTTGGTATAAGAGCCGCGAAGTGCGGTGCAATGATGCCGATGCCACACCTGCCGAGCGTGGTACCTCTGGTGGAAAAGTGCGCGATTTCCGTCGTCCTAAGGCTCGTTTTTCTCGTTCCCACGAACAGCCTGAACAGCATAAGTTCAAGAAAGAAGACTGGATGCAGTTCCTCAATCCCAATGGGATGAAGAAGAATAAAGAACTCAAAGGTGAAGACCCCGATTTCTCAGAAGAAGGATGGGCTCGCCGCAGACCTAAGAAGAAAGGGTGACACCCACCACCCACCACCTAACACCCAATACCTATGCTACAAATCCGCTGTAAGAACAATAATAAGACCAAGAGCTTCCCCGAGGGAACCTCGCTCTTGGACGTCTATCAGGAGTTTGCCCCAGAGTTGCAGATGCCTTATCCCGTGGTTTCTGCCAAAGTCAACAATGCATCGCAAGGACTGAAGTTCCGCCTTTATCAGAACCGCGACGTAGAGTTTCTCGATGCCCGTCAGGGTTCGGGTCATCGTGTTTATGTGCGTTCCCTCTGCTTCGTGCTCTACAAAGCCGCCAGCGATGTATTTCCAGGTTCCAAGCTCTTCATTGAGCATACCATCTCGCGTGGCTATTATTGCAACTTCAAGAAGAAAGGAGGCGAATCGCTGGCTGAGGGCGATGTGGAACGCATCCACGAACGGATGGAGGAGATTATAGCCCTTGACATGCCTTTCCGCCGCAACGAAGCCACCAACGAGGAGGCCATCCGCGTATTTGCAGAGCGAGGATTTACCGACAAGGTGAAACTCTTGGAGACTAGTGGACAGATTTACAGCGATTACTACATGCTGGGTGACACCGTGGACTATTACTACGGTCCGTTGGTGCCGTCGGCAGGCTATCTGAAGGTGTGGGACGTGGAACCTTACCACGATGGTATGCTCCTGCGTGTTCCCGACTGGAACAATCCCCTTGTGCTTGCTGAAAAGGTGGATATGCCGAAGACTTACGAGATGTTTGCCGAGAAAACACGCTGGGATATCATCATGCGCCTTTCCAATGCAGGCGACGTGAACAAAGCCATCATGAAAGGTCATGCCTCCGAGCTGATTCAGGTTAGCGAGGCCCTGCAGGAAAAGAAGATCGTGCAAATAGCCGAAGAGATTGACCGCCGCTTCAGGGCCGAGGAGAATCCTGTCAGGATCATCCTGATAACAGGCCCGTCCTCATCCGGAAAGACCACTTTCTGCAAGCGTCTCTCCATCCAACTACTGGCTTGCGGCCTGCGGCCTTACTCCATTTCTACCGATGATTATTTCGTGAACCGTGTGGATACGCCTAAGTTGCCCAATGGCGATTACGACTTCGACAATATCGAAACCGTGGAGTATAGTCTGTTGGAAGATCATCTCACCCGTTTGATGAAAGGCGAGCGTGTGGAAGTTCCCGAATACAATTTTGTCACGGGTAAGCGTGAATACAACGGCAAGAAGGTGAAACTCTCCTCCGATAGCGTGCTCATCATCGAAGGTATCCATGCCCTCAACCCACTGCTCACGCAGAAGATAGACGATTCCAAGAAGTTCAAAATCTATATCTCTGCTCTCACCAGCATCTCGCTCGATGACCACAACTGGATTCCCGTGCGCGACAACCGCCTGCTTCGCCGTATCATCCGCGACTACAACAAAGGCGCTTTCACCGCCCAGCAGACCATCAGTCAGTGGAAAAACGTGTGTGAAGCCGAGGATAAATGGATTTTCCCCTTCCAGGAAACGGCCGATGCCATGTTCAATTCAGCCCTTAACATTGAGTTCGCCGTGCTCCGCACCCATGCCGAAATCATCCTTTCGAGTGTGCCCAAGAACTGTCCTGAGTACAGCGAGGCCCATCGGCTGCTGAAGTTCATCCATTATTTCATTCCGGTTGACGACAAAGAAATACCCCCCACAAGCATCATGCGTGAGTTCGTGGGAGGTTCAAGTTTCAAATACCGGTAGTTTCCTTTTATTTGATGTCGCGGGTAAGCATGGCACGATAGTCGATAGGTGTCATGCCGATGGCATCCTGGATACGGCGCTGCAGGGTACGGACATTGCTGAAACCGGCTTCTTCGGCCACGGTGGCAATGTTGTACATGGGCTTTTCGCGTAACAGACGCAGAGCAGCCAGCACGCGTAGGTTGTCGATGTAGGCATCGGGCGTGCGGTGGATAGTCTGATGACGGAAGAGGCGTATCAGCCTTTCGCGACTCACACCGAGCATCTCGGCCAAGGCTTCTGAATTGAAATCGGGACTGAGGTGGGGACGGTCTTTTTCCACGCGCATCTCAATGATGGCCATCAGCTGACCGTCGTCCTGCAGGTCTGCATTGCGCTGTCGCTGGATGTTGCCTTCGAGCAGTTCGCGGGCTATTTCCGTACGGCGTCTCAGTTCCACGTCGTATTCCAACCGTTCGGTAAGGTCGAGGTTTCTGCCGACGAGGCGTACGAGTTCGTCTTTGAGCCGTTCCACTTCGGCTCTAAGGGCAGCATTCTCAGCAATCAGTTGTTCGCTGTCGGGTTTGGATTGTTTCTTGCTTTCTGCCATAGTCAGATGTATTGGTGGGTTTATTCAATAACTTCGAAGAGCTGTAGGAATCCGCCGATGCGGAACACGTCAGCCACTTCCTCGTTGAGGTGGCTGATGAAGGCGCGACGTCCATTGCGGCGTGTGTTCTTGTAGATGTTGAGCAGGATACGGAGTCCGCTTGAGGAGATATAGTCCAGTTCGCGGCAGTCGAGTTCAATGTCGCAGTCGCCACGTTCGAGCAGCGGAGCAAGTGCTTGTTCGGCCTTGCTGCTTGCAGAGTTGTCGAGGTCGCCTATGAGTTCAGCCACGATGCGGCCTTCTTTTTCATTGATTTTTATTTCCATACTTCTATTTTAATTAATGTTCTTCTTGATTGTTAATATGTTTTGTTCGTTGTATCGGTGATATTCCAAGTCATCACTCATCTGGCGGATAAAGATGATGCCGAGTCCGCCGATGGGGCGTTTGTCGGCGGGAACAGCTGTATCTGTGACTTGTGCAGTAGTGGGATCGAAAGGAATGCCGTTGTCGATGATGGAGAGGTGCAGCTGATTGCCGTGGATTTCGGAAGCAAGTGTCACGGTGTCGGCGTGAGAATGGTGTACCACGTTGGCCACGGCCTCTTCCACGGCTAGACGTAACTGCTTGGTGGCGCGCTGGTTGAGTCCGGCACGCTCGGTGGCTTTGATCATGAAACTCTTCATCTGCGGGAGGTATGATTTGCTGGCCAGCAGGGTTACGGTATCGGCATTGGGGGCAATTCCGTGATAAGCCGCCTGTTGCTGAAGGTTCTTGCCGTCATCGTCTGCTTTGTCTGAAATGGGCAGGGTGGCTGCTGAAGGAGTCTGATAGTCCATGCTCTCGTCGCGGCCTTTCCATTTCAGAGCCATGAGCGTGAGGTCATCACTTTGCGCCGCATTGCCTGCATGTTCTTCAGCTTCATCCTTCATCATCGTCACAATCTCTTCAGGTGTATGTATTTCGGACTGCTGTGCCAGTTGGAGCACACGCTTGCGTGAGAGCAGTTCGCCGGAGATGTTGCGGGCTTCGCTGAGTCCATCGGTATAGAGGAAGAGGATATCGCCGGGCTGGAGCTTGGCGGACTGTCCTTCGTAGATCCAGTTTGACAATGCACCAACGGGCAGATTGGGCACGATGTGAAGGCTCTCGCTCTTGATGCCCGAAGCGTCACGGGTGTCATGAATCAGCAGCGGTGCCTCATGTCCTGCATTACAGTAGTTCAGACGCCCGGTTTTCAAGTCGAGCATACCTACAAACATCGTGGCGAAGAAACCGCTGGTCTGTTCTTCGCAAAGCATGTGGTTGATTCGTTCAACGATGACGGCAGACTCGTTCGCGACGGATTCGTCGGGAGTGAGCATGGCACTGCGGGCCTCGGTCCTGAACAGCGTGCGAGTAACGGTCATCAGCATAGAGGCGGGAACACCCTTGCCGCTGACGTCGCCGATGCAGAAACAGACGTGGTCGTTGAGCACGAGGAAGTCATAGAAATCGCCGCCCACCTCGCGTGCAGGCGTCAGCGAAGCGAACAATTCCAGGTCGTTGCGGTCGGATGTTCCGGGGAATGCCTTCGGAATCATTGACTGCTGGATGTCGTGGGCCACTTTCAGTTCGCCCGTGAAGCGCTCCTTCTCGGCATAGACGGTGTTCAGGCGTCGCAGATAGCTGAAAGCCCTATATACAATGAAGCCCAGCAGGAGGATACCCGAAAGATTGAACAGGAAGTTACGCATGGCCGACTTGCGCTGTTTCTCGTAGAAGTCGTTGGCTGCCTTTGATACTTCGCGCAGCGGCACATCGGCAGCCACGATGGCTACCGTCTTTCCTGCCTTATTGCGGATGGGCATGGAATAGCTGAACATCAGGACATAGTTGTAAAGTCCGTCGTAAGGTTCACTCCAATAGCCGCTGGAATTGATGGGATGCTTGAACCATGGACGTTGGGTATAGTCCTTGCTTCTCAGTTCAACCGTCTCCACGCCTTCCTTGGCCTTGTGGTTTTCGTAAATATAGAGACCAAAGCGTTGATTGCCGAAGTCGATGTCCTTGGGCACGAATTCGGGTAGATAGCCTATGGAGATACCCGCAATTTGAGGCTGCTCATTGATGAGCTTACTAACGAGTATCTGCAGGGTGTCGATGTCGATCTCGTTGATCTGATGGGCAATGTCGGGAAGAATGTCTTTAGTTGCGGCCTCCACCTCTTGTTTCACCTGTGAGATGCGGTGGCTGTCGTTCAGGTCATACAAAGCCATTTCGGTCAGTTGCGCATTGAATGAACGGCGCGTTGAATAATACTCCAGCGTCTCGCTCATCTGTAGCAGCAGGGCTGCTGCAACGACCATCATGATACTCAGTTTGGTGTCCTGTCTTATTTTCATTTTTATTCAGTCTTTACGGCCTTTCAACTCCGATTGAACTCTTTTTAAGTTGTAAAGATAGATATTTTTTTGGAAATGAGCATTTTATATCCCGTTTTTTTATTCAGTTTAACATTTTGACTTTTAATGGATTGCCTGCCCTAAGGCTTCGGAGACCTATTCGTAGGTGGTGATATTGAATAGCTTCTTCAGTTCTCCTTCAGCTGCAGGAGTGGTGAGCAGATGCCGAAGTTCTTCCGATGAAATGGCGGTTTTTGGCGTAAAGGTGTCGCTTTTCATATATTGGAGCAGGCTGGCATAAAGCTGCCGTGCTTCTGGGTATTGCTGCAGCTGATGGAGTGGACTCATGCAGACGAGCAGACTGCCACGACCAACGCGGAACTCGAAGATGAGGCCGAGTTTGTGGTTACGCTCGATGTTGTCGATAACTTGTACTATCGGACGGTATTGGGCAGGGGTGTTGTCGAGTATGAACGGATGGGCATTCTTCAAGATGGGGAACCACTGCCAAGAGGTGTGTTCCTCGGTGGGGAACTGGCTGAATACGGAATGCTCAGGATTCGTAAGAATACCGAGGGTTCCTGGCGATACGGGCTTCTTGTTGTTCTCAGAGATAGTCTTGAACATGCGGTAGTTCCAATAATCGGTCTGGAATAGGCCACCTAATAACAGTTGAGGGTTGATGGTTAAAGGTTGATGGTTAATAGTGCTGTCGGGCATGAAGAGGACCTTGGCACCGTTGGCCAGTTTCTTTTGAATCTCGGAAGTGAGTTGGTTGCAGACGATAATGCCCTTACTGTCGGGGTTTGTACCGGCAGGATAAATCCAGACTGGCCAAGAGTTCTCGTAATCAGTATCTTCGATGAAAGAGTAAAGTGTGAGTTTCTCAGGGTCTTTCAGAAATTCTTTAGAAAGGTCAATGTCAAAGGTCCCGACATCTAAGAGCCCATTCCCTGCTGTTAGCGTAAATGATTTCTCTATGACGATGCCTGTGCCACAGACAGTATATTTGTTTTTCTCCTTGTCGGAAGAAACGATACAACAGTGAAGGGTCTTGCCTTCGAGACTTTCCTGTCCATAGTTGGCAATCTGGATTTTGGCTTTCAGTTGCTCATTGTTCGTGTAGCAGAACTTGGGCAGGACGGCTAAGGGCACCACATCGTTGCACCATTGCCGCCATTCTTTGGGAGTGGTGATACCCTTTGATTCCATAAAGGCATCGAGTATACCTACGTATGCAGAGCCTTGTCCGGGATAATCCTGAATGTCGAGCAGTTGGAAACCAGCCATGCCGCGGGTGCGCAGATCCATTTCGATGTCGGCCTTATAGAGCTGAACGCTCCAATGGCCCGAAGCGCGATGGAAGGCTTCTGCCTGGTCGGGCATGCCGGCTTTTTCCAGACGGCTGCGGAATATTTCCATGTTGTAAGGATAGAGCACCCCCGTGTATTTCTTTATCTCGTTATAGTCGGGATAGGTTTGGAACTGTCCGCTCTCATGACTGATGATGGGCACGGGACATTTGTCAACGGCTTCATCGAAATTCAACGATGAATTGGGGTAAAAATGATTAATCATGCCGCCATCGAAAGCATCTGCAAAGGAGAAAGAACCGCGCGTGTGGGTGTTGAAACTTCCCCATTTTTCACCGCCATTACGGCAGGTCACGAAGAAGTCCATGCCTTCTTTCCATCCCTGGTAGCCCAGATAGTAGTTGGATCCGAAGGTAAAGAGCTTCGAGGGGGCTAAACGGCGATAATCATCGGTGAATTTCTTCATGGTGGGAATGTCGCCACGCAGCTCGTTGCCCAGGGCAAACATCACGAACGAGGGATGATGGCCATACTGCAGAAGAATATTGGAACCTTCTTTGTGGAGAAAGGTCATCAGTTTATTGTCGTCACGTTTGAATTCTCCCCAGAAAGGAAGTTCGGGCTGCAAATAGACACCTTCGATGTCGGCAGCCATGAAGGCTGCCTCTGGTGGACACCAAGAATGGAAGCGGATATGGTTGATGCCGTAGCCCTTACAAATCTGCAGGTAGCGGCGCCAAGCGACCAGGTCCATCGGCACGTGGCCAGTATAGGGGAATACGCAGGCATCGTGCTTGCCACGTAGGAAGGTCTTATGGCCGTTGACCGAGAACTGTGTACCTTCGTTACGGAAATCACACAGGCCGAAATCCACTTCTTTAGTGTCGAAGCCATCGACAGTGACGATGAGACGGTAGAGATTTGGATTCCGTTCGTCCCATAGTTTCAGACTGTCGTTCTGGAACTTCAGCACCAGATGGCGGCTGTCATTCTTGTCCTTTTTGATGATGTTTTCCATGATGACCACTCCAACATCGCTTCCCAAGGAGGCCAATACGGCTGAGACCGTGAAGTTTTTCTTTGCTGTCCCTGCTATCGTAATGTCGGCCTCGAAAGCCTTGGAAACGGGGATGGTCTTCATCTGAATCCTGCTGATATAGAGCTGGTTCAAGGCTTCCAGGTAGAAATCACCGATGATGCCGTTCCAGTTGGTCTGCGTATCCTCTGTGTAAGCATGGCTGTTACTTAGCAACTGAGGTGGAACATTTTTGTCCGTGTTGTCCACCTGAATAGTCAGTGTGTGCTTGCCTGGCTGGAGGAATTTGGTGAGGTCATAGACCTGTTCGGTGGAAATGTTGTTGTTGGCTCCCCTGTCAATGCCGTCCACGAGCACTTTCGTGGCTTTCGTGCGTTCCATGTGGAGAAGAATTGTCTTCTTCTTCCATTCCGCGGGGATGGTAATCTCGCGTGTATAGGACAGCTCGCCCACATAACTGTAGAGGCGCGACAGATGGGTTGTCTCGTCTTTCTTCTGGAGGGCGTTTCCCTTACGGTTGGTATCGGTAGTGCCGGGAAGGTTGATGTCACCAAGTTCGGTTTTCCATGTGCCAGCCAGGTTTATGATCTGGCGGTGGTTCTGGGCAATAGCTACTCCCACCCTCCCTATAAGGGAGGGGACAAATAGCAATATGACGGATAGATAAAGGATTTTTTTCATAGGTAGGTTTGTTTTGGGTTGTTCACTCCCGCCCCGTTAGGGGAGGGAGGGGGTGGGAGCTATTTCTTTCAACAGGCGGTCGGCATGTCCCCAACGGTCCATCATAAAGAGCACGTAGCGGATATCGACACCGATGCAACGGGCCAATTTGGTATCAAAGAAGATGTCGCTGGAGAGTGAGTCCCAGTTGCCATCGAAAGCCAGTCCGATGAGGCGTCCTTTGCCGTCGAACATCGGTGATCCGGAATTGCCGCCCGTGATGTCGTTGTTAGTCAGGAAGCAGAGTTGCATCTTTCCTGTAGTCTTGTCGGTATAGGGTGAGAAGTCCTTGGCGGAAAGCAGTTCGTGCATGATGGGCTCGACCTTGTAATCCTCGATGGAACCGCCTTTTTTCATCTTCTCCACGATACTTTCTGCTGTGGTGTAGTAGCCAGAAGGCTGTCCGTTGAGCAGATATTCGCCCACCTGACCGTAGGAGAGTCGCATGGTGAAGTTGGCATCCGAATAGTGGGGCATATCTTCCTCCATACGGAGTTTGGCAGCGCAGAGCATCTTTTCCTGTGCATCGATGCTATCGGTGATTGCCGACATCTCATCAGCAAAGGTTCCCATGGCCAAAGCTCCGAGATCCACGCCCATCTGAATGCCGGGATCTTTCAGGTAATACTTCTTGGCCGGATAGATTTTTTTGCCACCTTTCATCAGGAAACTCTTCTTATAGAGCCAATCTACATAGGCAGAGAAGTTGCCGCGGAATTTACGGTCAACAGTTTTGAAGAAATCAGGCCAGTATCGGGCATTCACCTTTTCGCGGTAGTTCTGCATCAGAGCCACGAGCACTTCCTTGTCGAGGGCTTCATCCCATTCGTCGCTGTTGTCCTTGAAGATGAAGTATTGCTTGCGGGGCTTCTCCTCGGGACCTTTTAGTTCCAAGCCGCCATTGTTGGCACGCATGGCGCGGGTGACCAGCTCGTTGGTGCGGCGGAAGGTCTCAATATAGTAATAGTAAGCACGTCGCAGTTCGAACCGCTGCTGATAGAGCTTCTCCAACTTGGTGAAATCGAGTTTGCCTTTCAGATAGCCTGTTGAATCCTGATACTGGCGGATGCGGTTCTCGTAGGCCTGTTTCTGCTGGATAATGCCGATGGAATCGATACATTTGTTCATTCCCATGGAGTTTTTCCAGTAGTTGGCACTTTGGGCATACTTGGAATCGTACTTGATGCGCACGGCCTCCGATGCGTCCATGTGACGCTTCATAATCTGCTGTTTCAGGCCGCGCACCTGCACGCGGGTGGTGTTTTCGGCATCACGCATCTCGCGGATACCATAAGAAGAGAGGTAGCGGTTGGTGCTGCCGGGATAGCCCACGGTCATGGAGAAATCGCCGTCCTTATAACCTTCGGTGCTGACGGGTGCCCATGAAGCGGGATGATAGGGTACGTTGTCCTTGGAATACTCTGCCGGACCGTTGGTCTTGGGGTCGGCATAAATGCGGAAAACAGAGAAGTCGCAGGTCTGGCGAGGCCACATCCAGTTATCAGTGTCACCTCCGAACTTACCCATCGACTTGGGAATGGTGAAGACAAGACGGAGATCGCGGAACTGCTGATAGACCGTGGCATAGTAGCTATTGCCTTCGTAGAAAGGATCAATCTCTACGTGGAGTGTCTTGTCGATGAGCTTAACGGAGTCGGTCATGGCCTGTTGTAGGGAATCAATGAGGGCGCTCATATCATCGTCGGCGATGTTCCGCTTCTTGGCTTCGGCCTGCAGTCGGCAGGTGATGTCTTCCTGAGAGCGCATGAACGAGACGAACATGTTCTCATTGGGCAGCTCTTCCTCGTAGCTCTTGGCGTAGAAACCGTTGAGCATATAGTCGTGTTCCACGGTGGAATGGCTGCGGATGGCCTCGAAACCGCAGTGGTGGTTGGTGAAAACCAGTCCGTCGGGACTGACCACCACGCCCGAACAGTAGCCCGAGAAGTTCACTACACAGTTCTTGATGGCATTGGCATCGCTATAAAGCGCGGTGCTGGGCAGCGAGAAACCTTCCTGCTGCATCTGGGCAAATACCTGCGGCGGTAGGTTGTAGAGTGTCCACATTCCCTCGTCGGCAACAGCCTTCATAGAAGAGAGAGGAGAGAGGAATGATGAGAGAGATATGCACAGGGCGATGATGTTTTTTTTCATGTTTTATGGATGGTTTATGATTTGCGGAAATATTTGCCAACGACAGGGAGATTGGACAAGGGAAAGTCGCGCTTTACGATGAGGGCGACGAACAGCAGAAGCAGGACGGTGTTCAAGGCGACAGCTCCGAAAATGCCGAGATGGCGGTTGAGCATCAGCATCAGCACCGTCAGCAGGGCGGCAAAAACCACATAGAGTGCAATGTCCTTCAAGGGATAGTTGATGGGATTCTTCTTGCGACCTACGAGGTAACTGAGTGCCATGCAGGTGAAATAGCCGGAGAATCCGCCCCAGGCACAAGCCATATAGCCATAGCGGGGCACGAAAATAACGTTCACCGCGACGAGCACTATGCAGGCAATGCCCGAGAAGATGGCTCCCCAGATGGTCTTGTCGATGAGTTTATACCAGAAGGAGAGGTTGAAATAGATGCCCATCATGATTTCGGCGGCCATGACGATGGGCACCACGCGGAGGCCTTCCCAGTAGTCGCTGCCGATGATGTAGCGCAGAATGTCGAGGTAGGCGATGACGGCCAGATAGGCCAGCAGGGTGAAAATGATGAAGTATTTCATGGCCTGGGCGTACATCTCCTTGGAGTCTTTTTCACGGGCCTTGCCAAAGACAAAAGGCTCGTAGGCATAGCTGAACGCCTGGGTAATCATGGCCATAATCATGGCTATCTTCGAGGCGGCACCATAGATGCCTAATTGGGCATGGGCATCGTTGGCTGTATAGATATAGGGGAAGAGAATCTTATCGGCCGTCTGGTTCAGGATGCCGGCAATGCTGAGCACGAGCAGCGGCCAGGCATAGTGGAACATACGGCGGAAAAGTTCACGGTCGAAGATCCATCGGAAACCAGTGAGCTCTTTGCACAGACAACAGAGCAGGATGCTGGAACAGGCAAGGTTGATGTAGAAAGCATATCCCACGTCCTTTCCGTTGATAACGGCAAAGTAGATGAGGTTCATTGTGATATTCATTGCTATGTTCAGCAGCTTCAGCGATGCAAACTTCAAGGGTCTTTTCTGGTAACGCAGATAGGAGAATGGTATGGCAGAGAAAGCATCGATGCCTACTGTAATGGCCATCACCCAGATGAATTGCGGATGATCGGCATAGCCCATGGTCTGGGAGAGAGGCTTGATGAAAAGCAGCACAAGCACGATGAAGGTAAGAGCCAAAGTGCCCACGGTAATCAGTGTGGTGCTATAGACGCGGTGGGGGTCCTCGCCCTCCTTGTTGGCAAAACGGAAGAAAGTGGTCTCCATGCCAAAAAGCAGGATGACCATGATGAGGGCCGTATAGGCATAGATATTGGTGATGATGCCATAACCGCCGGAGGCTGCCGCCAGTTTAGCCGTATAAAGCGGGACGAGCAGGTAGTTGAGAAACCTGCCGATGATGCTCGATAGTCCGTAGATGGCCGTGTCCTTGGCCAGAGATTTCAGGTTTGCCATGATTATCCGAAGAATAGGTATGCGATGAAGATTGCCGATAAGATGCCTGCCAGGTCAGCCAGCAGTCCGCAGGTAACGGCGTGGCGCGTATAGCGGATGCTCACGCTACCGAAATAGACAGCCAGCACATAGAAGGTAGTATCGGTGGAACCTTGGAAAATACAAGCCAGACGACCCACGAAAGAGTCAGCGCCATAGGTGGCCATGGCATCGACCATCAGTCCACGAGCACCTCCGCCGCTCAGCGGTTTCATTAGCGCCGTTGGCAAAGCTCCGATAAACTGCGTGTCGATACCTACGGCATCGATACACCACGCTAGTCCGTCGATGAGCATGTCCATGGCTCCCGATGCACGGAAAACACCGATTCCAACGAGAATGGCCACCAGATAGGGTATGATGACGACTGCCGTCTTGAAACCGTCCTTGGCTCCCTCGATAAAGGCATCATAGACATTCACCTTCTTGCGGACGCCCGCCAGGATGAAACTCACGATGACCGTCATCAGCAGAATGTTAGCAACCAGTGTGGAAACGGTGTTCATCTGGTCCTTGTCCAACTGTGAGAATCCCCAGATGATGCCTGCCACCGCGAGGCACATGCCGCCCAGCGTGAGCAGCAGCGTGCGGTTGAGAAGATTGATTTTCTGATAGAGCGAGGTCGCTATGATACCGGCCAGGGTTGAAAAGAATGTGGCCAGCAGAATGGGGATGAAGATGTCCGTGGGCTGGGCGGCTCCCTGCTGGGCGCGATAGACCATGATGGAGACGGGGATGAGCGTCAGTCCTGACGTGTTCAGCACGAGGAACATGATCATCGGGTTGCTGGCGGTGTCTTTCTTCGGGTTGATTTCCTGCAACTGCTCCATGGCTTTCAGTCCCAGCGGCGTTGCAGCGTTGTCGAGCCCGAGCATGTTGGCAGCAATGTTCATGAAGATACTTCCCGTGGCCGGATGGCCTTTTGGAATATCTGGGAACAGTTTTGTGAACACGGGCGACAGCACACGGGCAAAGAGATTGATGACGCCTCCCTTTTCGCCAATCTTCATGATGCCTAGCCACAGTGAAAGGACGCCAGTCAGTCCCAGTGAAATCTCAAAGGCTGTCTTTGAGTTGTCGAAAGTAGAATTCATCATGGCGGGGAATACCTCCACGTCACCTAAAAAAATAAGTTTCACCAAAGCGATCACAAACGCGATGATGAAGAATGCTATCCAAATGTAATTTAAAACCATGCCGCAAAATTACAGTATTTTTGCGGCATGGCAAAATCTTAAGGGATAAAACTTGTTCTAACCCTTAAACCTTTTTGTTATTTTCCTTTTTTATGCTTCGCCGACCATCGTTCCAGGCACTTGTATTCCTTTTTCGTGATGCGCATGAAGGAACCATGCTGCGGACGGCTGACACCCTCGATGTTCTTCGGATTCTTGAAGTTACGCATGAAGCGGTCGGCCTCACAGATGCGGTAGTTCTTCGGGCGCGACGAATACTCTATGTAGCCAATCATCCACGTGTCCTTGCCGGCCAGTTGGAAAGCCGAAACACCTTCGCATTTCTTCTTTCCCTCGAAGTTCACGTAGTCATCCTCCACGGGCTCGCTCCAAGGACCGGTCAGTGAGGGAGACGTGGCGGTGAAAAGTCCGGGTGTGCCGCCTTCCTTCTTGATCATCATGTGCCACCGCTGGTCAGCTTCCACCCAGTTGATGTCGGCATCGATGGTGGCATAGCCCCAGTCGAAAAGCAGTTTAGGCATGGTGAGCTGGGTGAACGTCTCGTCGGCATGACTGTAGTACATGCGGTCGTATTTCTCTTCGGCGCGGTTCCACATGGAGTAGTAAATCATGTAGCCGCCCTTGCGGCCGTCGGGCCAGACGAAATCTTCGTCCCAGACAATCTGCGGAGCCCACACACGGTTGATGGTGGTCCAGTCGGTGTATGGGGTGTTGGTGGTTTCTTTTAGAAATATTGACGGACCTTTTCGGAAGTCGAAGCTTTTGGATTTCCAGTGGATGAGGTCGTCGGAGGTAAGCAGGCAGATGCCATAGTTGTCCCATGTCTCCACTTTCCCCATCCGTTTGCGCGAGGCCTGCGAGGCATCCATGTCGGTAAACACCATTAGGTAGCCGCTGTTGTCGTGCTTGCGGCAGATGAATGCGTCGCGCGAACGCTTCTCGATGGGAGCCATCACGGCATCGCTGAATATGGAATCGCCGTCGAGAAGGTCGTGCCAGTGGATGCCGTCCTTGCTCAAGGCGTAGGCCGTCCATGCCGGTCCGGCGTCGTTCATGTGGCAGAAGAGGTAGCGGTTGCCTTTCTGCAGGTTACCTTTTGCGAAAGTATTAACTGAACACAAAGACACGAAGACGCAAAGAACTAAAGAAAATAATCTTTTCATCAGAGTTCCTGAATTTGTAGTTTGGTCTTAACAGTCTTGAGCCCGTCGGCCTCAATGGTGAGAACGGGCTTGGCTGCTTGGCGCCCAGCACGCAGAATGACCAAGGCAGAACCGTTATAGAGACTGCGTTTGTTGGTGACGTTCAACTCGTTACTCGTCTGATCACCGTTGGAAACGGCTACGATTTCTGCACCTTCGCTGACGCTGAAAGAGAGTTGCTGCTGCGCATGATAGACGCGGCGTCCTTTCTTGTCAACGGCATAGACGCGTACATGCTGCAGATCCATGCCGTCGGCCTTCCATTGACTATTGTCGGGGATGGCAATAAGTTTCACGGCATCCCCCGTAGTTTCAATCTTATGGCGGGCCACTTCCTTGGGCGTTGGGTGTTGGGTGTTGGGTGTTGGTGGATAGTTGCGGGCTATGGCTTCGCAGTAGCCGTTTTCGTAGGGGATATTGTCCCATCGGATTTGGTTGCGCATCTTGTCATTCTTCTTGTCGTTCTTCTTCGTGCCCATGCTTTTACCGTTGACAAAGAGTTCCACCTCGTCGGCATTGGTATAGGTGATGAGATTCACTTTTGAGCCCTGATGGCGGTTCCAGTGGTCACTCATACCGTCATTGCCCGTTTGTACGCCATTCCACATCATGTCTCCCTTCTTGTCGATCACGGCGATATGCACCAAAGGTTCCTCTGGTTTGAAGAAACTCTTCATGTAATATGCTTTCGGTTTGGGTTCGAGGGTGATATCGAAAACTCCTTGTCCCCAGCCTTTTGCCGGCCATCCCTGACTTTCGCCAAGATAGTCGATAATTCCCCAATAAGCCAGTCCGATGACTTTGTCAAGATCCATGGCAAAGTAGTTCTCACCCATGGCCGACACGGAAGCCTCGCTCTGGTAAAACTTCATCCACGGGAAACGCTTGCCGTCGCCAGGGAAATACATATAGCGGTAGTTGTAAGACTGCACGTCGGTGATCATGGCCAGATCAGCGGGCAGCGAGTCGGTCTCCCAGTTACGGTAGCGGGGATGCATGGCAACGGTCACGAGCCGAGTGCTGTCATAGCGGTTGATGAGGGTCTTCATGAGTCTGTACATCGTCACGCCAAAGTCATTGAATGGTTGATTGGGATCCTGCTGCAGTTCGTTGCCCAGACTCCACATCACTACGGAGGGGGAGTTGCGGTCGCGCTTCACCCATTCAGGGACATTCTGTTGCCACAACTGTTCAAAGGGAACTCTTCCGCCTGTGTGCTGGCGCGTCCATTTGTCGTAGAGTTCGTCGATGACGAGGATACCATATTTGTCGCAGAGCTCAATAAACTCATGGCTGTAGGGATTGTGACTGGTGCGGATGTGGTTGAGGCCCCATTCCTTTACCATCTGGATGCGTTTCTCAATGGCTCGCGGATAGTTGGCTGCACCCAGTGCACCCAGCGTGTGGTGGTTGGCATAGCCTTTCAGCAGCACTTTCTTTCCGTTGAGCAGAAGTCCCTTCTCGGGAGTCATTTCCACGGTGCGGATGCCGAAGCATGACGATGCTTCATCTACTATTTCACCCTTCTCGTTCTGCAAAGTAACCACTGCCTTATAAAGATTGGGGTGCTCACAATCCCATAACTTGGCGTTCTTTACTTCTATTTCAGGAAGCTTTGCCTCCATGGTACGCGATGCGGTGATGCGTTTTTGTACGGAATTCCCCTCAAATATCAAGGTCCCGTCGGGGGCATAGATTCTCACTCCGACCGTTGTCTCCCTTTCCTTTCCACGATTGGTAAACTCAGCCTTGATGTTTACGAACTGGTTGTTGCGGGTGGAGATGTTCAGAGGATGGCGCTCAAAATAGAGAGTCTTGTCTGTAGCAATGAGTCTTACCGTGCGGAAAAGTCCTCCGCCTGTGTACCAGCGAGAATTGTTGGGCTCACGTGTGTCGGCCCTTACGGCAATCACATTATCCTGTCCCCATTTCAGCTTGTCGGTAAGGTTAATCTCAAATCCCACATAACCGTAGTCGGTTCCGCCAATAAGTTCCCCGTTCAGGAACACATCTCCCACATACATGATACCTCCAAAATCGAGCAATAGGCGCTTATTTTTCCAGGTTTCATCGGGAGTGAGATGCAACCGGTACCATCCTTTCCCCATCTCTTTGAAACCACGGCTGGAGAGTCGGCTTTTGATATTGGCGGCTACGTCAGTATTGTCGGGCCGTTCATCTGGAGAAGGTTCCACCCACGGCTGTTCTATCTGGAAGTCGTGGGGTAGGTTTATGGTGCGCCAGTCGTTGTCGTTGTAGTCAGTGGCTGCAGCCTGCTGTATATCTCCGGCATGGAATTTCCATCCGAAATCCAGATGGGTTACGGTGCGTCCGGCGTGTGCGTTCATGGCGCACAAAGCCATTAAGAAAACGCTAACGATAATCCTAACATTTCTCATTTTCTCATTTCTCATTTTTTCAACCTATAATATTCCACTGCCCCTAACAGGAAGCAACCTGTGCCGTAGTCTTCAAAGTCGGGAACCTTGTCGTAGGCCAATGGTTGGCCGGCAGAAGGATCTTTTCCCGTACCCTGAACCCATCCGAGGAACCCATCTGGATGTACGGCATCCTTCACCATGGCATTCCAGGCACGGTCGCAGGCTGGCTTATATTGCTTTGCTTTCAAAATGCCGTGGTTCATACCCCAGCTCATTCCATAGAGGAAGAGGGCCGTACCTGTAAGTTCTTTTCCGCCATAGTTGGCTTCCGACATGAGTGAAGGATTCCAGAAACCGTCTTCTCGTTGGCAACTGAGCAGTCCCTGACTCATCAGAATGAAGTCTTTCTTCAGACTCTTGTAGTATTTCTTCGACTGTTTGGAGAGTTTCGGCATGGCCTCCAGATCTTCGAGCACCTTCACTAAGGCAGCATACACCCATCCGGAACCGCGGCTCCAGTAGCAGTTCTGTCCGTCCTTCTCTTTGTAGGGAGGCACATAGTCGGCATCGCGCCACCAGAGGCCTTCCTTCGTGTTGAACAGTCCACCAGCCAGTGTGTCGCGACTCCAGGTGTACATTCGCATAGCGTGGTCGATGTATTTCTGTTCGCCCGTGATGCGGTACATCTTCGAATAGACGGGCATAGCCATCTGAATGGCGTCAATCCATGTCCACCAGCCGTAGAGTGCGCCGTTGGCCTTGCGCTCATTGCCGGTTTTCATCTGGTGGGCCAGGTTCTCTTTCACGTGTACAATCATCTTCTCCTGCTTGGTCATCATGTAGCGGTCCAGATAAGTCTGCTCGCAGCATTGGTCGTCGGCGTCGCAGGTGGTGATGCCGTTTCGGGGTGTCCACTTGTGGAATTCTGCCCAGCGGTCCGTATAGTCGATGTAGCGCTGCTGGGCATCTACCTTGTAGAGTTCCATCAGTCCTTCGTAATAGACAGCCCTTGTCCAGAGGCTGCTGGGGCGAATCTTGCCCACGTTGGTAGGCACCGTGGGGTCGCTGTATTTCTTCATAAAATAGTCGTTGACCCGTCGGGTCACATCGAGGACCTCTTCGGGAGTCTGTGCCTGGATGTTCGTCATGGCGAACAAGGCAATCGTTAAGATGATAAACTTTTTCATATTGGTAGTTTTTGTTTTTTAATTATCTATTACTATATGGTCAGACTTTTCGAACAGTTTGTCTTTCAATGGACTTACACGTTCTATTGTTGTACTCTCCGTATTTGTCATCATGATCTTCGGCCGTTCGTCGGGCTGCATGAATGAGATATCGATATCCTTCAGCATAATGTCCTTGGCATCTGAGATGACGAAGCACGAAGCCGGTTGTATGCCGTGGGCCGAAGGCTCGGGATAACCTTTCATGTTAGGATTCTGTGTAAAGAAAGGATTGATGCCCCGTTGGCTCCTTACGTCCTCCATCGTGACCCCACCTCGGTATTGCAGCTTGATGTTGCTCAGGGTGACTCCAGCGATAGAGCCAGTAGCATTGCCGGCAATGATAGAAGCGTAGCGGCTGTCAGCCTCCTCCACCGTTATGTTTGAGATTCTCACGTTTCTGATGGTAGAGGCGGGCAGACCTTTGGGGCCTCTGTTGCGGTTTCCTGCCCGGATATAGAAAGGAGCATTATTGATGTCCTTCATCTTGATGTCAAAGACTAGGATGTTTTCCATCTGTGAGCCGTCCACGGTCTCCAGGGCGAGTCCGCGGCAGTGGGTGAATGTGCAGTCGCGGATGATGATATTGCGGAAGTCGCCGTTGCTCTCTGTTCCCAGTTTGATTCTTCCCGTGGGGCCATCTTGATCGGGGGCTTTTGTAGCGTGAGTAGTCTTCGTGCCGTCTATCAGGGTTCCTACGTCATACCCCGTGACGTGGCAGTGTTCGATAATCACGTTGGCAGTAGGCTTCAGCCTGTTCAGTCCGTAAGAGGTTTTCAGCACGATGGCGTCGTCGTTCAGCGTATTCACCCTGCAATGGCGTATTTTCACATGCTCACAACAGTCGATATCTATACCATCGCGGTTGGAGTCAATGGTCAGCCGCTCGATGGTCAGCGTATCCACTCCTGTGAGCAGCAGTGCGAAATGTCCGCAGTTGAGCATCTCTAGGTCAGTAATTTTTACCCTACGGCAGTCTCTCAGCGCTATAGCCTTGTTGGCTACGGGCAGTCCGTCTAGTGTAGGCTTCCCTCTGGAGAGCACTCCGCTGCCGTCAATCCGTCCTTTCCCCGTGATGGCTACATTGCGTAGTCCGATACCCCATATCAGGGAATTCTTCCAATGACTGTGTCCAAAGTCCTGATACATCGAGAGGTTTTCCTCCGGCAGGTCGTATGTCTCGCTTGCCTTGGGCATAGCTGCTTTCATGACGGCTCCGCTGTCCAGTTGCAGGGTGATGTTGCTTTTCAGTCGTACGGAATAACATAGATACACCCCAGCTGGTAGCCTGACCGTCCCACCACCTTCACTGGCAGCCTGACTGATGGCTTCGTTGATGGCACGGCTATCGATATGCACGCCGTTGCCCTTGGCTCCAAAGTCGTGCACGTTATAAACCTGCTGAGCCGAACACGCAACAGTGGCCATCACGGTCCAAAGCAGTAGGATGTTTTTTCTCATTGTATTCAACGATAACCTTAACTTCAACATTAACGTTAACTTTAACCTTTTTACTTTTTTACTTTTTTACTCCAGTCGTTGGTAGATCAGGTCCAGCTTCGTGTATTTCCGGTCTTTCCCGTTATTCCAGTGCTCCATCAGTCCGAGGGGCTTTTCCAGCGGCTTCCCGTCTTGCCGATACACCGTTCCGCTTTGTGGCCGCGGAATGCTGGCTGCCTCCAGCAAGTATTCGTCGCAATAGGAGAGCGAACCATATTCCGGCCATTCGCTGATGAGCAGGTCCATGCCCACGGCGTCGCAAGCCACCTCGTCTTGCGAAACGATGAGCGAGCAGGCCCAGTCATTGTTGAAGGGCGGCTTTTGCCATTTGGGGTAGGGCTTGAAGTTCACGTGGCGCGAGCCGTATGTCCCGTCGATGAGGAAGAAGAGCGTTTTCTGCCCCAGGTGCTTGTGGCCCATGAAGTCAACGAAAGTCTTGTAGCCTGGTTTCCCGTGGCGCTTGTCGGCACTGAAGTTGTTGTGTGCATTTCGCCGCCAGATGAGATTGATGTCCGTTGCCCCATACCAGTTCTTGGAGGTCAGCGTAACTCCCGGGCCATTGTGGAGTTTCAGCAGCGACGAGTTGATCAAGTAGACAGCATCCACCACACACTTTGCCAGGCCGCGAGCCATCGCCCCGTTGTCCTCCGAATACGCAATCATTTCCGGATAGTATTCACACCGCTGTCGGCCGTCGCCTCCGATATTGTCTATAAATATGACGTGCGGAAACTCCCTATGTACCTTATTGTATATACTGTCAGTGATGGCACGACTGGGTTCACAGAGTGTGATGTCTTGCTGTTGAATACCGCCATCGCGAACCATTGAGCGCACTAGCGCCAATGTTACAAAGGGCGAAGAGTTTAGCTCTATGGTATCACGATGTGTGAGTGCGTTGTTCAGGTTTAGCTTCACACAAATCTTCTCACCTTTGCGATAACCTCGTCTGCCGCGCCCATGCTTTTCATTAAAATATTGGAAGAGAGCCTTCCAAGCTTTCTTCGCATTCTTTTCACCCGTTAGCTGGATAAGTGCCTCTCGCACCATGCGGTCAGCCTTCTGTTGTGAATTCCATCGGTCTTCCACCCATAGTCCGGTATGGCCGTCCCATGAAGCCACGCCTGGTGCATGGATCCATGCTACACGTCCCGGATGAATACCCTTTCCTTCACCCACGGGCTGATTGGGTCCTAACATCAGCGGTGGAAGTTCCCGTCCGTTGAAATGTCCGAAGAAGAGGCGGTTACGGTCAACGGGTTGGTCTAATGGCTGTATGGTCGTAGCTGGTCCTAAGTCGGGATTTTTCCAAGAAGCGAGTTTCCATACAACCTTTCCTTCTTTATCTATTTCTACTGCCTGCAGTGGAGGATTCAACGTGTCAATAGTTTCCTTGCCCCATTCGTTCCACCAACTGTTGAGGATGGTGTTGCCGTTTTTCAAGCGCACGGCTTTCTGTATTTGTCGCAGTCCAATGTGACTGAGGTCCGGCTGCCATACAACCTGTGCATCTTCACGGGTAATCTCTTTCACCGTATTCCCTTTACCCACAAAGAGCAGGTTCTCCTTAGCCAGTTCGGTTACCGACCAGGCTCCAGGCATCTCCCATCGGAAGAGTTCGTTGCCCTGTACACTGTATTCTGCCACATAGCCTTGGCTCATATGGCATACCAGCAGTGTCCCTCGCGAAGACAATCGCGCATTGCGGAACTGTCCGTGTACTCCTTTGGAAGCTGGTATCTCAAACTCATGAACAATTCTAAGCGAAGGAATCTCCATGATACGTACCATGGCCGGATGCCCATTCTGCACGAACACCACGTGATGTTGTCCGATGGGTTGTATGGTATGAATCTCTGTTCCCGGAGGGGCTGCGTACGACCACAACACCTGATGCTCCTGATTGATTTCGGCTATGCCATACTGGTGAGCCAGCAGGATATGTCCGTCTGTCATCAGAATGGCATCGCTGAATTCACCCCGCCAGTTCGTGGCATGGTGCATCCAACTCACTCGCCCGTTTTCCACCTTGAAAAGCCTAAGTTGCTTGCTTTGTCCGGCATATAGGAAATTATGCCGACTCAAGTCAGACTCCTGCGCTTTCGCCGGCAGGAGCAATAGCATCATCGTGAGTACTGATAAGAATCTCTTCATAAATGTTTCAACGTTAACGTTAACCTTAACTTTAATCTTTAACCTTTAACCTCTTACTTTAGGAACGGATTAACCGTCTTGTCGGGGCCCAGGTAGAAACCTGTGTGCGTAGGCTGGTTGTAGGCCGTGTTCTGATGGGCCACGCTCAGCCGGTAGGGCACATCCTCCTCCAGACAGTTTATGCGATACTCCGTAGGGATGGTGGATACGTAGAGCCGCAGCTCGGTGCTTTCGTGGTTACGGGCCAGCACCTCTTCGCGCCAGTCGCCCAGGATATCGGCACAGAGACATGGATTCGACTTCGAACCGTTGTTGAACTGCACCCCGTCAAAGCGGCAGACGGTCTTCATGCGGCCTGTCTCCCAGTCATATTTCGACACCGTCTCATGGTCAAGCATCTCGCGGAGCAGGTCGCCGTCCCACCAGATACCGAAATTGGTAGGAATGCGTGCGCCCCTTATGCGTAGGGCATTATTGTCGCCGTCGTCTTCTTGCTTCTCATCGGCATGTTTCGGGGTGACTAGTTCCCCCTTGATATTGCGGATGCCACCGCTCTCGCTGCTCCACATCTCCAGGCCTGGATTCGTGGGGTCAATATCGGCAGCCATGCAGCGGCCCACGTCTTCCTTACTTTTAATTTGGAAGATCACCTCACCTGTACGTGCATCGCGGAAATCGCTGCCATCGCGTCGGTTCTCATGGCAGTCCCACACCTGGAGCCGGGTTGTCTGCGGGTCAAAGGCCGTCAGATGCATGGCATCACCATGCCCGAAGCCCGTATTGTAGAGTCCGCGTCCGTCATTGTCAATAGCCATGGAGCCATAGGTAATCTCGTCGCATCCGTCACCATCCACATCGGCCACGCGCAGGTTATGGTTACCTTGTCCGGCATAACTGGCCCATTGCGGGTCTTTGGTATCGAAGGTCCAGCGGTTCCTCAGCTGCTTGCCATCCCAGTCCCAGGCAGCAATGACGTTACGGGTATAATAACCGCGGCAGAAGATACCGCTGGCATGTATCCCGTCCAGATAGCCTACGGCAGCCAGATAACGCTCCGATCGGTTGGCGTGGTCGTCACCCCAGTCTTCCATCCGGCCCCGTTCGGGAATATAGTCGGCCGTAGCCATGGCCGCTCCTGTCAGTCCGTTGAACACGGTGATATATTCCGGCCCATCCATGATGCGCCCCGTCTTGTTGTCGGTATTCACGTTGAGGAAACTCCTTCGCCGGTTGTGGATTTCCGTCTTGGTCATCGTCGGTGGCAGCCCCTTCTCTATCTCCAGCCATTGCTCCCGCCGGCGTGCAGCCTCCTCGCGTTCCTCTCTTATTCTCTTCTGGTAAGCCTCCGGGTCAGCCTTGATGGCAGCGATGCCATAGCGCCAGTCAGCCTGCGCGTCGCCGATTACCCGTCCCTGTCCGTCGGTAGTCCCGTCGGCCGTCTTCACCATCAGCTCAGCTCGTCCGTCACCGTCGAAGTCGAACACCATGAACTGCACGTAATGCGCCCCGCTGCGGACGTTCCTCCCCAGGTCGATGCGCCAGAGGCGAGTGCCGTCAAGCCGGTAGCAGTCGATAAGCGTGGGGCCGGTGAATCCGGCAAACATATTATCCTTGGCGTTCGTAGGGTCCCATTTCAGGAATATCTCATACTGTCCGTCGCCGTCCACGTCGCCGATGCTTGCGTCGCTGGCCACGTAAGCGTAACGGTAACCGTCAGGCGAAGTGCCGCCCTCAGGTTTCTGCAGAGGTATGGGCAGATAGCCGTCGGGTGCATCGCCCCGAAGCCTGTAGGAGCCGCTCCGCTTCCTGGAGCGCACCTCATAGATGCCCCCCTTCGGGTCAGGCTTCTCGTCAACGAAGAACGATCCCCCCCGCCGCAATGGGCGGCGGTTAAGCTTCACCCCGTCGCGATACACATCGAAAGATTCCCCCGCAGCATCGCTGCCGAGCACGCGCCAGCTGACGATCACCCGTCCGCCGTCGCGCACGGCCACCACTCCACGATCCAGCCGTTCACTCTTCAGCGCTGCCCGGTCGTAGCGGGGCTGCGCTTCCACCGCCGTAGCCACCACCAAGGCCATGGCTCCCATCAAAAGCATTCCTTTTCTCATAGTCTTCAACTTTAACCTTTCAACTTTAACCTTTCAACTTGAAAAGAGTCAATGATTTGTTTTCTCGGCGTAAAGTTACAAATAAAACCGAATACTGCCAAGCAAAAACGTCCGATAAGCCATAAAATCCGTACAAAAAGAAACAGCAGACATCCTGAGAAGTACAAAAATGGCTCATATTCGTACAAAAATACACACACCTTCTGCGACGAAACGGCTAATTTTGTGGCAAAGATTTTATTAACTATCAACTAACAACTAATTCAAAACTGTATGAAACAAATTCATCTGAGAGACAGACTGTTGTCAGGCACAAATGTGCTTCGGCAACTTATGTTCCTGTTTATGGTGGTGCTCTGCACCTCCAGTGCAATGGCCCAGAAGAAGGTCACGGGAACAATTGTGGATGCTGCTGGTGAACCCATTATCGGTGCCAGCGTGATGGTGAAGGGAACATCGAATGGTGCGGTGACGGACTTAGATGGTAACTTTACTATTAATAATGTACCTGAAGATGCCACGCTGGTATTCTCGTATGTGGGCTACCGCACCCAGAACCTTTCGGCAAGGGGAAAGAGCAATTTCCAAATCTCCCTGGAAGAAGACAAGCAGTTGCTTGACGAAGTGGTGGTGGTAGGTTACGGTGTGCAGCGCAAGAGTGATGTGACGGGTGCACTGACTCGCGTCAACGAGGAACAGCTCAACAACCGTCCGGTATCAAATGCCATCGAAGCCCTTCAGGGAAAGGCTGCCGGTGTGGATATCACAACAAGTGAGCGTCCTGGTACACTGGGTTCTATCCGCATTCGTGGTAACCGTTCTATCAATGCCTCCAACGAACCGCTTTATGTGGTCGACGGTGTTCCCCTTAGTTCTGGCGGCATCGAGAGCCTGAACTCCCGCGACATCGAGTCTATCGACATTCTGAAGGATGCCTCTTCGACTGCCATCTATGGTAGCCGTGGTGCTAACGGTGTGGTGCTTATTACCACTAAGCGCGGTAAGGAAGGTAAGCTTCAGCTGACTTACAACGGTTCGGTGACCTTCGAGAAGATTGTCGACAAGAGTCCCGCTATGAATGCCAGTGACTATATCACATGGCGCCGTTGGGCTTACTACAACTCCAGTTCGGCCAGCACTGCCTATCCCCGTGGCGACCAGCCTACGCTGGAAAACGACAGGAAGATTTTCACTGGCGATGACGTTGCCTGGAAGAATATCGAGAAAGGATGGGAAGGTGGAAGTTGGGACGGTTCGAAGGTGACCGATACCGACTGGACCGACCTCGTGACACAGACTGGTATCACCCACGAGCACACACTGCGCGCCCAAGGCGGTACGAAAGACATGCAGGCTAGTTTCTCGTTTGGCTATCTGAACAACGAAGGAACACAGAAAGGTCAGGAATACGAGCGCTACAATGCTGCCGTAACTGCCGATGTGCAGGCCACGAAGTGGTTCAAGATGGGCGGTTCAATCAATGCCTCTTGGAGTAAGCAGGACTATGGTTTCTCGCGCACAGGTCAGTCGTCGAGTTCCGGTCCTACTGATATCTACGGCGCAGCAAAGGCTATCCTTCGCTATACGCTTCCTTACGACGAAAATGGGCAGATCATCAACATGCCAGGCGGCTCTACAACCAACACTTATACTGTTATAGACGAATGGACCAAGTCAAACGATAACCGCGAAGTGTTCCGTGCTCTTGGAAGTTTCTACGGCCAGATTGATTTCGGAAAGATTTTCGAACCCGTGCAGGGTCTGATGTATAAGATGCAGTTCGGTCCCGACTTCCGCTACAGCCGTCAGGGTATCTATCTCGATGCCACCTCGGCCACTCGTCTGGGTGGTAAGAACTATGTGCGCCGTGGCGACGATCGTCACTTCTCTTGGACGCTCGATAATATGCTGATATATAACCGCACGTTTGGCGACCATGCCATCGGCCTCACGCTGCTCCACAGTGCTTCGAAGTATAATGCCGAGAGCAGCAGCATCAACGAAGAAGGCAACCCGTTCCCTTCTTTCCTGTGGAACAACATGGGTACCTGTATCGATATCACCGAGCCGAACTATAAGGTTGGACTTGGCACAGGACTGACCGAGAACTCACTGCAGTCGTGGATGGCCCGTGTGAATTACTCGTTCATGGACCGCTATCTGCTGACAGCCAGTGTGCGTCGCGACGGTTCTTCGGTACTCTCTGAAGGAAACAAGTGGGACACCTTCCCCTCTCTGGCCATCGGTTGGCGCATGGAACAGGAGAAGTGGCTGCGCGACGTCAACTGGATTGACCAGCTGAAACTGCGCTTCGGTATCGGTGTGACGGGTAACTCCTCTGTAGGCCCTTACGGAACACTTGGCGTCATCAGCGGTTACTGGATGCCGTTCAGCACGGGTAACTCGTTCATCCTCGTTACCAACGAGCCATACTATTCTTCTGGTTCGAACAAACTGCCTAACAAGAATCTGGGCTGGGAGAAGACCACACAGTATAACTTCGGTATCGACTTCAGCTTCTTGCGTGGCCGCATCAACGGTGCATTCGATATTTACACATCACGTACGAAGGACCTGCTGCTCGCCATGTCGCTGCCTTCACTGACGGGTTATCCCTCGATGATGGACAACATCGGTGAGACCAAGAACAAAGGTTTCGACCTCACGCTGAATTTCATCCCCGTGCAGACCAACGGATTCGAGTGGATTTCAACGCTGAATGCCGCCTGGCAAAAAGACGAGATCGTGGAACTGGCCAATGGCAACGAAGGGGGATGGAATACGCAGTTGGATGCCTGTTTTGCGGAACTGGATTTGCAGCAGCGTCATGTTATCCATCCCTGGCAGGACTGGAACGGCGTGGATGCCCATCATTATCCGGGTTATTACACCAGTACGGGGCGTTTCATGAACGGCTACAAGGTGTTTATGCCCACCGAGTTTCTGCATGCGCAATACGACCGCGGAGCTGGTGCGGGACTAGAAGACTACTGGCAGCAATGGACAGCTGCACCCAATTTTGCCGGTGGCTTTATCTGGAGTTTTTGCGATGAGGCGGTTTTGCGTACGGATAGTCTTAAACTTACGAAACGCAGGGTTCTCGACAGCGACGGACCCAATGGTCCTGACGGTGTGGTGGGACCTCATCGTGAACGGGAGGGTTCATTCTATACCATCCGCGATGTGTGGAGTCCCGTACAGATCAGTCCACTTCGCATCACCCCCAGTTTCGACGGGAAACTGCTTGTCGGCAATCAGTTCCTTTTCAGTCGTCTGAGTGAATGTACGGCCCGTTATCAGGTCTATAAGGATACCGTACTCCTTGACGAGGGGAAGGTTTCGCTTCCTGATATTGCTCCCGGCGAACGTGCTGCGGCTCATTTCCCGCTTCCTGCCCGTTTCTTTGAGGCCGATATCCTGAAGGTGGAAGTCTTTGGAGCTGATGGTGCCTGTCTCAACACTTGGACATGGCCCATTCCCACGGCTCATCAGTATTTTGTAAGTCATCAGCAACCGCCGTCTTCAGGAACAGCCGCTGTTGAGGGAAATACGCTCTCGGCAAAAGATGTTACCGTGGAGTTTGAACAAGGTGCGGTGAAAGCCGTCCGCAAAAACGGAACGCTGATTCCTTTCACGGGAGGAGTTCCCGTAGGCGTAAAAGCCACCTTCCGCTCTTCCTATACTCACATGGATGGAACGGATGCTCTTCTGGTGGCAAAATATGAGGGTGGTCTTGATAGTATCGTCTGGCGCATGACGCCTGAGGGACGTTTGGGCATGCATGCCGTGATGGTCAATCGCAAGGGTGATTTCTACGACCGTCAGATTCATTTCCTCGGCCTTTCGTTCAATTATCCCGAAAGTGAGGTGAAAGGCATCCGCTGGATGGGACGCGGACCTTATCGTGTGTGGAAAAACCGCCTGCGCGGACAGCAGTTCGGCATTTGGCAGAAGGATTATAACAACACGGTGACAGGAGAGCAATACGACCATTTGGTCTATCCTGAGTTCAAGGGTTATCACGCCCGTCTCTATTGGGCTTCGCTTCAGAGCGATACGGCTCCCTTCACGGTCTATAGTGAGACCGACGGCCTCTATCTGCGTCTTTTCACGCCAGAGGAGCCTGTTCAGCGCCGTGATGGCAAGAACACGATGCCCGCCTTCCCCGAGGGCGACATCTCTTTCCTGTTTGACATTCCTGCCATCCAGTCGTTCCGCAGCACCTCCGAACAAGGTCCCCGCAGTCAGCCTTCCTCCATCCGTCTCAATGCCGGCGATGAAGGTCTTCACCTACGGCTGTGGTTTCAGTTTTAGGGCGTGATCACGTTCTCCACCTTCAGATTCTGCACATCGTCGTAGAGAATGGCAGGACGTGAGTCGGGAACCATCAGTTCCATCGTGATGTCACGGAGTTGCAGACCGTCCACATGGCGTGCAAAGAGTCCGTAGGCAGGACACGTGCCGAGGAATTTCGCTATCTCCGGATATTTCGTACCCAGTTCGGGATAGTCTTTCGCCACCTCTCTCTTCATACCACCCCGATAGCGCAGATGGATATTGCTGAGGCTTACGTTCTGGATGGGATGTCCCGGCATTCCGGTAATCTGAATGCCTGAGAGCGAGTCGCAGTCGTTGGCAATCACGTTCATAATCTGAATATCCCGTGCGGAGGAAACGGCGGTGTTTTCCTTCGGACCGCGGTTGCGGCAACCCGTTGTGATATAAATGGGGTAATGGTGCACGTGGTCCATCGTGAGGTTGCTCACCACGATGTTCTCCATCATGCCCTGATCCACTTCTTCCAAGGCCAGACCACTCGACCAGAGGAATGAGCAGTTCGTGATGGCGATGTTGCGGTAGCCGCCATTCGATTCCGTTCCCAGTTTAATGCGTCCGCATACCCAGTTCACTTTTTCAGGCACACAAGTGCCGTCGAGTAGCGTTCCGCATTTAAAACCCGTCACTGTACAGTTGTTGATCAGTATATGCTCACAGGGCACAGGACGTTTCAGGGCATACGAGCTCTTCAATACGATACCGTCGTCACTTGGGGTGTTCACCTTCGTATTGCTCACCGTAATCATCTTGCAGCAGTCGATGTCTATGCCGTCGCGGTTTGTGTCGATAAGCACATTGTCGATGGTGCCCAGTTCACAACCCGTGATGATGATGGCAAAATGTCCACCGCGGGTGATGGTCACGTCACGGATAAGGATGTTGCGGCATAGTTTCAGGGCGATGGCCTTGTCGCCCATGCCGATACTGCCGCCATGCACCTGTCCTGCCGTTTCCGTATCGTGCTTCGTGAGTCCGCTGCCGTCGATGATGCCCCGTCCCGTGATGCTCACGTTCTGTTCTCCATCCGCCCAGATCAGCGAGTTATGGAAATAGGTATGACCGCCGTCCTGATATTCCGGTTCCCCGAAGAATTCCGAAGGGTCGTAGGCTGAATGATCACTCGTGGCAATAATCGTGGCTCCCGTCTCCAGTCGCAGTTCGATGTTACTCTTCATGCGGATGCTCCCCGAAAGATACTGTCCTGCCGGCAGCATCACCGTTCCGCCCCCTTTCTTCGCACATGTTTCAATAGCCTTGTTAATCGCCGGAGAGTCCAGTGCCTTTCCGTCCCCCTTGGCCCCGAAGTCCCGCACGTTAAAAACGCTCTGTGCATATCCGCTGGCAACCGTCAAGATGACGAGCAAACTAAGTAATTTTCTAATCATACGTTTGTTTTTTGAATCGATGTGGCAAAAGTAGTAAAAAAAATGAAGAATGAAGAATCAATAATGAAGAATCTTTTGTACTTTTGCATCAGTAAATCAGAATTCTCAAATTCTCAAATTCTTGACAGATATGACAAAACGTTTTGCATTCAAGATGTTCCTCAAACCCGGCTTTGAGAAGGAATACGAAAAGCGGCATAATGCCATTTGGCCCGAACTCAAACAGATGATCAAGGATCAGGGCGTGAGCAACTACAGCATCTATTGGGACAAGGATACCAACATCCTCTTTGCCTATCAGGAGTGTGAGGGCGAAGGCAGTTCTCAGGACACCGACAATGTGGATCCCATCACCCAGCGCTGGTGGGACATGATGGCCGATATCATGGAAGTGAATCCCGACAATTCGCCCGTCACGATTCCCCTTCCCGAACTTTTCCACATGGACTAAGTCCACGGGCTTTATCTGACGAGCACCTTCCGTCCGTTGATGATGTTGATGCCTTTCTGCGGTGCCTTCAGGCGCTGCCCGCTCAGGTTATAAATACTCTTGAGGTTAAGGTTAGGGTTAAGGTTAAGGTTGACATTTACAATCCCCGCAGCTTCTTCCTGCAGGCGGTTCAGAATGTTGGTAGCCGCCAGCACGAAGGGCACCACGCCCATCTCGTGGGTCAGGAAGGGTAACGTGTTGTAAGTGACGTTCTTCCCGCTGCCCACTTCAATGCCTTGGCTGCGCAGATAGTTCACCATATTGTCGCTGCACTTCTTGAAGACGATATCGTCGCCCGACGAATGGAACAGGTAGATGCAGTCGTCTTCTCGCGGTGTCCATCCATGGGTCAGCGAGTTCGCGGCCAGCACTTTGTCGAAAGCCTTGAACACCGTTGAGTTCGTGTCCTGCATCCCGCTGCTGATCATTTTCTTCACTTCCATGCCTTTACTCTCCCCATAGAGGATGAAGATGTCGCGGTTCGTGAGGCTTGCCCCGTAATCGCCGTTGTAGAAGTAGTCGTCCACATGCGGCACCATGGCTTCGTCGAAGAGATCACCGAGCGCGATGTCCGTAAAGTCGGCATTCTCCTGCGCCCTTTCTATCTGGTGGGTGTATGCCATCAGCATGCCCACGGCCACGGGGTAGGCATATTTGTCGGTCTTCATCAGCTCTTCGTAGAAAGCCTGCAGGTCGTAGGGCCCACCCCCGCAGATGGTATAGTCGAATTTCACTCCGCCGTAGTGGCTGTCCTCCACCGTTGTCTTCAGCGCAGCCATTGACGTGTGTGCTCCCTGGGAATAACCCATGTTCACCAGCACGTTCCCCACGTCGTAACCCTCTTCGGTGAGCAGCACCTTTGCACTTTCACAGGCATCCAGCACGTGGCGTGCCGTACAGTCGGCATACAGATACGTCTGCGGTTGCTTCACACCGTCAATCTTTTCCGTCAGTCCGAAGCCGTAGTAGTCGGCGCAAACCATGATGTAATCCTTCTCCAGGGCGATGATGTTTCCCTCTATCGTATTCTCGATGATGTGCGATTCGTAAGTCGAAGGTGCCTCGTTTCTCCTCATCACCGTGGGGTGATTCAGCAGCAGGATGCCTGCCGCTTTCTTCTTCCGGTCGTAGATGTCGTTGGGCACGAAGATAGCTCCGCTCATCGTGATGCTGTCGCCCGGATGCAGGGGATCTACTGAACGGTAGTGAAACGTCAGCCTCCCCATGCCCGAACCGTACACATCTGCTTCGTCGTTCACGATGCGCGGCAGTCCGTCTTCTGCTTGCTGGCTCCATACTGTACCCGTCAGGATCAGCAGCGCTATGGCCAGCAGTATGAATCTCTTCATTTTGTTCATATAATAGTTAATCGGCAACCTTTCTGTAACGGTCAATCAGATGTTGAGGCATACGTACGATGCAGATGTTCATAGAGCGGCCGTCTTCGCTGAGCATGGCCGATTGTATCTCGATCTCGGTGCCGTCGGGCTTGAAGGTGGGGTGCACGTGGTCGCGGGCCGTGGTCTTATGTCCGGCGGTGAGCAGGATGCGCTCGCCGGTATGGCGGTCGATGACCCAGAGCTCGCGGGCAAAATCGTCACCGGCCACCCAGTGCCCGTCCTGTGATCCGGCCACATGCCAGAAGTTGTCGCCCGGCACCTGGCCTTCCATCGTCAGTTCGCGGGTGCGCATGTTCACCACGGCAATGCCCGTGGCATACTCCTTGGTGCCCGAAGGTCCCCAGTCGTTGGACGTGGCGAACGACTCCAGTCCGTCGATGGCCTTCTGCTCACCCTTGTTGATAGGACGGTGGCCGATGATGGCAATCACCAGTTCGTCTTCGCTGATCACGGCCTCATGCGTCACCCAGTCGTGCTCGGTCTCGCGGTAGATAGGTCTGAGATTGGTGCCGTCTGCATTCACCATCCAGGTGCGCTGCGGAGCCTTGCCGCCCGTTTCCCAGCAGAAGATGACTTCACCGGGATGCCAGGGGTTGCCCTGGATGTGGCCCACCTTGAAATGAACGGCCACCACGGGTTTAGCCTTGCCCGTCGTGAGGTCCATCTTGCCGATGCCGCCGGGGCCTGCGCCCATGTTGCGCGGTCCGAAGTTAGGGGCTATCTGCTGGGCGATGGGATATTTGCGGGCAAACTCCTTGTCGAGTCGGAAATAGACAAACTCCTCGCTGCCGTCGAGCGCCATGTCGCCCTCGCTGCACATCTCGGCGGGTATGGTGCCGCAGATGCGCTCGTAGGCCGTCTTCTTTTTCAGCTTGCCAGCCTCGGAGTCGGCAATGAGGCGCTCCAGGTTCACCTCCACTACCTCCATGCCCTTGCGGTTGCCTTTCTTGTCCTTGGCCTCACGCATGTGGTAGAGGTTCATCGACTTGCGGGCTACGCAGAGCATGCCCGTGAAGCCGCCCTCGGTGATCTGCACGATGTCGCCCGTCTCTTCGTTGACGGCCATGGCCTCGCCCTTCACGCGGTCGGAGCGGAATACCACCCAGCGGCCGTCGGAGGTCCATTGGTTATGGGTCTGATAGATTTTCGAATCGCCCGTGCCGCTCTTGCTGGTGAGGAACACCAGTTCTACTCCGGTCTTAGGGTCTTTGATGACTTTGCGTTCTGACGGGAAGCGGCGTCCCATCTGTGCCAACGCGGGCATGGCCATTATTACTGCGAGGCAAATAGATATTAGTTTGTTCATTTTGATTTAGGTTTATGAGGGCTTAAATTGTTGTTATTTTTTAAGTTTGTGGTAACGCTGACAGCCGGATTTCTCCTGGTCCTTTATTTGCTTGCAAAGATACAAAAAATAGTTGAAAGTAAAGAATGTTTCTGCGCTTTTTTTCGGCAAAAAGTATGATTAGCTCTTGTGTATCCGAATTCGGAAAAACTCCTTTTCTCCTTTTCTCCCTTTTAAGGATTTTGAAGGAGCGAGAATTTTTATATTAACATATATTATATTATATATAAATATATATATTTATATATAATATCCAATTCCTGGGGCACACTTGAAATTTTCTTAAAAGGGAGAAAAGGAGAAAGGGAGTTTTTGCGCTTTGCTGCTTTTTAGGCGCAAAGTGAGAGATTCGTGCATGAAGTTGTTGTATAAATGCACATAACGACGCTTCTTAATTGTAAACATACCTTAAAATGTAAATAAAAATCAGTAACAGGACTTCACGATAGGCGCCGCAAGGACCGCCTTCTTGCATTCTTTCCGTTGGGTGGAAGCGGGGCTTCCAATGGGCGGAAACCCTGCTTCCAATGAGTGGAAACCAGGGGAACTCTCATTAATGACCCCTTAAGTCGCCATAAGTCGCCATAAGTCGCACGCCTGATACCTGATTCAGGTATCAGGAATAGCCATCAGCGGTTGTTTGATTGGCGAGTGATGAAATGGCGGGCTCTCAGTTCCATGTTTTTGCGCAGCTGCTCCCTGTAGAACCATATCTCGCGACTGTGGTAGTTACCCTCCTTGCCTATCAGAGGCAATACGTAGTCGGTAGCCGTAAGGCCCTCTACAAGCAGCAGACCGGTTATGGTGTCTAAACGGACAGTCATTGTGTCCTTCTTCTGTTTATCTACGGGCAATAGCGGCGAGGGCTCGGTGATGAGCGTCACGGGCGTTCCGTCCGTGCGCCAGTTCACGGGATTGATGGCCATGCTGCTGCGTTCGAAGCCAGGCATGGCGCAACGGATGTCTTTCACGGAGTTGTAGCAGATGGTTACCCCCAGGTCGTCGGCACCCTTGGCAGCCACAATGTGCCGGTGGTGGATGCTGTCGGCAATCGGCACACCGATGGCGTAGGCGGCAATCATCCGCGAGAACGTCTCCTCGTCCATCTCTTTCAGCAGTTCCAGCATGATCATACCGCCTTGGCTGAATCCCGCCAGAATGAATGGACGGTCGCCGTTCTGATGGTCCAGATAATACCTGAACGCCCGCCTTACATCCTCAAGGGGCATCTGAAGGCGCGCCTTCGTCAGACTGTCGTTCACGAAACTCTGCAGGGAGCATTGCCGGTAGTAGGGCGAATAGTAGTTCAGCCGTCCGCTGAGTAGCGAGTCCACGCCTTCCATCTCAGCATGCAGAGGAGCCCGCAGGCTGTCGTTATACGTATCAGCATAATGGCACATCTGTCCGTCGGCCAGCCGATAGTCGCCCGTCTCGGTGGAGATGATATAGAAAACATCCGCCTCGCCCTTCCGGTTGCTGACGTACCATTGCGTAGCGTCAGCATATTCCGGTTCCGCAGGAACAGCCTCCCGCCCGTCTTTCGTGTTCCTGTTCTGGTATAGAATCCATATTGCAGCGCCTACGACTATCAGCAGCACCCCAATCGCCAATCCTCTTTTCTTCATATTTTTATGAGTTGAATTACTTTTGGCAAAGTTACGAAAAATCGAGAGCAGAACAAAATAAGCTGTTTATTTTTTATGCCGAGATGTAATTTCTCACTTGCTATATTGGGGAAGAACAGGGGCAACGGGGGCGCTGATGGAATCCGCGGTTAATAAACGGGATTGATTGGGGGGGGAATGGTCGTTTTTTTTATTCGGGTTTTGCATTGCCATGTGCCTAATTATGATTATCTTTGCAAACGCTATGGCAATGAGGAGGGACTATTGTCCCGTTACTTCAAAGCAAATTTATTTGCTTATGACAAACGAGATTACTCCTATGAGGGAAACCTTCACTTTTTGAAACAATAAAGAATGAAAAGGAAGATATATGTGGCCAGCAGTTGGCGGAACGAGTTCTATCCGGAGGTGGTGGAGAAACTGCGGGAGGCGGGACACGAGGTGTACGACTTCCGGAATCCGCCGTCGGGTGATCCGGGGTTTAAATGGAGCAGTGTGAGCGAGGACTTCATGGAATGGAGCCCGCAGGAATACCGTGAGCAGCTGGGACATCCGAAAGCGGTGAGGCAGTTTGCCAACGATATCGAGGCTATGGAGGCTTGCGATACTTGCGTGCTGGTGCTGCCTTGTGGGAGGAGTGCCCATACGGAGGCCGGATGGTTTGCAGGGAAGGGGAGAACGGTGATAGCGTATATCCCCGTGAGGCAGGAACCGGAACTGATGTACAAACTCTTCAGCGGTGTATGCTGCTCGATGGAGGAATTGATTGGGACGTTGGAATGAAACAGATAGAAGTCGTGGCGGCAATCATCCGCAAAGAGAATCAGATATTCGCCACCCAACGGGGTTATGGCGAATGGAAGGACTGGTGGGAATTCCCCGGCGGAAAGATGGAGACGGGGGAGACTCCAGAAGAGGCGTTGAAGCGCGAGATATGGGAGGAACTGGAGACGCGCATCGTGGTGGAGCGGCTGGTGGAGACGGTGGAATGGGATTATCCTGCTTTCCATCTTACGATGCATTGCTACCTCTGCCATGTGGAGAGCGGACACTTGGAACTGAAGGAGCATGAGGCGGCGAAATGGCTCAACCGTGACGAACTGGAGAGCGTAAGATGGCTGCCTGCTGACTGGGAAATAGTGAGGAAACTGAAATTGTAATCGGATATGGATCGTCAGACCACACAACAGCGCCACGCCAACATGGCTGCCATTCACGGCAAGGATACAAAGCCGGAAATGGTGGTGCGCAAATGGTTGTGGGGACATGGGTTCCGCTATCGGCTGAATCATCCGCGACTGCCAGGAAAGCCTGACATCGTGATGCGGAAGTACAGGACTTGTATCTTCGTGAACGGCTGCTTCTGGCATGGGCACCATGTGAGCCTCACCCCCAACCCCTCTCCGAAGGGCGAGGGGAACAAAGAAATTGACAATTCCGAGTGCTGTAAGATTCCGAAAACGAATCGTGATTTCTGGGTAGCCAAGATACGGAGGAATCAGGATCGTGACATGAAAGTGCAGCAGGAACTGGCATCGATGGGTTGGCATTGCATCACCATCTGGGAATGTGAACTGAAACCGAAGGTCAGAGAAAAAACGCTGGAGTCACTGGCTTACACTCTCAACAAGATTTTCTTGCAAGACCATAGCATCAAGCGATACGTGATACCCGAGGAAGAACCCATGATGGCCGCAGAAGACATTCCTACGCCATATGGAAAATAAATAAAAGAAAAGGAGCTACAAGTTTGATGTAACTCACGATTTTCTCTGAATATCAAAATACCCCCAATCAACCTAATAAAATCGCCTCAAATCACCGGAAAAGCAAAAAAACTATAGTAGAAAGCATATAAAATGTTAAATGTTGCACTTTTTATATCAGAAAGCATGTAATTTACAAATAATATTGTAATTTTGCATTCGAAAGAATATAATTTATATGGAAAAGACAAAGTTATCGAAGGTGGTAAAGGATTTGCGCAAGGAATATGGCCTTACGCAAGAAGATCTGGCTATGAAGTCTGGCGTAGGCTTGTGCTTTGTGCGCAATCTGGAACAGGGAAAGCCGACGTTAAGAATGGATAAGGTCAACCAGCTGCTTGATTTGTTTAACTACGAACTTACAGCAACTAAAAAGCAATGAGACAAGCAGAGATATATCGAAAGGAGGTTCTTGCAGGCATCTTGACAGAAGATGGTGGCGAATACCGCTTTTGTTATGATGAAGCTTACCTTGCCTGTGAGGATGCGCTGCCTGTAAGCCTGACACTACCATTACAGACGGAGGCATTCGTAAGTCCTGTGCTGTTCCCGTTTTTTGACGGGTTGATACCAGAAGGATGGCTGCTTGATGTGGCACTTCGCAATACCGACATCAGTATTCTTGATCGTATGTCGCTACTGCTGTTATGCTGCAAGGAGTGCATCGGCTCAGTCAGTGTTGTACCAATAAATAAGGAAGGAGGTGACTATGTGTAAATGTCTATACTGTTATAAGGAATTGGAAGAAGGTCAGAAAGACTTTCATCCAAGATGTGCCCGAAAATTCTTCGGGACAAAAGATGTGCCCTTGCTGGAGTACAAACATGAAGAGCTCGACCAATTAGCTGAGCAGGTAATTCGTGCTCAAACATCTCTGACAGGCGTTCAACCCAAATTGTCTCTGAACCTCGACAAACACGATGGCTGCAGCCGATTGACTATCGTAGGACTTTGGGGAGATTATATCTTCAAGCCACAAACGGAAAGTTACGGGCAGTTGCCCGAAAATGAGGACTTGACGATGCATCTTGCGGAAGCCGCTAAGATTAGTGTGGTGCCTCATAGCCTTATTCGTTTAGCTGACGGAGAACTCGGTTACATTACCAAACGCATTGACCGCACCAAGAATGGCGAGAAGATAGACATGGAAGACATGTGCCAACTCACGTTGCACCCTACGGAATACAAATACAAAGGATCGCACGAACAGATTGCCAAGACAATCTTGCAGTACAGCAACACGCCAAAACTCGACCTTACGAATTACATGCAGTTGCTGCTCTTCTGTTTTGTCACAGGCAACAACGACATGCACCTGAAGAACTTCTCGCTTTACCGACCTACAGAGGGCTATCAACTGACGCCAGCTTATGACCTCCTTAATATTGTCATAGCAAATCCAAAGGACAAAGAAGAATTTGCACTTACTCTTTCTGGAAAGAAAACAAAACTCCGCTTAGCAGACTTCCTGAATGCCGCAAAGACAATGGGACTGGAAGAAAAAGTTGTACAGCGTCTCATTGCAGGTTTTTATAAGGCACTTCCTAAATGGCAACAACTTATAAAAGATTCCTTCCTCAGTGAAGAACAGAAACAAGCGTATGAAGAACTGGTAGTTGCCCGACTGAATAGAATAAAAACGGAACAAGTTGACAAAAGCTAGGATACATAGATGGAATAAGTAGGCTTGCAATTGCAGGCTGCACTCATGCAAGCCAGGGTAAACTTGGGGTAAACTCGGGTAAACCAAATGTTAAAAAATACGCTGATTTTTAATAATTAAGAAAACCCACAAGAATAAGACTTTGTAAGAATCGGATTTGTACGGAAACCTGTAAGTTCTTTAAAATCAAGAGGTTTTTGGAAACTAAAAAGTCCAAGATTTCTCTTGGACTTTGAGTGGACCAGCCAGGGCTTGAACCTGGGACCTCCAGATTATGAGTCTGTTGCTCTAACCAACTGAGCTACAAGTCCGGTGAAACGCTTTCGCATTTGCGGATGCAAAGTTAAGGGGTTTTGGGCAAATTTCCAAATTTTCAGTCGAAAATCGTGCGATGGGTGTTGATTTCGTGCGTTTTATTTGCTTTTGTTCTCACTTATTCGTAACTTCGCGCCCATGATTCGAAATATTGTTCTTGACTGGGGAGGAATCCTGATAGACCTTGATGAGCGAAGGAGCATAGATGAATTTCATCGTATCGGAGCTTTCAAGGTGGCTGACTACGTGGAATACTGCCGTGTGGAGGATATGTTCTTGCGGCTGGAATTGGGGCAGATTGATACGGCTCAGTTCTGTCGTGAGGCCCGTGAGCAGGACCCTGCATATAAGGGGAGCGATGATGCGCTTTGCCATGCCTGGAATGTGCTGCTTTCAGGAATTCCAGAGCAAAGGCTGAAGAGGTTGGAGGAGTTGAAGCGTCATGGCCGGCTTTTCCTGCTGAGCAATACGAACGAGATTCACTGGGAATATGCCCGTCGCTGGTGGCAGCCGGAGAACTATTTTGAGAAGATATTCCTTTCTTATGAGATGCATCAGGTGAAGCCTGAGAAGGAAATTTTCCTGCGGATGTTGCAGGAAGGTGGAATGAAAGCCGAGGAAACGCTCTTCATTGATGATTCCAAGCGGAACTGTGATGCTGCTGCGGTATTGGGAATCCAGACGATTCATGAAAAATCTTTAGACTATGTTGACAATCTACCCTGGTAAGAAGATACTTCCGGTGAAGCCCTGTGTGGCGACCATCGGATTCTTTGACGGCGTACACCGTGGTCACCGTTTTCTTATAGAACGGCTCAAGGAGGATGCTAAGGCTGCCGGGCTGGAGTCAACGGTTATCACTTTTGAGCGGCATCCGCGACAGGTGCTGTCCTCCGACTATCAACCGAAATTGCTGACGACTTTCGAAGAGAAACGGCTGTTGCTTTCGAGGACGGGGGTGGACAACTGTGCTGTGCTGCAATTTGACAGGCAGATGGCCCAAATGACGGCCCGCGAGTTTATGGAGCGCGTGCTGACGGGACTACTCAACGTTAAACGTTTGTATATCGGTTATGACCACCGCTTCGGGCATAACCGTGAGGAAGGTTTTGAGGATTACGTTCGCTATGGCCGTGAACTGGGTATCGAGGTGCTTCAGAATACGGCTTTCGACCTGGAGGGGGTAAATGTCTCTTCGTCGGTGATCCGTTCGTTCCTGCAAGAAGGGGAAGTGGAGATGGCTGCCCGCTGTTTGGGGTATCCTTATTTCGTCTCTGGCAAGGTGATGCCCGGTGTGCAGGAAGGTCGCAAGCTGGGTTTCCCCACGGCGAACATCGAGGTTACTGCGGAGAAATTGATTCCAGCCTCGGGGGTATATGCCGTGACGGCTCGGTTGGAAGGCTCGGCAACCTTGAAACCGGCTATGATGAATATCGGTACAAGGCCTACCTTCGGCGAGAATGAGCAGACACTGGAGGTGCACATTCTGGATTTTGAAGACAATATCTACGGTAAGGAACTCTTGGTTAGTTTTGACCACCGGCTGCGCGGAGAGCGTAAGTTCAGGAGTGCGGAAGATCTTGCCGACCAGTTGAGAAAGGATGCCGAAGAGGTGAGGCATATTGTGGCGGATGAAAAATGATAGGTAATTGAAATGTGAGAAATATGAAAAAAGCGATAGAATATCTGGTATTTTTTGTAGCTATTCAGCTGATTGTCACCTACTGTGTGATGGGAGTGTGGTATCTGGTGGCGGGTGGCGTGCCGAAAGATAACGGAGCACTGCTGGTCACGACTACCATTCTTTTTGGGGTGATTACCGTTGCGCTGTTCTTGTGGCGGCGGTGGATGCCGGTCAATGGTGATTTTCTCAAGTCACGGCCTTTGGCGGTGTTGTTCTGGACCTTTCTGGCGGCGATGGGCATCATCGTGCCTTCGCTTTGGTTACAGGAGAAAATGCCTGAACTGCCGAATTTTCTGAATGATAGTTTTGAGGGACTTGTCAATACCCCCGGAGGATATCTGGCACTGGGCATTATTGCACCACTGGCGGAGGAAGTGGTGTTTCGCGGAGCTATTCTGCGGTCATTGCTTGAGAAATACTCCAAGCCATGGACGGCAATTGCCATTTCTGCTTTGCTGTTTGCGCTGATCCATCTGAATCCTGCCCAGATGCCCCATGCCTTTCTGGTGGGACTGCTGTTGGGCTGGATGTACTGGCGCACGGGCAGTATCATTCCCGGTGTGCTGCTTCATGTGGTGAACAACACGGTTTCCTATATTATGCTCCGTCTGTATCCTCAGGTGGAGGAGATGTCGCTCACGGATATTCTCGGTAGCGAGATGGGCGTGTTGAAAGCTGTAGGATGCTCGCTGCTCATCCTGTTACCGTCGCTCTATCAACTCCATCTCCGCATGAAACGGTCCCACTGAAGGGATGCATGTAGGCGATGACCGCCTTCTCGGAAGCACATATATGATGAATATAATAGCGAAGGGCCCTATCTACGGATAGAGCCCTTCTCATCTTACGTTAGTATGTTATGAAAAATTTGAGAGAATTGAAACTTCACAGTTTCTTTGAATTGTTTTACTAAATATGATTTATAGAGAAAGCATAGAAAAAATCTACTTAACGATGAGGGGTTCGGGTTGCTGAGCCTTCTGCAAGGTGTCAACCTTCAGGGTGTCGCCCATGGCTACCGATTTACCCTCAATAGTGGTTGGCTGCTCAATAACGGCCATGTCGAGTTCATCGGCCGGTGCCTCGAAGGCGCGTTGTGCAGCATTGCCCAGTGTGAGGAAGATGGCCACTACGGCAGCTGCCTTGAAAAGCGGCATGAGCTGCTGGGTGATACTGATGGTACGGGCTTTCTGAGGAGCCGTTCCGATCTTCTCCATCATCCGGGCATCAAAGTCATCGTCCAGTACGTCGTTGCGCACTTCCTGATGCTCATAGGCAAACAGGCTAGCGTAGCGGCGCAGTTCAGCAGGCACTTCTTTCTGTGAGAAGAACATACGGAGAATCTCCTCTTCTTCAAGGGAGGTCTCGCAGTTCCAATAGCGCTCCAACAGTTGTTCGATGTACTTATAATCCATAATTTTCGGTTTCTTGATACTTTTGTTTGATGGTCTGGCGTGCACGGAAGATATTCACCTTGACTTGTTCTTCCGTAATGCCCAGGATGTTGGCGATGTCGCGATAGCTTTTCCCTTCGAAATCGCGCAGCTGCATGCAGCTGCGCTGCTTTTCCGGGAGGCTGTTGACCAGTCGTCTGACGGTTTCCACTCTGTCTCGATGTTCCATGAGTTCCAGTGGTGACCGTGATCGGTCTGCACTGTCAATTACCTCTTGTTCGAGCGATGCGTTCTGGTGTTCAGCCCGTTTCATCCTGTCGAGTGCCAAGTTTCGGCAGACTGTCATACTAAAAGCTTCTATGCTCTCGATGTTGTCCCAGTCGTCTCGCTTGTTCCAGACTTTGATCAGCGTATCCTGCACAATGTCTTCGGCCTCTTCACGGTTCATCGTGATGCGAAGCGCCAGACGGTATAGCAGGTTCTTCATCGGCAAGATGTCGGCCGTGAAACTGATCTTTTTCATCTGCACTCTAATTTAATGACGACTGGGTTTCAGTAAAGTTACAAAATTCTTTGATTTTTTTCACCCATCACCTAACACCCATCACCCGACAATCAGGGTTCCATGTTGTCCGTCGATGGCTGTAGCCAGGGTGATATTGACAGCCTTGACGCCGGCTGCAATGGCATTGAAGGCGTTTTCCAGCTTAGGCAGCATACCTCCGGCAACGGTGCCGTCGGCCTTCAGACGCTCAAAGTCTTCCCGGGTGATGGTGGAAATGACGCTTTCGTCATCATCGGGATTGCTGAGGACCCCTTTCTTTTCGAAAGAGAAGATGAGGGTCACATCATAAAAGGGAGCCAAGGCCTTGGCCGTCTCTGAGGCAATGGTGTCGGCATTGGTATTGAGGATGTTGCCCTTCATGTCATGGGTAAGGGGAGCCATGACGGGGGTGATTCCGGCTTCAATGAGACTACGGAGTGTCTCGCCGTTGGCTGTGTCAACGTCGCCCACGTAGCCGTAGTCAATTCCGTCCTTGACGGGCCGCTTATGCGCCTGAATGACATTGGCATCGGCACCGGTAAGTCCTACTGCGTTCACTCCGTTGGCCTGAAGTAGGGCTACAAGGTTCTTGTTGACCAGTCCGCCATAGACCATGGTGACCACCTGGAGCATCTGGGCATCCGTGATGCGGCGGCCATTGACCATCTGCGTCTCGATGCCGAGTTGGCCAGCGACCTGTGTAGCCCGGCGTCCACCTCCATGCACGAGCACTTTCTTGCCGGGTATGGCCGAGAAGTCCTTGAGCAGCTGATGGAGTTGTGCCTCATCCTCAACGATGGCACCGCCCACCTTGACCACAGTTAATTTCTCTTTCATGATGATGATGTTTTTATTCAAGATATGTATATCCGTAGAGACCTGAGCGGTAGTTGCTGAGGAATTCCTTGCCTTCTTCGAGTGAGATCTTACCTTGTTTCACACTCTTGGCCACCCATATTTCCAACTGGCGCACAAGTTTCTTCGGTGCGTACTGCACGTATTCCAGCACCTCTGCCACGGTCTCGCCGTCGATGATCTGGTCAATATGATAACCGCCATCCTTGACGGAGATATGAACTGCCGTGGTGTCGCCGAACAGATTGTGCATGTCGCCGAGAATCTCCTGATAGGCTCCTACGAGGAAGACACCGAGATAGTAGGGCTCGTTCTTCTTGAGTGAATGAACGGGCAGCGAGTGGGAGTTGTGGCGGTTGGTGACGAAGTTCGCAATCTTTCCGTCTGAGTCGCAGGTGATGTCCTGCAAGGTGGCATTGCGCGTCGGGCGCTCGTTCAAACGCTGAAGGGGAAGAATGGGGAAGAGCTGGTCGATGGCCCATGAGTCGCTGAGGCTCTGGAATAGCGAGAAGTTGCAGAAATACTTGTCGGCCAGCAACTTGTCAATATTCATCAACTCCTCAGGGATATGCTTCAGGTTCTTGGTCAGCGCATTGATTTCATGGCATACGCTCCAGTACATAGCTTCAATCTCGGCACGTGTCTTCAGGTCCACAATACCGTGAGCGAACAAGTCGAGCACTTCTTCGCGGATTTGCTCGGCATCGTGCCAGTCTTCCAGCACATTGCGCGGCGAGAGGTTGTCCCAGATTTCGTAGAGATCTTTCACCAGCTGGTGGGAGTTCTCGTCGGGCTCGAATTCTTCCGGCATTTCGGGCAGTGAGGCCGTCTCCAGCACATCGATGACCAGCACGGAATGATGGGCAGCCAGCGAACGGCCGCTTTCGGTGATGATATTGGGATGTGGCAGGTCGTTCTTGTTGGCAGCATCCACGAAGGTATAGATACAATCGTTGACATACTCCTGAATGGAATAGTTGACCGAACTCTCGCTCGAAGGCGACCGTGTGCCGTCGTAATCGACACCGAGACCGCCACCGCAATCCACGAAATCTACGTTGTATCCCATCTTGTGCAGCTGGATATAGAACTGCGAAGCCTCCCGGAGGGCCGTCTGTATGCGGCGTATCTTGGTGATCTGCGAACCGATATGGAAATGGATGAGCCGCAGGCAGTCGCGCATGTTCTTCTTGTCGAGCATCTCCAATGCTTCCAGCAGCTGGGCACTGGTCAGGCCGAACTTCGAAGCATCGCCGCCGCTTTCCTCCCATTTTCCGCTACCGCTGCTGGCCAGTTTGATGCGGATGCCGATATTGGGGCGCACATTGAGTTTCTTGGCTACCTTGGCGATGAGTTCCAGTTCGTTCATCTTCTCCACGACGATGAAGATCTGTTTACCCATCTTCTGTGCAAGCAGGGCCAGCTCGATGTAGCTCTGGTCTTTATAACCGTTGCAGATGATGATGGAGTCACTCTGGCACTGCATGGCAATCACGGCATGCAGCTCGGGCTTGGATCCGGCCTCCAGTCCCAGGTTAAACTTCCGTCCGTGGGAGATAATCTCTTCCACGACGGGCTGCATCTGGTTCACCTTGATGGGATAGACCACATAGTTCTCACCCTTGTAGTCGTACTCCTTGGAGGCTTTCTTGAAGCAACTCCATGTTTTCTCAATGCGGTTGTCGAGAATGTCGGGGAATCGCAGCAGGACAGGCGACTGCACATCGCGCAGCGACAGTTCGTCCATCACTTCCCGGAGGTCGATTTGCACCTCGTCCTTGCAGGGGGTTACAAACACGTTTCCTTCTTCATTGATTCCGAAATAGGAAGTACCCCAGCCATTGATGTTGTACAGTTCCCTGGAATCCTCAATCGTCCATTTCTTCATTTTCTTTATTATTGGTGGTGCATGGCGGGTAAAACCCTTTTTATATTCCTAGCAATGCGCGCATCTTGGCCACACTGATCTTGATTTTTTCGTAATTCTCCAGCAGGTTCACGTCGAGTGTATGCTTGGCCTTGGCGTAATAGGGCTCACGCTTCTCCAGTTGGTCGGCTATGAACACTTGCATCTCCTCCGGTGTCTTGTTCTTCAGCAAGGGACGTTCCGTCTTGCCCATCTTCAGATGTCCGTAGAGCACTTCGGGCGATGCCTTCAGATAGACCGTTTCGCCTTGTCCGTTCATATAGTCCATATTGTCGAAGAAGCAGGGGGTCCCGCCGCCGCAGCTGATGATGACATTCTCAAACTCAGCCACTTCATGGAGCATATTGTGCTCAATCTTGCGGAAACCTTCCTCCCCGCGTTCGGCAAATATCTGGGCTACCGTCTTGCGCATGCGGCTTTCGATGTACCAGTCGAGGTCATAAAACGGGATTCCCAGATCCTTCGAGAGCGCCTTGCCCACGGTGGTCTTGCCAGAACCCATATACCCTACGATGATAATCCTTGTCATAGTCTTCTAACTGTTAACCTGCGGGAGTGAACTATTTCTTTGTCTTATTGATGATGTCCATACACTCGGCAAGTGTCAGCTCTGTAGCCTTTGCGTGCAAGGCTTTCGGCAGCCGGTAGTTCTTGCCGTCGTAGGCCAGATAGGGACCGTAACGCCCTGACTTCACTTCGAGCTTCGGATCCTCAGCAAACTGTTTCAGATGGCTCTGCTGCTCTTGCTGTTTTTTCTCCTGAATCAGTGAGATGGCTGTCTCCAGCGTGATCGACATCGGGTCTTCGCCTTTAGGAAGACTGACGTATTTCTTGTTGTGAAGCACGTAGGGGCCGAAGCGGCCGGCACCGATAATCACCTCGCTGCCTTCATATTCACCGAGGGTACGAGGCAGTTTGAACAGTTCCAGGGCTTCTTCCAGCGTGATGGTGTTCAGGCCCTTGTCTTTGGGCAGCTGGGCAAAGCGGGGTTTCTCGTGATCCTCTGCCGTACCAATCTGTACCACAGGACCGAAGCGGCCAATCTTCACGAAGACGGGTTTGCCGGTCTTGGGTTCTTTTCCCAGCTGCCGTTCGCCGGCCTTATGCTCCTCACGTGCGTTCATTGTCTTTTCCACCGTAGGTTCGAAGTTCTTGTAGAAGTCCTTCAGCATCTTGGTCCAAGCCTCCTTGCCTTCGGCAATCTCGTCGAACTCCTGTTCCACCTTGGCCGTGAAGTTATAGTCCATGATGGCGGGGAAGTATTTCATCAGGAAGTCGTTCACTACGGTTCCAATGTCTGTAGGCAGCAACTTGCCTTTGTCGGAGCCCACCATTTCCTTGCGTGTCTTCTGGCTAACCTTGATGCCTTTCAGCGTGTCGATGGTGTAGATGCGCTCTTCGCCTTTCTTGTCACCCTTCTGCACGTACTCGCGCTGCTGGATGGTCGAGATGGTGGGCGCATAGGTAGAAGGACGGCCGATGCCGAGTTCTTCCAGTTTGTGTACCAGAGAGGCCTCCGTGTAGCGCAGCGGTCCTTGGGTGAAACGTTCCGTAGCCGTAATCTCCCGGCGCTGCAGCACGTCGCCCGCCTTCATTTCGGGCAGTATGCGGCTGTCGTTGTCGTCTTCATTCTCGTTCTCATTTTCCTCGATACTCTCGCGGTAAACCTTGAGGAAACCATCGAATTTTACAACCTCGCCGTTGGCAATGAAGTTCGATTTCAGCGCTTTTCCATTGTCCTTGATTTCAATGGTCACCGTGGTTTTCTCTATCTGGGCATCAGCCATCTGGCAGGCAGCGGTGCGCTTCCAGATCAGTTCGTAGAGTTTCTTCTCTTGGGCCGTACCCTGAATCTCCGTGTTCTCCATGTAGGTGGGACGGATGGCTTCGTGGGCTTCCTGTGCACCCTTCGATGAAGTGTGGTACTGGCGCACCTTGCTGTATTCCTCACCCCATAGCTTGATGATTTCCTGTTTGCTGGTATTGATGCAAAGACTCGACAGGTTTACCGAGTCAGTACGCATATAGGTGATCAATCCGTGCTCGTAGAGGTGCTGTGCCACCATCATCGTCTGACTCACGGTGAAGCCCAGCTTGCGGGCTGCTTCCTGCTGCAGGGTGGAGGTGGTGAAGGGAGGTGCCGGTGTACGCTTCAATGGTTTCTTCTGGATATCGGTGATCGTGAAGTCAGCCGTCTTGCAGAGTTCCAGGAACTCCTCCACTTCTTCGTGAGTCTTGAATCGGGTATCCAGTTCGGCTTTTACCTCACTTTGCGATCCGTCGGCGTTGGTAAGGCCGAAAAGCGCACTCACACGGTAGTAGGGTTCGCTCTTGAAATTCTGTATTTCACGTTCGCGTTCCACGATAAGCCGTACGGCCACACTCTGTACGCGACCTGCCGAAAGGGCGGGCTTCACTTTGCGCCAGAGCACGGGTGAAAGTTTGAAACCTACCAGACGGTCGAGCACACGACGGGCCTGCTGGGCATTCACCAGGTTCATGTCCAGATGGCGTGGCTCTTCGATAGCCTTCAGGATGGCAGGTTGGGTTATTTCGTGGAAGACAATGCGGTTCGTGTTCTTTTCGTCCAGCCCAAGCACCTCACACAGATGCCAGGAGATAGCCTCTCCCTCGCGGTCTTCATCGGATGCGAGCCAGATTTTCTCTGCCTTTTTAGCGTTCGACTTCAGTTCGCTCACCAGCTTCTTTTTCTCTTCTGGAATCTCGTAGTCGGGTTCCAGTGTATCCATGTCGATACTGATTTCCTTCTTCTTCAAGTCGCGGATGTGCCCGTACGACGACATCACCTTGAAGTCTTTACCTAAGAACTTCTCAATGGTTTTTGCCTTTGCGGGGCTCTCTACGATCACTAAGTTTTGTTGCATATAAATATGTATTGAATTTGATTTCGGGCTGCAAATGTAGAACAAAAAAATCGCATACACCTTATTATATATGCGATTTTTTCTTTTTTTAACCTTTTCGGGCGGTTTTAAGGTTTGAATGAAGCCTTAAATCTGCCTATGGCCTGACGTATGCTCTGCAGTCCGAAAAGCTCTGGACATAAGTCTGTTACGGGAATCCACAACACTTCGGCTGCATCGTCGGCAGGTGTTGCCGCGGCGCAACCTTTTCCCGTACATTGGAAAAACAGATCCATCGTTGGAATGGGAAACTGGCTATATACGTAGGTGTTGGGTAGCGAGAAGAGAAAAACCGTCTGCCCGACGGGAAGGCCGGTCTCTTCCATCACTTCGCGGGCAACGGCTTCCTCGGCGGTTTCACCGATATCGGTAAAGCCGCCGGGGAGGTCGAGCGTTCCCTTGGCTGGTTCTTTGGCGCGCCGCACCACCAGCAGTTCCTGCCTATCGTTGAGGATAAAGGCAGCCACAGCTGCGCTGGGATTCAGAAAAAACTCAAATCCGCAGTTCTCGCATCGGCGACTTTTCTCCGATGAAATGGCGAATTTTTGCGACCCGCAGGCAGGGCAGTACTTGAATTTATCTAAACAATGCATCAACCCAATCACCAATTATCCGTGCGGAAGGGGAACAGCGGAAGACCGGCTGCATTCTTCAGGTTGCCAATCTGGAAGTTCTTGAAACAGTAGCGGATGGCTACGGGCTTCTTCACGTCGGGAGAAGAGATCCGGATGGTCTCGTCCCAGTAACCGCCGCCGGGCTGCCAGAAGTGTACGGCCTTGGCCGGATGGAACACACGGTCTTCTCCGGCAAGTTCAAATCCCTGGATGTCTTCGAATCGGCTGATGGCGCCAAGCGTGTTATCGAGGTGGATATCTACGAAGTCGCCCGTCACCTTCATGTCCTTATACGATGGACTCATGCAGCCCACGGCCTGCATGCCGTAGGTCTTGTTCAGCGCGAGATAGGCCAGCCGCTGACCCACGGGTTTCTTCTGTGCCGGATGAATCTGCGTGGTCTCGTAGGGGTAGGCCAGGTCGTTGGTGCACACCAGACCGCTGTTGGGGATTATTTTCGAAGCCTTATATTGCTGTTCGCGCAGGCGAGCTCCGTTGTCGGCGTTGATGTTGTCGTAATGATAGGGCGCAATCTCCACGAAATAGAAAGGAATCTCGCCCAGTCCGAACTGGCTGCGCCACTGGTCCACGAGAATCTTCATCCTTTCAGAGTATTGGTCGCCGGGGTCACCCACGTTGGAACAGCCCTGATAGTAGAGTATTCCCTTCACAGTATAGTTCAGGATGGGATTGAACGTGCCGTTGCCCCAGAGCATGGCGCGGTGGTAGTCCCATTCTTTCTTGAAGGCCACGATGCCGGCAGAGTCTGTCGGCTCTTTGGTATATTTCTGGAGATTCTCCTTCGTCAGCCAGCTTTCCACGCGGCTGCCACCCTTGTTGGCCATGATGAGGCCTACGGGAACGTCGAGCGCCTTGTTGATAACCTGGGCGAAGAAATAGCCGGTGGCCGAAGCTTCTCCTACCGTCTGGGGCGAAACGGCATTCCACTTCGTGGGTTGTGAGTTCCACTGGGGTTCCATGCGCATCACCGATGGAATCTTCACATAGTGCACATAGCGGTATTGATTGGCGTTGACCACCTCGTCGTTATATCCCTCCACCGGGCAGTTGCCAAATCCTTTCACGGGCATCTCCATGTTCGATTGTCCGGCGCAGACCCACACCTCGCCAATCAGAACGTCGTTGACGGTCAGCCGCTCGCCGTCATCGAAGGTGACGCTATAGCTATTGTAGGAAGCTGCCGGAGTCTTCACTTTCACGATGAAATCGCCTTTTTTTGAGGCTTTGGCCGTGTAAACGGCATTGTCCCACGATGTGGTGACCTTCACTTCCTTGGCCGTTGTCTTGCCCCATAGTCGTGCCTCTGTGTTCTGCTGAAGAATCATGTTGTCGCCCAGACAGTAGGGCAGCGTCACTTTGGCCTGTGCGCTCATGGCGAGCGCCACCGTGGCCGTCAGAATTAATTTTCTCATAATGCTAATAGTTTATAAACTTTTTGCAAAGGTACTATTTTTTATTGTTATTTTATTATCTTTGCAGCCAAAACATTTTAAGTATGAGACATTTATTAATCCTAATCGCCATGATGGCAACTACATTGACGGCTCAGGCCGATAAACCTTTCGAACTGAATCTGTGGCAGGGTAAGCCCAAAGTGAAGAGTTCCGACCCCAATGATACGGCTAAGATATACGTGTATCTGCCTAATAAAAGTCAGGCCACGCGCCGTGCCGTGGTGATCTGTCCGGGCGGTGGCTATTCCCATCTGGCCATGGATCATGAAGGCAAGCAGGTGGCCGAATGGCTCAATCAGATCGGTATTGCCGGCATCGTATTGAAATACCGTATGCCTCACGGCAAGCGCGAAGTGCCTATCTCCGATGCGGAGGAAGCCCTTCGGCTCGTACGTGCCAATGCCGCGCAATGGAATATCAATCCCAATGACGTAGGCATCATGGGTTCTTCGGCTGGCGGTCATTTGGCCTCCACCATTGCCACGCACGCCAAGAAAGGCGAAGCTCCTAATTTCCAGATTCTTTTCTATCCGGTGATTACGATGATGCCCGACATCACGCACAAGGGTTCTCACGACAATCTCTTGGGTGCTGACGCCAAGGCCCGCTATGAAAAGGAATATTCCAACGACCTGCAGGTAAGCCGATTGACGCCCCGGGCTTGGATTGCCCTTAGTGATGACGACCATGCCGTCTTGCCTGCCAATGGTGTCAGCTACTATCAGGCTTGCTACAAGCACGATGTGCCCGCCTCGCTGCATGTCTATCCTTCTGGAGGTCATGGCTGGGGTATGCGCTCCTCGTTTAAGTATCACATCGAAATGCTGCTCGAACTGAAAGCCTGGCTCCAGAGCTTCTAAAAAATGAAAACCCACCCCGGCCCTACCTATGAGGGAGAACGGATGGACAAGATAATCTCTGTTCGGCCGAATTTGCAATTCGGCCGCTGCGAGTTGGGGGATTTGCAATCCCCCCTTCCTTCGCAGTAATTTACCGACGTATGTGCTCACAAGGGGTCTGTCCCCCTGTGCTTGTGAAACTTTAAAAATCGCCCATTTCATCGGAAGCAAATCACTTTGTTTACTTTTGTTAAGTTGTTTTTTTTGCAGATTGAATTAAAATGAATAACTTTGCATTAAATTGATAATTATGAATATCACCGCCATCTGTTCGCAAAAACAATATTAAAGAATAAGATATGAAAAAAAATTTGTTTATTTTTATTTGTTGCCTTCTCGTATGCAGAGTAGCCATAGCACAGGAGCAAGAAGGTAAGAAAGAAAAGATTGTGAACAATGTGCCTCACGCCATTGTCTATTTGAAAGATGGTACGACTGCTGAAGGTTATCTTCAGAATTTCGTTAAATTTATGTATAGCATTTATCGTATACCCAGTGCATCGGACTCGGAGATAGTATTAAAGCCAGACGCAAAGCTTTTTACTAAAAGTAGTAAGTTTAAAAACTGTGACATCGACAGTATGGCAATGTGGTATGACAAATATCCCGATATGAAAACAAAATGGGAACCACAGTTCGTTGACTTCACATTCGGGAATAATGTTTCAGAACTTGATACCCATCCTACTATGGTTGGCCTCGAATATCAAGGAAAACATGTGAAGGGATATATTTCCTATCATATGCTGTACGGCTTCAAACTCCTGTATAAGACAGACGAAATGCCATGTGCCAAAGCTTTTGTCAAACCCGAAGAAAAATTCAGTGAAAAGCGCAGGAAGACCCTCTTGGAAACATTTAATATGTACCCCGAGATGGAGGCATATATCAAAGGATTAACTAAAAAGGAATTCAAGGAAGATCGGCTTTGCATACTGAGAAAACTGGATGATATACTTTCTGCCAGCAATGCTCATAAATAGTTAGTTAATTAGGAATAAGTTATACTTTTGCTGTGAAAATAAATTAGAGACGTATGAAGAAATCTTTTTTTGCATTGTTATTGTTCGGAGTATTGCCTTTGGCTGTTTCAGCACAAAATCCCAAGGGCAGGTTTTCTGTGACGCCTATGGCGGGTATAAACGTGACGGGATTGAGCGGAGGAACGCTTGATGCTTACAAATACAAGGTGCGCATGACAGCCGGCGCAGAAGCCGAATACTCCGTGAACGACTGGCTGGGCCTCTCGCTGGGTGCCTTCTATTCTCAACAAGGAGCCAATATTGACTGGGCTTCCGCTGGTACGATTATTGACGCAGAAGGTGTGCTCACAAGGGGTCTGTCCCCCTGTGCTTATGAAGTGCTCACAAGGGGGCTGTCCCCCTGTGCTTCAAACCATATAGACCTTTGGAATAAGGGAAAATCTGGTTCTGGAATATATATGTCAGAAGATGTTTGGTTTTGGTATATAAAATAGTTTATAATTTTGAGAAAATTATTTTTAATTATCTGTATGATAGTATTTGCCAACTACGCTAATAATATACTAGCGGGCAACGGTGATAAAGCATGGATCTCGGAGCGGTTTGCACTCCAGATCATTAACAAGAAGAACCTGCAAAGCAAGTATATCTTCCCTATTGTAGGTTTTGAAACACATAATGGATGCTTATATATCCTTACTTATGGTGGAGAGATACAACCTGTCGCGACAAAGACGACTAAAGAGGGGATGCTTTTATCTAACTTCCAATATACAATCAACTTGTCTTCTTGGCCAAAATGGCAAATTGAAAAGTACAGCAAATCCAAAGTATATTATCAATATGTCGGGGATAAGATTGAAGTAGAAATAAAGACAGGGAAATATACTGAACATTTATCTTTTACAAGTAATGTGTATGGAAGCAGATTTCGGAATTTGCTTGAATTTAAAGGATGGCTATTGGATTTTTTATTGCCAACAATTAAAAGATAGCAGAATCACCGTGGATTACGGGATCGGTTCTCCGTTCACATAATACACGCAAGAAAAATTTTTCCTGTTTTTGCTATCACTGCTATCACTAAAATCAGTAAATGATTGGCCTGCAATAAGTTGCTGAGAAAATTTTAGTGATAGCACAGGTGATAGCAGTGATAGCAAAACGCCGAAATCCTGAAAAAGGTTGATGGTTTATCCTGATTTTTATGATAAAAAGCTCGGTTTTTGAGATTATTCATGCAGCGTGCATGGAGTCTGCAGAGTGAATAATATCTCTGTGAACTCTTATGACTCGGCGTGAGGTTTCTTAGGAATTGTGTGGTGGCTGATGATGCGTTAAATTACTGCGAGGCCTCCGCAGCAGTACTGCGGATGATGCGCAGTACTACTGCCAATGGGTTGCAGGAGTGCTGCAACTGGTTCGCACTTTTGCGAGAAACGACAGCGTGTTTTGCGAGAGATAAAAACTTAAATGCGAAAAACTGAGTGTTTAGGGGCGATTTTTTCAGCGGAAAATGCTGTTTTTGTTTTGCTATTCCAGTAATTATCCGTAACTTTGCAAACGAAGCATCAAGAGCAGGCACTCGCAAGAGTGGACTCGCCAACCGAGCAATAGCATTGAGCCACGGTGGTAAAGTACGATGCGGAAGTAAAATAGTTATTCACTTCAAAAACAAAAACGTTATGCAACAAAGTTTTTATTACACCAAGTTCGCTCTGCAATTCGCAGACATGCAAATCACTGAGTTAGTAAACATCTTCAACCGTCAGGTTGGTAACCCGGGCTGGACTGGCATGCGGGCCTATCACGATCAGGCTCTCATTGACGAGTTCCAGCGGCGTGGTATCTGTACCGCTGCGGTTCATCATGGCCGCACTGTCAGTTTCGCCCATCGCATTCGATATGATGTAGGCAGCAACAGCCTTATCTCCATTTAACAGTCTTTAAAAGGTTCCGGTCTTGCGTTTGCTCTTGCAAGATGGAGCCTTTTTTTGATTGGCAACTGTTGAATCACCAAAATGATGGGCTACCCGTCACATTATAAAAGGTACGCACTTGCGGATTTCCACGGGAATCGTCTCTACATGGGAGGATTCCCGCGTGATTTTTAAGCGAACCATGCAGGCGCGGGTGTTGATGGGGCGCTGTTGGTCGAAGATGAAGTTGCCGATGCTGTAGTAGATGCGGTGGCCGTTGTAGTCCTCGATGGTCTGAAGCGTGTGGGTATGGTGGCAAATGAGCACATCGGCACCGGCGTCAATGAGCTGGCGGGCTTCCTTGCGTTGCTGGGGAACGGGTTTCAAGGTGTGTTCGCCGCCCCAATGGAGGCTGACTATGATGTAGGCCTCGGGCTGCGAATGGCGCAGACGGAGGATTCGCAGGCAAAGCGAATCGATGTTTTCCTGACTGACACATGGCTTGTCGGGCAGGAAGGAATAGTTTTCGAGTGTCAGCCGCAGCGAGGCAAACAGCCAGACGGGTCGGGGACTGCTGCAGATGAGTACGGGCCGGATGGCTTCTTCCATATTCTGTCCGGCTCCTACGGGTGTCATTCCGGCTTCGCGGATATGCTGCCAGGTGTCGATGAGGCCTTGGCGTCCCTGGTCGATGCTGTGGTTATTGGCCAGGTTTAGGTGGGTGATGTGATGCTCGCGGAGCACGGAGAGCCATTCCGGTTCTGCACGGAATACATATTTCTTGAAGTTCGGCTGCACGGTCTTGGTGGCGGGGCATTCCAGATTGCCCACTACATAGTCCGCCTGGCGGAACAGCGAGTCGATGCCTTTCGAGAAAAGGCGCTCGATGCCAGTGTGTTCAATGCGCTGTCTGACGCCACGGTCGAGTAGGATGTCGCCCGTAAAGAGCACCTCGACGGTGTCTTTGTTAAGTGAAGAGTGAAGAGTGTCTTTAAGTGAAGAGTGAAAGGCTACGGGTAGGCGAGCATAGCTCGGGAATGGAGTGAAGAGTGAAGAATCGGCTGCCGCCTTTGCTGAGGCAGATATTGTGGCTGCGAATACGAATATCGCTATAACAGCCGGGAGGCAATATGTCGTAAAATGATTCTTCACTTTTCGTCTATTAGTGCCCTTCGGGCAGAAATCTCACAAATAAAATCAAAATCTTTTATTAATTATAGAGGATTATTTTTTATATTTGTGAGATTTGCTTTTCCCTTCGGCCAGCGACCGTTGGTTCTCGCCGAAGGCGACTAAATAAGTTAGCATCCGGAACTATAGAATATTTTCTCGTTGTCGAGCGATTTTCCGTTGAGCGGCACGATGATTTCCTTCATCCATTCGGGAATGCCCTTGTTGGAATTCTGTTCCAGCTGCTTCTGCCATTCCTCGTCGGTCAGGCGCGGCGTATCGAGGGCTTCATGGAATTCGCGATAGGAGAAGACGGCACCACGGGTGAGATACAGGTAGCCTTCAATCTCAACGACCACGTAAATCTCGTGGGCAGGGCCTACGGCTTCATAGACGACGGCCGGATTCGGATTGTTGTCGGAATTGGCCGTATAGACATCGGCCACCAGGGCAATCTTCTTGTCGGCACCCTCCACGGCATCCCAGCCGTTCAGATATTCGTCTTTCTGCTGGATGAGGTGCAGCGTGATGTATTCGAAGGCAGAGCCGATGGCTTCCACCTGTCGGTATTCCTCGTCGCTAAGACGCTTTCCGGCCAGTTCCTTCTGGCTGCAGTTGAGCAGGAATTCAGCCTTGTCGCGCAGTTCCTCGGTGCAGCTGTTGCTCTTCTCCGTGGTGAGGTCGTATTTCTTGAGTAGCGCATTGGTGGCGTCGATCAGTTCGATGGCTTTCGTCCAATAGGCAATGTTGGGCTCCACGTAGCCGCGGGTGATGGGCTCGGGCACACCATAGCCGCCACATTCTGCTCCGAAAGGCTGCTTAGCATAGAGGATGGCATCGTGTTTCAGCTCAGCCCAGGAAGCCAGCGCGCTGTTGAGCGTCTTCTTGTCCCATTGTGGCGTCTTCATAAAATAAGGTGCGCCCTCAGGAACGGCGTTAATGTCCTTTGTGGAAGCAATCCAGCTGTTAGCCACGCAGCAGTTCCAGTCAATCTCATTCATCCGCTGCTTCATACGCTGCAGATTCTCTTCATATTTGTTCCAGCGGTCCTGCTCGTTGAGTTCTTTCAGCAGGATGCGTTCGGCCGACTGAATACCGATGGCTGCCAGCACATCAAGACCGGTAGGCTCCGGGCGGAGTGTCGGTTTGTTTTCATAGTCCACCATTTCCTCCAGCACCTCGGCATCAGGCTGATAGCGCTGAGGAATCACGTTCAGCTTCACCGCACTGGATATAAGGTTCTTGGGTTTGATGCGTGTCTGCTTGTTGGCCAAATCCTCGATGGATTTGCGGATTTTTGCAAGTTTACCCTTATTTTTGAAACATTCCTCGGGTGTCAGGTTCTGCTCCTTCATCAGTTGATAAACCTGCATCAGCGAGATGTTGTCGGTCTGTCCCATCAGGAAGGTGATGGGCTGGTTCACGGTTTCATAGAGTCGGGTCAGTTTGTCGTTCTTGCCGATGACGTCGGCAATGAGCAGCGCACTCTTCAGGTAGGGCGTCATGTCGGTGCCGAAGGGCGCGCTCTGCAGCCACATCATGCCCATGAAGTATTGTTTCAGACTCTCCGACCTCGTGTAATGGCCGCGTGGGCGATAGATGCTGTAGAAATATTTGGGCATCTCGTTTTCTAGAGTATAGCCCAGGAACTCCGAGTATTCGATGCCGGCATCCTTGACATTTTTGATTTCCACTTCAGCCGATGCTTTGTAAGAGGCTGGGAAAGCCAGTGTTTGTTTGCCGGTGAGCAGTGTGTGAGCAATGGCAAAGAAGGCCATGTCGTATTCGGCGGCAGCCTTCAGGTCGGGATTCTTCGCCTGGCTGGCCGTGCGGCTCATTTCCTGATAGGCCAGTTTGCTGAATTCGGTCATCACGGGCAGCATCTTCTGTTCCTCAACGTCGCGCAGCAGACAGTCGAAATACATGTGGAAGGCCTGCAGGAAGAGGTCGGTGGTCACGAAGCTGGGGAAGTTGTGATAGTCGTTGCGCTCATAGACGTGGAACAGCTGGTCTTCCTCTCCCGGCACGATGGCAAATCCCTGACGACTCAAAGCCTTCTGCAACCGTGGGTCGAACGTGGAGAGCTGGAAGGGGTTCACGATATTGGCTATGTTCACCAGCTGTCCGGGAGTGCCGGGGAAGTTGCTGGCTTTCAGTTCGTCCTCGCGTGCTTTCAGTTTGGCCATGAAAGCTTGTTCCTCCTTGGTGTAGCTGATGGGGGCCATGCGGTTACGCTTGGTGTTCTTTTCCCCCTCTTCGGTGTATTCCTCGCTGTCCCAGAATCGTTTTTCGAGCACCGTTTCATACCAGCTCGTGCTGCTGAAGATGCCGCGTAGGTCGGCATTCATGAAGCAATAACCCTGGCGGGCAGAGAAGGCGTTGCGAAGTATTCGCAGGTCGCTCAGGCTGTAGCCCGAGATGTCCTGATTGAGATCTATCTTACCATTAAGTTTCTCCACGTCGAGTCGTGAAGGCTTCAGTTGCTGTGCACTTGCTCCTAAGGTGAAGAGCAAAAGCGTTGATAAAATAACTTTTTTCATAATATTCATTAATGGTTTATAGTTTATGTACTTATCATTGGTTAAAGACCAGCAAGGCTTCTTCGCGGCTCACGTTCTTGGCCAGAAACCTCAGGAAACCCATTCCGAAGTGCTCCCAATGGTATTCAGCCACCACGTAGCGGTCGTCGGTCGTGGTCTCCAGACTTCTGATGATTCCGTTGACAAACCGGAAATCCTGAAGAATGCCGCCCAGACGCGAACCCAGCCAGAGCGCCCTCACATGTCCCTCATAGTTCTTGAAGATGAACAGCCGCCGGGCTTTCTCGGGGAAGTAGCGGGTGCTCTTGATGACACCCACCATGGCATCCGTCTTTCCGTCGCCATCCACGTCGCCCGTCTGGAACTGATAGACGGGGTAGGGAAGCGGCCATTTGCTCACCTGTTCTATATTCCCCGCACCCTGCGGCCTGCTCCTGAGTTCCAGCACGTGGAGCGTGTCGTTCACTTGGCGGAGCGTAAACAAGGCGCTGTCGGGGTTTTCGTCTGCCGTAGCAGAAAGCACAAAAAGCATACTGAACAGCAGGAATGATGTCAGTATGCCTCTTGCCATATCGTCAACTTTTAAAGCAAACTCTGAATCTCGGCATCCAGATCCTTGATCTGTATGTCACGGCTATGCAGCACGTTGTTGCGGTCCACCGTGAAGAAGGTCGGGATTTCCTGGATGTTGAAAGTCTGCATCAGGTCGGAACCTACGCCCTGCGGGTCGCGCACGCAAACCCACGGCAGGGCAGCCGTCTGCTGTTTCCAGAAGTGTTCGTTGGGATCCACGCTGACCTGATAGATTTCCAGTCCCTGTGCATGATACTTATTGTATATCTCGCGCAGTTTCATGATGCGCGCCGTGCTCTCATTGGCAGCAAAGGCATGGAAGTCGAGGATGACCACCCGGCCTTTCAGGTCGCTCAGTTTGCTCACCTGTCCCTTGTTGTTCACCAGCGAGATGTCGAGCGTTCCGGAGGTGTTGATCTTGCTCGGGTCAATCTGCATGTTCCGCTTGTTCTCCAGGATGCGCACGGTCTTCATGCCTTCCAGCGCAATGTTGTGGAGGTTCTGTCCGCGCAGCGCATTGGGATGATACGTATCCCATGAGGTGGCCACGGCGGCAAAGGCCTTGATGTCGTCTTTGTTCTCGCGGGGATTGAAGATGAGCATGTTGCCCAGCGTCTGGAACAGGGCGAAATAGCTGCTGGCCTTCATCGGTGCCTTGAAGATAAAGTTCTGCTTCACGTCGTTCTTATAGGCCTCAATCACCTTATTGATGCTGTCGCGGGTGGCCTCGATACCCATCTGTGCGTTCTGCTGGATGGCCAGCACGCGGTTATAGAGGTCGATGTTTTTCAGCGATAGGGTCTTGATGGTTTCGCAGTCTTCCGATCCTTCTACGGTATAGCCTGTAGCCATCGTGGGGTAATTGGCCTTCACGCTGATAGTCTCCGTGGAGTCCACGCTCAGCGAAATAAACTGGTTGGCAATGCGCAGCCGGTAGAACTCGGGAGCCTCGGGCGCATTTTCTGAGAAGTCGAAGTTGCCCGACTCATCGAGTTTTACGGAGTCAACGGTCACGGGACCGTCGAGCGAGAGGTTTTCCAGATAGAGCAAGGAGTCCTTGGCCTCCGTGATGGTGCCATTGATGTGGAATTTCTTTTGGTTGCAGGCGGAGAGTGTCAGCACGGCAGCTCCAGCAACTATTGTCTTGAAAATAATGTTCTTCATCTTTTTATTCTTTATTATTTTTGGTGCAAAGTTACGAAAAATCGAGAGCAGAACAAAATAAATCCATTTATTTTTTATGCCGAGATGGAGTAACTTATTCAAAGTTAGTGCAAATGAGTGGAAAAACCAAAAGAAAAACTTTTTTTTCTTGCAGCATTAAGTTTTTATCACTACCTTTGTACTACTTTTCCAACAATTATATCCAATTGAAGATGAAAATGAAAACGATGCTTTGTGCTGTGCTGCTGTTCCTGTCGATGGCAGCCCAGGCTCAAAATCAAGAGGCAGCCGACAGCGTTGCCAAGGATTCCGTGGTGAGAGTGATCGGGTGGTTCTGCAAGACTGACACCCTGGAATATAACTATTCGATGGTGGTAGCCGAGGTAGTTGGCACGGATACCACCGTAGTGGAAGCCGGCGGCAATGATTTCAGCATCTGCGTCACCGATTCTACCAAAAAAGGCTACACCATGGAACTGGTCAACAGTAATCCGTGGCGGAGTGATTCCACCTCGGCAAAGGGGCGGATGACCTTAGAGGCAGCCCGCATGGCAGCAGGAACCAAAGTGCGCTTTTCTACCGATGAAATGGGCGTTTTTCAGGGTATCATCAACTGGAAGGAACTCTATAAAAACGCTTTGGACTACCAAGACAAACTGGTCAACCGTATCTATTATGAGCATCCCGCACTCTATGCGCGCCAGAATATTTCGGAACTGAAAAAACAGATCAAACAGAATACCGAGGAACTGATGGGCAGCAAGGAGAAGATTACGAACTTGTTTAACCACCTCAAATTGCTGTTTGCCTTCCACGGCAAGCAGTTGCCTGTGGGCGAATCTACCATCAATATGGAGGGTAACTCGTTGTACTATCTGGCTCGGATGGGCGCGTTGGAAGACGAAAGCGACTCCAATGAGAACGAATACCAACTCTATTCCGAGATCAGCGGGAAGGATGATGAAGGTGTCCCCACCCACTATTATTACGACTATGCCTACTTCGACGACGGCTGGCCCCGCAGCGTGACTGCTACCGTTGATGAAGAAAAGGCCGACAAGAGAGTGATCACCCAGATGACGATCAGCTGGCTCAGGAAAGCGTGGTGATTCCGCTCCCCCAGCATGATTTTTGTTTTAGAAAAGAAGCACCGAATAAATACTGTCCAAAAGTAAATTTGGTAAAAAAAGATAATTTACAGGGATTTATTCGTTTGTTCATTATCTTTTCCGTATCTTTGCACGGATTTTTGCGAAGAGCAATCTTTTCGCATTCTGATGTTAGTTAAAACAATAAGTATTTTTTAGATGAACGTAATTACAAAAACTGTTCAATTGCCTGATGGAAGAACCATCACGATTGAAACCGGGAAAGTTGCAAAACAGACCGACGGTTCGGTCATGCTCCGCATGAACAACACCGTACTGCTCGCAACTGTTTGTGCAGCAAAGGATGCAGTTCCCGGAACCGATTTCATGCCTTTGCAAGTTGATTATCGCGAGCAGTATGCTGCCGCAGGTCGTTTCCCCGGCGGATTCACCAAGCGCGAAGGCAAAGCTTCTGATAACGAAATCCTTACCTCACGTCTGGTGGACCGTGTGCTCCGCCCGCTCTTCCCTGCAGATTTCCATGCAGAGGTGTTTGTGAATGTGATGCTTTTCTCTGCCGATGGCGTTGATCAGCCCGATGCCCTTGCCGGTTTCGCCGCTTCCTGCGCCCTGGCAGTTTCGGATATCCCCTTCGAGTGCCCCATTTCTGAGGTTCGCGTAGCCCGCATCAACGGTGAGTATGTCATCAACCCCACCTTCGAGCAGATGAAGGAAGCCGATATGGACCTGATGGTAGGTGCTTCGGCTGAGAACATCATGATGGTGGAAGGTGAGATGAAGGAAGTCTCTGAGCAGGATCTGCTCGGTGCGCTGAAGTGCGCCATGGAGGCCATCAAGCCGATGTGCGAGATGCAGGTTGCCCTCTCTAAGGAACTGGGCAAGGACGTGAAGCGCGAATATTGCCACGAAGTAAACGATGAGGCCCTGCGCGAACTGGTTCGCAAGGAGTGCTATCAGCCCGCTTACGACGTAGTAGGTCAGGCTCTCGAGAAGCAGGCCCGCGCCGAGGCTTTCGAGAAAATCGTTGAAGACTTCAAGGAGAAATATTTCGCTGAGCACGAGATTGCTGAAGACAGCGAGATCAGCAAGGAGGACTACGAGGCCCTGATTGATAAGTATTATCACGACGTGGAGCGCGACGCCATGCGCCGTTGCATCCTCGATGAAGGCAAGCGTCTGGATGGTCGTAAGACCGATGAGATCCGCCCCATCTGGTGCGAGGTATCTCCGCTGCCCATGCCTCACGGAAGTTCCATCTTCACCCGTGGTGAGACACAGTCGCTCACGACTGTTACCCTCGGTACGAAACTTGATGAGAAGATGGTAGATGATGTGCTCGACAAGAGCTACATGCGCTTCCTGCTCCACTATAACTTCCCCCCGTTCTGCACGGGTGAGGCCAAGGCCCAGCGCGGCGTAGGCCGTCGTGAGATTGGTCACGGTCATCTGGCATGGCGCGCCCTGAAGGATATGATTCCTGAGAACTATCCTTACACCGTTCGCGTGGTGTCACAGATTCTGGAGTCTAACGGTTCTTCTTCTATGGCAACCGTTTGCGCCGGTACGCTGGCCCTGATGGATGCCGGTGTACCCATCAAGAAGCCCGTTTCAGGTATTGCCATGGGTCTTATCAAGAACCCCGGCGAAGACAAGTATGCCGTGCTCTCCGATATCCTCGGCGATGAGGATCACCTGGGCGATATGGACTTCAAGACCACCGGTACGAAGGACGGTCTGACCGCTACTCAGATGGATATCAAGTGCGACGGTCTGTCGTTCGATATTCTGGAAAAGGCTCTGATGCAGGCCAAGGCCGGTCGTGAGCACATCCTGAAATGTATCACCGATACCATTGCCGAGCCGCGTCCCGAGCTCAAGCCTCAGGTTCCGCGCATCGAGCAGTTCGATATTCCCAAGGAATTCATCGGTGCCGTCATTGGCCCGGGTGGAAAGATTATCCAGCAGATGCAGGAAGAGACAGGTGCTACCATCACCATCGACGAGGTTGACGGCAAGGGAATCGTTCAGGTTTCTGCTCCCAACAAGGAGAGTATCGATGCTGCCATCCGCAAGATCAAGGCCATCGTGGCCGTTCCCGAGGTGGGCGAAGTCTATGAGGGAACCGTCCGCAGCATCATGCCTTACGGTTGCTTCGTTGAGATTATGCCTGGCAAGGACGGTCTGCTCCACATCTCGGAGATCGACTGGAAGCGTCTGGAGACCGTCGAAGAGGCTGGTCTGAAGGAAGGCGACAAGATTACCGTGAAGCTGCTTGAGATTGATCCCAAGACCGGTAAGTACAAACTCTCTCACCGTGTGCTCATCCCGAAGCCCGAAGGATATGTAGAGCGTGAGCGTCGTCCCCGCCCCGAGCGTGGTGAGCGCCGCAACGGTCAGCGCCCCGAGCGTGGCGATCGCGGCGAGCGTCGTCCCCGTCCCGAGCGTAACGGTCAGCGTTTTGAGCGCAACAACAACAATGAGGAGTATCATGAGCCCACGCAGGAGCCGAAGGGTTTCACCGACGAACTCGATAAGATGGACTTCTAAGCCCCAGGCTTAAAGCATAAATCAGAGGAGACTGCACCCGCCCTGTGGCCCGTGCAGTCTCTTTTTTGTTTTTATTCTTTATCAGCACCCACCTGCTTGCTGTCTTTCTAATGCTTTTATTCATCGAAAAATACTTCACCGAGTCCCGAAACCGCTTGGAAACCAACGTTTTGAGGTGAAGGGTTAAAAAGAGGCCCAAACTGGGGACCCACCCAAACTGGGGTGGGTCTTTTATTATTTTGTGTCTTCGTGTCTTTGTGTTTTTTTGTCTTAATCTAGAGAATTGATTTCATTCGATGATGTTTTGCCTCCCAATCTATCATCAAACGGTCTTCAATCTATCATAGAATGGACTTCAATCTATCATCAAACGAACTTCAATCTATCATCAAACGAACTTCAAAACATCATAGATTGAAGACCAAAACATCATTAAACGGAATACATTCCATTTATCCAAGTGACATAGAAACATGAAGTCTAAATGTATCATTTACGAGACGTAACTCTATCATTTACGATGCACAAATGACAAACCCACGAATGCCCAAAAGACTCCCTCCCTAAGCAGGGAGGGCTGGGGTGGGTCTCCCCCTCCCTCGGGAGGGGGTGTCTTTTAACCCTTCACCTCAACCTCCTGTCATTAAACGACTTACGCCGCACGGTGAAGTTTTTTTATTTGTTGCAACACCTTTATAATACTACTTCCGCGCATACAGAAATGTATCTTCATTCGCTTCTCGGATCATTTATAGCATAAATAATTTGGCCGTTTGGGAATATGTTTGTACTTTTGCTTTCAGAAACGCATAAAACAAGAAAAATATGGAACAACAACTTGAAATAAACAATCGGCAGCGGAGTCTCTATCGGTGTCATCCCCAGATGAACGGGGAGTTCCTCAGTTTTACCTTGAATAGTACCACACGTCGTTCCAATATTAAAAGGAATCAAGTGCCTGTGATTTTCTGGACAGTAGTGACTCAGTTTATTTAAAATAACATAAGTTGGCATCTTAAATCATTTAATTTATGGAAGATTACTCAAATATAATTGAATTTATTAAGGATTTTACATATCCTGATCATGACATGATAGAGAATTGTCCGTATGATGGTTATTCGTCAGGTATTTATGCTTTTGAAAAAAGAGAAGTGGTTAGAGGTGAAGATACAATTAGTTTTGAAAATGAAGGAGACTTCATAAAACATTTATCTTTCAATACAGCACAATTGTGTATAAAAGATAATAGCTATTTGTTATCAAATGAACCAGATATAATGATTGGAGAATCTTATCATATTATTTCTGTACAACCAGTGAGTGTTGTATGCCCCAAATTTTCTATTGCTGATGGCGATTCAGTATATTTTGTAGATTTATTATCAATTAACCCTATAGATAAAGTTTTCTTTGATACATTTGTGTGGAATTATTGTGCAGAATATGTAATGAATGAATTAAAAAAACTTACCAGATATAGAATTGATATGGTAACGATGCATCATTCTGCAAGAAAAACATTATTTTACACAAATGTAGTAGATGTTATAAATAATATAGAGCAATTATGTGAGTTCGTACTTTTACAAGAAAAATATTTGACTTTATTGTATGATAATAATATTTTGAACAGAAAAATACATATAAGTTCTCAAAAGCTTAGTTTAAATTACGAAGAATTACCTAGATTCGTAGATTTGCCTATAACGATAGCTAAAGGTTCGGTATCAAATAAAATACTTTGGGAAGATGAGTTTTCAACAAAAATAGATATTCGCTTTCAAATTGTTGTAAATGCTGATAAAAGTATAAGTCTTATCCCATTTGGTCCAGACTTGAAATCTGTTTTGTTTTCACAACTTTTTCTTTTAAATAAAATATATGAAGGAAATTGTTTGATAATAGATAAATCCTCAAAAGATATAATAAATTTCCTTATAACGAACAAAATAATTTTTCGAGGAAAAAAACTAATAAGAACTTTAGAATATGACGAAATGATATCGTGGGCTAAATATTTAGATTCAAATGAAATTCCTTTACCTGGTTCACAAAATGTATATAATCCATGGTACTGTTATTTAGCTCAAAACGATTATTTGGTAGTAGAGTATGTCCCTGTAGGTTATGAATATGAGATAGATGGTTAAAAATCAACAAAGTTGTAAACATTCGTTGTTTTTGAACAGGGGACGGTGATGTGAACCCTAAAAGTTTTTTGTCTAACTTTTAGGGTTCACATCACCGTCCCCTGTTCACATTCTTCTTAAATTATCCTAAATAGGATTATCTAAATTTGGATAATTCTCGTAAAAATCATACTTTTGCATTAAAAATGAGAAAGTTATGGATAATCCGTTTGTAACAAAAGGGTATGCCGGACCTGAGTATTTCTGCGACAGGGTGAAGGAAACAAGCCAACTGGTAGAACTGATAACCAATGGCAACAATATGGCTTTGATATCGCCACGCCGAGTGGGAAAGACCGACTTGATTCGCCATTGTTTCCAACAGCCGGAAATTAGCGATAAATACTATACGTTCCACATTGACATATATGCTACAAGCAGCCTTCGCGACTTCGTGAACGTTTTCGGCCGGGCAATTCTTGACGAGCTAAAGCCTAAGGGGAAAGCGGTATGGGAAGGATTCCTGCAAATCCTCCGTTCATTACGTAGTGAGATTACATACGATGTAAATAACTTCCCTACTTGGAGCCTTGGCCTTGGAGATATTGAATACCCAGAAACCACACTCGACGAAATATTTAATTACCTCGCAAAGGCAGACAAACCCTGTTTGGTTTGCATTGATGAATTCCAGCAGATTCTGAAATATTCTGACTCTCCCAATATCGAGGCGACGCTGCGGACCTATATGCAGAAATGCATCAATGCCACCTTCATCTTCGCTGGTAGCAAACGCCATCTGATGGGAAAAATTTTCACTTCACCTTCAAGGCCGTTTTATCAGTCGGTGCTGATTATGAACCTCAGGCCTATTCCTGTGGAGAAATACGTGGAGTTTGCCCAGATGCAGTTTGAGAAATATGAGAAGAGCATCGACAGTGTAACTGTTGAAGAGGTTTATAAACGTTTTGATGCTGTGACATCCTGCATCCAACGTCTGTTGAACGTCTTGTTCATGAAGACGCTGCCCAGCCAGCGATGTACGGTTGACATGGTTGATGGAGCGGAAGAATACATACTCGATATGTTCTCTGAGACCTATTCCGATTTGCTCGACAAATTGCCAGAGAAACAACGTGAAGTGTTTCTTGCCATAGCAAGGGAAGGCAACGCTAAGGGAATTACTGGCAAATCGTTTATTAAAAGGAATCACTTGCAGACGGTCAGCGTTGTAACAGCTGCTGTGCGCAGTCTCTTGGACAAAGATTTGATAACAGAAGACAAGGGCGTCTATATGGTTTACGATCCGTTCTTTGCCCTCTGGCTCCGCCGTAGTTGTGCCTGAATATTAACTTTGTACCCTGATTGACTTATTCCTGCAACCCTGTTCATTAATCAACAGATAGGGAAAATCGATTGATTACGGGCCGAAAATTTGCATATTCGAAGAAAAACTTTTACTTTTGCAGCGCACGTATGGACAAGAAGATAGTAACATTCGGCGAATTGTTGCTGCGCTTCTCCAAATCCAACCGCATGCGACTGACGCAGGGTCAGACGTTCGCGGGGGCTTACGGAGGTAGCGAAGCCAATGTTGCCGTGTCGTTGGCCATGATGGGCGACGACGTGGAGTATGTGACGCGACTGCCCCGTAACCAGATTGGACAGGCTGCGAGTATGAAACTGCTGGAATACGGCGTCGGTATGCCCGATACGATTTGGGGCGGCGACCGTATGGGCACTTACTATTATGAGGAGTCGGCAGGTATGCGCTCCTCGAAGGTGGTCTATGACCGTGCCAATTCGGCTTTCTATGAGCTGAAGCCGGGGATGCTGAACTGGCGTGAGATTCTGAAGGATGCCGACGTGTTTCATGCCTCGGGCATCACGGGGGCTATCTCGAAGGATTCGTGTGACGCTACGTTTGAGGCGCTCGACATTGCCAACGAGATGGGCAAGACGATATCGTTTGATATCAATCACCGCAAGAACCTCTGGAAATATGGGGCTGATCCGCGCGAGACGCTGAGCCGGATGCTGGAGTATGCCGACGTGGTGTTTGGCGATATCATTGAGTATGAGTTTATCATGAACAGGCACGTGCCGTTTGAGGCTACGGATTCCAACTATCAGATGCCGCTCGATTTCTATGAGGAGTGGTTCCGGGAGATTCACCAGCGCTTCCCGCGGTGCAACAAATGGCTGATGGGTATGCGCAACATGATGAGCTCGAGCCATAACACGCTGACGGCTTTGCTCTGGAGCAATGGCAAACTGTATCACACGCGTATTGATGATATCCACGACATTGTGGATGCAATGGGTGTGGGCGATGCCTTTACGGCCGGACAGTTGCATGCGCTGAGGGCTTTCCCGGGCGATGATCAGCGGGTGCTCGACTTTGCGCTGGCTGCCGCCACGCTGAAGTATTCTGTTCCGGGCGATGCGAATCTCTGCACGGAAAGCGAGATTCTGGAGTTCTTAGAGTGTAGAGTTTAGAGTTGAGAGTTTAGAGTTTAGAGTTATGATTACTCTCGGAGGCTGATTTCTGCTCAGGTTCCGGGCGTGCACGGTTATCATAACTCTAAACTCTCAACTCTACATTCCAATCAATATCCTGGATTTTGCTCCCAATCGGGGTGCATCACCATCATGTCGGCGGGAATGGGGAACACGATGGTGTGGCGGTCGGCCTCATGCTCGCTGGAGTTCTTCAAGTCGTAGGGCTTGTGGAAACGGTCGAAGCGGATGAGGTCGTTGCGGCGCCAGCCTTCCCACATGAATTCCAGGAGGCGCTCTTGGAGCAGGATGTCGTCGTTGACTTCCTTATAGGAAGGTCTCGCATCGTGGTTTGAGCGGGTGAAAACGCTGTTGAGGGCTTTAAGAGCATCCTCTGTTTCGCCCAGGCGGTAGCAGGCTTCGGCATACATCAGCACGACATCGGCAAAGCGGAAAAGCACGATGTCGTTGTTGCCCAGTCGGCCATCGTCGCGCGCCGTGGCATCCACGCTGTATTTGGCAATACGTGCTCCAGCGGTCTTTTCGAAGGGTTCTCCGGAAAGGTCGATATTGGTGACGGCCAGCGGATGATAGACGAGTGGCGTCTTTCCGTCGTCTTCATATACTTGGTGGCCGTTGACTATCACTTCGTCGTAATAGAAATTGAACGTCAGGCGTATGTCGTAATCGTCTTTGCCGTAGCCGAAAGCCTTGATGGTGCTGACGGTGGCGCAGGGCCCGTTTTCGGCTCCGCCATTGAGTGCGGCTCCGTGGCAGTAGTGGCGCGAGCGGAAGAAGTAGTTGTACATATTGCTATAGAGCAGCGGATTCATGGGTATGACGAAGATGTTCTCGGGAGAATTCTCGTTGTTCACATCGAAGTTGTCGGGATAGTATTCGGCCAACTTGTAGTAGGGGTAAAGCAGGTAGCTGATTTCTTTCACGGTCTGCCAGGCGTTGGCCTCGATGATCTCTCCGTCGCGGAAGTCGTAGGTCTTGAGTATGATCTGGCGGCCGTCGGGTCGCTGCTGGTCTATCCAATCGTTGTCGGTATATACTTCGGCGTTGATGGCCAGCTTCATCATCAGGAAATAGGCCACGGTTGCGGTCACTCGGCCATAGTATTCAGTATTGGGCCGATTGCTTTTCTCGTCGCTGAGATAGGGCATGGCCTCGTTGAGTTCGTTGTAGATCCAGAAGAAGAGCGTCTTGCGGTCGGCGAGGGTCATCTCGTTCGACTTGACGCCGGTCTGTGTGACCAGTGGCACGCGCCCGTAGAGGTCCATCAGATAGAAATAGAACATGGCGCGCACGGCGCGTAGCTCGGCCTTGTAGGATTCCAGCTCCTCCTGTTCTTCCACGTTGGTGGTCTTGTAGGCATTGATGTGCTCGATGCCTTCGTTGCAGAGGATGACCACCTTATAGAGATAGTCCCAGGTGTTTTTCAGCGGTGCTTCACCAGCCGACCACGTGTGGAAGAAGAGTCGCGACCACAGTCCGCCGTCGAACCAGTCACCGCCTCGTGTGGGCACGATCTGTTCGTCGGTGGTGAATGAGTTGAGGTCGTAAACGCCTCGGTCGGTGCCCTGCAGTCCCTGGCTCTGCTCATGTCCGCCGATATAGTTATAGACTGTGAGCAGCGCGTTGAGCTTCAGGTTTTTCACGCTGTTGTATGCCTCTTCGGGAGTTATCTGGCTTTGGGGTTCGTCGGTGAGAAAACTGTTGCAGGAAGTGAGGAGTGATGAATGTAGAATGAAGAATGCTGCACAGGCTACGGCTTTCATCATCCCTTTGCTGGTTGTATGTTTTAGGGTCTTCATATATGCTGATTTCTGGTTAAAAACTCAAACTTACTCCGAATGTCCATGTGCGGTAGAGTGGATAGGTGCGCTTGTCGTCGAGACCGAGTGTGCCGTCGACGCTCGATGAGTTGATCATCGGCGTCAGTCCGCTGTAGCTGGTGAAGGTTGCCACGTTGTTGAGCGTCAGCGAGAGGCGCATGGATTCCAGATAGCGGTTCTGTTTGATGGGAACTCGCCATCCCAGCGTGATGTAGTCGATGTTCACGTAGTTGCCGCTTTCGAGCCAATAGTCGGTAATGATCTGCGAAACGATGTCCCGCTCGGGTGCCTCTTCCAGCACGTTATACAGCGGCAGCGCGGTGAGGTCCATATAGGAGAGGGCCGTTCCGTTGTAGATTTTGTGGCCGAAGGCGCCGTTGGCCTGCAGGGTGATGTCGAAGTTCTTATAGCGGAAAGAGACGTTGGAGCCCAGCAGCACCTTTGGTGTGGCCTGTCCGGCTATGTAGCTATCGCCCGCAATATATTCGTAGGTGCCGTCGTCGTAGGTATAGAATCCGTCGAAGCGGGGTATGTAGAAGGAGCCGAGGGGTTCACCGATGATCTGGAACACCACGTCGTTGTAACCGTGGAATCCGGCACCGTTCATCGAGGCGATGGCCGCCATCGATGGTGCCAGCAGGTCTTCGCCGTTGTAGTTGCCGCTGAGGGAGAGCAGTTTGTTGTTCTGGAAGGTGAGGTTGGCGTTGACGGTCAGTTCCATGTCGCGTGTGACGAAGGGCGTTCCGCCCACCGAGAGTTCCAGTCCGCTCTTTTCCATGGAGCCCATGTTGGCCACCAGTTTAGGATATTTGAACGGCGGTACGCTCACGGTGTAGGGGTAGAGCATGTCGTAAACCTTGGTGTAATAGTAGCTGGCCGAGAATACCAGACGGTGCCTGAACATCTGGGTGTTGAGGCCGATGTTGAATGTGCGCGACACTTCCCACTTCAGATCGGGATTGCTGTTCTTCAGTTCGCTGAAGGTGGTCACGAGCGTTTGTCCCACGGCGGGCGTGCCGTTAGGCGAGAGGAGGCTCAGCGTGGTGTAGCTGTCGATGGCTCCCTGGTTTCCGGCCCATCCCAGTCCGGCATTGATTTTCAGTTCGTTGAAGAAGTTCAGGTCTTTGATGAACGATTCCTTTCCCAAGTCCCATCCCACGGAAACCGATGGGAAATAGCCCCACTTGTTGTTGTCGCCGAATTTCGAAGAGCCGTCGGCGCGCAGCGTGGCGTTCACGGAATAGCGGTCGTTGAAAGTGTAGGCGGCCTGTCCCATGAAGGATGCCATCGAGGGGTGCTCATAGAAAGAGGTGGTGCCGTCCCAGGGGCGTGAGGCTCCGCCGGAGAGATTGTCGTAGCCCGTCAGGTCGTTGCTGAAATGGCCGGCGGTCACGCCGAATCCCCGCCGTTTGTTGTCCTGTATCTCCGCAAAGAAAGAAGCTTGGAAGGCATGCTGGTTCCATTTCTTGTCGAAGCTGAGGATGCCGTTGAGCAGCAGCGCTTCGCTGCGCGTGTTCTGGCGGCTGGCCTCTCCGCCTTCGGTGAGCGTGGTGGGTATATAGCGCATCCGTTCATTGGAGTCGTAGGTGTAGGCTCCGAAAGCCGTAAACTTCAGCTCGGGCAGCAGTTGGAACGTGAATTTCGTGTAGGTAGAGATGTGCGTCCCCGTGTTGTGGTTCTTTTTGTCGAGCAGCATGTGGGGATTGTTGATCTGCGAAGCCGAGGGATAGCCGTCCCAAGCGCCTGCGCTGTTGGGATGGTCGGGGAAGGTGGGGTTGAAGGCCGCGGCAGAGTAGAACAGTTTCTGTTCGTCGTCGATGGTCTTTTCTTCCACCGTGGAACCGAACATACCGATGTCGATGCGCAGGAAGTCGTCCCACATCATCTGCGTCATGTTCATGTTGGCCATGAAGGATCGGTCGCCATATCCCCTGATGACCTCTTGCTCATTGATATATCCCAGACTGACGCGGTAGTTGGATTTCTCGCTGCCGCCGGCAAAGGCCAGGTGGTGCTGGTGGGTGAAAGCCGTGCGCTCAATCTGTTTCTGGAAATCGCTGTTGGCTCCCAGGTCCACGATGGAGAGTCCGTGTTGAGCGGCAAACTGCCGGTAGCCGTCGGCGGAGAGCATCTTCAGCCGCTTATAGGGCACGGCGAAATCCACGGAACCGTTGTAGTTGATGCGCAGACGCCCCGATTTGCCGTGCATCGTCTTGATGTCAATCACACCGGCAGCACCGCGGCTGCCATACTGAGCCGTCTCGGAAGCATCCTTCAGGATGGTGAAACTCTCGATATCCGTGGGATAGACCGACTGCAGAAGCGTCAGGTCGCCCATCACACCATCAACGATGATGAGCGGATCGTTGCCGCCCGTGAGCGAAGTGGTACCACGCAGACGCACCGCACTCAGGGCGTTCGATCCGTTGCGCTCCACCTGCAGACCGGCCACACGTCCGCGGATGGCATCCAGCGCGTTGGTGGCCTGGTCCTTATTGTTCATCCCGCTTTCGCCGATGATGCTTACCTGACTGGTATTGACGTTGTCGAAATATCCTATAGCCTTGAGCGTATCTGATGTCGTTTTTCCCGTTTCCGTTTGTTGGGCGAAGCCCATCTGACAGGCAACGGTCACGGCGGCAATAGTTGCCAGAATCCTTTTGTTCATAGATAAGGGGGTTGATAAGTAATGAATAACGCTACAAAAGTAGATATAAAAAAAAGAAAATGCAAGTTTTTCCTGCATTTTCTTTTAGTTATCTTCCACGAGGTTGCCGGTTATTAATGATTGTATCTCCAGACCTTCGCCTTTGTATCCTACTTATGCTTTTTGTAGTATTCCAAGCCCCGTTTCACGTTTTCCTTCACGGCATCGCTCGACATCGTGGCACCTGTCACTCCGTCGGGCTTCGCCTTCAGGGCCTTGCTTACCTTCAGTCCGTCCCAGGCCTTTATCATCTCGCGTTTCACGCGGACGAAGTATTTGGGTGTCTCCTGGTTACGGAGTGCCTCCACCTTCTCCACCTTGTCTTTCTTGATGGTAATCTTCAGCGGGGTCGTGCTGCGGTAGCCCTTCACGTCCTTGGCCAGCGTAGTGGTGTTGACCACGTAGGAGCCGTCGGTCATCTTCGTCATCACGTTGTCGTCTTTCTGGGCGGCGTTCAGTCCGGCCGTAGCCGCAACCGTCAATATCAGTGCCAGCGCACCAGCTTTCATTGTCTTCGTTTTCATTTCCTTCTATGTCAATATCTGATTGGGCTGCAAATTTACGAAAACATTTTGAAACCCGTTCTTTCGCTAACTTTTTTTAATGATAAATAGGTCTTGCAGCACAATGCCAAGGCCGTTCCATGGTTGTTGCCATCCTGTTTTTTTGTCCAAGCCAGGCAATAGGATACATTTCGGTTATGATCTTGAAACATTAAGACCCTATCGTTCCAGATGTCTTAAACTTTGTTGTAAAATGGGGCTAAGTTGTAGGGCTTTGGCTGAAAATGATTACTTTTGTGGCTATAACAGAAATTAAGAAAGACGGAATGAATTGGATTATCTTGATTATAGCTGGACTTTGCGAGGTGGCCTTCACGTATTGCCTTGGACGTACGAAGAGTGTACAAGGCATGGAGTGGTGGACGTGGATTACCGCATTCGGCTTATTCTACGTGTTGAGCGCCCTGCTGTTGGCAAAGGCCACGCAGACTTTGCCCATCGGAACGGCCTATCCCGTGTGGACAGGTATCGGGGCAGTGGGAGCCGTATTGGTGGGTATCTTCGTGTTTCGAGAGCCTGCCACATTCTGGAGAGTGTTTTTTCTGACGACGCTTATTGCGTCAATTATAGGACTTAAGACGATTTCTTGAAAATGGAGTTCAGAACCATGAGGCGCAAACGCCAACAAATGTCGGATGCCGACTGCATCGCCCTTTTGCAGCAAGCAACGTCGGGCACGCTGGCCCTGCTGGGCGACGGAGGCTATCCCTATGCGGTGCCCATCAGTTATGTATATGCCGATGGACGATTGTTTTTCCATAGTGCTTTGAGCGGTCATAAGGTGGATGCCATCAGAGGCTGCGACAAGGCTTCTTTCTGCGTCATCGGGCAGGACGATGTGAAGCCTGCCGAATATACCACCTACTACCGCAGCGTGATAGTTTTCGGCCGCATCCGCATCATCGAGGATGAGGCAGAGAAGCTTGCCGCGGCCCGGCTTTTGGGTAACCGCTATAATCCCAATCAGGAGGAAGCCCTGCAGAAGGAACTCCACCACGGACTGAGCCGTATGCTGATGATAGTCTTGACACCAGAGCATATCACGGGCAAAGAATCCGTAGAACTGTTGCCCCCCAAAGACCAGACGGCGGAATGAATTTCTGCGAAATTGGTAAATAATTCCGTAAAATATGTTCTGGGTGTTTGGCCGATTATCTGTAATTTTGCAGCGGAACCAAACAACCAGATATGAAGAAAGTTATCATGATGGCAATGCTCGTGAGCATGGGGCTCATGGCTTGCAGCGAAAAAGGAGTTAATAACCAAAACAAGGAGAATATGACAAAATTGGAATTGGCTCAGGAGTGGGACAAGGTGTTCCCGCTGAGCGAAAAAGTGAGTCACCAGAAAGTGACGTTCGAGACACAATACGGATTCACGTTGGCTGCCGACCTGTATATGCCGAAAGATTCGCAAGTCGAGAGCGGACTTCCGGCCATCGCCGTAAGTGGTCCCTTCGGAGCCTCGAAAGAGCAGTCGAGCGGACTTTATGCCATGCGGATGGCTGAACGAGGATTCGTGGCTTTGGCCTTCGACCCATCATTTACAGGTGAAAGCAGCGGTGAACCCCGTCGCACGGCTTCGCCCGACATCAATACCGAGGACTTTATGGCTGCCGTTGACTATCTCTCGAAGTTGGAACAGGTAGATTCCAGTCGTATCGGTATCATCGGTATCTGCGGATGGGGCGGTATTGCCCTGAATGCTGCCGCTGCAGACACCCGCATCAAGGCTACCGTGGCTTCTACGATGTATGACATGACACGTGTCAGCGGTAACGGATACTTCGATAGCGATGATAAGGAAGAGGCACGTCATGCTGCCCGCGAGGCTCTCAGCCAGCAGCGTCTCACTGACCCCAAGGCCATGGCTGGCGGAGTGGTGAACCCGCTGCCCGAGGATGCCCCGCAGTTTGTGAAAGACTACTACGACTACTACATCACTCCTCGTGGCTATCACAAGCGTAGCGGCAATTCCAACGACGGTTGGCGCGCTATCGGCACGCAGGCATTTGCCAACGCCCGCTTCCTCTATTATATCAATGAGATTCGCTCAGCCGTTCTCGTGATGCATGGAGAGAAGGCCCACTCACGCTACTTCGGTGAGGCTGCCTATAAGTATATGGTGGAAGGCAAGGCTGAAGGATATAATGTAGTTGGCAAGCCCAATCCCAATCCTGAAAACAAGGAACTGCTCATCATTCCCGGTGCTACTCATTGTGACCTCTATGATGGTGGCTACACGGAACTGGAAGGCAAAGGTGAGCCAAAGAACCTTATCCCCTGGGATAAACTGGCTGACTTCTTTACCAAAAACCTGAAATAGAATCTTCAGATTAGCCCTCTGCGTCTTATAGGATGTAGAGGGCTATGGTGGCACATGCCTCAGCATCAGCCAGCGCATGGTGGTGATGGGTGAGCTGATAGCCGCAGGCAGCGGCTACGGTGTGAAGCTGGTGGTTGGGCAGCGAGTGCCCGAACTGCCTGCGGGCAGCTGTGAGCGTATCGTAGAAATGGTAATCAGGATAGTCCATCTGATACACTCTGAACGCTGCCCTCAGGCAGTTTTCATCAAAACGGGCATTATGGGCAACAAAAGGAATCCGGGCGATGTGGCCTGACAGATCGTTGGGCGCAAGCTGCTCGGAGAAGTACACGTCGGCTATGCGCTGTTCCAACTGTTGCCACACACGGGGAAAAACTGGTGCATTGTCGGTGTCGCTATGACCTAAGCCGTGCACCCGCTGGCAGAAGTAGCTGTAATAGTTGGGCTCCGGTTGTATAAGGCTGTAGAACGTGTCGGCCAACTGTCCGCCCTGTACCATGACCACTCCTACGGAGCAGACGCTCGACGGCTGCTGATTGGCGGTCTCAAAGTCGATGGCTATGAAGTCTCTGATCATTTACTTACTAATACTTCTGCAAAGGTAATAAAAATGGCGGACTCATATTGTTTTTTTATAAAAAAATGAGTCCGCCCGATACAACCTATGGGTATTTTTTGTATCTTTACCACCGAAAACCATTAACCGTAATAATAATAGTTATGATAATTGGCGTTCCAAAAGAGATCAAGAACAACGAAAACCGTGTGGGTATGACGCCGGCAGGTGTTGGCGAACTGGTAAGACATGGGCACAAGGTTTTTGTTCAGAGTACTGCCGGAGTGGGCAGTGGTTTCAGCGATAGCGACTACGAGGATGTTGGGGCGATTATTTTGCCGGCCATCGAGGATGTCTATCGTGAAGCAGACATGATAGTGAAGGTCAAGGAACCTATCGAGCCGGAATATCCGTTGGTTAGAGCAGGTCAATTGGTGTTCACTTATTTCCACTTTGCATGTGAAAAAGAACTTACCGACGCTATGCTGAAGAGCGGTGCGGTATGTTTGGCTTACGAAACTGTTCAGTTGGCCAATGGTGCATTGCCTCTGCTGATTCCTATGAGTGAAGTTGCAGGAAGGATGGCGACCTTGAATGGCGCTTATTATCTGCAAAAGACGAAAGGAGGAAAGGGAAAGTTGATTAGTGGTGTGCCTGGCGTGAGTCCGGCAAATGTGCTGGTTCTTGGAGGTGGAATTGTTGGTGAGGCTGCAGCCCGTATGGCAGCAGGCCTTGGGGCACAGGTTACAGTTGCCGATATATCTCTGCCTCGACTTCGACAGTTGGGCAACGAACTTCCTCCTAACGTGCGCACACTCTATTCCAGTGAGCATAACATCCGCCGGGAACTACCTTTTGTTGATATCGTCATTGGCTCCGTACTTGTACCCGGAGACAAGGCTCCTCATCTGATAACACGCGACATGCTGGGATTGATGGAACCTGGAACGGTCCTCGTTGACGTGGCTATCGATCAGGGCGGTTGTTTCGAGACCTCCCATCCGACCACGCATAGCGAACCCGTTTACGAAATTGACGGAATTGTTCACTACTGTGTTGCCAACATTCCTGGTGCTGTGCCCAATACCTCAACCATTGCCCTTACCAATGCTACTCTGAAATATGCGTTGGCACTGGCCGACAAGGGCTGGCAAAAAGCATGTCGTGATGATGAAGCTTTAAGGAAAGGTTTGAATATTGTTAACGGTAAAGTAGTATATAAGGCAGTCGCAGATGTTTTCGGTCTTCCTTACGAACCCATTTGTCTGGATTAGTTAAGGTTGCGGAATAATTCAAGAAATATCATCAACGGACTGCGTGATGGAATTCCCATTGCGATGGGGTATTTTGCCGTTGCCTTCTCGCTTGGCATTATAGCAGCAAAAGCTGGGCTGGCCCCGGCGGAGGGATTCTTTAGCAGTTTTTTCACTCGTGCGTCAGCTGGAGAATATGGCACTTATACGCTGGTGGCTGTTCAGGCCGCATACGCCGAAGTGGTCGCCATGTGCCTGGTGGTCAACCTGCGCTATATGCTGATGAGTGCGGCTCTCTCGCAACGTGCTTTGGGCGTTGATAGCCAGTTTCGTGTTGAGCGGGCTGCGCCTGGGGCTATTCCCTGTTGCTGCCATTTGCTGCATCATCGTCTATCTGCTTTAGAGGGATGGCAGGAAGGTAAGTAGTGTCGTTTTTTTATATTTTTGCAGACAGAAAGAATTAGGAATATGAAGAATATTATCGTACGTACCTTTTTATATTTGTCGGCAGTGATGTTGCTGTTTGCCTCATGTTCATACAAGAAAGTGTATAGGATCGGGGTATCGCAGTGTGCTGAAGGGCAGTGGCGCGAGAAGGTAAACCACGAGATGCTGGCCTCCCAGCACCTCTACGAGCAGGATGTGAAGGTGACGATAGCCAGTGCCCACGACGACACGCAGCTGCAGGTCCGCCAGATAGACAGTCTGGTCAGCATGGGCATCGACCTGCTGGTGGTGGCTCCCAACGAGGCGGAGCCCACCAGCGCGGCTATTGATCGTGCCAGGCAGAGGGGTATTCCCGTGATATGCTTCGACCGAAGGGTGAAAGGCGACCATTATACCGCCTTCATCGGCGGCAGCAACGTGGAGGCCGGACGTGCCATCGGGGTGAATGTGGTTGACGTGGCTCGTGGCATAGCAGCCACTGGCCACAAACCGCTGGTGCTGGAAGTGACAGCCCTGATGAGCAGTTCGCCGGCGCAGGAACGCCACGAAGGTTTTGCTAAAGCTCTCGAAGGCCACGGCGAGCTGGACTATGTGTGCCGCGAGGGTGACTGGAGTTCGGAGACCACTTGCCGCATCGTGAAAGAGCAGATTGCATCAGGACGACTGCCCGACATCGTGTTCTGCCATAACGACGGTATGGCGACAGGTGCCTACAAGGCTGCGGTGGAGACGGGTACGGAAGGCAGGATACAGATTTTCGGCATCGACGGCATGCCCGGCGAGGGGCTCGACTATGTGCAGCTGGGCCATCAGCTGGCCAGCTATGTCTATCCCACGGGAGGCGAAAAGATTGTCAGGCTGGCGCTCGACATCCTCACGGGCAAGCCCTATAAGCGGGAAAACACGCTGGAGGGAATCCTGGTGGTGCGCGAGAACGCATGGTCTATCGCCACCACCACCAGGGAACTGATGAGGCAGAACAAGAATCTGGCCACCATTCAGGATAAGCTCGAGGATTACCTAGGTCTGTACAGCACGCAGCGCAAGGCCCTCGCGGCAAGCCTCGTGCTCATCGTGCTGCTGGCGGCAGCCGTGGTTGCCATCTGGCGAGCTTACCTGTTGTCGCAGCGCGCCATCCGGAAGCGCCAGGCGCTCAGCGAAGAGGAAACACTGTTCTACACCAACCCCGACAGTCGCACTGTGCGCCAAATGTTCGAGACACCTACGGAGGAACTGCCCGCCCCGCGGTCGCAAGACACCATATTTGCAGAGACGCTGAACGAGGCAATCCGCCAGAATATGTCGAATCCATCGCTGAAAATGGAGGATTTGGGTGAGACGGTGGGGCTGAGCCGCGTGCAGCTATACCGCAAGGTGAAAGCCATCACCGGGCTTTCGCCCGTGGAACTGCTCCGGCAAATGCGTCTGCAGCAGGGCTATGTGCTGCTGAGCACCACCAACAAGACCGTACAGGAAATAGCCCACGAGGTGGGATTCGGCACACCCGGCTACTTCTCGAAATGTTTCCGCCAGCAATATGGCAAATACCCGATGGAACTGAGGAATTCAACAAATCTGACATAATAGTCAAATATTGTTCCATGTAACATTTTTCGGAGTCTGCGAACGAAAATTGGCTGTCTTTTTTCGTTCGCAGACTTACTTTTGCACCAGTTTTATTTCGATTACTAACCCCAAATTATGCAACAATGGAACAAATGAGAAGATTCATTCTGAGCTTCCTTTCGCTGCTGAGCGTTACTCTTATGCACGCGCAAAGCGGTGAAATCTCCGGCACCGTGGTCGATGCCACGGGAGAATCCGTCATCGGTGCAACGGTGATGGAGAAGGGAACGTCGAACGGTACTGTGACTGATTTCGACGGAAATTTCAAAATCAAGGTGGAGGCCGGCAAGACGCTCGTGTTCTCCTACATCGGTTTTCAGACCCAGGAACTGCCTGCCCAGGAAGGTATGAAAGTCGTGATGCAGGACGATGCCCTGACGCTGAACGAAGTCGTCGTGACGGGCTACACCACCCAGCGCAAAGCCGACCTGACGGGAGCCATCTCGACGGTGAGCGTCGATGAAATGGCGAAACAAAATGAAAACAACCCGATGAAGGCCCTGCAAGGACGTGTGCCGGGAATGAACATCACTGCCGACGGTAATCCCTCGGGTGCCGCAACTGTCCGCATCCGTGGTATCGGCACGCTGAACGACAACGACCCCCTCTACATCATCGACGGTGTACCTACGAAGGCTGGCATGCACGAGCTGAATGGCAACGACATCGAAAGCATTCAGGTGCTCAAGGATGCTGCCTCGGCATCTATCTACGGTTCGCGTGCTGCCAATGGTGTCATCATCATCACTACCAAGAAAGGTAAGGACGGCAAGATCAAGGTGAATTTCGACGGAAGTGTGGCCACCTCTTTTTATACCAACAAGATTGAGACGATGAACGCCAGCGAGTGGGGGCGTGCCTTCTGGCAGGCCTCGGTGAACGACGGTCTGGACCCGAACAATAATAACCTGGGCTACAACTACGACTGGAGCTACGACGCTCAGGGGCGCCCGGTGCTCAGCGGAATGACCATGGACATGTTTCTCGACGAGAACGCCACGGTGCGCACGGGCGATACCGACTGGTTCAAGGAGATAACCCGCACGGGCGTGGTACAGCAGTATAACCTCTCGGTGAGCAACGGAGGGGAGAAGGGTAACGCCTTCTTCTCGATGGGTTACTACGACAATCAGGGCACTATCAAGGACAGCTATTTCAACCGCCTTTCGGCGCGTGCCAATGCCGACTACAAGCTGATAGACGGCAAAGTCGTACTGGGCGAGAACTTCACCATCAACCGCACCAAGGGCGTGGATGCCCCTGGCGGCGTGCTGGAGCATGCCCTGGAGTTCAACCCCAACTTCCCCATCTATGCCGAGAATGGCAAGTATGCCCAGGCGCTGGGTGCCTACTCGGAGCGTGAGAATCCGCTGAGCATGATCAGCAATGCGAAGGACAACGAATACACCCAGTGGCGCATGTTCGGCGATGTGCACCTGAGCGTAACGCCACTGAAGAATTTCATGGTCCGCACCACCCTGGGTATGGACTACACCCAGAAGGAGCAGCGATTCTTCACCTATCCCATTGCCAACGGTAAGGTGATGCGCACCGAATCGGCCGTGGAGGGAAAGCAGGAGCACACCATGAGGTGGATGTGGAACGCCATTGCCACCTATAACATTGAGATAGGCCTCCACCGCGCCGACCTGATGGTGGGCACCGAGGTGAACCGTATGGACTACAAGATGAATAGCGCCAAGCGCTACGAACTGGCCATCCTCAACACCGACTACATGTGGCCCAGCGCCGGAGCCGGGCGCCAGCTGGCCGAAGGCTTCGGCGAAGGCTTTTCGCTGGTGTCTTTCTTCGGAAAGGCCAACTACACCTACAACGACCGTTATCTGGCATCGTTCACCATCCGCCGCGACGGTTCCAGCCGCTTCGGATCCAACAATCAGTATGGCACCTTCCCCTCGCTGAGTGCCGGCTGGCGCATCAGCGAAGAAAAGTTTATGGAGAAAACCAAGAGTTGGCTCGACAACCTGAAGTTGCGTTATTCTTGGGGACAGACTGGTAATCAGGAAATATCCAATACCGCCCGCTACACACTCTACAAGTCGGTAGTATCTACAGGCCTCTGGGGCAGCAGCCAGGCAGGTTCCTCCTACGACATTGCCGGCCGCAACGGCGGCTACGACCTGGCCAACGGCTACGTGCGCAACCAGCGCGGCAACGACGACATCAAGTGGGAGACCAGCACCCAGCACAACGTCGGCGCGGACTTCTCCGTTCTGCATGGTGACATCTACGGCAGCTTCGACTGGTTCAACAAGAAGACCACCGACATCCTGCTCTTCATGGACGGTATCGCCGCCATGGGTGAGGGCAACGGCCAGTGGATCAATGCCGGCGAGGTGAAGAACAACGGATGGGAACTCTCGCTGGGCTATCGCCACAGGCTGGCCAACGGATTCTCGTGGGACGTCAACGGCAACATCAGCCGCTACGCCAACGAAGTTTCCCGTCTGCCCGAGACGGTGGCAGCCAGTGGGCGCTACGGCGGCAACAGCAAGAAGACCGTCATCGGTCATCCCATGTACTCACAGGTGGGCTTTATCTACGACGGCATCTTCAAGAGTCAGGAGGAGATTGATAACCATGCAAATCAGGATGGTGCTGGCTTAGGCCGCATCCGCTATAAGGACCTGAACGGCGACGGTGTCATCACAGAGGACGACCAAGATTGGATTTTCGACCCGACACCCGACTTCACTTGGGGCTTGAACATCTACCTGCAATACAAGGACTTCGACCTGACCATGTTCTGGCAAGGAGTGCAGGGTGTTGACGTGGACTGCCGCGGCTATAAGTCGCAGACCGACTTCTGGGCAAACTCGCTGATAAACGTGCCCTACCTGAACAAAGGCGTGCGTGCACTCGATGCCTGGAGTCCGCTGAATCCCGACAGTGAGATTCCCGCACTGACCACATCGGACACCAACCGCGAGGGGCGTATCTCGAGTTATTACATCGAAAACGGCTCGTATGTGAAACTGCGCACCATCCAACTGGGCTACAATCTACCCAAGAGTTTGACCGACAAACTGCGCATGGACCGCATCCGCATCTATGCTTCGGCTCAGAACCTGCTGACCATCAAGAGCAGCAAGTTTACTGGTGCTGACCCGGAGAACCCCGGATTCAACTATCCCATCCCTCTCAACCTCACTTTCGGACTCAATGTTTCATTCTAAATATATAGTAACAATTATGAAAACGACATATAGAATTTTCTGCGTAATCTGTATCTGTTTCGGTCTCATGGGCTGTTCCGACTTCCTGGACGAGCAGGTGCCGCAGGCTACGCTGACTCAAGACGAGGTGAAGAAACCTGAATACATTGACAACGTGCTGATTTCAGCCTATGCCGGACTGCTCAGCATCGAAGACATGAACTCTTCGTTCTCGCTATGGAACTATGACACCCGCTCAGACGATGCCTATGTGGGCGGTTCAAACCCCTCAGACGGTGAACCCTTCCACATCCTGGAGAAGCATACTACTGTGATGACCACCGACTGGCCCTACAACGACATCTGGAACCGATTCTACAAATATCTGTCGCGCATCAGCCTGTCGCTCGACATGCTTGCCGTTGCCGATCAGGAGAACACCACCATACAGCAGCGTACTGCCGAGATGAAGTTCCTGCGTGCATACGGACATTTCCAGCTGAAGCGTCTGTTCAAGAAGATTCCATTCGTCAACAAACTTAACATGCAGGAAGACGACTACAACAATCTGACGAATACTGAATACACTAACGACGAAGGCTGGCAGCAGATCATCAACGACTTGGAAGACGCATACGCCGTATTGCCAGCCACTCAGGCGGATAAAGGCCGTCCCACCAAGGCTGCCTGTGCTGCCTTCCTGGCAAAGGCGTATCTCTACAAGGCCTATCGTCAGGACGATGCTAACTCGAACAAGGTGACCTCCGTCAATGAAGCCGACTTGCAGAAGGTGGTGGAATACACTGCTCCCGGACTCTATGCCGGCTATGGGCTGGAGAGCGACCTGCACAATAACTTCCGACCCGAAGAGCAGTACGAGAACGGCAAGGAGAGCATCTGGGCCATCCAGTACTCGAAGAACGACGGTACAGTGTATGGCAACCTGAACTTCTCCTACCGACTAATTGTTCCCTGCATTCCCAAGGTTCACGATGCTGGCTGTGACTTCTATAAACCGTCTATCAACCTGGTCAATGCCTATCGCACCAACAGCGATGGACTGCCACTGCTTGACAATGCTGCCGTTGCAGCTTCCGACTATGAGGTAGGGTCGGCACAGACCGTTGATCCGCGTCTCTTCGTGACCGTTGGCGTTCCTGGAACTCCTTATATGTTCAATCCCAACTTTATGATTAGCAAGTCTAACACGTGGAGTCGCTCGGGTGGCATGTATGGCTACTACGTATCGCTGAAGCAGAACGTTGACCCGTCGCTCACTGACACCTATCTCTTTGTGTGCGACAACCAGTGGGCCAGTTCGATGAACCGCGTGGTTTTCCGCTATGCCGACGTGCTGCTGATGCGCGCCGAAGCGCTGGCTCAACTTGGAAAGACCGATGAAGCCATTTCACTGGTCAATCAGGTACGCAGCCGTGCCCAAGGCATGACCACTGGCAGCGTTGTGGCTAACTATCCTAATAAGTATGGTGTTCACTATGCCATCGGCAAATACAACGGTTCTTACTCTAAGGAAGAAACCTTGAAGATAGTCAAGATGGAGCGCCGTCTGGAACTGGCCATGGAGAGTGAGCGTTTCTTCGACCTCGTGCGCTGGGGAGAAGCCGCTACTGTTATCAACCGCTTCTACACTACCGAAGGCGAGAAGATGAACTTCCTGAGCGGTGCGGTGTTCACTGCCGACAAGAACGAGTATCTGCCTATTCCCGACGACCAGATGAAGGCCGCAAACGGGCACTATACGCAGAACTGCGGACAATGGTAAAAACATTTTATGGTTTATATTAATAGTTTACAGTTATGATTACTAAAATAAAGTATTTATTTGCTGCTTGTCTCGTATGTTGTGGCATTATTGCTGCTCTGACCGCATGCAGCGATGACCACACGGGTAGTATCGACGTAAGCGGACAGTGTCTGGTTGAGAAATTCGTGCTGAACGGACAATACGAGGGCATTATTAACACCGAGGAGCGTCTGGTAAAAATAAAGGTGCCTGCTGACTTCAGTCAGAAAAACAATATGGAAATCACCAGCCTGACGGTATCATCTGGTGCTGAGACCAACTTAAAGGTGGGTGACCACGTGAACTTCGATGCCGACCGCACGTTACACATCACCAATGGTGACCTTGAGATGGACTATCAGATTAGTGTGCGCAACGACGAGGCACTGATGTCGCTCTTCATGCTCGAAGGCGTGAAGGGAGCCATCAACCAGGACGACAAGACTGTTACCGTATCGGTAATGGCCAACAGCGGCATCGACCTTGAGAATGCCACCTTCGAGGTGGCGTGCAGCGAGGATGCCACATGCAGCCCAGCCAGTGGTACAAAGGCCAATTTCAAAGAACCGGTCCAAATAACGCTGACCGACAACACGGCCACCAATACCTATACCGTCTATGTGACACTCATCGAGAATCCCGTGGCTCTTTTCGTTGGAGACGCTGAGAATGTTGAGATGCTCAACGATGAGGAAAAGGCTGCCGCCAAGTGGCTTACTGGCAACATTGAGGGTGCCGCCTATGCATCATGGGATATGGTGGCCAGCGGCAGCATCTCGCTCGACGAGTGCAAACTTATCTTCTTCCACCGTCACAGTCCCGCCTACGGAAACTACAACGGATTTGCTGAGGCTGCAACGGGTGCCATGACGGCCCTGCCCAAGATGAAAGATTTCTGGAAGCGTGGCGGTGCTTTCGTTTTGAGCCGTTCGGCTGTGAACTACGCCATTGCCCTGGGCGCTATGCCCGAGGATGCCTATCCCAATAACTGCTGGGGCGGCGGTGGCGGCGAAGGCAGCGACCTGATGGGCGACGATCCCTGGCACTTCTTTGCCTACGACGTCAATCATCCGCTGTGGAAGAACCTGAAGGCTTATCCCGGCGCTGCGCCAGATGCCGTCTATACGCTCGACAACGGCTACACCATCTGTAACACCACGTCGCAGTTTGCCCTCTGGAATCCCTACACCGGGCAGGATGCCTTCGAGGCCATCACTGGGGCACGTGCTCTAAGCCATGGCGGCGACGGGGCAGTGGTGGCATGGGAACTGAAAGCCGCCAGCGGCAACTTTGGCAAGGGGGGTATCATCTGCTTCGGCTCAGGGCTCTTCGACTGGAACTCGCCTACGCCCTTCACGCCGGTCTATCACGACAACGTGGGCCGCATCATGCTCAACGCATTCGATTATCTAACCAAATAAAATCTGAAAATTATGAAGACAATGATATATTCAGTATTCGCTCTCATGCTGTCGGCCACCGCGCTGACGGCATGCAGCGACGATGAGTTCGGCGGCGATCCCGCCAAGGACTGGAACGGCACGACCACCTTTTTTGCTCCTGCCGATGACCGGGGCTTCGGAACCTACTATACTCCGGCCGTAGGCCGTGTGGGCGACCCGATGCCTTTCTACGACCAAAAGGCAGGCGACTTCAAAGTGCTCTACCTGCAGGAATTCATCAACAATATGACCCATCGCTTTCACCCCATCTGGGCTGTTTCCACCACTGATGGTGCCAACTATGAGTCGTTGGGCGAACTGCTGCCCTACGGAGCCAACGACTATCAGCAGGACGCTGCCCTGGGCACGGGATGCGCCTACGAGAAAGACGGCACGTACTATATCTACTATACTGGCCACAACGGCAACTGCAAGAACCGTGAGGTGGTGATGCGCGCCACATCTACCGACTTCAAAACGTGGACGAAGGACGAACTCTGGACGCTCAACGGCCCAGATTTCGGCTACTCGGGCAACGACTTCCGCGACCCGCAGATATTCATGGCCGACGACGGCCTCTACCGCATGATCATTGCAACCTATCCCGTGAATGGCGGCGACCCGGTCTTCGCCGAATTCAAGTCAACCGATCTGAAGAACTGGGACCACGTTGGCCGCATCCGTATGATCTGGGACCGCATGCTCGAGTGCCCCGACGTGTTCAAAATGGGCGACTATTGGTACATGGTCTATAGTGAGAGCTTCCGCGCATCGTGGAGCCGCAAGGTGAAATATATGATGGCCAAGAGCTACGATGAACTGAAGAACTGTTTCAATGATGGGCCAAAGTGGCCTGCCGACGGTCATGAGGGTGTGCTAGACAGCCGCGCCTTCTATGCCGGCAAGACGGCTTCCAACGGCCGCGACCGCTACATCTGGGGATGGTGCCCGTTCCGCACAGGAGCAGATATCCATGAGAAAAACACCAACGTGGGTGCAGGCGACGGCAACGAGCCCGCATGGAGTGGAGCGCTGGTGTGTCATAAGATTATCCAGCATGCCGACGGCACACTGACACTCGGTGCCGTACCGGCTATGGCGGCAAAGTATGGCACGCAGGCCAACGCCAGCGTGATGGCATCAAGCGGCTACAGCAATGGGGCGCTCAGTGGCGATGGAGCCTACGTGCTCTACAGTCGTCTGGGCAGTTGCAACCATATCTCGTTCACGGTGAAGACATCTAACAACTGGGATAAGTTCGGCATTTCCTTTGCACGCGGCACTGATTCTAAGAAGTACTACACAATAGTGGTCAATCCCGAATGGGAAGACGGGCGCAAGGTGAACTTCGAACAGGAGGGAGAAGAAGGCAAGGGCTTCATCGAGGCTGCCGACGGCTACAACTTCGCCCGTCCGGCAGACAATGTTTACAACGTGGACATCTATACCGACAACTCGGTGTTGACGCTCTACATCAATGACGTCTGTGCCTACACGCAGCGCATCTACGGCATCCAGAAAAACTGTTGGAGCATCAACAACTATGGTGGCTCTATCACAATAAGCGATGTGAAAGTGACTTATCAATAAGTCCAGTAGGATAATATCCGTCGATCCTCAGTCTTCCGAAAGACGGAAGGGGATGGGACTATGCAAAAGGCAACCCAAAGTTATGCGGGTTGCCTTTTGCGTTTGCTGCTGATGGTGCTTTATTACTAACCATGGAAATCTGCCGTGAACTCCGATGTAAATTGTCAGTCTTTCTTGTTGTTCAGTAATTGCGACATGATGTTTGATATGTGTTTGGTTCGCTGCAAAAATACAAAAAAACAGGCAATATCATCTGATGATTGCCTGTTTTTCGTGAAAGTTCTATTTTAACTGCCTGAGCTTACTACACGAGGAAATCCTGGGGCAGCGGGGGCATGGCTCCGTTCTGCGTGCAGACGAAGGCCGAAACCTTGACGGCCAGCGCGTGGGCCTCGTGGATGGGCTTGCCCTTCAGGATGGCTGCGCAGAATGAACCGGTGAAGGAATCGCCGGCACCGACCGTGTCGGCCACTTCAACCTTCGGCGTGGGCTGATAGTACGACCGGTCGGCCGTGAACACATAGCTGCCGTTGGTTCCGCAGGTGAGCACCAGGATGTCGAGATCGTATTCCTGGATGAGCTGCTTGCAGCGCTTTTCCTCGTCGAGGTCGGGAAGCGAGAACATGCGGCTGACCACGACCAGTTCCTCGTCGTTGATCTTCAGGATGTTGCATCGGCGCATGGAGGCTTCGATGATTTCCTTGGTGAAGAAACTCTGGCGCAGATTGATGTCGAAAATCTTCACGCAGTCGGCCGGGGTGGAATCGAGGAATTTCGCGATGGTCTCGCGGCTGACAACGCTACGCTGGGCCAGCGAGCCGAAGCAGACGGCCCGGCAGTTGCGGGCTACCTGCTCTATCTCAGGCGTGAAGGGAATATTGTCCCATGCCACTCCTTCGCGGATGTTATAGGTAGGGATGCCCTGCTCATCGAGCGTCACCTGTACCGTTCCCGTGGGATAGGGGATGCGCGGCATCAGGTAGCTGAGCCGGTGCTCTTCGAGTGCGGCTATCGTTTCCTCGCCCAGGGCATCCTCACCCAAGGCACTGACGGCAAGGGTGTCGAAACCAAATTGTCCGGCATGATATGCGAAGTTGGCAGGTGCTCCACCTAGTTTCTTTCCTTCGGGCAGGCAGTCCCATAATGCCTCGCCCAGACCTACGATTTTTCTTTCCATGACTGTGTTATTGTTTAACTTGTTTGATATACGTGATAAGATAAAGAACGCCCACGGCCATCACGGCCACAGCTCCGGCCTGTCCCATGGCATCGCTCATGAAGCCCATGATGAGGGGGAACACTGTGCCGCCGAAGAGTCCCATGACCATCAGTCCCGATACTTCGTTCTGCTTCGTGGGCATGGCGGTCAGGGCCTGGGCAAAGCACATAGAGAAGATGTTGGAGTTGCCGTAGCCCACCAGTGCGATACCGGCATAGAGCAAGAGTTTGGTGGAACCGCTGAACATCAGCACCATGCTGAGTGCCATCATGATGACCGAAATGATGAAGAATACCTTCGTCTTCATCACGCGGAGGAAGAACGAGCCCGAAAGACAGCCGATGGTACGGAAAATAAAATAGAGACTTGTGGCAAAGGCGGCGTCGTTGAGAGTCATCCCCAAGCGTTCCTGCAATATCTTGGGAGCAGTGGTGTTGGTACCCACGTCGATACCCACATGGCACATGATACCTAAGAACGAAAGCAGTACGATGGGCTCACCCAACAGTTTGATGCAGTCAACAAACGATGAGGCCTTGCCTTCAATCTTCTGTTCCTTAATCGGTGTAATCCAGAGTAACAGTGCGGCCAAAAGTCCTATTACGAAATAGATGGCAAAGAGTACGCGCCAGTTTAACCCCAAGTTGGGTATCACGGCAGTGGCACCCCACATGGCCAGATAGGGAGCCATGAACGAGGAGATGGCCTTCACAAACTGTCCGAAGGTGAGCGATGAGGCCAGGTTCTTACCTCCGGTGACCAGTGCCATGAGCGGGTTCAGCGAGGTCTGCATCAATGCATTTCCGATACCCAGCAGCGAGAAGGAAGCCAGCATGATGGGGAAGTTCTCGCCAAACAATGGCAGTAGCAGTGATATCACTGTCACAATAAGTGATAACAGTACGGTCTTTTTCTTTCCAATCTTGTTCATCAACATACCTGTGGGTATGGAGAAAATCAAGAACCAGAAGAATACCAGTGAGGGAAACACGTTGGCTACGGAGTCTGTCAGTCCGAGGTCTTCTTTCACATAGTTGCTGGCGATGCCAACCAGATCGACAAATCCCATGGCGAAGAAACAGAGCATCACCGGGATAAGCAGGGCAGTTTTATTTTCTTTCATAGCTTGATATTTTTTGTTTTAGGTATTACATTTTCAGTTCATAGATTTTAGCCTTCCCGCCCTTCACCTTTATGGTGTTGTAAGGCTCGGTGGGGAATACCAGGTTGGTCATCACCATCTTACCCTCGCTGTCGAAGGCTTCGATGCTGCAGTTGTCGATGAAGATGCGCAACTGGCGGATGGCTCCGTATGTCGGGGCCACAGTCTCAACGGGGAAGGCATCGCTGAACGACGTTGCACCGCTCTGTTTGCGGTCCATGGCAAAAGTGCGGTTGGCCTCATCGTAGCGCATCGTCACCTTCTCGCCCTTCGCATTCTGCAGCACAATGTCGGCAGAACCTTTCACATCGACCACCACTTCGCAGGCATTCGAGAGTTTCTTCAGTTGCTTGCCGCGCATGGCGTTAATTTCCTTAGATGGAATGGAAGCCAGGATGGTCTCGTCGCCTGATTTGAAAATCTTTAGATCGCGGGGAATGCTGTTGGCACTTCTGTACTGCTGGGTGGGAACCACGCCGGCATACTGCCAGTTGCTCATCCAGGCCAGTGCCACATGGCGGCCTTCGGGAGCATTGTGGAAAGTCACCGTGGCATAATGATCCTTGCCGTAGTCCATCCATTTGGTCGTAGAGGGCTTGGAGTTGCACACGAAGCGGTGACCATCGAACGATCCCGTGAAATACTGCGTGGCACTTCCACCGAAAGGACCACCGGGGTTGATATTCAGCAAGAGCACCCACTCAGAACCGCCAAACTCTAGCATATCAGGACATTCCCACACCCCGTCGTGGTTGCCATACTCGTGGCCGAAAGAACTCTCGTAGGTCCACTCCTTCAGATTCTTCGACGAATAGAACTGTACTTCCTGACCGACGGCCAGCACTACAATCCAGCGCTGTGTGCCCTCGTGCCAGAACACCTTCGGGTCGCGGAAATCGGGAACATCCAGCGTCAGCACGGGGTTGCCGGCATATTTCGTGAACGTCCGTCCGCCGTCGGTGCTGTAGGCAATACTCTGCGTCTGATGGCGTCCGGCCGAAGTGTACATGGCCACAATGGCGCCGGCTCCGAAACCGGCCGTGTTGTTCTTGTCAATCACGGCACTGCCGCTGAAGATGGTCCCCAGTCCGTCGGGCTCGATGGCATCAGGCATCTGTTGCCAATGCACCAAGTCAGTGGAGACACTGTGGCCCCAGGTCATGTTCTCCCACTGCGAACCGTAAGGATTCAACTGGAAATACAGGTGCCACTGGCCATCCTTATAGAACATACCGTTGGGGTCGTTCATCCATCCGTACTTCGGTGTGTGGTGATATGCGGGGCGGAAGTGCTCGCGGTTGGCCGTATCGAAAGCCGACGAAAGTTTTATCTCCTTCCAGCAGGTGAAATTCTTTACTGATCCTGTCTTGTGGCGATCGGCAGGGAACACGATGTCGAGCAAGTATTTCCCGTTTTCTCCATTTCTCATTTTCTCATTTTCTCCATTTCTCATTTCCTCAAAACGGAGCGGAACAAAATAATCCACCTTGTCAACGGCAAGTTTCACATTGAAACTCTTTACAACATGATTGTTGCAAATCACATCCACATGGGCATTCTCTTCCTTTTCTTCTACAGGTAGCAGCAGGTATTCGTTTCCCGGCTGTACCCTCAACATGGTGTGTGTGTCACTCAGATGCTCGGGTGAGGCAATCTGTGCATCCGCATTGGTGCCTGCAGCCAAGAAGGCCGCTGTGGCAATAAGAATTTTCAGGCTTTTGTTCATTTTTGTTAGTACATTTGATTTATCTGACTGCAAAGATAGCGGAAAAAGCGATTTTCGTGCTAAAACAAATGTTTCAGAAAGTCACAAAAATGTTTCAGTGAAACAATTTTCCCATTAAATCCGCTTTATCCTCCCTGTATGTCACAGGTGAAAACCTTGAAGGAAAAATCCACCCAGTGATTCTGAAATCACCGGGTGGACTGTCAATTGATCATTTTGAAAACAATCTTTTCATTTTCAAATAACCTAACTGCTATTAACAACCTAAGATGAATTAATCCAACAGATGATTTAAACTTAGATAGACATCAGGTACTCAACACTGTTCTTGGCCAGTTTCAGGATGTTGTCCTGACAGGAGTTGTTCTTGGGATGGGCGCTCTTGTCGGGGGTTCCATCGGCATTCTTCATAGAGAACTCACAACCACCATTGCCAATGCAGAGCACCGTACCACAGCCTTTCTGGAATCCTTCTGGGGCTTTCTCTGCACCTTTAGCCTCCCATACATTGAGCTGTGAGACCCATGCCGATTGGCTGTCCCACGTACCGAGAGGATAGATACCATACTCGGTGGTCAGAGACACGTAGCACTCTTCGGTGGTATTGCCAAGGTCGGTAAGTTTGGTGGGAATGTCGAAGAACAGGCAGTTGTGGTCTTCTGTCCAGCCTGCACCCTTCATGGCTATGCCCACAGGACAGCCGTCATGAAGTTTCTCGGTGGGCAGTCCGGCATAGATGGGATGCGAGCTGAAATCAACGTAGAACGACTCGGTCTTGAGGCAGATACCCATCTTCCATACGTCGGGATTCATTCCGCCAGTGCCGCAGCCGAAGGCGTTGTTCACACCACGGAGGAGTGAAGTGGGGAGACGGTTGATTGTGCCGATATAGGGAACGGCATGCGACCACAAAAGCAAATTTCCGCCATTCTTAACATACTGTTCGATGCAGGGGGCTGCATTGCGTGCCACTTCGGAGAAGTTCCAGATGTCGTCAGCATTGCCAGTCTCGATGTCGCGCAGCCAGAAGAGCATGCGATAGTCCTCGATGTCGGTCACGGTGTTGATCGAGCCGAAATAGACATACTCACCATTGGGATAGTTCTCGTTGAACCACAGCCAGGCGCTGGCTTCATCGTCATCGCCATTAGCAATGAGTTCCTCGGGCGTGGGATATTCAGAGAGGAAGGCTGGAATCTTGCCGCCAATCTTTGCAGAAGCCATAACGGGCAGGGCGCGTCCCTTGTCGTTCTCGGCGATGACGGTGGCTTCCCAGCTCTCTTTCATTTGTACGTCCTTCAGGAGATAGGACGGTTCGTTGACGGTGGTCGTAACCACTCTTGAGCCAGTACTGTTGGTGAGTTTAAGGATATAGGACGTAGCATCGGGGCTGGCTGTCCACGTGATTTTCAAGTCGTGCTTGTCGTCGGCCATGTCAATTTGCTCCATTTTCACGTTGCTTGCTGAAGTGGCACCGGGACGTGTGTACGACGTCATCACGCCATTGGAGATAGCCTCGCTGGTAGCATATTTGAAAAGAAACTCATAGAGCTGGTTGGTCTCGAGATTCTTCAGCGTGAAAGAATTGCCTTGACAGGGGACGAAGCCCTGTATCTGCGAACCGTTCTTGAACACGGCCACCTGCATGGTGGCACCCTGACTACTCTGTGGCCACGTAAGGGTATAGTCGTAATTGTTGTCGCCGCTGGCCACGCCCTTGATTTGCGCCGCATCCGGAGCTGCTACTTTCATCTCACCGGAGCCTGGAAGGTCTCTGTCCTGACAGGAGGTGAAGAGAAGAGCACCTAGCAGAGCTACACCTATTATATTATATATCTTATTCATAAAGCATTAATCTTTAATTATTTAACTTTAAACTATAAACTCATTAATACCCTTTGTTCTGGTGATAGAGTCCCTGCACGTAGTTCATCTGATTGTTGGCGATGGGGAAATACTCATTCTTGCCAGGGGTGAAGAAGGCATCCTTGTAGTAGAGGGCATAGGTCTGGCCGTCATACTCGTCGGTCTTCTCCGTTTCGAAATACTTGTTGAGCGTCTTGGAGAGCAGGCCCCAACGGCGCAGGTCGAAGAAGCGGTGGCCCTCCATGGCCAGTTCCAGACGGCGTTCCCAGCGCAGGGCCTTGCGTGCATCGTCTTGCGATGCGAAACTGCCGTAGAGACTGATGTCGCACTGGTCTTTAGCATACTTGATGAGCGATGTGCTGCTGATGTCACGTTTGGCACGGCTGCGAATCTCGTTGATGATCTGCAGGGCCTCGCCGTTGTAGTCGCCCATCTCGATCAGTGCCTCGGCACGCATCAGCATCACGTCGGTGTAGCGGAGCACGTAGTCGTTCTGGCCGAAAGCCTGCCAGGGGTTGTCGTAGTCCTCGCCCTTCGAGCGCTGGGGGATTTCCTTCATCGAGCAGTAGTAGCCGTAGGTGTTGGGCGTGCGGCTGTTGGCCTTGGTCAGCGTGAACTGTTCCTCGTATTTATAAGGATAGGTGGGCATTCCCACGGTGTGGAACAGGCGGGGGTCGTACTTATACTTAGAGTCGGCACCATTCACGACGATGGCGTTGTGGTCTTCGTCGAAATTGTCCATGGGCAGACCGTTCTTGGTCTTAAAGGCATTGACGAGGTTCTGCGAGGGTTTGTGGAAGTCCCATCCGCACGACCAAACGCCCCATACGCCGTTCAGCATGTTCGACCAGTTGGCACGTCCGAACTGTGTGCCGTCGTCGGCCTTGTTGGAGTGCTGCACGGCAAAGATGCTCTCCACGGAGTTGGCATAGTCTTGCAGGAAGATGTGTCCGTAGGTGTCGAGATAGTTGTAGGGAGAGTTCTTCACCACGTCGGTGTATTCCACCACCTTCTGAATCTTCTGCTTGTCCACGTGGGCATAGCCCGTTGTGGCCTCATAGCCGTCACCGTAGGCCCAGTTCAGGTAGCACTTGGCCAGATAGGCGGCAGCAGCCACCTTGTGGGCGCGGCCTGTGGTGCCGGGAGCAGCCTCGGCCAGGTTATCGTAGGCATACTGGAAGTCATCAATGATGTGCTGCATAATCTCGTTGTGAGAACTCTGCGGACAAGCCTCGATGGCTGCATTGTCCATGCCTTCGGTAATAAAAGGCACCTCGTACCACATCTGCTGTAGCTTGTAATAGAAATGGCCGCGCAGGAAGCGCACTTCACCTTTTAGCTGCTTAATGGCAGGGGTATCTTCGGCATTGGCCATTGATTCCAAAGCACGGTTGCAACGGGAAATGGCGCTATAGAGCTGATACCAGAGTTCGTCGAACTCACCGCGATCGGGTTGCAGCGTGGAGAAAATCTCCATGGGGTGATAACCCGTATCGTTTTCGCCGGAGCCGCCCTTCAGACAGTCGTCGGCACTCATGTCGCCGTAAGGCCAGAGATTAAACGGATAGGAATACCAGTCGTCGCCGAGTTTGGCATAGGCTGCGGTGACGAGTTTCTCAGGACTGGAAAACGCCGTTTCTTCATCGAGCGTGCCCTGCGGTTTCACATCATCTACGCTGCATGACACTGCTAAGACAGAAAGCAGCAGTGATGCTATATATAAATTGATCTTTTTCATAATTCTTAAATCTTAACTCTTAATTCTTAACTCTATTAGAATCCCAGTTGTATTCCAAAGGTGAAGGAAGCTGTGTGAGGATAGTTCCAGGCCGTGCTCTCAGGATCTGAGCAGGTGAGCGTTTTCGACTTAATGGTCAGGAGATTGTCACCGGAGAGGAAAACGCGGGCCTTAGACAAGAGCAGCTTCTTGGCAATGGTCTCAGGCAGGGTATAGCCTAATTGCAATGTACGCATCTTAATGTAGGAACCATTCTCGACGAAGTATGACGACAGGCGTCCCTCGTCTGCTCCATTCGATGTGGTAAGGGCAGGTATGGTGGAACCACTGTTGGCGGGAGTCCATGCGTCGATCAGACGCTCTCCCTTGTTAGAGCCAGCATCGGTGATACTCCAGAAGTCGGTCTGGAATTTCTGATCGTTGATGACATCAACACCGGCAACACCCTGCCAGAACATGGTGAAGTCGAAATTGCGGTAGGATACGTTAACGTTGACACCATAGGAGAAATTGGGAACGGGATTGAATATCCATGTGCGGTCTTTCTCGTTGATCATGCCGTCGCCATCGAGGTCGGCATATTTCAGACCACCCACACGGGCACCTGCCTGTCCGCGGGAAAGCACTTCCTCGCGTGATTGATAGAGACCTTCAACCACATAGCCAATGCGCGAGCCATAGGCACGCTCGTCTTGAGCCAGGTTGTGGTAGTCGTTGTGCTCATAGGAGTTCTTCGACTTCTCGGGTAGATAGGTCACCTTGGAGCGGTAGAAATCAACATTGCCAGTTACGTCGTACGATAGTCCGTAAGAAGTCTTATGACGATAGCCCAACGTGAATTCCATACCCCAGTTCTTGAGCGTGGGACCATTAATCCAAGTCTGTCCGCCGAAACCAATGGCTCCGAGGAATGCTGGCTGCACAAGCATGTCCTTAGTCTCCTTGAAGAAGAGGTCGTAAGAACCGTAGAGGTCGTCGTTGAAAAGCAGGAAGTCTGTACCAAAGTTCCACTGTGATGAGGACTCCCACTTCAGGTCTTCATTTGCAGATTGCAATTTATAATAGCCGGAGGGCAATGTACCTGATTTCTGTAGATTAAGGTCGTAGGCTGTGGAGTTCTCACGACTAGAACCGTAGTCTGCAACGTAAAGTCCGAAGTGAGCGGTATTTGAGTTCATGCCCTGGTTACCGGTCACACCATAGCTGGCTCGGATTTTCCAGTCGCGTAGCCATTCGGCATTGATATGTTTTGAGAGGCGATAGCCTAATGATACGGAGGGGAATGTACCATACTGGTGGTTTTTACCGAAGCGGCTCGAACCGTCATGGCGTAATGTGAACGAAGCCAGCAGGAGGTCGTTCCAGTTATAGTCTATTTTGCCAAAGTATGACATCAGTTTATAAGAGTCGCCAGCACCAGTGACGTTCTGAATGCCTGTACCAGCATTGGGCCACATATAGTCGAAGGTCTCCAATGGATAGTTGGTGCGACGGGCAGAGAAATCGATGTAGTTGTCCTGATGAGCCTCAATACCGAGGAGAATGTTCAAGTTGTGGTTTTCGATGATGTCGAAATTATACTGTAGGGTGTTAGACCAAGTCCATTTCGTGCTATGCGTCTGTGAAAGCGTGCTGGCATTGGTGCTATTCTTCACGACATCCGAATTCCAGGTGTGCTGCAGGCTGCGGATATTGCTGTTGGTGTAGTCGATACCGAAATTTGAACGGAAGAGCATGCCCTTGAGAGGGGTGATGTCAACATAAGCATTGGCAAATATACGCCACTTCTTCAATCGGTTGTCCTTATTATGAAAGAGTTCGCGCAAAGGGTTCTGACGATCACTCATACCACCCACAGGCCCGGAGAAAGTAACTCCGTCCTCTTCATAGACGGGAAGTGTAGGAGCAATTTTCAAGGCATTTTCCAGAGGAGCGCAATCTACATTGTTAGAATAGGAGAACGTAGCATTCTCACCTACCGTGATGATACTATTAATCTTATAACTGCTGTTGAAGCGTGCAGAGAAGTTCTCGAAATCTGTATACTTCAGCACACCTAAAGCCTTCTTATAGCCTACAGAGAAGAGCGACGAGCCCTTGTCGTTAGCTTTCGAAAGCGAAAGGTCATAGTTCTGGGTGATGCCCTTGCGGCTAATCTCGTCCACCCAGTCGGTATCGCTGTAGCGCATGGTCCTGTTGGAATTCATATAGCCGTCATAGAAACCTCCCACTGCATAGGATTCCATGGCACCCGTGACAGGGTTATAGACCGAAATAGGTGTACCTCCTGCAACATCAAGAGCCAAGCCATAGTTCTTGGCATAGTCGGCAGGATTCTTCCCGTCGTTCAAAGCAGCCTGTACAAGCGCAGTGGCATACTGCTGAGTGTTGAGAAGTTTCATCTTCTGCGACATCCATGCCATCGACACGGAGGCATTGAAGTCAATATTTACCTTGTCGCCTTTTTTGCCTTTCTTGGTGGTGATAACAACGACACCGTTGGCAGCTCGAGAACCATATATAGAGGCAGAGGCAGCATCTTTCAACACCTGCATGGTCTCAATGTCAGAAGCATTCAGGCTGTTCAGCGAACCGCTGAATGGCATGCCATCGACAATGTAAAGAGGAGATGTGCTTGAACCACCCATACTGCCGATACCACGTATGTGAACATCAGCCTCGCCGGAAGGAGAGCCATTCGAAGTAATGGTCATACCGGGCACTTTACCTTGTAGGGAAGCCATAGGGTCGGTGTTGCTGGTCTTGAAGTCTTTGGTTTCCACAACACCGACAGACCCCGTCAAGTCGGCCTTGCGCTGTACCTGATAACCAGTCACCACCACTTCCTGCAACATCTCGGCGTCATCTTTCAGCGTCACCTTCATACCGCTTTGGGCGGGAAGTTCCACCGTCTGATAGCCAATGTAAGAGATGGTGAGGATGGCACCCTCGTTCACTTTAATAGTAAAGTTGCCGTCGAAATCTGTAACGGTACCGTTCGACGTACCTTTTTCCATCACCGTGGCACCGATGACGCCTTCGCCAGTGGCATCAACGACTGTGCCCGATGCTTCTGTCTTCTGCGCCTGAATGGCAACGCAGACGAACAAGAGCAATGTGCTCAGTAGAAATCTTCTTAGATCTTTCATTTCTTGTCTTTTTAAGTTAGCAATAGATTTACTGGCAGCAAAGGTAGTCTGAACATTAAAAAGAGGATAAAACAGATGTTTCAAGTGGTAAAAAAAATCGTTCATGTAACATTTTTGCTGTTAAATGAACGATTTTTATGATTCCCTCGCTATTTCATTTCCCCGGGGACAACCCCGAATTCATCCTTGAAACACTTCGTGAAGTAACTGGGAGAAGAAAAACCTACGTCGTAAGCTACCTCGGATACGTTACGATTGCCCTGTGCCAACAAGGCTTTGGCTCGGTTCAGACGGCTTAGGCGGATGATATCGACAGGGGTGCGCCCCGTCAGGGCTTTCACCTTTCGGTAGAGCTGCACTCGGCTTAGGCTCATATTGCTTGCCAAAGACTCAACGCCAAAGTCGCTGTCGGTCATTTTCTCCTGTACCAACTGACGCAAACGATCAAGGAAGTTGGAATCGATGTCGCCGTCTTCGGCTATCAGTTCTTGTTGTTCTTTGCTTACCCGTGTGACGTCGGCAGAAGCATCGGTATTCTCTTCTTCCGTTTTATCTCCTTCTGGGGAATTGGGAGGGGTAACTCTCTCTCTCATCGTGGAACTGGAGGGGGTTGCCGTCACCAAGGCGAAGGCTTCACGTTCTATGCGATGGCGGCGGCGCAAGGCGTAGATACGGAACCACATCAGTCCGATGATCAGCAGTGCGATTATGCCCATGAGTAAGAGGTATATTCGCTGATGGCGGTATTGTGAAAGATACCAATCCACTTTCTCGTGAAGCGTAGAAAGACGTTCGTTCTGCTCGCTCATCTCCTCTGCCTGCATCAGCATCACCTCGGCATTCTCATGAGTCACCAAGGCCGACTTCAGTAAGTTCTCTTTCTCGTAGGGCTTGCCCTCCAGGATGTTCATCGCAAGTCGTATTAGCAAGTCACCTCGCGTGGGATATATATAAGAGGTAGATAGCACACCCTTTTTCACTTGCTCAATGCCGCCGTCTTTCGTCGGCAAGGCATCGATGCCCACAAACATTATATTCTTTTCCAAGCCCCGTTTCTTCGCTGCTTTATAGGCGCCGACCGCCATGCGGTCGTTCTGGCCGAACACGCAGACAATATCCTGCCGCTGCTGGAGCACTGAGTCCATTAGGCGGAAGCCGCTATTTTGTGTCCAATCGCCGTCACATGTGATGAGCCGGCTTTCATCGCAGATTCCCTTCACGAATCCTTCATGGCGTTCCTGTGCCGGTGAAGACCCCTTCAGGCCCTTGATTTCCAGGATGGTCCCTTGGCTCTTCTGTCCGATAATGTATTTGCCTATTATGCTGCCCATCATCTGATTGTCAGCACCCATGAATGCCGTATATTTCTTGGAGTCACTTTTCCGGTCGAAGAGAATCACTGGAATGCCCATGTCGTAGGCACGGTCAATGGCTGGAGAGATGGTGTTTACCTGATTTGGTGACACAATCAGCAGGTCAACACCCTCATCGATGAAATGGTTAATCTGGCTAATCTGAACCTTGTCGTTATCGTCGGCCGAGGCAAATTCGATATCCACATTGTCATAAAGATAAGTACACATCTTGAGTTCCTGGTTCTGTTTATCGCGCCAGATGTCTCCACTACATTGTGATACTCCTATACGCCAAGTCTTGTGTCCTGTGCACGAAACAAGGACAAGTAGGAGTAGCAGCATATATAAATTGTTGATGAGTCTCATTTTATGATGCATTTTTAGTTCAGATGATGCTTACGGCAAGTATAATCATGTGCAAAGTTAGGTAATATTTTTAAAAATGAGTACAAAAACAATGTTTTTTTTGATTTCCTGTTTAGCTTTTGCTTACTTCTGATTACAATATTGTATGCAATAAGTTCGCAAATAATAGAAAAAAAGAGGTTGCGATTTCTCGTAACCTCTTGATTTTTAAGGCGCTTCAGGATGGGCTTGAACCAACGACCCCCTGATTAACAGTCGTAAAAAGTGGTTTTTTATGATTATTTATGAGTATTGCATTCCGTTGAATATCAATGCATTATATGTTTGACATCAAATTTTGAGCACGTCTGAATACGTTTAAATTAAGGTACGTGTGTTCCCGTGGTGTTCCCGAATTTGGATATTGACCTTTTATTTTTCTTTACAAAGTCCCCTTTTCTGCTTCCAATTCGTAACTACTATTTAGGTAGCATTAAATATGTGAGTTGTAAAAAAATCCTTTATTTGTTTGGAAGTTAGAATATTTGTTGTATCTTTGCAAAAAAGTAATGACGATTACTGTAATAACGAATACTATTCCAGGATATGAGGTTTTACGATAGAGAAAAAGAACAACAGGTGCTTGGCGAAGTGCTTCACAGAAGCAAGACCGAAGCAAAGATGACAGTACTGATGGGACGCAGGCGCATCGGTAAGACTGAGCTCTCGCTGAGATGCGGCGACGAGACAGTGTTGTATTTCTTCGTGGGCAAGAAAGCGGAGACGTTGTTGTGCCAGGACTATGTACGCGAGATACGAGAGAAGCTGGATGCTCCGATACTTGGTACACCAAACACTTTCTCCGAGGTGTTCAGGTTCGTGCTTCAGCTGTCAGAGAACCGCCCGTTCACATTGGTTATCGACGAGTTTCAGAATTTCCTGAAGATAAATCCTGCAATCTTCAGCGATATTCAGCGCGACTGGGACTTACATAAACGAAGCAGTCACTTGAACCTGATTATCAGCGGTTCAGTGTTCACGCTGATGACCAAGATATTCGAAGACAAGGAAGAACCTCTGTTCGGACGTGCCGATGAGAAGATGGTGCTTGAGCCGTTTACCACGGATGTGCTAAAACAAATTCTTAAAGACTTCAACCCAGACTACACACCAGAAGATTTGCTGGCGTTGTATAGCATCACGGGTGGTGTGCCTTGGTATGTCACACTGTTGCTCGATAAGGGCAGAGCCAACAGGGATGCGATGTTAGCTGCATTGACAGAGGAGAACTCTCCATTTATCAATGAGGGAAAGAACATTCTGATTGAGGAGTTCGGCACCGACTACGTGACCTACTTCTCTATCCTGACCTGCATTGCCAGCGGCATGAAGACTCGTTCAGAGATTGAGAACGAACTTGGAAACAACAACATTGGTCCTTATTTGGTTAAGTTGGAGGACTATTATAAAGTTATCACTAAGTCTCTTCCCATCTTTGCCAAGGAAAACAGCAAGAAGGTGAGGTATCAGCTCAATGACTGTTTCCTTATATTCTGGTTCCGTTTCTTCTACAAGTATCAGGCTCTTGTGGAGAATAAGGCTTTGAAGTCACTTGGCGAAATCATAGAGAGAGACTACAGTAGTGTATCCGGATTGATGATGGAGCGCTATTTCATGAAGAAGTTTCAGGAGGAAGGCCGTTACATCATCGGGAAATGGTGGGATCGGAAGGGAGAAAATGAAATCGACCTCATAGTCGTTGACATCATCGAGAAAGAGGCGTGGATCTATGAGCTGAAAAAACAAGGCTACCGCTACAAAGAAGATGCTTTCCGTGAAAAGGTTGACAAAGTTCTGGAACAGACACCTGAGCTTCGCAAGATGACGATTCATGTCGGGGCATTGTCTCTTGAAGATATGTAAGGACAAAAGGCATGAACTATCGAGTTATACAATCTCCATTGGAAGAAAACAAACAGTTAAACGAATTACATGGCCTACTATTCACGACATTCCATTTTTCTATACGATAACGACAAACAGAAACTGTTTTACCTTCAATCCCTTATTGAAGAGGAGGAACTGTCTTTTGAGTTGAGAGAGGAAATCGTCTATCAGTACGATGGGGAACCTCTCAACATGCTGTGTATAAGCGATGCCAATTATGGCCCAGAAATTGGATGTGCATGGTATAGTTTTGATGATGACATGGAACGCGTCTCTGAGAAATTCAATCAAAGATACCCTGATGACCGAATCGCTGTATATGTAAAAACCGAAGACAGCTACGAGATTCTATATGAATTTCATGATGGTGTGAGCAACTATACTGACATCATTCACTTTCAAACCGAGCTCAACAAAGTCTGTGAAGAGTTAAATCTGAAAAATGCAGAAGTGCCCGTCCCACTTTTTGTAGTTATTGATATTGCACATCATCCAACAGTTCTTTTTCACTTTGGGGCTTATACTTTCATTGGATATAACGTTTTCGAACTTTATAGCGAGGACAACCGAACTTATGGGCCTGTTGCATCACTTGGTCATTCGAGTAGAAACTACAATCATCTTCCCTATAGAGCCAAAGCCCAACAGATACTCTATGACCATCTGTTAGAGATACGTAAGGCAGGATAATTAAGACCGTGATAATTTTTATGCATTATTCGTGTAACAAATGAAATCAAAAGCTATTCAATTCCTTGAAGCCAATCAGTCAGGTGAACGCTCCACGTTTGTTGATGATGCTAAGTGGAGGCGTGATAATGCAGCGTGGCTTAAATTGTCGCATAGGATATCCTATGCCATTATGGATTATACGCAGGATAACCACAAAACACGTAACGACGTTGCAGAGGAACTTGGAGTTGGCCCTCAGTTTGTGAGTAAGATCTTTTCTAGCAGTCATTATATGGTCTTAATGGATTTTGTGAAATGGGGCTTATGAATTTTCAAGGCTGGGTTGTAGAGCGGCAACGGCTTCTTGAACGAATCAAGGAGTTGGAAGTCGAGAATAAAGAGTTGAAGAAACGGCTTGGCGAGGAAGACATTCCTACTAAACATGAACCGACGGCCATGCGAACGCTTTCCCTTCAAGAAAAGGTCGAGCTGTTTCAAAGTCTGTTCAGAGGACGCGAGGACGTATTTGCTCGTAGATGGTATAGCAAGGCGAGCGGGAAGGGAGGTTATCAGCCTGTCTGCCAAAACGAATGGAATCACCAACTCTGCGATAAGCGCAAGTTCAAGTGCGCTGAATGTCCCAATCGCCAATTCTCTGCTTTAACTGACACTGATATCTACCGCCATTTGGAGGGTAAGGATGCTGATGGCAGGGATGTAGTAGGACTTTATGTGCTCAACGAGGATAACACTTGTCACTTGCTATGTACTGACTTCGATGACAATAACTGCGAGCATGGCTATCAGGAAGACGTGATAGCCTTTGTTGATGTCTGCAAGAGTTGGAACATTCCATGCTCTATAGAGCGTTCACGCTCTGGCAATGGGGCCCATGTGTGGTTTTTTTTCGAGACACCAGTATTGGCAGTCAAGGCTCGCAGGCTTGGCAATGCCATTCTTACCGAAGCCATGAACAGAAATGGCAAGATCGGCTTCAAGTCATACGACCGATTCTTTCCCAACCAAGACATTTTGCCGGAAGGAGGACTTGGCAATCTCGTTGCCTTACCATTGCAGGGAAACGCTCGTAAGAACGGCAATAGTGTTTTTGTGAATGAATATTTTGAACCTTTCCCAGATCAATGGGAATATCTGATGAATATAGGTAAGCTTTCAGAATCAACATTGGAGGATATTCTGAAACAAACAGCCAATATCCTGCCGCTTGGTGATTTGTCAAAGACCAGTGAGAGCAAGCCTTGGGAAGTGCCAGTCACTGCTAAGATAGAAAAGTCGGACTTCTCATCAGAGATAGTCATCACGCGGTCAAACATGCTATATATCCCACTGAACTTGCTTTCATCGAAAGTCCTCAACCACCTCAGGCGCATTGCATCATTCCGAAATCCTGAGTTCTATAGCAAACAGGCCTTGCGACTCTCTACCTATCAGACACCTCGCATTATATCCTGTGCAGACCTGACGGACGAATATCTTGCACTTCCTCGTGGATGTGAGGATGCTGTTACGACACTGCTGAAAGAAAAGAATGTTGCCTATCGGTTTGAGGACAAGACGAATCACGGCAAAACCATTTCCGTCCATTTCAAAGGAGAATTGAGAAATGAGCAACACGAAGCAGTCAACATCCTGACATCCTGTAGTAATGGTGTGCTTTCAGCTACAACGGCATTCGGGAAAACGGTAGCGGCTATAGGGCTGATAGCCCAACGAGGGGTCAATACGTTGATATTGGTTCACACGAAAGCACTGCTCGACCAATGGGTGCAAAGGTTGGAACAGTTCCTCACTATTGATGATATGCCTGTTACCGAAGAAGGTAAACGTAAACGGAAGAAGCCTCTTTCGCCCATCGGGACGCTGTCTTCAACAGGCAACAAACTTCATGGCATCATAGACATAGCCCTCATGCAGTCGTGTATCTCAGACAATGAAGTGAAGCCATTTGTGAAGGACTATGGCTTGGTCATTGTTGACGAATGCCACCATGTGTCAGCCGTCAAATTCGAGCAGATTCTGAAAGTCATCAATGCCCGATATGTCTATGGCCTGACCGCTACTCCTATCCGAAAAGACGGTCATCAGCCCATCATCTTCATGCAGTGTGGCCCGATTAGGTATAACGCCGATGCTAAGGCCCAGATGCAGAATCAGTCATTCCAACGTTTGCTGGTTCCTCGTTTCACACCGTTCAGACCTGTAAACGGGGAGGATCTTTCGTTTACAAAGGTGTCCCAACAATTGGCAGAAGACGAGTATCGTAATCTGTTTATAGTCAAAGATGTCATCGAGGCATTGAAAGAGGGACGTTCACCGATTATCCTTACAAGCAGAACGGCTCACGTTGGAATCCTTGCAGAACTTCTCAAGCCGCATTGTCCAAATGTTATCACTCTTGTTGGCTCGGAAAGTACCAAGGAGAAACGTCAAAAGATGGAACGACTGCAATCCATTCCATTATCAGAGCCATTGATAATTGTTGCCACTGGTAAATATGTAGGTGAAGGTTTCGACTACGCACGTCTTGATACTTTATTCTTGGTGTCCCCTGTTGCTTGGAAGGGTATTGTGGCCCAATATGCAGGACGATTGCATCGAGAGTTTGAAGGTAAGCAGGACGTGCAAATCTATGACTACATCGACATCCGAGTTCCTGTTTGCGAGTCCATGTACCGCAAACGTCTGAAAGGATATGCTTCTATCGGCTACCGAATAAGGAACGATGAGATGTTTGATAGTCTGTTTCCAACAACAGACCTTATCTACGATGGACTAAACTTTGTTTCGCCATTTGTCTCAGACCTCTCACAATGTAAACGTTCTGTGGTCATTTCATGTCCAAAAGTAAAGATTGGCAGGCAAATACAAATAGCAGAACGGCTCATTGATTTGGCTACGAATGGCATGGAGGTTGTACTTTACACCAAAGAGGAGAACGAAGACACCCTCCGCTTGCAACACCATGGTATTAGTGTCGTCATTGTCAGTCATCTTTCCCTGCACGCTGCTATCATTGACAAGAGTACGATTTGGTATGGCAGCGTCAATATTCTCGGTTTCCATTCCGTTGAAGATAATCTCATAAGATTCAAGAACCCAGAGATTGCTATAAGTCTTTTCGAGACACTTTACAAAGACTCATAGTAGTCTTTATGCCATGCTAAAGTGTTAAAATCGTCTATTTACAAATTAGGGATCCCCGCCACAGGACGGGTAACAATGATTATGGCAAAGGATGGTGATGGCCGTAAGTTCAATCGCATTCCTGAATATGATCGAGTCCAGAATGGCAAAACCATTCATGTGTCTGCTCATATCAGAAGCAATCGAAGCGATTGTAAAGGTCAAAAGAAAAAATGATTGCAACTTCTTTAAGGATTGTGCCATGGCGATGTGAATCGCTATGGCATTATTTGTAAATTGGGAGGTTGACAGTTGAAATCCCATAAGCATTTTCAACTTGTCAACATTAGAACTTGACAACGCTCTGCATAGATTATCTTTTGCAGAATTATATGGTAGGATTCTGCAAGAAAGTGGCTACAATAACAAACGTGATGATTTTTTTTTGGCTACAAATTGGCTACAAATTTGAAATGTGAGAAAAAAGAAAAATCCTGTAAGTCGTTGACCTACAGGACTCTTTCTTTGGCGCTTCAGGATGGGCTTGAACCAACGACCCCCTGATTAACAGTCAGGTGCTCTAACCAACTGAGCTACTGAAGCAGGTGCGTTTCTTTCGAATTGCGGGTGCAAAGGTAAGGCGTTTTTTTGAAACGACCAAACTTTTTCGGGAAAAATTTAAGTATTTGCGTAAAATATTGTATTTTTGCATCCGATTTCTAATTAGAATTATGATGAAGAGAATCTTTTTGTTGATGATTGGGGCCTTGGGTACGCTCCTGCCTGTACTGGCTCAGGAGTCTCAGGACCATGATTTCGAGACGTCGAAAAACCTTGAGATATTCAATGCCATCTACCGCAATCTGGACATGGCCTATGTGGATACGCTCAGTGCCGGGCAGACTATCGGTACGGGTATCAATGCCATGCTGCAGTCGCTCGATCCCTACACGGTGTATTATCCAGCCGAGAAAGTGAGCGAGCTGAAAGCCTCGCTGACCGGAAAGTATGCGGGTATCGGTGCGCTGATCCGTTACAATGCGAAGCTGAAGCGCGTCGTCGTGGACGAGCCTTATCAGGATACGCCTGCCGCTGAGGCCGGACTGAAGAAGGGCGACATCATCCTGAGCATCGACGACACGACGATGACCGACAAGGATGTGGCATACGTCAGTTCGCATCTCCGCGGTGATGCCGGCACAACCTTCCTGCTGAAGATTCAGCGTCCCACCACGGGAAAGATTCTCCAGAAGCGTATCACGCGCCGAGCCATCCAGTTTCCCAGCATTCCCTATTACGGATTGCGCAAGAATGGCATCGGATATATCAACCTCAATTCGTTCACCGAAGACTGTTCGCGCGATTTCCGCCGTGCGTTTATCGACCTGAAGCAGCAGGGTATGAAGTCGCTCGTCATCGATCTTCGCGGCAATGGCGGCGGTCTGCTCTCCGAGGCCGTGAGCATTGTGAATATGTTTGTGCCCAACGGCAAGACGATTGTGAAGACCATTGGCAAGCTGAAGCGCGGCAATCACGAATACCGAACCACCGTGGAGCCCATCGATACGCTGATGCCCGTGGTCGTGATGGTCAATGGCGAGACAGCTTCTGCCAGTGAGATTACCAGCGGCTCGCTGCAAGACTTCGACCGCGCCGTGGTTCTGGGTACGCGCACCTATGGCAAAGGCCTGGTGCAGACACCCCTCGACCTACCTTATAATACGCAGATGAAGCTCACCACTTCCAAGTATTACATCCCCAGTGGCCGCTGCATTCAGGCCATCAACTACAAGCATGCCAACGGCGGCTACCTGGAGCATATCCCCGATTCGCTCACCAAGGTGTTCCATACGGCCAACGGTCGCGAGGTGCGCGATGGTGGCGGCATCAAGCCCGACCTCGAAGTGAAGCCCGATTCACTGCCCAATATTGCCTTCTATCTCACGGCTTCCGCCCGCGACTCTACGGAGGTGATGCTCGAATACGTGATAGATTATATCAACAGCCATCCCACGATAGCCCCCGCCTCAGAGTTTCGCCTCACCGATGCCGACTATGCCGACTTCAAGCAGCGCGTCCTGAAAAGCGGTTTCACCTACGATCCCGAGAGCGAGAAAGTGATGAAGCGGCTCAAGACGATGATGGAGTTCGAAGGCTATATGGAGGATGCCAAGCCTGAGTTTGAGGCTTTGGAGAAGAAACTGGCCCACAATCTGGACCGCGACCTTGACCGCCACAAGCCGCTCATCATGCAATTGCTTCAGAACGATATCGTGGCCGCCTATTATTATCAGGCCGGCAGCATTGCCAACACCCTGCAGTACGACAAGCAGATGAAGGCCGCCGAGGAGCTCTTGCTCGATCAGGAGCGCTATCGCCGGATGCTCCGTCCCTGAGGATTGAATTAAACAAAAACCAAGAAAACCCCTTGATGAGCCAGAGACCGCTTGTCAGCGTCTCCCACGGTATGAGGGATAAGACTGCTTGTGAGCAAGCTTCCAGACAGTCTTATCCCTCATACCGTTAACCCTTTCAGGGCTTCTGTCTCATCAAGGGAAAACCACCGGTTTCTTCGAAACCTTGAAAACCTCTGCTTCACCTTAACTATAACCTTCCATCCTTAAACTCTAATCCTTCATCTTTCATCTTTAATTTATAGCATGGCGAAGGTTTTATAATGTTTTTGCTTTTTTGTAAAGTCAGGCCTGAAAGGCTGTCTGTGGTTGTTTTTCCCCGGGATGCAAACTGGTTTGCACCCCATGGAAAAACGGCCATAGGCACATCCGTGGACACGGATGCTTTACAAAAAAGGGTTTTTCTCGGTTTTCGTTTTTTATGATGAAGACGCGTGTGTCTTTTTCGTCTGATACTCCACGGGCGTCATGCCCGTCTGCTCCTTGAAAATCTTCTGGAAGTAAGAACGCGAACTGAAGCCGCACTCATACGCGACGGCCTCATTGGAGTAGTCCGCATGGGCGGCCAGCAGTCGTTTGGCCTCCTCCACGCGCAGGTGGGTAACCCATCGGCTGAATACCTCATACTCCGTGCCCTTGATCCACCTGACGAGCAGATAGCGCGGTATCTGCATTTCCTCCACCGCGTTCTGGATGGTGATACCCGTCTTCAGGTGTCCCCGTTTCTCCATCCATTTCCTGATGGCCTGTTCCACGCGCTGATTCTGATCGCTGTCCGTGTGCTTGTCCTGCGTTTCCGGCAGCACGATGCGCACCTCTTCTTCCTCCTCTTCCTTGGCGACGCTTATCAGGTAGGCGCTCTCGCTCACGCAGAAGCAGACGAAGCACAGCACGTAGTAATAGACGCTCACAAGGACGATGATGCCGAAGATTGGCAGCACGAACTTGTTGCCAAAGAAAATCGTGATGGGGGAGGATAGGGCCACCAGTGCCAGCAACTTCAATGACACGCCCAACCATCTGATTCTGTACCTCATTGACTGGTCGTAGAAGTTGTCGAGTGCCTGTCTGATGCGTTTCAACTCTATGAACTCCAGTGCGTTGTAGAGCAGCAGCGTGATGCCGTAGAGGGTAGATACCACATGATTCGCCCTATTCAGGTTCATCCATCCCACCACCTCCAGCTTTCCCGTTATCAGGATAACCAGTGCCACCCCATAGACCAGAGGCCCCGCCAGCCATTCCCACAGGCGAACTTCCCCCTTGCGGAGTAGGAAAATCATTGACATATTGATCAGCCAGGCGGCAGGCAATATAAAGATAAGGTTCAGGAAAACACTCTTGTCCAGTTCGCCCGCGTCCCTAAATCCGAGCGCATGCTGCAGGTAGAAATGGATAGAGAGCAGGAGCGTTCCGCCCGCCAGCAGCCATCCGGAACCCTTCACGTCGGCTCCGTTCACCTCCCTGCGCATCAATACCACTGCCAACGTGAGGGTCAGCAGGGCCATCAGTAGCATGGCGCTAAATTGGTATTCTCCGGCGGTCATAACTCAGTTGTTATTGCAAGTATAATTCTTTTTAGAGATTAACTATACCGAAATGATGATGCAAATATACGAATAAAATCCGAAAATACCGATGAAATCGGTCTTTTTTTATTGTTTGCCATGCCAATTTTAAGTTTTTTATATACATTTTTTCGAGTTTTTGCACAATCCTATTTTTCGATTTTGTACACCTGTTGGCAACATTTTATACCGATTTCTTCAATTTTAATTTGGAGTTTTAAACTTTTTTTGTACTTTTGCAGAACTAAGAACGAAAAGCCGCTAAAAAGGTTTTTTGAAATGGTGGTAAATTAGAAAAAACAAATAATTACGAGTATGAACAAAAAATTTTTACGATTAATGGTGTTCGCCCTCCTCGGGTTGGTGAATACACAATGGGTATCGGCACAAGATGTGTCGATTAGCCCTACCACAGGTAGTATGATGGCCGCCCTTACACAGGAAGGTGAGGTGGGCTCGCAAGATGGATGGTCCTCAACTTGGCGTCATAACCAATTGCCATTAACATTGACTGTTGCCGATTTTTGTAATATTACAAAAGGAGGTGAAGTCGCAAATCCCGCTGGAAATATGATTGTCTATAACAATCAGATTGTGATATCGGGAGGACAAACCCCTGACAGCTATATAGGTGTGTCTCTTCCTAAAGGTTTCCGTTTTACTGGTTATGAAATTGTTTTGTTGAATAATTTGCAAGGTGTAACTATTAGTAGAACTAGCCATGGAAAAACTAACAAGATTTTTTACGAGACAGACGATCTCTCATGGAATTCTTCTACGACAACTATGTCTTACGATAATGTCGATGATATAAGTAAATATTCATCTATCCGTGATGCGGTTAATAATAAAAACGAGCATATTCTTGCTGTAGCCAAAAAAGCATCTGGAGAGTTCCGAATGGATCAAAACAATGAGGGATCGACAGAATATACCATATCTCGTACAAGTGTGAATGAGAGTGATATGAGTAATCATCTGTATTTCAGAATTTCACATGCTAGCAGTGCTTATTATGGCGTTACCATTAAGTCGGCTGTTTTCTATTTTTCTGCTGAAGGGGATTTCACAGAGACTGTTCAACCTGAGATGGCTCCATCTTCTATCACTTCTGCGGGAGTGAATTATATGAAGTCGTCTTTTACAACTAGTAAGTTGGATCTTGGTGTGGTTTCATTGGACAAATATAATCACTACACCTATGATTACATGAATGTGAAGGATATGTTAGGTTACAATATCATTATGCAAGAGGATGCTCCTGATGATAACGGAGTGCTACCGGAAACTGCAGGTGAAGGTACTATCTATTCTACATATAACGGTGGCAACTATTATTATGGATTAGGTAATAACACGTATTATGTTGAGTGTCCTGTAAGTGTGCCAAGTGATGGAGGTACAGAGAGTCCTATCGGTTTCCGTATTGTCGGGGCGAAGGTTAATTATGCCTTTGGCGTCGGAAATGAAGCAGGCACTCAGCCAGCTACAAAGAAGTATGAGCAATTCAATTTGTATAGAGACGTACAAGTATGGGGGGGGACGGCCCGTTACTATCTTGGTAATGGCTATGGTCGTTCTACAAATGCTACGGCTTGGTTTATAGATGAAGATGGTTATGTGAGATGCGGGAACTCTGGCCTGAATTATCTTACGACTGATACGTATGGAAATGCTACTTATTTAACGACTACGACTGATAAATCAAAGGCATTGACATTTAAAAAACGAAATGGCTATTTGCAGGTTACTTCAGAAGGCTCATTTAAAGATTTCTATGTAAGTTATGGCTCCCAATATGATTATTTTTATTGGAGATTAAGGAAGGATTATAGCCAGACTCCTGCAATCATCCGTAATACAAACACCTTTGCCGAAATCTCAATTGGCAATGTGGAAGTGCCTGCCTTTACCCCGAAACCTTATACGCTGACAGTTTACGGGAAGACTGGTAAAGAGACTGACATCGTTCGCTCTGTTAGCGTGAGTGAAAGCAACAAATCTGGTTCAGTGGACTTAGGTGAATTGAATAATGATGCAATTAAATTCAAAATTAGTGGGTTAGAAGGTACGGGGGCAAAGGCTCTTATTACTGTTGAACTCACTATGCAGGCTCTCGACCCATACATTAAGAGTCTTGACATCGTCTGCCAGGAAGCTGATGCGAGTGGTAATGCGCTTTCTACGGGGCGTACTTTGACTCAGACCTTTACTGCCAGCAACTTTGCAGTTCGCGGTGGAAGGTTCTATTTCTATGTGCCTGAGGACTTTACCAATCAGTGTAAGTTCACTTTTGAGAATCTGATGAGCGATTATGGTGATAATACTTATTGGGGAAATACTTCTTCAAAGAATAAGGCGCGATATAGTCTGGTTAAATCTCCATATTGGACAGACAACAGTAATTTGTATTCTACAAGTTATGATCCTGATGCTGACTATGAAACAAAAGTATATGCTACTGTAGCAGGAACTAGCGAGTTTGTCTTTAATAATGCAGACCAAGTTTCAAGTGGTAATGCTCAATATTTGGAAGAATATCCTTTCTCTTTGTCTAATTATTCTGGAGGTTTTGAAAATGTAGTTGTCAGCGTAAATGGTGAAAAGACAGCTTACCTGTTCACGTGTGATGAGACGCGTTATAACATATCTCCCGTCACCAGTACTCAGCACCGTTATTATGCATATTATCAGATGGATATGGTGCTTCAGAAGAATACATACACAGGAGTTATAGAATGGCAGAAAGTATATGATACTTCATGCTATAATGATGGTACAACCATGTGTGAAGATGCTCAGTATGGTGCTCTTCTTAAGACAACTCAAGCATCTGCTGAAGGCGACTACGGCTACTTGTCGGTACAGCAAATTAAGAAACTTATTGCAGATAACATAGGTAAGGCAAATGGACCAGCAACTAAAGATCAGATTCTTTATGTTGATGCAAGTAAATTGCTGAGTGTTCAGGAGAATCAGACAACTAACGCCCAGACGAATGTCGTAACAAAGACTACATTGGAAGAAATCAAGGATGGTCTGGGCGCAAATGTACTTGTGTTCTTGCCAAATGGTACGACAGCAAATTATGACAACTTTGCTTCTTTGAATGTGTCCGGTTCAACTTTCCAGGCTTCCAAAGATATTGTTATTACTGATCAGCGGCCGTTCTATTCACCATATGATATACAAGTGGGCTCTAACAGTTATGCGAAATACACTCGTACTACTACTGTTACGAACAACAAGGTTTCTAAGGCCTCAGTGTTGCTGCCATTCACTATCGACCTTAATGCAGGTGAGCATGTGAATTCTGATGGAAGTTCGTTCAAACTCTACCAAATGCAAGCAGAGAATTGCCTTAGTTTCAAGAAGAATGAGGCAAGAGAGGGTAAGAACTATGAAGCCCATTTCGCTCTTGTAAATGACAGGGCCTCTTTGGCCAATGAACCCTATTTTGTAGAAGTGACAAAAGCTCCTACTGGAGAAGGGATGGAAAATGTTTCCTTCGTCGTGACCTGTAAAGGCTCTTCCATAGTAAAGACAACTCAGGGAACACAAGGCGTATTTACTTCAGAATCTACTGCTTCTGGAACTTGCGATGGAAAATCAGTAGTCTTTACTGCAAAGGGTAGTTATGGTGGACAGAAGATTGCGAAGAGCGGAAACTATATCTTCTATTACGCTAACGATAAGTTCTTTAACAACCAGAACTTGGCAGGTGCCGGTGACCTGTTTGTTTCGCCATTCCGTGCATACTATACTTATGACGGTGCTAATCTGGCTAAGTTGAATATGTTCGATGTCTCTTTCTTTGAAAATGAGGGTAACGAGACAACTGATATCAGTGAAGTAAATGGTGAGACAGACTTGAAGGTGGTAAGTGGTCATGGAACGATTACTTTGGTTGCCTCTAAGGACGACACCGTATATGTTGCCGCTCTGAATGGCGTGAGTGTGACTAAAACTGCTATGAAAGCTGGTGATGTACGCACTATCCAAGTACCAGCTGGTCTGTATGTAGTCAATGGAGTTAAAATCATGGTTAAATAAATAGAAAGGAGCCAATGATTATGAAAAAGAATTATATAAAACCCGCTCTTTTTGTGAGTGATATAAAAGAGAGTATATCTTTGCTGGCAGGTTCTCCCCAATCTCCTTATGTTGATGCCAAGGAGAACTCCTTCGATGAAGAGGAAGATACTGCGCTCGACCGCATCAAGAACCTTGAATTCCCCCATATCTGGGAGGATGAAGACGAGGACTAACCAATATGATAGTATAAATAGTTTTTTCTTCTTAGGCCTGAGTAAGGGCCTTGTGAATGGCGGGGTGCTCCAGTGATGAAGCGCCCCGCTTTTTTGTTTTAACTTTAGAATCCTAAAAATTTGGAGGTTTGGGAAAGTTTGTCTATCTTTGCAGCGTTGAAGAATAATGCCAATTAGATTATGGATGAGAAGAGATACGCTCCAGTTGATATGGAACAGGATATGGCCAGTGAACCTGCCATGTCTTCTGTTCGCACTGTCTTTTCACCTGCTCAAGTGGAATTGTTGAACGCAATGGCAAGTTTGAAGAGCGAAGAGGAGGTTAACGCTTTGCGTCATGCTATTTCTGAATTTTTCGCCGACCGTGCGGATAGGGAAATGGAACGGTTGTGGGAGAGCGGAGCTTGGAACGAGGAAAAGTTGCAAGAACTCCGTCATTCTCATTATCGTACTCCTTATCCCCCAAAATCCTGATTTATGAGGAATGTGGTTATCGATACCAATTGTCTGATACAGATGATTTCTTTGCATAGTCCTTATAGGCCTGCGTGGCAGGCTTTTCGTGATGGGCAGTATTATCTTTGTGTAAGTGATGAAATCTTGTATGAATATTTAGAGGTGTTAGGGCGTTTGGCAAATCCGTTTGTTGCAGATAACATAGTTAATGCTATCAAGCGGAGTCCATTTACCAAGCATTTTGATCCCCGTTTCCGCTTTATGCTTATAGAGCAAGATGAGGATGACAACAAGTTTACCGATTGTGCTGTTATAGCTAATGCGGATTATATTGTCAGTGAGGATAATCATTTCAATGTTTTAAAAAGAGTTTCTTTTCCTAAACTTAATCTCCTAACGCTTGATGAGTTTTTGCATGATCTGCAACTCCTGTGAGATACTGTTTATTTCTTAAATCACAGCAAACAACTATTCACTTTTTGGCGTAACTTCTTGTGGAATAGGCGTTTGCGGTGAAGGGTTTCGCCCCCCCCCAGCCCAGCTGGAGACCCACCCCAACCTTTGCCTTTCGGCGATTTATGTCATGACTCGGCAATGTATAAGTAAACTTAACATTGCTCTCGCTATTCCATAAATTCCCTGCTTAGGGAGGGAGCTTTGTGACGGGGTATTCGTAATTGTGTCATTTACGCTTCGTAAATGATAGAGTTACGCCTCGTAAACGATACATTTAGACTTCATGTTTCATATGTATTCCGTTTGATGATGTTTTGGTCTTCAATCGATGATGTTTTGAAGTTCGTTTGATGATAGATTGAAGTTCATTCTATGATAGATTGAAGTCCGTTTGATGATACTTTGAAGACCAAAACATCATCGAATGGAATGAATTCTCTAGATTATTTAGAAAGTAAAAGATTAAGACAAAAATCGCCGAAAAAATAAGAGACCCACCCCAACCCTCCCTGTTTAGGGAGGGAGCTAATATTGCTGAAACGTGAATGATATCCATTTGCGATAGTAATAACTCCCTCCCTAAACAGGGAGGGCAGGGGTGGGTCTCCCCTTTTTTAAACCCTTCACTATAACCGGTTGAAGGGTAGGACGTTGCGGGCGGTGATGAATAGTTTTTTTGTTGCACAAAGAGTGTGAATGAAGGGTGGTTTTCGTTGGAAAACTTACAAAAAGCCTTCAGTCTTGTCCTGTATTGTGATACTTTGACGGTTTTGTGTATATTTTACTAATGAATTGAAAGTTAGGCGGTTTGTAGTTTTTGTACACCCCATTGTGAGTTTTTTCACACTTACGCTTTGTGTCTTTATGGTCAGGTTATGGATTTTTCTTATCTTTGCACTGCTTAGGGGGATTACTTGAATACGAAGTATCACTAAAAAAATATTAAATGAATGAGATTATGAAAAAGAAGAAACTAACTAACAGAACATTTATCAGGTGGATTCTATTGTTGCTCATGCTTGTAACTGGAACCACGCAAGGTGTGGCGCAGAATGTGACCATCAGTCCAACTACGGGTAACCTGGTTCAAGTCCTGTCAACTCCAGGTGAAACGGGTTATGGTGCAGGATTTGCAGCCTTTTGGCGCCATGAACAGCTGCCTTTGACAATGACTGTGGCCGATGTGGATGATGTGACAGAATCAGGAGAGTGTCTTACCCCTACCTGTGCCATTTCAGATTATGATTATAATGGCCGGGAGTACAGGAGACTGATTATTGCGGGTGGTACGATGCCGACCTACATGATTGTGTCTTTGCCTAAGGGTTATCGTATCACGGGTTACAAGATTGTGTTAAAAAACGATTTGGGAACACGAAACGTAAGTACGAATTCAGCCTATAACTTCACCCTTGGCAATACTAACACTTTGCATTTCTATGAAGTGGATCCCTGGACAACAGGTTCCACGAATTACAGAGATGCTACGCTCTCTACCTATAAAAAAGTCGCGACTGCCTCAGACGGATCAACAGCTATCAATGTTGGCCGTGCCTCTAATGCTGGCGGAAGTGATTATGGCAAAGAGTATACTATGGAGCGTTATAGTGAAGAAGAAGATGGCAGTGATATGAGCAACCAACTCTATTTCAGGTTGACAAAGATTTTCGACAACAAGTACTATGGTATTAGTATCAAGTCGTTTGAAATCTTCTTCACTGCGAAAGGAACCTTTACGGCTGAAGGTGCGCCTTCATCAACAAATCCTACCGCTGTGAGTGTGCTTCCTGTGGCATTCAACACGAATAAGACTGATATCGGTGGACTTAAGCCAACAACAAAAGACGGTCAGACCTTCTATACTTACGACTATAAAAAAGTAACCGATCTTCTGGCCTTCAACTATCTGTATCAGGAAGAGGCCCTCGGAACTGATGCTAATGGGAAAAAGTATCCTGCAGAAGGTATCGCTGGGACTAAGAAAATCTATCAGGTTGAAAATGGAGGTAAGAAGTATTTCGGTTTGAAAAATGGAGTTTATTATATGGAAACACCTGTTACGGTGGCCAATTCTTCTAATGAAGAATCTCCTATCGGCTACCGTATTGTAGGCGCTAAGATAAATTATGCTTATGGGTCAGACCAGGATGGTACAGATGCAAGAACAGTTTATTGTATTAAATTTGTTGACCCATCTACTAATAAGGAGTATTATTTGAATGCCGACGGAACCTACCAAACAACGCCAGTAGCGTGGACGGCTGATGCCAATGGCATTCATAGTGGAGACGCTTATCTTGCCTATATGGCTACAGGATATGGAACGAGTACGATTTACAGGCTCACCGTAGGAACAAGTTCTTCTCCAAATAGGTTAACTAGGAATGATATCCATGATGGGTATATTCGCCCGAATATTACAATTGGTCAAAATGGTGCTGCTAGCGGTAATCATTATCTCATCGGTTTAGCCTCATCTACGGCAAGACCGCCTTTTGAGCAATTAAATAATAATACAAGTGACGATCATTATAATGCAAACCTCAGGGCTAGATGGACTACTGCAACGTTACCTGCTACTCCTAAGTTTGTGGCTGAGGAGTATCAAATAGATGTTTATGATTATAAAAAGGGTGAGGATGTTCAAAAAACCATTGACGTAACAAGTGGAACAGACTCGTATGATCTGGGCATACTGAACAATGATGCTATCAAGTTCGAAATTAAAGGTGTGGATGGAACCAATGGACTGGCTCTCGTGACTATTGACCTGACCTTGCAGGCACTCAATCCTTATATCAACAGTATGGAAATCGTCTGTCATGATGGCAATGATAAGGATCCAACAGACCCGGATTATAAGCCCAGGACGATGGAAATGAGTCAGACATTCACCAACGATGACTTCTCGGTGAGCGGTGGCGTCTTCGAATTCTATGTTCCCGAAAAGTATGCCGAAGAAGACCTGACATTCACCTTCTCCAACCTCTACAGTACAGACGGTGATGAAACTTATCCCAATGGAAACGGTGCGGCCCGCTACTCTTTTGTGACATCAGATTATTTTGAGAATTTTGATGGCTATGGTGGTGACGATGGACTTTACTCTTCCAGCTATGACCCGGAATCAACGGTAGCTCCGTTTAGATATGAGGACAAGGCGTTTACTTCCGTAGCAGGTAACAACTTCTTCAAGTTCAACAATGCCGATGAACTTAATAGCAGTAGTACAGGTACTCATCCTGATCACCTGATAGAGTATCCGTTTACTGTGTCGAAATATCTGGCTTCAACGGGCAGTCCCACAGGCAAAGGAACATTCACCCGGAATGAATTTGTAGATGTGATTCTTAATGCGAGCGGAACTGCAAATACTGATATAATTAAGAATTCAGGTATCTTCTATGTATTCACAGCTGATGAAACACGCTATAACATTGCAAAGACAACAGCCTGGGAGCACCGCTACTACGCATTCTACCGTATGGATATCGACTTGAAGGCCATGACCTATCATCCGGAACTTGAATGGACGAAGGTATATGATAAGACTTGCTATTATAAGAAGGTGGACAATAAGGACACGGATGCAGAAGACAGCATGTGGGGACTCAAACTCAAGACTGTTGCAAGTGCAGATTCTCAAGTAGAGGTAGAGGGTTTCCTCACTACCGTTGAAATTGATAATGCTATAACTAAAGCCCTTGAGGATTCTGATGGTAGCAGCGCGCCAGAGAATGCCGACCAGATTCTCTACGTGGATGCCAGCAATCTGAAGTCAGTTGTCGCTATTCAAGGCGCTGGTGGCCTTTCTATGGAGACTCTTAAGGCCAAGTTCGCTCCGAACGTCTTGTTCTATCTGCCGGAGAAATCAACTTCCACGCTTGACAACTTTGCTTATAAACAAGATGACAAGTTCTATGCAGCAGGTAACATCGTGATAACGGACCGCAAGCCCTTCTATGCTCCGTTCGATATCCAGACGACGTCTCCGAACTATGCTGCTTACACGCGTGAAATCACATGGCCGAGGAATGGTAAGACCGCATTGGCAACTGTGATACTGCCGTTCCAGCTGACTATTCGAGATGGTGTACATACTGAACCGTCAGGTTCTAAGTACCCCGGAAGTCAATTCACGGTGAACCAGATGAATCCAGATAATTGCCTCAGCATTAAGGAGGAGGAGCTCAATTCAGCTAATGACTACTACAAGGCTGACGCTTACTTCTCTCCAATCTCAGGAACATCAACAGAAGCGAATAAACCTTATATGATTAATGTGACGTCTGCTCCTGGTGATGAGAATGTTCCGTTTGCTGCCACTCAGATTGGTGCATTGGTGAAGGCTACGTCAGACATGGGAACCAATTATGAATTCGAAGGAGAGGACGCTTCGGGATCGATTAATGGCGGTACTTCCTCTATTTCGTTCCACAACCAGGGTTCGTTCTCCGGTAAGAAGCTGACAGCCAGCAAAGGATACTTCTACTTCTCTGGTGGCATGTACCTGAACTCTAAGAACATCAATATCAGTGCGCTCGGTGATGCACTCTATGTATATCCGTTCCGTGGATATTATACCTACGAAGGTGGTGGCACTGGTAACGCCAAGATGATGACAGCCTTTAATGTTCTCTTCGGCGAGAACGTGGGAACAACAGGCATTGCAGAGTTGGCAGGCGAGGCTGATCTGGTGGCTATTCCTGGACGCGGCACGATCACGTTCAAGGCTGCTGCTGACAACGACGTGCAGATTGTGAAGGCTAACGGCATGAAGGTTGGCAGAGTAGTGATAGGTGCAGGTGAGACACAGACGGTACATGTTCCCGCCGGTCTCTACATAGTGAATGGTGCTAAGTTGATTGTTAAATAAAAATATGGGAGGACAATAATTATGAAGAAAGTATATATGAAGCCTCTCATTGAGGGCATGAATACAGATCTGGAGTTGCAAATTCTTAAAGGAAGCTGGAATAACCACGCCGACTCCAAGCAACAGGATGTCTTTGAGGATGAGAAGAAGGACGATCCTGCACTCGATTACGTCAAAAACATTGGATTCCCTGACATCTGGGGAGATGAGGAAGAAGATTAATACCATACAAAGATAATAAATAGTTTTTTCCAAATTTTCAGCCTACTTTAAGGCTTTATGAATGGCGGGGCGCTCCAGTGATGAAGTGTCCCGTCAGCGTGTTTGCACGCAGAGGCGGAACTGTTAAGAAGAAAACCGTCTGAAAACAGCTTTTCCGTAAAGCATCCGTGCTGCGCACGGCTGTGTCTGGTGCTAGGCTTTCCCGTCCTGCAAACGAGTTTGCCTCCCGCGAAAGCCTATCTCCAGACAGCCCTCATGGGCCTGTCTTTACGGAAAAGCAAAAACCTTAAAAACCCCTTTCTTCGGTGTATAAGGGTGCCCTTCGGGCAGCGACCGTTGGTTCTCGCCGTAGGCTGCTAAATAAGACTTCCCGAAGTTAAGGTTAGGGTTATCGTTATCGTTAAGGTTAGGTTTTTATGGTTTTCGCTTGATGATGGCACGTAGTCCGTAGGACTTTCGTGAGTTGACGATCGGGGGCTGCAAATGTATTTGCAAGCCACCGGGCGGCAGCACACGAAAAAGAACTTCAAGCAGAAGTTCGTGCCGTCATCAAGTGGTTTTCTTTGTTTTTTTCTAAATCTCTGCGCCTTTGTGTTCTATATATAATAAGGTATAGGAAGAAACGTCCCAATGGGGAGCCTCGTAAACGTTTACGTTCCGTTTTTCGTAAAAAAATGTGGAAAAACTTGGAATATATTGTAATTTTTTCTAAATTTGCAGCCGATAATTCAAAATGATTGGGCACTGAGCGACGATGAAGATGCGGCTAAGTGCCGCACAGACAGGCAAGAAACTCAAGTAACCCATCCACATCATTACCACCCGCGAGGGACTCTTTCGGAAGAGGATAGACTATGTCTATACCTCTGACTATCAACGATATATCGATAACTAGTATTTTAATAAAATTAATTCAAACATCCAACAAAATGAGAAGACTTTTACTTTTTGTATTGATGTGTGTCTGCGTGTCTATAGGGGCGTGGGCCGCTGGTTTTCCGTGGACTTCTTCTGATGGACAGTACACGGTGACTGCTTCTAATGTAGAAGTAGGAGGCAGTAACACCTATCAGAAACTTGTCGTGAATAAGGCAGGTGCTCTGGCTGCTTTTGTTGCGGCTACTAAAGATTTAAGCGACTCCGAAGGTGGGTCGCTGATAGGCGTTGGTGGTAATTCTACGCGAGTTAATCTCCAAATCGAAGGAGCGCTAAACTCTGATGATTTCTCTGCGCTGAACTCAACAGAAGTTGCCCGTTGGGGAACATTCACGTCTCTTGACCTGAAGAATGCTACGATTGAGGACATGAGCGTAATTACGTCTTCATCGATGAGTATGGGTAATTTGAAGTACATGCGTCTTTCGCCGAATCTTACTGACGTGAATGCGATGGAAAGTCTGAAAACCCGCAATGCTTCTCTAGATTTGGTTCTTTCTGTAGGCGATTTGGACACTACTCTTCCGAAAATCTATATCAATTCTTTCACGCCCAATAGCATTGTTGAGGCTTCAGATGTCTTTAAAAACGGTTATAATGGATTTGAAGACTTGAAAGCTTGTAAGTATGTAACCATGACCGGAAACTATGGCGACACGGATTTGGTAAATGGTACGAGCAATAATTTCGGTAATGCTGCCGTATGGGATTTTACTGGTGCAACATTTACGGAATGTACACTGCCTACAGCTTTTACTTTTAGTGTGGCTAGCGAGAGTGGTGACAAAAATCATTATGATATTAATGATCCGTTTAAAGAAAAACCAAGTTTAGCGATTACCGAATTGCCTGTAGGATATCAAACTAATGCGTTCTATTACTTCAAGAATATGGCGCCTCATGTAGTTGATATTAAGCTGCCAGATGGAATTACAACTTTGCCTCCGGGATGCTTGGGAGATTTAGGCTCACAGAACAAAAGTAACTATATGCTGATTAATGGTTTAACGTCTCAGCAGTTTGAAGATCAGTTTGGATATACAGATCAAAATGGTCAAACTCAAGTTCCAGAATTTGCAACTATAGAAAGCCTCGTTATACCCGAAAGCTATGTATATCTTGACCATGAATGTGCTTATCGTGCTAGGATTAGGCATTTAGTGATAGGAAGAAACGTAAAAGAGATTAGAGGTGGTGCTTTCGGTAATAGCACAACATTGGAAGATCTTGATTTCGCATCAGGTATCAATAATTTGAAAATCGGTACTCTTGCTTTCGGTGAATGTAAGAGCATGAAGCATATCGCACTTTCTGAGGGGATCTATTCAATTGGTTCCAATGCTTTCTCCAATAGTCAGAACCTAGAGTCCATTCGCTTGCCTGAATCGTTGATTTACATAGGCACGGAGTCTTTCAAGAACTGCCTGGCCTTAAATAGTATCACCATTCCAGAGAATGTGGATAAGATAGGTAAGGACGCTTTTAGTCTTTGCCCATTTACAGATATATACTTGACGACTACTGACCCAGAGAAGATTCCAGAGATTTTCACTGGTGGTAACTCATTCGACAATTGGGGCGTGGGCGCCTCTTTCAACCATGGCCACTACGATGGATGGGAAGCATTGAAGGGTATTCACTCGGGTAGTGACCCCGACGGATTTACTTGGGATGATGCCGTGGAGTGGTATTATATACATGCAAACGGCCTGCCCGTACTTCACTACCCAAAGCAGTTGGCTGATAAGGTGAGAGCAGATATTTCCGCTAATTACCATGCACATACGTCAGATAATCCTTCTTTGGGACTGCCGACTTCGCTGGATATGCACGCGCGTGAGACAGCTGGTGGCGCTAATGTGGGAACGTCTGGTAGTGGTATTTACACCCGCGACGGTTGGGCGCAGTTTATGCTGATGAAGGAGTCTTCAGCCAAACCAGGCGGTGATATCTATCCGAAGGAATACGATGATGTTTGGTACACTATGTGTTTCCCCTTTGATCTTACTGATGAACAGTTAGCAGGTGCCTTCAATGAGACCTTCAATATCGTTGACTTCAGCGGTGTAGAAGTCAAGGAGGCTAATGAGGAAGCTGGAACCCCCAAGAAACTAGTTCTTCACTTCAATAATGTGGCCATCACTCATTACAAAGATAATAACGGAAAAATATATGATCGTAAATTAGACGGTAATGGAAATGTTATTCGCGAAAAGGATACTGATGGCTTCGAGTATAATGTATATATTAGTAGGGAAAACGGTCGGGAGTATCATCACGCTATAGTAAGTTCAAAACTTAGTACCAACAAGACCAAGACATTTGCGCCGGGCAATGCCCCGCTTAATTTAATAGGTAATAATGATTTAAGTGAAGTAGTTATTATTGATGGCGTACTGGCTGAGGCAGGCCATCCTTACATGGTTCATCCTTCTATTGGTTTCAACGATGGTGGAACAAATAAGAAGAAGTGCTATTTCTCGGGAATTGAGTGGCTACCACAATCAAAGTGGGCTGAAACATTTGAGGCAAAGAAGCGTGTGATTGATCTTGGTGTTGCCATGGGAACTATCGATGAGAGCGATCCCAAGAACAGTACCCCAGATGAGAACAATTTCCTGCAGGCTGCTTATTCTAAGTATAATGGTCAGACATATACTTTCATCGGTAATGCTACGGAATATAGAGCAGATGCTCAGGCTGCTATCGGTAATGAGCCGCAGATACCTGAGGAGCCTGTGTTGGCTACACAAGGAGATGCTCCCAATGACCCATCTGCCATAGTTGGTGCTAGGTTGACAGCTGCTGATGAGCCACAGGCACCAGAATTTGTGGCTAATCCTGCCGATGATACTACTACATATCCTGCTAATTTCCAGACTTTCTATAATGCTAAAGGTGGATACAATGGAAGTTATGATGATTCTAATTTGATTTGGGGTGATGCTATACTCAATTGGCAGCTATCGGATTTGGTCGGTGGTCCTCATGATTGGGGCACGAAGGTTTATTCGTGGGATCATGGCAAGGATGCTTTCAAAACATATTTCGGAATGTCATCGCTTGATTCTTTCCCAGTGGATGAATATTCGTCTTATGAGAGCAGATTCAATACTCTTAAAGCTTTATGTCAGAGTTATCATGATAAGTTGGCAGCATATGCACAATATCCTACAGATGTTGCTAATTACGAAGCAGAGCATCGAACATGGCAGGATAATGTAGACGCTTGGGCTGCCTACGATGCTGCTTATGCAGAATGGGCTGCATTTGACCCTGCTGTTGCGCAACAAGAGTATGAGGACGCTAAGGACGCATACGAAGATGCAATAGAGGCGCATGATGCTTGGTTGGAAACAGCGAAGAAGTGGATGACTTACATTCCGAAACATGCTTACTTCCTTGGCCGTAAGACTGGTCAGTTGCCGAAGTACTATCGTGAGACAGCCGATGATCCTGCAGAAGGTCAGGCTTCAACCCGTAAGGGTGGTGCATGGAGTCAGTTCACTGCTATTGTGATTCCTAATGAGGCAGCCGTTGGAGGTATCGAGAAAGAACTTGATGGCAAGCAAGCTCAATCTAAGGGCTTTGACATGGCATTTGATGAGGGCTTCCTCGGTGACGTTATCAGCCAGGATGAAGCTACGACTCTTATAGAAAAGGCTCAGGCTGAAGGTGCAGAGGTGGAATACATGGATATCGTTGTGAGCATCAACGGTCAGGTAGTCCGCCGTGGCACTACTTCTATCGAAGGTCTGCCCAAGGGAATCTATATCATTAATGGTAAGAAGTATTTCGTAAAATAAGGAGGACAAGAAGATGAAAAAGTATTTGGCTCCTATTACGGAGATTATCATGTTGGAAGCTACGTCAATGGTTTGCGCTAGTCCCGAACCAGGCAAACGCGAATCTGAAATAAGTAGCAACGAAGGTACGAATCCCTATCAGAATAAAGACTGGTATCAGTATGATGACACAGAGGACGACGATGGTGTGTTAAATTCGCAATCCAAGAGCAGCAGTCTCTGGGATGACTTCGAAGACGAATGATGAAAACACTTGAAGTATTTTATAATACATTTAATTGAATCTGAAAAGGAGTTCACCGCACGGTGGACTCCTTTTTTAAATTGGAGACCCACCCCTGCCCTCCCAGATGGAAAGAGACCCACCCCTGCCCTCCCTGCATAGGGAGGGAGTAAATAGTTAGCGCAAAATTTGGAGGGAAAGGGAAAAATACTTATCTTTGCTGCATTGAAATATAAGAATTATGAAGAGGCCAGAAATAGTGGAACAGATTCGGGAGATAATGCATCATGCCATTCCTGATGCTACAACTATCCTGTATGGGTCGGAAGCTCGTGGGGATGCCCGGGCAGACAGCGACATTGATTTGCTCGTTCTTCTTGACGGTGAACGTCTCGACTGGGAACGCCAGGAAAAGGTCGCGGCTCCTCTTTATGATATTGAGTTGAATACGGGCGTACAGATTAGTCCTATCATTATGCTTCGGAAACATTGGGAAAACCGTCCTTTTAAGACTCCTTTTTATGTGAATGTAATGAATGAGGGGATTGTGTTATGAAAGAAACGTTAGATGAGCAAAGCCGTCGTGATCTGGTGAAATATCGGATAGACAGGGCTTACGAGACACTGAAGGAAGCTGACTTGCTGGCCGATAACAGTTTTTATAATGCTGCTGTGAATAGGCTTTACTATGCTTGTTATTATGCTACGGTAGCGCTCTTGTTGAAGCACGGGATTATGGCGAGCACTCATGCAGGGGTGAAATCGATGCTGGGACTGCATTTTGTTGCTACGGGTATTCTTTCAAAAGAGCATGGACGTACTTTCAGCAGGTTATTTGAAATTCGTCATAGTAGTGACTATGATGATTTTGTGTATTGTGATGCTGAGATGGTGCGCGAATATAAGGAAAAAGCAAAGGTATATATTGATGCCGTCAGAGAGTTGTTGCCATAAGGATTGATAACTCTGTGTCCCTGCGCGTTATTTTTATAAGGATCGAGGGGCAATGCGGGGGCAAATGAAAGAAAATGACGGAAATATTTGGAAATGTGCGGAAAAGTTCGTACCTTTGCAGCCGTTCAGTGGAATGTGGGACTCGCAAGAGTTCCACATTTTTATTTAAAGTTATGATATGATTGACAAAAGCATCGTAAAAAATTTGGTTGACCAGTGGCTCGAGGATAAGGATTACTTCCTCGTGGACATTGAGATCAGCAGTGACAACAAGATTGTTGTAGAAATTGACCACGCTGACGGCGTGTGGATTGAGGACTGTGTGGAGCTGAGCCGCTTCATTGAGGATCATCTGGACCGTGAGCAAGAAGACTATGAACTGGAGGTGGGTTCTGCCGGACTGGGACAGCCGTTCAAGGTGGAACAGCAGTACCACAACTTCGTGGGTAAGGAGGTGGAAGTGCTCGACGGCGACGGCAAGAAGTATAAGGGCGTGCTGAAGAGTGTGGAAGGCCGCGACTTCACGGTGACTACCGAAGAGAAGGTGAAGGTGGAAGGCAAGAAGCGTCCACAGCTGCAGGAGGTGGACCATGAGTTCACGATGGACGGGGTGAAGTATTGCAAGTACTTGATTTCGTTTAAATAAAGAGACCCTCTAAATCCCCCTTAGAAGGGGGACTTAAGATAGCGATAATAACAATAAAAATATATAAGAAATGGCAACAAAGAAAGAAGAGAGCATCAGCATGCTCGACGCCTTCAAGGATTTCACTCAGGACAAGAACATTGACCGCACTACGCTGGTGAGCGTGCTGGAAGAGAGTTTCCGCAACGTGATCGCCAAGATTTTCGGTTCGGACGAGAACTTCGACGTGATTGTAAACCCTGACAAGGGCGACTTTGAGATTTACCGTAACCGTATGGTCGTGGCCAACGGTGAGGTGGCAGATGAGAACAAGGAGATTGCTCTGAGCGACGCTCAGAAGATTGAAGCCGACTATGAGATTGGCGAGGAAGTGTCAGAGCGTGTGGATTTTGCAAAGTTCGGACGCCGTGCTATCCTGAACCTTCGTCAGACGCTGGCTTCGAAGGTCTTGGAACTGGTTCACGATTCGCTTTACAACAAGTATAAGGATCGCGTAGGTCAGGTTATTTCTGGTGAGGTTTATCAGGTATGGAAGCGCGAGGTGCTGCTGGTGGATGATGAGAACAACGAGCTGATTCTGCCTAAGAGTGAGCAGATACCCAACGACCAGTATCACAAGGGCGAGACTATCCGTGCGGTGATTCATCAGGTGACTAATGAGAACAACAACCCGAAGATTATCCTGAGCCGCACTTCTCCGGTATTCCTGGAGCGTCTGCTGGAGGCTGAAGTGCCTGAGATTGCCGACGGCCTGATCACGGTGAAGCGCATTGCCCGTATGCCGGGAGAGCGCGCCAAGATTGCCGTGGAGAGCTACGACGAGCGTATCGACCCCGTGGGAGCTTGCGTGGGTGTGAAGGGTAGCCGTGTGCACGGCATCGTTCGCGAACTGAACAATGAGAATATCGACGTGATCAACTATACGGCCAATACGAAGCTGTTTATCCAACGCGCATTGAGTCCGGCCAAGATTTCGAGCATCAATATCGATGAAGAGAACCATAAGGCTGAGGTTTATCTGCAGCCCGAAGAGGTTTCGCTGGCTATCGGTCGCGGCGGTCTAAATATCAAACTGGCTTCGATGCTGACGCAATATACCATCGACGTGTTCCGCGAGGTGGCTGAGAACGAGGCCGACGAGGATATCTATCTGGATGAGTTCTCCGACGAGATTGACCAGTGGGTGATCGATTCCATCAAGGCTATCGGTCTTGACACGGCTAGGCAGGTGCTCAATGCTCCGCGCGAAATGCTGGTGGAGAAGGCCGACCTGGAGGAAGAGACCGTTGACCATCTGCTCAACGTGCTGAAGGCGGAGTTTGAGAATTAAGTGAAAAGTGAAGAGTGAAGAGTGAAGAGTGAAGAATTTGCTACCGCGTGGGCTTATTCTGAAACTTAAAACCTGAAATTTGAAACTTATAAAATTATAAAAGAGAGTTAATGAGTATAAGATTAAATAAAGCAATCCGCGAATTGAACATAGGACTCCAGACGGCAGTGGAGTTCCTGGAAAAGAAAAGCCACTTGGGTGAGGTGAGAGCCGACTTGAGTTTCAAACTGAACGACGAGCAGTATGAGGCGCTCCGCGATCAGTTCCAGAAAGACAAGGAGGTGCGCACCCAGGCGGAGAAGTTGTTCCTGAAACATCCGAAGGAGAAGAAGAAGGCTGCAGAGCCGCAGAAGGTGGAGAAGGCAACGACCGAGACCGAGGCCAAAGCCCAGCAGTTTAAGCCGCTTGGCAAGATTGACCTTTCGAGTATCGGCAAGAAACCTGCTGAACCTGCTGAGAAACCTGCAGAGAAAGAGCCTGAGGCAGCTGCCGTGAGTCCGAAGGCTGAAGTGGAACCCGTGGTTGAAAAGGCTGAGCCGGAACTCAAACCGGAGCCAAAGCCAGAACCCAAACCCGAACCCGAACCTATAGCCGAATCTGAACCTGGGCCCCAGCCCGCGAAGGAAGAGAAACCCGAGCCTAAGGCTGAGCCGAAAAAGGTAGTAGAAGAGGTGGCTAAGGTGGAAGAAAAAGAACCCGAAGCACCTGCTGCAGCCCCTGCTGCTCCGGCTGCGCCTGAGGTGTTCACCCTGAAGAGTGAGCAGAAGGCTGCGCCGAAGGTGAACGTCCTGGGTAAGATTGACCTTGATGCCCTGAACCAGAGCACTCGCCCGAAGAAGAAATCGAAGGAAGAGCGCCGCAAGGAGCGTGAGGAAAAGGCTGCCCAGCAGAACGGCGAGAAGAAGAAGCGTCAGCGCATCCGCAACGAGCGCGTTGACATCGAGGCTGCCGGAAAGCAGGCTGGCAAGGACAAGAAGAACAATAACAACGCCAACAACCAGCAGCAGGGTGGCGGTAAGAATGCCAACAAGAAGAACAAGAAGCGCAACCAGAAGCCGCTGGAGGTGGACGATGAGGCCGTAGCACGCCAGGTAAAGGAGACGCTGGCCCGTCTGACCAATAAGCAGAACCAGAATAAGAAGGGTGCCAAATACCGTAAGGAGAAGCGCGAAGCCGTGCATGAGCAGATGGCCGAGCAGGCTGCTGCTGCATCGGCAGAGAGCAAGGTGCTGAAGCTGACGGAGTTTGTGACCGTTTCGGAGTTGGCTACGATGATGAACGTAGGTGTAAACCAGGTGATCGGTACCTGTATGAGTATCGGTATCATGGTAAGTATCAACCAGCGTCTGGATGCAGAGACCATCAATATTGTGGCCGATGAGTTCGGATTCAAGACCGAATACGTGAGTGCCGAGGTGCAGAACGCCATCACCGAAGAGGAGGACGATGAGAACGATCTCGTTTCGCGTGCCCCGATTGTAACCGTGATGGGTCATGTGGACCACGGTAAGACTTCGCTGCTCGACTATATCCGCAAGACAAACGTGATTGCCGGTGAGGCCGGTGGTATCACGCAGCATATCGGTGCCTACAATGTGACACTTCCCGACGGCCGTAAGATTACGTTCCTGGATACCCCAGGTCATGAGGCGTTTACCGCCATGCGTGCCCGTGGTGCACAGGTGACGGATATTGCCATCATCATTATTGCTGCCGACGACTCCGTGATGCCCACCACCAAGGAGGCCATCGCCCATGCCCAGGCAGCCAACGTGCCGATGGTGTTTGCCATCAACAAGATTGACAAGCCCGGCGCCAACCCCGACAAGATCCGCGAAGACCTGGCCAATATGAACCTGCTCGTGGAAGAATGGGGCGGTAAATATCAGAGTCAGGAAATCTCCGCCAAGAAAGGTCTGGGCGTGGATGAACTGCTGGAGAAGGTGTTGCTGGAGGCCGAGATGCTCGACCTGAAGGCCAATCCTAACCGTAAGGCCACGGGTAGCATCATCGAAAGTTCGCTCGACAAGGGCCGCGGCTATGTCTCGACGGTGCTGGTGAGCAACGGAACGCTGAAAGTCGGCGACGTAGTGCTGGCCGGAACCAGTTACGGACGTATCAAGGCTATGTTCAATGAGCGTAACCAGCGCATTGAAAAGGCCGGTCCGGCAGAACCCGCTATCATCCTGGGTCTGAACGGTGCGCCTACGGCCGGTGACTCTTTCCACGTGATGGAGAGTGAGCAGGAAGCCCGCGAGATTACCAACAAGCGTCTGCAGCTGCAGCGCGAGCAGAGTCTGCGTACGACGAAGACCCTTGGTCTTGACGATATCTCTCATCGTATTGCCCTCGGTGAGTTCCATGAGCTGAACATCATCGTAAAGGGTGACACCGACGGTTCGATAGAGGCTCTGAGCGATTCGTTCATCAAACTCTCTACGGAGAAGGTTCAGGTGAATGTGATTACGAAGGCCGTAGGTCAGATTTCGGAGAACGATGTGATGCTGGCCTCTGCTTCGGATGCCATTATCGTAGGTTTCCAGGTGCGTCCTTCGGCCGAAGCCCGCAAGGCTGCCGAGCGCGAGGGCGTGGAAATCAATACCTATTCCATCATCTATGACGCCATCGACGAAGTGAAGTCGACGATGGAAGGCATGCTCGACAAGGTAATCAAGGAGCAGGTGACCGGTGAGATTGAAGTGAAACAGGTGTTCAAGATATCCAAGGTGGGTACTGTGGCCGGCGGTCTGGTTATCGACGGCAAGGTGCACAACAAGGACAAGGCCCGCGTGGTTCGTGACGGTATTGTGGTGCATACAGCCAACATCGGTGCCCTGAAGCGCTACAAGGATGATGCCAAGGAAGTGGCAACAGGCCTGGAGTGTGGTATCTCACTGGTGAACTTCAACGATATCCAGGTGGGTGACATCATTGAGACATTCACCGAGATTGAGGTGGATCAGAAACTTTAAAGTGAAGAGTGAAGAGTGAAGAGTGAAGAATTAGCTTCCACACAGAACATTAATAATGATTACGTCCGTCAGGTGGCTGAACAGAAGTATGAGTTCGGCTTCACGACGGATGTACATACTGAAATCATTGAGAAAGGGCTGAACGAGGATGTCGTTCGGCTCATCTCTGCTAAGAAAGGTGAACCCGAATGGATGCTCGACTTCCGCCTGAAGGCTTTCCGCCACTGGCAGACGCTGGAGCAGCCCACTTGGGGACATGTGCATGTGCCGGAGATTGATTATCAGGAGATTTCCTATTATGCCGATCCTACGGCCAAAAAAACTGGAAACTCTGGAGATTCCGGAAAAATAGATCCTGAATTGGAGAAAACCTTCGACAAGCTTGGTATTCCCCTGGAAGAGCGCCTGGCCCTTTCAGGTAATACGGCGGTGGATGCCATCATGGACTCCGTCTCGGTGAAGACCACCTTCAAGGAGAAACTCCGCGAAAAGGGGGTTGTCTTCATGAGTATCGGCGAAGCAATCAAGGAACATGGCGACTTGGTGCGTCAGTATCTGGGCACCGTGGTGCCTTACCGTGATAATTTCTATGCAGCCCTGAATTCGGCCGTTTTCAGCGACGGCTCGTTTGTCTATATCCCCAAGGGCGTGCGTTGCCCGATGGAGCTGAGCAGCTATTTCCGTATCAATGCCCGCAATACCGGACAGTTTGAGCGCACGCTGATTGTGGCTGATGATGACAGCTACGTGAGTTATCTGGAAGGTTGTACGGCACCGATGCGCGATGAGAACCAGCTGCATGCCGCCATCGTGGAGATTATCGTGATGGATCGTGCAGAAGTGAAGTATTCCACCGTGCAGAACTGGTATCCCGGTGATGAACAGGGCAAGGGTGGCGTGCTGAATCTCGTGACGAAGCGCGGCGATCTGCGCGGTGTAGATTCCAAACTCTCCTGGACACAGGTAGAGACGGGCTCGGCCATCACCTGGAAATATCCCTCGTGTATATTGAGAGGTGACAATTCGCAGGCAGAGTTCTACAGCGTGGCCGTGACCAACAACTTTCAGGAGGCTGATACCGGCACGAAGATGATTCATATCGGAAAGAATACTCGTTCGACCATTATCTCGAAAGGAATCTCTGCCGGACATTCGCAGAATTCATATCGTGGACTGGTGAGGGCTGCATCAACGGCTGACAATGCCCGTAACTACAGCTCGTGCGACTCACTGTTGCTGGGTTCCGAATGCGGCGCCCATACTTTTCCCTATATGGACGTTCACAACGACACGGCCATCTTTGAGCACGAAGCCACCACGAGTAAGATTTCGGAGGATCAGCTCTTCTATTGCAACCAACGCGGCATTCCCATGGAGGAGGCTGTCGGCCTGATCGTAAACGGCTATTCAAAGGAAGTGCTCGATAAACTGCCGATGGAGTTTGCCGTGGAAGCCCAGAAACTCCTAAGCATAAGTCTGGAAGGAACGGTAGGATAAGGAAATCATAACATTTACAATATGAACATCAAGCTTCACACCCCTTTGTCATTGAAGAACGGCAGCGGCATTGCCACCCACACCTTGCTGCCGACAGCCTCAGCACATCTCTCAATGAAGAGATAATGAGAAACTCCCAACGCCTTGATGACGCCGTGAAGAAGGGGAAAGAGAAATTGAAGTAACCTAATAAAATAGTTAAGAAATGCTCGAAATAAAAAATCTACACGCCCGAATCGGCGACAAAGAAATACTGAAGGGCATCAGTCTCGTCATCAATGACGGTGAGATTCATGCCATCATGGGACCTAATGGCTCCGGCAAATCTACGCTTTCGGCCGTGCTCGTGGGCAATCCGCTTTATGAGGTGACCGAAGGAGAGGTATGGTTTAACGGCAAGAACCTGCTGGAAATGAAACCAGAGGACCGTGCCCATGAAGGACTTTTCCTCTCATTCCAATATCCCGTGGAGATTCCCGGTGTTTCGATGACCAACTTCATGAAGGCTGCTGTCAATGCCAAGCGGCAGTATGAAGGAAAAGAACCGCTGAAGGCTGCCGACTTCCTGAAACTGATGCGCGAGAAGCGCAAGATTGTGGAACTGGATGCCAAACTCTCCAACCGTTCGGTGAACGAAGGTTTCAGTGGCGGTGAGAAGAAACGCAACGAGATTTTCCAGATGGCTATGCTGGAACCTAAGCTGAGTATCCTCGATGAGACCGATTCAGGTCTTGATGTGGATGCCATGCGCATCGTAGCTGAAGGTGTCAACAAATTGCAGACGCCAGAGACTTCGTGCATCGTCATCACTCACTACGATCGTCTGCTGGAGATGATCCGCCCGCAGTATGTGCATGTGCTCTATAAAGGACAGATTGTGAAGACCGGCGGTCCCGAGCTGGCCCGCGAGATACAGGAGCACGGCTACGACTGGATAAAGGAAAAGGAAGACTCTCCCCTAACCCCTCCCTGTGAGGGAGGGGAATAGAATGACTTGTGATGGGGTATAAGACTGCTTCTCCCGATAGATACGGGCTGTTGAAGGAGTATGCACGAGAGAATCGTAGAAACGCCACATTAGCAGAAGACGTATTGTGGGATTATCTGAGAAAAGGTATCTCTGGGGAGAAATTCTTGCGTCAACATGTGATAGGGGATTATATCGTTGATTTCGTATCACGTCATGGAGGGCTGATTGTTGAGGTAGATGGAGGATACCACTCCGAACCACGGCAGCAAGAAAATGACAAACAACGAGAAGAAGAATTGGAACGAATGGGGTATCATGTGATACGTTTTTCCAATGAGATGATCCTAAATGAAATAGAAACTGTCTTAAACGAAATAGAAGATTATTTTAATGGATAAAGATAGAATTCAGCATAATAATGATACTACTCCCCTCCCTGACAGGGAGGGGCAGGGGGAGAGTCTTCAGTATATTGAACTTTATCAGCAGGCCCGTGGTTTGATTTCGAGTCATTCTGCCGAGCCAATGAACGCCGTGCGCAATGAGGCTTTTGAAAATTTTAAGGCACAAGGATTCCCCTCGAAGAAGGTTGAGCGATACAAATATACGGATATGGCTTCGCTCTTTGAGCCTGATTACGGCTTGAATCTGAATCGCTTTGAGATTCCCGTGGATCCCTATCAGGCTTTTCGCTGCGATGTGCCTAACCTCAGTACTTCCCTCTATTTCGTGGTAAACGACAGTTTCTATGGGAATGATAAGCGCCATTCTTCGCTTCCCGAGGGGGTCATCATTGACAGTCTTTGCAAGGTGGCTCAGGAGAATCCTGATCTGATTGGCAAGTACTACGCCAAACTGGCTAAGACCAGCGAGGATGGTATCACGGCCCTGAATACGATGCTCGCTCAAGACGGACTCTTCGTGTATGTGCCCCGTGGCATAAAAGTGGATCGTTGCGTTCAGGTTATCAATATCCTTAAGTCGCCCTTTGCCAGTAAGCAGGCTGAGGGTGGGATGATGGTGAACCGCCGTGTGCTGATTGTCCTGGAAGAAGGGGCTGAGGCGAAGTTTCTCTTTTGCGACCACGCAGCCGATGATTGTCCTTTCCTGACTACGCAAGTGATTGAGGCATTTGTGGGTGACGATGCCAAACTGGACCTTTACTGTATGGAGGAGACTCATGCGAAGAATGTTCGTGTAAGCAATGTCTATATTGACCAACAGCGGAACAGCAAGGTGAACCACAATGTGATTACCCTGCACAACGGCGTGACGCGCAATAAACTTGACCTTGATCTCAATGGGGAGGGTGCTGAATGTTCTTGCAACGGTTGCGTGATAGCCGACAAGCGGCAGCATGTAGATAATAATACGCTGATTACCCATCGTGTGCCCCATTGCACCAGTGAGGAACTCTACAAATATGTGCTCGATGGAGAAGCCGTCGGAGCTTTTGCAGGAAAGGTCTTTGTGGCTCATGATGCCCAAAAGACGGCCTCGCAGATGACCAATCAGAATCTTTGCGCTACGAAGACGGCGCGGATGTTCACACAGCCCATGCTTGAAATCTATGCCGATGACGTGAAGTGTGCCCATGGTTCCACCGTAGGCCAGCTCAACGATGCTGCCCTGTTCTATATGCAGCAGCGCGGTATCTCCGTGAAGGAAGCCAAGCTGTTGCTGGAGTTTGCCTTCATCAACGAGGTCGTTGACAAGATGGAACTGATCCCCCTTCGTGACCGCCTCCATTATTTGGTGGAGCAGCGCTTCCGTGGTCAGCTTAGTAAATGTGAGGGTTGCCGACTCTGTCATTGATAGAGACCCACCCAACTGGAGACCCACCCCAACCCTCCCTGTTTAGGGAGGGAGAATGATTACATAAAAGGAGGCATCCTAATTGATCGGATGCCTCCCTTTATTTGGTTTCAGGTTTCTTTCATTCATTAATTCTGAAAGCGTTTTCTGGAGAAAACGATGACAGGTTACAAGTTTCAAGAACATTTGCAAACCTGAATCTTGAAACCTGAAACTTGCAACTAATCACTTACTTCACATACTTGCGACCGTTCTTGATGATGATGCCCTTCGCTGTCTGTGCGTTCACA
>Ga0247608_10000061_pt1 | contig 210647 bp, 195 predicted proteins | sample 176DNAGHGlowgp2_FD_193490 | JGI IMG/M metagenome (GOLD analysis project Ga0247608, IMG submission 193490) | Sheep rumen microbial communities from Palmerston North, Manawatu-Wanganui, New Zealand - 1766 DNA GHGlow gp2 | ecosystem: Host-associated > Mammals > Digestive system > Stomach > Rumen... | reverse complement strand
AACCAGCGACAATCTGCAAAGACTCCCGCAGACTCGTATCGACTCGATGGTAGTCTACGAGAGCCCGTTACATTCTCTCATGGCTGGCGAACTATTTCAATCCGGCCACAGGTTTGACGCTTACGAACTGCTGGCTCTCCCACGGGTGAAGAAAGAATAAAAACAAGCAGGCATACCGTCCGGAGACCACGGATGGCATGCCTGTTTTTTCGTCCTGTCAAGAGACGCGCAAGTTGCCCACTAATTCTGCCCCAATTCGGCCATTGTGCGGCGCTTCCTTGCCGTCAGGGCTCCCTGCCAGTCCGGATCAACCACACGTACACAGCCGTTTTTTCGGGCGTTGTTGCAGCAAGTGCATCGGTTACTTGATGAAGCTGGCCCCAAATTTTCGGGCTGGGCACCTTGAATAAAAATATGAACTATTACCGCCTTTATCCGAACAATGTATGATAAAAAATGATTGGATATGATTAAAGATAACACGTAAAGCTGCATTATGTCTCAAGATTCAATCAATCGGTTTTTTATTTCAACAATTTTCAGTTCAGGAAAATCATATTTATAAATCGATGCAATGATAATCTGGTGATCCGAAAAGTCACGTTTCAGAATATCCATCATTAGACATACATTTTCCTGATCTATTTCTTTACCGCTCGGAGAATCCAGTATTATGGGCAGTTTCACACCGGTAGTTATTTCAATAGCAATAATGTAAGCTAACCTGAACGCAAAAGCGGTTTTGTGATAAACTGCACCTGACAATTCTTTTAAGTTTGACGTGAATAGATAGGTCTCTGAAAGAGAATTCTTATCTCCTATACCAAGTTCCGTAGCATATTTGATAAGATTGTCGGAGATAGAAGAGGCAACCTTATTATTAAGCTTGGTTACCGTGGTAATCTCTTCTCTTATTGCCTTTAAACGGCCTTCTAGTATGGTTATCTCTCTCTTGATTGCAATAGGATTAAGAGGGAGCTGAGATATCGTCTTATCGAAGGACTCTATCAGAGATTCATTATTCAAAAAAGAAAGCTGCTCATTTTCGTGCTTAGTCTTTTCTTTTACCCGCGATAACTGTGCGGAAAGTTTACTATAGCGGGCTGCTTCAATCTTTCTTTTTGCTACGAGAAGTTCGATCGAATCATTGAGGCCGACAATATTATCCTCAGTAACAGGAAATGTGTTCCCATCAGGTGCTTGCACCAGAAGCTTCATATCTGCTACAAAATTTTTAAAGCGGCGATTATCGGACAGCAAACCATCGATTCTACGTAGTTCAGTCTTTGCACGTTGAGTCTCAATTTCCAAGTGGTCTATTTCTGCACTGGTCTCATCCGCGAAGGACTCTGATATTAACGATTCTGCTCTATCAGAAAGAGCCTCCCTATATTGTGCAACACTGAACATCTGTCGGTATTTATCTAATTCCCGCGATACCTTAGATTCCTCTGCTATTAATTCAGAACAATCTGTACCGGATAACCCACGAATTAGTTCTTCAATATTAAAATGAATACTACCTATTACGACGCCTCTGTTAATCAGAGTCCAGCCTTTTTCCTGATCAACGTAGAAAGCACCAAGAAGGTTGTTTATAATATCTGCGTTTTCAATGCCCCAGAGTTTTGAATGTAACTCTATCTGTTGCTCAGGAAGGACATACGTGATTTTTTCGCCGGTAGAATTAAACTGAGCTACAATAAAAGCCGCATTATTACGGTAGAGAGTCACGCTTCCGGCTGCGTCTGATTCAATTAAAAGCGTTATCTCGCAGCGATCAAACTTCATTTTTCTTGTGTTTGGAATACCGTAGCCAAGCCCATAAAGCAGACTTCTAAGTAGGGTTGTCTTTCCACGAGTGTTCCTTTGACTATATACAAGATTAACAGAATCAGAAAAATCAATGTACCGTTCAAATAGCCCCTCTTTTAAGCGGATTGATTTGATAATCAAAGGTTTACACCTCTCTTTACCTTGTTAATCACAAACCGATTGCGAACAATATTGTACAACACTATTTGCACCAGACCGCGCTGCGTCTCTTCGTCGGCATTTACCAGTTTCAACCGAGTAACATAGTCTGGCCATTTAGTCATTGCAAATTCAACGCATTTCTCCGCGTTACTCTTGTCACATTGGAAACTATTATAATCGCAGAGAACCTGAATAAAAAACTCGAATCTTTCACAGCAAGAATCAATCAAGCTTGCGTATTGATGCGCGATTTCATCATATAATCCAGCGTCGAATTGTTCGGCAAAAGAGTCATCGCACCTTTCCACATCGGTTGCGATAACAAGAATCGGCCAAATAATATCCTTTTTGCTCAATTTAATATCAGGGTCGTCTCTGGTACTATTTTTAAAAATATCTTCATGCCAAAGGCCGAGCAGTTTATTCCCAATACCAGCAATATTAAGGTTTAAATCGCCAATAAAGTCATCAACAACTTGACGCACGACCTTATATCGTTCACGATCATCATCAGTTTCAAATGGAACAACCTGTATCTGAAACTGATTAACATCCAGAGGCTCAGAAATATTGGTCAGATAATCAAGGATAAGCTGTTGAGATGAATTTGGCAGTGAGGAAAACGACCTATGCGCATGCCCATAAAAGAGAGACATAGATGCATCTTCATTGAGTGGATTTGGAGAATTGGTTATAAGAATCAGTGAACGTGTATTATGAGCTTTCTGGTATCCTTCAGAGAGGGTCACTAATGCTTCTTTTAGCTTTTTCCGAACATTCTTGAAGTCTTTGCTGCTATGTTCAATAGATTTTGCCTGCGCCAGAATATATTCCCCATCATTCAACTGAAGTTCAATGTCTTCATAGTTTCCTTCAAGTTTTAGCGATCGAAGTTCTTTGATGTTTTCCAGCATCAGAATGATCTCAGCATTTACCTGAAAGTCGAATCCAAAAGAGACGGAATTTGCACGTCTGTTCTTGCTCAACTTTTAGCACCAGCCTTCTTGTACGAAGTATGCCACCACTGTATAGGCAACTACACATATAACGACAACCTAACAACTCATGTGTATTGGCTGTTTCTCTCTCACGCTGCTACCCAGCCATATCCTTGGACGGCCATGTCTATAAAATGCGTCAAAAGCAGATTGATCTTTGCGGTAAAAGTATCTTTTTCATAGGCACTCGGCAAATCAGCATCCAGAGACGTTTCGATTGCCGATTTCACCTTTGCACGAGGCTGCTCGTCTTTATACCAGTCGACGACCATTAGCTCAGATTTGCCTTCACTGAGTTTCTTAAAAAGATTCTTCGCGGACAGCTTGACCTTCTGCACTTCATCCTTTGTCAGCTTTTTCCCGGCAACCAAGAGATCGAATATCTCCAACTCTTCTTCGGATAGGCCTTCTGCTTCAGGACGCTTGTCCTCAGCTTTCAGATCCTCGATCAGCTGCAGCAGCTGCTCATAATAATCCTCATTCTCTGATCCGCCGGCGTTATAGCGGTCAATGATGTTCCGGAATCGCTGTGAGAATTTTTGCCGTGTAATGTTGCGGTTAAGCATCTGCTGCAAGGCCTGCTCAATAAATGCCTTCAGGTCGTCAATCTCCACCGCTTTGTATTTGGCAACCTTGATTTCCTTTTTCAGCGCCTCAACGTCAACCTTGGAGAGATCGATTACCTTTCCCTGGTGGATCATATATCCTGAGTCGTTGACTTCAGCACGCTGCGAAGACACGCTGGTGTCCAGAACCTGTGCCATACGTAGCCGCGCGCGATTGATCTTCTCGTCATCAATGGTGTGGCAGAAAAGGCCATACAGATATACCAGCGGTGAGAACTTCTCATTTTGCCAGTTCTTTTCAAAGATTTCCGGACGCGATGCTTCATACAGATTCATCAGCGTGTTCAGGATTACCTTGAATTTGTCCTTGGTTTCATCGTTAGAAATGATTGTATTGTATGCATCCCGCAGCATATCAAGCCGGTCGAAAGTGGATGCTTCGGCAATAATTGCCCCAATATCAACATCGAGTCCCAACAGAAATTTATCTGCCTCATCCACGGCGCTGTCGATCAGTGTAATCAGCTGGTCAATGTCTTTCGCCGGGAACTCGGTACCGTCATCCCCGGAAGCGTATTCCGTCAAGGCCTTCTGCATGTACTTGAACACATTGACATAGTCCACGATGATGCCGCAGGGTTTGCCGGGATACACACGGTTGGCTCGGGCGATGGCCTGCATGAGGGTGTGCCCCTTCATCGGCTTGTCCAGATAGAGTGTGGACAGGTTCTCCACGTCAAAGCCCGTCAGCCACATGGCGCAGACGAACACAAGCTGCAAAGGATCGTCAGGATCTTTAAACCGATCCTCAATATCCAGGCCCTCCGGCGTGACAGCATTCATCTTCTGCCGGTGCATGGAGATATCCAGCCCCTGCTTCTGGAACTTTTCGTTCTCGTCTGCCTCTTCGGAGACGATGACCGCCATCTCCACCTTGTTCATGTACTGCAGAATTTGTGTCAGCTCGTCCCGCTTTTCCTTCGTATCGGCAGCGTTCCTCTCCTGCATGATCTTCTGCTTCTCGATCGTCCAGTAATGTTGTACCTTGTCGTACATCTTCACCGCCGTATATTTATCGACGGAAACGACCATGCCTTTACCAAGGAAGCCGCGGCGAGGAAAATGGTGGGCAATATCCTGGGCGATCTTATCAATACGATCCTCCCGCTTAATAACTTCCAGGATACGAGACGAGGAGTTCTCAAGCAGCCGGGTCTCATCCTCGTTCAGATTTTCCTCCTCGATGATGTCCACCACATCATCGTCCAGGAAGTCATTCTCAAGCCCGACCTCCGGCACACGGCGGGAATAGAACAGCGGTACCGTGGAGCCGTCTTCCACCGACTGTGCGAAGTTATACTCCGACACATAGTTTCCGAACCATTGGTTGGTCAGACGCTTACTGCCCAGCAGCGGAGTGCCCGTAAAGGCGATATAATTGGCATTGGGCAAGGCCGTGCGCATGTTCTCTGCGAGATCCTTGTACTGGGTTCGGTGCGCTTCATCCACCAGCACGATGATATCATCTCGTGTGGAGAGCACAGGGTACTTTTTGCCCTTGTCATAACGGAACTTGTGGATCATGGTAAAAATAAAGGATTTGTTTGTCTGCAGAAAGTTCCGCAGCTGTTTGCCGTTCTTCGGCTGGCATTCCTCTTTCTGCCCGATCACTTCTGTCTTTACAAAATTCTTGTGGATCTGATCGTCCAGATCCTCGCGGTCGGTGATGATCAGAAAAGTGAAATTGCCCGGAATCTTACGCCGCACCTTGCGTGCAAAGAACACCATGGAGAAGGACTTGCCGGAGCCCTGGGTATGCCAGAACACGCCCAGCTTGCCCTGCAGTTCCGCCCGATTTTTCACTGATTCTATCAGGTTATTCACGCCGAAATACTGGTGGTTCTTGGCAATGATCTTGTCTTTCTGGCTGCGGAACATGATGAAATTTTCAATGTAATCGATCAGCCGATCCTTCCGCAGCAGGCCGTCGACAAAATAGCGCACAGAACTTTCGCCCACGCTGCCGGCATCCTTCAGAGCCTGACGATCCGGATGCTCCTTTTCAGAATCCACCTTCAGCCACTCAAAGAAATGATTGTAGCTGGCGTTGAAGGCACCAAGCCGCGTTTCCAGACCGTTGGACAGTACGCAGATCTGATTGAAGGCAAAGAGGTTCGGAATGTCGCGCTTATAGTTCGTGAGGTTGTCGTTGTATGCCTCTTCCACCTTGACAATGCTGTTTTTCAGTTCGATAAACACCATGGGCAGGCCATTGATGAAAATCAGTACATCCGGGCGGCGCCAGTACACGCGTCCCTGTATCCACATCTGGGAAACGGCGGTGAAGGTATTGTTCTCCGGGCAGTCAAAATCCACCAGCTTCACAAAATCGAAATCCTCTTTCCCGTTGCGACGGAGGCTGATCTTGATACCGTTGCGGATCTGGTTATAGTACTTGTAGTTAGTGGCCGTCATATCCGTTGCGCTGAAATCGCGGCACAGATCATTGAATGTCTCTGCCAGCTTTTCCTGGGGGATATCAAGATTCAAGCGCGACAAAGACTCCCGAAGGATAAGCGGGAGTACGCACTCTTTCTTGCTGCCGCGTCCTGTCCCGTCCGGCAGCAGCTCTCGCTTGTCCGGGGAAGGGTCACAGCGAATGATGTCATAGCAGAAGGAAGCCGCCTGCAGCTTTTGCAGTATCGCCTGTTCAATATCGTCTTCGGATATGAAGTTGCGCATGATGTGGCCTCCTTAATTACTATTTTTCTTCTGATCCTGAGCTTCCATAAAGCAAGCAACACGCACAAGAAGCTTTATTTCGTCATAGGACATATGATCAACGTCTATTACTACCCATTTTTTCGCGAACTCTTGATAGAAAGCATACGCCTGCCGCAAACCCCAGTATTCATTTGACGTTGTATCGATTTGTTCACTTCGACAATCCAAGTATGTAAAAATCTTTTCCAACTGATAGTGGGCCATTTTATGCATGTGTTTTGGGCACTCATAGACTGGGGAGAGCGCGTTTTCCAGGCCTTCATAGTCCAGCGTGTCAACGCAATCGCAAACAGTCGGTATTGTCTTTATAATGGTATTCCTGTAGACGGTAACAATTTTGCTGTTCCGCTCATCGGATAATGGGCATTCCAAATACTGAGCAGCTGTCTCGACAGAGTAAGCAGACTCAAACCTATCGTTGAGAATGTTGACTATTTCGTGAAGGATTGCAGCGGGCTCCTGATTGCGGTTAACTTTAATTTGCTTCCATCTCTCGTTTACTTCGGCAATCCCGGCCTCCGCCCATTTTGTCAACTCAGAGATACACTCATACCTCGACCTAATATACTCTTTCAATACGGAAAAAGATATTGTTACATCTGTGCTGCTTTCTTCATCCATATTGGAATAGATACGTACACCAACGGCATCCTGAAAGCCATCAAACGCCTTGAATGAGCTGCCGACAATAACCCAGGGACAGCAGTGCTGTTCGTTCTTCTGCATGAACGGTCTATTTTTTTCTCGCCTGTTTGCATCGACTCCATAAGGATGGGCAAATGCCATTGCTCTTAAGTACTCAAAGAAATCATCATCTGTCGGGCAGGTATCGGCAGAAAAATAGGGTCTGTTGTAATGCATTGCGTTTGAGAAAAACTTCTTTTCGCCAATAAACGGCGGCTTTGTATGAAATATATTTTCATACAGTTTTATAACACCGTCCCGTAGAATGGCGGCGTACACTAGGAAGTTGATAAAATCTTCTTCTGATGAGGGAAGACCATCATATCTGTTCAAATAGCGGATAGAACTATCAATCCGATCCATAAAAACACAAATGAGGTTGTATTTATGCTTATAGCTTTCGTGATCGGAGAAAATAGAAGAAGAATCGATCGTCTCTCTAAAAGAATCAATGATAGAACTGTCCAAAAAGCCGGAATTTGGTGCATCATGCTGCTTCAAGATGAATTACACCTCCAACTTCCCGCTCATCAGGCGCGGCAGAAGCAAATCGCGCTGCTTGATGAGGTTCTTATTTTCTTGTACCATCTGATATACGCCATCAAAGATTGGCGTAACGATCGTTTCAAAACGATCCAGCACAGTCTTTTCCGGTTGAAGAATCTTTGTAGATTTCAACTTGTCCTCGTCAACCCGCTGACGACCATCGGCGCCGTTCATGCTCAGAATAGCCGTTTGCCGGAAATAGTGGCTTCGGGCAATGCAATATACATAATGGGGCGTTAAGGCTTTCGACCGCATAACGACAAACTCGGTCGAACCTCCAAGCACTTCATTTTCCGACATACCCATAACGAATCCGGTTTTTCCATTTTCAAGACAGGGCGTAATTTTGGCGAGTAAAGTATCTCCGTTTTGTGAGCGTCGACCTGAAATAGAATCCTGCCGCACAAAACAGCTTGAATCCAATACCATGGAATTCGTTCTGAGTGCCTCCATGGGGATGATCGTAAACTCTGTCTGATCCCCTGTTTTCAACGTCGGATTAAAATCAATGACTTCATCCGCTCTCCGATAAGTCCAGCCCTTCGGGATCCCGTTTTCACACTCCGCGGTTTCATGCCCAGGGAAGCGGAAGCGGACAAACCATTCCTTATACTGGTTTTCGACCATCTGCTCCAGCACCTTGATCCGCTCGTTGTTTACTTCGATCAGATTGTCATACTCAGAAAGAACGGAAGCAATCTTCTTTTGCGTTTCAATATCCGGAAAATCCCACTGAATTCGCTTTATGAAATCCAAGTCTGCACGCTGCCGTCCGCTTGCGCCAGTCATGCTGTTGGCAGCCAACTGCCGGATATGCTTCATGCGCAGTAGATAATAGACATAATCTGTGTCTGAAACGCCATTGATACCACGGAACACAAACAGTTCTGTCGAACCAATCCCATTCTGGCCTTCTGTATCTGCAATTGCCATCTTCCCGTTTCCAAGGCATGGTGTGATTCGAGCGAAGAGCACATCGTGATCCTGAAACTTTGCACCGCCTTGGCCTGCGTATTTGATTGACTCCACACTCCTTACGGTTTTATAACCCGGGGTGATTTGGTCAATATCAATAACGGAATATAATTCTTGCTTTTTCAGTTTAACAGTTGGATTGCAGCAGACTTTATCCCCAAATCTATCCATACTCACACACCATTTTCACATGAAGAATTTGACGATGCCGTAGATTCAATATCTCCTATCAACAGCAAGCCATAAATAAGGTTTATCATTTTGACGCAATCTAACTTCGTTTTCTTCCGCGTAGAACGACCGTGTGCAATCCAATGCCGATTAAGCCCCTTTGGTTCTTTCCTCTTGAAGTCAGAAGGTGCGGAGAAAGAATCCAGTGTTTTCTCTAATGTCATAGCCAGCGTTATCGTGGCATATTCATCATGATTAAGAAGCTCGTCATTATCAAGTTTCTGCTTAATTGCGTTTATGCGCGGCCCAAGCCTTGATGTGGGATTCCCGGAAGTATCCGCCAGTAAACCGTCAAAAACAGAAGTGAAACCCGTAACAGCCAGATCACTATCCCCTCTACGAAACGCATTTACGGATTGAGAGTACAGCCGTTTATGCTTCTGCATCACTACAGAAGAGAGGGTCTTTTTGATAGTCTTATTTACCGCAGAAAACCGATCCCGGATCAGTTGTTCTCGAAGCGTTTTGTTGATGTTTACTGCATCTGCAATTTCATCGACTAATTCCTCGGACATATAATCCCAAAAAACGAACTGCACATCCCCCAGCTTTTCAATCGCAGAAAAACGACGGGATAGTTTTAAAAGAACCTGTCCAATCCCTACTATGTTTGGCTTATATTTTTCAAAGGCCTCAACTATAGGCTGTAGTGTGAGTTGAATATTCTGTAGTGTCTCCATTACAGGACGAGTAATCGCTTGTATATTTGAAATCGCTGAAGTCAATCCCGAAAGATCAAATCCACTCAACGGAGAAGTAACATCACTCATGTGAAAACAAACCTTTCAAGTTCAATGATATTTTTGCTTCCAGTCTCTTCGCCTCATCATTCAGCGCCTCAAACTCCGCATTCAAGCCCAACATGGTCTCTTTGAACTCTTCCACGGTCATGCCATCATCCTCAATGACCACACCGACATAGCGCCCGGCGTTGAGGGAATAGTCCTGGTCGATGATGCCGTCCTCGCCGTCCAGCTTTGCCGCTTTGCACAGGCCGATCACGTCCCGGTAGACGCCATCAGGAAAGCGTTCCACAAGCCAGAGAAGATTGTCCAGAAAATAGATGATCTCATCAACGCAGGCTTTCCCGGCGTCAGCCAGTTCAAAATATGATCTCAGCTTTGCATCTTGCTTGGGCGCGAGAGTGTATCTGCCTGCCAAATCTTCGCGGTTATTTTCTATTTCCCGCACTTGTTCCTTGATCTGTTCCTTGAACGCGGTGACAGATTCCACGGACAATTGTTTCAGCCTGTCGTAGTCAAAAGAAGTGACAGCCAGGGCATAGTTACTGAATATCGGTTCGGAATACTTTCCGCTTTTATCGCCTGTAAAACAAAACTCATACTCGTTGAGTTTATAGATAATCTCCAGCAGTTCACGTGTCAGCCGCAGGGCCTCCGTCTTGTAACTGCCGGTCAAAGCGGCAAACGCTTCTGTATCCCCGTGATACAGGCGGGTGATGATCCCCAGATTTTTAATCTGCTCATCACTGAATTTACGATGGGCGCGGTCCACCTGGGTAAACACATTGCGGGCGTCGATGAAAAGGATCTCGTCCTTCTTGTCCGTTTGGGGCTTGTGCTTGTCAAAGAACCACAGTGTAGCCGGCAGGGTAACAGAGGAAAACATATTGGAGGGCAGCGTCACCATCTGGCTGATGATGCCCTCTTCGATCATCTTTTTCCGGATCTCATACTCGCTCTTTCCGGCGTCGGAGGCGGAGTTTGCCATGACCAGCGCGGCTTTGCCGTTCTCGTTTATAGCCGTGGCAAAATATCCGATCCACAGGTAATTGGCATTGGGAACGGTTTCTTTTTTATCGGAAGCCTTCTTTGCGGATTTGGTGGAATTGCGAGGCACACCGTAGGTGTTGAAGCGCTCGTCACCGCTGACGCGGTCAAAGGAGACTTCGTCCACATTAAAAGGTGGATTTGCCATGACGTAATCAAAAGCGCCGACCGCGCCGTAAGGATCGGAATAAAAGGAGTTTGCCTCAATAATCTCGCCGCGCACATTGTTGAGCAGGAGATTCATCTTGGCCAGCTTCACAGTGTCCGGCTCTTTTTCCACGCCGTAGCAACGGAACTTCATCTGCTCCGCTTCGCTGGCATTGTGGGCGTGCATATAGCGCGCCGCCTGGACAAACATACCGCCGGAACCACACGCGGGATCAAGTATCTTCTTGTCGCCGGGCTGCGGGTCCAGCACCTCCACCATGTAGCGCACGACTGTGGCAGGCGTATAGAATGTACCGCCGTCCTTACCTTCGGCCAGCGCAAAGTTGCCGAGAAAATACTCATAGATCTCGCCAAAGATATCCACGGTGCAATTTTCGGGAATGTCCTTAAAGATGCGCACAATGTTGGAGAGCAGCTCGGGCTCTTCCTCCGGCACAAGCTGGGCATATACCTCTTTGGGGAGAACCCCGTCCATCTTGGGATTTTCACGCTCGATGGCTTCCATCGCCTTTTTCACCAGATCAGCCTTCGCCGCCGTGTCAGGTGCATCATTGAGATAGTCGTAATAAGCGCACTCCGGAAGGAAAAATCCGCATTTCTCAATGGCGATCTCCTTGCGTGTTTTCTCCATGCGGGTACTGCATACTCTTCCTCAATCTTATCCTTGTGCTGCTTGAACAGAATGTCCGCATAGCGAAGGAAAATCAGGCCGAGGATCGGCTGGCCGTATTTGTTCGCCGCCAAGTGCGCACCGGAACGCAGTACATCCGCCGCGTGCCACAGGCTATCTTTTAAGGTTTTCAGCTCTTTGTCGGTCACTGCCGCTACCCCCGTTTATCTTCAAGACTCTCACCTGGCCTGCCATAACATGTACATGTGTCAGACCCGGCTATCAGTACATATAAAAATCCAATAAATAGCATATCACAAAACGACTTCCTTTTCAATTCGATTATACCGATTGTATACACAGTTCAACATCAACTTTGCATTTAGGCTCAGAAAGAAAAGTGCCGGTCAGCAACATTTACGATGCTCCCCGGCACATGCATTAGCAAGTTCTTATATGAAGACTATCTTACGCGCGCACAGACTTATTCCGGATCATACTCCCCGTATTCGCATCCAACGTGGGTGGCCTCCACTTCGTCCACGAGCACCAGTGCGCCGTCCTTTTTGTCGTAGAGCTTCACGGTGCCCCAGCCGTTGCCGCCGTTCCACAGGCGGTTGTGGCGCTTGCTGCCGTCCGGGGCTTCGTAGTTCACCAGCAGCATATCCGCCTTCCGGCAGAAGACCTCCGTCTCCATCACTGCGTGGATATTCTCCTGACGTACCGTCCAGTGCACCACATCGTCGAGCTCCTCAAAGGAGAAGTCCGTCTTGACTTTGAGATGGAGCTTGGAGAAATTGAAATCGTACTCCCTACCCTCATAGTAGAACACGCCTAGCAGGCGGCGATCCAGCGGCACAAAGTAGATCTTCGGCCTGCCGCCGCCAATGTCGAACACGCTGTTCATGAGCTGCTTTCCCGTCACCTTGCTGACAAGATGGTTGGAAGACAGCCAGACCCAGGGGCTGGTGAAATCCCGGCCCCAGTTTTTATCCGCATAACCGTAGCTCTTTTCCGGGGTGACGGTGTACTTCTTCCCGTTGAAGGTGATCTCGCCGCTGTAAGCACTTTTCATGCCCTCGGCATGCCAGTACATGGCGAAGGCTTCGGCGTCCCGAAGCGGCTTGCTTGCGCCGTAGCCCACGTTGAAAGCGATCTGCTTGTCGATGGTCAGATCCCAGGACAGCTCGCCTGCGTCGCACATCCATTCCGGATGCGCCGCCGCTTCCTCCGCTGTGATGGCAATGCTGCCCTTCAAGGTCGTTTCACCGGCAAGGCAGTCCGCGGCCTCTATCCGATAGGGCGCCGCCCCGTGCAGGTCGACGTCCTTCCAGGCAAAGAAGCGGTGAAGCTGGCAGCGATCCGCACCCCATGTCCCGGCCTTTACCATCAGATAGGAGGGCTGCTTGCCTGCCGCTCTGTTTGCGGGCAGCTGGCCGAGAACAGGCTCGTCCCCGCCCAGCGCGGGATTGCAGACGAAGAACTCGATAAAGAACGGCTTGTCTTCACCGGTCACTGCGTCCTGCGCCGTGAAGGAGTGCCACCACCAGTCATAGCCGTGATGGGCCAGCGGACCATGGAGCATACATGCGTCCCGGTTGATGTCATGATGATTGAACATGTGTCAATTCCTGCCTTCTATGAATAATCCGACCTGTGTCGATTTGATTTATGATAATCGTATTATACAGCTGAAAACCCTGACTGTCAAAATATCAGGAAGCCATGATTACAGCTTCCGTACAGGGATATGAGGAGCAACATGATGATGATGTTAACTCGATTCATAAGATCATGCTGATTGGGGAATATTCACTGATACAGTCTTTTTCGTTGTGTTTGTTGACACGGCAGATGAATTGTAGTACAATCGCATTACAAGGAGGCGATGGTATGGCAATGGAATCTACACTTCAAGTGAGGATGGATTCAGCTTTAAAAGCGGAGGTCGAAGCGCTCTATAAAAGTCTCGGTACCAGCTTTGCAGAAGCAGTTCGCATCTTCGCGCAGCAGAGCATCCGTGAGGGCGGCATGCCCTTTACTCCCTCACTGAAATCATGGGATGAGCTTACACAGGATGAAATTGATACCAGGCTCCGCAAGAGCATGGCAGACGTATCGGCGGGCAGAGTGCTCTCTCAGGAACAGCTTGATGCGAAGATGAGGGAGAGATTTGCCTGTAGATGAAGCAAAGAGATATAGCATCCAGTACTCTGAATCCGCCGAGGAGGATATCTTCGCCAAGGCGGAATATATAGAAAAGGTATTGCGGGACAGCCGATTGGCCTATACCTGGTACACCCGTTTGCGGGATCAGATCGCAAGGGATCTGCCGTTCCTGCCGTATAAATTCCAGTTGTATCCCGCTTCCGGCTGGGCCGAAAAGGGTATCCGGGAGTACGTCTTCCGCAATGATATTGTGCTGTATTCCATTGACGAGGCCAGCGCTGTGGTCATCATCCACGCGGTCTTCACCAAGGGCAAAAACATAAGCGAAGATGTTTCTGACGAGTAAAAAACTCTGCATTTTATGACAAAAAAACCGGCGTGTCAAGCACGTCGGTTTTTGCGTTTGGCACAGTGCCCAAAAAGGGAATGAAAGCGTCCTGAATATGGAATAATTGAAGCCGAAAACGGAAACACGGTCGAGGTAGAGGGCGAGATCGACCTGATCATTCAGGAAAACGGCATCCTGTGCCCCATCGAGATCAAAATGTCCACCATGCCCAAGGTGTCCATGGCTTCGGAGTTCGACGTGCTGGACGGCATCCCCGACAGGAAACGCGGCATGGGCACCATCATCTGCCTTCTGGATCGGAAGATATATCTTCGCGAAAATCTGGTTGCCCTGCCTTTAGTATTCCTGTAAAACGCACCCGCGCAGCGGTTCCAAATTTGGAGCCGCTACGCAGGTTTCTTGTTTGAATCGCATATATGCTATTTATTTACCAAGACTACTTCTAATCACTTTTTCTAACTGTATTTTATCTATTAGGTTCCTTTCTGCATCTATTTCATATAGCCTCAGGTGGTTGTCTTTGATAGCAGACAAAACAGCTTTTTTCGATACAGAATCTGAATGACGATACGCATAACAAGCTTGTTGAACAGTAGCATATTTACGATTTGATTTGCATGGTCTCACATTGCTTAAGGACAAATCATAGAAGATCTTGATAGCAATAAGGAGATCATCTACATAATGATCATCTGCAATTTGATAATAAACACTATCTGCATTGTATTTGCGACTTTTTTCCTCTATAAAGCTTAAAATCCTATATGTTTTCCCAGTATAACACGCTTTCCCGTTCTTAAAGAGGATTATGATATATGTATTAGCCGGTGCACTTTTTGCTTCGATAATTGCTTTATCAAGAGTTGTTATTTCTCTCTCAAGCTTTATTGTATAAGAATCCAAGTATTGCTTAAATAAAGTCGCATTGAAACTCGAAAAATTGAAATAAGTGTTCACCTTTTGTGCTACAGTTTTTTCCCCTTTTAACCTATTCTCTATATTACGTCTGTCTTGTGCTTTCTGTTCCAATATATGATATCTACGCAATGAATTCTCAAGCTCTTTATATGGTATGTTCTGGTAGCTCTCTATACCAAAGAAACGTAGTGTATTTACAAGATCAAAAAGACTTTCTTCCTTAGCCCATATAGGGATGATTGTATTATCATTAAACCAGCCTTCTACACCATTCAAGAAATTACCATAAAGGCCTTTTCTGAGATGGATATAATACCCAAAATAATCAAGTCCAAATTCTTCATATATTTGCATGCAACCCCAGAAAAAGTAGTAGTCCTGCTCGTCCATGGGACCTATCTCTACCATTCCCCACTTATTGCGCTCAAGAAACTCACTATTCTGGCAGGCTTTCTTATCAATTTTTGCGAGCATACTCTGAAATGTTTCATTTGTCCATATTTCTCTTCCTTGTTTCTTTCCTTGGTTAATGGTTACCATTATTGTTATCACACTCCTAGTCTATATAATAATTATAGTTCTGTAGTATTATAGGAGATACAGTTCTTTCAGCCATGAGTTTCACCAGTATTATTGAGACTTAAAGCAAATATAGATACAAAAAGTGCCCTAAAAATGCAACTTTAACACTTTTATGGCACTAATTTTGGCGGAGGGTGCAGGATTCGAACCCGCGTGGGGTTTCCCCCTAATGGTTTTCAAGACCACCCCGTTATGACCACTTCGGTAACCCTCCATGTATGTTAACTCCCGGATGGGAGATAACGACGATATAAAATTGTCTTAGATTTTCTCTTAGATATGCCGGGGGACCGTGACCGGGGTGCGGCGAAAAATTCAGCGCGCGTGCGGTTTTGCGGGATCGGACGCTCCGTTTGCTGCGACGGTTTTCAAGACCACCCCGTTATGACCACTTCGGTAACCCTCCATGTATGTTAACTCCCATGCGGGAGGTAACGACGATATGAAATTGTCTTAGATTTTCTCTTAGATACGGCGGGGGAGACCGCCCCCGTTATGTCCTGCTGCGGTGCCCGAAATCTTTTGTTCGCTGATCGCTCGCAAGATTTCGACCGCTGCCACTCCTTATTGCTCGCTGTATCCGCCGCAGGCGGCGCTCGCAAACGTCCCCACTTCGGTAACCCTCCATGTATATTCAATTGCTGAGATTTTAGCACGTCAGCCCCCGCAAGTCAAGGCGGGGACGTGTCAAAAAACGGAATCTTTCGCCGCGCACAGGGCGTTCACAACTTGTTTGCTTTACAGAAGGGACCGAAAATGCTATATTGGGTGATAGAAAAACCGCAAGACAAGGAGGCGCGCTTATGCCGCTGGACAATGCTGCCCTGAAATCCAGGGCAAAGGAGGTCATCGCGACCTCCAACCCGCGCGTGATCACGGTCGGGTTTGTGTATCTGCTGATCACCATTATTCTGAGCGCTCTCGGCTCGCGCGTGATGAGCGTCAACATCAGCCAGAGCGAGGCGATGAATTACATGCGCTATGCCATGGACGGCAACTACGAATACGCCCTGAAATATGCCGAAACTATGACGCCGCCCCCTGCGGCCTATGCCATCAATTTTCTTTTGATGATGCTCTCGGGCATCGTGGGGACGGGCTTTCTCATCTTCCTGCTCAACACCATCCGCAACCGCAAGCCCTGCTTTGAAAACCTGCTGGACGGCTTCGGCTTCTGGTGGAAGATCATCCTGCTCGACCTGCTGCAGAGCCTTCTGGTCGGACTGTGGAGCCTGCTGCTGTTCGTGCCGGGCGTCATGGCCTGGTATCGCTACTCCCAGGCATCCTACATCCTCATCGACGATCCGAGCAAGTCGCCCGTGCAGTGCCTGCGGGAGTCCAAGGCCATGATGAACGGCCACAAGAAAGAGCTCTTCCTGCTGGATCTGAGCTTCATCGGCTGGTATCTGCTGGGACTCATCCCCTATGTGGGCTATGCCGTTGAGGTCTGGTCGATGCCCTACATCGGCATGACCAAGGCGCTCTACTATGAAAGACTCCTCGGCAGCAATGTCTGGAGCTATACCCCGGATTACCCGACGTAACACAAAAGGGGCTGTCTCAAAACTCCGTGTCATTCTCCTAAAGGGCATAGAGCTTCTAAGCGGCAAGCCGCTAAGAAGCTCTAATGTTCGCGAAGCGAAGAATCTTTCTCGGAAAGGTTGCAAAAACCTTCAAAAGAAAGATCCTTCGTCACTTCGTTCCTCAGGATGACAAAACGGAAACCGTTTTGAGACAGCCCCTTTTCTTAATAGATCAAAGAGAAATGTTCGGGCTTGAGCTTGTACTTGATGCCGGACACAAGCCCCATCGCTGTATACATCGTCACCATCGACGAGCCCCCATAGCTGAAGAAGGGGAGTGTGATGCCGATAACCGGGGTGATGCCGATGCACATGCCGATGTTGATGAGCGTCTGGAAGGTCATGGCCGCGGCGACGCCCATGCAGATCAGCATGTCAAAAAGCCGCCCGCTTTTGAGCCCGATGCGCACGATGTGGACAATGATGACCGACAGCAGGATAACGACAATGATGCAGCCGATCATGCCCAGGTTTTCGCCCACGACGGAGAAAATGAAGTCCGTGTGCTTGCCGGTGAAAACCGTGGTGCGGTGCCCCTCTTCCACGCCGGTGAGACGGCCGGAGGCGAGGGTGAGCTTGCTCTGCGTGGTCTGCCAGGTGATGCCCCAGCCGTCCGGGTCGATGCTGGGATCATAGGGGGCGATCAGGCGCTTTTTCTGGTAGTCCTTGAGAAAGTAGTTCCACAGCAGCGGGACCGCCGCAGCGACCGCCGCGCCGCCCAGGGCGAACCAGTAGAGCCGCACGCCCAGCAGGAAAAACATGGTCAGGAAGATGAGCATGATGACCGTGGCGCTCCCCAGATCGGAGGACACCACGATGATGAGGCCGAAGACGACCACAAAGTGGCCCACCATCTGTACAACGGAGAAGAAGCCGTCGATATCCTCATGCTCCTTGATATAGGTCATCTGCCGTGCGGCGACGATGATGTAGAGGATTTTGATAACCTCGGCCGGCTGGATGCCGATGCCGGCGAAGCGGATCCACGCCTTGTTGCCGGTGCCGTCGTCCTGGCCGAAGATGACCAGCGCCACCAGCAGCAGGAGGTTAATGACGCACAGCAGCTTCCACTGGGAGCCGAGAATATCCACGTCGATATAGGTGAGCACCACAAAGGCGGCGATGCCGAGAAACATGGAGAAGACCTGCACGGCGATATACTTGGACGGGGCCGACATGTTCCAGCCGCCGTTGACCATGCCGACGACGGCCTTGTTGATCATCAGGATGCCGAAGACGGAGCAGATGGTGCAGATGATGAGCAGAAAGATATCCGCCCGCTGGAAAAACTGCCGGACAAAAGGTTTGAGCTTGTTGATGCGCAGCGCCTCCTTTCCCGAAAAAATGCAAAACGGATGTTAACACGAACTTGCTCTTTACGCAAGTGGGAAAACAGTGGTATAATACCACAGTCACGTATATTACCACAAAAGCGCCCCGCGTTTGTTAGAAGACTGTAAAACCGTGCGGGGCATGGGAGAAAAGCATGTCTGAATTTATAAGTCACAATGAGCGCGAGACCGAGGAGCTCGGCGCGCGCCTGTCCGCCGGACTGCCGGGCGGCGCGGTGATCGCCATGTACGGCGATCTCGGCGCGGGCAAGACGGCCTTTGTGCGCGGCATGGCCCGGGGCATGGGCCTTGACTGCCGCGTGTCCAGCCCCACCTTCACCATCGTCAACGAGTACCTGGGGCCGCGGGAGCTGATCCACTTTGATATGTACCGCCTCTCCGGCGCGGACGAGCTGTTCGATATCGGCTGGGAGGACTACTTAAACCGCGGCGCGGTATGCGCGGTGGAGTGGAGCGAGAACGTGCAGGACGGCTTCTTTGGCGACGAGATCCGCGTCACCATTGAGAAGCTGTCCGACACCGAGAGAAAAATCACCATTGAGGGGGCGGAGCTATGCTGATCCTGGCGTTTGAATCCACGGCAAAGGCGGCTTCGGCGGCGCTGGTGCGGGACGGAAAGCTCGTCAGCCAGTACAGCCAGTGCAGCGGCCTGACCCACAGCCGCACCCTCCTGCCCATGGGAGAGGATATGCTGAAAAACGCGGAACTGACCCTCGGCGATGTGGATCTTCTCGCGGTGGCCCACGGCCCCGGTTCCTTCACCGGCGTGCGCATCGGCGTTTCCATGGTCAAGGGCCTCGCCTGGGCGGGAGACAAGCCCTGCGTGGGCGTCTCCACGCTGGAGGCCATGGCCTGGCACGGCCTTGCGGCGGGCGGACTCATCTGCCCGGTGATGGATGCACGGCGCAGCCAGGTCTACAACGCCCTCTTCCGCATCGAGGATGGGAAACCCGTGCGCCTGACCGGGGATCGGCCTGTCGCGCTCGGGGAGCTGGCGGAGGAACTGAAGACCTATGGCGAGCGCGTCTTTCTCGTGGGCGACGGGGCGGAGCTCAGCTTCCGGGCGCTGACGGAGAAGGGCATCCCCTGTGTGCTGGCCCCGGAGAACCTGCGCATGCAGAGCGCCTGGGGCGTGGCCATGGCGGCGCAGGACAAAGAGCCCGGCAATGCCGACACGCTGCTGCCCGTGTATCTGCGTCTTTCCCAGGCCGAGCGGGAGCGGCAGGAGCGCCTGCAGAAGGAGCAGTTGCAAGGAAACGCTTGACTTCTGCCGACAGGTAGTATATCATACCCAAGATAGAACCGTTTTCATGCATTTCGGAATGCAAAAGATTAAAATTTCATAAAAGGAGAAGCGATCCATGAGCAAAGTATGTGTTTTCGACCATCCGCTGATTCAGCACAAGCTGTCCATTCTCCGCGACAAGGGCACCAGCGTCAAGGAGTTCCGCGAACTCATTTCCGAGATCGCCATGCTGATGTGCTATGAGGCGACCCGCGATCTGCCCCTGGAGGAGATCACGGTCGAAACCCCCGTTGCTCCTGCCAAGTGCAAGCGTATTTCCGGCAAGAAGCTGGCGGTTGTCCCCATCCTGCGCGCCGGTCTCGGCATGGTGGACGGCATGGTGAGCATGATGCCCAACGTGAAGGTCGGCCACATCGGCCTCTTCCGCGATCCTGCCACCCTGGAGCCGGTCAAGTACTACTTCAAGATGCCCCCCGATATTGAGGAGCGCGACGTCATCGTCGTCGATCCCATGCTCGCCACCGGCGGCTCCGCCTCCGCGGCCGTCACCTTCCTCAAGGAAGTCGGCGTCAAGCATGTCAAGCTCATGAGCATTATCGGCGCGCCCGAGGGCGTCGCCCGCATGCAGGCCGATCACCCCGACGTGGACATCTTCGTCGCCGCTCTGGACGACCACCTGAACGATCACGGCTACATCGTCCCCGGTCTGGGCGACGCCGGCGACCGTATCTTCGGCACCAAGTAAATACGACAGGACGCCGTTCCGTTGTGGGACGGCGTCTTCACAATTCTTAAGCCGCGGCAGCATTGTTTTCCGCATGGGACTGTGATAGAATCATGCTCGGGAAAACAAATACAATGCGGCGATGAAAAGGAGGAACTGCACATGGCAGAAATCAAGAAGATGGACGAGCAGGAACTGGAATCGACAGCCGGCGGTTATGGCGCAGGACAGTGGGTCACGGTCAACGGCCTGCAGACCGGCTATCTCGCCCTGAGAACCCAGCCCTATTACGATCCCAACAACGAGATCCGCGGCAGCGAGAGCTACAACGGGCATGCCCTGCAGATCACCGGCGGCTATGTTGCGGGTGCGGACGGCAGAACCTATGTCTGGGTCTACAACCCCAGAAGCGGCATGAGCGGCTGGACAAACGCCCAGTACCTGTACTGATCATAGGGAGGCATCCCAAGATGCCTCCGTTCTCACGGAGCGATCAGGGGATCGCTCCCTAAGTCAAAAAGCTTCCCGACACGCATTGTGCCGGGAAGCTATTTTATTAATGCGGCAATAAAATAATCGTAAATCCTTTCTGACTGTGCAAATCATTGCCGCATTAATAGTTGCCATATTTTTCGGTTGCCGCGTCAGCGGCGAGAAAAATGGCATAATATGATCTTATTACTCCGGCTGCACAAGCTTTTGATTTGCGAATATTTAATCGCCGGAGTAATAATATTACATCTTCTCCGCCAGGAGCTTGAGGATCTGCACAGCGTTGGAGGCAGCGCCCTTGCGGATCTGGTCGCCGCAGCACCAGAGCGTGAGGCCGTGATCGTCGGTCAGATCGTCGCGGATCCTGCCGACCCAGACGAGATCCTGGTCGGTGGTGTCCAGCGGGGTGGGGTAGCAGCGGCCCTCGTAGTTCTCGATGAGGCGCACGCCGGGATAGGCGGCGACGGCGGCCTTCGCGGCCTCGACGCTGACCTTATCCTTCGTGTGCAAGGTGACCGCCATGGAGTGGGAGCGCATGACCGGTACGCGCACGCAGGTGCAGTTGACCTTCAGGTCGGGGCTGTGCATGATGCGGCGGCCCTCGTTCTGCATCTTCATCTCTTCCTTGGTGTAGTCGTTGCCGTAGGGGGCGTCGATGAAGGGGATGACGTTCATGGCGATCTGGGTGGCAAAGGTCTTGACCACGGGCTTTTCACCCTTGGCGAGAGAGGCCATCTGATCGTTGAGCTCGTTGATGCCGTTGGTGCCGGCGCCGGAGACGGCCTGGTAGGTGCACACGACCATCTTCTCGATGGGGGAGAGATTGTTGATCGCGGCGACGGCCATCAGCGTAATGATGGTGCAGCAGTTGGGGTTTGCGATCATGCCGTGGTTTTCAAAGGCGTCGGCGCCGTTGATTTCGGGGACGACCAGCGGCACGTCGGGCTCGAGACGGAAGGCGGAGCTGTTGTCGATGTAGATGGCGCCGCTCTTCTTGATGGCGGGGGCGAAGCGCTTGGACATGTCGCCCTCAACCGCGCCGAGGACAAAGTCCAGACCCTCGAAGGCGTTGTCGTTGGCCTCCTGAATGGGGACGTCCTTGCCCTTGAAGGACACGCACTTGCCGACGCTCTTGGCGCTGGCGAGGGGGCGGAGCTCACCCACGGGAATGTCGTACTCGGCGAGGATCTTGAGCATTTCCTGACCGACAGCGCCCGTGGCGCCCAGAACTGCGATATTCAAAGCTTTCATTGTATTTCCTCCTTGTTTTCAATCGGCTTATCCGGCAAAGCGTTCGTAAATGACGCGGATCGCCTTTTCAAAGTCTTCGTTTTCCACGCCCACGATGATGGACAGCTCGTCGGCTCCCTGGGCGATGGTGCGGATGTTGACGCCGCTCTTGCCGAGCGCGTGGAAGAGTCTGCCCGAGGTACCGGGGCGGGAGGTCATCTTGCGGCCGACGGTGGCGACGAGGGAGATGCCCTCCTTAACATTCACATCGTCGGGGCGGATGCTCTTCTGGATGTCGGCGATCACGTCGTACACGCTGTCGCCCAGCGCCTTGGTGGAGGACACAAGGGCGAAGCTGTCAAGGCCGAGGGTGATATGCTCCACCGGCGCGTGGTAGCGGTCGAGGATCTCCAGCGCCTGGCGCAGGGATTCGCTGGTGTTCATGCTGCGCTTTTTGACGGTGAGGATGGTGAAGCCGCGCCGCCCGGCGATGCCGGTGATGAAGCGCTCCTCCTGCTCGCCGTTTTCCTCCACCTCGTCCACGATCATTGTGCCGGGATCCTGGGGACGGTTGGTGTTGCGGATGTTGAGGGCGATGCCCTTCTCCTTGACGGGGCTGATGGAGTCCTCGTGCAGGACGGAGGCCCCCATGAAGGCCAGCTCCTGAAGCTCGGCATAGGTGATGGTGGCAATGGGCGCGGGATTTTCCACGATGCGGGGATCCGCCACCAGGATACCGGACACGTCCGTCCAGTTCTCATACACGTCCGCGTCCACCGCGGCTGCGGCCAGCGCGCCGGAGATATCGCTGCCGCCGCGGGACATGACCTTGATCTTCCCGGTGGGGAGCCTGCCGTAGAAGCCGGGGATCAGGATGCGCTCATATTTATCGAGGGCGTCCTTGATGGCGGCGTAGGTCTTCTCCCGGTCGATCTGCCCGTCGAAGCCGAAGAACACGCAGTCGGCGGCGTCGACGAATCTATAGCCAAGATATTCCGCCAGCAGGCGGGAGGTGAAATACTCGCCGCGGGAGACCAGCTCGTCCACGCCCATGTATTTGTCCAGGCGGGGCAGGAGCTTGTCGAAATCGCCCTCCACGTCGTACTGGAGACCCAGCTCGTCGCGGATCTCGGCAAAGCGGGAGCGGATCGTGCCGATGATATCCTCACAGCTCACACCGTAGGTGATGTGGGCGTGGCAGAGATACAGCAGATCTGTCAGCTTATGGTCGCTGCTGTCGCGCTTGCCCGCGGCGGAGCTGACTACGATGCGCCGTGCGGGATCGGCCTCAATGATGGCCTTGACCTTTTTGAACTGCTCGGCCCCTGCGACGGAGGAGCCGCCGAATTTTGCAACCTTTAACATTTATGCCTCCATGGCGGCGAAGAAGATGCTGCCGCCCTCCTTGCGTACAGAATCGGCCAGCGCGTGCATCGCGGGCACGGAGATCGGCTCGGTCACGCCGCGCACGCATTCCTCATCGCCCTTGCACTCCTTGAAGGAGAAGCGCGCGGCCATGTCCACATCGACGCGCACATAGTAGGGATGCACACAGGAAGAGTTATCCGCGGTGACCTTGAGGCAGGCAGGGCGGAACATATCAAGGCTTCCCAGCCCGCACAGATCGCGCACCACCGCGGAGGCGGTGGGGTAGCGGCCCGCGCCCTGGCCCATCAGGACGATGGCGCCGGCGTTCTCGCCGTTGTATTTTGCCATGTTGAAGTTTTTCACCACGGAGCATTCCGGGGCATTGGCCGGGAAGAGCACGGGCTCCACATAGGCGTAGACCGTCGAACCGGCAGGGCCGCCGGAGGTGATGAGGCGGCAGGTGAGGCCCCGGCCCTGGAAGTCCGCCACGTCTGCGGCGGTGATGCTCTCAATGCCCTCGCGGGAGAAGCCGTCCACCGGCAGCTTGTCATAGGCCACCGCGCAGGCCAGCATGATTTTGCGCAGCGCGTCGAGACCGGACACGTCCGCCGTGGGATCGGCCTCGGCATAGCCGAGGGCCTGGGCCTGTCTGAGTACGTCGCCGTAATCCTTGCCCTCGCTCTGCATGGCGTCGAGCATGAAGTTGGTGGTGCCGTTGAGGATGCCCCCCAGGGAAAGGATATTGTCGCTCTGCGCCGCGATGGCGAGGTTGTGCAGGAAGGGTACGCCGCCGCCGCAGGCCGCCGAGAAGAGGAAGGAGACGCCGTTTGCGCGGGCAAGCTCCGCAAGCTCAATGCCGTGGGCCGCGACCAGGGCCTTGTTGGAAGTGACCACATGCTTGCCCGCCTTGAGCGCCGCCGCGACATAGGAGTTGGCGGGCTCGATGCCGCCCATAACCTCCGCCACCGCGCCGACCGAGGGATCGTTCACGATCTCGTCGATGGAGCAAACCTTAAAGGGCTTGTCCGCCTTGCCCGCTCTTACCAGTACAGGGCCCGGCTCCAGCCCGTCACACTTTTCCAACATCTCATACACGCCGACGCCGACGGTGCCAAAACCCAATATTGCAACTTTCATCTTGATCTTCCTCTCTGATGTCCGCAAAACAGGGACAATTGTCTTTAGAATGGCGACAGTTTACCACATGCCGCGCCGGATTACAAGTCTTTTTTCAAAAAAATTTTGTCAGAATTGCGGCAAAAGGACGTGCCGCTCTTGGTGTTTTTAAACAGAAACAGCCCGCCGCGGTCGGCGGGCTGCTGCAAAGTTATTCTTTGTCCTTCAGCGCCTTCTTATTCTCGTACATCTCCGCGTCCGCGCGGTCAAAGACGTCCTGGAAGCGGGTGTCCATTCCCGGGGTGTAGTCCGACATGCCGCCTGCCACCACAACGCCGCCGCTGCGTGCGCGCTGTTCGTTCTCTTCCCGGAAGCGCGCCATCAGCTCGCCGCGCCTGTCAAAGTCGGAGGTTGAGAGAATGGCGGCAAATTCATCGCCGCCGATGCGGTAGACGGGGCTGTGGTTGAATAATTCACAGATGACGGCAGCAGCGGCGCGGATGTAGTTGTCGCCCGCCGCGTGGCCCTGGGTGTCGTTGATCTTTTTGAGACCGTTGAGATCAAAGACCACCACAGCGAAGGTGACATAGGGGTCAGCGTCGATATACCCGTCCCACTGCATCTCCGCCTCGACAAAGGCGCGCTTGCTCTTGACGCCGGTGAGCGCGTCGCGGCTGACAAGCTCGGTTGCCCGCTGCAGGGCGCGGGCCTGGGCCTTGTCGCGCCGGACCCGGGCGTCGATATTGCTCAGACCGATGACGATGTGGGGATCGCTGCGGTCGGCCATGCGGCTGGCCTTCATGTGCACATAGGTGGGTACGCCGTTGATGCGCATGCGGTATTCCAGGGCGTAGCTGCCCGTCTCGTCCAGGCATTTCAGCAGGGTGGACTTGTCCAGCACTTTTCGCACACTGTCCACATAGCCGTCGCAGACCTCGGGCAGAAAGCGATCCCGGCTGACGTCGAAGAAATTTTCGCCGCCATGCTCCATGTCGAGCTCCCTGTCTGCCTCGCTGGCGCGATATTCGACGAAGCGGTCGGTTTCCGTGTCTACGTAAAAGATCAGGAAATAGTCCGAGGAGAGGGCCTGGGCGATGCCGGCCTTGACGAGCGCGGCCTTCTGACGCTGCACCTCGGCATTGACGTTGCTGGTGCCGATGACGAGGTGGCGCGCGTCAAGCCGTGTCGCCTTCATCAGCACGTATTTGGGTTCACCGTCGAGCATCATGCGGTAGGGGACGGAGAAGCTGCCGTTCAGTTCGACCTCCCGCAGAATGTTCTCCTTGGTAAACACCGCCATAAAGCCCGGCAGATCCGCCGGGTGGACAAAGCGGGACATGTTGCGGCGGCTGAGGTTAAAGAAATCCTCGCCCCGGGTCTCGATGCCGAGCTTCCGAAAGTCCCCCTCGGAGCTGAATTCAATGAAATAATCGCTCTCCACGTCCACGTAATAGATGAGGAAATAGTCCTGAGCCAGGGCCTGGGCGATGCGGGAGAAGGACTCGAGATTCTGCCGCTCGGCGGCGAGGCGCTGCTCGGCGGTGATCTGGGAGTCTATATTGCTCACGCCGACGATGATGTGGCGGAAAATGCCCGCCTCGGCAGGGATGACCTTCATGCGGTAGTACATGGGCTTTCCGGAGATGAGCAGGCGGTAGTCCATGGAGAAGCTGCCCCGATCCTTCAGCACACCAAGCAGCACGGTCTTGTTCAGGGCGTTGGCGACCTTTTCCGAATCCTCGTTGTAAACGATATGCTGGATATTCCGCTGGCACTCGTCAAAGAAATTGCGCCCGCTGGTATCCAGCTCCAGCAGCCCATAAGCGCCGTCGGAGATGAATTCCAAGTAATCGTCCGTCTCGAGATCGACGTAATAGATGCTCTCGATATCGCGGGAGAGGGCCCTGGCAAGGCTCGTGAAGTCGGGCGGGAACTCCTGCCCGGCAGCGCCGCCCTGCGCCCGGCCGGAAGCGAGATTCAGTTCGTCATAGGATGTCATCATGGCATGATCCCCCCGGCTATGGATGATATGCATGAGAAGTGAAATGATTATATACCATACCATAGATTATCAAAAATTGCCATAGGAAAATTGTAACAAAAGCGCATTACACCCCGAATCGTATGATCCGGGGTGTAATGCGGCGTATGCTCTTTATTCGCCCTTGCCCTCTTCGGGCTTTTCCTCCGCCGTCTCTTCGGCGGCGGGGGCAGTCTGGACTTCGTCCGCGGCGGCCGCGGGCTGCGCCGTGTCGGCGGTCGCGGGCTGCGCCTCTTCGGCGTCGCCGTTCACCATGGAGATCTTCTTCGCCGGGCGCTCGATGGTCTTGTCCTCGCGGGCCTTGCGCGCCTCTCTCGGCGGGATGGGCATGAACTCGCCATGCTCGAAGAAGTAGTTGAACTCCTCGGCCTCCATGGTCTCGTTCACCAGCAGGTATTCGGCGATGGCGCGCAGCTCATCGGCGTGCTCGGTGAGGATCTTTTCGCATCTGGCGCTGGCCTCGTCAAAGATCTTCTTGACCTCCTCGTCGATCATGCCGGCGGTCTCTTCGGAGTAGCTCTTGGTCTGGCCGAAGTCGCGGCCGATGAAGATGGAGTGGCCGGAGTTGTCGTAGCTGATGGGGCCGAGACGATCGCTCATGCCGTAGCGCATGACCATGTCGCGGGCAAGGGCGCTGGCCTGATGAATGTCGCCGGACGCGCCGCTGGAGATATCGTCGAGGAAGAGCTTTTCCGCCGTGCGCCCGCCGAGGGCCATGACGATCTCCTCAAACATCTCGGACTTGGACTTGAAGTTCTCCAGATCCTCCTGGGGCCGGAAGAGCGTGAAGCCGCCCGCCGCGCCGCGGGGGATGATGGTGATATAGTGCACGGGATCGACATGCTCAAGGAAGCGCCCCGCAATGGCGTGGCCGGACTCGTGATAGGCGGTGAGCTTTCTGGCCTTCTCGCTCATCTTGCGGCTCTTCTTCTCGGGACCCATCTGCACCTTGAGGATGGCCTCGTCGATATCCTCCATATTGATGAAGCGGTGCTTGCGGCGCACAGCCAGCAGGGCGGCCTCGTTCATCAGGTTCTCCAGATCCGCGCCCGCAAAGCCCGGGGTGCCTTTGGCGATGGAGTTGAGATCCACATCCTCGGCAAGCTGCTTGTCACGGGCGTGAATCTTCAAAATAGCCTCGCGCCCGCGGATATCGGGCAGACCCACATAGACCTGGCGGTCAAAGCGGCCGGGACGCAGAAGGGCGTTGTCCAGGATGTCCGCGCGGTTGGTCGCCGCCATGACGATGACGCCCTCGTTATTGCCGAAGCCGTCCATCTCGACAAGCAGCTGGTTCAGGGTCTGCTCGCGCTCGTCGTGTCCGCCGCCGAGGCCGCTGCCTCTCTGGCGGCCGACGGCGTCGATCTCGTCGATGAAGATGATGGCGGGGGCGGCCTTCTTGGCCTGCTCAAACAGATCGCGCACACGGCCTGCGCCGACGCCGACATACAGCTCCACAAAGTCGGAGCCGGAGATGGACAGGAACTGTACGCCCGCCTCGCCCGCGACGGCCTTGGCCAGCAGTGTTTTGCCGGTGCCCGGAGGGCCGACGAGCAGCACGCCCTTGGGGATGCGCGCGCCCATGGCGGTGTAGGCCTTGGGGTTTTTGAGGAAGTCGACGATCTCGCTGAGCTCCTCCTTCTCCTCGTCGCAGCCTGCAACATCGGCGAAGGTCTTCTTGTTCTTCTCATCGCTGCCGAGACGGGTGCGGGCCTTGGAGAACTTGGTGATCCCGCCGGCGCCGCCGCCGGCACGGGTCATCATGAAGTACCAGAGCACCATCGCCCCGCCCATGACGAGGATATAGGGCAGCATGCTGGCCCACCAGGGGACGACAAAGCCCTCGTCATAGTTGTATTTTTCGAGGACGCCCTTTTCGTACTGCTCCTTGATGAGCTCGTGGAAGTCCTCATAGAAGACGCTGAAGCTTAAAAGGTCGTAGGTTACTTCCTCCGTGGGCGGCTCGCCGCTGTCGGTGCGAACCTGGAGGATGATGGTGTTGCCCTCGGTGGTGAAGGATTTGACCTTCTCCTTCTGGAACAGATCCACCAGGTCGGAATAGTTTTTGAGCTGTTTGGCGTCCGAGTTCCCGGTCATGGTGAAGATGACGGCGATCATGATCGCAATGAGCAGGACATAGAAGCCCAAGTCTCTGGCGCGTTTTGAATTCAAAGTATAGTCACTTCCTTATAGATACAATTGTGAAACGCTGCTTCACAATTGAGGGTGTTTCCGAGGCGGCGGGGCTGTCTCGGAAACAAATAAAAATTCCCGAAGGAATATTGTTTACGAATAAATCTCCGGCTTCAAAACCCCGATGTAGGGGAGGTTGCGGTAATGCTCGTTGTAGTCCAGACCGTAGCCGACGACGAAAGCGTCGGGCACTTCGAAGCAGGAGTAGTCGGCATAGACGTCCGCTTTGCGCCGGGCGGGCTTGTCCATCAGGGTCACAATGGTGATGGAGGCGGGGCCGCGGTTCATGAGGTAGCGCTTGAGATAGCTCAGCGTCACGCCGGAGTCCAGAATATCCTCGACAATGATGACGTGGCGGCCCTCAATGTCCTGGCTCAGGTCCTTGTTGATCTTCACCGCGCCGGTGGAGCTGGTGCCGCTGTAGGAGGAGACGGCCATGAAGTCCATGGAGCAGTTGACGTCCACATGGCGCATCAGGTCGGCCATAAAAATGAAGCAGCCCTTCAGTACGCCGACGAAGATGGGATCCTTGTCCCGGAAATCTTCCGTGATCCGTTTGCCGACCTCTGCCACCTTGGCTTCGATCTCTTCTTCGCTGATGAGGATGCGTTCAATATCATTGCGCATTTTCTTTCTCCTGTTTTTTTATTGATTATTGCTCCCCCAATAAATTCTTGAATTTTTGGGGAGCAATTTTGCCATGTTTCGCGGTTGCCCCGCTTGGGGGCGAGCGAAACGGCATTAAATTATTATTGATGTGCCTGCATTCGGTGCTGTCTTGATTGAAGATTAAATTGGCACATCAATATCGAAAAAGCTGAGCTTCAGGGCGCGCTCCCCGATCTGGGGCAGGGCCCTCTCGTCTACGGCAAGGCCGCGCACAAAAAGCGGCCCGTCCCTGTCCCGCAGGACGGGGCATGCGTCCCGCGCGGCGCGGGTATAACCGGCCTCCTTGAACAGCGCGCTCAGCTTTTTGCGCACACCGCGCCCCTTCGGGCGGATGCTGTCGCCGGGCAGTCTGCCCGTGCACAGGAGATCGGTTGTTAATATCTCATATTTGAGATAGGAAGTCTTGAACAAGTCGTAAATTTCTCCCCGATATACCGTGAACTGTGTCACAAGACGCAGCCCGGCCTCCGGGATGAAAAGCGTTTCGCCGGGGATCACGCGGCGCGCGGGGAGCGTGATTTCGTGCCCGGCCTCCAGATACAGCCGCCCCTGCTCCCGCCGCAGCGCACGGCCGGGGAGCTGCAGAACGCCGTATTCGCTGCTCTGTATAAAATCCAGCACAGCCTCCGCCCGCTCCATGCTGAGGCCGGGGAGAAGCTGCCGCACCACGCGGGACGCGAGCGCCGGGTGCAGTACGGAGAGCGGGCCGAGCGGCAGACTGCCGTCCCGGTAATTGTTTCGGATAAAATCCTCCGCCAGCGCGGAGAGACAGTCCTCATCCCGCTGCGCAAGCCGGGCAGTCCTCGCCGCGGCTTCGGAGAAACGGGGGTTGATCTCCCGCAGGAGAGGCACAATGCGGTGCCGGATCAGGTTTCGCGTGTAATCGTCGCTTCGGTTGCTGCTGTCCTCCACGTGGGGAATGCCGTTTTCCGCAAGGTACGCCTCGATCTCGGCGCGGGAGACATGCAGCAGCGGACGCAGCAGCAGGCCGCGCTTTTCCGGAATGCCGCAGAGACCCGCTATGCCGCTGCCGCGTGTGAGGTTAAACAGCAGCGTCTCGGCGTTGTCGTCCCGGTTGTGGGCGGTGAGGATGTGTGCCGAGCCCAGCTTCTCCGCCGTTTGAAAGAGAAAGGCATAGCGAAGCTGACGCGCCGCTTCCTCAAGGCCCAGGCCCTCTTCTTCGGCAAGCCCCGGCACGTCCCCATGCCCGAGGACGAAGGGAATGCCCCGTTCCCGGCACCAGCTTTCCACAAAGGCGGCGTCCCGCAGGGATTCCGCCCCGCGGATGCCGTGTTCGAAGTGGGCGGCGGTCACGTCATAGCCCGCCGTGTGCAGCAGGTGCAGCAGGCACATGGAGTCCGCCCCGCCGGATACGGCGCAAAGAAGCTTCTCCCCTCTGGCGGGGGCCGGATCGAGCTTAATACGCATCTTCCCGCCGCTTTTCAAGACCGCTGAAGCTCGTGTACTCAGGCAGCCACGTCAGCTCCACGGTGCCGGTCTGGCCCTTGCGGTTTTTCAGGATGATGGCTTCGGCCAGGTTCGGGTTTTCGCTCTCCTTGTTATAATACCCATCCCGGTAGAGTCCTATCACAACGTCGGCGTCCTGTTCGATGGCGCCGGACTCGCGCAGGTCGGAGAGCATGGGGCGCTTGTCCTGGCGCGACTCGTTGGCACGCGAGAGCTGGGACAGGCAGATGACGGGCACGTTCAGCTCCTTCGCCATGATTTTCAGCATGCGGCTGATGTCGCTGACGGCCTGGGTGCGGCTCTCGTTCGACCAGGAGTGGCCGCTGCCCGCCGACTGCATCAGCTGCAGATAGTCGATGACCACAAGGCCGAGGTTGGCAACGCGCCGGCACTGGGCGTTCATGTCCGACACGGTGAGCGTGGGGTTGTCGTCGATGCGGATATCGGTGGCGCTCAGCGCCTGGGCGGCGTTGGAGATCTCCCGCCACTGCTGGTCGGAGAGCTGGCCCGTCAGCAGGTTCTGGGACGGGATGAGCGCCGCGCGGGAGAGAAGACGGGTCACCAGCTGCTCGCGCGACATTTCCAGCGAGAAGATGGCGACGGTCTGGTGTTCGTTCATGGCGGCATGCAGGGCCATGTTCAGGGCGATGCTGGTCTTGCCCATGCCGGGGCGGGCCGCCACCAGGATGAGCTCGGACTTGTTGAGACCCAGGGTCACCCGGTCGAGATCGGGCAGGCCCGTGGGAATGCCGGGGATGGCGCTGCCGGAGGTCGCGGCCTCCGAAAGCTCGTCAAAGACGTTCTGCACCACGGAGGAAACGGGGATCAGCCCGCCCACGTTGCGCCCCTGGCGCAGGGCATAGATCTTCCGCTCCGCGGCCTCCAGCATGGCTTCGGCCTCGCCGCTGCCCTCGTAGACCATGGAGTTGATCTCGTCCGCCGCCTCGCCGAGCCGCCGCAGAAGGGCTCTGTCCTTTACGATGGCGGCGTATTCCAGCACGTTTGCGGCGGTGGGGGTGATGCGCATGATCTCCGCAAGGTATTCCTCGCAGGTATCCGTATATACGCCCCGCACCTTCATCTGGCCCAGCACGGTCACCGGGTCGATGGCCATGCTGTAGGAGAACATGGCGTAGATGGTCTCGTAGATATCCCGGTTGAGCTGAATATAAAATTCGTCCGGCTTCAGCTTTTCAAGGACCTCCGGAATGCAGCGGGAGTCGATGAGCATGGAGCCGATCACCGCCTGCTCCGCCGGGGCGGAGTGGGGCGTCTTTCTGCCCAGCAGTTCGTCCATAGTGTTACCTCGCGGATGATGATAGGAGCCCTCTCAGTCATCGCCGCAAGCGGCGCTGACAGCTCCCCCAAAGGGGGGGCCGAAGGGGATCTTGCCCCCCCCCCCCCCTCTGGGGGAGGTGCCCCAGTGCGCACACTGGGGCGGAGAAGGTCAGCCCTCGACCACCAGCACGTTGACCGTGCCGCTGATCTCGTAGCCGAGCTTGGCCTTGACCTGGTAGCTGCCGAAGGTCTTGATGGGGTCGGCCTGGACGATCTTGTTCTTCTCGATCTCAATGCCGCACTGCTGCTTGAGCGCGTCGCTGATCTCCTGGGAGGTGACGGCGCCGAAGAGCTTGCCGGCCCCGCCGGCCTTGGCGCGGATCACGACCTGCACACCCTCAAGCTTATTGGCGTTTTCCTGCGCCTCCGCCTTCTCGCGGGCGATCTGGGCGGCCTTGGCCTTCTCCTTGAGCTTGAAGGCGTTGATGTTGTCGGCGGTGGCCTCGTTTGCAAGGCCGCGGGGGATGAGGTAGTTTCTGGCGTAGCCGATGGAAACCTCCTTCATTTCGCCCTTCTTGCCCTGACCCTTTACGTCGGTATTGAATATAACTTTCATGGTATGATCTCCTTTTTTATCCGTGCTTTATAGTAAAGCGACAAATTCAAATTCGTTTTTGGGGCAGCTTTGCCGCCTCAAAAACACACTCAGCCGAGCATGGCGAGGCCTCGCGCCGACCAACTGAGGCGTCTCGCGCAAGCCGAAAGCGATAAGCGCGAGTATCTCAAATGTGAGACATTGTCTCGCATTTGATCATGACAGATAATCGTCGATGGCCTCGCGGACCTTCTTCACGGCTTCCGCCGCCGGGATGCCCGCAAACTGCGCTGCCGCGGCGCTGCGGTTGCCGCCGCCGCCGAGCTTTTCCATGATGATCTGCACGTTAAAATCGCCGATGGAGCGGGCGGAGGCGAAGGAGCCGCCGCTGCCGTCGGGGGCGACCACGATCGAGGCGTCCACGCCCGAGATGTTCAGCAGCTCGTCGGCGGCCTTCGCGGCGACAATGCGCTCCTGCGGCTCCACAGGCGCTGCCAGGGCGATGCCCCGGTAGATCTCCGCCTCCTGGAGGATCTTGTATTTTGCCACCGTCTGCGTCAGATCCGACTGGAACAGGCGCTTGACGGCGCTGGTGTCCGCCCCCTCGCTTCTCAGCCAGGAGGCCGCGTCGAAGGTGCGCTCGCCCGTACGCAGGGTGAAGCTCTTGGTGTCCAGCACGATGCCGGCCAGCAGCGCCTCCGCCTCGCAGCGCAGGATGTGCTTCACATCCGGCAGCTCCTGCAGGATCTCCGCCACCAGCTCACACGCGGAGGAGGCATAGGGCTCGACATAGCTGAGGGCCGCGTTCTGAATATAGGTCGCGGCGACCCGGTGGTGGTCGATGACGGCGACGCGCTCGCACATATTCAGCAGAGCCGGAACCTCCACCTGCTCGGGCCGGTTGGTGTCCACCACGACCAGCAGCGTACCCGGCTCGATCTTTCCGGGAAGCTCGGCGGGGGAGAGGAAAACATCCTCGTATTCCGGGTTTGTGCGCATCATATCGGCCAGGGGCTTTGCGGCGGAATGCTGGATGTCCGCTACAATGGACGCGCGAAGCCCGCGCTGGCGGGCAATGCTGTATACGCCCACGGCCGCGCCGTAGCTGTCCATGTCGCCGTTGCGGTGACCCATGATGAGAAGGCCCGACGACTCCTGGATGAGATGGGAGAAAGAGTTTGCCGTGACGCGCGAGCGCACCTTCGTGCGCTTTTCCACCTCGGACCCGCGCCCGCCGTAGAACTCAAAGTCCACGCGGTTGCGGATGACGGTCTGATCGCCGCCGCGGGAGAGGGCCAGTTCCACCGCGTTGGAGGCGGCCTGCATGGCCTCGGCAAAGCTGTCCGCGTCGGCCCCGAGGCCGATGCTGATGGAGGCGTTGATGCCCGCGGGACTCACGACGGAGTGAATCTCCTCCGTGATCTTGAACTTGCCCTCCTTGAGCTTCTCCAGGTGCTGGCGCTCCATCATGAGCAGGTAACGGTCGCGGTCGTAGCGGCGCAGAATGCCCTGGAAGCCCGCGCACCAGTGGACAAGCTTGTCCTCCACCGCGTCGCGCAGATCGTTCGACACGCGCTCGGGCTGGTTTTTCATCAGCTCGTCGAGGTTGTCGATGATGATGATGCCCGCCACGGGGCGGCTGTTTTCAAAGGCGATGCGGATGTTGTCATACTCCGTCACATCCACCCAGTAGGTGATGCCCATGAAGACATTGGCGGAGTCCTGCTCCTCCTTGTCGCTGCGGATCAGGGTGCCGTGCAGCTGATACTTGCGCCCGCCGATTTCCAGGAGCGTCGGGTAGAGGGTCTTCCCCTCCAGAAGCCACCCGCCGGTAAACTGCGGCACAAGCTGTGCCAGACTCGCGTCGAGCCGGGTGCCGGTCTCGCCGCACATTTTGAAAAACTGATCGTTTCCCCAGACGATGCGGGAATCCTCCAGCTTAAAGATGGCGATGGGCAGGGGAAAGTTTGTCAGGGTGCTGCTTTTGGCGTTTTCCGTCTCATACAGGCGGGACTCGATATGGGCGGCAAGCTGCTTTTCCCGGCGGCTGGCAAGCAGCAGGTTTGAAACCAGCAGCACGGCTGTGGCCAGGGCGGCCAGGGCCGCCAGCCTGTACTGTCCCCAAAAGACCGCCGCCGCAGCCAGCAGCAGCAGTAGACCGTACGGGATTTTGCCCGGTTCCACCAGACGGCGCAGCGTCTTGTTCAAGCCAACACCTCCTCCGTAAAAGTTATAACCGGTAATGTGATGTTACATTATACCAAATTTCCCGTCTGTTTACAATCATAAATTGCGCCGCACACGCAATAATACAAATAAAGCGTCAATTTTGTTAGTTCTGGGGAGGGGTTCAAATGAAAGCAGTGATCCTGGCGGGCGGATTGGGGACAAGGCTGCGCCCCGTGACGGGGGAGCATCCCAAGCCCATGGTGCCGCTGCTCGGCAAGCCGATGATGGAGCATATCGTGGCGCTGCTGCGGGAGAACGGGTTTACACAGATCTGTGCGGCGCTGCACTACAGGGCCGGGGAGATCATGGCGCACTTCGGCGACGGGCGGCGCTTCGGCGTGAATATGGAGTACCGCATCGAGACGGAAAACCTCGGCACGGCGGGCAGTGTGCGAAACTGCCGGGACTTTTTCGGGGAGGAGGATTTCCTCGTCATCTCCGGGGACGCGGCCTGCGACTTTAAGCTCACCGAGCTTATGCAGGCGCATCGGCAGAAAGGCGCGGCGGCGACCATCGCCCTCAGCTCCCAGCGCCTGCCGCTGCGCTACGGCCTCGCGGTGACGGACGCGCAGGGGCGCATACGCAGCTTCATCGAAAAGCCAGAGTGGCCGCGCGTGGTGACGGATCTTGTGAACACGGGCATCTATGTGCTCTCGCCGCGGGCGCTGGACTATGTGCCGGAGGGCGGCTGCGACTTCGGAAAAGAGCTCTTCCCGACCCTGCTGCGGGAGGGGGAAGCGCTCTACGGCGTCGAGATGGAGGGCTACTGGCGGGATATCGGCACGCCCCAGGACTACTACCGCTGCTGCGCCGACGCCTTGGACGGCAGACTCCGCCTCGAGCCGGGGGAGGCCTTCCGCCTGAAAAGACCGGAGATCGCCGGAGACCGCGAGGAGGAGGGTTATGTCTCAAGCTGCGACTGTGAAAACCGCGCGCGCCTGATGGGGACGCTCTCGGAGCTGATGCTGGACATGGGGGCCGAGTACGACGACGGCATCCGCCTCAAAGGAAAGGACTATGAGCTGCACATCTGCCCGAGCGCGGTGAAAAGCGCCGTGCGCATCGCGGTGAAATCCGGCGACGCCGAGTTTGCCCGCGCGCTCTGTCTCTCGGCCAGGGAGCTTGCGGAAAAGCTGAATATGTGATGAAAGATAAAACGCAAAAGCAGAGTGCCTGACCACTCTGCTTTTGCGTTTTCCTTGAAGGACATTATGAAGAATTGTTTGTGTTCTTTGCTGCTTGCAGGATTATAGTACCGTAAAAATGTTTCAGAGGATATGCAAATTCTGTTACCGCTTTGTAAATATCCGCGATATTTTTGTTACTATCAGATCATATACACAAAGCCGTCCGGGTTCGGCCGGGCAATGTCCTGCACCGTATAGCTGCCGAGGTACTGGTTCACAAGCTCGTCCAGGCCCTTCCAGAGCGGGAGCGTCCGACATTCACCCGCCCGCGGGCAGACCTTGCTGTTCTCCTCCAGACAGGCCACCGGGGCAAGCGGCCCCTCAGCCGCGCGCAGAACCTCCAGCACGGTGATCTCGGAGGCGTCCCGCCCGAGGCGGTAACCGCCGCCCTTGCCGCGCAGACCGTCCAGCAGCCCCTCTTTCACAAGCAGCTTGACAATGCTCTCCAGGTATTTTTCGGAGATGCCCTGCCGTTCGGCAATCTCCTTGAGCGTGACATAAGCGTCGGAGTGCTGTTCGGCCAGGTCGACAAGCACCCGCAGCGCGTAGCGGCCCCTTGTGGAAATCATCATCACAAAGTCCCCCTTACAGATTGATAAAACCATTATAGCGCAGGGTAAATGGGAATTCAAGCATTTCGGAAAAAACAGGGCGGCAGGCAGCGGTTTGCTTTGCGCGCATGGCGCGTGATCCCGCCTCTTGCATTTTCCAAGGCAAGGCTGTATAATGCCCACGCTTTTGTAAAGGAGAAGAAATGCAGCCATGGACGAAAAACAGGATCTGACCCGAGGGAGCATACTCGGAAAGCTGACGCTTTTCTTTTTCCCCATCCTCTTCGGGATGCTCTTCTTTCAACTATATAACACGGTGGACGCCATTGTGGTGGGCCGTTGTCTGGGGCCTGCCGCGCTCGCGGCGGTGGGCGGCAGTCCCGCCGTCATAACCAATCTGGTCATCGGCTTTTTCACCGGCCTCGGCACCGGGGCCACGGTGGTCATCTCCCAGTATTACGGCGCGCGGGACGAGGAGCACCTGAGGCGGGCCGTGCATACGATCCTCTTTTTCTGCTTCGCGGCGGGCCTGGTGCTGACGGGCTTCGGCTGGCTCACGGCGCCCTGGTCGCTGGAGGCGGTGAAGACGCCTGCGGACATCCTGCCGGAGTCGGTGCTGTATCTACGCATCTACTATCTCGGCGCAACGGGGATGCTGCTTTTCAACATCGGCTCCGGCATCCTCCGCGCGGTGGGCGATTCCCGCTGGCCGCTGATCTTCCTGGGCGTCTGCTGCCTGCTGAACATCGCGCTCGACCTGCTGTTCGTGGCGGTGCTGCCCTGGGGCGTCGCGGGCGCGGCGGCAGCGACGGTGATCTCCCTCGGTGTGAGCGCGCTGCTGCTGCTCGTCCACCTGAGCCGGGCGGAGGGACCCTGGAAGCTGCGGCTCGCGGAACTGAAGATCGACCCCGGCACCCTGCGCCGCATCCTGAACCTTGGCGTCCCGGCGGCGCTGCAGGGCTCCATGTACTCCCTGTCAAACATCATCCTGCAGGCCGCGGTCAACAACTTCGGCACCGTGACCGTCGCAGCCTGGACGGCTCTTGGCAAGTTCGACGCGCTCTTCTGGGTCACAAGCAACGCCATGGGCACGGCCCTGTGCACCTTCGTGGGCCAGAACTTCGGCGCGGGGAAATATGAGCGCATGCGCAGGGGCGTGCGCCAGTGGCTGCTGACGGATATCGGCGTCACGGCGGTTCTGTCGACGCTGCTGCTCACGCTTGCGCCCTTCATGCTGCGCATGTTCTCCGACAGCGACGAGGTCATCGATCTTGCCCGGCGGCTTATGTTTTATTTTGCGCCCTTTTATGTGGTCTGGGTGTTTATCGACATCCTCTCCAACGCCCTGCGCGGCGCGGGCGATTCCGTGCGTCCCATGATCATCAGCCTTGTGGGCGTGTGCCTGCTGCGGATCCTGTGGGTGATCTTCGTGGTGCCCCACTGGAACACCATCGAGTGCGTGAGCATCAGCTACCCCTTTACCTGGTGCGTCACGGCGCTGGCCTATCTCATCTACTACCGCCACAGTCCCTGGCTTGACCGCTGCAAGCATCAGGCCGGACAATGAAAAAATCCGCTCATTTCTGAGCGGATTTTTTCATTGCTGTACAGGCTTACGCGTGCTTGTTGCGGCCCCAGAAGGTGTTGTAGCGGTCGGGCTTCCAGCCGGGCTCCACATCCTTGACGGCCTCGGCGGCGGTGATGACGGCGTCGCCGTTGTCAATGTCGATGAGGGTATAGCGGTCGTTGCCCATGCCGAGCTCTTTCATGTAGCTGAGCTGGCGCAGGCCGTGGCGGGTCTCGACGCGCTCGATGAAGGTCTTGCCCGCGCCCTTGGGCAGGTTGTAGATCATGTCCACGCAGGCGTTGTCCACCGCGAGAATGTCCAGGGACGCCAGAATGCCCACGTCGGGCGTCACGACGGGCTCGGCCTCGGGGCCGGCGCAGTCGCAGTCCACGGACATGTTGCGCATGGTGTTGATGTAGCAGACATGGGGGGCAAAGTAGTCGATGGTGGCCTTGGCGGACTCGGAGATGCGCTCCATCAGTTCCTCCTCGGCAATGCTCCACATGCCGCCGTTGGGATAGGTGTGGATCTCCTTCTTGCCGATGCGCCCGTCCGCGCAGCCGATGCCGATGTTCTTGTTGCTGCCGCCGAAGCCGCCCATGGTGTGGCCCTTGAAGTGCGTCAGCACCAGCAGGGAATCGTAATCGGGCATGCTCCTGCCGACGTGCATCTCGTCAAACCATTTGCCGCCCTTGACAGGCAGGGTGGTCACGCCCTCGCTGTCGGTGATGTCCACGGGGCAGAAGGTCCAGCCGTTGATCTCGAGGGTCTTGCGGTGGGCCTCGGTGGTGTAGCGGCTGCCCTCATAGTAGGTGTTGGTCTCGATGATGGTGGCGTCCGGCAGGCGGGAAGCGAGCAACTCCTTCACCCAGGGGCGGGGCAGGATGTTGGGCCCTTCGGCCTCGCCGGTGTGCAGCTTGACGGCGACCTTGCCGGTAAGCACGGAGCTTACCTTGTCATAGATCTTTTTGAGTCCCTCCTCAGAAAGATCGCGGGTGAAAAACACCACGGAGCTCTCGCCTGTGCGCTTTTCAAAGGGAACGTATTTGTTGCCGTCCTTGCCGGCCACGGGATTTTTGACGCTCATGTTGATTCCTCCTCGTTTTTACGTGCATACTCTCTGCTAACTTTCATTATATCAGGAGGGGACAGCCCCTGTCAAACTACATATTAGGAATTTTTATACGGAAAAAAGACGGGGAAATAAAAAGAAGCTGAAATTACCGGAACGGTTTTGGCAAATCCACACAAAACACGGCGCGCTTTTTCGTGCAGCTTTGGAAGTGATGCTTGTATCGGCCGCGGGAACGTGTTATAATCATTCTATCTTACGGAGAACAGAGAGACTCCGTTCGGAATGAACAACCATATTAAAGGAGGAAAGACCCATGAAAAAGATCCTTGCGCTCGCGCTTGTACTGTGCATGCTGTTTGCCCTGAGCGTCACCGCGTATGCGGACTTCAAGCCCTCAGGCCCCGTCTCCGTGATCGTCTCCTACAAGGCCGGCTCCGGCACGGACAACACCGCCCGTATCCTCGCCAAGTATGCCGAGAAGTATGTCGGCCAGACCCTCGTCATCGAGAACGTCGAGGGCGGCTCCGGCTCCATCGGCTGGTCCCAGCTTGCCGACGCCGACAAGGACGGCCAGACTATCGGCTTTATTAACCTCCCCAACTTCTCCAGCTCCATCGTCAACGAGATGGGCACGTACACCGTTGACAGCTTCGCCCCCATCTGCAACCACGTGACCGAGACCTCCATCGTCATCGTCCGCGCTGCCGACGACCGCTTCCCCGACCTCAAGGCGCTTGTTGACTACGGCAAGGCCAACGAAGGCGGCAAGAACGAGCTGAAGGCCTCCACCAACGGCCCGCAGGCCTCCAACCACATCGGCGCCCAGGCCTTTGCCAACTCCGCCGGCTTCATGTACATCGATATCCCCCAGGGCGGCACTGCCGACCAGCTCCTCAGCCTGCGCGGCGCTGAGGCGGACTTCTCCGTCGTCAAGCTCGCCGACATCGCCGGTCAGGAATCCGAGTACAAGATCCTCGGCGTCTTCAATCCCGAGCGCCTGCCCGAGCTGCCCGACGTGCCCACCCTCGGCGAGCTGGGCTACTACCCCGACTGGCTGGGCTCCTCCCGCTGCATTGTCGCCCCCGCCGGTGTGAGCGAGGATGTTGTCAAGTTCTATGAGGAAGCCTTCAAGGCCGCCATGGAAGATCCCGACTACATTGCCGCTGCCGAGCAGGCCGGCATGGCCACCGATTTTAAGGACGCCGCCGCAACGGGCGAGCTCATCAAGCAGCAGCAGACCTTCGCGGAAGGCCTGGCCGACGGCTTCTGGTACGATTACTGATCCGCGCAAGCGCAATAACCGAAATTGGAAAGGGCAGGGCAATCCTGCCCTTTCTTTGAAAATGGTATTCTCCGTCTAAGCACCTTTTTAAAAAAGGGGGCTGTCGCGCAGCGACTGGGGGATCGATCCCTCCGGTCTGCGGCCACCTCCCTTTTTCCAAAGGGAGGTAAGACAGAGAACGAAAAGAGAGTGTGTTAAAGGAGGGAAGACCCCTTGAAGATGAAGCTGACGGACGTAGGCGTGGTACTCTTCATGTACGCCGTCTGCGGCTATTTCTACTATCATATGACGAAGCTGAAGGCCTCCAGCCAGACCTATCCGCGCTTCACGATCCTGCTGCTGTTCGGACTTACGACCCTGTATCTCGTGCAGATGCTGATAAACGCCAAGAAGCACGGCGTGGAGAGCGGCGTGGATGAGGTGTTTGCCGGCTTCCAGGCCAAGCAGTTTTTCGTGTGCCTGATCGCCACGATCCTGTATCTTGTCTGCATTTACTACTTCGGCTTCTACATTTCCACCGTGGTGTTCATGGTGGCGGTGCTGCTGTTCTTGAAGGTTCCGCCGCTCTATACCGCCATTACGGTTGTAGTCATCGTGGCGCTCATCTACTTTGCGTTCCAGAAGTTCCTGGGCGTGAAGCTGCCTGTGGGCACCTTGATGAAAGCGATCGCCAAATAAAGGAGGGCGCGAAAATGCTTGAAACCTTATCTCTGATGGGCGCGGGCTTTCTCAACGCCCTGACACCCATTAACCTTTTGATGATGGCGGGCGGCGTTGCCATGGGCATCGTCATCGGCTGCATGCCGGGCCTGTCCGCGGCAATGGGCGTTGCGCTCATGCTGCCCATGACCTTCACCATGAAGCCGGAGACCGGCCTCATCGTCCTCGGCGCCATCTACTGCGGCGCCATCTTCGGCGGCTCCATCTCCGCCATCCTGATCCACACCCCCGGCACCCCGGCCTCCGCCGCGACCGCCATCGAGGGCTACCAGATGACCCAGCGCGGCCAGGCGGGCAAGGCGCTCTTCACGGCCTGCTACGCCTCCTTCTGGGGCGGTTTACTCAGCTGCGTGTCGCTGTATTTCTTCTCGCCGCTGCTGGCAAAGCTCACGCTGAAGTTCATGTCGGCGGAGTATTTCTGGCTCAGTATCTTCGGCCTCACGATCATTGCGGGCGTCTCGTCCAAGTCCATGATCAAGGGCCTCATGTCCGGCGCGCTGGGCCTTCTCATTTCCACCATCGGCCTTGACCCCATTTCCGGCGTCAAGCGCTTCATGCCGAGCTCCTACTTTGCCGAGGGCATCAATACCACCTGCGCGCTGATCGGCCTTTTCTCCATGTCCCAGGTCTTCATCCTGGCTGAGAAGAAGATCAAGGCGCGCGCCCAGGCCACCAAGTTCACCGACAAGATGAGCCTGAGCCGTTCGGAGCGGAAGCTTCTGCGCCCCACGATCCTGCGCTCCTGGATCATCGGCAACCTCATCGGCATTCTCCCCGGCGCGGGCGCGTCCATCGCCTGCTTTTTGGGCTACAACACCTCCCGCCAGTTCTCCAAACATAAGGAGATGTTCGGCAAGGGCTCCATCGAGGGCGTGGCAGGCTCGGAAGCTGCCAACAACGCCGTCACCGGCGGCTCCCTGATCCCGACGCTGACGCTCGGCATCCCCGGCGAATCGGTCACGGCGGTGCTGATGGGCGGCCTTGTCATCCAGGGCCTCACCCCCGGCCCGGAGCTTTTCGGCAAGTACGCCCCCATGACCTATACCTTCTTCGCGGGCTTTGTGCTGGTGCAGTTTTTCATGCTGGGCATCGGCCTTCTGGGCTGCCGGGGCTTTGCGCAGATCTCGCGCCTTTCCGACGCGATCCTGATCCCCTGCGTCACAGTCCTGTGCTTTGTCGGCTCCTATGCCATCCATAAGAACATCATGGACATCGTCGTGATGCTGGTCTTCGGCGTGCTCGGCTACCTGATGCGCAAGCTCGACCTCAACACGGCGGCGGTGGTGCTCGCGCTGATCCTCGGCCCCATCGGCGAAAAGGGACTCAGAAACGCCCTGCGCACCTCGCGCGGCGACATCTCCGTCCTGTTCTCGTCCGTTGTGTGCTGGGTGCTGATCGCCATGTGCGTCGTCGGCATTCTCTCCCCGATCTTCATGAACAAGCTCGAAAAGAAGGCGGAGAAGGACGCCACCGGCATCGACCCGGACGACAAGAAGCCGGTCGACCTCGACGTGGACAACGACTGAACTTCTTCATAAGCTGTAAATATTTTCGCAAAAACACGGCGGATTCGCATGGATCCGCCGTGCTTTTCATCCCAGCGCCACGTCCAGCACCATCATCAGCGCAAAGCCCCCGATGTAGCCGAGCGTGCCGACGCGCCCGCGGGACTCCGGGCAGAGTTCCGCGGCGGTGACATAGAGCATGGCCCCGGCGGAAAAGCTCAGCAGCCAGGGCATCAGCGGGTGCACCCACCGCGCCGCGCCGAAGGCCAGCAGGCCGAAGACCGGCTCCACCGCGCCGGAGGCCGCGCCATAGAGAAAGGCTCTGCCGCGCCCCATGCCGAGCTGCCGCAGGGGCAGGGACACCGCCGCGCCCTCCGGAAAGTTCTGCACCCCGATCCCGAGGGCGAGGGCCAGCGCGGCGGCAAGGCCGTCCCCGTCGGCAGCCAGCGCGAAGGCAAGGCCCACCGCCATCCCCTCCGGGATGTTGTGCAGCGTAATGGCGGTAAAAAGCAGGCGCTCCTTTCCCGCCGCGCCCTTTTGCAGCGCGTCCGCCAGAAGGATAAAGAGCGCCCCCAATACCAGTCCCGCCGCGGCCGGGAGCCATGCGGGAAGCCCGCTCTCCGCCTGCGTCTGCTCGATGGCGGGCAGCAGCAGGCTCCACACCGAGGCGGCGGTCATCACCCCGCCCGCAAAGCCCAGCAGCGCCTTTTGAAAGCGCAGCTCTTGCCCCCGGAAGAAAAACACCAGCGACGCGCCCAGCGCAGTCATGAAAAAAATAAACTGTGTGCCGCCGAGCGCCCACAGAAAGCTTGAAACCATAAAAATACCCTCCGCAAGTCATCTGGTATCAGACTATGCGGAGGGAAAAGAGAATGTGAAAGGGAAGCTCTTGGCTCCCCCTCTGGGGGAGCTGTCTCGGCGCATGTCCGCCCGCGTCGAGACTGAGAGGGTGTCGGATGACGGAGGGGTCAACCCCGTCCCGGGTCGAGAATGCCGATGGTCTCGATGGCGTCGTCCTCGCCGGAGAAGGCGGGTCGGCCGCTGTCGCGGATCTCCAGCTCCCGGGCGATATGCTCCAGCGTGTCGAGATCGGCGGTGCCGCTGACGGTGACGAGCCAGCCCTTTTCGCTGTTGAAAAGCAGCACGTAGTTTGCCCGTTCATAGTTCCAGCGCTGGGTGCAGTGGGTGTAATCGCTCGTCAGCTCTGTGACGTGCCAGTCGGCCCAGTCCTCTTCCTTGACTGTCGTCACCTCGCCGTTGATGACGCGGCGGTGGTTGCCCGCCCGCACGTTCCCGGCGCCGACGATCCAGGGAATGCTGGATCCCTCGCCGTCGTCGGTAAGGTAGGTGGCCCAGCCCTCTTCATCGGTGAAGCCGAAGATGCTGCCCTCCGGCTCCGGCAGGTAGAAGCAGCGAAATTCCGGCTGGTTCGTGCGCTCGGCGGGGCCTTCAAAGCTGAGTATCATCCCCGCGTCGGGGTAAGTGAGCTTGAAGTCGGTCTTGAGATTGCCGTCCTCGTCCACCGCGCGGTAATGGCCGGTGACCGGTTCTTCCGCTTTTTTAAGCCCCATGAACCAGCCGGAGGCGGCATAGGCCACGGTGCCCATCAGGGCTGCGATCACCGCGACGAGCAGGAAGGTGCGCAGCGTTTTCTTTACCGTGCGCCGGGGCTTCGGCTGCGCGATGCCGAGCTTTGCCATGACGGCGTCGTTTATGCGCCCTGCCATGGCCTTGTCCGCCGCCCCGAGTTCGACCTCGTCCGGGCAGCTATTGTCCATGAGATCAGAGATTCGGATCTGCACAGCTGTACCCCCTTTCCGTGAAATACGCCCGCAGGCGCTCTCGCCCGCGCCGGAGCTTCGTGCGCACCGTGGCGGCGTTCATGTTAAGCCCCGCGGCGATATCATCTGTCTTCTGATATAAAAAGTAGTGGCGCTTGAAAATCTCGCTGTCCGGCTCCCCGAGGGAATTCACCGCCTCGCGGGTGATCTCCGAAAGCTCGGCGTACAAAACGGCCTTTTCCATATCGTCCGGCGCGGCGACCTCCAGCAGATCGTCGTCCAGCGGCTCGGACAGGCGCGCGGCGCGCAGGGCGTCCTTAGAACGGTTTCGCACGACGGCGGCAAGCCAGGGCTTCAGTTTCCCCGGCATCAGCTCCGCCCGGTGCGTCCAGAGCTGCACAAAGGAATCCGACACGGCCTCCTCAATATCCTCCTGCGGAAGCTGCGGGGCCAGGATGTTCGCGGCGATGGTGTAGAGATAGGGCGTATAAAACCCGATGATCTCACTGAGCGCCCCGGTGTCCCCGTCCTTGAGCCGCCGGAGTACGGCACGTTCGTTCATCCCTCGTACACCTCCCTGCTCGGGTCAAATGGCAAAACCACCTCATACGTGTCAAGCAATGCCCGGTCAGACTCCGCAAGTTTAACCAGATATCGCCCTGGCAGCTTCTCGCTCATGACAGACAACTCTGCCGGTGTAACAGATACAACACACAGGCACTCAGCACTGCCCTTGCGCTGGTATAGCGTGGACGCAAAACCAGAGAAATACAAAACATGACAAAGCTGATAACCGCTCGGATTCCATCCGTCGGGGGTGTACTCCCGCAGGGCGAAGTCGCACACTTCGTCCCGGGAAAGCTTTTCAAGCGCTTCAAGGGTCTCGTCCTCAAAGTAAAAGCAGCCACGCTTTTCATAGGCTTTCAGATCTTCCTCGGTCTTCTCATAGAGACCGCCCGGCCAGTAGTCCACATCGAAGCGCTCCCGCACCCCGTCATAGAGCTGCTCGAACGAAAAAGGCTCGCCCGCTTCCTCACTCAGCTCAAAAAAGCGCGCCGGGGTCATGGTCACAACCGTGATATAGCCCCAATCGTCCTGCCCATCCAGGAGCGTGTGCTGGGCGATAACGCGGGCATCGACACCGTCGAGCGCGTCAAAGGTTCGCGCCATGCGCATGGCCTCCCCCTCGTCCAGCTCAAAGCGGACGCTGTGGGGGACAAAGGGATACGGCTCGTCCTGCGGGAGAGCGCGGAACATCTCCAGCTCCTCGCCCCGCACGTAGAAGCGGCCGACCTTTTCATGAAAGCGGCTCCAGAAGTCCTCTGGGCTCTCATCATACACGGGCTCCGGCTCTCCCTCATAGACGGCCGAGCCGTCATTCACCCGCACAAAGGGCGTGGCCTCCGGCGCGTGGGTGGGCCAGGGCTTCGCCGCTCCGTCCGCGGCGTGCGCCTGCCCCGCGAGGGCGAGGGTCAGAAGGGAACAGAGGAGCGCGGTATTCAAAATCTTTCTCTTCATGGCTTCCTCCTTGTCGTTTAAGTGCACTCACCACTATATACGACGCGCCGCGCAAAATTGTTTCACGTAACGGAAAAATTTTCCGCCGAAGTTGTCAGATCAACAAAAACTAAGACTTGTTTTTCCGGTCAAACTGGGGTATGATACAAACAAGGCGAAGACGGACGTGCTTCGCCGAATACTATTGAAGAGGGGGATTATCCCAATGAAAAAGTATATCGCAGAAGCGATCGGCACCATGACGCTGGTCGTCCTGGGCTGCGGCACCGCGATGCTCGTCGGCTGTGACGCCGCAGTCGGCGGCGGCTACATCCTGACCGCCCTGGCCTTCGGCCTCTCCATCGTGGCGATGGCCTACTCCATCGGCAACATCTCCGGCTGCCACATCAACCCCGCCGTGTCCCTGGCCGTGCTGCTCACCGGCGGCATGAACCAGAAGGACTTCTGGGGCTACGTCGCGGCCCAGTGCGTGGGCGCGCTGTGCGGCTCCGTGCTGCTGGCCGTCATCTTCCGTCTCGGCCATGTGATCGACATGACCCTCTGCCTCGGTTCCAACGGCCTCGTCGGTGTGAACGGCAGCGCCTTCGCCGGCCTTCTGGTTGAGATCGTGCTGACCTTCATCTTCGTGATGTGCATTCTCGGCGTCACCTCCAAGAAGGCCGGACACAGCTCCTTCGGCGGCCTCGTGATCGGCCTTGCCCTGACCGGCGTGCACATCCTCGGCATCGGCCTGACCGGCACCTCCGTGAACCCCGCCCGCAGCATCGGCCCCGCCGTGGTCTCCGCCATCCTCGGCAATCCGCTGCCGCTGATTTCCCTCTGGGTCTTCATCGTTGGCCCCATTATCGGCGCCACCCTCGCGGCCTACTGCTACAAGTACCTGGAGAAGTAATACATATACGAAACCACATGCGCCCCGCGTTTTTTGCGGGGCGCGATTATTCTTTTAAAGTCCTTGCGTAAAGGACGGCAAAGGGGTATAATTTATTAGATTGTACTATTCCCCGGCAGAAAGCTGACTTGGCATTTCGAGAAGGAATTGCGCCAGACAAGGCGGCTTTCGCAGAGCATAATGGATATATATGGTCAAGAAAGCCAACGCAGGTTGGCACAATTTCTGCCGGAAGGACTGACAGATTTCTGCCAGGGGATAGTATCATTTCTTGTCGGGAGGCGAAAGCATGAAAGAAACTCTCAAACGCGGTTGGGCGCTGCTGCTTGTGCTGGTCATGGTCGCCTCTGTGTGCCTGCTCTTCTCCACGCGCAAGCAAGGCATGTTCATCGACGAGATCTATACCTACGGCCTCTCCAATTCCAGCTTCCACCCCTTCCTCTCCACCGATGGGGAGCGCTACGGCAGCATCGAGCACCGCGTCTTCACCCGGGACGAGCTGCTGGACTACGTCAGCATCATGGGGGACGAGGGCTTTGACTTCGCCTCGGTCTACTATAACCAGGTGCATGACGTGCACCCGCCCCTTTACTACTGGCTCTTCAACATTGCCTCCACGCTGGCGCGGGGCACCTTTTCCAAGTGGACGGGGCTTGTGCTGGACGGGCTCATTTACCTCGGCGCGGTGCTGATGCTCTATGCCCTGGTGAGAAAGCTCGGCGGCAGCCGCTATAACGCGGCGGCGGCGGCGGTACTCTACGGCCTGAGCTGCATCGGCCTTTCCACCATGGTCATGATCCGCATGTATGTGCTGCTGACGCTCCTGACGGTGGTGCTCATGTACTTTATCGCGGATCTGATGGCGCGCTTTCGTCCGCGCACCTGCGTGTTCATCGGGCTCACGCTGCTCGCGGGGCTTATGACGCAATATTATTTTGTGTTCTATGCCTTCTTCCTCTGCTCGGCCTATGTCGTCTGGGCGCTTGTGAAGAAGCAGTACAAGGCCCTTGCTTGGTTCGTCCCCTGCGCGCTCATCGGGGCGCTGAGTCTGCTGCTGGTCTTCCCGGCGGCGCTCAGGCACCTCTTCTCGGGCGAGCTTGTCTCCGGCGAGAGCGCCGTGGACAACCTCAAAAACACCGCCCTGTACGCTGTCCGCCTCAGAACCTTCTTTGGCTTTGCCCGCCACGGGCTTAAGGCCGCGATCTACGCGGGTCTGATCGGGGTCGGCGCTGTCTGCGGCCTCTTCCCGAAGGTGCAGGCGGCAAGCTTCGAGCACCGCCTCAACTGGAACTGGCTGGTGTTTCTGATCCCCGCATACGTGACCTTCGTGCTGGTGGCTGTTATCTCCCCGGTGGACGAGCCGCGCTATATCTATAACCTCATGCCCGCCTTTGTCCTGACGGTGAGCTTTCTGGTTGACATCCTGGAGAGAACCGGCGGAAAGAAGGTCACGGACACGCTGCGTGCCGCGGTGTTTCTCGGCGTGGCGTGCCTTGCGCTCTACCAGGCCCGCACCGTGCCGCCGGATTACCTCTACCCGGAGCATGCGGAATATAACAAAGCCCTGGCCGAGCACCGGGACGATCCCTGCGTCTTCTTTGCCGAACCCGGCTGGGCGTTCGTACCCATGACCGAGGATCTCATTCAGCTTTTGACCTTCCCGGAGGTCTACGTCACCGACCAGCAGAGCCTCAAGCCCATGCAGGACTATGTCGGGAACGCGGACGAGGCGGTTATCTATATCGACGTGAGCAAGTTCTGGTCCAGCGGCTATGACAGCGAGGCGCTGCTCAAACGCATCGCGGACGAGACGGACTATAAACAGGCCAAGCCGCTCTTTGTCACCGGCCTTTCCGAAACCTATCTCATACACAAATAAGGAGGGTTATCCCGTGCTTTCGGTTGTTCTCCCCTCATACAATGAAGAAAAAATGATCCCCATCGCCACCGAGCGCCTGGGGAAGATCCTGGGCGATGCGAAGATCGACTACGAGCTGCTGTTCGTGGACGACGGCTCGCGCGACAGAACCTGGAACGAGATCCGGCGCTGCGCAAAGGCGGACAAACACGTGGTGGGCGTCCACTTCAGCCGCAACTTCGGCAAGGAGTCCGCCATGTTCGCGGGTCTTGAGCAGGCAAAGGGCGACTGCGTGGTCGTCATGGACTGCGACCTGCAGCACCCGCCCGAGAAGATCATTGAGATGTACCGCCTCTGGGAAGAGGGCTACGAGGTGGTCGAGGGCATCAAGGAGGATCGCGGCGAGGAGAGCGCTTTTCACAAGTTCGCCTCCAACAGCTTTTACAGCCTCATCAGCCGCGCCACCGGCATGGACATGGGCGCGTCCTCGGACTTTAAGCTGCTTGACCGCAAAGTCGTGGATACCCTCAACGCCCTGCCGGAGCGCAATGTTTTCTTCCGCGCCCTGTCCTTCTGGGTGGGCTTCAAGAAGGCGGAGGTGCGCTATCGTGTGCAGGAGCGCACCGAGGGGGTCAGCAAGTGGTCCACCAAATCCCTCATCAAGTACGCCGTCACGAACATCGCCTCCTTCTCCTCGGCCCCGCTGCATATGGTGACGGTGATGGGCGTCGTGACGCTCATCGTCGCGGTGGTCTTCGGGATCATCTCCCTGGTGCAGAAGATCATGGGCGTGGCCCAGCCGGGCTTTACCACGGTGATTTTGCTGCTGCTTCTGATCGGCAGCTTTCTCATGATCTCCCTCGGCATCATCGGCTATTATCTCGCCCGCATCTATGACGAGATCAAGGGCCGCCCGCGCTATATCATCTCCAGCGTCTGCGGCAGGGAGGGCGAAACGAAATGATCGAGAAAATCAAGGCGCTGCTGGTCAAATACCGGGAGATCATCGTCTATGTGATCGTGGGCGGCATGACCACCGTGGTGTCCTGGGGCTGCAAATTCCTCTTCGGCGCGATCTTCTACCCCGGTGTGACGCTGCCGACCGTGGCGCAGAACACGGTGCTGAACATCGTGGAGAACGTGTCCGGCATCCTCTTCGCCTACTGGCCGAACCGCAAGTGGGTCTTTCAGAGCAAGGATCCGAACATCGGGCGGGAGTTTCTGGGCTTTGTCGGCTCGCGCCTCGGCACCTGGGGGCTGAGCTATGTGCTGAACCTGCTGTTTGTGAACGTCTTCCATATCGACTACCGCATCACGACGATCATCGTCGCCGTCGTGGTCGTGATCGGAAACTACGTCATCAGCAAGTTCCTGGTGTTCAAGAAGAAATAATTGCGCTGAACAGCTTCTAAGCTCCCTTTGCGAAAGGGAGCTGTCACCGGTATGCAATCCGGTGACTGAGGGATCGGCCGCCCTTTTAACGGTGCAGAGCGCAAGACGAGAAAATCGATCCCTCCGGCCTTCGGCCACCTCCCTTTTTCCAAAGGGAGGTTAGATAACCCTATAAACAGGAGCGGGGGCATGGTTCCGGTGTGTTTCGGAGCCATGCCCCGCTCTGTTTTGTATGCCGTATCGCAAAAGCGAGAGCATAATCCGGCGCATGCGGAGAATGATAAGATTTCCAGCACTATCTGAAAGGAGACTTATCATGCTCACTATAAACCCTGCGTCGCTGGACGCCTTTATAAAACATCTCAGGGAACAGGAATACAGCCCTGCCACGGTTGCGAAATACGCCCATGACGTACAGGCATTGCTCCAATACGCGCCGGAGGGGATCAGAGACAAGGAACACTTGAACGGCTTTCGCGCCTGGTTGGAGGACAGGGGCTATTCCGGCGCAAGCGTCAATTCCATGCTGGGGGCGGTCAACCGCTTTCTCGCCTTTCTCGGATCAAGCTGGCGGCTCAAATATGTTCGCATACAGCGCAGAGCCTTTTTACCGGCAGACCGGGAGCTTACACGGAAGGAATACGAAAGTCTGGTTTCCACCGCGCGGAACCGGGGCGACAGGCGGCTTGCCCTGATCGTCCAGACGCTGTGCGCCCTCGGCCTGCGCATCAGCGAATTGAAGGCGGTCACGGTGGAGAGCCTCGCCGCAGGAGAAGCAAGCATACACAACAAGGGCAAGCTGCGCACGATCCTGATCCCCGACGCACTTTGTAAGAAGCTTCGCGCCTGGTGCGGGGAACGCGGCATCCGCGCGGGCTGCGTCTTTGTCACCCGGACGGGACGGGCGCTTGACCGCTCCAACGTCTGGAAGATGCTGAAGCGGCTGGCGGAGGCGGCAAGGGTGCTCAAAAAGAAAGTCTTTCCCCACAATCTGCGCCACCTCTTTGCCCGGACGCATTACGCGAGGTTCAAGGACATTGTGCGCCTCGCGGATATCCTCGGCCACAGCAGCATCGACACCACCCGAATTTACACCGCCCGCAGCGGAAAAGAAGAGAGGCGGCAGCTTGGGCAGCTCCGCCTCATATTATAAAAGCCTGTCCGACAGGACAGGCAGTAATTAACAAAACACGGCGCACTATGTAGAATGAAATTAACCTCGCAAGAGGCCACCGGAGCAATCCGGCGAAAGGTGCGCTGTTGAATATGGCGGTTGGCCACTTCCCGGAAGGGAGGTGGGGCTTATGGATAAGCGGAGAATCCTTCGCTTTGTGCTGTGCCTCATCGTGATCGTTATGATCATGCTGTACATAGCGCCAAAGGCTTACTAAGCTTTTAAAAGCTTGTTGACCGCCCGGCTTGCCCCCGTGCGGTCAACGAATTCCTGTTACCGTTAAGGGCCAACCGTCAAATCAACAGCGCCCTTTTGTATCTTCATTATACCACGCGCCCGGGCTTTGTCAAGAGAAAGCGCCCCGCGTTTTGCTTTTTGCGGTGATAGAGGAATACCACATACTGTGCATTATGTGGTATTAAAAATCTACGAATTGTATTTTAACTGCTCTCGCCGTCAAAGTCAATCCGCAATACATACAAGATATTAATTTTTTTGACAAACAGAACCAGCCGGAGACGATTTGTAATACGTTTCCGGCTATTGGTGTTGCTTATTTTTAACCATGTTTCAGAAAATGCTTGCAGCGGCACCCCTGTGGCGCGGGCGAAATACCACATAATGCACAGTATGTTGTTTTTGTAAGCAACGCGGAAAGGCACAGACTCCATGAGCTGTGCAGCGCATGATGAATATTTACATTCATATACAGCAACATGATTTAGGAGGAAAGACCATGAAACACAGAGGAATGAAAATCCTGGCCATGCTTCTCACGCTGACGATGCTCGTCGGGCTGATGCCGGGGATGGGACTGACGGCGTATGCGGAAGAAACAGCATACTCGTACCTTATTCCTACGAATGCCGATGATGCAACCGCTTTGGCGAGCAAAGTGGTCAAGTTTAATAACATTGATTGGTACATCATTGCAGATAATTCCACGGCAAAAAGGGCAGGAACTGTTACTCTGCTTGCGAAAGACCCAATAGGCGATGCGAGGATATTCGATTCAAGTACTAAAGATTATGGACAATCTCAGATAAAAGATTTTCTAAAGGGATTAACTGAAGAAACGGGCGATTTTTTCAGTGTGAAGGATTGTATAGCCGATACGGACATAACAGATGTAACTACCCATGTTACGGGGGCAAAACTCTATCTTCTTAGCAAGACTGAGGCAGAAGGGCTGCCTGCCAATGTTCTAAAAAGTACCATGGCAAACGGATGTGAAAGTAACAATAACTATTGGTGGCTCCGCACACCAGACGATTCTCAATATTCTAATTCTTATGCATTGCGCGTGTACGGTGATGATGGTGAGGTCAGATGGGGGAACTTCGTATATTTTAAATTTGGTGTTCGCCCCGCTTTAAAGCTTGACTTGAGCAAGGTGACGTTTGATTCTACATCTAATACATTTACGGTGGGAGCGGCAAGTTACACCGTGACCCTGCGGCCCAACGGCGGCAGCGGGGAGGATATGGTCAGCACTGTCGATCCCAACGACATTTACGAGCTTCCGATCTGCAATTATAATCCCCCCGAGGGGAAGACATTTACCGGCTGGAAGCTCCGGCAGGACGGCAATACGTATAAGCCCGGCCAGAAGTTCACGGTGACCAGCGCGCTCGATTTTGACGCCCAGTGGGGCGAACCCGTGCCGGGCGGCGACTCCGACGGCGGCTCCGGCTCCGGCTTTGATCTCGTGTTCAACATCCCCGGCGCGGATAACTCCTGGGAGTATGTCGGCGGCTACGCCCCGCAGCAGGCCTACCGCGTGAGCCTTGCGCCCATGCAGGGCGGCAGCGCGGCGCTCGGCCTCACGACCGGCGAATCCGGCACGGCGCTGAACGTGTACCCGACCTCGGCGGTCTACGTCTTCCCGAACGCCGATCCCGGCTATACCCTCGATAAGATCGTCTGGAGCCTCATCGACGGCTCGGCCAGCTATGACATCACCGAGGCGAAAAACTTCGTCATGCCCGCCATGGACGTGGTGGTCTACGTGACCTTCCGCCCCGTGGGCTGATACAAACCCCATAAACGCACGAATCCCCGGCGAATCCGCCGGGGATTTTCGTATACGCGCGTATCTGTAGGGAGACATCCCTCGATGCCTCCGGGATTTGCCTACGCCTTCCTGCACACGCTGTCGGCAAGCTCGGTGATGAGCGCCCGGGCGCGCGCTTCCTTTTCCTCCATCGTGGGCTCCGGCGCGGGGGCTTCCACGGGCTCGGCCTCAATGACCGTCTGCGCCTGCTTCCGTTTGTGGCGGCGCAGGAAGAAGGCCACAGGCATCCCCGTGCAGATCAGAGAGCCGACCACCTTCAGAATGTTCGAGAGCTTTTGGTAATCCTCCCAGAAGAAGGGGAGCAGGGCGTCCAAAACGCCGAAGAGCAGGCAGAGCGAGGCAATGGTCAAAAGGCTTCGCTTATTCAAAATCTTTTTGAGCGGCAGATCCGGGAACACCGTCTTCACCGCGAGGGCGAACATCAGCGCCGCCAGGACGGCGAGACCCGCCCAGCTCAAAATCGCGGAGGCCACCGGGGACAGTACCGCCGACCACATCGCGTTTCCCAGGGCGATCGCCACGGTGCCGAGCGCCCAGAGGGGCAGCACTACCAGCGCCCGCACTTCCGCCGGTGCTGAGCGCACCAGCTTTCGTACCGAGGCGCGCACGCCGCGCTTTTCCTCTTCCTCTTCGCCCAGTTCCTCTTCGCCGCTGTCCATGCCGCCGCTGTCCGCGTCCATGTCGTTCTGCGCGTCCATGGCGAGGGTCTGGACAATCGGCTCCGGCCCGTCCTCCAGGATCTCCTGCGGGGAGGCAAAGGAGCCGCCGACCATCACGCCCGCCGCCGTGACTGCCGCCACCGCGGAGGCCACCGCCTTGCCGTGGCGTGTTTTCTTCTTTTTATTTTCGGCCATAGCGCACCTCCTTGTCGAAGTTCAGCCTGATTATACCATTTTCGCGGCCCGCTGACAATGCGGGGACGGGGTCGGATTTGGAAACAAACTGCAAATTCTTTCGTCCTATATGCAGGAAGCGGACGGGGCTTGCCGGATTTCCCGTCCTGTGTTAGGATAACAGTATGACGAAAAGAGAAAGGAGCAGGTTCCCATGGGAAAATTCGTCCCCTATGAAAAGCTCTCCAAGAAGGAGAAGCGCAGAAGAAACGCCGAAAAGCGCGGCGTCTGGGGCGCGCTCTCCCCGGTCACGCGCAAGAGTGAGAACCCCAAGGCGTACAAACGGAAAAAGGCACAGCTGTCGGATGACGACGCTGTGCCTCTTTCATTTTAAGGCGTTATTTGTCCAGGTAGCACCTGAGCAGCTCCTGCATCAGCTCGTCCCGGTCGATGCGGCAGATGAGTGTGCGGGCGTTGTTGTAGTTGGTGATGTAGGTCGGGTCCTCGGAAAGAATGTAACCCACGATCTGGTTGATGGGATTGTAGCCCTTGACCATCAAAGAGTTATACACCGAGGAGAGAATCTCCTTCATCTCGGCCTTGCTGTCGAGTGCTGTGAATTTACGGGTTGCGTCTTCCATGGTGAAACCCTCCTTTTTCGGTTTAGATGCGCCTATTATATCATGCCGCAAGGCGGCTGTGATATAAGTTGTCATGTTTCCCGGTTGCCCCGCCAGGGGCGAGGGAAACGACTGAAATCAAATATAATAGGTGCTTTGCGACTATTATAACAGAAAAAGAAAGCAAGTAAAGTCGAAAGAGGGCGAAAATTCGTTAAGAATACTTAAATTTTTCAGCGCATCACGGCACTGTACTTTTCGCTCAGGGCCTTGAGCACACGGGCGATGGTCTCCTCGGCATGCTCCACGGTGAGCGTCTGCTCGTCCGAGCGCATGGTCAGCGAGAAGGCCACGGACTTGAGCCCCGGCGCGATATGCGAGCCGGTGTACACGTCGAAGATGGCGCAGTCCTTGAGATACTCGCCGCCGTTGGAGAGGATGCAGTCGGTCAGCTCGCCCACGGGGATGTCGGCGCGGCAGACCACCGCGATGTCGCGGGTGACGGAGGGGAAGCGGGGCAGCGGCTTGTAGACCGGCAGCGCGCCCTTCGTTTCGTTCAGCGCGTCAAAGCGCAGCTCCGCGCAGTAGAACTTCGCGTCCACGCCGTAGTTTGCGGCGACCAGGGGGTGGATCTCACCCAGCACGCCGATCTCCACGCCGTCGGCATAGACCCTGGCGCAGCGGCCCGGGTGGTAGGCGGGATTCTGCTTCTCCGCCACGAAGCGCGGCTTTTTGGCTCCCAGCTCCTTGAGGAGCTTCTCGACCCAGCCCTTGAGCGTGAAGAAGTCCATCTTCTCGCCGTAGCCGCCGAGGGAGACGATCTTCGGCTCGTCCGCCATGCCGTCGGGACGCTTGAGGTAGATGCGGCCGATCTCGTACAGGGCGGCTTCCTTGTTGCGGTAATTGTAGTTGCGCGTCAAAATCTCCAGCATGGAGGGGAGGATGGTGGTGCGCATGATGGAGGTATCCTCGCCCAGCGGGTTCAGGATCTTGAGGCTGTCGCGCAGGGGAGAATCCGCGGGCATGCGGATCTTGTCGTAGTAGGCGGGGCTGATGAAGGAGTAGGTGATGATCTCGTCGAGACCCATGCTGCGGCAGCACTCGCCGATCCTGCGCTCAAGCTGCTGCAGTTCCGTGTAGCCGCCCGCGGTGGAGATGCCGCCGGAGAAGGCGACGGGGATCTCGTTATAGCCGTAGAAGCGGGCGACCTCCTCGGCAATGTCGGAGTAGTGTTCCACGTCCGCGCGCCAGGAGGGGACATAGATCGTGTCGCCCTCGAGGGTGAAGCCGAGGCGCAGGAGAATATCCCGCATGGTGCCCTCGTCGATGTCGGTGCCGAGCAGGGCGTTGACCTTCTCGGGCTCGAGCTTCACGGTGGTCTGCTTGAGCTCGTTCGGGCACACGTCGATGACGCCCTCCACCACCTCGCCCGCGCCGAGAAGCTCAATGAGCTCGCAGGCGCGCTGTACGGCGGCGTAGGTGTTCTGCGGGTCGAGACCCTTTTCGTAGCGGGAGGAGGCGTCGGTGCGCATGCCGAGGGCGGTGGCGGTGCGGCGGATGGAGGTGCCGTTGAAGTTTGCCGACTCAAAGAGCACCATGGCGGTGTCGCCCACGATTTCGGAATTCGCCCCGCCCATCACGCCGGCCACGCCCACGGGCTTTTCCGTGTCGCAGATGCAGAGCATGGAGGGGGTGAGCTTGCGCTCCGTGCCGTCGAGAGTCTGGATGCTCTCGCCCTCTCTGGCGCAGCGGACATGGATCTCGCCGCCCTTGACGCAGGAGAAGTCGAAAGCGTGCATGGGCTGGCCGTACTCGAGCATGACGTAGTTCGTGATATCGACGATGTTGTTGATGGGGCGCATGCCGGCGTTGCGGATACGCTCGCGCATCCAGGCGGGGGAGGGGGCGATCTTCACGTTTTTGACCATGCGGGCGGTGTAGCGCACGCAGAGGGGATCTTCGATGAAGACCCTGGTGAGCGCGTTGATGTCGCCGCCTGCCGCGGCCTTGACCACCGGCTCGTGCAGCTTGAGTTCTTTGTTGAAGGTGACGGCGGCCTCGCGCGCAAGGCCGATCATGCACAGGCAGTCGGGGCGGTTCGGGGTGATCTCGAACTCCACCACATGGTCGTCGAGACCGAGAAGCGCGCCCATGTCGTCGCCGGGTTTGCAGTCCTCATGCAGGATGAGGATGCCGTCGGCGATGCAGTGGGGAAACTCCTTCTGCTCGGCGCGCAGATCGTCGGGGGTGAGGATGTGCCCGGTCTTGGTGTCATAGGCCGCAAGATCGCCCGCGTGCAGGTTCTGGCAGTCGGAGACGACCGCCGTGTCGGCGCTGCCGAGATCCAGCGCGGTGTCCCAGAGGTTCACGCCTGCCGGGGAGACCGCCTTGACCCCGGCTGCGATCACGGAGCCGAAGATCTTGTCGCCGGGTTTGATGTCGGCGGGGATGGAGGGCTTCGCGGGGTCGATGGGGTGATAGTCGTTCAAAAGGGCGGCGGGCTTAATCTCGCCGTAGGGGAAGTCGTGCGTGGTGACGCCCAGCTCCTTGAGAGAGCAGAGCATGCCGCAGGACTCCACGCCGCGGAGCTTTCCCTTCGTGATCTTCGCGCCGCTCGGGAGCAGGGAGTTGTGGAGCGCTGCGGGGACAAGGTCGCCCTCGTGCACGTTCCAGGCGCCGGTGCAGATCTGTACGGGCTCGTCCGCGCCCACGTCGATCTGGCAGACCAGCATATGGTCGGAGTTGGGGTGCTTTTCAAGCTTCACGATCCTGCCGACCTTGACGTTCTTGATGCTCCTGCTCAGATCCTCGGTCACCTCGACCTTGGAGCCGGAGACGGTCATCGCCTCGGCAAATGCTCTGTCGTCGTATTCCGACAGCGGCAGATCCACAAATTCATTGAGCCATTTTCTCGAAAGATTCATCGTTTTCCCCTCCCTCAGAACTGCTCCAGGAATCTCACGTCATTCTCGAAAATGAGACGCAGATCCGTGATTTTATACTCGCCCATGGCGAGGCGCTCCAGGCCCATGCCGAAGGCCCAGCCGGAGTAGACGTCCGGGTCGATGCCGCAGCCGGCCAGCACCTTGGGGTGCACCATACCTGCGCCCAGGACTTCGATCCAGCCCTCGCCCTTGCAGGTGGGGCAGCCCTTGCCGCCGCACTTGTGGCACTGGATGTCCAGCTCACAGCTCGGCTCGGTAAAGGGGAAGTGGTGCGGACGGAAGCGGGTGACGGTGCCCTTGCCGTAGATCTTCTCCACCACAAGATTGAGCGTGGCCTTGAGGTCGGCCATGGTGACGCCTTTGTCGATGACCATGCCCTCGATCTGGTGGAACATGGGGGAGTGGGTGGCGTCCACCTCGTCCTTGCGGTAGACGCGGCCGGGGGCGATCATGCGGATGGGGAGGCTTCTTGTCTCCATCGCGTGTACCTGCATGGGAGAGGTCTGCGTACGCAGGAGGATCTTGCCGTCCTCAGTGAAGTAGAAGGTGTCCGTCCAGTCGCGGGAGGGGTGCCCCTCGTCGATGTTGAGCTTGGTGAAGTTGTAGTCGGCAAGCTCCACCTCGGGGCCGTCCACGATCTCAAAGCCCATGCCGATAAAGATGTCCTTGATCTGGTCGAGGACGTTGTACATCGGGTGCTTGTGACCAACGGGCTGCTCGGTGCCGGGCAGGGTCACGTCGATGGCCTCGGCCTCAAGCTGCTTTTCGAGGATCGCCTTGCTGAGGATGGCCTTTCTGAGGTCGATGGCCTGCTCGATCTCCTCGCGCAGCTGGTTTGCAAGCTGACCCATGACGGGGCGCTCCTCCGGGGTGAGCTTGCCCATCTGGCGCAGGATGGCGGTCAGCTCGCCCTTTTTGCCCAGGTATTTGACGCGCAGGGCTTCAATGCTCTCCGGATTGTCGGATTCATTGATCGCCTTGATCGAAGCCTCTCTGAGGCTCTGCATGAGTTCTTTCATATGCTTCTCTCCTGATAAAAAAATAAAGCTCCCGCCCCAACAGGGACGAAAGCAGAACTTCCGCGGTACCACCCACGTTCGGCGCACGGCCGCACTCAAGACGCTTAACGCGCATCCCACGCCGGTGATTGGCCGGAGCTCCCGGGCGAACCAAGCGCCTGCTTTTTCGGAGGCTTGCAGCCGACGGCCCCCGATCTCTGAGAAAAACAGTCCGCGCTATTTTCCCGTTCTTCGCAATGAACAAGATTGAATTTATCACACTTGTACAAAGAATGCAAGAGCTTTTTGAGCGAAATGGACAGCTTTTGGCCGGGGAGGGCTTTTTGCGATGCCGCAGTATAGTCTTCCCTTTTCCCGCATAGTTTGAAACATCAAAACTGCGGAGGTCACTATGAAACGCTGCATTCTTCTCATCCTTCTGTGCGCTGCCTTGCTTTTGTCAGCCTGCGGCAGGAGCCGGGGCGAGGGCGATTACCGCGCCTTTGCCGAGCGCCTCGGCGCCCTCGACGCCCTCTCCTTCACGGCCCAGGTGCGGGCCGAGTACGAACACAAAACCGCCCGCTTCACCCTTGCCTATGAACAGGACAGCGAGGGCGGGCGCATCACGGTCGTCGCCCCTGAACTCATCCGCGGGGTGTCGGCCAGCGTGAAGCCCGGCAGCACCACGCTCGAATATGACAGCGTGGTGCTGGACACGGGCTCGCTCGATTCCTTCGGCCTCTCGCCGCTCTCCGCGATCCCGACGATGCTGTGCGCCATGCGGGACGGGCACGTGGACAGCATCGGGGAGGAGAACGGCAGGCGGATGGTGACGCTGGAGCCGGACGACGGGCTCAAATGCAGCGTGTGGTTCAACAAGGCGGATATGCGCCCGCTGCGCGCCGAGCTTATCACCGACGGGCGCGTCACGGTCTACGTGGAGATCAGCGACTGGAAGGAGGGCGGCAGCGCGCAGTGAAGCGGCCCGACCCCGGCGAAACCGTATGGCTTCGCCGGGGCTTTTCGCGTTCGGGTTTGCGCGAAAGAGCGCGATCTTTGTTCATAGCTAACAAGAATGTGCAGGGGCTGTGAGAAACTTGTCATGAAAAAATACAAAAAATCCAGTGAAAAAAGTAGACACGCTTCGCATCCTTATGATATTATAGAAGGGTAAACTCCGTACCACGTAAAATGTAACGAGGTGAAGCGTATGGCATTTAAGTTTAAGGGCGGCGTCCATCCCGATTACCGGAAGCACCCCGAGATTCCCGTGACCGAGATCGTACCGCCGCCGCAGGTCGTCATCCCGCTGGTACAGCACATCGGCGCGCCCTGCACCCCGCTGGTGAAGAAGGGCGACCATGTGAACATGTATCAGAAGATCGGCGAAAACCAGGCCCCCGTCTCCGCGCCTGTCCACGCCTCCGTCTCCGGAACGGTCGTGGCGGTCGAGCCCAGACCCCATCCCCTCGGCGATCTGATCATGTCCGTCGTGATCGAGAACGACTTTCAGGACACGCCCGAGCTGATGGAGCCGCTGACCGGGGATCAGCTCAAGGACCCCCTGTCCATTCTCCAGCGCATCCGCGAAGCCGGCGTTGTCGGCATGGGCGGCGCCATGTTCCCCACAGCCTTCAAGATCTCCAGCGGCCTCGGCAAGGTGGACACGCTCATCATCAACGGCGCCGAGTGCGAACCCTACATCAACGGCGACCACCTCACCATGCTCAATCACCCGGACGAGCTTTTGAAGGGCATCGAGCTTGCCCGCATCGCCCAGGGCGTGGAGAAGGTCTACTACGGCATTGAGAAGAACAAGCAGGACGCCATCGACCTGCTCAATGCCCACGGCGCCGAGAAGTACGGCGTCAAGATCGTCCCGGAGAGTACCATCTACCCCCAGGGCGGCGAGAAAATGCAGATCAAGACCCTCACCAACCGGGAGGTCAAGCCCGGCGGGCTGCCCGCCGGCGTGGGCTGCTGCGTTATCTCCACCCGCACCGCCTATGCCATCTACCAGGCATGTTATGAGGGCAAGAGCGTCGTGGAGCGCATCGTCACCATCGACGGCAGCGCTGTCGCCGCCCCGGTCAACGCCCTGGTTCGCGTCGGCACCAGCTTTGAGTACCTTGCCGAGCAGGTCGGCGGCTTCGTGCGCACCCCGCGCAAGATCGTACTGGGCGGCCCGATGATGGGCATCTGCGCCACCACGCTGGAGGCCGTCACCGTCAAGGGCACCGCGGGCGTCCTCTTCTTTACCGAGGATGAGGACCGCACCGTGGAGGAGCCTGTCTGCATCCGCTGCGGCAAGTGCATCAATGTCTGTCCCATGCGCCTCGAGCCGACCTATATGTACCAGTATTATAAGAAGCGCAACTTCGAGATGCTGGAGAAATACCATGTGACCGACTGCATCGAATGCGGCAGCTGCACCTTCCGCTGCCCGGCGAGAATGCCGCTGACCCACGCCTTCAAGACCGCCAAGCTCATGCTCCAGGCCCGGGCGGCCAAGGAAAAGGCCAAGGCGGAAGCCGCTGCAAAGGAGGCCAGGAAATGAACGAAAAGAAAGAACGCATGATCTTTGACGTTGCATATCAGCCCCAGGTACGCACCGTGCGCGACACCCAGCGCATCATGCTGGACGTCATCATCGCAACGCTGCCCATCGTGGGCTTCGGCGTGTACCGCTTCGGCTGGCATGCGCTGCTGCTGATCGTGTCGAGTATGGCGGCCTGCGTGTTCTTTGAGTGGGCCTATCGGCGTCTGCTGAAAAAATCCATCACCATCGACGATCTCTCCGCCGCTGTCACGGGCCTTCTGATCGTCATGGTCCTGCCCCCGCAGACGCCTGTCTGGATGGTCGTGATCGGCGACTTCTTCGCCATCGTCATCGTCAAGCAGCTCTACGGCGGCATCGGCAAGAACTTCTTAAACCCCGCTCTTGCCGGCCGCGCTTTCCTGACGGCGTCGTATTCCGGCGTTTTGACCGTCGTCATGATCGACGGCGTCACCGCCGCGACGCCCCTCGGCTATCTCTACAGCGGCAGTCCCATGCCCTACACCCTTGCGCAGAACTTCTTCGGCGCCATCCCCGGCAGCATCGGTGAGGTCAGCTCCTTCGCCATCCTCGCGGGCGCGGCCTACCTCATTGCCCGCAAGGTCATCCGCTGGCGCATTCCGCTCTCCGTCATCGGCACCGTCTTTCTCGTGAGCTTCCTCGGCGGACATGCCGGCTACGGCCGCCTGGAGTGGGCGCTGCAGAACGTGTGCGCGGGCGGCGTCATGTTCACCGGCATCTTCATGGCCACTGACTACGCCACGAGCCCCGTCACCATCAACGGCCAGATCATTTACGGCATCTGCATCGGCCTTCTGACCATGCTGATCCGCTACTTCGGCGGCTATGCGGAGGGCTGCTCCTACGCGATTCTGATCATGAACCTGTGCACCTGGGCGCTTGACAAGGCCTGCCACCGCCGCCAGTTCGGCGTCTCCCGCAAGGACTTCCTCGCACAGAAGACCAGCAGGAAAAAAGCGAAGAAGGAGGCTGTGTCATGAATAAAATCCTGAAGCTTGCCCTCGTTCTTTTCGCAGTCAGCGCCATTGTCGCGGGCGTGCTCGGCGTCGTCAATGAGCTGACCTCTCCCGTCATCGAGGCGCAGAAGCAGGCCAAGACCGCCGCGGCCTTTGCCAGCGTCATGCAGGCCGATCACTTTGAAGAGATCGAGTTTCATAACCCCGCTTTCCCGACCGTCCAGACCGTGCATAAGGCGGAGGGTGTGGGCTATGTCGTGACCTCCACCTTCTCCGGCGCGCAGGGCAACATCACCCTCGCTGTCGGCGTGGACAACGACTATAAGTGCACCGGCATCTCCGTCATCGAGCATGCCGAGACCTCCGGCCTCGGCGCCAACGCCGCCAGCACCGGCGAGGTCGGCGTGAACTTCCGGCAGCAGTTTGTCGGCCAGGACGAGAGCATCGCCCTCTCCAACGCCGGCGGCAGCATCGACGCCCTGACCGGCGCGACGATCACCTCCCGTGCGATCACGGAGGCTGTCGCCACGTCCATCCAGGCTGTCAAATCTCTGGGTTAAGGAGGGCTGTCTGAATGAACCGTAAAAAACAGTTTACCGAAGGCCTGATCACCAATAACCCCGTGCTTGTCCAGCAGATCGGCATGTGCGCCACCATGGCCATCACCACCACGCTCTTCAACGGCGTCGGCATGGGCCTTTCCGTTCTCATCATCCTGACCTGCTGCAACGTGGTTATCTCGGCCATTCGCAAAATCATCCCCGGCGAAATCCGCCTTGCGATCTTCGTGGTCGTCATCGCGGGCTTCGTCACCATCGTGGACATGCTGCTCAAGGCCTTTGTCCCCGCGCTGAGCGAGGCGCTCGGCGTGTTTATCCCGCTGATCGTCGTCAACTGCATCATCATCGGCCGCGCGGAGGCCTTCTGCCAGAAGATGCCCGTCAAGGACTCCTTCTTCGACGGTATTTTCCAGGGCCTGGGCTACACGCTCGTGCTGATTGCGATGTGCGTCGTGCGTGAGTTTCTCGGCGCCGGCCGCTTCGGCGGCGGCCTCATCGACGTGACAAACGGCTTCCGCTTCACCCTCGACGGGACGGGCGCCGGCATCCAGATCTTCCCCGAGAGCTACGGCGCGTCCATCATGTCCCTGCCCTTCGGCGGCTTTCTGACCCTGGGCTTCCTCATCGCCGCGATGCAGTACGCCCTCAAGAAGTCTGAGGAAAAGAAGGCAAAGAAAGCGGAAGAGAAGAAGGAGGCTGAGAAATAATGCTTAGCAGTATCATTCAGATCTCGCTGGGAGCGATTTTGATCAACAACTTCATCTTCTCCCAGTTCCTCGGCTGCTGCCCCTTCCTGGGCTGCTCCAACAAGGTGGACACGGCGGTCGGCATGGGTCTTGCGGTCGTGTTCGTCATGGGCCTGGCCTCCGCGATCTGCTGGGCCATCAACGAGTACATCCTGGTCGCCCTGCATCTGGAGTTCCTGCAGACCCTGGCCTTCATCCTGGTCATCGCCGCGCTTGTGCAGTTTGTGGAGATGTTCCTGAAAAAGATGGTCCCCTCGCTTTATTCCGCGCTCGGTATCTTCCTTCCCCTGATCACCACCAACTGCGCGGTGCTCGGCGTGGTTCTGCTCAACGTCCAGAACAACTACAGCTTCATCGAGTCCCTGGTCTACGGCATCACCGGCGGTATCGGCTTCCTGCTCGCCATCGTGCTCTTCGCCAGCGTGCGTGAGCGCGTGGAGTTTGCCGATTATCCCGAGTGCTTCCGCGGCTTCTCCATCTGCCTTGTCTCCGCCGCTCTGGTGGCCCTGGCCTTCATGGGCTTCAGCGGCATGGCCATCCCGGTATGAGGAGGTAATAGCGTATGAAGATTTTACTTGCTATGCTGGTGCTCGGCGTACTGGGCGGCATCTTCGGCGGGCTGCTGGCTTTTGCCTCCAAGATCTTCTATGTGAAGGTCGATCCCAAACAAGCCGCGGTGCGTGAGGTTCTTGCCGGCGCCAACTGCGGCGGCTGCGGCTATCCAGGCTGTGACGGCTACGCCGCCGCTGTCGCCAAGGGCGAAGCCCCCTGCAATCGCTGCGTCGCGGGCGGCGCGGAGACGGCTGCCAAGGTGGCCGAAATCATGGGCGCGGCGAACGACGAGAGCGAGAAAATGGTCGCCTTCGTCCCCTGCTCCGGCTGTGAGGGGGTCGCCGAAAAGCGCTTCAACTACACCGGCCCCGAGGACTGCCAGGCCGCCATGCTCTTCGGCGGCAAGAGCAACAAGCTCTGCACCTTCGCCTGCATCGGTCTGGGCAACTGTGTGCGCGCCTGCCAGTTTGACGCCATGCACATCGTAAACGGCATCGCCAATGTCGACCGCTCCAAGTGCGTCGGCTGCGGCGCGTGTGTGGACACCTGCCCCAAGAGCATCGTAAAACTCATCCCCGAGAGTCTGCGCATCCATCCCGGCTGCTCCAGCCATGACAAGGGCGGCGTCGTGATGAAGGTCTGCAAGGCCGGCTGCATCGGCTGCATGAAGTGTCAGCGCGAGTGCCCCGCGGGCGCCATCGTCGTCAAGGACGCCCTGGCCGAGGTCGATCCCGAAAAGTGCATCGGCTGCGGCAAATGTGCCGAGGTCTGCCCGAGACATGTCATTGTGGACTTTACCGCGTAAACCCATATAAACAAAAGGCCCCCGCGCGAAAGCGCGGGGGTTTTGTCATGCCTGTAATCAGTTGTACTCCGGGAATCTCTCGGCGTAGTCGATCAGCTCCGTGACCGGCCAGAGGCATTGCTGCGACGCGGTATAGACGACATAGGGGCCGTACTGCCCGTGAAAGCGCATCTCAGCGCCGTTGGCCTCGGCCTCCCGCAGCAGGGCAGGGGCCTCCGTCTCCTGGAAGACGAAGATCGCGCGGGCGTAGTCCTCGATGCGGTAGACGTCCCGGATGTTGATGTGCGGGGAGACCTTGAAGGGGAAATCGTCCCGCCAGCAGCCGGCGATCAGCGCGCCGTCGGAGCAGACCGCCACATAGGGGGCGCAGGTGGACTGGTTGCCGTAGACCAGCTCATAACCGTTTTCTATCGCCCAGTCGGAGATTTGCTGCGCGGGGGTGGGCTCCTCTGCGAGCGCAACGCGCAGATCGTCATGATAGCTGAAATAGAGGTTCGCGGCGGAGAGGACGCAGAGCGCCGTCACCAGCACCGTGCGGGCCCGGGGCCTGACCCGCTCCCCGATCAGTGCGAGAGACAGGGCCGGAAGCGTATACCAGAGAAAGAGATAGATGGGCCGCAGCTGCACGGAGGTGAAGAAGGAGGCCGCGATCACGGCAAGGCAGCCGATCAGCGCCACAAGCCAGAAGCAGGCTGCCCCGTCCGCAAAGCGGGCCCGACGCCGCAGCAGCAGGACGGCCGCCGCAAGCACCAGCAGGTTCAGCGCGAGAAAGAGCAGGATGAAAAAGAGCCGGTGCTCAGGCTGCTTCGTCACGTCGTAGCCTGTCACGGTGATGAGCGCGGTGTGCACGTCCCGGAGCTTGCCGAGGACGGACGCACCGGAGAAGATGGACGCGCCCTCAAAAATCTCATGCCGCCGCACCGGAAGGAGCCGCGAGAGCAGAAGCCCGAGCAGGTTTGCCGCCGTATAGATCAGCACGCGCCGGAGCCGCATGCACTTTCCGGCGGGATAGAGCGGCTGCTTTTTCCAAAGCCGGTGCAGCGCACCAAGAGATTCATACGCCAGCAGCGGCAGGATCAGCACACAGGTCTGCCGGAGACTCTGTATCCCCAGCGTCAGGCACAGAAACGCCGAGAGGATCAGCGCGCCCGGCCGCAGGGCCTGCGTCTGTCTTGCCCGGGCGTAGTCGCCCAGCACCACGAAAAAGCAGATCAGGTAGCAGGCGTAAAAGCTGCACATGGCGAAGAAGAGCTGCTGTCCCTCCTCCCGGAAGACGGAGAAGGGCCCGAAGATCGAGGCCATGAACACCAGCACCGCCGCCGCCCGCAGAGAGGGACGCTTGACAACGGCGCGCAGCATCCAGACCATGGAGGCCAGCAGGAGACCCGACATGCAAAGCGTCGCCCAGGCCATGCCCCGGTTCATGCTGCCGGTAAGACCGTAGAAGAGCGCCGCCAGTACCGGGGTCGCCGTCACATAGAGCTGATTGCCGAAGAGATAGTTTTTCGGGAAGAGCGTCTTCTGCTCCCACATGAGGCGGGCGACCAGCGTGTCCTCATACATATCCGAGGTGGCAAGATTGGCAAAGCCCCTGAAGTCGATCAGGGTGAACACGGCGAGATAAGCGAGAATCATAAGCCAGATGAGCGCCGTCCACAGATATTCCCTTTTTCGCTGTTTTTCAGACATTTGTATCTTCTCCAAGTTGAAAACGTGCTTATCAGTTTACCCTTGCCGGTCGCAAAAGTCAAGGCGCGGAAAAAGGGAAATCCCCTGCACATACGTCTCCGTACATGCAGGGGATCGTGTGCCCGCCGCTCAGTAATAAATTCTCACGTCATAGTTATACCAAAGCAGGTATGCATCGCCGTAAGAATACTTGATCGTGGCGCCGTCGCGGACTGGGCTTGTATTAAAGATAAGCCCGCGCAGATACACGTTGTTGCTGATGTTCAGCGTCTGAATATAGGTGCCGCGGCAATCAAGAATCTGCAATTTCGTGAGCGCGCTGATATTCAGCTCAGTCAGCGGGTTGCTGTAACAGTACAGCTTTACCAGGGATGTGAAATATTCTATTCCCTTCAGCGACCTGATGTTCATTGCGGGCATATACATATGATCCACAACCTTGGCCTCAGCCGCGCTGAGATGCTGATCCCTGTTCTTGTCGTAATACTCCAATACGCCCGCGCGGAAGATCGGATCCGGGAAATGATACACGTCGATGGGAACTCCATTACCCGAATTCGCACTGAAATCATCATAAATGAGATAAGGCGAGCTGGCATTGACGTAGTAATACGTGATCCCGCTCTCTATCTTCGGCGTTACGGTGTTTACAACATTTTGCAGCTTGGGGCACTTGGTAATGTTCAGGGTCGTGAGCAGGTTATTCGAGCAATCGAGCTGCTCAAGCGCGGTGGTTTTGGAGATATCGAGGGCCGTCAGATCGTTACCGTGGCAGTCCAGGGTCTTCAGCTTTGTACTCTCAACTTTCAGGGATGCAAGCTGATTGTTCGCGCAGTAGAGCGCCTCGAGCGCCGTATTGGCGCGCAGGTCAAGGCTTGTGATCTTATTGCCGAGAACCTCCAGCTCGCGCAGACTTGTATTCTTCGTCAGCGCAAGCCCGGTGAGAGAGTTATACGCCAGGTACAGTCCGGTGAGCTTCGTATTCTTCTCGGTGTTCAGCGCGGTCAGATAGTTGTAGTGGGCGTAGACCTCCTCCAGCGCCGTATTTTTGCTGAGATCCAGCGCATCCAGGTTGTTGTAGCTGCAGGCCAGCAGGCGGAGATTTTTGTTGCCGCTCACGTCCAGCGCGTTAATCCTGTTGTAAGTGCAGTACAGCTCTGTCAGATTGGGGAAGAGCTCAATGCCGCGCAGAGACTGGATGGTTCCGCGGTTTGCCGCAGTCCCGGAGCAATTGATCATCGTCACCCGGCTGATATCCGTGCTGCTCAGCCAGCCGTCGCCGTCCTTGTCAAAAGTGTCGGCGACATAGCTGCGGAAAGCTTCATCCGGAAAGTACGCCGCGCTCACAGGGATGCGGAGCGTTCCGTCGCGAAAATGGACAAGCGCGTTTTCCAGTGCCTCATTGCCGCTTTCCGTCCTGATCCCGTTCCACTGCTCAGCTGTCCCGTCAAAGTAGATATCGGAAAGCTGACCGCAGCCGGAAAAGGCTCCGGCGCCGATGCTTGTCACGCTTCCGGGGATCGTCACGCTTTTCATCCCGACACAGCCGGCGAAGGCCTCCGCCTCAATGCGCGTGGTGCCTGTCGGGAGGGAGAACGCGCCTCCCGCGTCGCCGAGACTTCCCATCTCCGGCACTTCAAGGACATAGCCATCGTCCCCGAAGGCCTCCTCCGCGTCTTCGGCGGGTACCGGATCGGGATTGGCAAGTTCTTCCCGGATCACTGTACCGTCCGGGAAAGTGAAAAGCGCACCGTCGGCGTATGCGGCGGGAAGCAGGCAGACGCAGAGCGCCGCACTCAAGAAAAGCGCCAGCACAGGGCGCAGTACCGTCTTCATACGGATACCTCCTGAATCAAAACATAATCATGCGTTTACTGCGTTATGTAAATTATAACACAGAGCGCAGCGGGAATCAATAGCGGACGGCCATTCTCCTGCCGCTTCCTCATTGACAGATGGCGGAGGAAGACGGTATACTATCCTATATTATATTTTTACAGGAGACCACTATGCTGACAGTCAACGATCTCTCCATCCAGTTCGGCTCGACCGTGCTCTTCTCCCGCGTGGATCTGCAGTTCACCCCCGGCAACTGCTACGGCATCATCGGGGCCAACGGCGCGGGCAAGTCCACCTTCGTCAAAATTCTCTCCGGCGAGCTGGAGCCCACCAGCGGCAGCGTCACGCTCGATCCCAAGCAGCGCATGTCCGTGCTCAAGCAGAACCAGAGCCTCTATGACGACTACACGGTGCTGGACACCGTCATCATGGGCAATCCCCGCCTCTACGCCTGCGGCAAGGAGAAGGACGCCCTCTACGAAAAGCCCGACTTCAACGATGAAGACGGCATCCGCGCCTCCGAGCTGGAGGAGGAATTTGCCGAGCTCGGCGGCTGGGAGGCTGAGAGCGACGCGGGCCGCATCCTCCAGGGGCTCGGCGTGGACGTGGCGCTGCACCAGAACCTCATGCGCGACACGGATCCCCGCCTCAAGGTCAAGGTGCTGCTGGCCCAGGCCCTCTTCGGCCACCCGGATGTGATATTGCTGGACGAGCCGACCAACAACCTCGACCTTGCAAGCGTCGTGTGGCTGGAGGACTTTCTGATGGATTACGAGGGCACCGTCCTCGTCGTGAGCCATGACCGCTATTTCCTCAACAATGTCTGCACGCACATCGTGGATATCGACTACGGCAAGATCAAGATGTATGTCGGCAACTACGATTTCTGGTACGAGTCCAGCCAGCTGATCCAGAAGCTCATCAAGGATCAGAACAAGAAGGCCGAGCAGAAGATCCAGGAGCTGCAGACCTTCATCGCCCGCTTCTCCGCCAACAAGTCCAAGTCCCGGCAGGCGACCTCCCGCCGCAAGCTCCTGGACAAGATCACCGTGGAGGAGCTGCCCGCCTCCAACCGCCGCTATCCCTGGGTGGGCTTCAAGGCCAACCGCGAGCCGGGCAAGGATCGCCTCTTCGTCACCGAGGTCTCCAAGACGGTGGACGGCGTAAAGCTTCTGAACAATGTGAGCTTCATCGTCGGCAAGGAGGACAAGATCGCCCTTGTCGGAAAAAACGAGCTGGCCGTGACCATGCTCTACAAAATCCTCATGGGCGAGGAGGAGCCGGACGCCGGCAGCGTCAAGTGGGGCGCCAGCATCGAGCCCAGCTACTTCCCCAAGGATCACAACAGCTATTTTGAACACTGCGACTGCGACCTCATCGACTGGATGCGCCAGTTCTCCGACGACAAGCGGGAGAGCTATCTGCGCACCTTCTTGGGGCGCATGCTCTTCTCCGGGGACGACGTGTATAAGAACGTGCGCGTGCTCTCCGGCGGCGAAAAGGTGCGCTGCATGCTCAGCCGCATGATGCTCTCCGGCGCAAACTTCCTCCTGCTCGACCAGCCCACGAACCATCTGGATCTGGAGAGTATTGCCGCGCTCAATAACGGCCTGGAGGCGTTTAAGTACAACATCATCTTCTCCTGCCACGATCACCAGCTCACCCAGACGGTGGCAAACCGCATCATCGAGATCACCGACGACGGCATCATCGACCGCCGCTGCACCTACGACGAATATATGCACATCAGCGATCTGGAGCAGAACGTCAGGGGATAAAAATAACGCCGCTCAAACGAGCGGCGTTATCAATCCGATTTTCGGGATCAGGCGGCGGGCTTAAAGGACTCGACCGCAAGCTGCAGGATGGAGTTGACGGTGCCGAGATCCTCACCCTCCAGGGAGCGGGCGTTGTAGACCACGATGTCCCCGGACTCGGCCTTTTCGGCAAAGTAGGTGCAGACGATGTTGTTGCCCTCATCCTGGAAGACATAGTAGAAGCCGATCAGATCGCGGCCCTCGATGGGGGAGGGCAGCTGGCTGGGAGGGCTGACGATCGCATCGCCCAACTCCTCGATGGCAGACTGGGACAGGCCAAGCAGATAAGTGGTGGCGTCAGTGACGTTCTGCTGACCCATGATCTCACTCTCCATGATGGAGACGGTCACATAGGGGATGCCTTCTTCCGTGCCGGCGTTGATGATGATGGTGCCGTTGGGCAGCTCATTGGCGACAAACTTGCTGTCGTAATCAACGCTGAAGCCCTTGGCCTTGCTGGTGACGGTGTGGATGCCGGAATCCGGCTCAACCCCTGCGGGCGTGGGCTCGGGCGTAGGCTCGGGCGTGGGTTCGGGCGTGACTTCGATCACCGGGGCCTCAGTCGGTGCTGCGGGCGGAACGGTCGGTGCTGCGGGGGCGGGCGTGGGAGCCGGCTTGTTTCCGCAGGCGGACAGGGCAAACAGCATGACTATAACAAGGGCCAGCGCAATGATCCTGTTTTTCATATTTGCTTCCTCTTTCGTATCGGTATTATACACAGGACACTGTATACGAAATTGATTGTAAACCATGTTATGGAATTTGTCAAAAGAATTTCGATAAATCCTGAAAAAAACAAAAGTATCTTCTCCCGCTCTTTGATAAATATGTGCGCGAGAAAATGAAAAAACAAAAATCAGGCTGAATCGGCGGAACTTTTTTCCCGCCGGAGCGTCTGACTGATTGATCCCAAAAGCGAAAGGAGATCTGAACATGATCAGAGAGAAGAGAATCGTGCTGTCCGCAATCCTGTCGCTGCTGCTGCTTTTTGCCGCGGCGGCCCCGCTGGCGGCGGCTGACGAACCGGCAACCCCCGCGGAGGGAGAAATCAAAACGGTCGACGCCGAAACCGTGGACGAACTGCTGAAGGCCATCGCCCCCAATACGATCATCAATCTCACCGGCCGCAGCTACAACCTCACCGAAGCGCAGGGCTACGGCGTGTTCGGCAGCAAATACTACAGCTGGAACGAGATCTACGACGACGGCTGGGAGCTGCAGATCGACAACGTCCGCAACCTCACCATCCGCGCCGCGCACCCCGGCGCCGAGATCGTGACCGTGCCCCGCTATGCCTGCGTCATGAAGTTCAACAACTGCCTGCATCTCACGCTGGAGGGCTTCACCTGCGGCCATACCGACGGGGCGGGCTTCTGCACCGGCGCGGTCATCAATCTGTCTTCCTGCCGCGACGTCAGCGTCGCGGGCTGTGATCTCTACGGCTGCGGCACCTACGGCCTGGAGATCGACCGCAGCCGCGGCGTCCATGCCGTGGGCACCACCATCCGCGACTGCAGCTACGGCGCGCTCACGGCAAACGCGAGCGCGGACATCCTGCTGGATAACTGCTCAGTCTACGGCATTGAGGGCTACAGCGGCATCTTTAGCTATTCCGGCTGTCGGGACTGCGCCGTCATCAACACCCTGGTGCGCTCCTGCGGCAGCAGCTCCCTGATGGAGCTCAACACCGCGCGCAATATTTACCTCGGCGGCTGCGAGATCGCGGGCAACAAGTTCAACGGCATGTTCTTCTGCTCCCCTTACCCCGTCACGGTGGAGGGCTGCGCCTTCAAAAACAACAGCTGCGAATACGGCTGGTATGACGAGCAGTGGCGCACGAGCGAGCGGGCCGTAGACCCCAGCGGCAAGACATATGAGGACGCGGAGCTGGAAGCGCTCACCCTCACAAAGAACATAAGCTGGGCCGCCCCGGAGGAGACCGCCTCCGTACAGGCCCCGGAGCCCGATGAGGACGGCGTGATCCACGTCCATACGGTGGACGAGCTGCTGGCCTCCATCGCCCCGAACACCTCCATTTTCCTGGAAAGCGGCGTTTACAATCTGAGCGAGGCGATCGGCTACGGCACGGACAGCGGGGAGTATTATGATTGGATGGCCTGCTATGACGGCCCGGGCCTTGTGATCCGCAATGTGGAGAATCTCACCATCACCGGGGAAAGCCCCATCATGGCGAGCATTGCGGCCCAGCCCCGCTATGCCGATGTACTGAGCTTTGAAAACTGCCGCGGCGTCAGCCTCAGCGGCATTACCGCCGGACATACCCAGGCCGTGAGCGACTGCGCGGGCGGCGTGCTGAACTTTATGGGCACGGATGAGGTGAGCATTGAAAACTGCTCGCTCTACGGCTGCGGTGTCCTGGGCGTCACCGCGACCAACTGCCGGAATATGAGCATCAGTTACACGGAGATCCACCATTGCAGCTACGGCGCGTTCTCCCTGGATTCCTGCCGTGATGTGAGCATCAAGCGCTGCAACGTCCACGACATCCCCGGCAGCACCTACTCGCTCTATAACTGCCAGGACGTCACCGCCGACGGAATCGAACTGTCCGACGGACAGCACGGATGAGAGAAAACCCATAGATGACCGCAGGGGCGCATGAAGCGCCCCTGCACCTTATTCAAATTCCAGCTCCGTCACGCCGAAGTATTTCTCGGCAAAGTCCACCTGCTGTACGCGAAATTCCCTCCCGCGCAGGTATTCGAGGGCGCCGGCGTCCGTGGGGAAGTCGAAGCGCAGGCGGTAGGAATAGAGCGCCTGGCCCTTTTCCTCAAAGCCCTTGTTGAAGCGCTCGCTGCCGTATTTGCCGTCGCCCAGGAGCGGCCAGCCCGCGTGGGCCATCTGGGCGCGGATCTGGTGTGTGCGCCCGGTAAGCAGCCTGCACTCCACAAGCGACAGCGGCCCCCGGCTCATAAGCACCCGGTACTCCGTCACGGCGGTCTTGGCCCCCGGCTCGGGGCGATCCTTCACAAAGACCTGGTTCTTCTTCGCGTCCTTAAAGAGAAAGTTTTCAAGCCGCCCGGACGCGGGGCGGGGCTTTCCCTGCACGGCGCAGAGATAGTATTTCTCGATCTCCCGGTCGCGGATCTTGTCGTTGAGAATGCGCAGCGCTTCCGCGTTCTTCGCCGCAATGACGATGCCGCCGGTGTTGCGGTCGATGCGGTTGCAGAGGGCCGGGGCAAAGGCGTTTTCCTCTTTGGGACGCCATTCGCCCTTCTGCGCCATGTAGGCCTGGACATTCGCGATCAGGGTGTTATAATCCCAGACGCCCGCGCTGTGGCACAAAACGCCCGGCTTCTTGTCCAGCAGGAGGATGTTTTCGTCCTCGTAGACGATGCTGAGCCGGGGGGTGCCCACCTTGAGGTAAGAATTTTCCTCCCGCGGCTTTTCAAAAAACTCGTCGTTGATGTAGAGCTGGATCACATCGCCCTTATTGAGCCTCGTGTCGCGCTTGGCGCCCTTGCCGTTGAGCTTGATGCGCTTGAGGCGGATGTATTTTTGCAGCAGGGACTCCGGCAGCAGCGGTACGGCTTTGCCCACAAAACGGTCCAAACGCTGCCCTGCATCGTTGTCCCGGATGGTAAACTCCTTCATTTGTACAAAAAATTCCCTTCACGATCCGGATTTTTTTGCATTATACTATAAGAAATTTGTGTTGACAAGTCCTCTCAAGTAATCTATAATACTAAAGCAACTGTGCGAGGTGCTGAATATGCGTCTGAATCTGAGCTCGATAATTGAGGTGCCGGGCGGCTCCGTTCCTTTTGAATGCGAACTGGAGACGGACGGTCTTGATTTTCCCTCTGTGAGGGCCTATCCCAGCAAACCCCACGCAGAAGGGCGCGTCTTCAACGAGGCGGGCATCCTCCATCTGGAGGGGACGCTTACGGCGGAGATGAGCTGCGTGTGCGACCGCTGCGGCGAGGAGTTTGAAAGCCTCAAGCAAATGCCGCTGGACGCCACCATCGTGGAAGAGAATCCGGAGGATGATCCTTCCCTCTACGTGCTGGAGGGCAACGAGATCGACCTGGACGAGATTCTCTCCACCCTCTTTATCCTCGACATGGAGACCAAGTTCCTCTGCAGGGAAGACTGCAAGGGCCTGTGTCCCACATGCGGCAAAAACCTGAACCTCGGCCCCTGCGGGTGCCGGAAATCCCTTGATCCAAGATTTGCTGTGCTTGAGCAGCTTTTGGATAAATAATTTTTTGAATGATGAAGCTGCTCAGAACAGCTGTCAACAGGAGGTGTCAACATGGCAGTCCCAAAAGGAAAAGTATCGAGACAGAGACGTGACAAGAGGCGTTCTTCCGTTTGGAAGCTCACCGCTCCCAATGTCGTCAAGTGCCCCAACTGCGGTGCTTTCTGCATGCCCCATCGTGTCTGCAAGGCCTGCGGTCAGTACAAGGGCCGGACAGTCATCGCTGTTGAAGAGAGCAAGTAAAGCTGCTAAAGGAGGAAAGGTGTGAAGCCTCTCCTCCTTTTGCTATTTACGGCGTTCTTGCCTTTCCCTTCGGGAGAGGTGCCCCAGTTCGCAAACTGGGGCGGAGAGGGTCGTCTGTTGACGTACACCCTCTCAGTCACGGCGGCAAACCGCCGCGACAGCTCCCCCAGAGGGGGAGCCAAGTGAGCGGGGGGAGGAAAAGCGGATGGAAGACAATTATATAAAGTCCGTCGATCCGACAAGCCCTCTTTGCGGGCGCGTGGAAGCCGGGGATACCATCGTCTCCATCAACGGCAACGAGATCCTCGACGTGCTGGATTACAAATTTTTTGCCTATGACCGCACTCTTGACGTCTGCCTTAAGCGTCCCGACGGCACGCAGTATTCCCTGCGTGTCAAAAAGCCGGAGGGCGGCGATCTGGGTCTCGACTTCGGCAGCTACCTCATGGACGCGCCGCGCTCGTGCGCCAACGCCTGCGTCTTCTGCTTCATCGACCAGCTTCCGCGCGGCATGCGCAAAACCATGTATTTTAAGGACGACGACGCGCGATTGAGCTTTCTGCTCGGAAACTACATCACGCTCACCAATCTCTCCGAGCGCGAGGTGGAGCGCATCATCGCTCTGCATGTGAGCCCCATCAATGTCTCGGTTCACACCATGAACCCGGAGCTTCGCTGCAAGATGCTGCGCAATCCGAGAGCGGGGGAGAGCATTGAGATCATGCGCCGCTTTGCCAAAGCAGGCATCGTCATGAACTGCCAGATCGTCTGCTGCCCCGGTCTCAACGACGGGGAGGAGCTGCTTCACTCCATGCGGGAGATGGAGGCGCTCTGGCCTGCGGTGCACAGTGTGTCCATCGTCCCGGTGGGCCTTACGAAGCACCGGAAATACCTCTACCCCCTCACGCCCTTTACGAAGGAGCACGCGGGGGAGACCTTGGATCTTGTGGAGGGCTTTGCCGAGCAGTGCCGCCATAAGCACGGCAGCCGCGTCTTCTTCTGCGGGGACGAGCTGTATATCCTCGCCGGGCGGGAGCTGCCGCCGGACGAGTATTACGAAGAGTATACCCAGCTTGAAAACGGCGTGGGAACCCTCCGCCTTCTGGAGACGGAATTCAAGAGCGCCGTGAAGCTTGCCGACGAGCCGGACGGCGTCGACTTTGCCATCGCCACCGGGGTCTCGGCCGCGCCGTATCTTGAGAAGCTGCTGGAGCTTGCGCGCGCGGCGTTTCCGAAGCTCAGGGGCCATGTCTACGCCATTGAGAACGATTTCTTCGGCCACAGCATCAACGTCACCGGCCTCATCACCGGCGGTGATCTGATCAAGCAGCTCAAGGGGAAGGAGCTGGGTGAACGCCTGCTCATCTCCCAGAACATGCTGCGCCGGGCGGAGCTGGACTTCCTGGACGATGTGAAGCTGGAGGAAGCCGCCGCCGCCCTGGGCGTTCCGATCTACCCCGTGGAGTCGGACGGCTTTGCCCTGTGCGACGCGATGTTCGGAATACTGCCCGAGGTGCGCATCCCCGTGCGGGAAGAGAGCACAGAGAAATTTTATAAGTATAATACCTGATAATAAAGTGAAGAGTTGTTTTGCCTCCCTCAGTCATCACCGCGAGCGGTGATGACAGCTCCCTCAGGGAGGGAGCCAATCATACTTTCCGATTATCACTCGAATTAATGGAGGTAATGAAAATGTCAAGACCTCTTGTCGCCATCGTGGGACGCCCGAACGTGGGCAAGTCCATGCTCTTCAACCGCCTGGTTGGCCAGCGGCTGAGCATCGTGGAGGATACCCCCGGCGTCACCCGCGACAGATTATATGCCCCCTGTGAGTGGGCGGGCCGCAGCTTTGACATGGTGGATACCGGCGGCATCGAGCCCTCCACCGACAGCGAGATCCTGCTCTTCATGCGCGAGCAGGCGCAGATTGCCATCGACACGGCCACCGTCATCATCCTTGTCACCGATATCCGCACCGGCGTCACCGCGGCGGACAAGGACGTGGCGAACATGCTCAAGCGCTCTCATAAGCCCGTGGTGCTGGCGGTCAACAAGGCCGACTCCACCGGCGCGGAGGATCCGGCTCTCTATGAGTTTTACGAGCTGGGCCTCGGCGAGCCCATCGCCGTCTCCGCCGTACACGGCCACGGCACCGGGGATCTGCTGGACGAGTGCCTTAAGAGCTTCCCCGAGGCCGAGGAGAACGAGGCGGAGGACGACTTTATCAAGGTCGCCGTCATCGGCAAGCCCAACGTGGGCAAGTCCTCGCTCATCAACCACATCCTCGGCGAAAAGCGCCTCATCGTCAGCGACATGGCGGGCACGACCCGCGACGCGGTGGACACGCTCTTTGAAAACGACAAGGGGCGCTATATGTTCATCGACACCGCCGGCATCCGCCGCAAGTCCAAGGTGGAGGAGCGCGTGGAGAAGTTCTCCGTCATGCGCGCCCAGCTCGCCATCGAGCGGGCGGACGTCTGCCTCATCCTCATCGACGCGCGCGACGGCGTCACCGATCAGGACACCAAGATCGCGGGACTCGCGCACGAGGCGGGCAAGGCCAGCATCGTGGTCGTGAACAAGTGGGATCTGGTGGAGAAGGAGACCGGCACCATGGAGAAGATGCGCAAGGACATCATGCGCGATCTGAGCTTCATGAGCTATGCCCCCATCCTCTTCATCTCCGCCCTCACCGGACAGCGCACCGACCGCATCTTTGAGCTCATCAACTTTGCCAACGACCAGACCAACATGCGCATCTCCACCGGCATGCTCAACAACGTCCTGGCCGACGCGCAGGCGCGCGTCCAGCCGCCCACGGACAAGGGCCGCCGCCTGAAGATCTACTACATGACCCAGACCGGCATCAAGCCGCCCTGCTTTGTCATCTTCTGCAACAGCCGCGAGCTCTTCCACTTCTCCTATCAGCGCTATCTGGAAAACCAGATCCGCGCCGTCTTCGGCCTGGAGGGGACGCCCATCCGCATCGTGATCCGCCAGAAAGGGGACAAGGAATGAGCATCTATTGGCTCCTGCTCGGGATCACGGCGGTCTTTGCCTATCTCTTCGGCAGCATGGACACCATGGTGCTGGCGTCAAACTTCGTCTTTCACCGCAATCTGCGGCGTCTGGGCGATCACACCCGCTTTATCTCCAACTTCCGCCGCCTGTATGGCATCGCGGGCTTTCTGAAGCTTTTGGCGGTGGAGCTGGTGAAGGATCTGATCCCGATTCTGATCGGCTCGCTGCTGCTCGGCATCCGGGGCCACGCGGACGCAGGGCGCTCCTTCGCGGCCTTCGTGCTGGTACTCGGCAGGCTCTGGCCGGCGCTCTACCGCTTTCGCGGCAGCCATGCCTCTGTCGCCATGATCGTCGCGGCCTTTGTCGCCGGAAATTCCGTGGGCATCGCCGCGGCGGTGGTCACAGCGGCGGTGATCGGCTTCACGCGCTATCTCTCCCTCGGCACCCTCGCGGGCATGGTGGTCTATGTGATGGTGTCCGTACTTGCGGTGGACGATTCGCTGCTGCTGCGCCTCGCGCTTTTGACGGCGGCGCTCATCCTCGTGCGGCATATCCCGTCGATCATCCGCCTTGTCCGCCGCACGGAACCGAGACTGAGCTTCAAAGAGGATATCACCTACAAGCTGGATGAATAAGGAAAACCCATCGGCGGCACAGAGCGGTGCCGCCGATGGGTTTTCTCTCACCCGAAGCGCAGGGTCTTCGGCGCTTCGCTGAGAAAATAGCGTGTTGCCGTGCAGTTTCTGAGATACCAGAGCTCGGCGTCGTCCGGTACGCTCAGCGCGGTGCGGGAAGCGCGGTCTGAATCGAGGACGGCGCTGCCCTCCACGTTGAGCCGCCCGTCCGACAGCGGGGCGCAGAGCTCAAGCCTGGGGTTCAGGCAGAGCTGGCGGGTGACGGGGTCTGCCCTGCCGGTACAAAAGCAGATCCGATCATGATGCAGAAAAACCGCGCCGAAGGGGTACAGGTGCGGCTGGCTGCCCTCGCAGACGGCGAGAAAGCGGACAGGCGCCTTCAGCAGCAGATCGTACACTTCTTTCATAAATGGCCTTCCTTTCGCGCTCTTCTTCACGGCGCTTTGCTGTATACTGTTGCGGACACGTGCGTTTCCTTGACTTTTCCGGGAACATGTTGTAAAGTCTGTGGGAGTTTATCTGTAGAGGTATATACTATGGGTTTTGCTGAACTGTTTCTGATCGCCGTGGGCCTGAGCATGGACGCGTTTGCGGTCTCGATCTGCAAGGGTCTGAGCCTGCGGCAATTGAAGCCGCGCCATGCGGTACTGGTGGGACTGTACTTCGGCGGCTTTCAGTTCCTGATGCCGGTGATCGGCTGGGCGCTGGGCTACCGCTTTGAGCATATCATCGAGAGCATAGACCATTGGATCGCCTTCGGCCTTCTCACCGTCATCGGTATCGGCATGATCCGCGAGGCGGGACAGGCGGACGAGCTGAACGACGATCTCAGCTTCAAGACCATGCTGCCGCTGGCCGTCGCCACCAGTATCGACGCGCTGGCGGTGGGCGTCACCTTTGCCTTTCTGCAGGTGCGTATCCTGCCGGCGGCGGGCCTGATCGGCGTGACGACCTTTGTGCTGTCCATGCTGGGCGTCTACATCGGCCATCTCTTCGGCCTCAAGTACAAGGCGAAGGCGGAGATCGCGGGCGGCGTGATTTTGATTCTCATCGGCGTCAAGATCCTGCTGGAGCATCTGGGCGTGATTTCGTAAAGGGGAACGGTTTGGAGAAGAGGAAGGACTTGAGCGGCCTTCAGGCGCTGCTGACCATGCTGCTGGCGGGGCTTGCTGCTGTGTTTCTGATGTTCGTCCTGCTTGCGGGGGAGCATCCGGAGGCGGCGCAGGCCGTGCGAAGCGCGCCTGCCGTGACGCCGATCCCCACCCCCACGCCGACGCCGATGCCGACCCCGAAGCCTACGCCGACGCCGACACCGCTTCGCAAGCGGACGGAACTGCTCGTGCTGGTGAACCCCTGGCACAAGATGGCGGAGGGCTATGAGCCCGCGCTGCGCCAGGTCACCTGGGGCTATGGGGATGACGACCAGTTTTTGGACGAGCGGGCGGCGGACGATATGATCCAAATGATCGCGGACTGCTCGGCGGCGGGAAACCACCCATTTGTCTGCTCTGCCTACCGGAACACGGCCATGCAGGAATATCTTTTCAACAACAAGATTGCCCGCCTGGTCTATGAGGAGGGCGTCGATCCCGGGGACGCGCCGGAAATCGCCGCCACGACGGTGGCCCTGCCGGGAACCAGCGAACACCAGCTTGGTCTCGCCGCAGATATTATTGACTACAACTACCCCTATTTAAACGAGCAGCAGGAGGAAATGCCCACGCAGAAATGGCTGATGGAGCACTGCTGGGACTACGGTTTCATCCTCCGCTACCCCAACGACAAAAGCGAGATCACCGGCATCATCTATGAGCCCTGGCACTACCGCTATGTGGGCCATGAGGCCGCGCGGGAGATCCGCGATCTGGGTCTTACGCTGGAAGAATACCTGGATCGTTTTTACGAGCCTTTGGAATGAGATACAATAAGGGGGCTGTCTTAAGGCAACACCGCACAATACGCCTGCGGCATCTTCCGGAAAATTTGAGCCCTGATTTCGTCACTTTTTCTTGAGGTACACAAAGTACATCTGCGAAAAAGTGCCATCATCAGAACTCAGATTTTCTCGGAATCTGCTCTTGCCGCATTGTGCGGTATTGCCTTAACTGTTTTGTCATCCTGAGGAACGAAGTGACGAAGGATCTTTCTTTTGAAGATTTTCACAACCTTTCCAAGAAAGATTCTTCGCTTCGCTCAGAATGACACGGAGTTTTGAGACAGCCCTCGTTTTATGCCTTTTTCCGTTTTTTCTGTCCCTTTTCAAAGCGCTCCCGGATATGCTCCACCCAGGCGGCAAGGGACTCGTAATCGCCTGCCGTCAGCGCCGTTTCATAGAGCGCGAAGACGGCTTTGTCCTTTTTCTCAAGCTGGGTCAGGGCCTTTTTCGGCCCCAGATACGGCCAGCCGCGAAGCTCGGTGTAAATCTCCAGGCTGTCCGTGAGCAGCCAGTGGCGGCGAAAGCAGCCCTCCGCGTCGGCGCGCTCGGCCCGGCGCAGCATCTTTTCACACCAGGACACATCCAGCCGCAGCTCCTCCTGCGTTTTCTTCGCGCGGCTGTCTACCCAGCTCTGCACCTTGTCCAGCAGCGCCGCCGCCACGCCGTTTTTGTCCAGCAGGATCTGCCCGCCGTAGATGCGCGCAAATTCCGCCGGGTCATATTCCCCCTGAAAGTCTGAGAGGGGGTGAATAAAAACGTCGAGCTGGGTGCAGTCGACAAAGCGGTCGTCGTGCCGCCGCTGCCCGTCCTGCGTGATGAGCAGGGCGTCAAAGTCGCTGAAAAGATTGCTCGTCCCGTCGGCAAAGGAGCCGTAGACGATGATGGCGACGGGATCGTACTGCGCGGCGAGATAGCTTAAAATGTCGTGCATAGACCCTCCAGCAGTTCCTCGCTGACCTCACCCTCCAGGACAAGGCAGGTGGGCCCGGTGAGGAAAATGTCGCGGATCCGTCCAGCGTCGTTCGTGAGACTGACGGAGAGCTCCCCGCCCGGCATGGACACCGTGAACTCCCTGCCGGAAGCGAGCCCCAGCAGCGTCAGCGCCGCAGTGATGGAGCCGCAGCCCGTCCCGCAGGCGAGGGTGAAGTCCTCCACGCCCCGCTCAAAAGTGACGGCTTTAACAGCGTCCGGGCCGGTCGGCTTCACAAAGCTCACGTTCGCGCCTTTCGGAAAAATGTCGGCATAACGCAGGGCTTCGCCAAGCTTGCGCAGGCTGCCGCGCCCCCAACTGTCCCAGTCCGGCAGCAGCACCACGGCATGAGGGATGCCGGGCTTGCCCAGCTCCACATAGGCGCAGTCGTATTCTGCCCCGTCTACGCAGACCGCGCGGTGCAGGTCGATGACGGAGGGGTCGTTGAGGCGCACACGGTAGCGGCTGCGGTCGATGCGCTGCCCCGTGACGAGGCCCGCCGTGGTCTCCACGCGCTGCTTTTCGCCCGCAAGGCCGTGTTCATGGCCCCAGCGGCAGATGCATCGCGCGCCGTTGCCGCACATCTCGCCGAGACTGCCGTCGCTGTTATAAAAGAGCATGCCGTAGTCCCCGCCCTTTTGAGCCGGAATGACGACCATCATACCGTCCGCGCCGACGCCCGTGTGAAGGGCGCACAGGCGCTGCGCAAGCCCCGGCAGCGCCTCACGGGGCAGGGAGCCGTCGAGGTTGTCCACGATCACGAAGTCGTTTCCGGCCCCGTGCATTTTGGTGATTCTCATATGGATTCCCTCTCAGCCCCAGAGCGCCGTGAGCGTCGGGATCAGCTGCTTTTTTCTGGACATCATGCCGGGGACAAAGAGGTCGTTGTCCTTCGGGTCGGTGTTGAAGGCCTGGCGCATGATATCGTCGCTGCCCACGTAGAGAAGGTGCGAGCCCTCGCTCAGCACGTCCGTCAGCATGAGGATCACGATATCAAATTCGTTCTTGACGCGCAGCTCGTTCATGAAGTCCAGCAGTTCCTTCTTGCGGGAGAGATAGGCGTCCGCCCCCACGCAGGTGATCTGGCTCACGCCGAGGTTCTTTTCGGCGATGTGGAACTTCTTGTAGTCCGTGCGGAACAGCTCCTCCGCGCTCTTGCCGTCCACCCCGGCGGAGGTGAAGAGGGACTTGCCCAGCTCCTCCACGGAGACGTTTGCCATGCGGGCAAGGCGGTTGGCCATGGCGATATCCTTCTTGGTGCAGGTGGGGGATTTGAACATGACCGTGTCGGAGAGGATCGCCGCGCACATGAGACCCGCCATCGCGGGGGAGGGCATGACGCCGTGCTCCTGATACATGGATGTCAAAATCGTGTTGGTGGAGCCGACCGGCTCGTTTCTCACGGCGACAGGCATCTTGGTCTGGATATCCGCAAGGCGGTGATGGTCGATGATGCCGAGGATCTCCACCTGGTCAAGACCCGGCACGGACTGGGAGGCCTCGTTGTGGTCCACCAGCACCACGCGCTTGCTTCTCGGGCGCAGCATGTGGTAACGGGACAGGGTGCCCACCACATGCTCGTTCTCGTCGAGTACGGGGTAGTAGTGGAAGCGGCTTTTGATGAGCGTCTCGCGCACGTCGTCCACATAGTCCGTGAGATGGAAGGAGATGAGCCCCTCCGTCTGGCAGAAGCGGGAGACAGGGATGCCCTGGAAGATGAGGCGCGCGACCTGCCGCGCGTTGAGGGGCGTTGAGATAATGCAGGTGGGGGCGGTACTCTCCATGAGCTCCTGCGGCACCTCGGTCTGGCAGAGGATCAGGCAGCCCACCCCGGCCTCGAGCGCCTTGTTGATGATTTCCGGCTGGTCGCCGCAGATGAGGATGCTGTCCTTGTTGGTAAAGCTTGCGTCCTCAAAGGCTTTGGGCAGGGCGATCGTCACCTTGCCGGAGATGGTCTCGGTGGTGTTGGAGTATTCGTTGACAAGCCGCCCCTCCAGTACGCTGATGAGGTTAAAAAGCGGGAGGGCATTCACCTGGCAGTCGAAGACGTTGCTCAGCTCATAGGCGGCGATGTCCCCGGTGGAGAGCATACCGTAGAGCGTCCCGTCGTCGTTGAGGATGGGGATCGCGGACAGGCCCTTGTCCCGCATGCTGCGCCAGGCGAGATCGAGCGTCACGGAGCTGTTGAGCTCGGGCGGGTGGTCAAAGTCCAGGTCGGAGACCTGGGCGCGCATGTTCTGGATGTACATGGGCGGCTCAAAGCCGAAGCGGTCCAGCATGCGCTGGGTCTCGTCGTTGATCGCGCCGATGCGCACTGCCTTGTATTCCCGGTCGCCCAGGGCGTTGCGCAGGTTGGCGTAGGCCATGGAGGCGACGATGGAGTCGGTATCCGGGTTGCGGTGCCCGCAGACATAGATGTCGTTCATAAGAACCTCCCCAATAATCATATTTACTGTCATTATAGCGAAAGCAGACGACGCTTGCAAGATGAAGCCTTAAGAATTATGAATTCACACTTTGCCCCTTTTTGTGCGGCAGAGGACATAGTATAATGAAAAACGCTGAAATACGGACGTTTCTTTTGAAACCGAGACATAAAGGAGAAGGATATGAAAAAGAGACTGACTGCCATCCTTGCCATGCTTTTCGCGCTGCTCTTCCTGTGTGGTTCCGCCCTGCCGAACGGGTGGTTCCGCGAGGACGGAACGGACGAGATCCTGCGCTTTGACGACATGCCCTATGAGCGGCCTGACGCCTCGGCCTTCCGCGCCCAGGCGGAGCGGGTCATGCAGGCGCTGCAAAACGGCGGGGGCTACCGCCGAGTGCTCGCCATGCTCGATGAGCTCTTCGCGCTCTATTTCAGCGCCGACACCATGTCCGCCATTGCCGATATCCAAAGCTGCCGCGACGTCACGGACGCGTATTGGGCGGGGGAGTATGCCGCCTGCCTCTCCGCCCTCACGGAGATCGGGGATGTGCTGGAGGATGTGTATCTCGCCTGCGCCTCGTCGCCCTATAAGGACAGGCTGGAGCGGGAATATTTCGGCCCGGACTTCACCGCGGAGTACGGCGAGGACGCCGAGGAAAAAATGTCGGAGGGCTATGTCAGGCTTCTCGAGCAGGAAAATGAGCTTCTGGTTGAGTACCGCGACATCCTCTCCCAGCCGACGGTCATGGTGAACGGCAATGAGGTCCCGGTGAGCGACATTCTCTACGACGTATGGGGAAACCGGGACTATAACAATCTCCTGAACGCCTACTATAAAAAATACAATCCCATCCTGGGCGACGTGTTTATCCGGCTCATGCAGGTGCGCAAAGCGCAGGCGCGGGAGCTGGGCTATGACAGCTACGCTGAGATGATGTATGATATCGGCTTTGACCGCGACTACAGTGTGGAGGAGGGACAGGCCTTCATCGAGAGCGTGAAGAGCCGGCTCCTGCCCGTGTACAGGCAGCGCATGAACCAGGATCGCTACGCCGATCTCATGGAAGGGATCATCCTGGAGGAGCAGCTTTACGGCACCCTGGAGATCGTGGCCGACAGCCTCGGCGGCGAGGTGCAGAAAGCCTATGAATTCATGCGGCGAAACGAGCTTTCCGACCTCAGCATGAGCGACGTCAAGGCCAACATGTCCTATACCACCTATCTCAGCGACTATGAGGCGCCTTTCCTCTTTGTCAACCCCTACGGGGATCGCACGGACATCATCACCGTCACCCACGAATTCGGGCACTATGCCGAGGAGTACATCAGCAACTGCGCCTACCGCAGCATGGATGTGTCGGAGGTCTTCTCCCAGGCCATGCAATTTCTCAGCCTCAGACCGATGACGGCGATGCTCGGCGGGGAGGGCGGCAGCACCCTGCGCCTTCTGAACCTGTACGATATCCTCGACACCTTCCTGTGGGAGACGCTGTACGCGGAATTTGAGCTGCGGGCCTATCAGATGGAGAACCCCAGCGTGGAGGCGCTCAACGATCTGATGTGGACGCTCTACAAAGAATACGGGCTTGACGGGATCTATGACAGGGAATCCGTCATCGACTGGGTGGATATCACCCATCTCTTCGAGCAGCCCTTCTATGTCATCAGCTATCCGGTCTCCGCCTGCTGCGCCCTGGAGATCTACGAGCGGGACATGCAGACGGGCGGCGCTGGGCTTGAGAGCTATCTGCGCCTTGCCGAAACGGAGGAGATCGGCATCGTCGCGGCGACAGCGGCGGCAGGCCTGCAAAATCCCGTCACGGATGAGCGCGTACAGGCGGTCGCAAACTTCCTGGATTCCCAGCTTGCGGCGTGACAGAAAACAACACCGGCAGGGCGTATGCCCTGCCGGTCAAACATTTATGGGGATTACTGCTTGCTCTTGATGTACTTGTCGATGGAGACGGCGCCCGCCTTGCCTGCGCCCATGGCCAGGATGACGGTGGCAGCGCCGGTCACGGCGTCGCCACCGGCGAAGACGCCCTCGCGCGCGGTCACGCCGCCCTCGTCGGCCTCAATGCCGCCCTTGCGGGTGAAGGTCAGGCCGCCGGTGGTGTTGCGGATGAGGGGGTTGGGGCTGGTGCCGATGGCGATGATGACGGTGTCCACATCCAGGACCCATTCGCTGCCCGGCACGGGAACGGGGGAGCGGCGGCCCTTCGCGTCGGGCTCGCCCAGCTCCTGGCGCAGAAGCTCGATGCCGGTGACAAAGCCGTCGTCGCCCGCGAGGATGCGGGTGGGGTTGTTGAGCAGGTGGAACTCAATACCCTCGGCCTCGGCATGCTCGACCTCTTCCAGTCTTGCGGGCAGCTCGTCGCGGCCGCGGCGGTAGCAGATGAACACATGCTCCGCGCCGAGACGCTTTGCGACACGCGCGGCGTCCATCGCCACGTTGCCGGCGCCCACGACGGCGACACGGTGGAAGTGCTTGATGGGGGTATCGTAATCGTCGCGGTAGGCCTTCATAAGGTTCACGCGGGTCAGCAGCTCATTGGCGGTGTACACGCCCAGCAGGTTCTCGCCGGGGATGTGCAGGAACTGGGGCAGGCCCGCGCCGGAGCCGATGAACACGGCCTCGAAGCCGTCTGCAAAGAGCTCGTCCACGGTCTCGGACTTGCCGATAATGGCGTTGTTGACAATGTTTACGCCCATGGCCTTGAGATTGTCGATCTCCTTGGCGACGATCTCCTTCGGCAGACGAAACTGCGGGATACCGTACACCAGCACACCGCCGGACTTGTGCAGCGCCTCAAAGATGGTCACGTCGTAACCCATCTTGCGCAGGTCGCCCGCGCAGGTCAGACCCGCAGGGCCGGAGCCGACCACGGCGATCCTGTGGCCGTTGGAGGCGGGAACCTCAACCTCGACCTTCGCAAGCTTTGCCTGCTCGGCCATGTGGTAGTCGGCCACAAAGCGCTCAAGTCTGCCGATGGCGACGGACTCGCCCTTCAGGCCGCGCACACACTTGGACTCGCACTGCTTCTCCTGCGGACATACACGGCCGCAGACGGCAGGCAGGGAGTTGGTGGAGGTGATGATCTCATAGGCGGCTTCAAACTCGCCCTCGGCCACCTTGGCGATGAACTCGGGGATACGCACGGCCACGGGGCAGCCGGTGCGGCAGGCGGGATTCTTGCAGTTGAGGCAGCGCTTGGCCTCGTCCATGGCCATCTCGGCGGTGTAGCCCAGGGCCACTTCCTCAAAATTACCGGCGCGGACGATGGGGTCCTGCTCGGGCATTTCGTTCTTGGTCAGTCTCATGTTAGCCATTTCTCTTTCCTCCCGTCATGTTGCAGATGTGCTGGGCAGCGGCGTCCTGCTCGTCCTTATAGAAGGCGGCGCGCTTGATGAGCGAGTCGAAATCGACCTGGTGGGCGTCGAAGTCCGGGCCGTCAACGCAGGCGAACTTCGTCTCACCGCCGACGATGACGCGGCAGCCGCCGCACATGCCGGTGCCGTCGACCATGATGGGGTCGAGGGAGATAATGGTGCTGATGCCGTAGGGGCGCGTCACATCGGCCAGGAACTTCATCATGATGTCGGGGCCGATGGCGATGACGCGGTCAAACTGGGGTTTGCCCTCTTTGATGTTGTTCTCGATCTCCTGCTTGAGGAAGACCGTGGTGAAGCCCTTCTCGCCGTAGGTGCCGTCGTCGGTGCACATGATGAGCTTGTCGGAGACCTCCTTCAGCTCGTCCTTGAGGATGACGATATCCGCGGAGCGGAAGCCGCCGATGAACGTCACGTCGATGCCGCGCTTGTGCATCTCTTTGGCAATGGGGTAGGCGATGGCGCAGCCCACGCCGCCGCCGACGACGCAGACCTTCTTGAGACCCTCCATCTCGGTCGCGCGGCCGAGGGGGCCGACGAAGTCGGTGATGTAGTCGCCCTGCTCTACGGTGTGGAGCATCTTGGTGGTGCGGCCGGCGGCCTGCACCATGACGGACACGGTACCCTTCTCACGGTCCCAGTCGGCAACGGAGACGGGGACGCGCTCGCCCTGCTCGTCCAGGCGGAAGATGACAAACTGACCGGCCTGCGCATGCTTCGCGGCCAGCGGCGCCTCGATCTCAAACAGGCAGATGGTCTTGGCGTCGTTGAGGAAACGCTTGGTTACTACCTTGTACATGGAAACACCTCTATGAAAAGTATTGTGATTTTGCGGAGTATTCCGCTGCCCTTTGACAACATTACTATTTTACCTGTAATATGCGCCAAAGTCAACGCTTTGTGCGTTTTTTAACGGCACGCTGAAACAACTCACATACCGAAGTCGCCGTCGATGAGCACGACCTCGGTCTCCATGCCGCCCATGGGCGTCCACAGCACTGTCAGCGCCCGGCAGATGCGCTCGGGGCTGCGGCAGTCGTGACATGTGCCGTCCGCCTGACACGGCGTCTTTTTGCCGAGGCGGGCGCAGTTTTGGACTGCTGCCGTGTTGCGCGCGCGGAAGAGGGCCTTGTCAAAGTCCGGGGCGATCTTGTTCGTGCCCGCGACGAGATAGACCTTCTCGTGCCCGAAGAGCGTCCCGGCCACCCGGTTGCCCGTGCCGTCGATGTTGAAGATCTCGCCGTCCTCGCTGATGGCGTTGACGCTCGAGAGATACACGTCCGCCAGGGCTGCCGCCTTCAGTGTGTCACGCCCTGGGGTCTTCCAGTGCCAGTATACCGTGTTGTTCTCCGCAAGCTTCTCATAAAGCCCCAGCGCCTCCACGGTCTTGCTGCCGCCGATGCCCACGGTCTTGCCGCTGACGGCCGCCGCGATGTACGCCGCCGCCTCTGCCGCGTCCGCAAAGTGCGAGACCTTGAAGCCGCGCCCTTCGAGGTTCTTGATCGTTTTTTCCAGATTCATGAAATCATCTCCCTGATTATTTCTGTTCTTTCCGACTACTCTAAGGCAACACCGCACAATACGCCTGCGGCATCTTCCGGAAAATTTGAGCCCTGATTTCGTCACTTTTTCTTGAGGTACACAAAGTACATCTGCGAAAAAGTGCCATCATCAGAACTCAAATTTTCTCGGAATCTGCTCTTGCCGCATTGTGCGGTATTGCCCTAAATATACAATAGGATCCGTCCTCTGTCAAAGAAGATCGTACGTTTTTCACTATTGACAGCAGCGCTTTACTGTGCTAATATGCTAAATCGTTAAGAGACTGCGAAATACACCAAAAATCAACAATCATAAAGGAGCAGCAACCATGAAAAAAACCATCCTTGTTCTTCTGACGCTTGTCATGATGGCCTCTCTGCTGGCCCCCGCCGCCTTTGCTGCGGACAAGACCTTTGTCATGGGCATCGACCCTGAGTATCCCCCCTTCAGCTACATGGGCGACGACGGTGAGTACACCGGCTTTGACGTGGAGGTCTGCAAGGCCGTCTGCGATTACCTCGGCTGGAAGTTCGACGTCTTTGGCGTCAACTGGGATGAGAAGCTGGTACAGCTCGACTCCATGGAGTGCGACTGCGTCTGGTCCGGCATGACCATCCTCGACAGCATGAAGGAAGCTGGCTATGTGATCTCCGAGCCCTACTATGATAACACCCAGGTGCTGGTCGTCAAGGCCGACAGCGGCTTCAAGTCCTCCAAGGATCTGGCCGGCAAGATCGTTGCGGTGCAGCTCGGCACCTCCGGCGAGTCCCTGCTCAACGGCGACCTTGAAGAGCTCGCCAAGTCCTTTGAATCCGTCCTCACCTGCGACAGCTTCCTCAAGTGCTTCACCGAACTGCAGGGCGGCGCGGTTGACGCCGTGTTCGTCGACATGCCCGTCGCGGCCAGCTACGTTGCCAAGCACGAGGGGCTCAGCATTATTGACGAGCAGCTCGGCGCCGAGCAGTACGGCATCGCCTTCCGCTCCGGCGACGCAGAGCTCTGCAAGAGCGTTGACGAGGCCGTGCAGGCCCTGGTCGAAAACGGCACCTACGCCAAGATCGCCGAGAAGGAAGAGTACGCCGACATCGTCAATAACCTTCTCTTCCTGAACAAGGCGGCGGACGCTCCCGCAGCGTAAAACGAAACAGCCTGCCATAAACACCCGAAGGCGCAGACTTCTGCGCTTTCGGGCGCTTCTTGCCATTCAGGCAATACTATTCTGTTGATAACGAGGGTACCCTTATGTCCTTGATGACCATGATCGTCAAGATGAGCGAGGGTCTGGGAAAGACCTGCGCCATCTTTTTTCTGACGCTGCTGTTCTCGCTGCCGCTCGGTATGATCGTCGCGCTGCTGCGCATGAGCAAGGTGAAGATCGTCTCCGCCGTCACGCGCTTTTTTATCACGGTGCTGCGCGGTACGCCCCTGATGCTGCAGCTTCTTGCCGTCACCTACGGCCCCTATTATCTCTTCGGGGCGGCGGTCTCCCGCAACAAGCTCATCCCCGTCGTGATCGCCTTTTCCATCAACTATGCGGCCTACTTTGCCGAGATCTACCGCGGCGGTATCGAGTCCATCCCCATCGGCCAGTATGAGGCGGCGGAGGTTCTGGGCTATACGAAGGTGCAGACCTTCATGCGCATCATCCTGCCCCAGGTCATCAAACGCATCATGCCCAGCGTCACGAATGAAGTCGTCACGCTGGTCAAGGATACCTCCATGGCCTTCACGGTGTCGTATCAGGAGATGTTCACCATCGGCAAGCAGATCGCAAATTCCCAGACCAGCTTCACGCCCTTCCTTGTGGCCGGCGTGTTCTATTACATCTTCAACGTGATCGTCGACTATGTGATGGGCAGGATCGAAAAGCGCCTGAACTATTATAAATGAGAGGGAACAACGAAATGGCAGCGAACAAAAACAATTCCGGCAGCACGACCAGCGTCCTCAGCATCCGCAGCCTCCAGAAATCCTTCGACTCGGTCAGTGTGCTCAGGGATATCTCCCTCTCGGTCGAGCGGGGCAACGTGGTCTCCATCATCGGGCCCTCCGGCTCGGGCAAGTCCACGCTCCTGCGCTGCGCCTCCTTCCTGGAGCATGCCGACGGCGGCGATATCCTCTATGACGGGGAGTACGCCCTGCATAACGGCGTGTACGCCCACAAGGCGGAGCTTGCGCGCTTTCGCACCCGCTTCGGCCTGGTCTTCCAGAATTTCCAGCTCTTCCCGCACTATTCGGTGCTGCGCAATGTCTCCGAGGCGCCGATCCTCCACGGAGAGAATAAGGACGAGGTGCGCGAGCGCGCCCTGTCCCTGCTGAAAAAGATGGGCCTGGAGGGTCGTGAGAACGCCTACCCGTACCAGCTCTCCGGCGGTCAGCAGCAGCGCGTCGCCATCGCCCGCGCCCTGTGTATGCGGCCCGAGATCCTGTTCTTTGACGAGCCCACCTCCGCCCTCGACCCCGAACTCACGGGCGAGGTGCTGAAGGTCATCCGCCAGCTTGCCGAGGAGAAGATGACCATGGTGGTCGTCACCCATGAGATGCCCTTCGCCAAGGCGGTCAGCAACCGCGTGATCTTCATGGCGGACGGCGTGATCGTCGAGCAGGGCGACCCGAAGGAGGTCTTTGAAAACCCGCGTGAGGAGCGCACCAGGCAGTTCCTGCGCGTCTTCGAGCGCTGAAGGATGGACGCTTCCATGCTGCGTTACAGTATTCTTGACCCCACCGGCAACATCACCGCCATTGTGGAGAGCCCTGTGGAGATTGCCAGCCAGCCCGCTGTGGCCGGCGCGATCATGCGCCGTCACCCGGCGGTGGAGCAGGTGGGCTTTCTGAAACGGCTGACTGACGGCGAAAGCGCCTGCGCGCAGCTTCGCATGGCGGGCGGCGAATTCTGCGGCAACGCCTCCATGAGCGCCGCCGCCCTGCTCCTTTCGCAGAGCGCCCGGAAAAGCGGGGGGACGACGCTGCGTCTGCGTGTCTCCGGGGCGGCGGAGCCGGTTGTGCTGCATCTCCGGTCGGAAGGGGAGGACGCCTGGCTTGCCGAGATCGTGATGCCCCAGGCCCTGGGGATCGCGGAGACGGCGATTGCGTTTGGCGGTCTTCACGGTACCCTGCCGCTTGTCCGGATGGAGGGTATCTCCCATCTGGTGGTCGAGGCGAATTCCTGCTTTTTCGGCCTACTGAACGATCGCCCTGCCGCCGAACAGGCGGTGCGGGAATTCTGCGGGATGCTGCATGCCGACGGTCTGGGCCTGTTGTTTCTGGATGGGGACGGCACGGAGCGCCGCATGACCCCGCTGGTCTATGTCCCCGGCAGCGGCACCTGCTTCTGGGAGAACTCCTGCGCCAGCGGCAGCGCCGCCGTGGGGATCTGGCTTGCCTCAAAGGCAGGCAGGGCTTCGGCGCTTTCCCTCTGTGAACCGGGGGGCGTACTGTGGGTACAGTGCGATCCGAAAAGCGGCGAGACCCTCCTGCGCGGTCATGTGCGCCTGACAGAGCGGCTGGAAATTCCGGAAGCGGAGCTCTGAGAGAAAAAACGGGAAAAATTTTTTAGAAAGTTGTTGACATACCGGCATTTTGTATGGTATTATCTCAAGGCTGAATGGGGACGACGTGCGGGTGTAGTTCAATGGTAGAACACCAGCCTTCCAAGCTGGATACGTGGGTTCGATTCCCATCACCCGCTCCAGCGTCGGAAGAAGCTCGCGCCGCTCCCTCCTTCCTCCTTTCCAAATTGAACGCGCTTCGCTGGCTTTCAATTTGGGGTGAGATGCTATGGTGCGGGAAATCATATGCGCCAATAGCTCAGCAGGATAGAGCAACTGCCTTCTAAGCAGTAGGTCGGGGGTTCGAATCCCTCTTGGCGTGCCATCGTCAGAACGAACTCGCTTCACTCCGCTTCCGCCGAGGGCGGCGAAAGCTGCATATCCGCTCCTTCGTTCTTCCTCCCAAAATCAAACCCGCTTCGCTGGGCTTTGATTTTGAAGACTCGGGAAAACCGGAGTGAATGAGTTTTGATATAGCCTCTCTGAAAAGAGAGCGCAGCAAGAAGATAACTTCAAAGCCTCGGCTTTGGGTTTATGATAGGACGTACGGTTCTCCGTACGGACAGATATGGTGGGATTAGCTCAGTTGGTAGAGCACCGGATTGTGGTTCCGGGTGTCGTGGGTTCGAGCCCCATATCCCACCCCACTGAAAACGAGCCGAGGCCGGCCTCGCCGGTCTCGGTTTGTTCCTTAATTGGGATGTAGTGTAATGGTAACACACCGGACTTTGACTCCGATATAGTGGGTTCGAGTCCCGCCATCCCAGCCACATCAGAGGAAGCTCGCACCGCTCCGTTTCCGCGGTTTCGCAAGAGCCGCGAAAACTGCGCTCTGCTCCCTCCCTCTTCCTTTCCAAATCGGACCCGCTCCGCTGGGCTCCGATTTGGTGGGAACGCTTCCATTCTGTAATGCCCCAGTAGCTCAGGAGGTAGAGCACCTGCCTTTTAAGCAGGGTGTCCGGGGTTCGAGTCCCCGCTGGAGCACCAAAGAAAAGCCCGCAAACCATTGAGTTTGCGGGCTTTTTCGTTTTTCAAGTCTGCTCACATCGTCTCGCAACTGCTCAAAAATCCGGGCTAAAAGCCGGGCTAATGAAACAGCTCGGGCTAAATTTCAGGCTAAAGAAATCGCTTCCTGCGTTGTCCCCTGCTCGGCCTCTTTGTACATATCGGGGCAGTACTCGTCTCCGGCTGTCTCTCGCGGTGCAGAGACAAGGATCTGATCAAAGCCACACACCAGCACACCGCAGGTCATGGAATCGGTGCCCATATTCATTCCTCATCGTCCAGCAGGCCGGACACGTCCTTGTAGTCCATGTCCTCCTTCAGTTCGGCATAAGGATCACCGGGGAGATCATGCAGCGGCTTGTATTCTTCGCTGCTGGGTGTGTCCACTGTGGGCTCATGTGGGGCAGGATCACCGTCGCCCTTGTCATCGCTCTTACGGCGCAGAACCTCAAAGGCATTTTTGAGAGCTGGCGGGTAGGGAACGCCCATGATGCCCAGATTTTCGAGGATGCTCATACCGTCGTTGGCGGCGAAGAACAGAATGGTAGCTGTGCGCATGGCGGTGGTACCCGCCAGCTTGTCCAGCTCCGCCGCGATCATGACGATCAGCACGATCACGCCCTTACGGATCAGACCCTTGAAGCCGGCGCGGGACTCATAACCGCCGGTGGCTGTTTTGGGGCTCTTGTGCCAGACAGCGGCGCAGAGCGCTCCGGTCAGGTAATCTATGGCCATGGCCCAGGCCAGCAGCTTGGTCAATTGATCCCAACCGCCCAAATACTGTGATGCAATGCCTCCGACAGCGGCCAGTCCGGCCAAAACGGTGAAGTAAATGCTCTTCGCGCTGTTCATGAAGTTACCTCCTGTTTTTCCGGCAGTATAGCCGGTTTTTTTCTATGTTTGCGCTTTCTCTTTTCTTGGTGTCTTTTTTCTGCGATGCTGAGAGCCGAGTCGATTAATGACCATTTGGACAAATCAACCTTGTAACCGTTTAGTGCAGCGTACACATCGCGGCGCAAAAGCTGCCCGCTGGAGGCTTCCACAATCTGCCGGAGAGAAATGCCACGTCTGAAAGCTGCTGTCAACCGCACAAATGTACGCCGCTTGTCCTCGATCCCATAACTGAGCTGTGGCGAGCCGTCAACCATATCAAGTACCTCGAAACAACTATGCCGTGAGCTCGTTACCAGAAGATGCAGCAGCCGATTTCTTGGCGATGTATTTTTCTTTTGCTGCAGCGAGGATCCGCTCCCGGTTGCGCTGGTAGTATTCTGCTTTTTTCTGACGCAGTTCCTCTTTGTGGGCTTCGCGGTATGCCTTGCTCTGCTCTCTGAGTTTTTCAGCACCTGCGCCTTGCCGGTAGGCTTTCTTATAGGCTCGGATTTCTTCCCGGTGAGCTTCACGATAGAGGCGGCCTTTCTCGCGGGCCTGCTCAGCGTGAGCCTTGCTATAATCACGCACACGGGCTTTGATCTGCTCCTTGTGCTGTTGATAATAGGCAGCCTTCTGCATGGCAAGCTTTTCCGCATTGAGAGCCCGATATTTTGCAGTTCTGGCCCGAATCTCTTCCTTGTGGGCGGTGTAGTATGCGGCGCTTTTCTTCCGGTACTTTTCACGATGAGCCCGATAATGGGCAGCTTTGTAAAGCCGTAGATCTTCGCGGCGTAAAGCGTACCGCCTGGCCTCATAGACTCGAAGATGTTCCCGGTTCTTTTGCCTCCACTGCTTGCTGTGTGACCGAATCTTTTCTCGATTCTTGCGGGCATAGATCTCCGCGCGGTCTTTCCGGCGCTTGTGGCGTTGGTATTCTTCACGCGGGAGCCTTTCCAGGAGGACAGCTTCGTCGAGCCACCTGTCAACTTCAAGGTTGATAGGATCAAACAGATAGCTTTCGTTTTCGGCCTCGATCTCTGCGTCGGCTTGCCGGATCGCCTCAAGCTCCTCTTTCGAGAACGTTTTGAATGCTCGTGAACATTTCGGCATGTTATCACCTCAAATACAGTGACCTGGAAATCTGCTGCCTGTTTACGGTTCTGCCTCGGATCCAGGCTGCGGCTCTGTCTCCGGGTCTACCCTTCGATCAATGAGATCTCCCTCGACCATCACACCATCGTCCCGCATGACATAGACTGTTGTCCAGAGATCGCTTCCGACGTATGCAGCAGAGAGAAGCTCATGGTATTTAGCATATGCAGCACCCTGCTCCAGGCCAAAAAATTCGTTATGGGCAAAGCTCTGTCCATTTGTGCCTTCCTGCAAAGTGTCCTGGTGAACATTGAAAAAAGACGCAATTGCCATGTTGTACCTCCCAATAAATATTTTGTTGGTTAACCAAGAGTGAGTTCTAACAAAACAGGCCCAGTCACTTTGCCGGTGAGAGTGATAGAGCCATCGCGGATAAACGCGTTTAACTCCCAGATATTTAAAGCAGCTTTACTGGGGCACCAGTAAGAGAAAATTGTGTGAGTGGATTTTATGCCGGGTATATATAAAGTGCGGGGAAGAGACGAAAACGGCATAAAATTGACTGTGAACCTCTTGGGAATCTCGTCAATGGCATTACCAGTACGGATCAGCTCGTCCTGGATGTCGTTGAGGTTTTCCGAGGTAATGACCGTCTGCCGGGGGGAGTATTCGCGTTTTACAAAGCTCATGATCATAACCCTCCATTCGTGAGCCGCTGCTGGATCTGCGCCAGGAGCGTGCCTAAATCTGTACCGTTGAGTTCAATGACGGCCGCCTTGAATTTCCACTCCGGGCTCACCTCCACACACTCGGCAATCTCCGCCACCTTGCCGAGGCCGATGCCCTTGCCGCCCGCCAGGAAGTCCATGATAACGCCTGCCGTGGAAAGCCTAACCGTCCGCGTTTCTGTCAGTATTTTGTCTGCCAACGATACGGTAATGTCGTAGCTGTGTTCTATATCTGCCGCGAAGAAATACACGACTTGCTGCGTATAGGCTTGCAAAGTCTGGGAATCGGTATAAATCGAAGATGTTACGCTTGCCGTTCCTGCGTTGGTGTCGTTGATTGACGATATCGTGTACTCAACTGTCATCTCACAATATGCGCCTGAGTCGTTTGCTGTGTGGTCTTCGTTGCAGCGGTGGTAGTTAAGGATGTTGACAGAAGGAGCACTGTATTCCACAACGCCCGTCAAAGACATTGCTGAGGTGGTGGTTAGACCTCTTTGGTCTGTAACCGTTATCAAAAAATCTGTGTCATCGGTGATCGGATTGACGGTCGTGGCCTCATACCGATCAGATGAAGAATTGTAGAACAGCTCCATGCTGTTTCCGTCGTAGGTGACAACCGTTCTTTGAGCTTTGGCATAGGATGGAAAAATGATTTTCAGCGATATTTTGGCTCGGCTCACATTCGCTATGTACGTATTGGAGTATTCTTCATCAATACTATCCGGCTGCACAATGAGCAGTTGCTTGTATCTCACAATCGGGTACATGTTGCCGCTGTCCGCGTCCAAAGTGAACGTGTCAGAAGCGGTTCGTCTCCTTTTGTCGCTTACTGTGACGGTGACAGTAAGGCTCATACTGTGGGAATCTTGCGCATAGTAAGAAACGTCTGTTGGTATCGTTGTCTGGGCGCTTGTTGTTTCGGTCGTTGCAACAGTGCGTGAGTTCGCTGTCATTATAACGGTGAGCCGTTCTAATTCCCCATTTGTTACATTCAACGTGAAGCTTTGACCTACCTTAATACTTGTCTCGCTTACGTTTGCTGTTAAAGCTGGGTACTGCAAAGTGAAATTAACTGATGCTTGCACCGAACTTGTCACCGCAGCAACTCGCACAGTTATTTGCTTGTCATTATCCAACTGTGAATGGTCTGTAAACCAGCTTCTTTCGCATTGCACAGTCACCGGATCATCTGAGGTTACAACTCGTTGCGCAAGAGCAATTTCTTGATTGTTTTTATACGTAGCAAAGTATAATGTTACATTTCTTCCTGCACGTTCATTCAGTGTAACGGTGATGGTACCGCCGATTGTTACGGTGTTTTTATTCAATGAAATGGACAGCGTTGGTATTGTAACGGTAATCACACTGGAATACTCGCGGCCTAACTGATCTATGATCTTAATGGTCACGCTCATACTCGTCGTGGTGATCTGCGCGGTGGTAAACCAGGCTTGTGTAGCTGTCTCTGTGAAGGACGACGCGGTTTTTTGTGTGTCCGAGGCAAGCAGCTTGTTGTTTGCCTTAAAAGAGTATGAATACTTCCCCACAAAATTTTCCGGTGAAACAGTGATCGTTTCTCCAATTTTCAGTGTGGATGTACTCAATGTCATACTGAGAGCAGAAAGAACCGTGATCTGCGACGATGTGACCGATGCTGAACTTGTCGCGTATCTATCCTTTACATCTTCTGCCCTGACATAAAATGTGGTAGCGCCGTTGATAGGATTGGTGGTAGTCCCATCATAATAACCTGTACTGCTATTGTAGGTTAAGGTGATAGAGTTCCCGCCATAAGTCACGGTAACGGAATCTTCGGACGCAACACCCCATTTGACACTTGCCGATATTTTTACCTTGCTGTAACCTGCTACGTACCCGTAGTTACCGGGCATACGTGAATCCGCGACATTCGCAAGTGATACAGATTCGATAGAAGGGGAGATATAAGAGCTGTCTACAGAAACGCTAAATTCAATAGACCCCGAAGCTCCAAAACCATCTACCCCCTGGATTGTCGCTGTAACACGTCCATACGTACCACTCAAAACAGCAAACCAGTCTAAGTAGTCTGAATACTTAAATAAGGGAATATTTGTAAACCCATCGTATTCAAGTGTTTCAGAATTTGGCCCGGCTATTGTAATACTCACATATTTATACGGCCCATAACTAAGACATGAATCAATATATTCTTGATTAAGAAAGATTAGGTCAATTTCGCTCGGATAAGTGATACTTTTAGCCGTATTTACATGGTGAAAGGTTATTTCGGGGAAACGTGATTTACCGTTCCAGTATGTACTCCAAATTTTCAAATAGAAAACTGTATTTGGAGTAATTTTTGTGGCAAAGATCCTTGAAAAAGAGGTAAAGGATGATGTACTACCGCCCTTACCCGAACCGTCGTAAATCGCTATCGGTTCAGATGTAAACGGATCATTGTCATATAATGCCGCAGATAGGCCCGTCCCAAGCGCTTCTACGTTAAACGTAAAAAAAGCAATAGTATCATTCTGTGCGGGGAACCGAAAGTATGCTGCTTCTGTCGGATTCGCGCCAAATTGGGCAGTACTGCCACTGCCAGAAGTATCTACCCAGCTATTTGTTACAAAGCTATACCAGCCGTTGCATTTTATTGTACTTGTTCCAGAAGAAAGTATTACTTCGTCGGCCATTTTATCCCACCCACATCCATGACATATTGCCGCTTGTACGCGGCTGACAAAGTATTTTACCTAAAGTGAACTTGCCGCCTGTTGGTATTTGTAATTCGTTCGGTGTGTATTGCTTTTGGTTATCCCAGTAAGACATTTCCTGATTGTTGTAGTACAGGGATATTTTGCTGTTGGAGATGCGGAACGAAAACGGATCGTCCGTCTTGCCTACGATGACCACGCCGTTCTCGTAGCGGATGTAGTAGGTCATCGCATTGAGCGCGGCATTGGTATCGGCTCGCAACTCGGAGAACGCGATGGTCAGGCGCTGATCCGTCAGGCTGATCTCACCGGCAAGGGCGTCAGCCTGCTGGTCCGCCTCTGTTTTGTTGTAGTAGTTCTGCTCGATCTGTTCCGTTGGGCTGTACTCGGAAAGCGCTCCGGCGAGATCTTCATCGCTCACATATTCCGCAGCCACGCCCTGGCGGATAGAATCCGCCTGCTGGTTGATGTAGGAGCGCAGCACCACGGCCTGGGCATCGGAATACTGCCGCGCCTCCTGGGCGGCAATGCGCAACGCCCTGCCGCTTCTGCTCTGCACGGCATACTCGTGGTCGAGCTCCTCCTCGAAGTCGGCGCTGAGGTCGGCGGTCGGCTTCGCGCAGATCGTCCAGTCCATGGCCATGATCTGGTATAGCCGATCATCAATGGAAACCAAGTCGCCCGGCTCCGCGGCGGGGTCGATGGTATAGGCGGTGGTCGCCCGGAAGGGGCGGTAAAAGCGGCCGGCAGCGCGGGAGAGGCAGAGTGCTGCAGCCGTGCTGTCGGCGAAATTGCAGACCCCCTTGAGCACATAGCCGCTGTCGTCTCCGGCTCTGGCCTTTGCGCCGGCCTCCGTGCGCAGCTCCACGCCGGTGATCTCCGGGAGATCGATACCGGGCTCCATTCCATGCACGGCCCGGCCCTGAGTGAATACGGCGTCCTGATCGTCTCCGCCGGATGTCGTATCGACGATGGCCAAATCGGCAATGGCGAGATCCGCGATGGCCCCGGAGTAGGATAGCTCTGCAAGCGGAACCAGGCGCAGCCGGCCGGCGTTTGTCATCTGCAGGTTGCAGCCGTGCGCCGCTGCGATGTCTGACCAGACCTCCCGCGCCGTCGATTCCGTGTTGAGTCCGATGAAGGCGACGGTGTCGTCCAGGATCTCGCTGTTTTCCAGCTCGAAGCCGGTGGCCTCCTCCAGGAGCGCAGCCGTTGCCTTCGCTGTGATCGGCCACGCCGCCGGGAGCTCCTCCACCTTGTCCGTCCAGCTCTGCTCCAGCAGGAGCATGCCGTCGTAGGCCGTGATGGCGAGGATGCCGTCGTCGTCCGGCAGGCGCAGGTCGGTGTAATAGACCCCGATTTGTACCCACTCGGACACCTCGCTGTCGTCGGCGCTGTGCAGGCGCATCTGCACCGTGAAGGATGCGCCGCGCGGCCAATTTTCCTTCTCCTCGTAGATCTGCAGCTTGACAATAGTCGGCCGCGCTATGCCGATCTGCGGCCCGCCGTCGTCAAACAGCGCCGGCCGGATGGAGAGGCTGCGAATATTTCTTGCGTAAGGCTGCAGGACATTGTCGCCGTAGATCACCGGGCCGCGCACGACCTGCGTCTCATACCAGAAGCCTTTCTGCCCGCGCAGGCGGCGGTATAACGGGCTTGTCGTTTTCATGGGCGTTTACACCTCCGTGAGCGTAAAGCGCACGCTCTCCCACGTCAGCACGCCTCTGGACGCATCCCAGACTGCGCCCTCAATGTCGGTACCGTAAAATTGCTTTGTGACGATCCCGTAGCGCAGATCCGGGTAAGTGACCGACACCGTCTCCTTGTCCAGGGCGACGGCAAGCTGGCGTCCGCGTGCGTCTGTGAGGCGACGGCAGCTGATGTCGAGCTGCCGCTTTTTGCCCAGGATCAGACGGTGCATGAACGTGTCCCGGTCGCGCCCAGCCTTCTCGCTCTCAATGTCGTATTTTTTCCAGCGGAATCCGCCCTGCTTGACACAGTCGGAGAAATCCGCGCCGTCAATTTTGAAAGGGGCAAGTGGATTCATAATACCTCCTATACGCGCACGGCCCCGGCAATGCGATCCTGGTCTCTCATGACCCGGCGCACAGTCCTGCCGAGACTCGCGTCGTCCAGGACAATATCATGGCCTGCCATGATCGCGTCCAGGATGTCGTCCAGGGCGGAAAGCAAAATCCCGTTGGAGCCGTTGTCGCTCATGGCGCGGGAGATCGTGTCGCCCGCGCTGCTGCGCAGGCCGGAAATCGGCGCCGCCTCCTGCCGCACGATCTTGCGCAGCAGCTTCTCGGGCGCTTCGATGTTCATGCCGCTGCGCTGGTCGCCCAGGACGGCGGCAAACTTCCTGTTGGGCGGGATGACCGCGCCTTCGGCCAGGAAGGGAATGTGGAAGTTGAAGCTTGTCATCCCGGAGAACAGCTCCCCGGCGCTGGCTGCCAGATCGCTGAGCCATCCGCCGATGCTGTTGATCGTGTCGGCCACGCTGGACGCCATGTCGCTGAAGAAGCCGATGATGTCGTTGACCGCGCCGACGGCGCCGTCGACGATGCTGCCGAACACGGTACCGGAAAACCACTCTCCGGCGCTCTGCCAGATGCCCGTGATCGACTCCCACGCCGCTGAGAATGCGCTTCCAACCAGGTCGGCGGCAGTCTGCCCGACGTCCTGCACGGCCTGCCAGACGGTCTCTGCGCTGCTTCTGATGGACTCGAAGCGCTCGCTGATGTAGTTGCTCACCTGCATCCACAGTGCGCTGGCCTCGGTGCCGGTGCTGTCGGTCTTTTCTTTGATTGCACTCCAGGCTTCTGCCGCCCGGTCGCTGATCGGCTGCCAGACGTTTGACTGGAACCACCCGGCAGCGCCCTGCCATTTCTCAACAGTCCAGTCATGCGCCGCGCTCACGGTGGTCTCCGTGTCCCGCCAGCGGGCGGCAGCCCACTCACTCACCGGCGTCCAGACATTGGTGTTGAACCAATCGCCCGTGTCGTTCCACCGCTGTTCGATCCATTCACGGCTTGCCCCGGCAAGCTCCTGGGTACGCTCCCAGGTCGCGGATGCCGAGCTTGTGATCGGATCCCACACGTCGGATCTGAACCACTCACCTGCGCCCTGCCATGCCTGCTGTGTCGTCTCCCAGGCGTCGGTGACACTGGTCTCGGCATCCTTCCAGCGGGCAGCGGCCCATTCACTGATCGGTGTCCAGACATTGGTGTTGAACCAATCGCCCGTGTCGTTCCACCGCTGCTCGATCCATTCACGGCTTGCTCCGGCAAGCTCCTGGGCGTGCTCCCAGGTCGCGGCTGCCGAGCTTGTGATCGGATCCCACACGTCGGATCTGAACCACTCACCCGCGCCCTGCCATTTCTCCTGGATGTTGTCCCAGGAGGCAGCGGCCCACTCGCTGACCGGCTGCCAGACGATGGTATTGAACCACTCGCCCGCGCCCTGCCATTTCTCCTGAATCCAATCCCAGGCGGCGGAGGACACTTCCTTGATTTCATCCCAGTGCTTGACGCATTCGTAGATCGCAATGCCCAGCGCTGCGATGATAGCGATCACGCCCGCAATGGGGGCAATCAGAGCTGCAGCACCCGTCGCCGCAGTTGCCGTGGCTCCCGTGCCGGCTGTCAGTGCCGGCACCATCGTCCCTGTCAGGGCGGTCCCGAAGCCGCCCACGGCACCGGTACCGCTCGCAAGGCTTGCAATCAGGCCGCCGGTGCCCAGCGCGGTGGAGAGAAGCCCTGCACCCGTCGAAGCACCGCCAAAGGCACCCAGCAGACCGGCCGTACCGCCCAGAGTATCAACGAGCAGTCCGGATGCACCTGCAGCGCCGGAAAACGCGCCCAGCAGGCCCGCTGTACCGCCGGCACCCAGTGCAAGGCTCAACGCCTCAGCAGCGCCCGCTGCGGCGCTGAAAGCACCCAGCAGGCCCGCTGTACCGCCGGCACCCAGCGCAAGGCTGAGCGCCTCCGCCGCGCCTGTCGCGGCGCCGAGGGAGCTCAGAAGCCCGGTCAGGCTGATGGCCTCCAGCATGGCCTTTGCCCCGGCTGCCGCGTTTGCGATCGCGATCAGCTTGTCAATTAGTGCACCGAAGGCGACGGCTGCGGCCGCAAAGCCAAAGGCGTTGGAGAGCCGCTGCTGAAGATCTCCCCAGTACCCCAGAATGTTGTCCTTGAATGCCTTGAGTCGCTCTTTGAGGGCTTCTGCAGCCCCGGCAACACGGTCGCAAAATGCCTTGATCTCATTCCAGGCGTTCTTGATTCCCTGCAGCAGATCCTCAAGCCACTTGATGCCCTCCGGGCGCTCAAAGGACTCGGTGAAGCTGCCTCGCTCGATACTGGGCGGGGTATAAGCGGGTGTGCCGCTGCCGGCGGTGCTCCTGCCGGTGTCGTCTTCATCCTCCTCTTTTTCCTCATCCCGGAACGCCAGGACATGCAGGGTGTCAAAGTCAGCCCGCTGCAGATCTTCGACGGCTTCCTTTGCCTTCTTGGCCGACTTCGTCATCTCGTCCATGCCGTCGCTGGCCTCATAAGCGCCGTCGGCAAGGTCGTATTCGCTCTCGGCCACATCGCCGCCCGGCAGGTACTTCCACTCGCTGCCGGCGCTCTGACCGTTGCCGAAGACATTGGCAAAGGACTGTGCCACCCGATTTGCCAGCGTGGCCACCGCCGCGAGGATGTCCGCCACCTTATTCAGCAGCGGAATGAACAGCACGCCGATGGTGCGCACGGCCTGGCCGAACTGCTCCTTGATATCGCCCAGCGCGTTTGAAAGCTGCTTCATGCGCCCGGTGGGCGTCTGGGCAAGCGCCCTGTTCATCCCGCCGACACTCTGCTCCACAACGCGGGCCAGCGTGGCGGCGCGCTGCTCCTCGTTCCCGAAGCGCAGGATCGCGGCCTCGGCCTCCGTGAAGGTGTAGCCGTAGCGGCTCAGAGCGTTGACCTGGCCGTTCATGACCTTACCCAGCATCGTTGTGATGCTGGTGGTCTGCTCCGCCGTGACGTTGTAGCCGTACTGCTGCACCGCCATGTCGTTCATCACGGGGATCAGCGTCTGCAGGCTGGAACTCAGGCTCAGGTAGGTGGACAGCTCCTGTGCTGCGGCAAGCTGCACCTCATCGCCGACCACGCCCAGCTTCTGCTGCGCTGCGGCGAGATCCAGAATACTCTGGATCTCGCCGTTGGATGTGCCCATGGTGTTGCGCATGGCTCTCGCAAGCCGGTTCTCAGCCTCAGCCTGCTGGTCGTATGCCTCGGCGGCATCCTGCGCCGCCTGATACACCCTCCTGACGCCGTACACGATGGCGGAGAGGGTGAAAGCCTTTTTCAGCCCGCCGAGTGCCTTCTGCATGGCGCTGCAGGATTTGCTCACGCTCGACTCCATGCCTTTTACGGACTTGGCTGCCTTCCGGCTCTGGTCGGTGATGGCCGAAAAGTCCGCACCGGCCCTGACCATTAAGTTTTTTACTACACCGGCCATTATGCCTCCTCTCCGCCGAATAGCCTGTTGAGTGTCCTGACGGTGGCGTACATCGCCTCGTCGTCCATGGGCCCTTTCTTCTCGGGGAACACGTCCTCATAGCGCGGCGGGTGCCTGCTCCAGATCATGGCGCGCGTGAGTCCCGCCAGGTTGTAAATGTCGGTCTTCCGGTCGTGCTCCTGCCGCTTCAGGCGCGTGAGAAAAGCGTCCGCCCAGATCCGCAGCTCCCTGGGGGTCATCTGCCGCCACTCGGCGACAGAAAGCCCAATCTGGGCGGCAAGCTCCATGCTCCCCTCAAAGTAGCCTTTCAGGTAGGGCCCGCTTCGGCGCCCTCGTCCTCGTCGTCTTCTTCCTCGTCCTCGGGGAAGGCTGCCTTCACCGCCTCGGTCAGCGGCTCCATCAACAGCTTCAGCACGCCGCGCACGCCCAGTTCGCCGAGCCACCGGTCAAACTTCTCCCGCTTGAGCTGCCCATCCTGCTCATGCAGCATCAGCCACGTCAGCAGCACCATGTAGTCATAGCGGGTGATCTGATCCGGCAGCGCATTGAGCGGTACGCGGGTCATGCTGGAATACAGCATCATCACGTTATGCGACAGCCGCAGCTCCCACTGGCGGCCTCCCAGCTCGATCACGGGGGCCAGGGTATCGTTCGGGGTCTTCGTTTCTGCCATCGCTCAGCCCTCCTCAGTCGCCGTTGCCGGCAGGTGCAGTGGCTGCCAGCGTGGGCTTTCCAGTGACGGCAAGGCTCAGCTCAAAGCTCACGCCCTGGCTCAGCTCCGCGCCGGTGGAGAATCTCACGACGCTCGCCGTGAAGCTCCAGGTTTTGCCGATCTTCTGCGGAAAGATGATCTGGCAGGCGACGGCTTCGCCGCTATCGAGCAGGCTCAGGCACTCGTCCTGGCCGTCGTCCGCGCCGTCCAGGAAGCCACTGGCAGTTACGTCGCCCACGTCCTTGAAGTCAGCCGCCTTTTCGCGGTAGCCGCTCGTGTTGTCCATCGCGGTGAGATCTACGGTATCGGCGTTGACTTCGATGCCGTTGATGCTGGTCAGGCCGCCTACGACCTTATTGTTGATTTTAAGCTGTGTGCCCTTGGAATTGGATTTGCTCATGGTGAGTACCTCCTGTAAATGTGTCCAGAGTGGACTCGTTTACAGCGGCATTTCGCCGCTGTGCTTGAGTTGGTTGATGATGGGGCGCAGGCCGTTGGGGATGGGGGCTTCTGCGCCGGTGGAATCCCTGTGATCGTAGTAGTGCAGCGTGAGGGAGTGCCACGCCAGCTTGTACTGCGCCGCGGCAAGCGGGTCGCTGTCGTCCGGCGGCTCCTCAATGCCGCTACCGCGCAGGTACGCCTTGGCTGCCGGGATGAACTCATCCCGGATCCGGCCGACGTTGTCGTCGTCCTCGTCCACGTGCATGTAATCCAGGCACTCCTTGAGGGCGGCGGCCTGCGCGGCCTGCGCGGCCTGCGCCGCCTGCTCCTCCTCAGCAGCTTCTGCGGCTAACACCGCTGCCGACTTCCTGGCCATGACTTATCAGCCGTTGCCGCCGGCGTTGCCGGAAGCCTTGCTGTAGTATACGAAGCCCTGGTGCTCGACCACGTTGCCGCCCAGCATCACATCGCCCAGGATGGTGTGCATGCGCTCGATGGCCTTGGCGGACTCATCGACGCGGATCTCGTAGCCGCTGAACAGGCCCAGCATGTAGTTCAGCGGGTTGCCGTAGATCAGATCGCCGGCAGTCAGATCGGGCACGATCACATAGGGGATCTGCACGCCGCCGTCGGCAATCACGCCGCGATTGCCGTTGCCCTGCTTGGAGATGTTGAAAAGTCTCTGCTTTTCATTGGTGCCTCTGAGCTGGCCGAAAGCCTTCAGGTCGGCCTTGCGCAGCTGCAGCACGGCCTCGCCGGTGAACTCCGTGTCGGGGCCGAGGGCGAAGTACAGCTCGTCCAGCGTGTTCTCGTCGATGGCGGTGTAGGTGTCGGTGACGATGATGCTGGCGCCGGCTTTGTTGACGGCGGTCTTGATACCGTAGGAAGTCTTGGTGCCGTCCACGGCGCCGTTGACGATGAGGCCGACAGCCTTGCGGCGCAGGGCGCGCAGCGCCATCTGGAGCACCTTCTCGTAGTAGCGCGCGGGGCTGAGCTTCTCAATGTTGCGGTCGACGAAGCTCGTGGTGGTGATCTCCATCGGCACGATCTGCGCGATGCCAAAGGTGGGATCGGTGCTGAGGGTTCTGGCGGTGCCGGACTTGGCGACAGGGTCGGCTACGGTACCGTCGAACTCGGAAATCACATAGGGCTCTTCCCAGCCGCTCAGACCGGTCATGTCCTCGACATGCACCATGTCCAGCAGGCTGGAGATGGCCGGCTGGTTGTCGTGGATCTCCGTGCCGGTGCCGCTGGGCTGCACCAGCGTGCCGGTGATGGTGACAGCGTTGCGCAGGGCACGGAACACCTCAGTGTTGGTCAGCGCAATGGCGAGGCCCTTCTTGAGATCATTGCCGCGCTCGTTGGCGATGTCGGTAGCCTCGGCGGCGCTGGGCTGAGAGGTGAGCACCTGCAGCTCCTGGGCCGCGATCAGATCCTTGACCTGGTTGATCTCGGTGAGGATGTTGGCCGCCTTCTCCATCTGGGACTTGTACTCCTCCTGCTTGCCGGCGTTCAGCGCCGCCTCGGCGGCGTCCAGGGCGGCCTTGCGGTCGGCCGCCAGCGCGATGAGTCTTCTTTTCATGGGTTTACCTCCGTAAAAAAGATATTTATATCAGCGGCAGCCGCCGCGGATATGCTAATGGTTATCGGTGCCGGCGCTTCCTCGCGCCCACACAATGGCCACCACGATCAGGCCGGCGCCTGCCGTGATCCAGGCCGCTGGAATGCAGATCAGCGAAACGCCCATGACGATGCAGCAAAGGCCCGCCAGAAATATCAGCAGGCTGATCACCTCGCGTCGCCTCCATTCCCTGCGCCCTTCTCGGCGCGGATCCGGGACAGCTCCCTCCAGTCTTCCAGCGGCACGTAGTTGAGACTGGCATAGTGTTCATTGCCACCGTCGACGTCCGGCATGTCTTCCAGGGCGCGGATCTCGTTGACGCTGAAAGCGCCGCTCTCGCGCATGTTCTTGTACCAGGTACCGCGAGAGGCAAAGTCGCCGCGCAGCTCCGCCATGAGGTTGCCGCGTATGCGCAGCCCTTTCTCCACGTCCTGCGGCAGCAGCAGCTTGTACAGGAGCTCCTGCTCCCAGATCGTGCAGTTGGGATGCACCGTGCCCACGACATACTCGATGGCGTTCTGCTCATTAGAGCTGTACGCCTGCTTGCCGGCCTGCAGCTTGTACAGCGGCACGCCGAAGATCCTGCCGAGATCTTCGACACTCAGCGCCATCTGCTCCACGAACTGCGCGTCGGCATTGCTGACGCTGATGGGCTTGTACTCCACGCCCAGGTCTAAAACCGCGATGCGGTTGACATTGGCCGGACCGGAATACCGCTTTTCCCACTCCTCGCGCATCCTGTCCTTTTTGGAGATCGTGCGCTCCGTCCCGTCGGGATCGGTGACGGTGGTCTTGCCGCTCAGATCGCTGTCCGTTTTGAGGATGCCGATGGGCTGGCCGCCGTTGAGGAAGTAGCTGCTGGAGTATTCCTGGGCCGCCCTGGCGCCCTTGATGATCTCCTGGGCGCGCTCCAGGTACCCGATGCCCTTATAGCCGTTTTTGGAGTAGGCCATCACATGCAGCACGTCCATCCGCCCGCAGCGGATGGTCTCACCCGTGAAGGGGTGCTGGATGGTGTAGTAGGCGTCGCCGTCCTTCAGCAGCTGCACAGTCCAGTACCCGTGCGGGATCGGCACCAGCTCCGTCGGCTGCAGCGAGTGTGGATCCCGGCGGATCCACGCCACGCCGTTGCCGTTGGCCACGCGCTCCGCTTCAAGCTGCTTTTTGAAAACGGCGGGCGTCTGCCAGCGGTTGGGCCTCAGCTCCAGCAGATCCAGCGCCGGGTGCTCCACGCGCACGCGGGTGCCCCGTTCATAGACGAAAAACGGCATCTTGGCGATGGAATCGCTGAGAATGTCGATGCAGCGGCTCACGGTGGAGATCCGCATTGCGGCGTCCTGATCCGTGCGGATGGGGGCCGGGCCCAGACCGAGGCTCTGCGCCGTCACGGCGTCCCTCGCCGGGGGAGGGGATCCCCTTGCCCCGGCGAGGCGGGCAAGCCCGCGCTCGAAAGCAATCACAGCACGCACCTCGCTCTCTCAAGATCAATCGCGGCCTGCAGCTGCCAGTTGTTCCCGACATCCGTGTCGGCCGCATTTTCGGGCGCTGTGACGGGCGTCATGGCCGCGTCCGGCGTTTTCGGCTCCACCGGATGCCCCGGCACCTCCTCCGCGTTCCCGGCCCTCACAGCGGCCTCGTAGCGCTCAAGAAGCGCCTGCGGGGGCGTGGAGAGCGTCGCCATGTTGGTAATCAGCAGGCCGCCCGCCGCCGCGATCCGCTGCGCAGTCTCCTCGTCGGTGTCCAGCATGCCGTCCACAAGGCCCAGGTCGATGGCGTCCTGCACGGGCATCCAGGTGGACTCGTCCACCAGCTGCTCAAAGCGTGCCCTGGGCGTCTTGCCGGCAGCCTTCACCACGTAGCCGTTGATGATGCTGGCCTTGATGGAGTCCAGGAAGTTCACCAGCTCCCGCGCGCCGTCGTTGTTAACATATCCGGCGCCCGTTGCCGGCTGGTGGATCATGACCTGGGCAACAGGGGAGGCAAGCACCGTGTCGCAGCCGCTCATGACGGTCGTGGCCGCGCTGGCCGCCATGGCGATCACGTGGGCCTCCGTATGGGCCCTGCAGCCCTGGAGCATCCCGAAGATCTCAAAGCCGGCCCAGACGTCGCCGCCGGGGCAGTTGATCTCCAGCACCAGCTCGTCATCCGGCGGCAGGGCCGCGATGGCGTCGCGCACGATGCCGGGATAGCAGCACGGAATCTCGAAAAAATCGTAAATCCACGCCCAGTCGTCGCTGACAAGCTCCCCGTAAAGTTTGATTTTCATGGGCTGTCCTCCTCCATAATTTCCTCCGTCTGGTAGTCCAGGCGAACCGTGTAAACACGTCGGTAGAGTCCGACATCGACCTCAAAGAGATCCGGGGAGCTCTGCTCGATCTCCACGTACTCGATCAGCACGCGGCCCTTCGGGCCTTCCTCCTGGTCTTCCTCCGGCGTGGCATATACCGTGCCGCGCATATCGTGCAGCGCCTTCTTGGCCTTCGCGCACAGCAGCTGCAGCGCCCTCTCGCCGTTGGAAACCAGGTGCACCGTGCCAGACCAGCTCTGCAGGCCGGTAACGCCGTCAAGATCCTGTTTCTCGTCGTCGGCCGTGGGGGTATAAAAGGCAAACGGCGGGCGCTTCTGCTTGGGCGGCTGAAAAGCATTGACGCTGCCCTTCAGCACCGGCACCGTCTCCAGCGCCTGCACAAGCGCAAACTCCGGACTCATGCGTGTGTAGCTTCCTTCCATAGTTTGTCCAGCTCCTTCTCCAGTGTGTCCACCATGATCGTCTTGGCCTGCTGCTCCGCGTTTTCGGCGCCCTCCCGCATGAAGTGCAGGCCCGGCACGTAGCTGTAGCCGCCGCCCTTGCTGCGGGTGAGAAAGCCGTACTCCTGGGATGCGGGATAATATGCCTTGTCGTTTTTGCCGCCCGCTTCGCCGGGGTTCTTGATCGGCTTCTGGAGTACGCTGTTGTACTTCTTGTCGAAGGTTACCTCGTAGATCTTCTTGCCGCGTCGGCGGCTCTTTTCGGCTTTGCGGGTGATGGCGCGCTTGAGGTTGCCGGTCTCGCCGACCGGTACCGTGCCGTACTTGATGGCGCGCTTCACCGGCGTGATCGCCTTGGAGGCCGCCTTGGTGACGGCCTTCTGCGGGCTCTTGCCCATTTTGTCCAGGGCCTTCACCAGCTTGATGGCGCCGGTCAGATCAAAGTCGGCCCGGCAGTCACTCACGCCACACCTCCGCCGCCTTGATCAGCTGGTGCCGCTTCCTGCCGGTCAGATCCAGCGGGGGAGAGAGCAGCCGGAAGATCTTGCCCTTGCACTTGGCCCTCATCGTGACCACGTTGTAGTCCCAGCTCCGGCGCCGGATCTTGATGTTGTGCGTGACCTCGGTGGTCTCCTGGCCGGCAGCCATGAAGTCCCGGCTGCTGATCGTGCGGATCTCCGCCCAGACCGTGACCACGTCCTCCCAGTTGGCGTCGTCCTGGTACTGGAAGTCGCCGACGATATCGGCCTCGCCGATGAAGCGCTGAAACGTCACGCGCTTATCGAGCACGCTGCTGTCGTCAAAATCGCTGGTGTTCATGCTGCCTCCTGTTCTATGGCATAGAACACAGAACACCGTGCCCGTTCTGGGCACGCCCTTACAGGCTCCACTCCTTGTCCTCCATGCGGTCGCTGAGGGTCGGGTTGTTCCTGCGCAGCATGGCAAGTGCCAGCCCGTTCATGGAGCCCGCCACGGGGTCAATGCGTTCCGTGTCGTCCTTGTGCTTTTTGTTGAGCTTGATGTCGCCGTAGTTGTTCTGGATCTCCACGGCGTTTGCCAGACACCAGAGCACCAGCGGGCTGTACTCCAGGATGAGCTTGCGTGCCAGCAGCAGGTCGCGGAAACCTTTAACCGCGATGTTCTGCCCGGCGCAGCTCTGGTTAACCTCCACGCAGATGTCCTCGTTGGCCCGTTCCTCCCGCATGGAGATTGCCAGATCCGTGGCGTTGTGCCCGTCGTAGCCGATGGCCACGACCTGCCAGCCGTGATCCGCCTCGCCGGCCTTGATCCAGTCGTCAACATAGCTGTTGTCGGTCACGTCGCCGGGCGTGAGCGTGATATAGCCGTCCTTCGCCCAGCTGATGTAGGGGACGCGGTCTGACTTCTCATGCCGGGCGGCTGCGCCCTCCGGGATGAAGCCGTGCATCTTCATGGCCACGAAATCATCCGGCAGCAGGAACGTCGCGCCGACGCCGGACAGGTCGATCCGCTTGCCCAGGTCGAATCCCGGCCAGCACTCCAGCCCGTCCGTGAGCCGCGCAAACTCCTCCGGCGGCACCATGCACTGCCTCACCAGCTCCATGCAGTGCTCATTGAGGTAGTGGTTGATGGCGCCGATCTGCCAGATGTCCAGGCGCTTGGTCAGAAACGCGCGGATCTTGTCCGGGTCGTTGCTGCCGTAGGCGTCCTTGTAGTCGTCCGTGATGCTCTTGAGCAGCGTCCGCCCGTAGATCGCGGCCACGCGCAGCGCCTCCGGCCCGCCGAAAAGGGCGGCTGCCTTCATCTCCCTGCAGCTCTCCGGGAGGGGCTCCCCGTCGGCAGCGGCCTCCGCCGCCGCAAGCTCATCTGCCAGCACGGCGGCGCGCAGGGCCGGGTTTGCAAGCAGCCAAAGGCTCCGGTCGTGCGGGTTCATGTCCGCCGGGCACTCGCGGATCATGACGAAGTAGTGCTCGGCATCCTGCACATCGCCGTCGAGGATCTGCTTGGCGTAGAGCTCCTCGCGGTAGCAGGGCTTGGTCTGGGCGTCGTCGCCGGCGGTCGTGATCGCGTCCAGCAGGCACTGGAAACGCTTGCCCATGGAGTCCTTTTCCGTGTCGTATATCATCGACGTCGGGTGCGCGTGGTACTCGTCGATGACGATATAGCACGGGGCGCCTGAGTCCTTGTTCTTGGTGTCCTTGCTCAGGGCGCGCATAAAACCGCCGAGCTTGCGGTGCCGGATCATGGCGGTCTCGCTCTTGGGGATCTTCAAACGTTTGGCGATGCCCGGCGAGGCAAGCGCCATCAGGCGGGCGTCGCCGAAAACGCGCTGGGCCTGCCCACGGTCGACGGCTGCGCACTCCACCTCCGGTGCCAGCTCGTAGCGCGCAAGCTCCGGCTGGTAGGGCGGGTAGATGGCATCGCCGCACATGTGGTACAGGCACTGACCGCTCTTTTCGGTGCTCTTCCAGTTGCCGCGCGCCCGCTTGTTGTACGTGATGCGGAAACGCCTCGCGCCGGTGTCCATCTCCACCCAGCCGTACACACAGCCGAGGTCGAAAATCTGACACGGGTCAAGGCTGATCGGCTCCCCGGACAGGGGGCCGCGCACGTGCCGGCACTGCTGAAACCAGCGCACGATCCGGTCGGCGCGGGTCTCGTCAAAGACGTAGGGGAACTCCGGCGTGCCCTGCCGTTCGAGATCCTTGAGGTGGCGCTCGTATGCCTTCAGCTCGTAGTGCCCGGCAAAGCGCCGCCAGTCGCCCTCCACGTATTTCCGGGCGATCCGGGTCACAAGATGATGCCGTCCCGTCGGTCTTGTCGGCATCAGGTCAACCTCCTTGTGGAAAACTTCCGGGGTTATTCACCGCCGGGCGTCAGGCCGAAAGCCTTGCCCGCCGCCTGGCATTCCCGAAAGAAACGATCCTGTATTTGGCTCCATGTAGAAGCGTCTGACACGTCGCCGACCTTCAGCGCCTGGAACACATGCTGCACCGCCCGCAAATACTGCTGCTCGGCAATGATGTATCGGGCGAAGGCGTCAACAGAGTTTCGCGTGAGGCTACCGTTGCGTGCGGCCTGCGGGGCAAGCTGGGCCCACCGCATGCACAGGTTCTCGTCCAGATAGGCGGGCGGGTCAGGAATCACAGTCTTGGGGGGCAGCTCATAGCTGAACCGCTTTCTTGCCGGTCAGGCTCTCCCAGCGGCGCACGATCACCGCCGCGTAGTGCCCGTCCAGCTCCATGCAGTACGCCCGGCGGCCCAGCTGCTCACAGGCGACGATGGTCGTGCCGGAACCGGCGAACGGATCCAGCACCCGGTCGCCCTGCACCGTGCCGTTCCCGATCTGGTAGGCAAAGAGCTTGACCGGCTTCATCGTCGGGTGCTCCTTGCTTCTCAAGGGCTTGTCGAACTCCAGCACCGTGCTCTGCTTGCGGTCGGAGTGCCATTCGTGCGCGGCGCCCGGCGTCCAGCCGTAGGCGCACGGCTCGGAGATCTTCTCGCCCGTCAGGCACGGCTCATGCTGCCAGTGGTAGTCCTGGCGGCTGATCACCGCCTGGTTCTTCACCCACACCAGGCACTGCCGAACCGGCAGGCCGACGGCGCGCAGCGCCTGGCGAAACTCAAGCGCGGGCTCACCGTCAGGGTGCCAGATGTTGAAAACCGCGCCGGGGCGCAGCGCGTCCTTCGCGTTCATAAAGGCGGCCTTGAGGAAGTCCAGCAGCTGATCGGCCTGCAGGTCGTCGTTCTGAATCTTCCCGGCCTGCGCCTCATAGGCCACGCCGTAGGGCGGATCCGTCAGCAGCAGGTCGGCAAGCTCACCGCCCATGAGCCGCTGCACGTCGTCGCGCTTGGTGGCGTCGCCCACCAGCAGCCGGTGGTCGCCCAGCTGCCAAAGGCTGTCAGCGGGGAGCTCCTCGCCCTCCTGCGGTTCCGGGTCGAAGTCGTCCTCCTGCGGCTCACGCGGCAGATCCAGCTTGATGTCCGCCGCCGAAAAGCCCGTGAGCGTCACGTTGTAGCCGGCGTCGCGCAGCCGGATCAGCTCCGCGCTCACCATGGCCTTGTCCCACTTGGAGTGCTCGGCAAGTCGGTTGTCGGCCAGAATGTACGCCCGGCGCTGCTCGTCGTTCAGATGCTCGGCCAGAACACAGGGCAGCGCCTCCATCCCGGCCAGCTTCGCCGCCTCCAGGCGGCCGTGCCCACAAAGGACACCGCCGTCGGCGCGGATCAGCAGCGGCCTCAGAAAGCCAAATTCCAGGATGCTCTGGCGCAGCTCCTCGATCTGCTCCGGGTCGTGGATCCGGGCGTTATTTTCGTAGGGCTTCAGATCGGCGATCCGCCGCACCTCGATCTCGGTTGTCATGTAGATCTCGCTCATGGGTGCCTCCAGTCGTGCCGCTCCTTGTGCCGGTTCCTGGCGTCGCGCTTGGCATCGCGCTGGTAGCCGGCAAGCGTGGTCTCGGCGCGCTCCCGGCGCTTCTTCGCCCGATGTTCTTCAAGCCAATCCAGCCGCCGCTGACAGCAGCACCCCGGACTTCTGCCGGGGCAGTTTTTCACACAGGGATTTTTCATGCGAACAGATCATCGTCCGCCTCGCCGTCACCCTGCTCTGCCAGCCGCCTGGACAGCCGCGCGCGGCTCTCCGGTGTCAGGCCCAGCTTGGAGGCGTAACTCAGCAGCTCCCGTTCAATGGCCTGCAGGTCGTCGCCGACGGCAAGCATGGACTTGAGCGTCAGCCGGTCATGGTCGACGGCATACGTGGCGCGGTGGCCCAGGTAGATCTCCTGCAGCTCATCCCGCCGGGCAAGCTTGGCGCAGTAGATGCCCAGAATGTCAGAGTCGAGGGTGTCCAGGATGTCGACGCCCTGCATGGTCTTGAGGATCCGCGTCCAGTGCGCCGTCGCGGCCTTGTCGTTCTTGAGCAGCTTCGGCTTCTTCGGGGGCCGGGAGGGGAGCTTGTCCTCCTGGGCCTCCCGCGCCTCGCGCTCGTCTTCGGTCAGGTGTTTGCTCATGTTGTTGAGGGTCTTGACAGGGGTAGGCAAGGGGTACACCTCCATCCCGATCCGGTACCCGGCGCCCTGATCTGCCGTCCAAATCGGGCACCCCGAAACCTGATCGGGGAAATTTTTGCGCGTACGAGAGGAGCCGGGGCATCAAGGGGCCGGGGTCAAAAATTTCCGACCCCGGGGGGAGGGGGTCAACCACTGCCGCGCCCGCGCCCGCCCAGGCGACGCGGCCCACGCGAGGCCGCGCGCGTCGGCGCGTCAGGCGAAGCATCGACGCCGATGCAGTGCATCAAAACGACTTCGATTCGCGTCGATCCTGCGCCATTTCTCGCGCTGTCTTCTGGTCGTGGTGATACTTGCAGAGGCTCTGCAGGTTGGTCACGTCGGTGAACAGCGTCCAGTCGCCGCGATGCGGCTTGATGTGGTCAACGACCGTCGCCCTCGTCCTGATACCCTCGCCGCTGCACTCGCGGCAGAAGGGCTCACGCAGCAGCTGCGCAGGGCGCAGCCGATCCGTCCAGATTGGCAGATTGTACCAGGCGTGGTACGCAGCGGACACGCGCCGCTTGTGCTGCGGCCTGTGCTTATCGCACCAGCCTTGGCGCGTGAGCACCGGGCATCCAGGATGCCGGCAAGGTTTGAGTGGCAGCGTGGCCACGGCGTCACCTCCGGGGAAAAGAAAAAGCCAGAGCCAGCAGCGTGTGGTAAATCACACGACTCGCTGGCTCTGGCTCTGAAAGCACTGGCCCTGTTTAAGCGTCAGGGGTATATCGTTTTTGCAGACCCGGCAGTGGACATACACCAGGTCGGCCGACTCGCTTGGCCGGATCTTCTTGAGGCGGCGGTTGCTACATATCGGGCAGGAGACCCACCCGTCTTTGATCGGGATTATTTTATCACACACGCACGCAGTTGGCAAGACAAACACACCTCTTTTTCCTGAGAATAATATTGGTTTCAAGGCTGAAAAATTTAATAAAAAGGTCAGGCCGAGAGCCGACGCCTGCGCCGGGCGCGAGGCGGCAGCGGATGGCGGCTGCCGTCGTAGCAATACTTGAGCACCTGCCAGCTGGCGTACTGTGTGGCCTTGTGCTCGTCAAGCAGCACCTCGCTGCCCTCCGGCGCGGTGAGCTTGTAGTCGTCGTCCACGGTGATGGTCTCGGTCTCCGGCTTTCTGGCGTTGCGGGTGCAGCTCCAGCCGTGCAGGCCGGGCTTGGAGTCGTACTCCTGACATTCGCGCAGCTCCTTGGTCATGTAGATGGCGAGGGCCTTGTACAGGTTGTCGGGCTCGTCGCCTGCCTGCGCGGAGACTTCCTCCATCCACTTCGGGCAGTGCAGCCGGCTGGGCTTCTGGAGCTTGTCGGCCTCGATCTCAGTGCCGTAGATCCAGCACCGGCGGATGATATCCAGATCGCGCCCGGTGTTGTCCAGGACAAAGTGGAAGTGCCACCGCCCGGAATCGGAGCTGAGGATCTCCGGCGCCCAGAACACGACTGGTTCCGGCAGCTCTTCGGCCTTGCGCTCCCGGCGCAGGAGCTTGAGGAAATACTTGAAGCGCATCTGCGCCTCCTGTCGGCTCTTGGGCATGTGGTCATCGTCGAAGGTGGCGGCGCAGACCATGGCGCTGCCGGCGCGCGGGAAGTTGGCCGCCAGCATGAGCTCCAGCTTCTGATAGGAGTAGATCCGATTCATGCGGCGCTGGGCCTCTGAGCTGGCCTTCTGCTTTGCGGCGCGCACCTTGGGGCTCTCGCGCCCGCTGCGCCGGTTATAGAGCGCTGCCACCTGCAGCCCGCCCGCGTCTATGAGTTTGAGAATTTTGGCCACGGCCTGCCTCTCCTCTCGTTCATGCAGACCGTGGCCCTAAAGGCTCTCGTCCTCGTGTGTTCTTTAAGATACCCGCCGCCCGGCGGAAAAGTCAAGCCCGAAGGTTGACCGGCGTCTCACTCGCACAGGAGCCAGGCAATTGACCAGGGCTCGGAATCGTCGATGAAATCAAAGTCTTCCTCGAGTTTGACAGGCTGACCGTCCCTGGAGTTCCAGTACGCGCCATCCTTGGTGGGCTTCTCGAAGTAGGCATAGAGCTTGCCGTCGCCGTCCCTGGCGATATAGTTGAAACCAAGCTCGTCCATTTTTGTGAGCTCTGTCTTCTCCTTCTCGGTCAGCTCCGGCGCGTCGTCGGCGGTGGGATCCTGGATGACGCCGGCGTCGATCAGCGCGGCCTCGGCCTCGTCCATGGTGGAGTGGATCCATGTGCCGGAGCCATGGCGCAGGTGTATGCAGATCTGCGGCTGCACCTCAAGATGAGAGTCATAGCTGTCACAGATCATGGCGATCTCCGCCGGGTCTACAAAGCAATCACCGATTTTTATAAGCATAATTTTGTCTGTCCTTTCCTCTCTTCGGCCTTTCGCCGCTTTTCTGAGAGGCAGCGCGCACAAAGCGCGCCGCCGTTCCTGGTTCTGTCGTCCTGACATTTGCATACCGTGCAGCAGTTTAAGCGCCGCAGCATATCATACCGGGCGTTCCGGTAGCTGCTCTTTTTTGCCCGCATGGCCGCCCTCCTCTTCCTCGCGCCGCCGCACATCCTCAAGGCGGCAGCGGCTGGGATCATTGAGGCAACGGTTCTTGCACCGGCCTCTGCTCTGACAGGTCGCGCAGCACACGAACTCGCGCTGCTTGTCGCAAAAGAACACATTGCAGTAGCGTCTCACCCTCTGTCGCCTCCCGGCACATGCCGTTCGCCGAGACTCTCCTCGTCCCTGCGGTTGATCGCCTCGACCACCTCTTCCAGGGTGAGCCCTTCCCGGATGGGCTCATCGTCGATGTACAGCCTGTACAGCAGCTGCCCGCCCGGACCGGCGACGTACTCCTTGTCATCCGGGCGGCGTTTGTACTTGGTAAATTTGATCTTCATTCCGCGCTCATCATCGCCTCGTACAGCGCCTCCGATCTGTCACCGTCCTCGTACAGCTCGATGAGCACGGCCAGCCTCAAACCGCCCAGCAGGCCAGAGATGCCGGATTCTTTGTACAGTGCCACCAGGTAGCGCACATGGCTCTCTGCAGCTTCCCAGTCCATCATGGTGTCCTCCTCTCTTTTTTGATCGCCACCAGCTCCATGCTGCCCATGGCCTGGACGTAGAGCGCGCGGTCGCTCTCGCTCATGGTGGCCACCGCCGACTCCACGCTCAGACGGAGAGCAGCCATGGCCACCGGGCGAAAAGCGCCGGGCGTGCAGTTGAAAACGTCGGCCACGACCTTGCTGGCGGTCTGACAAACGATGTTGAGCTTTTCGATCTCGGTGAGCTCACCCACGTTTCGCCACCTCCTCCAGCAGCTCCGCCGCCCGGATCCTGACCCTGGCATGACAGTAGGGGACATCCCGCGCCGGGCACTCCCAGCAGCGCGGCATGTCGCACGCGCAGCAGCGCAGCGCCCTGGCCGCCTCCGTCGGTGTAAGCTTTTACCTGACATTTTCACGACGCCGGCCCTCTCCTCTTGCGCGGATCCATAGACCGGGGAATGGACACGACCTGCATGCCGGCAAGCACGTTCTCGTAGATCTGCCGGTCGCTGTCCGGCATCGTGGTCAGCTGCGATCTGATGCAGGCGGACACGGCCGCGATCACGACCGGGCGAAACTCGCGCGGGTAGCTCACAATCATATCGCCCAGTTTGTAGCTCACGTCCTGGGCAAGCTGGGTGCATATCTCCTCGACGGCCTTCTGAAGGGGATCCTTTATGCTCACGCCTCCTTTTCTTTCGGGATGATAGTGGGAGCGTTGCTTTTTATAGCTTCTATCTGGTCACTCCGACCCCTACCGTATTCTGTCGCCGTACTAAATCCACTTGAAAGGCACAGTTTGTCCGCATCGATCAGCCTCCCATGCGGCGGAACAGGTATGACGGGATGCCACTTATCGAAGCCCGGACTGATCCGCGCATATACGGTTCCTGTGATGCCTTCGGATATCTCAATTACCTGGCCGGCCTTCGGCATTTTCATGTCCTTGATATACAGTCCCACCTTCACGCCTCCTCCTTCATTGCGCCCGGCAGCGGCCACCAGCCGATAACCTTGAAGCTCAAATGCAGCGGGGAATTGAACACAAACCAGTTACCACCGCGGTATTCTGCCGCGGTCTCATGGATGCGGCCATCTTGCATGTCGATCTGGGCAAAATAGCGCCCGTCCCGCGGCGGCGTTCCGGTCTGCCACGTGGGCTTGGTGCCCACTGCGGGCACGTCCTTCCTGGGTCTCGCGTTCCGCCTGGCCTTCTCGTCCACCATCGCCTGCCGGTACCGGTTGATGGCGATGGCTGCCACCGCGTCGTAGACCTCCGTCCAGGTGCGGGCGATCTTCTGGCCCATGCCGACGGCGATGCCCTTGTTGATGCCCGTCCAGCCTGGAAAGCCGGGGCCGTAGTGTCCCTTGTTGCGCAGGTCGAGCCGCATGGTGTCGATGTTTTCCTTGCGGCTCAGACCGGCGTCGGCAGAGAAACTTCGCAGCAGCAGGTCGTCGGTGATCTCCTGCATGAGCTTCCAGAACTCTCGATCCTCCTTCTCGCGCTCGTCCAGATACCGCTTGAGGCTGTCGATGGCGCGGCTGCCGTCGCTTGGCTCCCCCTCTGGGGGAGCTGTCGGCGAAGCCGACTGAGAGGGTACCGGTTCCGGCGGCCTGGTAACCAGCGGCTGCTTGATCTGGCCGAGCACCTTCTCGGCGCTGTCGCCGGTCAGACCGCGCACGGCGGGGCCGAGGCGGGCGGCAAGGTCGTGCTGCACCGCGGCGTCCTCCTGACTGAGCCTGTACGCCACCGTCTCGCCCAGGCCGCCGCCGTCAAACTCCTGCAGCAGCTCCGGCACCAGGTTCGCCCGGATGGCGTGCAGCCGTCCGACGCGGGACTTGCTGATCTGGAGGATTGCCGCCACGTGGTCGCGCGTCCTGCCGGGGAACTTCACGCCCTGCTCCTCCAGCTTGTCGAGGATCTCCGTCACCTTCTCGGACTGGATGGAGATCTCCGACGCGGTCAGGATGCGCGTGGCGCTGTTGCCGTAGATCAGCTTCAGCTCCTGCCACTCCTTCGACACGTCGCCGCGCTCCCGGATGCAGGGGACACCGCGCTCAAACATTGTGCTGCCGCCGTCGCGGATCAGCAGGATGGCCGCCCGGCGCCGGTGGCCGGACACGACCGTGACGTGGCCATGTTCTCCGCTGCGCACGCGCAGCGGCTGCTGCAGGCCCACAAGCTCGATGCTGGCCGCAAGCTCCGAAACATCGCCGACGCTGTAGAAGTTCCGGTCGTCCGGGTCGATCTTGTCAATCGGGATGTACTCGATCTGCTCAAGGCCGGTGTCCATTCCGGGCACGCCCGCCTTCTTGAGCTCCTCGCCGATGGTAAAGGGGCGTTTACTCATTCTCGCGCACCTCCCTCAGCAGCTGCTCGTAGTCCTGGGCGACGCGGGATCTCGGTACATACTCGTACAGGGGCATGCGCTTGAAAGTGGACTCGCCCACGCACACGCTGGCGTGGATCTCCGTCTCGAACACGTCCAGCCCGTCGGCTTTCAAAAGGTCGCGGGCCTGCCGGGACAGGCGGCTGCGGTCGGCCATCGTTGCCAGCACTCGGAAACGGGGCGCAATGTGGTAGGCGCCGAGGCTCCTGACCTGCTGGATCATCTCCAGGGCGCCGGTGCGGGAAAACGCATCCGCCTTGACCGGCAGGATCACCTCGTCGCAGCATACCAGCGCGGCCACCGATGAGGCCGTGAAGCTGGGCGGGCAGTCGATTATGACGTAGTCATAGTCGTCACGTTCGCGCACCTCGCGGATGAAGTCGAACAGGCGCAGATCCTGTCCATCGGCGGCGCTGAGGATCGCTGCCAGATCCAGCGTCAAAAGTCGCATGTCGGCGCACAGAAGATCGAGGTTTTCATAGGCCGTGTGCGCGATGTTCTTCTCCGGGTCGTGGTCGGCCTGCCCGGTCAGCACGTCCGTCAGCGTGACGCCGTCCCAGTCGGGGCAATAAAAGTCTGTCAGATTGTGCTGGGCATCGGCGTCGATGGCGAGGACGCGGTCGCCGTCCCGTGCCATCTGAGCCGCAAGGTTGATGACGGTCGTGGTCTTGGCCACGCCGCCCTTGAAGTTTGCAACAGCGTAAATTTTCATGTCTTCGTGGTCTCCTTTTGTTTGTCAGTTTTCGGTTGACAAAATCGGGTAAATTGGTCGTTATAGGCGCGCAGAAATTTGTCAACCGGCAGGGGTCAGAATTTGAAAGTCTCGTAGCGGATGCCCTGCGGGGTTTCGTAGCTGACCCGGTACCAGCTGTGCTCCTCATGGATCTGCACCACTGTGCCGGTTACTTCTATTTCCAGGTCGCTGCCGAAACCGGCAGCCGACGCGGCATATGCGGCGGGCTTAAACCGGTATTTGTCGCCGATCTCATACGGGCAGAGGTTCAAAGGGATTGTCACCTCCTTCGTCGTCGCCGAGGTCGAACATGGGCGCGCCCTGGCCCGGCATCTGGGCGGGCTCCTTGCGCTTGGCATAAGAGAACGTCATGTGCTGCGGGTCGAAGGACAGCAGCAGGCTCTTGTTGGTGGCGCCGTCCTTGTCCTTGCCGATCTTGAGCTTGCGCGCGCCGGGGAAGGTCTTGTCCTTCATCATCAGCAGGACGATCTCGGCATCGTTCTTGATCTGGCCGCTCTCGCGCAGATCCTGGATCGTGATCTCGCCGGACTCCGGCGGCGTCACCTGACTGAGCGCCACGATGGTCACGCCCAGGCGGTTGGCCATGCGGTGCAGCTCCATGGAGATCTCCGTCACCGTCTCAAAGCGGCTGCTTGCCTTGTGCCTGATGATCTGCAGGTAGTCAATGAACACCACGTCGGCGTTGTGCATGATGATCCGATTCTGGATCTGCGGCAGCGTCTCCGCCCGGCGGATCACGCGCAGCGGCACCTTGTTGGCCTTCATGCCGGTATCGCCGGCGCGCAGGTAGTCGTCGCTGGACAGCGCCTTTTTCTTGGAGTGCAGCATCGGGATGGCGGCCACCTGCTTCTCGGACATGAGGCGGTCTTCGAGCTTTTCCATCGGCGTTTCCAGCGAGAAGAAAAGGGTGCGCTTGCCATGCTGCGCCATGTGGAAAGCAAACTGCAAAGCCAAAGCGGTCTTGCCGGCAGAGCTGTCAGCTGCCAGCACGCAGAAATCGCCGGGGGACACGTACAGCGTCTCGTCCAGCTGCGGGATGCCCCATGTCAGGTAGTTCGGGGGAGCCGGGTCGTTCATGCGATCCAGGTAGCTGCCCACCATCTCCTCCCAGCTGACGTCCTCGATGGTGTCGGTGTCGCGCAGGAGCTGGCCCATCTTCTCGTAGGCGTCCAGGGCGTCCTCCATGCTCTTGGCCCAGGAGAGCTCTGATGCCGCCATGCGGATCTGATAGAGCCGGGCCTCGTCGCGCAGGATGTGCAGGTACTCGTCCACGTCCATGTGGGCCGGCACCATATCCATGCAGGCCGCCACGGTCTCCTGCTGGGCGTCGCCGGCGGCGTGCAGCACGGTGATCGGGTCGATGGCCTTGCCCTCGATCCACAAGCCGTGCGCAGCCTCGAACAGGTGCTTGAGGGAAGAATCGCCGAAATAGGCGGCCATGGCGCCGTGGAAGATCTTCCCGGCAACCTCATCCGGCCACAGCAGAAGCGCGCCGATTACGCACATCTGCGCCGGTTTCCAGGCATCGCCCGACAGCTCTTTCACAACCATTCCTCGGCCTCCTCACTCGCGGCTTGGGTCGCCGTCTCCGGGGCAAAGCCCTCATCTCCGGCCTCCAGCGGGAACAGACCGCGCCAGCTCCGGTCGGTGGCCTTGTGCAGCATCCCGATCTTGTATGCCCTGCTGCCCTTAGAGTGCTGATCCAGCGTCGAGCAGCAGCGCGTCACGGTGTTCACAGTGGATACGGCCCGGCGGATCTTGCGCCGCATGTCGGCGTAGTCCATCCATGCCGAGAACAGGGCCTCGTCCTCGCGGCAGTAGTCGGTGATCGCGTCCCACACACCGCGCGGCATCCATGGAGGCGGCGTGTATTTGTTCTTTAGTCCTTTAGTTGTATAGTTATTTAGTTGTGGCGGATTTTCGGGCAACGGTTTTCTGGGCGACGGTTTTCTGGGCGACGGTGGCGCACCGTTGCCCGGAAAGCTGGGCGACGGTGTAGGCGCGCACGGCTCCTCCGGTTCGGTTGGGGCGTCCTCATCCGGCAGAACCTCCGTTTCTCGCGGCTGTTCATACAGGGTGTAATCATAGCCGGAAAAGCGCCCGCTCTCACGGGACTGATCCCGGACGATGTAGCCGGCCTCTTCCAGTTCCTGCAGCACCTTGCGCACAGCCTCGCGGCCCTCCTTGCAGATCGCAGCAAGCCCTGCCACGGTGTAGTCCCAGTCATCCGGCAGGCTCAACATCTTGCTCATGAGCCCCATGGCGCGCAGGCTTAACCGGTTGTCGCGCAGATGGTAGTTGCTCATGGTGGTGTAGTTCTCGTTATGTTGTACGCGTATAACGCCCATAATTTTCTCCTTGTCAAAAGGTGCAAGGCCGTGCTATAATAGCAGCGTCTTCGTGGTCTGGGCCTTGCGCCCATATCACCGCCCTGCCGGGGTCGCGCCCGGCGGGGCTTTTTTTATACCACGCGCATGCCGGGGAAGTAATGCTCCTGATGCGCGTCCTTTTTGCTGCCCTTGGGCCTGCCCTGCCGGGCGGGCTCCTTCTTTTTTCCTGGCCTTGCGCTTCTGGCTGCCGCCTCCCGGCAGCGGCCCAGGTAGCAGTAAAGCGCCTGCTGGGAGAAGCGCACCTGTCCGCCGATCCGCAACGCCTCGATCTCCCCGGCGGCCACGATCCGGTCGAGGGTGGCGCGGGAGATCTGCAAAGCCTCGCAGACTTCAGTCTTGGTCAGCAGCTTGTCCATCGCCGTCCTCCTCTGCTTCGTACAGTTCCTTGATCCCGCATTGCAGCAGTTCGGCAATGGCGGGCAAATAACCGGCCGACGGCATGGTCACCCCGCCCTCCCACTGGTTCCACGCCTGCCGCGTGACGCCCAGTGCGGTTGCAAGGGCAGCTGCGGTCAGGCCAAGCGCCCGCCGTCGCGTGCGGATGCCCGGCATGGTCTTATATATCTTCATGGTCTGTTCCTCCCTCATCGGCGCGGCGGTATGGGGCACGCGCCCTGGGCATAGCGCAGCTGCATGGCAGCCGTCACAATGTCCCGCAGCTCCTCGCTGATCTCACACCAGCGCTCCGTCTGCTCGCCCTCGTCCACCCGGCCGTTGCTGCTGATCCAGATCAGGTCGTCGGCCCGGTGCCGCTGTTCAAAGACGCGCATGCAGTACAGCAGCTGCGCCACAGCCTGCGCCAGCGGCAGCTGCGCCGCCTCCGGGATCAGACCTGCCGCCAGGGCCGAGCTTGCCCGCAGGTGCTCCAGCGCCAGCGTCGGCGCGGGGTAGGCGTCGCACATAAGCGCCACCTTGTCGTCCGGCGGCACGTAGATCCCGGCCTCCCAGTTGGCCAGCGTGCGCACGGCCACGCCCAGCAGCTCTGCTGCCTTTTCCTGGGTCAAACCGGCAGCCTTGCGGTGCCTGGCGTACATCGTCCGGTACTCGTCGTTCATGGTAAAAAGTGCCTCCTTGGGGTAGAATGATATCAAGATATCAAAGGGCGCTTATGGCAGCTGCTGGGCATCAAGGACAGAGCCTTCCAGCGTGTTCATTACGCCGTCCAGCACGCGGTAAACGGCAATCGGCATCTTGTGACAGTCAAGGATCTCCCGGATCTGCTCCTCCGTGATGTTGCCGTTGGCGGTCTTCACGAGGCGCTTCACGCTCACGCCGGCAGCGCGCAGCCTGTCCAGCCGCTCCTTGATCCGCCGCTTCTCGGCGGCGGCCTGGGCCGACGGACTGCCGGTTTTGACCTCTACAGGCACAAAGCCGGGGAGCTTGTCTTCCGTTTCCGGCGCATCCTGCCCACCCTCCGTCTCTTGTCCATCCTCAGCGGGTGAAAGGGTGTCTTCGGGTTCCTCGTCGGCAGCCGCTGGCGCCGCCGACACGTTCATCGTGCGCGGCGGATCCGAATACGCCACAGGCAGCCGGGTGAATGCTTCCAGGGGGGACACCTCGGCCTGCTGCGCTTCAAGTCGCTCCTCTGCCCTGGCCGCCTCATAAGCGTCGCGCAGCTGGTAGTACATGTCGAGGTAGTACGCCAGCTTGCTCTCGTTGATCCCGGTCACCTTTGCCAGCAGGTTCACGGCGGCCTGCACGGCAGCCTCCGGGGTACCCAGCTTGGGGGCCGGTCTTTGTTCGTCTATATTAATCACCTCCGTCGTTTCTTGGAATCCTGAGCTGTTCGGGAAACCCAAACAGCTCAGGCGGCGGGTATAGCGGGTCGCCGTCCAGCTGCGGCTAAACCCCGGCGGATATGAGTGAAGACCGGGAGCCGAAGCCCTTCTGCCGCCGGGCCTTGGGCGTCAAGGAGGCCCAGCCCCACGCCCGTGCCCCCTGGAAAGACAGCAGAAAAACAGGGCGCGGGCGAAATGCCAGGGGCTGAACTGGTATGGGCGAGGTCGGCGGTGGTTCCCTTGGTGTCAGTCCGGAAACTGCCGCCAGACCGCGTTTGCCAAGTAACCGTCACGGAACTTGGCGCGTAGGGAGCTGTGCTGGCAGTGATCTGGAGGGCCTGCCGCCGGATGATGTCTCGCCCATTGGTGCGGCGTGCAGGGATTGAACCTGCCGCGAGGGGAGATAAATCCCCCGCGCCACCCGGCGCCGCGTATAGGTGATGGGCAGGGCGCCCTGCCCCTCGATACTCCTCGTATTTAGTGCGCCCGGTCGGCGGCGCGCCACACTCTCGCAGTGGCCTGGCGTTCCGTTCTCTGTCGTCTTTTAAGCGCTGCCGATAGAAACGAACACAAAAGACACCCAGCGCTGGTGCGGCAAGGCGGAATCGAACCGCCGTGCAGAGATCCGGCCGGGAATCCTGCACCCACTCACTGGAAGCCGCATATAGGGGGGAGGCACCCGCCTCCCGTGGTCAGTCTTAGATGACAAGATAGTAGAGATATACCCACCAGCGGCCGCGCCGCCGGCAGAGCTTGTAGCGCGTGGAGTAGATGTCGCCGGGCTGCCACTTCCAGAAGGTGGGCCGGGGGATCCACATGTGATCCCCGACGTACTGCACAGCCTCGGCCTCCGTCTGGATCGCCTCCGGCAGCGGGTTGAGGGTGATGTACTTGCAGCCGTCGTCGTAGATCTCCCGGCACTCGTTGGCCGGTTCGTCGGTATACGCCCGGATGCTGTGCTTGATGGCCGCCGTGATCGGCGCGGTGGGCACAAGAGCCTTCGCCATGTGCAACAGGTGCCAGCGCCAGCGCAGTTCCTCCTTGTTCGTGATGGGGTCGAGCTGGATCACTGCGGCAGCGCCTCCTTCTTGCCGGGAATGAGGATCTCGCGCAGCCGGGTGACGATCCGCCGCCGGTACACAAGTGGCAGCCGCCGCGTCTCCGGCGGCATCTCCACGCCGACGGCGATAAAGCCGTCCTTGATCTCCCAGCAGATCGTGATGGTGCCCTGTTTCATCTTATCCCTCCTTCCAGCTGTCGAACTCTTCCACCAGGCGGCAGTCCTGGATCACCTGGTACAGCGCGTGGAACCGGTCGTGCCAGCGCTCGGCCTCCGGGGAGGGGTACTTGGTGTTGATGGCTGTCTGGTAGGCCGTCAGGGCCTCCATGGCCCTGACGAACAATGCAGATTTAAGGTCGAAGTCCTTCACACCGGCACCTCCCCAAAGCAGCCGCCGGTGGAGTAATCCCACTCAATGCTGCCGTCGAAGTAACGGCGCAGGCCGTGGGCAACGAAATCCCAGCCGCTCTTGACGTTTACCATGCGGGCGGACTCGCTGCCTCTCGCGCGTTTGCAGAGATAGGAGCCGCCGCCGGCATTGCGGTAGATCTCGCCCTCGGTCGGGGCGAAGGGCTGACTCTGGCACAACTCCCAGATCTTCTCGATCCGCCCGTCCGGGTAATAGATCACCTGCTTCTCCTGGCCGTCGTCCCGGTACCCGGTCACATAGACCGATATGCCGGTTTTGACAGCGTAGCCCTTGGCGGCCTCGACGGCCTGTTCCATGATGGGGCAGGTGCCCAGCAGCTTGCCGCCCTGGCAAACCGTGAATTTTACAAATCTCATGCCGGCAGCTCCTCGTCATCCTCGTCGAGCACGCATGGCTCCAGCTCCACGCGTATGGCCTCCTGATCCTCGCCGGCGTCGAGCCTGCGCTCGATCTCCATCACCAGATCCAGGTCGATGCAGGTGGAGCCTCCCAGCTCCTCGGCCAGCGCTTCGGCGATGGCGTGGTTGCTGCCGTTGGCAAGCTCCAGGGCGTTGGCCAGGGAGTCGATGTCCTCAAACTCCGGGGAGCTGTTGGCCAGGCCATAGTCCCTCAGGTCCGTGGCAAGGTAAAGGTTGTAGCTGCCCACCGCGCAACTGTAGTTCTCGGCGTCGCGTTCCGAGACAGCCTGGTAGATGGCGTAGCCGTTGACGGTTTTGATCTTCTTCATGGCGTTTTCTCCTTTGTCTTCGTAGTCTTGTCTGATTTTCTGTGCTGTGGTAGAATCTGGCGGAAAGGGGATGGAAAAATGTCGAATTCTTTTTACGGCGATGGATTGTATCGAGCTATGAAAGAGTTGTCCGAAAAAATGAAACAGATGCCGCCAGTGGTGGATCTCAAGTTCCTTTCAGAACCTTCTACATTAAGCGCAATACGTGACTCGTTTGCAGCGTTTGAAAGTCTTTCTACGAAAGTTACAACACCGGAGTTCTTTAAAGCAGTTGAGACGGCTGTTTCAGTTCCACCGATTGATCCGAAGCTCCTTGCACCATCAGCCGAAGTATTGAAAGCACTTGCTGAGGCAAGTAAACCAGTTGAGCTTCCCGATTATGAAAAACTTCTGTCTTCTGTGTACGCCGCGATAAGAGCGAGCTCTGAATACATGACAGAAGAACAGGCAGAATGCGCTGAAAAGATATCTCCCGAGATTCTGAATCCGAAACAGCCTGCAGGTACACAGCCGAGGCGTTTAACATTATCTGAACTCATTGCTTTGCTGAGTTTACTTGCCTCCTTGATTATTGGCGTTCTGCAGCAGCTCCCGGACAAGCAGCTCGAAAAACTTTCCGAACAAAACGAGATCGTAATTGCACAGAATGATGAGGCTGCTTGTCAGCGTCAGCATCTGGCGGAGCAGAACGAAGTCCTCATTGAACAAGGCTCAAAAGAGCTTGAGCTGCTCCAGCAGCTCGTTGATGCGAGGCAGGAAATCATTGAGTACATCAATGAAAACGAAGACCTGCTCGTTGATGCTGAGGATCCTCTCGTTGAAAGAGATCACGCTGTTTTGGAAGCTGACAATGGCGTCGATGATGATACCGATGCACCAGAAGCAGAAGCCGACAACGACAGCAATAACGATCAGACTGACGCAGATCCAAACTAAACTTCTCTCCAAACTCTTAACCTTTTCCCGCAGCTCTTGGACTTGCCCTTCAGGAGCTGCGTTTTTCTTATCCTCCATCCGGCTTTGTTTCCACCTCCCCCAAACCCTGCAAGTCTCTTGCAGGGTTTTCTCATTTCCCAGCAATTGCATTTCATGGTAAATCCCAGTCTCCCAGGGTAAACTGATGACAGACGCCGTGGCTTGTCTTCGTGATCTCCCGCCGGCGGTGGGATGATTCCCATAACGGGAACCGTAACAATAAAATAAATCCCGAAAAGGGAATTGTCAAGCGCTGCTTTATTTTTTATTCCCGATTTGGGAATAATGCTTAAAAAAGGCTCCCGTGCATTGTATAATTCGCTTAAAGAGCGTGGAGGTGCGTACATGAACAGGATTAAAGAGCTCAGGTTGCTGCAAGGATGGCGACAGGATGATCTTGCTGAACGTATGCACACAAAGAAAAATACAATATCACGATATGAAACTGGGGAGCGAAACATAGACGCTGACACGATCAACGCCTTATGTGACATCTTCGGCTGTACGGCGGATTATTTACTGTGCCGCAGCGACAATCCGTGCCCGGAGATCTCCGACGATGACGCTGCGCTGTTGCGGGCATACCATGCTGCATCCCTTCGGGATCGCGGTCTGATCGATCAGATTCTACAGGCGTATGCAGAAGCAGAGGACAATGGCAAGAGTGCCGGATAATCCAATTCAGATAATAAAAACGTGCCCACGGTGGGCACGGGGAAGGATGGCGGATATGGGCAATGGATCCATTGCAAGCTGTCCGTACTGCGGCAGCACCTCGCTCTCTGCCAGCAAAAGAGGCTATAAGCTTGGGCGTGGGCTCTTTTGGGCGCTGGCGCTGGGGTTCTTAAATTTCTGGCTGTTCGCTGTCCCCGGCTTTTTGATCGGAGCGGTTGCCGGGCTTGCAATAGGGAACATTGGCAGTAATAAAACGCAGATCGTCTGCCTCAATTGCGGCAGACGCTTTGCACCTTCCCGCCGGAATGCGGCGGCAGCTTCGGCAGCGCCGAAAGTGGCGCAGGAGTCGCACGACTATTGGGAGCAGAGTACGCCGGTGCCGCCGGAATTTCGAGAGTATATGGACGAGCTCGGTTTGGATGAGCCTGATATCCCCGGCCGGAAATACGCGCTGGCATGTGTGCTGGCAAATATGCACGACGATAAAGAGCGCGCCATCCTGTGGGCTTACGCCGTGGACTGTGCGCGCCAACACCGCACAATGGGCAATCTTCTCCGATCGCCGGAATATCACAAGTACCGCGCCTTCGGCGAATACGCAAGCCGGCACGGGGATGTCCTTCGATCCATTGCGGACCGCCGGGCGGAGGAATACTGGACCCCGACAACCACAACAAAAGCCTATAGGGCGGCGGTGGAGTTTTTTTAAGCAATAAATAAATTATAATTGGCTTTTCCCGCAAGCGCTGCATATAATAGTACAGAAGCAACATGCAGCATCAAGATGTAGAGTAGTGAAAAGCTTCTACATCTTGTGGCTTGACAATTCGCCAAGGGGATCATAAAATAGTTATATGGCAAGAGTTACTTGCCGCATATTTTATCGAACCCTTGGGTAAGGGCTCCCACTTTTCGGGATGACCTAACCTCAAGGGTTTATTTTTGTTTTGGAGAGAGATAAATGGAGTGTATCACTACAAGAAAAACTGCTATCCTGGTTGATGGGGGATATTATAGAGTAAGAGCACGCGGCCTGTGGGGAAACAAAACGGCGACGGAAAGAGCGGCCGAATTGTATGAGTACTGCCAGTTACATATCACCCAGCCTGCTGAACCGAGAGATTTATATCGTATTTTCTATTATGACTGTCCGCCTATGAGCAAAACAATGGTGCATCCTCTTACAAAAAACACAATAGATTATTCTGTGTTGCCTGGGACAAAGTGGTCAAATGATTTCTATCGCCAGCTTGTCGAAAAAAGGAAGCTTGCGTTGCGCATGGGCGAATTGGCTGAATCAACTGCCTGTTTTGTGCTCAAAGATACAGTCCTTACTGATTTGCTGTCTGGGACAAAAACAATAAATTCTTTGGTGGAGAGCGATTTTCGTGTTGATGTGAAGCAAAAAGGCGTTGACATGAGGATAGGTCTGGATGTGGCCTCTCTTGCTCAAAACCGTTTTGTAGATCAGATAGTTTTGATTGCAGGGGACAGCGACTTCCTGCCAGTTGTTAAAATGGCGCGAAAGAACGGAATTGACGTTTTGCTGGATCCGATGAAGCAATTTCCAAAACGGAATATGCAAGAGCATGTTGATGGAATTGAGAGCTTTACAGATTTGATGTATCAGCAGACAGCAAGCGTTACTTAAAACTATTCAATATGCAAACGCTTATCTATATCCACTTTTGTAAACTCACAGTTGACATTTCCCCGGGGCTTCGCATATAATAGTCTTGCCGGAAGGCAAAGAGTAAAGTATGTGCAATGCTTTCACCGAAAAACGAAGCCCCTGGGAGGTGCGACTCCCAGGGGCTTCTACCATTTTTACCGGCTGGACTATACCGGAGGCTTTGCTGCCTTACTCGCCGTCAAGCCATTTGCAAACATAATGTGCGATCATGCTTGCCAGGACGCCGAGAATAAGAGAGTAAAGAATGTACATGTTGCCTTCACCTCCCTCACTCCGAGGTTTCGGCAGCGGGGAGATTATAACAGCATATCATATCTTTGGCAAGAGCGAAAAGGTTATAAAAACACAAGATATAGTTTAATAGCAGGAATCCGGTCGTTTTTTAGATGCCGATATAGTGCGCAATCTTCAAAAACAAGAAGGACAACGGGTAACGCCCAAGGCTACCAAGGAGATATCATGCCAAAGTCAAAGCGACCTGAAATGGCCTATGATGAAAAAACTGGTTTGTACCGCAAGCGTTTGAAGGATCCTGCCACTGGCAAGTGGGTGTCGGTGTATGGCCACACAAAAGAAGAAACGCGCCGCCGGGTGCGCGAGAAAGAGGCCGAGCTTGCCGCTGCTGCGGATCTCCGGGAAAACCCGCAGCTGTGGACCTATGCCCGGCAGTGGTATGAGCTCCACACCGGCGGATATAGTGCAAAGCGCCGGGAGGATTACCGAAACGCGATCAACAACCACATCTGCCCGATCCTCGGCCCTAAGCAGATCCGGGACATCACTTACAGCGACACGCAGCAGGTGATGGCTGCTGTGGCTGATAAGTCGAAGTCATTGCAGCAGAAGGTCGTCACAACGCTGCGGCGGATCTTCGAGGCGGCTGTCAAGGATAAGATCATCGCCCAGAGCCCGTGCGAGGGCCTTGCGCCGGGCGGGAAAGACGCCGTTGAAAAGGTTGCCCTCACTAGGTCCCAACAGGCGGCTCTCCTGGATGCGGTCCGGGATCTGCCGGTCTTCCCGTTCGTGGCTCTCTGTCTCTACACCGGCCTGCGCCGGGAGGAGGCCCTGGGCTTGCAGTGGCAGCACGTCCACCTGAACGCGCCGGCACCGCACATCGACGTCCGTGCAGCCTGTAATTGGGGAGCAAAGAACACGGCACAGCTCACGCCGCTGCTCAAGTCGGATGCGGCATATCGGTCCATCCCGCTGCCGCCTCAGTTGGTGCAAATTTTGCACCAACTCCAGGAGGCACAAAACGGGCCCTACGTCATAAGCAGAGGCGAGGGGGAGCTCCTGTCCGCCTCTGCCTTTAGAAAGCGGTGGGGCGCTGTCACGCTGCGCGAGGCACGGCAAATCACCTATACCATGCGCGGGCAGAAGATCACGCGGGATCTGCACGTCGGGGATGAGGTGCCGTACCATCCCGGTGTGGTGGTCTCTCTGGATTTTCACACCACGCCGCACCTGTTACGGCACACCTATATTTCCGAACTGATCCTCTCCGGCGTGGCCGTCAAGCGTGTGCAGTACTTGGCCGGGCACTCCAGCCCAATCCAGACGCTGCGGATCTATACGCACTTGATGGAGAACAGGCCCGAGGATCTATATGCCGAAGTGGTCAAAACATTTCCGGGCTAAATTTCGGGCTAAACAGTGGGGAAAGCTGTTGAAAGTGTTGAGAATTCAAGGACTGATAAGCAGGAGACTTTGCCTTTTAAGCAGGGTGTCCGGGGTTCGAGTCCCCGCTGGAGCACCAAAAAAGCACGAGAGGCCAAAGGCCTCCCGTGCTTTTTTGCTGCCCGGCGAAGGGACTCGAATCATAATTGAAAGCCCCGGCGGGGCTTTCATCTGCCAGTGCTCACACTGGCAGATTCTTTTATTTTCGGCTTCTCCCGCAAGCCGAAAATGCAGGCGAGTCCCCGCTGGAGCGAGGAAGTGTTCCCCGCATGTACGCACAAAAAGCGGTGTATGTGCACGTCAAAAATAGGGGTATTTATAGAAAACCAATTGCCCATACGAATACCAGTGCGGCGGCGACGCCGAGCAGGAACCACGCGATGGGGTGCAGGGCGAGACCCTCGCGCTCGGGGAGAGCCGCTTCGGTATAGCGCTCGGCGGCGCGGGTGGCCTGAAGCAGCAGCTCCTCCCGGTTAAGGCCGGGGCCGCGCAGGGCGTCGTCCCGCAGAATGAAGACCGCCTCGGTGAAGAGCTCGTCCGGCGTGGGCACGACGATGGCGCGGCGCATCTTCCCGCGCAGTCGGGGCGGGGCAAGCTTTCGCGCGGGCCTTGCACGGAGGAGCGTCCGCAGCCGCTCGCCGAGCCCCGCGAGACTGCCGCGTGGATGGAGACTCATGTCCGTTCCTCCACCCGCACGGTGACCACCGTCATGTCGTCGATCGCGCCGTAGAGCTCCTCCGCCTGCTTAAGTACCGCCCGCGCCAGACTCTTCATATCCTCAAAGCCCTGCAGCAGCAGATTCCGAAGCCACTCATCCTGCGCGTCGGCCAGCACCCCGTCGGTGGCGATCACAGCGGTGCAGCCGGGCTTTAAGCGCATGCGCACCACATCCGGCGCCGTGCCCTCCCCGGCGGAGAGCCCGGCTGCCAGGGTCTCGCCCTTGACGCGGCGGATGTTCTTGCCGCTGAGCACATAGGACGGAGCAGCCCCGTATTTGTAAAAGCTGGTCTGCCCGGTGAAGAGATCGACGCACATGAGATCGACCGTGGCAAAGCCCCAGCTCTCCCCGTCCCGCAGGAGCAGCACGGAGTTTAAAAGCTTCATGGCGACGGCGGGCTCCATTCCCGCGCGCAGAAACTTTTCAAGAATGCCGATCACCTGGCGGCTGTCCTGCGCCGCCGCGTCCCCGCAGCCCATGCCGTCGGAGAGGATGACGCACAGAACGCCCGCGTCGGTTTTGAAATACGTGCCCCGGTCGCCGCTGACGCGCTCGCCCTGCTTCTTCATGGCGGCGATGCCGACGGAGACCGCCAGCGGCTCCGCCTCCAAAAGCTCAAGGCGCGAGACCTCACCCTCCGGCGTAATCGGCTGGCAGAGACGCACCCCCGCGATCTCCGACAGCTTTTCCAGATACCCGTCCTCTCGCAGAAGCGGCGTGAGCCTGCCGCTCTCGATCGTGATGCGAAGCCGCCCGCCCCCGTCCCGGTAGACTGCGGCGTCGGCGTCGATGTCGAGACTCCGGAGATACCGCAGAAGCCGCCGCTCCACCAGGGGATCAGCCCCGCTGACGCTCCCGAGCTCGGCGGCGAAGCGCTCCAGAAGCTGGGACACGTCGGCATACTGCCCCCAGGCGACGCTGCGGTTTTCCGCAAGCCGCGCGCGAAGCTGCCGCCGATAGGACATGCCGCGCAGCTCTCCGTTCACCGCCGCGACAAAGGCGGGCAGACCCACGCACTTTTCCCGGAAGTAGTCCGGCAGATCCTCCACCGCGAGACTGCCGTGGTCGATCATGGCGCGGGTGGCGTCGTTCAGGGCGGAGAGGGTGTCCACATACTCCGCGTTCCAGCAGCGGTTTTTGAAGCGGCAGTTGACGCAGACCTCGTCCGCCGCCCGGTCAAAGATGCGGGCGATGTTCTCGTCGTTTACCGGCGTGACCACGTTTTTGCGCACCGTCTCGAAGAGCTCGCCGTAGGCCTCGCTGAGCCGGCGGAGCCTTGCCGCCTCAAAACGGCGGAGACCCGATTCGCCGCAGCCGCGATCCATGCACTGCAGGACCACGCCCGCCCGGTGCAGGAGAGAAGAGGGGAGGATCATGAAAATGACAGATGCGCAGAAGGTCTCAAACAGGGCGCTGACAGGCTGCACCTCGCCCCAGGCGCACACCACCGCGAGCGCCCCGGCGAGGATGAAGGACAGCACATACACAAGCCGCCCGTGCCGCCCGAACACACCGGACAGAAGCCCCGAGAAGGCGTAGGCCATGGTGTAGAAGAGCGGCCCGTCGCCGGAGACGTCCATCGCAAGGCCCAGCACCGTCCCCACCGCCGCGCCGGTGAGCATCCCGCCCTTCATGGCGGAGGTCATCACCAGCAGCAGCGCGCAGAAGCGCCCCAGGGACACCACGCCGAACAGCACCACCCGCGACAGCGCCATCAGCGCGCAGGCGGCCAGCACCATCAGGGATACGCTGTGCCTGAGCTCCGCCGTCTCCGAGCTGCGCAGTCCGCCGGCGAGCGCGTCCCGGAAAAAGTAGGTTCCGCCGAAGGCCAGTGTCAGCTCCAGGAAAAGCTCCGCCGCCACGGGCACGGCCCCGTCCTCAAAGGCGAAGCTGCCGAGAAAGCCGGTCAGCCCCATGACCAGCGCCGCCACGGTGGGCATAAAGAACTCGTTTTTATAAGCTCCCACCTCATGGAACAAAAAGGCAACGGTGTACACCAGCACCGAGGCCGCAATGTAGCGGATGCCCCACTCGAGGCCGCCGCTGAGAAGATAGCCCAGGGACGCGCCCAGCAGCGCGAACACGCCGCTGAGTCCCGCGCCCGAGCAGGCCACCAGCGCCATCCCGAAGGGCGCGCCGTTTCGCAGTACCCGCGCGCAGGCCATTACCGCCCCCAGCGCAAGATACAAAGCGCTGCGCGCGGCGATGAAAAAGCGCCTGTCCACCGAAGCGCCGTCTGCCCGCAGCGAGGTTGCTTTCCCCTGTCCCCCAAAGTCCATGTTTATCCCCTCCTGAGTTTACATAAGATATGAACATTATAGTTATGTAACGTGGCGAAGGGGCGCAGAACGCGCTGTTGATTCCTCAATTATTCGCGGGAAAAATACTGGGGAAAGAAAAAAGCCGGGCTTGTAATCAGCCTGTAGCCATGGTAAAATATCCTGCCTGAAAATATACAATGACGGAGGACTTCCATGAGCCTGATTAAAGATATCTCTCTCGCACCGTCCGGAGAAATGAAAATCGACTGGGTCAAGCGGAACATGCCCGCCCTGCGCAGTATCGAGGAAGCTTTTGAAAAGGAAAAGCCCTTTGCCGGTCTCAAAATCGCGCTGGCTGTGCACATGGAGGCCAAGACCGCTTATCTCTGCCGCGTACTGGAAAAGGGCGGGGCGGAGATGTACGTCACGGGCTGCAACCCCCTGTCCACCCAGGACGACGTGGCTGCGGCGGTGGCTGCGGGCGGGATCGAGGTCTATGCCCATCACGGCTGCACCATGGCGGAGTACGAGGACTGCCTCTGCCGCGTGCTGGAGCATGGCCCCAACATCATCATCGACGACGGCGGCGACCTCATCCACCTCATGCATACCAAATACCGCGACCTCATCCCCGGCGTGATCGGCGGCTGTGAGGAGACCACCACCGGCATCCACCGCCTGCGGGCCATGGATAAGGCCGGGGAGCTGCGCTTCCCGATGGTAATGGTCAACGAGGCCGACTGCAAACACATGTTTGACAACCGCTACGGCACGGGCCAGTCCGTATGGGACGGTCTTATGCGCACGACGAATCTCATCGTCGCGGGCAAGCATGTGGTGGTCTCCGGCTACGGCTGGTGCGGCAAGGGCGTGAGCCTGCGCGCCAAGGGGATGGGCGCCAAGGTCATCGTGACCGAGACCGATCCCATTCGCGCGCTTGAGGCCGTGATGGACGGGTATGAGGTCATGCCCATGCGCGAGGCCGCGAAGATCGGCGACATGTTCATCACGGTCACCGGCTGCAGCGGCATCATCACCCCGGAACACTTCGAGACCATGAAGGACGGGGCCATCCTCTCCAACGCCGGCCACTTCGACGTCGAGGTGGATATCGCGGCGCTTGAGAAGCTGGCTGTAAAAAAATACGACGCGCGCCACAACATCCAGGGCTATGTGCTGCCGAGCGGCAAGACCCTTTTCGTCATCGCGGAGGGGCGGCTTGTGAACCTCGCCGCGGCGGACGGACACCCGGCGGAGATCATGGATATGAGCTTTGCGGTGCAGGCCCTCTCGTGCCGCTGGCTTGCGCAGCACCGCGACGAAGTCAGACCCGGCCTGTACCCCGTGCCGCGGGAGATCGACCGCGCCGTGGCGGAGATCAAGCTCAAGGCCATGGGCGTTGAGATCGACCGACTCAGCGACGAGCAGGTTCGGTACCTGGGGATCTGAGGCGCCTCCCTTGAAAGGGGAGGCGTCATCCGGCGTCTCACGGCAGCCGGATGACGGAAGGGCGACCCCCTCAGTCGCTTTGCGACAGCTCCCCTTTCAGGGGAGCCAAGAATCGGAGGTGAAGGATTTGGAGGAGCAGGAGAAGCTGGAACAGCAGGAAAAGGACGAGGGCCTGGATTACGACACCATCGTCGAAAAGCGGACGGATCAGCTGGAAGAGCTGCTGGAACGCCATGACATGAAGGAACTGCAGCGCCGCATGGAGGAGCTGAACGAATTCGACGTGGCGGAATTTCTTTCCAAAATCGACGACAACCGCATGCCCATGGTCTTCCGCCTTCTCAGCAAGGAGACCGCGGCGGACGTTTTCGCAAACTTTGAAGCGCCCCAGCAGGAGCGCATCATCAACGCCATCACGGACTCGGAGCTGGCCGGGATCATGGAAGAGCTCTACGTGGACGACGCGGTCGACGTTGTCGAGGAGCTGCCCGCGAACGTGGTCAAGCGCGTCATGCGCGCCGCCACGCCCCAGACCCGAAACCTCATCAACCAATATCTGCGCTATCCCGAGAACTCCGCCGGCAGCATCATGACGGCCGAGTTCGTGGATCTCAAAAAATACATGAGCGTCAAGGAATCCATCGCCCGCATCCGCCGCATCGGCGAGGACAAGGAGACGATCTATGTCTGCTTCGTCATCGCTGCCGACCGGCGTCTGGAGGGCATCGTGACGGTGAAGGATCTGCTGCTGTCATCCGACGACACCATCATCGAAGACCTGATGGACACCAACGTGATCTTTGCCTCCACCACAGAGGACCAGGAGAGCGTGTCCGAGAAGTTCTCAGATTACGACCTGATGGCCCTGCCCGTTGTGGACAACGAGGGGCGGCTGGTCGGCATCGTCACTGTCGACGACGTCATGGACGTTATGGAGCAGGAGGCCACGGAAGATATCGAAAAGCTGGCCGGTATGCTCCCCTCGGATAAGCCCTACTCCCGCACCGGCATTGTGGAGATCTGGAAAAACCGCATCCCGTGGCTCATGTTCCTGATGCTCTCGGCCACCTTCACCAGCATGATCCTGACCTCCTTTGAGGATATGCTGGCGGTGCAGGCGGGGCTTGTGGCCTTCATCCCCATGCTCATGGGCACCGGCGGCAACTCCGGCGCGCAGGCCTCCACCGCTGTTATCCGCGCCCTGTCCCTGGGCGATATCGAGCCGCGCGACGCGCTGAGCGTCATGTGGCGCGAGCTTCGCGTCGCCTTCCTCTGCGGCGTGTGTCTTGCGGGGGTGAACTTTGTGAAGATGCTGCTGCTCGACGGGATGCTGCTGCATAACGACGCGGTCACGGTGCCGGTGGCGGCGACGGTCAGCATGTCCATCGTCTTCATCGTCCTCTTTGCCAAGAGTGTCGGCTCGATGCTTCCGATCCTCGCCGAGAAGATCGGCGTTGATCCCGCGGTCATGGCAAACCCGCTCATCTCCACGGTGACGGACGCCGTGTCCCTGCTCATCTACATCTACGTGGCAAAGCTCATTTTGCACATCTGATCCGGCCCGGAAAGGAGAAGCCATGCACATTCCAAGCGGCGCAAGCCAGACCGTGGAGATCCTGGACTTCGATTCCGCCCTTGCCCTCTCCGGGCAGGGCGACGCTTACGACAGGACCCGCTGGATCTACGTGCCGGATTTCTATACCGAATACCGTTACATACTGGGTACGCGGGGCGAAAACCCCCTGATCTGCATCGGCATCAACCCCTCCACCGCGGAGCCGGGGAGCCTCGACAACACCCTCAAATCCGTCGAGCGCATTGCCGCCGGCAACGGCTTTGACAGCTTTATCATGTTCAACGTCTATGCCCAGCGGGCCACCCGGCCCGACGACATGGATCGGGAGCTGAACGAAGAGCTCCACCGGGCCAACATGGCGGCGTTTCGCTATGTGCTGTCCCACGTCGGCGCGGGCCACCGTCCCGCCGTCTGGGCCGCCTGGGGCACCATTATTGAAAAGCGCGCCTATCTGCCCGCCTGCGTGCGGGACCTGGCGGCGATCGGGGAGACGTACGGCGCGCGCTGGCTCTGCGCGGGCAAGTGCTCCAACAAGGGGCACCCCCACCATCCCCTCTACCTCAGAAAAGACGAAGCGGTGCGGGATTTTGACCTGACTGCCTATCTCGACAAACTCAGCAAGGGAGCGCGTGTATCATGAACATCCGCGAGGCAATCGAACGGTATCAGCCCTTCAACGAGCAGGAGGCGGCGGACAAAGCCCTGATCCTGGACTTCATGAAGAAAAACCCCGACGCCTTTTACCGCACAAATCTCATCGCGCACATGACGGCCTCGGCCTGGGTAGTGAACCCCGCGCGGGATCGCGTGCTGATGGTGTACCATAAGATCTATGACTCCTGGTCGTGGACGGGCGGCCACGCCGACGGGGAAGAAGACCTCGCCGCCGTCGCCCTGCGGGAGGTACGCGAGGAGACCGGTGTCCGCTCGGCACGGCTCTTGTCGGAGAAGATCTTTTCCCTGGAATCGCTCACCGTCGACGGCCACGAAAAGCGCGGGGCCTATGTGCCGAGCCATCTGCACCTGAACGTGACCTATCTCCTGGAGGCCGACGATACCGATCCCCTCACCGTCTGCGAGGATGAGAACAGCGGCGTGCGCTGGTTCACGCTGGAAGGAGCGCTGAAGGCCTCGACCGAGCCGTGGTTTGTGCAGCGCATCTACGGCAAGCTCAACGATAAGCTGAGAGCGGAGCATATCGTATAAACCGCTTTCCTATCTGTGGGAGGATGCATTGGATTTACTCAAGGATTGGCTCTATATAATCATTTCAAAAATCGCCTACATACATGACAGCATTGAGCGCTTCGCGCGCACCCTGCCGGTGCGTTTTACGGACAAGGATCTGCATTTTATCGTGATCGGCCTGTTCGGGCTGGTGCTGCTGGTGCTGGTACTGCCGCTTTTTCGCGCGCTTACCCGCCGGGGAAGCTTTGGCCTGATGGCCTGGCTGTTTACGCTTTCCACGGTCGTCATGATCAGCTTTGCCATCGAGATCGGCCAGGTGACGACCGGGACGGGCAGAATGGAAATGGAGGATATCGTCTACGGCTTGCTTGGCTTCCTTGCGGTTTCTGCGGTTGTGGGACTTGTGCGCCTGATGCTTTGTCTGCTCCGCCGGATTCTGAAACGGGATAAATGATCTCCCCCACGATATTCATTCGGGGGGAAGATCATTTTTTGTTGGACTTTTCCGGGCGCGTGTAGTATCATGTCCCCTGCACGAAAAGCAAAGGAGCATACTATGAATCAGAAAGAACTCGGCGAGATCCGCCGCCGCTTTCGGCTGGATCACAACAATATTCAGCATATCTACGGCTGCTATGTCAACACCAACAAGGAGATCATCACAAGCTTTGACGAATCTCTCGGCCTTCTGAGCCAGACGGAGACGGAGAAATATCTGGGCCTTCTGAAAAAGGGCCTCTCCGGCGCCCTGGGCAAAAACCTGCTGGACATCAGCTTTGCCACCAAGCAGGTCATGGACGGGGAGCAGTACAGGCTTCTCAGCCAGCTTCGCAAAAGCGAACTGCAGGACGCTGCCCTGCGCGAGGAATTCTGCCGCAGCATCGTGGACAATCTCGACATGGAGGATCGCAACTACCTCATCCTTATGGCCTATGACGTGTACGACGTGCCGCACTTCGGCAAGGACGGTCAGCGCGACGAGGAGAGCGGGGGAGACCTGTATAAATACTTCGTCTGCTGCGTCTGCCCGGTGAAGGAGGGCAAGGCGGAGCTGGGCTACGCGCCGGAGGAAAAGCGCTTCCACAGCGCGGCCATCGGCCAGGCGGTCGGCGCGCCGGAGCTGGGCTTCCTCTTCCCGACCTTTGACGGCCGCGCCGCCAATATCTATAACGCGCTCTTTTACACCAAGGACAGCGGCAAGGGCCATGAGGACTTTGTGAACGCCGTCTTTCGTACCGAAGCGCCCATTCCCGCCGGACGGCAGAAGGAACTGTTCGGGGAGATCCTGGGCCAGAGCCTGGGAGAGGACTGCAGCTTTGACGTGGTGCAGGCCGTGCACGAGCAGCTTTCCGAACGCCTGACCATCCACAAGGAGAGCAAGGACCCCGAACCCTTGACTCTCACCGACAAGGACATGGGGGACATCCTGGAAAACAGCGGTGCCAGCCCCGAGCATGCGGAGGCTTTCTGCCGCCGCTGCGAGGAGGAGCTGGGGCCGGACACGCCCCTGCGGCCCGCCAACATCTCCAGCGCCAGCCGCATGGAGATCCAGACGCCCGAGGTCAAGATCAGCGTCGATCCCAAGCACAGCCACCTGATCCAGACCCGCGTGATCGACGGGCACAAGTACATCCTCATCTCTGCCGACGCCGGCGTCGAGCTCAACGGCCTCGCCGTGGAGATCAAAGAGTAATACAGCAAAAGACGGTACCCGAAAGTGATCGGATACCGTCTTGCTTTATTCTTCTGTGATCCTGCGGCACTCGAGGTAGTAGCGCTTCTCCCAGGCGTGGCCCATGGAAAAGGTCTTGCGCGGCATGACGCCGTCCATCACGATACTGCGGAAGAAATCGTCCTTGGAGATTTTCGGCATCAGGAAAGCGATCGAGCCGATGCGCTTGGCAAGCCTGGCGGCGGTGTCCTCCTCATGGACATAGTCGATGCTGCCGCCGCTCTCATGCAGGAAGCGGTCCAGCAGCGGCTGCAGGATGGCGACGGCCATCGTGCCCTTCCCCTTGTCGAGAAACAGTGTGCCCTGCCGTTCCCCGGCCTGCCAGTCCACCAGCAGTCCGCCGGGGCCGCAGACGTCCTTTGCCGCAAGCAGGAGCTTGTTCACCGGCACGTCGGTTAGCAGACGATGGATAGGCTCAAACTTCTGGCAGGCGTCCCGGATGTTCTGCAGCTCCACCATCGCGTAGCGGGCGGGATGCTGCGTCCCGGCAAGCTCTGGGCGCGCCTGCTTCAGCCGCTCCCAGCAGGTCTTGGCCGCGGCGAGAGAGTGGTTTCCGTCGCCCACCGCGTAGAGAAGCGGGGCTTTCCCGGTCTCGGCAAAGCGCTCGCGCGTATCCTGTTCATAGGCTTCCAGCGCCGCATCAAGAGCCTCGGCGTCTTTGCCCTGCACAAGCCGCCCCTCCACCTCGTCTCCGCCCTGCATGAGCGAGAAGCGGTATACCTGCGGCAGCGCGGCCTTCTTCTTCTCCAGAGAATCGAGCACCCGGCCGGAGGCGTCGTCCATCAGCAGCATCACATGGCTGGTTTCCAGCGCCGCGCCGCGGCGGATGCGCACCCGCGGCGGGATACGCACAACAACGGTCTGCTCGGTCGCGCGCACGGCGGAGGCCGCGTCGTTCTGGTAGTCGTATTCCTCCAGATCGATCACGCCCACCACGCCCCGGCGCACAGAGCCGTCGAACAGACGGCGCTCCACGTAGACATAGGCGTTCGGGAAGCGGCGGAAAACATCGCCCTCCAGATAGCGCTTCATGTGGTCGTTGATGGAGGCGATGCGCGCTTCTTCATTCTTACCGAGCTCCGCCTCGGGGAAGGTGATGTGATAGGCCGAGGGCTTGTCTCCGACTTGCTCGCGCACCTCTTTCCAGTATTCCGGCTGGGAGGTGAACTGGTCGCAGGCGACCACGGCCCAGTTATCAAGAAGCTCTTGGCGCGGGATCAGAAGTTCGGTTGCCTGAAAAACAGCCATATACAGCAACTCCCCACTTTAGTATTTTTTACCATTATAGCATGTCCCCGCAGAAATGGCTATAGAAAAAACGGATGGAATGCGCCAGCCTTTCCGTGTATATCCATTGCATGTTTCCCCGGTCTGCGCTAAAATATGCCCATGGAAAAGAGCGCTGTAAAAAAACGCGGCCTTGCCGCCATCTTTGCACTGTGTCCGGCGGCGCATCTGATCGTGCTGCTGGGCGGGGGCTTCATTGCCCTTTTTATCGCCCTGCGTGACAATCGGCCCCTGATGCAGAGGCTGTCTGCAAATGTGGTGCAGCCGCTGCATCACGCGCTTGCGCGGCTCACCGCCCTTCTCCCGTTTTCACTTGCGGAGTGGCTCTATGCCGCTTTTCTCGGCGGCGCGGTGCTCTACATATTTACGGAGCTTGTCCTGCTGCTTCTGCGGCCCGGACGCCTGATACGCCTGTATCGCCTGCTTGTGCGCCTTGCCGCGCTGGGGCTGGGGGTCTATGCGCTTTTCTGCCTGCTGTGGGGCGTGTATTACTACGGCGATGATTTCATTGCCCGCAGCGGCCTGAAAACAGGGGAAGTGCGCGCAGAGGATCTGGAGCTTGTGACGCTGTATTTTGCCGATCGGCTGAACGAATACAGCGCGGCCATCCCGCGAGACGCCGAGGGGCTTTGCCGCACGGACAGGGCGGCGGTGCTTGAAAAGTCCCCGTCGGTGTTCCGGGCGGCGGCGGAAAAATTCCCCTGCCTTGCCGGGCCGGAGGTTCCCGCCAAGGGCATGTTCTTCTCCCGGATCATGAGCATCATCGACTTTACCGGCTTCTTCTGCCCCTTCACCGCCGAAGCAAACGTGAACATGGACTTCCCGGAGGCGCTTTTCGCTGCTACCGTCGTCCACGAACTGTCCCACCAGCGGGGCGTCGCCAAGGAGCAGGAGGCAAACTTCGTCGCGGTGCTGGCAGCGCTGGAGAGCGGGGATGCGGATTATGGCTATTCCGCCTGCATGATGGCCTATGTGCATCTCGGCAACGCCCTGGCCGGGGTCGATCCCAATGCGCTGTGGATGATTTACAGCGGCCTGGACGAGGGGGTCAAGGCGGATCTTCTGGCAAACAACAGCTACTGGGCGCAGTTTGAGACTCCGGTGCAGACTGTGACGAACTCTGTGTATGAGGGCTTTCTGCAAAGCTACGGGCAGACCCTCGGCATGCGCAGCTACGGCGCGTGCGTGGATCTGCTGGTCAATTACTACGCCGCCGACGCCCATGCGCGCTTCGACGCTCCGGTTTTGGACGGAGAGCCCTCCGGAAAATAAAATGCAGAAAACGGAAAAAAGAACTTGACAAATCCCAAAAAGAATGTATAATAGCTTTGCGTTTAGCGGGATTGTGTAAAGGTAGCACAGCGGACTCTGACTCCGTATGTGAGGGTTCGAATCCTTCTCCCGCTGCCAAAGAAAAAGCCACTCCTTTGGGAGTGGTTTTTTCTTTAGCCGGGTCCAATACGCCTTGCTGCGGCAAAAGTTGACATAATCTGAAACCTGTGATATTCTTTAGATAGGCTACAAATTATATCCGCATCTCATGCGGTCCGGATGATTTGCGCCCGGGCGAGCCTGCGGAAACGCGGAAGGATGGGAATAGAAAGATGAAAAAGACGGTTTTACGCAAGGCCCTTGCGCTGCTGCTGTGTGCGGCGCTGTGCGCGGGACTGACGCCTGCGGCGTTTGCCGACGGGGAAGACGTGCAATATCCGTTTCCGGCCCCAAAGATGGGGTTCGTGGATTACATGAATGGCGCGGTGAGGATGTATTGGAACCCCGTGCTGAACGCGCCCCGATACGGCCTTTTCCGCAGCGAGAACGGCGGCCCGTGGAAGGGCATTGCGCTTGTCTTTGGGGTGGACTACTGGGATGAATACGTGGAGCCCGGCGTGACCTATGCCTATACGGTGTGCTGCGTCTCGAGCGACGGGAAGACCATGCTGAGCCCCTTTGACGAAAAGGGCCTCAGTGTGACGATCCCCACAGGCAGGTATACCGCAGTGCAGATCGAGACACCGGTTCTGCTCGAGGCGAAGAACGTCAGCCGCGGAATACAGGTGAGCTGGCAGTCGGTGAGCGGGGCTAATAAATACGGCATTTTCCGCAGTGAGAACGGCGCCCCCTGGAAGGGGATCGCGGTTACCCCGTCAAACACCTTTACGGATGAGTACGTGGAGCCCGGCGTGACCTATACCTATACGGTGTGCTGCCTCTCCGCCGATGGGCAATACTTCAAAAGCGCCTACGACGAAAACGGCATCACGGCGACCCGTTCCACAGAGCCGAATATCTCTTTGGAACTTCCGACGCCGGTTCTGCTGGATGCCAAAAACGTCAACCGCGCGGTACAGGTGAGCTGGGAGCCGGTGAGCGGTGCGCCCCAATACGGCATTTTCCGCAGCACGGAGGGCGGCCCCTGGAAGGGCCTTGCGATCGTCACCGAAACGAGCTATACGGACGGGGCCGTGGAGCCTGACACGACCTACACCTATACGGTGTGCTGCATCTCCGCAGATGGGAACCGGATCCTGAGCCCCTATGACGAGAGAGGCAGGAGCGTCAGAACAGCATGGCTCTCCGACGGCGGCTCGCTGATTTACGTGCAGCCGATAGACACAAAAGTAAAACAGATGACCTACGCGAGCTTCCAGGTTCGCTCGGCGGGTTCCGACGTCGATTACAGCTGGGAGATGCAGGCGAAGGACTCCACGGAATGGTACACGCTGCCGGAAATCGCCTGGCTGATCGGAGGCGTGAATACCGAAACGCTGATCATTGCGGCGGTTCTCGGTCTGAACGGATTCAGCTTCCGCTGCAGAATTTCGGACGGACAGCGCGTCGAATACACAAAACCTGTCATGTTGTACGTCACGCGCTAAAGGTCACCTCTATAGCGCGCAAATATAGTATCAAAAGCCGAGAGGCCGCTTCCGGTCTCTCGGCTTTTCATATTCTGTTGACAAGAAAAGTCGCTTAAGGTAAAATTTTTGCGGAATCATTTCCGGCTGCATGCAGAGCTTCGGACTGCCTGTACCGCCGAAACCGATCATAACAGGACGTGAGGTATTAAATGAAGAAACTATTCACGATCGACGATTTTATGGTTGCCTTCATTTCGGCAATCGGCTGCGCGCTCGGGCAGGAGATCCCGAAGCTGTTGGGCGCGCCGGGCTGGCTGAGCAGTTTGATCAGTATGGGCGCCGGTGCAATGATGGGGGAACTCATCGGCAGGATCGTTTTCAGCAAAGCCGTGCAGAAGAAGGCGGGCAACAGGATCATGGTCTTCGCGGGAATCGTTCTTGTGTTCGTCCTCGGCCAGACGATCCTCTCCAAGTGGACGAAAGTGTCACTCCTTGAATATTTGCAGGAGGAGCAGCTATCCGTCATCGCGATGCCGATTCTGGGCTTCGCCTACAGTATGTTTGTGCGCTGGCTCCGGATCCTGAAAATCCGCAAGAATTACGGAGAAGGCAGCAAAGGCTTTGTTTATGACCTGAAGCAGAAAGACATCGACGAAGTAAACAGGCAGAACCGGCCCATCCTGGGCGCGTATGACGCCGCCTGCGCGGTCAAGACCAGAACGGGCGTCTTTGTCGGGATCAAAGAGAAGGAGATCAGCTATTTCTCCGGCATCCCCTACGCAAAGCCCCCTGTCGGCGAGCGCAGATGGAAAGCGCCCGAAGCGCCTGACGAATCGGATGCGGTATATGAGGCAAAGTATGCCGGTGCGTCTGCGATACAGGTGGAGTTCGAGGGCTCGATCCTGAAGCATCATCGGCAGAGCGAGGACTGCCTGACACTGAATATCTGCTTCGGAAACAAGAACTCCGACGAGAAAAAGACAAGGAAGAAAAAACCCGTGCTGGTGGTGTTCCATCACGGGGATTTCTCCTATGGCGGGTCAGCCGATCCGCTGATTTACGGCGATCATTTTGCCAAGGCGCATCCGGAACTCGTGCTGGTAAGCTTCAATTACCGGCTCGGCGTCTTAGGCTTTATCGATTTTTCCGAGATCCCCGGCGGGGAGACCTGCCCCGATGCGCTCAACCTCGGCCTGCTTGACCAGATCGCGGCGCTGAAATGGATCAAGGAGAACATCGCGGCCTTCGGCGGCGATCCCGACAAAATCACCGTGATGGGCTTTGAGTCCGGGGCCATTTCCATCAGCCTGCTTGCGGCCTGCGAAGCGGCAAAGGGCCTCTTCCGGCGAGCGTTTGTCTTCTTCGGCAGCCCCGAATCGGCGTGCGTGACGCCGGATTTGTCAAGGGCGCTGGCAAAGAAGCTTCTGGAGGAAACCTCGACGTCGACCATGCAGGAGCTGATGCAGCTCTCGACGGAGCAGCTCAAAGCGGCGGCACAGAAGCTCTGGAGGAATACGTCCGTGCCGACCTGCGATGGGAGGCTGATCCCTGCGGATGTGTATGCGGCCTATCAGAACGGGGCGGCCTCCGGCGTCGAATTTATCATCGGCATCCCGAGCAACGAGGGGTCGGTCTATAAATCCTTTATCGGCGGACAGAATTACGAGGAATTCGTGAATGCCAGATATGACGGCATCGTGAGCTTTCTTGACCGGCCTGCGGCAGAGGCCGTATGCGCTTATGTCGCGCAGCAGGCGGAGGGCATGAGCGAGCTTGAGGCAAAGGCGAAGGTCTTTGAACAGTGGAGCGCACTGTGCATGTACCGCAGCGCGCTGAAGCTCACGGCGGGCGGAAACAGGGTGCATCTCATGTACTGGAATGTAAAGCCGCTCATCGAGAATCTGGGCTCCGGTACGGTCGACGTGGCGGCGGCTCTCCTCGGCAACAGCGAGGCGGCGCAGATGTACGGCAATGTGCTGGATGCGGATCTGTCCGAGCTGCTCCAGCGTTTTCTTGCAAAGTATATAAGCGGCGAGCCGCTGAAGCTTTATAACAATGAAATCAAGGGTGTCGGCGCGGTGGAATGGAAGAAATATCCCAAAGCGCTCATCATCTCCAATGACAAAATCCTGTGTGAACCCATCGACGACAGTCTGACCGAAATCAAAGACCTGATGGACTTTATTGCCCAATAATTCTGAACGGAGGGAAAACGATGGCAAAGAGCATCCTTTTGACGTCCCTGAGTGCCTTGGAAAATGTGACAATGCGATATTTTTCCGCAAAAAAAGAATTTGGCTATGACTACTGTGAGGCATTTATGGATACGGAAGCCGGCACCAAGTATGTGCTGGCCCACTATAAGATCGACGAGATCGTTGTCATCGGCGGCAAAACCGCCTGCGACCCGAAAACCGATCTGCAGCCCGTCCCGCTGAAATACGGCAGAAACTTCTATTCTGCGGATATGACCACGCTTTCAACCTATGCGATGTTTCAATATCGGATCGCGCAGTATCTGGACGAATTGACGCTGGAGCAGGAGACCCTCAAAAAACTGCTGCCCGAACAGGAGCGGGAGAAGTTTGCCGATTTTATCCGGAAGTATCAGGAGGAAGACGACGAGCTGGAAAGCAAGCGGCTCAACAGACTGTTTGATGAGCTGTCGTGCAGCGCGCAGAAGTATGAGAAATTCCAGAAGGCGGTTCTTGCCGCGTTCCCTGAGATGAAGGTGCTTCCCGCGATTTGTATGAAGTGGGTGAAAAACTATCTCTACGCCGAACTGAAGCCCACCGCCAAAATGGAGCTGCTGCCGATCAACGAAAATGCCACCATCCGCTTCATCCCCGTGGACGCCGTGCAGGAGAGCGGAAAGCAGGTCAACAGCATGATGGGCATGAACCAGTCCATCGCCGAGGGCGCGGACAATATCGACCTGTATTTCGCGTTCAGCAGCGAGAACGCTGCGGATACCTTTGTGGTGATGAACCTGCTGGACGTCATAACGGCCATGCCGCATAGCCATGTCCGCTGCAAAAAAATATTTACGATATCCAGCCCCTACAAAAATCTGAACGCAGAGATCTGCGACTCTACCAACGTCTTTGACGTCTCCAAGATTGCCGCCGGCATACAGACCTTTCTGAATTACGGCAAAGCGGACAAGATCGTGGAAATCTGGGAGAGAGGCGGGGGACGGGACGCGCGCGTCTCCGGCATGATCTATGCGATACGCCGTGTGGACGTGGGCCTTTCCATGTGCAATATGTCGGAGGTGGAAAAGGGAATCCTCCGCCTGCGGGAGCTTTTCAAGCGCAATGAGCCCTGGAAGAGCCTGAGCTACGACGAAGCGCTTTTCAATGTGATTGCGGAGAGCATCAAAAAGGACTATGGCGTGCTGCTTGACGGCGACGGAGATATCCCGTTTATCGAGCTTGTGAAATGGGCCTACCGCCACCAGTTTTACCAACAGACCCTGACGCTCATAGAGTCCAAGGTTCCGGAGCTGCTGGTGAATTCAGGCATCTTTTACTACTGCAATGACGAGGCCGAGGCGGAGCATATCACACAGCTGCTGGCACAGCAGCGTTTGCTGCTCAAGCCCTATGAGTATTACAAGATGGACGATATCGGCCACTATTTCATCAAAAACTACGACCGGGGAAGAGTCAGCCGCGGCAGGGGAGCGGATCTGCAGGCCGCGTATGCGGCGCTGCGCACGCAGTCTGTTGAAAACAAGGATCCGGATCTGATAACCGGCTACACCGCATGCGACAGCCTGCAGACGGTCAATAATCTTCTGTATGCCTATTATCGCATCGGCGTGGTGCGCAACAAGATCAACCATGCCGAGACCGAGGCGATCGCTGAGTCACGGCTGAACGTGTCGGAGAGCGATGAAAACGCGGCCCTGCTCATGATGAAAGACAGCGTCGATTTCTTTATCAAAAGCTATGAAACGGCCCTGGAGGAGATCCGGGGCAAAACCCCGCATGTTGTTTTGATCAGCCCGGATGCGGTTCGCAGAAGAATGGATCAGATAAAAAACAGCAGACCGAAGCAGGGGCAGGAAACGGAAAAAGCCTGAAAGGGGGAAGCGCTCATGCAGATGTTTGAAATACCGATCACGGAAATCGGCGTCAGAATCGGGCAGGCCGAGGACGCCGCGGGCGGCACAGGCTGCACGGTATTCATTGCCGAGCAGGGAATGCGCGCCGGACTTGACGTCAGGGGCGGCGGCCCTGCCTCACGGGAGAGCGAGCTGCTGCATCCGCTTGCCAACGCCCAGCTCATCCACGCGATCGTGCTTGCCGGCGGCAGCGCCTTCGGTCTCGGCGCGGCGAACGGCGTCATGGCGTATCTCGAGCAGCGCGGCGTCGGCGTCGACGTCGGCGTGACCAGGGTGCCGCTTGTGGTACAGTCCGACCTCTTTGACCTGACCGTCGGCGACAAAAACGCGCGCCCGGATTATGCCATGGGCCTGGAAGCCGCGCGTCATGCCCTGGAGGAGCCGAACTATCGGGACGGGAATTACGGTGCGGGCTGCGGCGCCACGGTCGGCAAGGCCGCGGGCATGGAATGCTGCATGAAAACCGGGATCGGCAGCTATGCCGCAGCGCTTGGCTCGCTGAAAATCGGCGCGGTTGTCGCGGTAAACGCGTTCGGCGATATTTTTGACTGGAAGACAGGGCGCAAGATCGCGGGTCTTCTGACGGAAGACAAAAGCGCGTTTCGCAGCACGGCCGAGCTCATGAAGGAGCGGGTGAAGCCGGTTGCAAACAAATTTGTCGGCAATACGACGCTCGGCGTTGTGATGACCAATGCGGCGCTGAACAAGACACAGCTTTGCAAAATCGCCGGCATGACGCACAACGGCTATGCCCGGTCGATCCGCCCCGTACACACCTCGGTGGACGGCGACAGCATCTATGCCGTCTCGGTCGGAGACGTGGAAGCCGACCAGGATCTTATCGGCATGCTTGCGGCGGAGGTCATGGGCGAGGCGATCCTGCGCGCCGTGTACGGCGCAGAGAGCGCCTACGGCTTCCCGGCGGCAAAGGATCTAAAGCTTTGAACAAGCAAAATATAAAGAGGTGGTTTATCATGAGTTATTTTGAGCAGATCAAGGCGACGCTGCGGGAAAAAAGCGGGAAAAAGCTGATCGGGTTTACGGTGGCGGTTTTCTTGCTCACAGCGCTTATCGCGTTTGCCGCGATGCTTTTGATCGGCGGCAGCATCGAGATGAAGCTGATGGACCAGTATCTCCGGGAGATCCCAAAGATCGTTGACGCCAGGGCGCAGGAGCTGGAGACGCGCGGGCGCGTCTATGAGGACGACGCGATGGCCCGCGGCGAGCTCGGCTTAAAGCTGTTTCAGGCGGAGGACGGGCTTTCGGACGCCGAGAAGCTGGAGAAGGTTCGCAGCGCTGTTTTCGCCGACAGCGTCTCCCTGACAGACGGGCGGGGCACTGTACTGGCCACCACCGGCGTCGTGACACCCGAAGAGCGGTTCCGGGAAAGGCTTGAGACGCTTGAGGCGCGCGTTCCTGTTCTGGAACTCTATCCCATACGCTCTGAAAATGGGGAGGAGACGGGAAAGAATGACGGCAAGGGCTTTGTCATGCTGCCCGTGGCCGGGAATCCAAAGCGCAATCTGGTCTTCGAATTTTCCTGCGAGCCCATGCTGGATTTATATAATACCATCGGGGACTGGGCCAGCATCCTGGAGCGTATGCTCTCCGGCGCAAACGCCTATGCCTTTGTGCAGACAGGCAGCGGCAGCGTGACCGGCTATCCGATGGATGGCTTTACCGAGGCGCAGAAGACGCAGATTTATAACACGCTGTCGGGCGTTTTTCGCAGCGAAGGCAGATTCCTGCGCGTGGGAAACAGAAACCCCTGCAGGTTTATTACCCTGCTGAATCGAAGCTGCTTTGCCGTGCGGATGGATTACCCGGAGCAGGACGCCTCCATACTGCTGGCGGTGCCGTTTAAAGAGAATCTGGGAAACAACCTGTACAGCGCGGTGCTCATTTCGGCCCTTGCAGGGCTGGGCCTTGTGCTGTTTCAGATTTATGCCTTTCGCCGTACATGGAAGGAAGCGCTTGATGCGGGCGACAAGGATTCCTTCCGCAAGCAGGTGCACCGCCTGCTGTGGCCCGGGATCCTTATTGTGATTGTCGTTACCGCCTGTATTTCCGCCATGACGCTGCTGTTGGAGCAGCGGTCGACTATCGCGAGTATTGCCATGACCAAGCGGGAGGCTGTCCAGAATGAGATCGACTGGCATAAAAGCCAGGAGGACACGATTCGCCAGGCCTATGCAGACATATACAGGACACGCGCAAAGGTGCTGGCGGATTTCCTGACCGCGCATCCGGACTATAAAACCCGGGCTGACCTGCGGGAACTCTCAGGGCTGGCACAGGCGGATTACGTCATGCTCTTCGACAAGACCGGACAGGAGCTTTTCTCCAGCAACAGCTTTACCGGCTTTTCTGTCGGCACAAATCTCAGCGAGGAGTACCGGTCGGTGCTGATGGGCTATCCGTCCGCCGTTTCGGAGCCTGCGGCAGACCCCTACACAGGTCAGATGCAAATCGGCGCCGCCATTCTGATGACGGATGAAGAGGGATTGCCGGACGGCTTCCTGCTGGCGGTCTTCAGCGCGGAGACCCTGAAGACGGAGCTTGAGAACGTGAACGTTGAAAACACGGTCAACAGCTTTGCCGTGCAGGAGGGACATATCGCCGCCCTCGTCGACGATGAGGAAAACCGTTTCCTTGCCCACACAGAACCCGAAATGATCGGCCTGAAGGCGGAGGATGTGCTGGAGAAGTCTGCGCTGGTCAGCAATTTTGAGGGCTTTGCCGTATATGATGGGGAGGGCGTGTATGTGTCCAGCCACGCGTTCGACGGGAAGAGCCTCATGTTCATCGTTCCAGAGAAACTGGACAGCGAGGTGAAAACCATCTCCTCCCTGCTGATCCTGATCATGATGCTGATCCAAGGCCTGGTCTTTTATCCGACGGCAAGCGTCCTGTGCGTCGAAGCGGTAAAGCAGGCCAAGGAAAAGCAAACGCTCCGGCTGGAGGAAAAAACGGGCAGCCCCATGGAGGTTTTTGCAAACGGCTATTTCATTTTCTTTACGCTGCTGGCAATCGTCGCGTGGATCGTCTCCTCCAAAGGGCTGTGGCCGCCCTTCCTCTTTGTGTTCAGAAAACAGTGGTCCGACGGCGTCCACCTGTTCTCCCTCTGGGCGGCGCTGCTTCTCCTGTCTGTCACGCTTTTTGTTTCGCTTGTCATTCGGATCATGCTGCGCATGCTGGAAAGACGCCTCAGCCTCCGGGCCAAGACCATCATCAGACTGGCGGACAGCCTCATTTCCTATCTCGTCGGCATCTTCCTCGCGTTCAGCATCCTCTCCATGTTCGGCGTAAATACCACGGCGCTGCTGGCCTCAGCCGGCATCATTTCGATCGCTGTCGGCATGGGCGCCCAGAGCATGGCCTCTGACTTGCTCGCCGGCTTCTTCATGATGCTGGAAGGCTCCATCCATGTGGGCGATCATGTGGTCGTCTCGGGCATCCGGGGCTATGTCACGGACATGGGCATCCGCACCACCGAGATCACCGATGAGGACGGAAATGTGGTAATCCTCAATAACAGCCACGTCAGCAACGTGGTCAACATGACACGCAAGGAGGAAGCGCGGGATATGGAAAACGCGGCCTCGTAAAACACCTCCGGCGAAGCGCAAATTCGCGTTTCGCCGGAGGTGTTTCTCCGTATACGGAATGTATTATGCGGCGGCGCCGCTGTAAAACTCAGTCTGTGTGGGGTTTGCCTGAATCAGAACGGAGCTCTGCCGGAATACTTTGACCAGCTCGTCGGCAGCGGCGTGAACAGCCTGCTTGGTCGTATCGCTCAGATAGATCACAAGCGTGTACTCCTGATACAGCTTGTCGCCGTCCATCCAGCCGCCCTGCGCCTCCTGCATGGTAAAGCCGCCGAAGTGGCGAACCAGAATCTCCCTGGCCTTCTCCTGTGCCTCAGCCTGGGTGAAGACGGGCGTGTTCGTGTCCTTGTCGTTGGTGCCGAGATACAGGACATACTGGGTGCCGGCGTCGCCTGCAGCCTCAGTCTCGACCGCAGCGACGGGCGCAGCCTCGGCCGGGGCGGCGATGCGATCCTCCGCCAGATCATTTAACCAGTTGAAGGTGCCGGTCTTGACGACCTTGTCGCCGTAGATGGTGCGGAAATCGTCGCGCATGGAGATCACATGGAAACCGGAATCGGCCCACTTTGTCTTGAGACTCTCGGTCTTCTCGGGATTGCCGTAATCGCGTACATCGTCATCCGCAACCAGCATGAAGGCCGCGCTGCGGTAGGGGTTATCGCTGATGGTGTACATGTGCATGCTCACGTCGCCGCTGCTGTTGCCAAAGGAGAGGACGGGCTTGCGGCCGATCTCCTGGACGATCTGCGTGACCTTGTTCATCTTGAGATTCTTGAGAAGCAGGCGGTCGGTGCGAATCACGTCGTCGCCGGCCTTGAACACATAGTCCAGACCGTCCGCGCCGTGCTGCCCGGTCGCCTCAAGAGCGACGTCCATGCCAATGATACGCTCGCTGGGAATATCCAGCATGCCTTCAATAAAGGTGCGGCAGATGAAGCGGTCGCTGCCGGAGCAGATATAGACCTTGAAATCGTTGTCCGTCAGGTAATCCACAACCTCGATCATCGGCGTGTAGAAGCTCGTGGCATAGGTCATGCCTTCAAAGCCGTCCACATTGCGGACAAGGCAGCCGTTGATAAAATCGGCGAACTCCCTGAGTGTCATCCCGGCGTAGGCTCTGGCCGCGTGTGTGGCATGGAGCATGTCCATGTGATCGGGGAAGGACTTGTCGATCGCATGATCGCGCAGCATGCGCCCAAACTCCAGCATCTCTTCATCCGGCGTATAGCCGGGATCCTTCAGGATGCGCCAGGCGAGCAGATAATACTCCAGATAAGACGGGCAGAGCTCGGCACAGAGGGTGCCGTCCATATCGAAAACGGCAACGCGGTCGGCCGGCGGGATGTAGTCCGGCGAGGACGAATCCGTCACAGCCTCGACATAGTCGATCAGCGCACCCAGCGCAGGCGCGCCGTCGTTCCAGTCCGCAAAAATCTCCTCTGTCGTGGTATCCTCCGAGGCAGCAGCGCTTTCGATCGGCGCAGCGCTTTCCGCCGGCGCGGCAGCTTCCGCGGCTTCGGCCGGCGCGGGCGTCTCGGCGGCAATTCGATCAGCCAGCGCAGCTTGCTCAGCCGAAGCGGCGGGTCTGCCGCAGGAGCACAGGCCCATTGCCATGATAAGGGCCAGGCAGAGTGCAATGAATCTTTTCATATGTCTTCTCCTTGATTCTTGATGTTTCATCTGAATATGACAGCAGCAAAATATAACATGCTTGCCCAAAACTGTCAATTCAGCGTCCATTGCGCGAGCGCATGTTCACTTTGCTTTCGGGTATTCGGTGCACAGGAGACGATAGGGCGGCTCGTCCTCCTCAATGGCGGGGAAGCGGCCCACCGGGGGATTAAAGCGGTTGTCGTTGGCGTCGTCGTTGACCTGGCTCACCTCGCCCAGCAGCACCGCGCCCGTGCCCTTTTCCACTTCAAAGTCGTGATAGAGATAAGGCGTGATGCTGATGCTCTGGCCCGGGTGCAGCGGCACCTGGGAGCCTGCGGGGACGGTCATGGTGCGCCCGTCGATGTGCACGGTGACGGGGCTTTCCCTGTCCAGCTCTTCATCCGGCAGGGAATTGTATACCCGGATCAGCACCGTGCCGCCGCCGCGGTTGATGATGTCCTCCATCTTCGCCCAGTGAAAATGCATGGGGCTGTACTGGCCTTCCTTGAGGTACAGCAGCTTTTCGGCGTAGGGCTTGGGATAGCGCTCCTTCATGCTGAGGTTGCCGTTTCGGAGCGTGATGAGGGAGAAGCCCACCTCGTCAAAGCGTCCGAGACCGTAGTCCGTGATGTCCCAGCCCAGGAGATTGTCGCGCACCTCGTCATACTCATGGTCCTTGCTCTGCCAGTCCTGCGGGGTAAAATGGCAGAAGTCCGGCAGGGAAAAGCGATAGTCCTGAATCATCCGCTCCATCTCGCGGAGCGCGGCGTTGATTTCACTGCGTTTCATGGCGTGTCCTCCTTATGTCAAAGCAAAATAGATCGAACCCACGGCCTGCCCAAACTGGGCGACCGTTACTCCCGGCGTGTCGGAGAGCGCCCGCATGAGCGGGGTATTGGCAAGCCCCTCGTCCGAGGGAACCAGGCGCAGACCCGGCATCCCGGCGCGAAAGCCCTCATCCAGCAGGGCAAAGACTTGCGGTCTCTTGACGAAGCGGCCGAAGAGAAAACGCGCTCTCGTCTCCGGCCTGAGCAGATAGTCCATCTCCCGGGCTGCCACGGCAAGATTGGCCCCGATGCTGCGGAAGATCTCGCACGCGGCAGGATCACCGGCTTCGGCCCTGCCCATCAGATGCTCCAGGCAGGGCTTGCGCAGATCCTGCGGCGCTGTCTGGATGCGCAGAAGACCGTGCGTCTCTTCGGTGAAGCCGTCCAGCAGGGAGGGCTCCAGCTTCTGCGCGAGGCGGTAGGCCGCGGCCTGTCCCATATAGCGCCGCGCCCCGGGAAGCCCGGAGTTTTCGTTGCGTGTGCTGCGCAGATCCTCCGGCGCGAAGGCGCGGGAGGGAAAGCTGCCGAGGTCGAGTATCAGATCGTACATCTCCAGCGGCAGGGCCGGGATCGACCCGTCGGCCCGCAGCCAGCCGGTGCCGAGATCGGTGCCCAGGCTGTGGGCAATCACGCCGTCGCGCAGCGTGTCTGCGTCCTCACTGTGGGCGATCTCCACGGCGGCGGTAAAGGCGGCCATGTTGCCGTCGTTTGTGATATGTACGCGCCCGTCCGCGCGGCAGAGGGCTAGCAGCGCCCCCTTGAGTCCCGAGAGCCGCGCAAAAGCCGTCTCGTAGTCTACAGCGTCGTTGCGGCGCATGCCGTCGGTTTTCGGCGTCTCCCCGCCGAGGATACGGTCGCCGATGACGATGTCGGGAAAGCTCAGCCCCACGCCGTCAAGCACATTCACAGCGCTGCCGAAATGCGCCTCGGCAGCGTCCACAGCTTCCCGGATCCGAGAGAGCGGCGCAGACTTGTCAAGGGCGGCGAGAAGGGAAGCGCGGACTGCCGCCGGGCACGCTGTGCGCTCGGCTGCAAGACAGCAGCGCATCAGCCGCGTGAGCAGCAGGATCGGCGCCGTGATCTCTTCAACCGTCGGGTATGCGGCGGGATTCCAGTCAAATTCCTTCGTGCAGACAAGCCTGTCCCCGTCGGAAGCTGCCAGCTTGATGTCCGTGCCGCCCACGTCGATCCCGCAGAGGACAAGGCCGGAGGCCGCTTCACACAGGGCGCGCAGCTTTTCGTCCAGCGGCGCGGGCGTGATGGCGGGCGTTTCCGGCAGCGGCGCGCAACAGCACAGGGGCGCGCGGGTGAAGCGAAAGGCGGGGCTGCCGAAGCTGCGCGCAATGCGCCCGGCAATGCTGATTACCTTGCCGTAACCGCGCCGCTTCGCCTCCCCGAGCTGGAAAACCGCATCGAGGCCGTCCACCAGGGCGCAGAGCTCTGCATCGTCAGGCTCAAAGAAAAGCCGCAGCTCGCGCCCGCTGCAGGCCCCGAGAAGGTTATAGATGCAGGCGTGAAAATAAGCCGCGACAAAGCGCTGTTCCTCCTCGTTTTCCCAGCGGGGGAGGGCGCAGGGATAATCCCGCTGTGTCCCGTCGTGCAGGGTGAGGCGCAGGATCATCGGCCTTGCCGTGGGGTCGCGCAGAAAAGCCTCCCGCAGTTCCGGCAGCCAGAGCGGGCTGTCGGAGCGGGCGCGGTCAAGCAGCGTTTGAAGCATGGCGGCGTCTCCTTTCCGCTTTATGCGGATTCGTTTTACTTTATTATATCCGTAAACTTTTCCGTTGTAAAGCGCGTGTCTTTTCAAAACAGCAGCGGCATGGTATACTGACGAACAGAAAACGGAGGTGAGACTGCCCATGAACAGCGTCGTTCCCTATGAGGGCGCAAAACCGTATGTGTTCCTCAGCTATGCCCATGCCGACGCCCCCGCCGTTATGGAGATCGCGTCTCGGCTGCAATCTGCAGGTTGCCGTGTCTGGTATGACGGCGGCGTCGAGGTGGGCAGCGAATGGCCTGAGTATATCGCGGCGCACCTGAACGGCGCGGCGGTGATGCTGGCCTTTCTCTCCAACGCCTATGTGCGCTCGGACAATTGCCGCAAGGAGCTGCATTTCGCGCAGACGCGGAAAATCAAAACCGTCAACATCTTTTTGGAGGAAACAGCCCTCACCCCCGGCATGGAAATGCAGATCGGCCCGCTTTTTGCCCTGATGAAATACAATATGGGGGAGCGGGAGTTTTATGACAGACTCTTTAATGCGCCGCAGATAGCCCCGCTGCTTTCCGGCGCGGGCGGGGAAGCGCCCGGGACTGTTGTCCCGCCGCCGGTAAAAAAGAAAAAACGCTGGACCTGGCAGAAAATCACCGGCCTTTGCATGGCGCTCGCCCTGCTGGTCGCCTGCTTTGTCCTCGCGGTCGTCGGGTATTCCACAGGCTATGCCCAGCGCCTGTATATCAGCCGTAATCAGGCGGAGATCACGACGCCGCCCGGGGAGACAGAGCTCCGCTTTACAAGCGAACAGATGGAAAGCGCCGCACGGACTTATGCTGGACTCCCGGAGGGCGCGCTTCATGTGGCGGATCTCGCGGGGATGCATGAACTCACGCTGGACGGTGCGACGGAAGAGACACTCTCGGAGCTGTGGTACTTCCCCGATCTCAAGCAGCTGACCCTGACCGGGCTTGAGGCAGCGGACTTACAGACCATGCCCGCCTGCGGCGTTGAAACGCTGATCCTGCGGGACTGCCGCCTGACCGACCTGAAGGGAATCGGAAAGCTGCCGCTTTTGCGGGAGCTGGACTGCGAGGGCTGCCCCATCCGCAGTCTGGGCGATCTGTCGTACTGCCTGCAGCTTCGGCGCCTGCGGCTGGCGGGGGCGGAGGTGCATTCCTTCTCCGCGCTGAGATCACTCACGGTTCTGGCCGAGGCGGAGCTTTCAAACTGCGGCCTCAACGAGCTGAGACCGCTCATGCGCCTCGGCCGCCTGACCGATCTCACCTTTACCGACTGCGACCTGCGCGGCAGCTTCTTCAAACGTTTTGACCGGGAGTGGAACATCGTGACGCTCAAACTGGTCGACTGTGAGCTCAACTCCACAAAAAATCTGGAGGATTTCACCGGCCTGCGGGAGCTGACCCTGATCCGAAGCGGAGAGAGGCTTGACTGGTCGGCGCTTGCGGGGATCGCGTCCCTGCGCCTTGTCACGGCGGATGAGACAATGGAGCCTGTTTTGCGCGAGGCGCTGAGCGGGTCGGAAAATCTTGCACAACTGCATATAACGCCGTTGAATGACGCATCATAAAAAACGACATCAGAAGGGGAGACAAAAGCATGAAAATCGTGATTCTGGACGGCTATACCGAAAACCCCGGCGATCTGAGCTGGAAGCCGCTGGAGCGCTTCGGGGAGCTCACTGTTTATGACCGCACACCGTATGAAAATACTGAGATCATCCGCCGCATCGGGGACGCCGAAATCGTCGTCACCAACAAAACGCCGCTGAACCGCGCGGTACTGGAGGCCTGCCCGTCCGTCCGTTTCATCGCGGTGCTGGCAACAGGCTACAACGTGGTGGACGTGGCCTACGCACGGGAGAAGGGGATCCCCGTCTCCAATGTGCCCGCGTACGGGACGGACGCCGTTGGGCAGTTTGCCATTGCCCTGCTGCTGGAAATCTGCTCCCACGTCAAGCACCATTCCGACGCGGTGCACGCGGGCCGCTGGCAGAGCGCGCCGGACTGGACGTTCTGGGATTACCCGCTCATTGAGCTTGCGGGCAAAACCATGGGCATCGTCGGCTTCGGCCGCATCGGACAGACCACCGGCCGCATTGCCAGGGCACTGGGCATGAACGTGCTCGCAAGCGGCAGCCGGGAGACCGAAGCGGGCCGCGCCATCGCGGAATATACGGATCTCGATACGCTGCTCAAAACGTCGGACGTGATCTGCCTGCACTGCCCGCTCTTCCCGGAGACCGCCGGGATCATCAACAAAGCGAATATCGCAAAGATGAAGGACGGGGTCATCCTCATCAACAACAGCCGCGGCGGCCTTGTGATCGAGCAGGATCTGGCGGACGCGCTCAATGTCGGCAAGGTGCTGGCGGCGGGACTGGACGTCGTGTCCACCGAGCCCATCCGGGCGGATAACCCCCTGCTCACGGCGAAAAACTGCCTCATCACCCCGCATATCTCCTGGGCACCGAAGGAGGCGCGGCAGCGCATCCTCGACTGCACGGCGGAGAATCTGCGCGCGTTCCTTGACGGGAAGCCTGTCAATGTGGTAAATTAAACAGGCATAAAAAGGGGACTGCGTCCCCTGGAAAGAAAAGAGTTGATTTTCTATGAACCGCAGCAGCGGCGTCCTCATGCCCATGACCTCCCTGCCTTCCCCTTACGGGATCGGTACCATGGGAAAAAGCGCTTATGAATTCGTCGACTTTCTGAAGGCGGCGGGCCAGCGCTACTGGCAGCTCCTGCCCCTTGTGCCCGCGGGCGCGGGCGACAGCCCCTATTCCTCCTTCTCCACCTTCGCGGGCAACCCCGACCTTATCGACCTTGACCTGCTGGTAAAGGACAAGTTCCTCAAGGCCAGGGAGATCGACGACACCGGCTGGGGCGGCGACCCCGAAAAGGTGGATTACGAGACGGTTCGCGCAAAGCGCGCCCCGCTTCTGCGCCTTGCCTTTAAACGCGGCTGGGAGAAGCTGGACAATGAGATCAAGTCCTTCCGCAAGAACAACAGATGGGTGGAGAACTACGCCCTCTACATGGCCATCAAGGAGCATTTCAACATGCTGCCCTGGATGGAGTGGCCGGAAGAGGATATCCGCCTGCACCGCGACAACGCCCTGTGCTGCTGGGGGGACAGACTGCGCGACGAGGTGAATTACCATATCTTCCTCCAGTATGTCTTTTACTGCCAGTGGACAAAATTACAGGATTATGCCCACAAGCAGGGCGTGAAGTTCATCGGCGATATCCCCATCTATGTCGCGCTGGACTCCGCTGACGTCTGGAGCGAGCCGCACTTCTTCCAGCTTGACGAGAGGAACGTGCCCAAGGCCGTGGCGGGCGTCCCGCCCGATCCCTTCACCGCCGACGGGCAGCTCTGGGGCAACCCCCTCTATAACTGGGAGGCCATGGAGAGAGACGGCTTTGGCTGGTGGATCCGCCGCGTTGAGGGCGCGCAGAAGCTCTATGATGTGATCCGCATCGACCACTTCCGCGGCTTCGAGAGCTACTGGTCCGTCCCCTACGGCGAGACCACCGCCAAGAACGGCACCTGGCGTCCCGGCCCCGGCATGAAGCTGGTGGGCGTGCTGACCTCCTGGTTCCACGACCTGGACTTCATCGCAGAGGATCTGGGCTACGTCACCGAGGGGGTGCGCCGCCTTGTGCGCGATTCCGGCATGCCCGGCATGAAGATCCTGGAGTTTGCCTTTGACGCGCACGGCGATTCCGATTACCTGCCCCACTGCATCTCCTACAACAGCGTCTGCTATCTCGGCACCCATGACAACAACACGGTCATGGGCTGGCTCAAGGAGACCAAAAAGACCGACCGCGACTTTGCCGCCCGCTACATGCACATCACCGACGATGAGGGCTGGTGCTGGGGCATGATCCGCACCGGCATGGCGACCTGCGCCGACCTCTTTGTCATGCAGATGCAGGATATTCTGGAGCTGGACGGCAAGGCCCGCATGAACACCCCGGGCGTACCCCTTGGCAACTGGCGCTGGCGCATGCTGCCGGGCGCTGCGAACAAGGAGCTTGCCAAGAAGCTCCTGCTCTACACCCGCACCTTCCGCAGAACCTGATACATAAAAATCCGCCCCTCGGCTCAAGGCCGGGGGGCTTTTCGGTCAGTCGGTATAGTTTGTGTCGAAATTCACGGTGATGGCATAGCCCGGGAAGGCCGTGGCCAGCTCCTCCTGGAGCGCCTTGCACAGTCCCGCCTTGTCGCGCACGGTGAAGTCCACCAGTACATCGAAGCTGAGCGTCTTCTTCTCATCGTCAAAGTACACGCCGTGGGTGCCCAGCACGCCGTGGTGCGACATGGCGACGGCGCTGATCCTGTCAAAGTCCGCCTGCCGCGCGGTCTCCACCGCGTAGAAGCCGACCGTCAGAAACACATGGAACTTCTGCAGCACCTTGTTCTGGATTTCAAGCGTCAGTTTGTGCAGGCTCCGCCCGTCGGTGTCTGCGGGCACCTCCACATGGATCGAGCCGATGGCGGTATCCGGGCCGTAGTTGTGCAGGATCAGGTCGTAGGCCCCGCGCACACCGGGGACGGATTCCACGCACTCGCGGATCTGGCGGGTGATCTCGCTGTCGGGGCGGGAGCCCATGATATCGCTCACGGAGTTCATGAGCATCTCAACGCCCGCTTTGAGAATGAACACGGAGATGACCGCACCGATAATGCCGTCCAGGTTTACCTTGAAGATGAGGTTGATGAGCGCGCCCACCAGCGTCGAGGCGGAGATGATGGCGTCAAAGCTCGCGTCCGAGCCGGAGGCGATCAGCGCCTCGGAATTGTACTTCTCGCCCTGAGCCTTGACATAGCGGCCCAGCAGCAGCTTGACCACCACGGCCACCGCCACGATGATGAGGGTCACGGCGCTGTAGTCCGGGGTCTCGGGATGGATGATTTTTTTCACCGACTCGATGAGCGAGGTCGCGCCCGCGGCCAGGACGATGGCGGCGATGATCACGGCGCTGAAATACTCGATGCGCCCGTAGCCGAAGGGATGGTTCTTGTCCGGGCGGCGCTTGGCGAGCTTTACGCCCAGGATTGTGATGACCGAGCTGAGCGCGTCGGTCAGGTTGTTGACCGCGTCCAGCACGATGGCAATGGAGTTGGAAAGAAGACCCACCGCAGCCTTGAAGGCGGCGAGAAAGACGTTGGCCACGATGCCGATGATGCTGGTGCGCGTGATCTGTTGTTCACGGATTTTGCTGTCGTTCACACGGATCCCCCCCTGATGGTTTAAATTATTTACCAGTATAGCACAAATTTCCCGTTTGCACTACCGTTTTCTGAAGCGCTGTGTTATAATATTAAAATCTTGACACACTACATCTGCAACAAACGCGCCATCCTGTTCGGCGCGGAAGGAGGCTGCCATGAAAATCGTGATCGCGGGCGCGGGGAAGGTCGGCTTTACGGTCGCGCTGAGACTCTGCCGGGAAGGGCACGACATCACCCTCATCGATGAAAAGCGCGAAGTGCTGGAGGCTGCGTCCAACGCCATGGATGCCATGGGCGTCTGCGGCAGCTGCGCCTCGCCCGCCACGCTGCGGGAGGCGGAGATCGACGGGGCCGACGTCTTCATCGCCGCCACCGGCAATGACGAGGCCAACCTGGTCGCCTGCCAGTTTGCCCGCAAGCTCGGCGCAAAGCACACCGTTGCCCGCCTGCGCAACCAGGAATACCTCGAGAGCGGGGAGTCTCTGCGCGAGATCATGGATCTGAACCTCACCATCAACCCCGACTACATCACGGCGGGGGAGATCTCCCGGGTGCTGCAGTTTCCGGCGGCGACCCAGGTGGACAGCTTTCCGGACTGCGAGCTGGAAATCGTGACCTTCCGCATCACGGAGCACAGCCGCTTGAACGGCGTGACGCTGTCGAGGCTGCCGAGTCTCATCAGCCATAAAGTGCTGATCTGCGCGGCCGAGCGCGCCGGGAAGGTGAGCATCCCCGACGGCAGCTTTGTCCTGCAGACGGGCGATCTCATCTCCGTCACCGCGCCGCCCAAGGTGCTGCGCAAGTTCTTCATCGCGGCGGGCTCGTATCAGAAGCCGGTCAGAAACGTGCTCATCCTCGGCGGCAGCCGCATCGCCGTGTATCTCACCCATCTGCTGGAGGCCACCGGCGTCAATGTCACCATCATCGAACACAGCAACACCCGCTGCCAGGTACTGGCGGAGCTTTTGCAGTCGGCGGACGTGATCTGCGCCGACGGGACGGACACCACGGTCCTTGCCCAGAGCGGCCTCAAGGACGCGGACGGCTTCGTCGCGCTCACAAATCTCGATGAGGAGAACATCATCCTCAGCATGTACGCCGAAAAGAGCGGTGTGGAAAAAGTCGTCTCCAAGATCAACAACGAGAAGTTCACCGATCTTCTGCGCGATGTGTTCCCGGACACCACGCTCTCCCCCAAGAACCTGGTGGCGGAGCGGATCGAGGGCTATGTGCGCGGCCTTGCCCACGCCTCGGACGAGTCGACCATCGAGGCGCTCTACTATCTCGGCAGCCAGGACGTGATGGCGACGGAGTTCGTCGTGGGCGCGAAGGCCGCCTGCATCGGCAGGACGCTCGCGGAAATGCGCCTCAAGCCCGGGGTGCTGATCGCCGCCGTGGTGCGCGGGGGCAGCAGCTTCCTGCCCGACGGCAAAACCGTCCTTGCGCCCGGCGATAAGGCCGTGGTGGTGACGGCGCGGCGCAGCATCTTCAAGCTGGACGATATCCTTGCCTGACGGGAGGACTTATGAATTATCGTGTCGTACTGAACATTCTGGGAAAGGTGCTGCTTGCGGAGGCCATTTTGCTTCTGCTGCCGATGGCGGCGGGGCTGTGGTATGATGAATCGGTGCAGCCCTTCCTCTATACCATGCTGCCGCTTTTGATCCTCGGCGGGGTGCTCAATCACATCCGGCCCAAAAGCAACGACCTCTTCGCCCGCGAGGGCTTTGTCGTGGTCGGCCTTTCGTGGGTGCTGATGTCCGCCTTCGGGGCGCTGCCCTTCGTCTTCTCCGGGGACATTCCCCACTACATAGACGCGCTGTTTGAGACGGTTTCCGGCTTTACCACCACGGGCTCGAGCATTCTGACGGATGTGGAGGCCATGAGCCGGGGCTGCATGTTCTGGCGGCTCTTCACCCACTGGGTGGGCGGCATGGGCGTTCTGGTCTTCATTGCGGCGATCCTGCCCATCTCCGGCGACCACTACATCCACGTCATGCGGGCCGAGGTGCCGGGGCCCACGGTCTCAAAGCTTGTCCCCAAGGCGCGAAAGACCGCGCGCATCCTCTATCTCATTTATGCGGGTCTCACGTTCATTGAGTTCGTGTTCCTGCTCTGCGGCGGCATGAGCTTCTATGACGCCATCCTCCACTCCTTCGCGACGGCCGGCACCGGCGGCTTTTCCACCAGGGCGGCCAGCATCGGCGCATATGACAGCGTCTATCTCGAGACGGTGGTCGCCGTCTTCATGATGCTCTTCGGCGTGAACTTCAACCTCTTCTATTTTATCCTGCTGGGCCAGGGTCTCTCTATTTTCAAGAGCGAGGAGCTGCGGGTCTACCTCGCCCTCGTCTTCGGCTCGACCCTCGTCATCGCGCTCAACATCATGCACAGCGTCGGCGGCTTCGGCCAGGGCCTGCGCTATGCCTACTTCCAGGTCACCACGGTCATGAGCACCACCGGCTTTGCCACCTGCGACTTTGACAAGTGGCCGGAGCTTTCACGCTGGCTTCTGGTGCTGCTGATGTTCGGCGGCGCGTGCGCGGGCTCCACCGCGGGCGGCCTCAAAATTTCACGCGTCATCATTCTCTTTAAGTCCTACCTCTATGAACTTAAGCAGCTCATTCTGCCCACCCGCGTCAAGCGCATCTGGTTCGAGGGCAAGGCCGTCAGCGATCAGACCGTGCGAAGTGTCCTGGTCTATTTCCAGACCTACATGGTGATCGCCGGGCTGAGCGTCCTGCTGCTCTCTCTGGACGGGCATGACATGGTGACCAATCTCACGGCCTCCGTCGCCTGTATCTCCAACATCGGGCCGGGTCTCGGCCTGGTCGGCCCCGCGGGAAACTTTGCCTTCTTCTCCATCCCGAGCAAGCTCGTTCTGATCTTTGAGATGCTCCTCGGGAGACTGGAGATCTTCCCGGTGATGTTCCTCTTCGCCCCGAGCGTCTGGCGGAAGAGATAAACGTACATGAAAAAATGGGATCGCTCCGAATCTTGGAGCGATCCCATTTTTTGCTATATCAGCCGCTTGCCTTTTTGACGGAATTCCTTTGCCTGCGCGACCGTGGGCCAGGTGAAGTAGCGGCCCTTTTCCGTCTCGTTCTTTCGCCGTTCGACGGCGCCGTTTGCAATGTCCTCAATGGCCCGAACCATCAGCTCCCCGCCGACGCCCTTGGTCTTTTTCATGAGCTTAAACATGCTCCTGCAGTCGGAGATGTCCACGCTGCCCTGCTCGATAATGTCGCCGTCGTCGATCTTGGCGCTCATGTAGTGGACGGTCGCGCCGCCCAGCTTCTCGTCGTTATAGAGATACCAGAACGAGGGCAGGCAGCCCCGGTAGTCCGGCAGCAGCGCCCCGTGAACGTTGATGACGCCGTATTTCGGTATGCTCAGAAGCTCTTCCCGGATGATCTGCGGCGCGGAGTAGGAGATGATGAGATCGGGGGCAAGCTCCCGGATATGCTGTACATAGGCGGGGTCATTGCTGTCAGTAATGACCCGGTGGGGGATATGGTTCTTCCTCGCTGCGTCCGCGACCGAGCAGCTTCCGTGAAACAGCCTGTAGCCCGCGAGCCGGTCAAGGTACTTCTCTGCCTCGCGCCCCACGGTGACGACGCCCATCTTTGCGCACTGCCAGGGGCCGAACCATTTCAGGTAATCACCGAGCCGGTTTTCCATCGCGGACTTGCAGTTGACCTCCACGATCTCCAAAAGCTCGCAGACCCGGGCGGCCTTGTCGATGTTTCGCGGGATAAAAAAGCGGTCGGCCTGCGTCATGACGACAACTCTCAGCTTGTCAGACATACTCAAACCTCTTTCTGCTTGTGCTCCTCCGCCCAGCGCAGCAGGGTTGAGAAGATCCTCTCCGGCCTGCGTCCCGTGATCTGACAGACGATGCAGACTACCGTCCACCAGATCATCCGGAGATCAAAGCAGATGCCGCGCTTGTCGAGGTACACCAGATCCAGTTCCAGGCGAACCGGCAGCACGTCGCGCACGTAGGTTTCCTCATCCTCGATCTGATCCCCGTAGAGATAGTCGTAAAGCGCCGAGGGTCCGGTCAGACCGGACTGTACCTCAGAAATACGGGCGAAGCGCTTGCCGCGCGTATGCTCCAGCTGATCCACCGCGGCAGGCCGGGGGCCGACAATGCTCATATCTCCGATCAGGATGTTGATGAGCTGGGGCAGCTCGTCCATCTTGGTCGCGCGCATAAAGCGGCCGAAGGGGAAAATCCGATCCTCCTCCCCGCGGAAGACGGACTCGTTGGCCTTGCCCACGCGCATGGAGCGGAACTTGAACATGTTGAAGACCCGGTTGTCCTTGGTGGCGCGACGGGCGATATAGAAGACGGGGCCGGGGTCGGACAGTTCGATCCCGACGGCTGCAATCAGCCACAGCGGGGAGGTCACGATCGTTCCCAGCAGAGAACAGCCCATGTCAAAAAGACGCTTCAGGAAAAGGTATAAATAACGCAAGGCTTTTCACCTCAAATCAATGATCAGTCCCGGCGGAAAACGGTCTCAAAGGCCTCAGCATAGAGGCAGCCGGCCTGCGCACCGCGCCAGGCGGCAAGACCGCGCAGGGCTTCGGCAGAGCGGGGGTGGGGATAGGGACGCATGACGCTCTTGTAGCAGGCGAGGGCACGCAGCTTGACCTCTAACCCCTCTTCGCCGATCTCCACATAGTGGTTCGGCATAAAGCGGTTCAAGGAGCTGTCCAGCGACCATTCCGTGGAGGAGGCGTTCTCAGTGTATCGAAGCTCACGGAGCGCGGGGATACCTGTCTGCCGCTGGAAAAGCCGCACGGCAGCCTGGGCCGCGCCGCTTGTGATGGCGTGGTCGTTGTTGGTATCGGAAGGGTGATGGGTGATGATCGCCTCCGCGCCGAAGTCACGGATACAGCTTTCAACAAACTGCACCAGCTCCAGATGGGGCACAGTGTTCATCTTGATGTTGGGGAAGTCCGCGGCGTAGGATTTCTCAATCCCAAGAATTTCAAAGGCGCGGGCCTGCTCATCTGCCAGGGTCGCGGATAGATTGAAGCGCGCCGCAGCGTGGTTTGCCATCGTCGCCACAGCGACGGGATTTCCTGCGCGGACAAGCCTGTGTATGGTTGCGCCGGCACCCAGACACTCATCATCCGGATGCGCAACAACAATCAGGTATTTCATAAGTTCTCTCCTGTGTGTCTTTTTCTTCTGATTTACATAACTTTAACACACCTGGCGCAAATAATCAAGCGTGACTGAAGCGCCAGCCGGGATCATTTTGAAGCATCTGCTGTTATCTTTTCCACAAATGCTATTTTGTGTTGAATACCCGCATCGTTTCTGCTAAAATATAGTTTTGTCGGAACAGGCGTGGGCGGACGACCGGCTCCTACGATTTGCGCCAAGGTACGCGCTTATGCTGTAAAACCCTGTACCGTGTCGGGGGCGGACGACCGGCCCACCGATTTGCGCCAAGGTATGTGCTTATGCTGCAAAACCCTGTACCGTGTCGTGGGCGGACGACCGGCTCCTCCGATTTGCGTCAAGGTGCGCGCTTATGCTGTAAAACCCTGTACCGTGTCGGGGGCGGACGACCAAGTACCGACTTCTGCCCAAGCTCCGACGTTATTAAAATCTCTGCGGCATCCAGCCGTGGGAAAGGAAGAAAAGAATGGAACACAACGAAAAGACAATGGACAAAATCGTCGCCCTGTGCAAGAACCGCGGCTTCGTCTATGCGGGCAGCGAGATCTACGGCGGCCTCGCCAACTCATGGGACTACGGCCCTCTCGGCGTGGAATTCAAGAACAATGTGAAGAAGGCATGGCTCAAGAAGTTCGTGCAGGAGAGCGAGTACAACGTCGGCCTTGACGCCGCGATCATCATGAACCCCCAGACCTGGGTCACCACCGGCCACGTCTCCAGCTTTTCCGATCCGCTGCTTGACTGCAAGGCCTGCAAGGCCCGCCACAGAGCCGACAAGCTCATCGGGGACGAGCATCCCGAGGTCAACGTGGACGCCATGAGCTTCGACGAGATGGACGCGTTCATTGCCGAGCATGAAGATATCATCTGCCCCGTCTGCGGCAAGCATGACTTTACCCCCATCCGCAAATTCAACCTCATGTTTAAAACCGCTATCGGCGTGACCGAGGACTCCTCCTCCGTCTGCTACCTCCGCCCCGAGACCGCCCAGGGCATCTTCGTCAACTTCGCCAACATCCAGCGCACCACCCGCCGCAAGCTGCCTTTCGGCGTCTGCCAGGTGGGCAAGGCCTTCCGCAATGAGATCACCCCGGGCAACTTCACTTTCCGTACCCGTGAGTTCGAGCAGATGGAGTGCGAGTTCTTCTGCAAGCCCGGCACCGACCTTGAGTGGTTTGCCTACTGGAAGGACTACTGCAAAAACTGGCTCACCTCCCTCGGCATCAAGGAGGAACACCTGCGGCTGCGCGACCATGAGAAGGCAGAGCTTGCTTTCTACTCCCGCGCCACCACCGATATTGAATACGCCTTCCCGTTCACCGACTGGGGCGAGCTGTGGGGCATTGCCGACCGCACCGATTACGACCTGGGCCGCCACCAGGAGGCCAGCGGCAAGGATCTGACCTACTACGATCAGGAGTCCAACGAGCATTACATCCCCTATGTCATCGAGCCGTCCCTCGGCTGTGACCGTGTAGCCCTCGCCTTCCTGTGCGAAGCGTATGACGAGCAGGTCGTGGGCCAGGACAAGAAGGGCAACGACGATGTGCGCACGGTTCTCCACCTGCACCCGGCACTGGCCCCCTTCAAGTGCGCGATCCTGCCGCTTTCCAAGAAGGAAGTGCTCACCGGCCCCGCCATGGAGCTTTACCGTGAGCTGTCGAAGGAGTTCATGTGCGACTACGACGAGACCGGCTCCATCGGCAAGCGCTACCGCCGCGAGGATGAGATCGGTACCCCGTTCTGCATCACCTTCGACTTCAACACCGTCGGCACCGAGACCGACGTCGCCGACCACTGCGTCACGATCCGTGAGCGCGACAGCATGCAGCAGGTCCGCATCCCCATCAGCGAGGTCAAGAACTACATCGCTGAGAGAGTGAAGTTTTGATAATTGCCTCCCCTGAAAGGGGAGGTGGTTGAACCGCTTGCGGCGAAGCCGGAGGGGTTGACCCCTCAGTCACGGTGCTTCCGTGAGACGCACCGTGACAGCTCCCCTTTCAGGGGAGCCAATATTGAAAAAACGAAAGACAGGTACTATTCGTGAAAAACGGATTTATCAAGGTCGCCGCAGCAGCGCCCGTGATCCGGGTATGCGACTGCGACTATAACGCGGACAGGGTCATCGAATGCATCGAAAAGGCCGAGAAGCTCGGCGTCAAGGTGCTGGCCTTCCCGGCACTGACGCTCACGGGCGTGGAGTGCCGCGATCTCTTCCGCCACCGCGTGCTGCTCGACGGGGCGGAGAAGGCGCTTGCCAGGGTCGCCGCCGCGACAAAGGGGAAGGACATGCTTGTGCTTGTCGGTACAACGCTTTCTCTCGGCCAGGCGGTCAACAGCGCCGCTGCCGCCCTCTCTGACGGTAAGCTCCTGGCCCTCATCCCCCAGCGCAGGCAGACCAAACAATTCGTCGGCGACAGCGGCGGCTTCCATGAGATCGACAACGATGAACTGGGCTTTACTTCGGTGCCCTGCGATCCCGACACGATCCTCTGGTGCCAGGCGCTCCCGGCCCTCGGCATTGCCGTGGAGCTCGGGCCCGATCTGGATAACGTCTGGTCCTATGAGGCGCGAAACGCCCGTGCGGGCGCGACGCTCATCGTCAAGATGGCGGACTTCCCGCAGACGGTGTACTCCACGCGGGAGGCCGAGCTGAACGCAAAATACGAATCCCGGCACAACACTGCAACCGTGATGCTCGCCGCCCCCGGCAAGGGCGAGAGCAGCACCGACAATGCCTATTCCGGCCTGTGCCTGGTTGCTGAAAACGGCGATATTCTCGCTGAGACCGAGGGTGAGGACAGCTTCGCCGTCACGGAGATCGACGTGGAATACCTCGAAAACCTCCGCCGTCAGAGCGGGGATTTCGACTGGGTGGATGAGGAGTACACCGCCGTCGCCTGGAACTGCGAACCGGCCAATACCGCCCTCACCCGCAAGTTCAACAAGCACCCGCACCTGCCCGAAAATCCCGCGGATCTGCCCGCCTACTGCGAGCGTGTGCTGGATATCCAGGTCTCGGCGCTTGTAAGGCGCATGCGGTACGCAAATCTCGACCACTGCGTCGTGGGCATCTCCGGCGGCGTGGACTCGACCCTTGCGGTCATGGTCTCCGCCATGGCGGTGAAGCGCATGGGTTATCCCTCCACAAATGTCATCGCCTGCACCATGCCTTGCTTCGGCACCTCGAGCCGGACGAAATCCAACGCCGTCATCGTGGCCGAACAGTGGGGCTGTGACGTGCGCGTCATCGACATCACCAAGGCCGTCCTGCAGCACTTCGACGATATCGGACACGCGCACGACGACTACTCCCTCGCCTTTGAAAACGCCCAGGCGCGCGAGCGGACGCAGGTTTTGATGGACATTGCCAACAAGTGCAACGGCCTTGACGTCGGCACCGAGGATCTCAGCGAGTTCATCGACGGCTGGTGCACCTATAACGGCGACCACACCAGCATGTACGACGTGAACCTCGGCCTCACCAAGACCCAGGTGCGCGCAAACGTCAGCCACATCGCGGCGACTGCCGAGGACAAAGTGCTCAAGGCCGCGCTCTACGATGTGCTGGACTGCCCCGTCACCCCGGAGCTGCTGCCCATCCACGACGACATGATCGAGCAGAAGAGCGAGGACGCCGTCGGCTCCTACTCCCTGCAGGACTTCTTTACTCACCATATCCTGGTGAACGGCTTTGCGCCCTCCAAGGTCTTCCGCCTTGCCAAAGCCGCCTACGGCGACGAGTTTACGGATGAGGAACTGAAGCGCTGGCTCACAAGCTGGTGCAAGAGACTGTTCAGCCAGCAGTTCAAGCGCTCCTGCCTGATGGACGGCCCCGCGGTGCAGGCCTTCACCGTCTCCCCGCGCACGGGTTTGCGCATCCCCTCCGACGGGGAAGCGGCGCTGTTTCTCAGGGATCTGGAAAAGATCTGATGCTCTGCAGCCTCCTTTCAGAAGGAGGCTGTTTTTATCCGAACTGCGAAGAATTCATATTTCTTATGTTGAACAAATCGGCATATAATAGTAAACTGACAAAGTACTGATAATATCCCACGCAGCGAAAGGAGTAAAAACATGAAAAAACTGCTCAGCATCCTGCTGGCGCTTGCAATGCTCGCGTCGCTGACCGTGCCCGCCTTTGCCGACGAGCCGGACTACACAACCGGCACCCCTTGGCCCTGCATCGACCTCGACGGCGTCGTGACTGAGGAAACGACGGCCGAATTGAAGGACAACTTTGCCCTTGCCGTGAACAAGGACAAAATCCTGGCCCTGGAGATCCCGGAGGGCTACCCCATGGCCGGAACCCTGGCGGATCTGAGCGTCGGGAAGGATGAAGACATCAAGAACATGTTCCTCGGCGACGCGCCGGAGGAACACGACGCGAAGCTGGCCTATGACCTCTTCAAGCTGATGATGGACTGGGACAGCCGCAACGCGCTGGGTGTGACCCCGCTCAAAGAGACAATCGCGCCCGTGGAGGCCATCGACTCCGTGGAAAAGCTGAGCGCGTACTTCGCCGAAACCCGTGACGAGGACGAGCTTTCCTCGCTCTATTATGCCGGGTCCTTCCGTGATCAGCTCGATTCCAGCAAGTATGTGCTTGCCGTGATCGACATCGACCTGCTGCTGGGGGACGCCGCCGAGTATGAAAAGCTGACCGACTTCGGCGCCATGAAGAAGGAAGCGATCACAGAGCTTGCAGACAAGATGCTCCTTAAGCTCGGCTATACCGAGGAAGAGGCAAAACAGAAGATCGACAACTGCTTCGCCTTTGAGACCATGCTGGCCCCCGCCCTGTATACCAATGAGGATCAGCAGAAGCCGGACTTTACGGAGAAGACCCTCAACTTCTATACCCACGACGAGCTGAAGGCGGCGGAGGGGCCGCTCCTGATCTTGGAGGATATGGAGGCGATGGGCTATCCCGCGACGGATCGTTACCAGGTATTTAACCCGGACGGACTCAAGAAGCTGGTTGAGCTTTACACCGACGAAAACCTGCCCCTCATCAGGGATTTCCTGATCGTACACGGCGCAATCAGCATGTCGGACAGCCTCGACCGCGAGTGCTATGAGTGGAATTATGCCTGCAACAACGCCATTTCCGGCTCAAGCGGCATGCTCGACGACGAGACGGTGTTCTCCAGCTCGGTTGCCGAAACGCTGGTGTGGCCCGTGGCGCAGCTTTACACCCAGACCTACCTCAAGCAGGAGGACAAGGATCGTATCGCTGAAATGATGACGGAGATCCTGGATGCCTATCACGGCATTATCGAAGAGGCCGACTTCCTCTCTGACGCAACCCGCGAAAAGGCCATCGAAAAGCTGGATGCCATCGAACCCCGCAGCCTTTACCCCGACAGCTGGGAGAAGTACAGCTGCGAAGAACTGGACTTCGACGGGCCGGAGAACGGCGGCACACTCTGGGAGGCCACAAAACGTATCTCGGCCTACATGACCGCCGAGGCCATCAAGGATTTCTCCGAGCCTGTGGACAAGGAAAAGTGGACCTCGGCACCGACGACGGTCAACTGCTTCTATTCCTGGTCGAACAACACCATCTCGATTCTTGGCGCATTCGCCCGTGGCAACATTTACAGAAGCGACATGAGCGACGAAGAGATGCTGGCCAAGCTCGGCTGCGTGATCGGCCACGAAATCTCCCACGCCTTTGATTCCACCGGCGCGCAGTATGACAAGAACGGCAACAAGGCCGACTGGTGGACAGAGGAAGACTCTGCGGAATTTCTCAAGCGCAACCAGAAGATGGTGGACTACTACAACGCCATGCACCCCTGGGAGGGCCAGGACTTCTACGGCAGCATCGTGACCGGCGAGGCCGGGGCCGATATGGCGGGCATGAAGGTCATGCTGCGCATTGCCGCCGGGAAGGAGAACTTCGACTACGACGCCTTCTTCCGCGCTTTTGCTGAGCTCTGGCTCGAAAAGGACAGCCTGCAGATGGCCTATGTACACATCAACGATGTGCACCCAATGTCATATCTGCGCGTCAACTGCACGCTCCAGCAGTTTGACGAATTCCTGAACACCTACGGCATCACCGAGGGCGACGGCATGTACCTCGCCCCGGCAGACCGCGTGATCGTCTGGTAAACGGATACAGGTTCTGTAATATTTCACAAGAAGCAGCCGCATGTCCCCATAGAATTTTTACACGGGGACATGCGGTTTTTCTTGTATCTTTATTCCGGTTTGCAGTATAATTTGCACGTGCAAACATCCTATCCAAGAGTCAGGAGGAATAAAAACATGTTTAAAAGCGAATATCTCAATCGCGTATATGCCGATGTGGAGCGCCGCGACGCCGGCGAGCCCGAGTTCCTGCAGGCCGTGCGCGAGGTCTTTGAGTCTCTCGAGCTCGTGGTCGACAAGCACCCCGAGTGGGAGAAGGCCGGCCTGATCGAGCGCTTTGTCGAGCCCGAGCGTGTGCTGGAGTTCCGCGTCCCCTGGGTGGACGACGAGGGCAAGACCCGCGTCAACCGCGGCTTCCGCGTGCAGTATAACTCCGCCATCGGCCCCTACAAGGGCGGCCTGCGCTTCCACCCCTCCGTCAACCTCTCCATCATGAAGTTCCTGGGCTTTGAGCAGGTGCTGAAAAACTCCCTGACCACCCTCCCCATGGGCGGCGGCAAGGGCGGCAGCGACTTTGACCCCAAGGGCAAGTCCGACGCCGAGGTCATGCGCTTCTGCCAGAGCTTTATGACCGAGCTCTATCGTCACATCGGCCAGTTCACCGACGTGCCCGCCGGCGATATCGGCGTGGGCGCGCGTGAGGTCGGCTTCCTCTTCGGCCAGTACAAGCGCATTGTCGACCGTTTCGACGGCGGCGTTATCACCGGCAAGGGCCTGAGCTTCGGCGGCTCCCTGGCCCGCACCCAGGCTACCGGCTACGGCCTGTGCTACTTCGCCGCAGAAGCCCTCAAGTACCTGCGCAACGACAGCTACCAGGGCAAGACCGTCGTGGTCTCCGGCTCCGGCAACGTGGCTCAGTACTGCGCTGAGAAGGCCACCCAGCTCGGCGGCAGGGTCGTCGCCATGTCCGACTCCAAGGGCTATGTCTACGATCCCAACGGCATTGATCTCAAGAAGCTCTTCGACATCAAGCAGCGCAGACGCGCCCGCATTTCCGTCTACGCCGACGAGGTTCCCGGCGCTCAGTACGTCGAGGGCTGCAAGAACATCTGGAAGGTCAAGTGCGACATTGCCCACCCCTGCGCCAGCCAGAACGAAATGGACGCCGAGGGCGCCAAGGCTCTGATCGACAACGGCTGCATGGCCGTGTTCGAGGGCGCGAACATGCCCCTGACTCCCGAGGCCATTGCCCTTGTCCAGGGCGCGGGCCTTCTGTACAGCCCCGGCAAGGCTTCCAACGCGGGCGGCGTTGCCACCTCCGGCCTGGAGATGAGCCAGAACTCCATCCGCATGAGCTGGAGCTTTGACGAGGTCGACGAGAAGCTGCACGGCATCATGCAGAGCATCTACAAGGCCTGCTACGACGCTTCCGTCGAGTGCGGCAAGCCGGGCGACCTGATGGTCGGCGCAAACGTCGCGGGCTTCCTCAAGGTTGCCGAGGCCATGATGGCCCAGGGCATCGTCTGATAAACATACCCAATAAAAAAAGACACCGAAAGGTGTCTTTTTTTATTGGGGGAAAGCTACCTCCCTCAGCCGCTTGCGGCGTGTGAGGGAGGGGGAGCGCTTCAACGGGGGAGTATCAATATTCAAAGCTTCCCTCGTACACAATGCTGGCCCCGCCGGTGAGCAGGACGCGCTCGTCGGTGTAGTTCACCGTGAGCTCGCCGCCGAGAAGGCTGACCTTCACGTCGCTGCCCTTGTCGCAGAGACCGTTTTCGCAGGCCGCCACCACCGCCGCGCAGGCGCCTGTGCCGCAGGCCAGGGTCTCGCCGCTGCCGCGCTCCCAGACGCGCATGCGCAGGTTGTGGCGGTTCACCACGCGCACAAACTCGGTGTTGACGCGCTCCGGGAAAAGGGGGGCATGCTCAAACTGCGGGCCGATCTTGTCCAGCGCAAGCCCGTCGATGCCGTCGCAGAAGACGACGCAGTGGGGGTTTCCGACATTGACGCAGGTGACGCGATAGTCTGCGCCGCCGATGGTGACAGGGGCGTTCACAAGTGTCTCCCGATCCGACACGACCGGGATCTCATCGGCCCTGAGCGCGGCCTTGCCCATGTCCACCTCTACGGAGCTGACCTTCCCGTCGCGCAGGAAGAGGCGCAGGGAGCGCACACCGCTGCCCGTCTCCACGCTCATCTCCTCCTTGCGGACGATGCCGCGGTCATAGACGTACTTGGCGATGCAGCGGATATTGTTGCCCGCCATTTTGCCCTCGCTGCCGTCACGGTTGAAGGAGCGCATTTTCACGTCCGCAATCTCGGAGTTTTCAATGAGCACAATGCCGTCGCTGCCGACGCCCGTGTGAGCCCGGCAGAGATTCACGCACAGAGACTCGGGGCAGGTGATGGAGCCGTCAAAGTTTTCGATGAAGATATAGTCGTTGCCGCAGTCCTGCATCTTGGTGAAGCGGATGGTCTGATGCTCGGTGCGCATGGCGTTGATGTCCACAAGCTCGGTGCTGCTCTCGTGGAAGCGGCTGGCGATGATCTCCGCGAGGGCGTTGGCCGTGTCGAGGGAGGTGAGGCAGGGGACACCGTGCTGCATGGCATAGCGGTGCAGGGCAATGTAATCGCCCATGGTGCCGTCCTTCACGGCACCGGTATAGACGATGTAGCGCAGGGCGCCGCTCTCCATGAGGCGGTAGATTTCGTTGTTTTCCGCCGCGTTTGCGACCGCCTGTACCGGAATGCCGAGCGAGGAGATGGCCGCCGCCGTGTCGCGTGTTGCGTAGAGCTTGAGACCCAGCTCAAAGAAGCGCCGCGCGAGGGACAGAATCTCCTGGCTGTCCTCATTCTCCACGCTGAGCAGTACCCCACGCGTTCCGGCAAGCGCGTCCGGGAGGCGGAAGCCTGCGGCGGTGAGACCCTTGAAGAGCGCCTCCGCGAGCGTCCGGCCGAGGCCCAGCACCTCGCCGGTGGATTTCATCTCCGGGCCGAGGATGGAGTTTGCGTCCGAGAGCTTTTCAAAGGAAAAGACCGGAACCTTGACCGCGTAATAGGGGGGCGTGCGGTAAAGACCTGTCCCGCAGCCGAGGTCGCGCAGCTTCGCGCCCAGCATGATCTTGGACGCGAGATCCACCATCGGCACGTTCGTCACCTTGCTGATGTACGGCACGGTGCGCGAGGCGCGGGGGTTGACTTCAATGACGTACAGCTCATCCTGCCAGATGAGGTACTGGATGTTCACAAGCCCCTTTGTGCCGAGTGCGAGGGCCAGCTTTTCGGAGACATCGGTGATGCGTTTCAGGAACTTGTCGTTCAGATTGTAGGGCGGGTAGACCGCGATGGAGTCGCCGCTGTGTACGCCCGCGCGCTCGATATGCTCCATGATGCCGGGGATCAGCACATCCTCGCCGTCGGAGATGACGTCCACCTCCAGCTCCGTGCCGGGCATGTATTTGTCCACAAGCACGGGGTTTTCGATCCCCTGGGCGAGAATGCCCTTCATATATTTTTCGGTGCTCTCCGCGTCGCGGGAGATGCACATGTTCTGCCCGCCGATCACGTAGCTCGGGCGCAGCAGCACGGGATAGCCCAGAGACTCGGCTGCTTCCAGTGCCTCATCGAGCGTCAGTACGCCGCGCCCCTTCGGACGGCGGATGCCGAAGGTCTCCAGCAGCGCGTCGAACCTTGCGCGATCCTCCGCCACGTCGATGCTGTCGGCGGAGGTGCCGAGGATCTGTACGCCCTTTTTATCCAGAAAGTCCGTGAGCTTGATGGCAGTCTGTCCGCCGAAGGCCACAACCACGCCCACCGGCTTTTCAAGCTGCACGATGTTCCACACGTCCTCCTTGCAAAGCGGCTCAAAGTACAGCCTGTCGGCGGTGTCGTAGTCGGTGGAGACGGTCTCGGGGTTGTTGTTCACGATGACCACGTCATAGCCCATCTCCCGCAGCGTCCAGACACAGTGTACCGAGGAATAGTCAAACTCGATGCCCTGGCCGATGCGGATGGGGCCGGAGCCGAGAACCATGACCACGGGCTTTCCCGAGCGGGGGAAGAGGCGGCTTTCGCACTCGGCGTCATAGGAGGAATAGAAGTAGGGCGTCTCGGCGTCAAACTCCGCGCCGCAGGTGTCCACCATCTTGTAGTGCATTTCCATCCCGGGGACGCTCTTAAGCCCGCAGAGCCTTTTCAGCGCTTCGTCGGGATAGCCGAGGCGTTTGGCCTTTTGGTAGTCTCCGTCGGAGAGACCGTCGGCAATGATATGCGCCTCAAAGTCCGCGAGCTTCTTGAGCTTCCACAAAAACCAGCGGTCGATTTTGGTGATGTCAAAAATCTCGTCGACAGAGATCCCGGCCTTGATGGCCTCAAAGACGGTGAAGATGCGGCGGTCGTCCTGGGCGGCAAGGCGCTCGCGGATCGGCGCATCGGACAGGGGCGCGGCGTTGAGGGTATCAAGCCCCAGTTCCGCCCCGCGCACAGCCTTCATCAGCGCCATCTCAAAGCAGGGGGCGATGGCCATGACCTCACCCGTAGCCTTCATCTGGGTGCCGAGCTTGCGGCTGGCCCCGGCAAATTTCTCAAAGGGCCACTTGGGGAACTTGACCACCACGTAGTCCACTGTCGGCTCAAAGCAGGCGCAGGTCTTGCCGGTGATGTCGTTTTTGATCTCGTCCAGCGTATAGCCGAGGGCGATGCGGGTGGAGATCTTCGCAATGGGGTAGCCCGTCGCCTTGGACGCCAGCGCCGACGAACGGGAGACGCGGGGGTTCACCTCAATGACCGCGTACTCGAAGCTCTCCGGGTTCAGGGCAAACTGCACGTTGCACCCGCCCTGTATGCCGATGGCGCCCACAATGTTCAGCGCCGCCGAGCGCAGCATCTGGTACTCTTTATCCGCCAGCGTCAGCGCCGGGGCGACGACGATGGAGTCGCCCGTGTGAATGCCGACGGGATCGACGTTTTCCATGGAGCAGACCGCGATCACGTTGCCGGCCGCGTCCCGCATGGTTTCAAATTCAATTTCCTTCCAGCCGGAGACACATTTCTCGATCAGCACCTGCGTGATCGGGGAGAGGTCGAGACCCTGCCGCGCGATGGCGGCAAGCTCGTTCTTGTCCTGGGCAATGCCGCCGCCGCTGCCGCCGAGGGTGTAGGCCGGGCGCACGATGACGGGGTAGCCGATCTCGTCGGCAATCTGAAGCGCCGCCTCCACATCCTCACAGGTAGCGGAGGGAATGACGGGCTGGCCCATCTCGGCCAGGGTCTCGCGGAAGCGCTCGCGGTCCTCGGCGCGCTCGATGGCGTCGATGCCGGAACCGAGCAGCTTCACGCCGTATTGATCCAGTGTTCCGTCCTTGGTGAGCTGCATGGCAAGCGTCAGGCCCGTCTGCCCGCCGAGTCCCGCAAGCAGGCCGTCGGGCCGCTCCAGCGCGATGATGCGCCGCAGGGTCTCCGCCGTCAGGGGCTCGAGGTAGATGGCGTCCGCCAGGTGCTTGTCCGTCATGATGGTGGCGGGGTTGGAGTTTACCAGCACGGTTTGGATCCCCTCCTGCCGCAGCACACGGCAGGCCTGGGCGCCCGCGTAGTCAAATTCCGCCGCCTGGCCGATCACGATGGGGCCGGAGCCGATGACCAGCACTTTCTGAATGTTCGGATTTTTAGGCATGGTCTTCGCCTCCCATCATGCCGACAAAGCGATCGAACAAAAAGCCCGTGTCGTGGGGGCCTGCGCTGGCCTCCGGGTGAAACTGCACGGTAAAGCAGTTGTATTCCGGGTAGTCCAGCCCCTCGCAGCTGAAATCGTTTGCGTTCACATAGCGAAGCTCGGCAATGTCTTTCACGCTCTCGCTCACCACCGCGTAGCCGTGGTTCTGGCTGGTGATGAAGCAGTGGCCGATTTTGAGATCCTTCACGGGCTGGTTTGTACCCCGGTGGCCGTATTTGAGCTTCACCGTGTCCCCGCCGAGGGCAAGGGCGGCCAGTTGATGCCCGAGGCAGATGCCGAAAACCGGAAGCCTGCCCATGAGCTTTTTGAGTTGCCGGATTTCAAAGACGTTTTCCTTCGGGTCGCCGGGGCCGTTGGAGAGCATGAGCCCGTCGGGGGAGAGAGCCAGCACATCCTCGGCAGAGGTGTCGTGCGGCAGTACCATCACGCGGCAGCCGCGCTCCTGCAGGCTCTCCACAATGTGGTGCTTCGCGCCGTAATCCAGCAGGGCCACGCGGTATTTTTCCTCGCCCATGGCGGGGAAGACCTGGGCCTTTTTGCAGCTTGCCGCCCGGACGCCGCCCGTCACCGCGTAGCTGCGGATCGGCGTGAGATCCGCCGGGACTTCGCCGCAGATGAGCGCGTTCATCACGCCCTCCTCGCGGATCATGCGGGTGAGGGCGCGGGTGTCCACACCGCAGATACCGGGGATGTTGTGCTCTTTTAAAAAGCGATCGAGCGCGTATTCGCTGCGGAAGTTGGAGGGGGTGTCGCAGAGCTCCCGCACCACATAGCCTTTGGCAAGGCAAGGCCCCTCAAAGTCCGCGGGGATGACCCCGTAGTTTCCGATGAGGGGAAAGGTGTGCATGATGATCTGCCCGGCGTAGCTGGGGTCTGTCAGGGTCTCCAGGTAGCCGGTCATGCCGGTGGTGAACACCAGCTCGCCGAGACCGTCGCCCTCCGCGCCGATGCGCGTACCCTCAAAGACCTGTCCGTTATTCAGTACAAGATAAGCTTTCTTCATATGTCTCTCACAGCGTTGCGGCCATGACCGCCTTGATGGTGTGCATGCGGTTTTCTGCCTCGTCAAATACCAGGGACTGAGGGCCTTCAAAGACCTCGTCCGTCACTTCCATTTCGCCTCTGCCGAATTTCTCGCCCATCTCTTTGCCGATGCCGGTCTTGAGATCGTGGAAGGCGGGCAGGCAGTGGAGAAATACCGCCTCGGGGGCGGCTTTTGCCATCAGCGCCGCGTTCACCTGATACGGGGCGAGATCGCGGATGCGCTCTGCCCAGACCTCTGTCGGCTCCCCCATGGATACCCACACGTCGGTATAGAGAACCTGCGCGCCCTGCACGGCCTTGGCGGGATCGGTCTCAAATTCCAGCACTGCGCCGGTCTCGGCGGCGACTGCCTGACATTTCGCAGCCAGCGCGGGATCGGGAAAATATTTCTCCGGCGCGGCGGCGACAAAGTGCATGCCCATCTTCGCGCAGCCCACCATCAGCGAGTCGCCCATGTTGTAGCGCGCGTCGCCGAGGTAGACGAGCTTCACGCCCTTGAGACGCCCGAAATGTTCTCGGATGGTGAGAAAGTCGGCCAGGATCTGCGTCGGGTGAAACTCGTTGGTCAGTCCGTTCCAAACCGGGACGGAGGCGTACTGCGCAAGTTCTTCCACGATGGCCTGACCGTAGCCGCGGTACTCAATGCCGTCAAACATGCGCGAGAGGACGCGGGCCGTGTCGGCGATGCTCTCCTTCTTCCCGATCTGTGAGCCTGTGGGGTCGAGATAGGTCACGCCCATGCCGAGATCGTGCCCCGCCACCTCAAAGGCGCAGCGGGTGCGGGTGCTGGTCTTCTCAAAAATGAGGGCGATGTTCTTGCCCTCGTGTATCTTATGCGGGATGCCCGCCTTCTTTTTCGCTTTCAGTTCGGCCGCCAGATCCAGCAGCCCCTCGATTTCCTCCGGGCTGTAATCCAGCAGCGACAGGAAATCGCGTCCATGCAGATTCATGCCTGTTTCTCCTTTTATCAATACTTGCCTCCCCCTCTGGGAGAGGTGCCCCAGTGCGCACACTGGGGCGGAGAGGGCTGAATGTTGAAACCCTCTCAGTCACCGCCGTAAACGACGGTGACAGCTCCCCAAAGGGGGAGCCAGGTTTACAGCACCTTCGATAAAAAGCTCTGCAGCCTCTCGCTCTTCGGATGCTCGAAAATCTGTTCGGGGGCGCCCTCTTCGACAATCAGGCCGTTGTCCATGAAGAGTACGCGGTTTCCCACCTCGCGGGCAAAGCCCATCTCGTGCGTGACCACCACCATGGTCATGCCCTGCTCGGCAAGCTTTTTCATGACGTCCAGCACCTCGCCTACCATTTCGGGGTCGAGGGCGGAGGTGGGCTCGTCAAAGAGCATGACCTCCGGCTCCATGCAGAGGGCGCGCACAATGGCGATGCGCTGCTTCTGTCCGCCGGATAGCTGGTTCGGGTAGGAGCCTGCGCGCTCTGCCAGACCGACGCGCTGCAGATAGTCCATGGCGGTCTTCTCGGCGTCCTGCCGGCTGATCTTTTTCAACATCATGGGCGCGCAGGTGAGGTTTTCCAGCACCGTCATGTGCGGGAAAAGATTGAACTGCTGAAACACCATGCCCATCTTCTGCCGGTGCTGGTTGAGGTTGACGTGCTTGTCCATCAGATCGTCGCCCTCAAAGATGACCTGCCCGCCGTCCGGATGCTCCAGAAGGTTCAGGCAGCGCAGAAAGGTGGACTTGCCGGAGCCGGAGGGGCCGATGATGCACATCACGTCCCCCTTATTGATTTCGACGCTCACGCCCTTGAGGGCTTCGTTGCCGTCGAAAACCTTTTTGAGATTCTTAACGCTTATCACTCTTTGCCAGCCTCCTTTCCAGCTTCTTGAGCGCCCGGGACATCAGCACCACCAGCAGCAGATAGGTCAGCGCCACTGCCATCAGGGGGTTAAAGGCGTCGTAGGTATTGTTTCGCACCAGGTTTCCCGCGCGGGTCAGATCGACCACAGCCACATAGCCCGCGACGGAGGTCTCCTTCAAAAGCGCGATCATCTCGTTGCCGATGGCGGGGAGAATATAGCGCACCGCCTGGGGGAAGACGATCTTGCGCATGGCCTGCACCTTGCTCATGCCGAGGCTGCGCCCGGCCTCCATCTGGCCCTTGTCCACGGCGTTGATGCCGCTGCGGATGAGCTCCGCCATGTATGCGCCGGAGTTGATGCCGAAGGCGATGATGCCGACGGTGATGCCTTCGGCGGAGGTCATGATAACATAAAAGAAGATCATCAGCAAGACCACAACGGGGATGCCGCGGATGGCTGTCACATACAGGTCACAGAGAATGTCCAGCGGCTTGAGGGCGGGCACGTCCTCGGCAAAGTATTTGATCACGGCGATGAGCGTGCCGATCACAACGCCGATGCAGAGCGCACCCAGGGTCATGATCAGGGTGTTTCCCAGACCCTGCAGCAGCAGCCTGTAGTAGCCGGTTTCAATAAAGGTTTCGTGTAGCTTGGCAAACCATGCACTCATATTTGATACCTCAATATACGCCGCAAGCCCGGGGACATGCCCCGGGGCTGCGGCAAATTCAGTTTGGAGTTTTTACTTGTCGAAGACGGGCGCGGTGTAGGGCGCGTCGAACTTCTCAAAGAGCCCGGCGACAGTGCCGTCTTCAACCAGGGTGTGCAGCACGTCGTTAATTTTGGCGACCAGATCCTCGCTGCCGAAGGCAAAGGCGAAGGCGTAAGGCTCGGTGGTCATGGCCTCGCCCAGAATGGTGAGGGCGTCGGGGTGATCCTTGTTGTAGGCCTTTACCATCTCGGCGGCGGTCAGATCGTCGATGACCCAGGCGTCAACCTTGCCGGTGACAAGGGCCATCTCCGCGTCGGAGTTTGCCTGGAAGGAAGAGACCTTGTAGCCGTTTTCCATGCAGAAGCTCTCGGCGGTGGTGCCGGTCTGGACGGCGATCTTCTTCTTGTCGAGGTCGGCCTTGCCGGTGATGTCGCTTCCGGTCTTGACCACGATGGCCTGGGCGGCGAGGCAGTAGGGATCGGTGAACAGGACGTTCTTCTGCCGCTTCTCGGTGACGGAGATGCCGGACACGCCCACGTCATACTTTCCGGCCTGGACGCCGGGGAGGACGGAGTCGAAGTCCATCTGTTCGATCTTGAGCTCCATGCCAAGCTTCTCGCAGATCATGTTCAAGAGGTCGACTTCGATGCCGACGACGCTGCCGTCCGACTGCAGCTCCTCAAAGGGAGGGAAGTCGGGGCTCGTCGCCATGGTGAGCGTGTCGGCGGCAGAGGCCGGGACGCTCAGAACCAGCGCAAAAATCATGCTCAGTGCAAGCGCAAATGCAAGTGTTTTTTTCATGCTGTTTTCTCCTTTCAGATAATCGGTCAAGCTTCCAATGCTTTCCGCACCGCGGCGATCTGCTTTTCGACAGATGCAACGCTGGTGCCGCCTGCGCTCACGCGTTTACGAACGCAGGTGCCAAGGTCGATGTGTGTATATACATCCTCTTCGACCAGCGAAGAGGCCTGTTTGTATTCTTCGATGCTCAGCGTCTCGAGCGTCTTGCCCTCCCGGATGCACTTTTTCACCAGCGCGCCGGAGACCTTATAGGCGGATCGGAAGGGGAGTCCCTTCGTCACCAGATAGTCGGCAAGGTCGGTTGCGTTGATGAAACCCTCGGACGCGGCCTTGAGCATCTTATCCGTCCGGGCCTTCATGCCGGGGAGCATGCCCGCCATCACTTCCAGGCACATCTTCGCCGTGTCGCAGGCGTCGAACACGCCCTCCTTGTCCTCCTGCATATCCTTGTTATATGCAAGCGGCAAACCCTTGAGCACGGTGAGTATCCCCATCAGATCGCCGTAGACGCGCCCTGTCTTGCCGCGCACCAGCTCCGCCATGTCGGGGTTTTTCTTCTGCGGCATGATGGAGGAACCGGTGGTGTACGCGTCGGGCAGCTCGATAAACTGAAACTCCCAGCTCGACCAGAGGATCAGCTCCTCACTCAGCCGCGACAGGTGCATCATCTCGATGCTCAGCGCCGCGCAGAGCTCGGCTGCAAAGTCGCGGTCGGACACGCCGTCGATGGAGTTGAGGCAGATCCCGTCAAAGCCGAGCGCTGTGGCCTCCATCTCACGATCCGTGTCGTAGGTCGTTCCCGCCAGGGCGCAGCAGCCGATGGGGGAGAAGTTCAGGCGTCGTCGGCAGTCTGTGAGCCGCCCCAGATCCCGCAGCAGCATCATCGCGTAGGCCATGAGCTGGTGACCGAAGGTGATGGGCTGGGCCCGCTGCAGATGCGTGTAGCCCGGCATGATGGCGTCCTTGTATTCCTCCGCCTTGTCGCAGATCACCGCGGCGAGGCTTTTTGTCAGCGCAGCGATCTCGTCGATCTCGTCTCTGAGATACATGCGGAAATCCAGCGCCACCTGGTCGTTGCGGCTTCGCGCGGTGTGGAGCTTCTTGCCCACGTCCCCGAGGCGTTCGGTCAGCACCTGCTCAACGAACATGTGGATGTCCTCGGCCTGCAGGTCGATCTGCAAGGCGCCGGACGTGAGATCATCCAGAATGCCCTGAAGCCCGTCAATGAGCCGGGCGGCCTCCGCTTCGGTGATGATGCCCTTTGCCCCCAGCATGGCGGCGTGGGCCATCGAGCCGGTGATATCCTGTTTTGCCATGCGGCTGTCGAAGGCGATGGAGGAGTTGAAGTCGTCGGCAAGCTGCGCCGTCTGCGCCTCCGTCCGCCCTGCCCATAGCTTGGTCATCATTACAAATCCTTTCTTTATTGGCTCCCTTTGCGAAAGGGAGCTGTCAGCGAAGCTGACTGAGGGATCGACCGCTTTGCACCTGCTTAATCAAAGCTCGGCAGACGGGCTTTCGATCCCTCCGCCCTTCGGGCACCTCCCTTTTTCCAAAGGGAGGTAAATGTGGTCTTAAAGTTTCCCCTGCTCCATCAGCGCCTGGACGGTGGTGGGCAGCCCCCAGAGATTGATGAAGCCGGCGGCCTGCGCCTGGTCGTAATCGCTCTCGCCGAAGGTGGCGATGTTCTCGGAGTAGAGGGAGTAGGGGCTCTTGAGACCGGCCTTGATGATGTTGCCCTTGTAGAGCTTGAGCTTCACCGTGCCGGTGACGTTCTTCTGCGTCGCGGTCACGAAGGCGGAGAGCGCCTCGCGCAGCGGGGTGTACCACTGGCCGTTGTAGAGGAGTTCGGCAAAGCAGACGCTCAGCTCCTGCTTTTTGTGCATCGTCATCTTGTCGAGGCACAATGTCTCAAGCGCCGCGTGGGCCGCATACAGGATCGTGCCGCCCGGGGTCTCGTACACGCCGCGGCACTTCATGCCGACCAGCCTGTTTTCCACGATGTCAAGCAGGCCGATGCCGTGCTTGCCGCCGATGTCGTTGAGCTTCCAGATGATGTCCGTCGCGCTCAGCTTCTCACCGTTGAGGGAGACGGGTACGCCCTTTTCAAACTCCAGCGTGATGTACTCGGGCGTGTCGGGCGCGTCGATGGGGCTCACGCCCATCTCCAGAAAGCCCGGCTTCTCATACTGCGGCTCGTTCCAGGGATCCTCCAGATCCAGCCCCTCATGGCTCAGATGCCAGAGGTTTTTATCCTTGGAATAGTTGGTCTCGCGGCTGATTTTGAGGGGAACGTTGTGAGCCTCGGCGTAGTCGATCTCCTCCTCACGGGACTTGATGCTCCACTCACGCCAGGGGGCGATGACCTTCATGCCCGGGGCGAAGTGCTTGATCGCCAGCTCGAAACGCACCTGGTCGTTGCCCTTGCCGGTGCAGCCGTGGGCGATGGCGTCGGCCCCTTCCTTCAGGGCGATCTCCACCAGACCCTTGGCGATGATGGGACGGGCGAAGGCCGTGCCCAGCAGATAGTCCTCATATTTCGCGCCCGCCTGTACGCAGGGGATGATGATGTCGTTTACCATCTCCTCGGACAGATCCAGGGCGTAGAACTTGCTTGCGCCGGTCTTGTAGGCTTTCTCCTCCAGACCGTCCAGCTCGCCCACCTGACCGACGTTGCCGGCCACGGCGATGATCTCGGGGTTATTGTAGTTTTCCTTCAGCCAGGGAATGATGACCGAGGTGTCCAGACCGCCGGAATATGCAAGCACGATCTTCTTAATTTCGTTTTTATTCATTTTCATGTCCTCCGAAGTGAGAAATATTCGTTTGATGTGTATATTTATACTCTTTGCCTCCGGAAAAGTCAAGCATATAACCGACCCTGATTGCATTTTCATTCAAACTGCCCATACCTGGAAGAAACGTCCGGGCTCTTTTTGTGCGTTTTCAGGGACAATACAGAGTCCGACTCTTGCACACTGCGCAGCATTGGCTTAAAATAAAACGGAAAGGCGGGAACATTTCGGCCCGCACCCCGTCATAACAGACGAAGAGCATGATTCCTGTCTGCATAGATGAATAGAATGGAGGACGAAACCATGAAGCTCAAAAGAACATATGCGCTCCTGCTTGCCCTGATGATGTGCTTGTCGCTGTGTGCCTGCGGCGCGTCAAACAGCAGCCCGGCCATGCGCGAACAGAGTACCGCCGTAGCCGGATATATGCCGGAGCCCGCGCCCATGATGATGAACGCCGCCTATGACATGGCAGAAATGGCCTTTGAGGACGGCGGCTTCGGCATGATGGCCTCGGCAAAGGCCGAAAGCACGGCGGGCGGCAGCGAAAAAGCGCCCGAGGAAAACCCGGAGAAGATCATCTACTCCGGTGACGCCACCATCGAGACCACCGAGTTTGAGAAGAGCATCGCGGCCCTGGAAGCCATGATCGAAAAAGAGGGCGGCTTTATCGAGTCCAGCTCCGTCAACGGCAGCAATTACTATGACAGCTCCCGCGGCTACACCTCCCGCCGCAGCGCAACTTATACCCTGCGCGTCCCCAGCGAGAAGTTCAGCGCCATCATGTCCAATCTCTCCACCTTCGGAAACGTCCCCTATACGTATACCTATACCGAGAACGTCACTGCGCAGTACTATGACGTGCAGGCCCGGCTGAAGGCCCTGCAGGCCCAGGAGAAGCGGCTTCTCGAAATGATGGAGATCGCCGAGACGGTGGAGGATATCATCACCATCGAGGATAAGCTCACCGATGTGCGCTACCGCATCGACGCCCAGCAGACGAGTCTCAATAACTGGGACCGCCGCGTCTCCTACAGTACGCTGAACATCACCGTGAAAGAGGTGCAGGTCTACACGCCCGAGAAGGTCACCAAGATCAGCTACGGCGAGGAGCTCTGGCGCGCCTTTACCGACGCGCTGAAAAACGCGGGGCAGTTCTTTAAGAATCTGCTGGTGTTCCTGGTCTCCTCGATCCCGACGCTTGTGATCCTGGCGGTGCTGTTCTTTGTGTTCCGCCCGCTGCTGAAAAAGCTCTTTGGCGGCGTCAAGGCCCGCCGCGCGGCCAGAGCCGCGAAAAAGGCGGCAAAAAAGAGCGAGACCATCCAGGATGCAAAGATCGAAAAAGAAGAGAAGTAACAAGAAAAGCCGCCTCCGGGCGGCTTTTTCTTTGCACATGCGCTGTTTTGTGTTATACTGTCGAAAAAACAGGGAAGCGCTATTTATTCAGCGCTTCCACAGAACGGAGCGCGTCTATGAAGTATAAATGCCTGATCTTCGACCATGACGATACGGTCGTCAACTCCACCGCCACGATCCACCATCCCTGCTTTGCCGAATACCTGCGGGAATTTTACCCCGGCGAGAAGATGAGCCTGGAGGACTATTTCCTGCTGAACTTCGATCCGGGCTTTGTCCCCATGTGCCGTGAGCGCTACGGCATGACGGACGCGGATCTGGAGCATGAGGCGCGCTTCTGGCAGCGCTATGTGAAAGACCACATCCCGAACGCCTACCCCGGTATCCGGGAGATCATGGAGCGGCAGAAGCGCGAGGGCGGGCTCCTGTGCGTGGTGTCCCACTCCTTTGACTACAACATCCGCCGCGATTATCAGGCAAACGGCTTGCCGGAGCCGGACGCGGTCTACGGCTGGGAGCGGCCCGAGGCGCAGCGCAAGCCGCAGCCTTTCCCGCTGGAGGACATCATGGCGCGCTTTTCCCTCCAGCCCTCGGAGATGCTGATGATCGACGATCTGAAGCCCGGCTACGACATGGCCGCTGCCGTCGGGGTGGACTTTGCCGCCGTCGGCTGGGCCTATGATATCCCTGAGATCGAGAGCTTCATGCGCCGCAACTGCCCCCTGTATTTTAAGACGGTGGACGAGCTTGCCGCCTGGGTGAGATAATAAAACAAGGGGTTGCGGCAAAACGTTTCCCATTTGCCATCCTGAGGAACAAAGTGACGAAGGATCTTTCTTTTGAAGGTTTATGCAAACATTCAGAGAAAGATCCTTCGCTTGCGCTCAGGATGACAGGCGTTTTGCCGCAACCCCTTTATTCTTTATGCGTCAATCGGGGCCGTCCACCAGCACCCAGCTTGAGTTTTCGGGGATATAGTTGACAACCACGGGCACCAGCCGGTCATAGACATTGCCGACGCGCACGTTGCTTTCAATGTCACCAACATTGTATTCATAGGTGAACTTGTCGGTCTCCAGATACACCCGGTCATAAAGCTGCATGAACAGCACCGCGTTCTGCCCGGTGGTATAGTCGTCGCGCACCAGGGCCTCGCGGGTCTTGCAGTAGATGGACAGCACCTTGTCCCGATCCCGCAGCTTGTCGGCCACGCCGGCGGCCAGACCGCAGACCGCGGCGACGGTGCTGCGCTCGGTGGAGATCTCGCGCGTATAGCTCAGGGGAACCGGCTCTGCCAGCGAGGGGTGGGCCACATCCGCCAGCACGACTTCGTCAAAGCCCAGATCGTAGAGCTCCTGCACCATCTCGGCGATCCAGGTTCGCAGATCCAGGTTGTACGGGTCGAGCCAGGTGCCGAGTCCGTCGGTGTAATTCTGTCCGGTCTCCGTGTGGATGCAGTAGGCGGTGGTGCGGGTGGGCAGCAGCTCGTCAATGCAACAGCTGATCTGCGCCACCAGATAGATGTCCTGGGCTTTGAGCTTTTCGATGATCTCCGGCATGGCGGCGGTCAGGTCGTTCACCTGGGTGAGCGAGTATGCGACCGCCATGTTGGCATGCGACTCCCAGAGGCACACGCCGCTGCGGGGCTTCATCTCCAAAACCAGCGCGTTGCCTGCCACCAGACGGGCGGCGTACTCGATGATCTTGCTGGGGTTTACGTTGACGGAGGGAATAAAGATCCCGCGCACCGGAGGTGCGTTCTTTCCGGCGTTGGATTTCACATACGTGAAGTCCGACGGGTCAAAGATCACCGGCATGCTCACCGGTTCAAAGCGCCGGATCGCGTGGCCCTCGCTGTCCATGGTGACGGTGTTCCCTTCGTTCAGGATGGGCAGCTCGATCTTGACGCCGTCCTTGGAGATGACGGCGTATTTCTGCATCCCGTAGAAGAGCACCAGCATCACCGAAAACAGCGCCAGCAGCACAATAAAGGGCACAAAGGCATAGTTTCGCCGTTTGCGCTTGCCCTTATAAAATTCCTGTACCCGCGCCAAGGGTTCAGCCCTCTATCTGAGAAATGCGGCGGATATGCCGCTCGTCGTTGGAGAAGGGCGTGTCGAGGAAGGCGTCGGCGATCTTGAGCGCAAGCCCTTCGCCCACGACGCGCGCGCCCATGCAGAGAATGTTGGCGTCGTTGTGCTGACGGGTGGCTTCGGCGCTGAAGCAGTCGCCGCAGAGGGCGGCGCGGATGCCGGGAACCTTGTTGGCCGTGATGGAAACGCCGATGCCGGTGCCGCAGATGAGGATGCCGCGCGCACACTCGCCGGAGGCCACCGCGTTTGCGACCGCCTTGGCATAGACGGGGTAATCGCACGAAGCCTCGGAATAGGTGCCGAAGTCCTTATAAGCCAGTCCCCGCTGATCCAGATGCTTCATAAGTGCCTTTTTGAGCTCAAATCCGCCGTGGTCACTGCCGATTGCAATCATAGTGTATCTCCTTCAATAGAGTATTTCTGTGTTCAAATATTCACTTTACCACAGAAACCGTGATTATTCAAGCATTACGCGCTTTTATCACGGCACTTCCAGCGTAAGGGTGCTGCCCTTTTCCCCGCTGCGGACACGGATCTTCTGGGGAATGCTCTCGCTGAGCTTGTCCACATGGGAGATGATGCCCACAAGGCGATTGCCCTCGGTGAGCTGGTTCAGTACGCCCATGGCCTTGTCCAGCACGTCGTCCGAGAGGGTGCCGAAGCCCTCGTCGATGAACAGGGCCTCCATCTGCCGCCCGCCCGCGTGATTGCGCACCACGTCGGAAAGCCCCAGCGCCAGCGCCAGCGAGGTAAAGAAGGCCTCGCCTCCGGAGAGGGAGCCGGAGGGCCGCTGCTGCCCGGTGCTGTTGTCCAGCACTTCGATCTCAAGACCGGCCTTGGCGTTTTTCCGATCCGCGCCGGTCTTGTGCACCAGCTCGTAACGCCCGCCGCTCATGAGCTCCATGCGGCGGTTGGACATGTCCAGGATCTCCCGGAACACCGCGCCCATCACATAGCGGTCAAAGCTCAGCTTGCCGCCCTCACCGCTTGCGCCGACGGCGAGGGAAGCGAGCCTGTCCAGTCTCGTCCAGGCGCTCTCACTCGCGGCAAGGGCGTTTTTCAGCTTTTCCGCCTGCGAGAGAACGTCTCTGTGATTGCGCAGAAGGTTTTCCTGACCGGTGCAGGCGTCGTTTGCCGCGCGGTACTGTTTGCCAAGCGCTTCCATAGTGTCGTCCAGCTCGGCAAGATCGGTGTGCCGCTTCCCGGCGGTCTGCGCTTCCAGCCTGCTGCACTGCTCGCGCGTGTGTTTGCGCGCTTCTTCATAGGCGGTAAAGGCCTTCTGCTCGGCCTGAAGCCAGTCTTCCGCATCCTCGTCGCCGATGGGCGCGAGGGCGCGCTGAACTGCCTCAACAGTTTCAAAGCTGGTTTCCGAGAGAGTGCGGACAAGCGCGGCCTGCGCGGCGTCCAGCTCTTTGCGCTGCTTTCCGGCGGCGACCTCTTTTTCCTTCAGACTGCCCCGGGCGGTGTCCAGCTTTTTGTTCGCTTCCTCAAGGGCTTTGCGGTGGGCCTGTATCTGCGCCTCAAGCGCCTGCCGCTTCGCTTCAAGCTCCTGCTTTGCGGCTTTTGCGGCCTTGCTGTCCGCGTATCGCAGCTGCTTTTTCAACTCCTCGATCGCAGCCTCAGCCATTTTGACGGCGGTGCGCTGTGCCTGCGCCTGCTTTTCCAGCGCCTCGATCTGTTCCCGCGCCGCCTTCTGCTGCTCCTCCTTCTCCGGCAGCTCTGCCTTGCAGCGCAGCCGCTCCTTCTGCCTTGCGCGGGCTTCGGTGAGGGCGGCCTTCGCCGCGCGCGTTTGCGCCTTCGTCTGCGCAATGGCAGCGCTCAGATACCCGTCGGCACACAGCGTTTCCCAGTCCTTGCAGTCCGGGAGAAGGGGAAACGCCTTTTCCAGCAGATTCGTTTTCCGCGCGTCGATATGCGTGACGAGCGCGGCAAGCTGTGCCTGCTCGTCGCTGCGCTGTTTTTCCGCGCGCTCATGCGCCGCCTTGGCTTCGTCCACATCGGCCTGCTCCGGGGTCTCGTCACTTGCTGCGGCAAGCTGCGGGATCTGCGCCCGACCCAATCTGCTGCGGCAGACGGGGCAGTCGGCCTCGCCGTCTCTCTCCAAACGCTGCCGGAGATCCCCGGCGAGAAGTCCGGCCTGACCGGCAATGAAGCGGCGATAGAGATCAGAGTAGTCCGACGCCGTTTCGAGCGCGTGCTTCGTCAGGGCGTCAAGGCGCGCCCGCCGATCCGACAGACTATCCGCAAGCGCTGTGATCGCCGCCGCTTCCTCGCGGACGCCGTTTTTGCCGTCCAGCGCCTGCAGCCGCTCCTGCGCGCGCTCGTCCCGGTGCTCGGCCTCCTTGAGCAGCGCGTCGGCGTCTTCCAGGGCAAGGAGCCTTTCGCGCAAAGCGTCCAGCGCCTCGCTGAGATCGTCCAGCTTTTCCTGCTCTGCGGCAAGCTCGGTGACGGCCGCTCTTTCGGCTTTCTCGGCGGTGCGCTTTTTGTCCTCGTGTCCTGTCAGATCGTCATAGCGGGGCAGCTGCTCGTCAATGCCGCGGATCTCGGCGGAGAGGGCGGCGATCTCTTCGTCGTGCTGCGCGTCCGCCCTGACGGCGGCGTCTGCCGCCCGAGCTGCGGCTTCAAACGCAGCGAGATCGGTTTTCAGCGCTGCAATCTCCGCAAGGACAGTCGTGTGAGCCGCCTGTGCCTTTTGGGCGTGATCCATGACGGGCTTGACCCGGTGGGCGGCTTTCTCCGCAAGCGCGTATGCCTGACGCCGCTGTGCCATCTCCGGCGCCTGCGCGTCCAGCGCTTCCAGCCTGCCGCAGAGCGCGGCCAGCTCGTCGAGCTGCTTGTTGTCCGCCTCGGCCGCGCCCTTTTTCGTATTGAGCGCGGCAATCTCGCGGCTGAAGCCTTCCCGCAAGGCCTGGAGGCGCTTGAGTTCCGCCGCGTCCGATTCGGTGAGGCGGCGCAGGTTTTCGATCAGGGCCGGATGCCCGGGCAGAAGCCGGGCGGCGTCCTCCTCGGACATCCCCTCCGGCAGACGCAGCGTGTTCTGTATGAGTACGCGCAGACTCTCCCGCAGGTCGGTGCGCTGTGCTTTGAGCTGATCCCGCGCGCCTGCCAGCAGATTCTGATACCAGACATAGGGCGCGCTGTCAAAAAGCTTGCCCAGAATTTCGTTTTTCTTGTCGCTGTCAGCCTTGAGAAATTCCCGAAACTCCCCCTGGGCCAGCATGATGATTTTGCGAAACTGCTCGGCATTGAGGCCCAGAAGCTCCTCGCACCGGGCGCTCACCTTCGACGCGCCCTCGATCACGGTCTCTGGCTCCGTGAGCACGGCGCTGATTTTCGCGTCGCCGTACACGCTGTCCGTGCCGCGCTTTTTGGTAAAGTGGATGCTGCGCTCGACGGTGTATTCTCTCCCGCCCTGGCTGAAGCGCAGATTCACCACCGTGTCGACAGATTTGGGGACGTGGTCGCAGTGGAGCATGTCGGGGCTGCGTTCGCTGCCGCTCGCGACCCCGTAGAGGGCGAAGATGATGGCGTCAAAGATCGTGGTTTTCCCGGCGCCGGTGTCCCCGGTCACAAGATAGAGACCCTGCCGCAGCTTTTCAAAGGGCAGCTCAGTCGTCCCGGCATAGGAGCCGAAGGCGGTCATCGTAAGCGTCAAGGGTCTCATGCTCTCGCCTCCTGTTCGGAAAGATAGTCCAGCAGCTTTTGTATGTCCTGCTCTGCGGGCGCGCTGCAGCAGTCCGCGCGGGCGAGAAGCTCTCCCGCATAGTCCAGCAGCGCCGCATCCGCATCCGTCGGCGGGACGCTGCCCGCGCGCTCGGTATAGAAATCCCCGAAAAGAGCCTGCACGCTCTTCTGCTCCACGTCGCTGCGGGAGAGTGAGCCGGTCTCACCGGTGAACTGCTCGTAATCGGCGCACAGCTCCATCACGATGCTGCCCCGGCTCTCAAAAAGCTCGTGGAAAAAGGCGGAAATCTCCGGGCTCACGCGGCGATCCGTCAGCACGATGCGCAGGTATTCGCCCCGCCCGGTATCGCCGAGCGCCGCCTCGCGCAGCTCGTCATAAGTCCCGCGCAGCTCCCGCATGCGGTGCAGCGGCGGCAGTACGATGGTCTCCGTCCGGATGGGCTCGCCCTTTTCGCCGAGCTCCACCAGAAGCGGCCCTTTGACGGGCTGCTTCGTCTCATTGAAGTGGTAGCAGAGGGGGGAGCCCGCGTAGCGCACGCTCTCCCGCCCGACCGGGCAGGCCGCGTGGATGTGTCCCAGGGCCACATAGTCAAAGCCGTCAAAGGCGGTGCAGTCGATCTGCCCGACGCCGCCCACCATGGACTCGGAGCCTCCGCGCTCGGCTTCCGCGCCGCCCGCCGTCACGTTCTGGTGGGCGATGAGTACATTGCGCTGCGTGAAATCCACGCCCTGCCGGGAAAGCAGCGCGCGCACGGCGGCGTCGCTGTCCGAAAAACGCTCTTCCCCCAGAGCCTGGGCGATCAGCGCGGGGAAGACATAGGGCATCAGCCAGAAGGTGACCGGGCCGTGACGATCCTCCAGCGTCACATGGGACAGCATGGGAGAGTCGGACAGCGCCCCGGAGATATGCAGCCCCTCGCGGGCGAGCAGAGGGCTTAAAAACGACAGGCGCTGCACGGAATCGTGATTGCCCGCGCAGAGCAGGACCGGGATGCCGAGCGCATGCAGGGCTGTGAGCATGCGGCTGAGTAGCTGCACTGCCTCTCCGGAGGGGGCGCTGCGGTCGTACACGTCGCCCGCGATGAGCACCGCGTCGGGCTTCACTTCCCCGGCAAGGGCGAGAAAGCGCTCGACCCACGCGGGCTGGTCGCCGTTATCCAGCAGCGAGACGCCGTAGATGGATTTGCCGAAATGCAGATCCGCAAGATGCAAAAAACGCATGGCGAAACTCCTTCACATGTTTTTCCACATTATATCAAAACCCGGCAGAGTTGAAAAGAGCGGGCGCCGCGGCGCCCGCACTTTCACTATATAATTTCACTCAGCGGCGCGGCGTTGAAGAGCTTGCCCGTGATGGCACGGATCACCATGTTCGCCGCGACCAGGTTCTGCCGGTCACGTTCGCTGACCTCGATGTGGTAGACCTTGCGAAGCTGCTTTTCCCGCCGGCCCATCAGCCGGGGATCCCAGGGCGACCAGCCGAATACCGGGTACTCCGCCGTGGTCCACACGCGGTAGCGCAGACCCTGAGCCTTGAGCTCCGCCTCGACTTTCCGAAATTCCGCCTCGTCCTTGGAGATGTAGACGGTCAGCTCCGGCTCAAACGCTTTGAACAGCATGGCGGCAGCCTCACTTGCGGTGATACACCACGGCCTCCCAGGGGCGCAGCTTCCCGGCAGGCGCGGCGTCGGGGTAGTTTGCGATCAGAATGTCTGCGCCCCGGTATGCCGCCGGAATGAGGTAAGTCTGCTCATCCTCTGAGAAGTTGCACACGACCAGCAGGCTCTCGTCCCCCAGAGTACGGGTGTAGACAAAGAGCTCAGGATGTTCCGGCTCCAGAAGCTCGTAGTGGCCGTAGACCATCACGTCCAGCTCTTTTCTGAGAGCGATGAGCTTCTGATAGTAATGGAACACGGAGTCGGGGCGCTTCACCTGCTCGGCGGCGTTGATGAGCGTATGGTTGGGGTTTACCGGCAGCCAGGGCTTTCCGGTAGTGAAGCCGGCCTCGGGCCCGTCGTCCCACTGCATGGGGGTGCGGGCGTTGTCGCGGCTGCGGTGGCGCATCATTTCAACGCCCTCTTCCTCGGTCATGAGACCCTTTTCATGGAAGGCGCGGTAGTTGCCGAGGGATTCGATGTCGTTGATCTCGTCGATGCTCGTCCAGGGGTAGTTGGTCATGCCCAGCTCTTCGCCCTGGAAGACGTAGGGTGTGCCCTGCATCATGTGCAGGCAGGTGGCCAGCATCTTGGCGGACAGTTCCCGGTATTCCGGCTTTTCGCTGCCGTAGCGGGAGACAACGCGGGGCTGGTCGTGGTTATCCCAGTAGAGGCTGTTCCAGGCGATGCCCTCCAGCCCGTTCTGCCAGCGGCTCAGGATCTCCTTGAGCTTCGGCAGATTCTTGTGCTGCTCGGCATAGCGGCCCAGGACGGGGTGGAAGTCCGCGTCCATATGCTCAAACTGGAACACCATGGAAAGCTCGCTCCCGTCTAGATTGGCGTAGGATTTGGCCTCCTCCAGCGTCACGGCCGCGGTCTCGCCCACAGTCAGCAGATCGTATTTCGACAGGACGCGGCGGTTCATCTCCCGGAGATATTCATGCTCGTGCGGGCCGTTTGCGCACAGGTGGAAGGAGGCGTAGCCGCTGGGGCCGACTTCCCCGTCCGGAAAGCCGTCGGGCTTGGAGATGAGGCTGATGACGTCCATGCGGAACCCGTCTATGCCCTTTTGCAGCCACCAGTCCATCATGTTGAAGACCTCGTCGCGCACAACGGGATTGTCCCAGTTGAGGTCGGGCTGCTTTTTGGAGAAGAGGTGCAGATAGTACATGTCCGTCTTCTCGTCGTACTGCCAGGCGCTGCCGCCGAAGCAGGAGCCCCAGTTGTTGGGCGCGCCGCCGTTTTTCCCCTCGCGCCAGATGTAGTAGTCGCGGTAGGGGTTATCCCTGGAGGAGCGGGATTCGACGAACCACTTGTGCTCATCCGAGCTGTGGTTGACCACCAGATCCATCACGATCCTGAGCCCCAGGGAATGGGCCTTTTCCAGCATCTCGTCGAAGTCCGCCATGGTGCCGAACTCGGTCATGATGTCCTGATAGTCGCTGATGTCGTAGCCGTTGTCGTCGTTGGGGGATTTGTAGATCGGGGAGAGCCAGATCGCGTCCGCGCCCAGCTCCCGGATATATTCGAGGCGGCTGGTGATGCCGGGGATATCGCCGATGCCGTCGCCGTCGGAGTCCTGAAAACTGCGGGGATAGATCTGATAGACCACGCTCCGCTGCCACCATTTTTCTGCCATGCTGCAAAACCTCCTGTTATGTTATGTCCTGATCCTGAGCTGCTCCTGGGTGGAGCCGTCGTCCGGGAAAACCATAAATTCCCGGATCTCGAGGGAGACGTCGTCCCCCTCGCTGAAGCCGCGGCGAAAGCTCCCGTCCGCCACGACGCGCACGACAGAGCTGCCCACCTTCACGCGGCAGTCGGTCGTGTCGCCGAGGTATACCATCCGCTCAAGCTTTCCGCCGACGCCGCTGCCGGGCTTGTGGATGCGGATGTTTTCCGGGCGCACGGCAAGAATGATTTTGCCGCTCTGCGTACCGGAGCAGGGGAGCGCGGCGTCCCAGTCGGGGATGCGGATCTCGCCGTCCGCCGCCGTGCCGGGGAAGAAATCCACCTTGCCGAGAAAGTCTGCCACGAAGGGATTGACCGGGCGGTTGTAGATATCGTCCGGGCTGCCGGACTGCTGGATGACGCCGTTATTGAGCAGAAAGATGCGGTCGCTCATGGCCATGGCCTCGGTCTGGTCGTGGGTCACATAGACCACGCTGATGCCGAGGGCGCGGGTGAGGTCGCGGATCTCAAAGCGCATCGTTTCGCGCAGCTTCGCGTCGAGGTTCGACAGCGGCTCGTCCAGCAGCAGGATCTTCGGCTCCGCCACCAGGGCGCGGGCCAGGGCGATGCGCTGCTGCTGCCCGCCGGAGAGCTGGCTCGGCAGGCGCTCTTTATACTGCGAGAGGTGGACGGTCTCAAGAATTTTATCCACCTTTGCGCGGATCTCGTCCTTCGGCACATGGTGGATCTGCAGGGGATAGGCCACATTGTCGAATACGTTCATATGCGGCCAGACCGCGTAGGACTGAAACACCATGCCGATGTTGCGTCTCTCCGGCGGGAGGAAGGTTTTGCCGCCCGCCACAAGCTGATCGTCAAACCAGATCTCACCGGAGCTCGGGATCTCAAAGCCCGCGATCATACGCAGGATGGTGGTTTTCCCGCAGCCGGAGGGGCCGAGCAGCGTGATAAACTCCCCGTCCTGAAACTCAGCGTCGAAGGTTTTGATTACCTGCGTGCTGTCAAAGCTCTTTTTGAGGTTTTTAATGCGTATCATAGACCGGCCCCTCCCTTAAATCGAGAATTGTCCCCGGGTCAGGCGGCCCAGGAGGAAGTTCAGCAGCACCACGAACATCAAAATGCCGAAGGCCATGGCGCAGGCCATGGGCTGGCTGGTAAAGGTCCAGTACTCATAGAGCTGGAAGCCGATGGTCTTGGTGGTGCTGGAATACAAAAGCGTGGTCATGGAAAGCTCATAGAAGCTGGGAATGAAGATCAGAAACCAGCCTGCCGCGATAGAGGGGAAAATGAGCGGCCCCGTGATGCGAAACATCGTCTTGAGCCAGGAGGCCCCGGAAATCTGGGAACTCTCCTCCAGCGAGACATGCACCTGCGACATGGCGGACACCACCGTGCGCATGCCCATCATCAGATACTTGATGAGATAGGCGATGATCATGATATAGGCGGTGTTGTAGATGTTCACGCCGAAGTTGCCCTTCATCGTCATGATGAGGCTCAGGGCGATGACGACGGAGGGGGTGCCGCTGCCGAGGGTGATGAGAAAGTCCGGCAGCTTGCGGCCCCGGATGCGGGTGCGCTGCAGAAGATAGCTCATGGTGCAGGCCACGATGATGCCGACGGTTGCGGTGACGGTGGCGTAGAGCAGGGAGTTTTTGAGGCAGGAGATCGTCTCGTTGCGCCCGAAAACCGTCTTCCAGTTCGTGAGGGTGAAGTTTTCCTTCATGAGCATGCTCTTGCCCACGTCCACCTTGAAGGAGGTGGCAAAGATCGTGGCAAAGGGGATGAGGATCACCACCACGGCGAAGAGACTCACCAGCACGGTCAGCGGCACACGCCAGGCGCGCAGATCCACTGTCGCGGGCTGGACGGACTTGCCGGAGACGGTGATATACTGCCGCCTGGCAAGCACGATGTCCGAGAGGAAGAGGATCAGCAGCGCAAGCAAAAGCAGAAAGACCGACAGACCCGTCGCGTCGTTCAGACCCTGCTGGCCGAGGGAGACATACTCCACGATGCGCGTCGTCACGGTATGTACCCGCCCGGGCACACCGATGATGGAGGGGATACCGTAGCAGCTTGCGGCGCTCACGAATACGAGCAGTGCCCCGGAGATGAGCGACGGCATCATGAGCGGCAGCGTCACGGACAGCAGCGCTTTCAAGGGCGAGGCGCCGGCTGCACGGCTGGCCTCCTCCAGAGAGGGATCCATCTTCTCCATGGCGCGGCTGATGGTGATAAAGGCATAGGGATAGTAGAAGGTGCTGAGCACCCAGATGAGCCCCGGCAGGGAATACACGTTCAGCGGCCCCGGCGTGCCGCCCAGATGGAGCAGGGCGCGCAGCCACTGGTTCACGGTGCCGACGTTGGGGTTTAAAAGCCGCAGCCAGGCCATGGCTCCCACATAGGGCGGCACCATATACGTCAGCACGAAGAGGGAGCGGAAAAAGCGCCGTCCGTAGAGATTCGTGCGCCCGATGAGCCAGGCCAGCGGGAAGGCGAAGAGCGTGCCGAGGATCATGGTGGAAAAGGCAGCAATCAGCGTATTGCGCAGGGCGTTGAAGTTGAGGGAATAGCTGTAGAGCCGCCGGAAGGTCTCCAGCGAAAAATGCCCGTCCGGGAAAAAGGCCTTGATGATGGTGAAAACCAGCGGCATGAGCTGGAACAGCAGCAGAAAGTCCACAATGGCGAGGATGATGACCCACTTGAAGTCAAAGCGCCAGACCCTGTCCGCCGCCATCATGAAGGCCAGACCAAGCGCATCGAGCGCGAGCAGGATGCCCATGAGCACCACCGTGCGGCTGTGGCTCATGACAAACTGGCGCAGGGGCGTCATCTCGCGGTTTGCGATCATGCGCAGGGCGTTGAGCTGCATGCCCTTGTCCCGGACGCCCTTTTTGAAGCTGTTGACGTCTTCGGTTTTCAAGGCGGAATCATGGGTGAGCGTCTGATAGTAAAGCTGCATCAGCATGCCCTGGCGTGCAGAGCCCGTGAGCTTTTTGAGCGCATCCTCGGCGCAGGCAGGCACGGGGGTGTTTTCATCCGCCGCGGCCTCCAGCAGGGCGGCGGATACCTCCGTCCCGGCAGAGTTGACAGCCTTTTTGACGGAAGAACTCACCTTTGGCCCGCCGACCGTATAGCTGATGTACAGGAGCTTCTGCAAAGCCTCCGTGTTTCCCTGTTCGGGGAGAAAATCCGCAGGATCCGCGCCGTCGCCTGCCCGCTCCTGCCAGAAATCGTGGAGCAGCGTTTCGGCAAGCGTGTCCAGTGCCGTCTGCTTTTCCTCCGGCAGGGCTTCGAGCGCGGGGCGCAGCAGCGTGTTCCAGTCGCTCTCCGTCTCTTCGGAGAGACGGTAGATTGCCTGAAAAGCCCCCTCGGCGCTGAAGCCGGACTGGTTGTATATCTTCTGGGCCTGAAGACCGTTGAACACCAGGCCCAGCCCCAGCACAAACAGCAGCGCGAGGACAAGCTTCGTTGCAAGCTCAGCGCGTTTGTTCGCGTTCATCGGTTGACGATCTCCGTCCAATCCTTGTTGAGCGCCTCACGGTTGTGGTAGGCGTTCTCCCAGTCGACGCCGAGGTCCTTCTGGATCAGATCCTCCGTGCTGACGGAGCCCCAGGGGATTTCCTTCATGTCGGTAAAGACGGAGTGCATGAAGCCCTGCATGATGAGCTTCTGGGCGTCCTCGGAGAGAAACCACTTTTCAAGCTCTGCGCAGGCTTCGGCGTTGACATTGGCGGAGCGATCCTCTGCCACGGTCATGACGGTGGAGGGGATCAGCACCACGCCGTCCTCGGGGTAGATGCAGGCGAGATTCGTGAGCGGGGCGCCGGCGTCCTCGGCGTCCTTGAGAGCCTTCAGGATGGACTCCTCAAGGATCATGATGGCGGCGCACTCACCGGTCTGCAGCTTCGTGATGGCGGTGGAGCCGGATTCGATCATGACATTGTTCTTGGCAAGACCCTTGAGGTAATCCTTGCCGTAGTGGTTGTCCTGGGTCAGGGAGGCGACGGCGGCGAAGGTCGTGCCGGAGGTCATGGGGTTACCCATGGAGATGTAGCCCTTGAGTGCGGGGTCGTTGGCAAAGTCCTTGAAGGTATGGGGGATCGTGACGCCTTTTTTGGCCCAGGCGTCCACCATCTCGGGGTTGTAGGCCAGCACCATGTTGCACACGCGTACGGGGTACCAATAACCGTCCGCGTCATAGGGGAAGCGCAGCAGCTTGTCGGCGTCCTCAATCTCCACGGGCTCCAGATACCCGGCCTCCTTCAGCTCGAGGGAGAAGGCAGGTTCCGCCACGAGCATCATGTCGCAGTCGAGCACACCCGTCTCCATCTCCCCGTAGAGCTTGGTGATCAGGGAAGAGGTGCCGCCGTAGAAGAAAAAGCTGCCGTCATAGGCGGGCTTGAGGTTCGGGAACTCTTTCTTGATGGCCTCGTCCAGCATGTCGAGGACGAAGGGGTACATGGAGGAGTAGATGCCGATGGTGCCCTCCACATCCTCGTTCACGGCAAAGGCGCCGGTGCTGAGGCAGCCGGCAAAGAGAACCAGCGTCAGAAGCAATGCAATGGCTTTTTTCATGGTGAATAAACCTCCTGTGAAATACAGAAATATGCAATTCATTATAACAGAAACCGGGAGCATGCACAATAAAAACACAATAAAAAAACGCTGTCGGGGCGAAAAATTATAGCGCCGTGCCGCGGCTGTACCCGCGCTTTGCCTTGACGGTCGGCGGGGGAGACAGTATAATGACAGCGTCAAAAAAGACCGGATGGGAGGAAAAGTGCCGTGAAACGGGAAAACTGGATCGACGCCTGCCGCTTTTTTGCCATTTTCGTCATCATGTTCACGCATTTTCTGGCGACCTTCAGCCCTTCGACCCTCACGCTCTGGGAGACCATGCCAACGCGCTTGCTGCTCGGGGGCTTTACGGGGAAGATGGCTGTGGCGTTTTTCTTCGTGCTGCTCGGCTATTTTGCCTCCGTGCCCCGCGCCTTTGACGGGCGCGGCTTTGCCCGGTACGCGCTGCGGCGCTACGGACAGTTCGCCTTTTTCGTGCTGGTGACCACACTGTGCTATGTGTTGGGCGCTTATGGGGTAACCTGGCTTTTCCATCTGGCGCGGAGCGGCGTGCTGCGCGTCATTTCGGACGGGCCGCGCTACAATCTGCTCTATACGCTGCGGGACGCATTTTTGTTCGAGGCCAACTACAACGACACGCTCTGGTGCATGCGTCAGCTCTTCCTGGCAAGTCTGCTGTGCAGACTGCTGGGCTATCTGCCGGAGAGGGCGGGCGCAGCGGGGCGGCTTCTGCCCGCCCTGGGGCTGAACCTCTGCGCGGTACTCGCCGGGAGCCAATGGGTCTGGCTCGGCACGGCGGCGCTGGGCTATGTGCTGCGCCTTGCCCTGCTTTACGCAAAACAGCACCCCCGGCTCACTTCACCGGGGGCGCTGTTTGGGATCTTTCTGTTTGCCGTCGTCTGCATCAAGCTTCCGCTGGACGAGGGGGAGCGGGCGACGGAACTCTATGCGGCGCAGAGCGTCGGGTGTTTTGCGCTGCTGTTCGTGCTGTTTCATCTGCCGCGCCTCCGGCGCCTTTTTGAAGCGTATCCCTTCCCGTGGCTGGGGAGGATCTCCATGGGCCTTTTCGTTGTGCACACGCCCGTCAACGCCCTGCTGGAATCCTCGGTCTTCGCGCTTTTCACGCGCCGCGCGCCGCAGGCGCTCACCCTGTCCGTGACTTTCCTGCTCTCCATCGGGCTGAGCATTGCGGCCGCGTGGCTTCTGCACCGGGTCTACCGGGCGGTGATGCGGTAAATCGGATATCCCGTCTCCCGGCTGAGCGGCTGCACCATCTCCGCCGCGGCGCGGGGATAATAGCTCTCGCGCAGGTAAGCGACGGTGCGGTCGACGTCGTGGTCGATGAGATACACGTCCTCCCGGTTCACCATGTCGTGATAGGGGTTTTCAAGCCCCCATGCGTCCAGGATCCGCTCGATCTCCGGGTGGCCCATGCTCCAGCCGCCGAGCAGCAGCAGCCTCTCGGCATAGCGGGCGGGCGGCGTCTCCAGAGGGGTATAGAGAACATGATCCACGGCCCAGATCTTGACGAGGTACAGTCTGTCGTCCTCTGACAGAAGCCGCTCCACGGCGGCCTTCTCGGCGCTCTTGTCCTCGATCCGGTTGTGGCTGTCATAGCGGCACCAGACGCGGTTTGTGCGCCAGGTGACAAAGAGACTCAAGAGCAGCACCGCCGTGAGCAGCAGCGTTTCCGAGCGCAGGCGCGTTTCCTCCATCAGAAAGCTCAATACCACCGCCATCGCGAGAAAGAGCCCGATGTCCACCCGGTTTGCAAGGAAGCGGTCGGCATAGATCATCAGCAGGTAAATGAGCGCGAACATGCCAAAGAGATAGCCGAGGCTGATCCAGGTTCCGGCCTGCCGCTTTCCGCAGGCAAGCCAGATCATCAGCATGAACGCAAAACCCCAGAAGGGTCGATCCTGCGTAAAGCCCATCAGGCACTTATTCAGAAACACGCCGAGGCATTCGCCGGGCGTGCGGCGGGGGACAAGCTCGTCCCGCGCAGCGATCAGCGTTTCCAGATTTTTCTGATTAAAGCGCTCGGTGTCGTAGAAGCTCCAGTTTTTCATCAGATAGACGAAGTTCTCGTCCATGCCGACGGAATCATAGATCTCCGGCATCTGGGCGTATTCCGGGGTCTGAAAGTCGAGAAAAGCGCTGCGCGTGTTGTTGAAGTCCATGAAGCGCCCGGCCTCCGACCGCTTCCATACGGCAAGGTCAAAGACGAAGAGCCCCGCCGCGCAGGCGGCGAGCAGCACAAAGGGCGCGAGAAAGCGCAGGTATTTTTTCAGCCGCACCCCAATCGTGACACCCCGGTTCTCCTTCCAGATCCCGATGAGCGCGGCAAGGCAGGGCGCCGCCATCAAAAGTGCGCACACGCCGAACTCCTCAAAGCGCCACACAAACCCGCAAAGCGCCAGCAGCAGGCCGAGCGCGAGCGGGATTTTTTTTATGCGCCCGTCGCCGTTTCGCATGGCGTGGAGCATCAGGCTCATCCCGCCCACGGTGCCGAGGGCGGCGGGCTTGGAGAAGTTCATGCTGAGATAGCAGTCGGTTCCAAAGGCAAAGAGAAGTACCGCCGTCATTGTGAGCGCGGGGAAGAGCCGATAGCGCCGCAGCAGCACCCAGGTGACGGCGCTGAAGCCCAGGTACAACAGCAGATACTGTGCGGCGGAGTACCAGTTGAAGCCGTCGCCCAGCAGGGTATAGACCGTCTTCAACAGCCAGCCGAGGGTGATGTTGAGAAAGGGGGCAAAGGCCGTCTTATGGCTGAGCTGACCGTCAAAGAATTTGGAGATAAAAAGATCGTCGTTCGTCTCCCACATGGGGGCGAAGAACCGGAGCATCACCGCGAGATACAGGGCGTTGAGGGCAAAGGCCAGCAGAATGCGCGGCCATGCGCGTTTGTTCCATTGTTCCTTCATGCGCGCGCCCTCACTTCAAAATGCGGTAAATGCTCATGCCGGTCTGCGTACTGAGCGGCTCGACCAGCTCCGCCTTCGCGCGCGGGTCGTAGTGCTCATGGATAAACTGCAGCGTGAGCTCGATATCGTCCTCAATCAGACAGACCTTTCGGTTCCCCACACAGTCGCGGTAGGGAACTGACACACCGTAACGGGCCAGGTTCTCCATGATCGCGGGGTGCAGGCAGTCAAAGCCGCCCAGCAGCACGATCCTGTCCCAATAGCCCTTGCCATAGGGCTCGAAGGGCGACCAGAGTCCGTCCGTCACCGCGCCGAGCTTCGCCAGGTATACATGCTCCGTATCTCCCAGCAGCGTCTCGTAGGCGGCGCGGATCTCGCTCTTGTCCTCGGCCTCCGCCGTGCGGTAGGAATCGCGCATGAGATAGTGGCTTGTCCCGACGGCAAACAGCAGGATCAGCACCGTGAGTACCTTTTCCCGCCGGAGCTTTTCCGCGTTCAGCATCAGGGCCGTCACAGCGGAAGCGCTCAGCAGCAGACCGAGGTCAACCCGATCCACCAGATAGCGCCCGCGCCGGATGAGATAGAGGTACGCCGCGGCGAAAAGCGCCCCCTCCAGGGCAAAGCACACCCAGTCGCAAAGCCGGTGATCGCCGGCCGCAAGCCACAGCGCCAGGATCAGCAAAAACGCATAGATCGGCAGACTCACGAAGAAGCCGGGCACGGCCTTGTCGAGAAAGAGCCCCACGCACTCCCCGGCCGAGGGGCAGGGGAAGATCGCGTCGCGGGCGTCGGCGACCGCCTGCATTGTCCCGGCGGAAAAAACCTCGGGATCGAAATAATCCCCGGTATAGAGAAGCCGCACATCCGCCCCGGACAGCCCCAGCGCATCATAGGCCTCCGGCATCTCTTCATAGGCAGGGCGCCCGTAATCGGAGTAGGCCACGCGCACCTTGTCAAATGCATGGTATTCTGTCCAGGGCTCCTTCGACCAGGCCCATTCGTTCACGGCATAAAGTCCTGCCAAGATCACCAGCACCAGCACGAAGGGGGTGACAAGCCTTCCAAAACGCTTCAGCTTCTCGCCGCTGGGCTCCCGGCTTTCCAGAATGCCCCACAGCGGCCGCAGGCACAGCACTGCCGTCAGCGCAAAGCAGGGCAGAAATTCCATGCTGCGCAGCATAAAGCCCGTCACGGAAAGCAGGATGCCGATGGTCAGCGCCGCCGGATGGCGCCCCGCCGATTCGACGGCATAGAGCAGCAGCGCCGTCCCGCCCACGGTGCAGACTGCGGCGGTCTTGGTGTAGTTGATGATGCAATAGGCGTCCGTGCCGAAGAAAAGCAGCAGCACCAGCGTCACGAGTGCGCCGCGCAGTGTTCCGAGCCGCTCACACAGCACAAAGCAGAGCGCTGCAAAGCCCGCGTATAAAAGCGCGTACTGGCAGAAAGTGTGCCAGGCCGCGTCCCGCCCGAGGACGGTATAGACGCCCTTCAGCGCCGCACCCAGCACGATGTTGAGGTAGGGAATGTAGGCGGTGCTGTTGGCCATCTGCCCGTCCACAAAAGCGGACAGGGTGGGGTCGTCGTTGCTCTCAAAGCCCACGCGCACGAGCAGCACCGTCAGCATCAGAAAGACGGCGTTGAGGATCAGGGCCGTGCGGAGACTGGCCCAGCGGCTGTGTTCGGTTTTCAATTCACGCTCTCCGCAAAGCGCAGGAAGGCGGCGTGGCCTTCGGCGTCGCGCTTAAAGACGCCCGCATGCTCCAGCACCTTCATGAACACCACGCCCACCTCCTGGCGGAGAATGGCTTCGGTGTTGTCGGCGGTGAAGGTGTAGCGGGTCTTGAGCTCTTCGACCCAGGGCGCGTGCTTTGCGCAGCTCTCGCTTGCGCCGATGTCGCCGCCCTCAACGATCAGCTTTTCAAGCTCTTTGAGTTCGCCTTTCAGTCTCGCGGGCAGAACCGCAAGGCCCATGACCTCGATGAGGCCGATGTTTTCTTTTTTGATGTGGTGCAGCTCCTGGTGCGGGTGGAAGAGGCCGAGGGGATATTCCGCCGTCGTCAGGTTGTTGCGCAGCACCAGATCCATCTCAAAGTCGCCGTCCCGGCGGCGGGCGATGGGCGTGATGGTGTTGTGCGGCTCGCCGTCCGTCTCGGCAAAGACGGTGACGCTCGGGTCGGAGTAGCCGCGCCAGACCTTCAGGATCTTCTCGGCAAGCTCTGCCACGCGCACCTTGTCAGCGCATCTCAGGCGGATGACGGACATGGGCCACTTGACGATCCCGGCCCGCACATCCTCAAAGCCCTTGAAGGTGAGCGGGGTTTCGATTTCGGCCTTTGCCATGGCAAAGGTGTAGTGACCGCCCTGGAAGTGGTCGTGGCTCAGGATAGAGCCGCCCACGATGGGCAGATCCGCGTTGCTGCCGAGAAAGTAGTGGGGGAAGAGGTCGACAAAGTCCAGAAGCTTATTGAAGGCCGCGCGGTCGATCTTCATGGGCACATGGCGGCTGTTGAGAACGATGCAGTGCTCGTTGTAGTAGACATAGGGGGAGTATTGCAGGCAGAAGTCCTCGCCGTTGAGCTTCAGGGGGATCAGGCGGTGGTTATAGCGGCCCGGGTAATCGAGCCTGCCTGCGTAGCCCTCCGCCTCGCGGCAGAGCAGGCACTTGGGGTAGCCGCTGGCCTTGGCTTTGCCCGCAGCGGCGATGGCCTTGGGATCCTTCTCGGGCTTGGAGAGGTTGACCGTGATGTCAAGCTCCCCGTACTCGGTGGCGCTCTTCCACTTGAGATCCTTCACCACGCGGTAGGTGCGGATGTAGTCGCTGGCGCGGCTGAGATTATAATAGTAGTCCGTAGCCTTTTTGGGGTCCTCGGAATAGAGAGCCTTGAAAGTGCGGATCACCTCGGAGGGGCGCGGGGTCAGAATGCCCATCAGGCGGGAGTCGAAGAGATCCTTTTCCGTGATGCTGTCGTCAAGAAGTCCGTGCTCCACGCCGTAGGCGATGAGCTCTGCCAGGATGGGCTCGAGATCCTTATGCTCCTCCACGGCCTCGGGGCGAGTGAAGCTGTCGAGCCCCAGCGCGTTCAGCAGGGCGTTTTCCGCCCATACCCGGTCGCACTCCTCAATGAGACCCTTCTCAAGCGCGTAGTTTACCAGTTTTTCGATGCTGCCGTCGATCATGATATTTACTCCTTTACATCTTTTATAGACAGGGAGATGCGGTGCTTTTTCTCATCTACGTCAAGGACAACGACCTTGACGATATCCCCCACCGCGAGCGCCTCGCTCGGGTGGCGGATGAATTTGCTGCTGATGCGGGAGACATGTACAAGCCCGTCCTGATGGACGCCGATATCCACAAACGCGCCGAAGTCGATGACGTTGCGCACCGTGCCGGTGAGTACCATGCCGGGCTTGAGATCCTTGATCTCAAGGACGTCCTTGCGCAGCAGCACGGGGGGCAGCTCGTCGCGCGGGTCGCGCCCGGGCTTCAGGAGCTCGGACACAATATCGTTCAGGGTCGGGACGCCCACGCCGCATTCCTCTGCCGCCTTGTCCGTCCCATAGGCGGCGACGCGCGCTTTGAGATCCTTGATGCTGCCCGCCTTCACATCGTCCAGCGTGTAGCCGCAGAGCTTTAAGAGCTTTTCCGCCGCGGCGTAGCTCTCGGGGTGGACGGCGGTGTTGTCCAGCACCTGGCTGCTCTCCGGTACGCGCAGGAAGCCCGCGCACTGCTGGAAGGCCTTGGGCCCCAGCTTCGGCACCTTGTTGATGGTCTTGCGGCTCAAAAACGCGCCGTTTTCCTCACGGTAGGCGACAATGTTTTTCGCCGTCGTCTTATTGAGCCCAGAAACCCTTTGCAGCAGGGCAGGGGAGGCGGTGTTGACGTCCACGCCCACGGCGTTGACGCAGTCCTCCACCACGCCGTCCAGCGTCTCGGCCAGCCGCGCCTGGGGCATGTCATGCTGGTACTGGCCCACGCCGATGGCCATGGGGTCGATCTTCACCAGCTCTGCCAGCGGATCCTGGAGGCGGCGGGCGATGGAGACGGCCGAGCGCAGGTTCACGTCATAGTCGGGGAATTCCTCTGCCGCAAGCTTGGAGGCGGAGTAGACCGAAGCGCCCGCCTCGTTGACGATGGCATAGCTCACCGCGCCGTGCAGCTCCTCGATCATTTCCACGGTCATCTGCTCCGTCTCGCGGGAGGCGGTGCCGTTGCCGATGGCGATGTGCTCCACATGGTCCTTTTTGATGAGGGCCGAAAGGGTGCGGATGGCGTCCTTCTTCCGCGCCTCGGAGAAGGTGGGGTAGACGACCGCCGTGTCCAGCACCTTGCCGGTGCCGTCCACCACAGCGACTTTGCAGCCGTTGCGGTAGCCGGGGTCGAGCCCCATCGTGACCCTACCCTTCACGGGCGGCTGCATCAGAAGCGGGCGCAGGTTCAGGCCGAACATTTTGATTGCGCCCTCGTTTGCGGTGTCGGTGAGGGCGTTTCTTGTCTCTCGCTCCATGGAGGGGAAGATGAGCCGGTCGTAGGCGTCATCCGCCGCGGCGCGGACAAAGGCCATGGCGGGGCTGCCCGGCCGGATCACCGCGCGGCGCACCCGCTGCAGGGCGAGGTCGCGGTCAAGCTCGACGGAGACCTTGAGAAAGCCCTCCTTTTCCCCGCGGTTGATGGCGAGGATCTGGTGCCCCTGAAGTCTCGGCAGGGCGGTCGTGAAATCGTAATACAGGCGGTAGACGGAGTCGTCCTCCGTGGCGGCCTCACTGTGCAGAGAACCACGGGAATGGATCAGATCGCGCAGCATGGCGCGGATGGAGGCGTCGTCCGAGATGTTCTCGGCGATGATGTCCGAGGCGCCGGCGAGCGCATCCTCCACACTCTCCACGCCCTTTTCGGGGTCAATGAATGCTTCAGCCAGCACCTCGGGCGCAGGACAGTCCGGCTTTTGCGCGAAGAGCTCAAGAGCCAGCGGCTCAAGACCCTTTTCCTTTGCCATGGTGGCTCTGGTGCGGCGCTTGGGCTTGTAGGGGCGGTACAGGTCTTCCAGCACGGCCAGGGTCTCCGCCTCATCAATGGCGGCGGCGAGCTCGTCGGTGAGCTTGCCCTGTTCGGCAATGCTGTTTTTCACCGTGTCCTTGCGCTCAAAGAGGCCGCGCAGATAGTTCAGGCGTTCCTCCAGCGTTCGCAGGGCGGTGTCGTCCATCGCGCCGTGCAGCTCCTTGCGGTAGCGGGCGATAAAGGGGATGGTGTTTCCCTCGTCCAAAAGATTAATGACGTTTTCAATATGGTTCAGGGGCCGGTCCAGCTCCCGCGCCAGGATTTCACTGATTTTTTCCATGGATTCTCCTTTAACAATGGCTTACTAAAAAAATATTATATCATGTTCTGCGTGGACGAACAAGCACCGGCGGCCATTTTTCTCCACGAAAAAAAGATGAAAAACCGGAAAAAACGGCTTGACAACTCGGACAATGAATGCTATTATAATCAAGCTTTCACGAGATGCGCGAGTGGTGGAATTGGCAGACTCGCTAGATTCAGGTTCTAGTGTCCACTCCGGACGTGCGGGTTCAAGTCCCGCCTCGCGCACCACCCAAAACCCTGTAGTTTCAACGGCTACAGGGTTTTTTGCTGCCGTTTCGGCCTTGTTTTCGGCCTTGTGCTGGATAATCTTTCTTAAGGCAATACCGCACAATGCGGCAAGAGCAGATTCCGAGAAAATCTGAGTTCTGATGATGGCACTTTTTCGCAGATGTACTTTGTGTACCTCAAGAAAAAGTGACGAAATCAGGGCTCAAATT